>Ga0102593_1000126_pt1 | contig 201485 bp, 207 predicted proteins | sample AraplaCol_mMS_r2_2_FD_76862 | JGI IMG/M metagenome (GOLD analysis project Ga0102593, IMG submission 76862) | Arabidopsis root microbial communities from North Carolina, USA - plate scrape MF_Col_mMS_r2 (SPADES assembly) (version 2) | ecosystem: Host-associated > Plants > Roots > Endosphere...
TTTGTAGTTTATTTTTTTTTTTTTTTTCGCTTTTTTTCCCTTGAATACACTTTTTAACTCTTTTTTCCCCTTCCTTTTTTTTTTTTTAAAAAAAAAAAAAAAGCTCCTGGCAGTTTGATTTAAAATAAAAGCTCCAGCTACATCACGCCCGCGGTTTTCGATTTAGCTCCAAAACTCAAATTTCACTTGCACATACCAGCCAAGGGTTCAAGGGTTTGCCCCCCCTCCCTTAAAGGACAGGTCCCTCTTCATCTCTACACTTCTCGCTGCTATTGCTTTTTACAACCAAGCAATATTCTTCGCCACGATGGTTGCGACATCAGTAATCAGTCGGGGTTCAGAGACGTTAGACGTCTTTACTCGACGTTCACAGCCCAAAATCGAAATCGACCTTGTTGGCCAGAAACCCGGACTCGTTAATTCATATACTACGGGCGACCATATAGAAGGAACAGTGTCAGTCACCGTGGAGCACGAGACTCGCTTCGATGAAATTGAAATCGCATTGCAAGGTAAGTTGCTGTCTTCAAATCATGAATTATCTTTTGTAAAATGCGCCAGTCATTGACTTTGATATAGGTGTATCTCGAACCACAGTCGAACGAGCCGCCTGCCCAGGCCGAACTGGTTCCCAGCACATGTTTCTAAAACTGAAACAACCAATCGAAGAAAATGACTATCCAGCCCCACGAGTACTCGAAGCTGGTCGCAAATATTCGTTTCCTTTTGAATTCGTCATTCCGGATCAATTGCTGCCACAGGTGTGCACCCACAAGCGCAAAAGCAATGCTATCCACCGATCCCACACCATGATTCCACCGACCTTGGGAGATCCAATGATAGCAGGCAACGGAAAGACACTTCTGGATGATATGGCTCCAGATATGAGTTTGATTTCCTACATTATCCGCGCATCAGTTCTCAGGAGATCATCGTCAGATGAACGACAAGTTAAAGCCATGGCCAACTTCGCCAAGAAAGTTCGAATCATTCCAATTGTGGAGGAGGAGCCACCAGTTGATACCAGTGACCATCCATACTATTGCACACGAAAGGAAAAGAGTGTGAAGCGTGGATTCTTGAGAGGAAAGTTGGGCCGTATGGTTGCTTCTGCAACACAACCAAAACCGATCCGTCTTCTACCTCATAGCTGCGAGGCACGCGACACCGTCAGCACTGTGGCCACAGTTAATTTGCGATTTGATCCTGCGGGAAATGAACAGCCACCAAAGTTAGGCTCAATGATCAGCAAACTCAAAGCCAGCACATTCTACAGCGCCAGTCCATGGGAGGATTACCCTTTCCAGTCTGGAACCACGCCCTTCTCACAGGTTGGCCAAGGACTTTTCACAGAGTCTGTGCCGCTCTCAACGATGTGTGTTGGATCTGTACAGTGGCAGAAACATTCAACAATGACAAGCTGCGAACGCCGTGACTCAACAGAGTCTACTTGCTCCGAAGCCTCGACCGGGCCATCCTCCGAATTCATCGGAGGAACCTATTATACAGCCTCAATCGTCATTCCAGTCAACCTCCCCCAATCAAAGACCTTTGTTCCAACATTCCACTCATGTCTCATGTCTCGCACTTACTCTCTCGATCTCTCCCTCTCTTATCATACCCCGGGCACGAATGTCCTGACACCAACAATCTCCCTTCGCGTTCCCATCCAAGTGACAACCGAGCTTCAGTATGCAGGCTCCATAAAGTCCGAGCTGGGCGTCGTCGTTACACAGGCTGAATTGGATGAATTCTTTTCGCCTAGATCTATCGCCCCAGCCGTGAGTGACGCGGTGGTCGATGTGAATCTGGCCCCTCCCCAGTATTCGGAACAAGTAACCACTAGGAGAGTTCGTGTGTAGGACCAGGCCTGACGAAGTGGAACATTATTTCTTATACCCCTTGCGGAAATTTCTGCACAGTCGTGGATCTCTTTCTTTTGCTTTTCTTTGTTGTTCTAGAGCTGACCAGTTTCGGTCTTTCCTTTGCATGTTTGATACCCCTAAAATTGCTGTTGCCGTCGAGCGTTTGAAATGCATTTCAATCTTTCTATTACTTTCCTAGTCAATAAAAACCCGATACCAATTACTTTATGATTTATCTAACGTATGCTAGTAATAAGAATAGCTTTCTTGTATCAGTAGAAAAGAAAGTAATGCCGGGACCGGTAATATGGAATCAGCGCAAGATCTTACACATTCTAAAAGTTTATCAGCACACCAACTGGCTCCCCAAGTCATACTCATGGAGCATAGAGTATGACAAATCGCCGCAAAAGGGACCATGGAAGTCGTCGAAGCCCATCTTTCGTTTCACAGTAATACGCTCAGTTAAGCTGACGGTTCCACACGTCTTGCCGCATTGAACACAACCCTGAAAGCATGCGAACAGGTGGGGATAGTCTAAACGAATGATATATTAGTAACCGTGATATCAAGCATTTCAAGCTGGTCAGATTCTGACATGAGTGAAGTGAGACTTGACGTATGAAAGGTAATTGAGCTATGTGTTGTGCTTATTGTGATGATTGAAGACCACTGGCAGTGTAACGTGGTGTTAGAAGTAACTGCATCATGCAATGATATTCATGTTGATGTAGAGTAGCATATTGACTCTCCCCTTTAGACGAATATCCCTGAAAAAGGACTATAAAGCCTGCAGGATGTACTCGATACGATTACGTTGCAACGCTTCATCCTTGTTCTGGTTATTCTGCTATCATAGACGAAACAGACCCAACCATACCATCGTGAATTCAACCCAGCATATATCGAATATTTAGAAAAGCATTCAAGATGAAAGTGTCTTTGTACGTCACCCTTGGGACATTCTATATCACCGGGACTGGAGCAGTCGCGATACCAGAAACCGATGATCGTTGCGGCGGCTTGATTGGAAACTGTTACGACAATGGCTGCGAGGGTAACCAGACCACTCTAGTCTGTTCAAATGTGGGTGCTTCTTCTACCTCTGAATATGTACTTTGAAGATTGATTCTCATATTTATTCAGGGCTACTTTGTTGGCTGTCCCTGTGGATACGGTTGCGGTGGAGTTGGACCTTGCAACGGTAATGGTTGTAATGGGCAGTGGGGACGATGCACTGCGAATTTCTTGGGATGTGCATGTAACTAGATAGAGATTGAGTATGTACTGGTGTCACACCAGTACAAATATCATGGTGATATCGAGAGGTTGTGAAGAGAAGGAGAATACGGGACTACTCTTGATTGAATATATACTCTTTGGGATCACTGACAATACAATCAACCTTGCTTGTATAGTAGTACTAAATGAGTCTGAAGTTGTGACTACAATTTATTTCTTCACTTCGGAGAATCGAATCTGACACCTGAAGGCATCTTCATCCATTTTGCAATCACTTTAAAGATTAATTGATAGCGTGAGACAGATATTTGTTCAGTGGACTTCTTTGATGTCAGTTTTTGGATTTCTAATCGACCCCGCCTTTCGCTGTGGAACTTCAACATATAAAGCCACACGCCTCGGATACTCTTCCTCTGACCCTTGATATATCAATTGAAAAATTTCCCCAGAAGCAGAAATACGGTGTCGAAATAGAAAGCCGTTCACCAAGTATACAAACATGACTAGACCAAACAAAGGCTTGATTTACACAAAGGTGCCGACTGGTGTACCAGTTGCTGGGGAACACTTGACCGTCAAAGAGCGATCTTTTAATGTCGAGCAGCAACCTCCAGCTGGAGGGGCAATTGTCCGCCAGCTTTATGTCAGTCTGGATCCTTATATGCGTGGTGCAATGCGTGATCCCAGTATTAAGTCCTACCGGCCTGCCTACCCACTCGGTGAGCCCCTCACGGCTTACTGCTTGGTCCAAATTATCAAGTCAGACCACGCAGTATACCACTCAGGAGATCTGATCTTCACTACACTGCCTGTGGAGGAATATACCACGGCGACAAAAGAAATCTTGGATTCGGATCAGACTTACAAGATCAATAATCCTCACAATCTCCCACTTTCGAACTTTGTCGGAATACTGGGTATGCCTGGGATCACTGCGTACGCCAGTCTATACGAAATTGGCGCTCCTAAGAAGGGCGAGACTATTTTTGTTTCTTCTGCAGCAGGTGCCGTGGGACAAGTTGTAGGCCAACTGGCCAAGCGTGAGGGTCTTCGAGTAATTGGAAGTGTAGGCGATGACGAGAAATTGAAATTTATCACCGAAGAGCTTGGCTTTGATGGTGGCTTCAATTACAAGAAGGAAAAACCAGCGAATGCGTTGACGCGACTAGCCCCGAATGGAATCGACATTTACTATGAGAATGTTGGAGGTGAACAGTTGGAGGCTGCCCTGGAGGCCATGAACCCTTTCGGAAGAATCGGTAGGTTCTATCAACCACTGGAATTCATTACCAGAACAATTTGAAATTTGAATTCTCATGAGAGCTCTAAATTAATGTCAATAGTGGCCTGCGGCATGGTTTCTCAGTACAACCTGGCCCCGGAAGACAGATATCCGATTAAGAATCTTTTCCATATTATTGGAAAGCGAATCAAATTTCAAGGTTTCATACAAGGGGATGCAAACATGAGACCCAAGTATGCTAAAGATCGCGATGAGAAAGTATCAGCGGTGAGTTTCAGATCGGATTCAAGTTACCTGTACTTTCAATTCAATATTGATGAGAAACCCTCTAGTGGCTGGCAGATGGTAGTATCAAAACTAGAGAAGATATTGCAGTTGGAATTGAAAAGGGTCCACAGGCACTGGTCGATATGTTGATTGGCAAGAACAAAGGCAAAGCTGTGCTTAAAATTGCCGATCCTGAGTGAGAATAACCTTAAAAGATTGGAGGAAATCGAAACCATAGCCTTTATTTTTGATAAAGAGATTGGGGTTCGCCACTGGCAGTGGCTGGTTTCCAAGTGAAGAAAATTTTATGCTATTACTTTATGGCACTCTCGTAATCTCATCTTTGAGTTGATTGTCAACCACACCAAGCATATGTAGGCAAAACGGGAATCCTCCCGACTAATCTTAGTGGAGACTGGCATTCGATCTCATAGAAATTACTCAATTAGTCCAAATGGAGATAAACTACCTGAAATGCTTAGATCCTCCTGTTAGCTTTTACCCCTCTCATCAACTCGTGATGGAGATACAATTTTCTATAAATCAATCTTCCCACAGGCAGGATCTTGTTTATTACTATATCAATCGACGGTAAACTGCCCTCAGACAACCGCTGAATACTCTAAAATGCGCTTCAATCGATCTTTACAAATTGTCGGCTGTCATTGTGCCGGTGAAGTATGTGATGTTATTGTGGGTGGTGTTATGAATCCCCCGAATTGCAGCACCATGTATGATAAATTGGTCTATTTTCGAGACGAAGCCGATCATACCCGTCAATTGCTTCTCAATGAACCTCGAGGACGTCCAGCAATGTGTATGAACCTTGTGCTTCCCTCCTGCAATCCAAAGGCGGATGCAGGGTTTCTTATCATGGAAAGCGAAGAATATGTTCCAATGTCGGGAGGAAATACAATAGCCACTGCAACGGTGCTTTTAGAGACCGGAATGGTAAAGATGACAGAACCAACTACAAGCCTAATATTGGACACGGCTGCTGGGCTTGTGGGAGTCACTGCAGACTGCAACGATGGAAAATGCGAGGCCGTTTCATTCGATAATGTACCTGCATTCGTCTTCGCTTTGGACCATTCGGTTGATGTACCCGGCCTGGGGACTATCTTGGTCGATATTGCATGGGGTGGTATGATTTATGCGGTATTGGATGTGTCAAAGATCGGGGTGCGAATAAGCAATCAAAATGGACCAAAGTTGATCGAGCTTGGCGAGAGGATTAAACAAACGATACAAAGATCATATGTTCCCGTTCACCCGGAAAATCCGGATATTAGGGGTGTCAGCATAATCGAATTTACAGAGCCACTGATAGAAGGCTCCGACGGCAGAAAGACAGCTGTGAATACTGTGGTAGTATCACCAGGTCGATTTGACCGATGTCCTTGTGGGACTGGAAGTTGTGCAAGGATGGCTATTCTTCATGCCAGGGGACAACTTGCAGTCAACGAGAAATTCGAACATCGCAGTATCATTGGGAGCTCATTTGAGTGTCATATACGTGGAACAACGAAAGTTGGAGATTACGAGGCAGTTTTGCCGACTGTGAAGGGAAGTGCATGGATTACCGGGTTCAAGCAGATGGTCCTTGACCCTTCGGATCCATTCCCGGAGGGATTTCGAGTTGGAGACCAGTGGCATGTTAGCTCTGATTAAGCCTAGTCTCAAGTAGATGCATTTTTGAATGACTACCAAGGCAAAGTAGGAAGGTGGTTGCCTGCATCATTGAGAAAAACAGAGAAAATTCATTTCTCCAGAATGAGGTTTGTAACTGAGTATGAATATACTAATTGTTTACCACTCGATTCCGTCGCGATAAAGCAGTGAAGTTTTTGATGAGTAATTATATCTGATAGGAGTATAGTCACGATAAATAAAACACTGGATGTTATTATCAAAAATTAAACTTTCCGCGGAAGTCTAGATAATTATGATCATGATCAGACCGGGCAGAGAGGCCGAAAGACCATTCCCAAGACTGCCCAATTTTTCGTGTTGGATTAGAAGCCACTTTCTTTATGAAGAGTTAGAATTTGTTTGAAGCCAATTCAGAATCTCTTCTAGAAAAGCTCAAATGCATATGACTTCGTATTCCTATATACAATATCAACATGCAGTGTATTTTATGTACTAGTATAGTGATGTCTTTGAATAATTTTTACTTCTATTTTATGCATAGCCGTAAAATCCAAATATCAAAGCCCAATATTCTCTGTTTTAAGTGGGACGAAACCTAGGTCCCCTTCATTTGGGGCGTTTTTGGCTGCCAGATTGCATCACAAACTGAGTCGAAAGTTCAAACGATATGAAACTCCCGCCACTACTAGTTCATGAAACTGAAGATATACGTAGACTCAATTTCAAGTTCAAGTTTTCAAAGCTATACATATTTTATATATCCCAAAGGAATGGCTGAAACGACTGAAAGACCCCATCATATCCTCTACGCCTCCGACTACCTAGAAGAAGTCATCGTTTCTTTTCAAGAGTTAGGGCTCACCGTATTTCGAAGAGAAGTAGAGAAAGCACCGAGGTTTATCCATAGATCCACTCAATCTTTCCCTGTTAGAAAACCGGTAAAAAATCGCGCATTTCATTATCATCTGTCCATCGCTAAATTGTCTGTGCTTCATGTTTTGCTTCCAGACCCAGTAAATGATATGCAGCACCGGGAGCATTGCCGTAGCTCAGTATCCCTGACGCAGCCTCATGGGCTCTATAAGTTTACTGAATCCTTGTCTGTTTTCAATGGATTTTCACGTCCTCCTATCTTTGCACAAGAGTCAAGAGGGTTTATCCGCGGGAAACACCAGCATCTACATTACCAGAGAGAATTTGTGCTACCAGAAAACCTTGAAGCTGTATGGCCAAGGCTTAAGTACCGGGTGATTGCCCGACCCTGATAAAGCTATCTCGACGGGGCAATTCTTGGAAATATCGAGAAAATCTCTTTTAAGTGGTTGCAGAATCTTCAAAAGGAGAACACGTTCAGTTGGACTTCGTTTCTTTTCTCTTCATTCAGATGGAACAAGATTGGCGAAAAAGAACTTAGCTTAGACAAGATATACCTTAACAACATTTCTTCAGATAGCTTCCATTAATCATTTCCATTGAACAAATCCGACGTAGTTTGGCGCACGAGAGTATTGTGGATATCCGGGGTAGCCGGTCTCGGGAAGGGGCCCGGCGGTTCTGAATAGATCTGGGGGCGGGACCCACTCGATGTCAGACCACTCCAGTAGTGATACGCAGAAAAGCCTGGATAGACAGCTGAAAGAGTCATTATATGACCAAATTTTTATCTGTTGTATTGTAAAATCCCGCAAGTAGTGCGTCACTATGGGGATTTCTTGAGGAAATGATAAGACATGAATTGGCAGTTTGGACGTTTAGTTGATATCCATAATGGTGGCAAGCCATACAATGCCCATAGTTTTCTCCCCGGAAATTTTATCTCAGTTTCATTTCAATCCCCCTGACGATACTTACCACCTGAAGTCGTTGCCAGAGTAGTCGGTGTGGTACCCGAAAATACGTATTTTATGGTGAAAAGTCTTTAAAAAGGACCCGCCCAACCCAGAGCTTTACAGTATCAATTCTCCCCAGCCCGATTAGAGGTTTGCACTCAATGTCTCAAAATGCCCGAGAAGAAGCAAGATAATTCCCTTAGCCCTGTTCCCTCTCAAACGGGACAGGTCTTTGAGGACCAGAACTATGCCCATGATGCCGTCTTTGGTGAGATTACCGAAGAAGGGCCAAACTATCGCAATGTGTGTAAGTTCTAAGAGTAGTCACTGCTAGGAAACTAATCTCTTTTTCAGGTTGGATGGATAGGATCTGCTGCTCTGATGATGAAGAGTCAGATTGGTCTTGGAGTTCTATCCATTCCAGTAGCATTCGACACGCTGGGCATTGTACCTGGAGTCATCATCCTGATTACTATCGCGTGGATCACAACATGGTCAGACTATATGATCGGTGTCTTCAAGTTGAAGCATCGCGAAGTATACGGCATCGATGATGCAGGAGGCTTGATGTTTGGTCGGATTGGAAAGATCTTCTTCGGATTCGCTTTCTGTCTGTGTGAGTACTGCTACTACTTATCCATGACTGCCCAGGTCGCTGTATATGCCTCGAAAGAAACACCAATCTGATTTTGAAACACAGACTGGGTCTTTGTTGCTGGCTCTGGAATGCTTGGAATATCCATTGCTCTGAACTCCCTCTCGACGCATGGTACCTGCACCGCCGTATTTGTAGCGGTTGCAGCTATTGCGGGCTTCATGCTCGCCAGCATCCAAACCTTGGGCCGAATGAGTCCTCTTGCCTGGATAGGCTTGGTATGCATAGTAACTGGCAGTAAGTTTATTTGGTCTCTCTTGAAAATTCAACTTTTAACAAAAGAACTGTAGTTTTGGTCGTTACTATCGCTGTTGGTGTTCAAGATCGACCATCCTCAGCACCACAGGACGGCGTCTGGATTTCCGATTACCAGATTGTCGGCAGTGCACCATTTAGTCAGTCAATCACTGCTGTATCATCCCTGGTATTTGCCTACTCAGGTACGTGAGATGATCTTTTCTAAATTCAAGGTGATTTGATGTGTCCTGACTAACGTCACAATGTGATTATTGCATTGTAGGAACGCCCTCTTTCTTCTCCATCGCAGCGGAAATGCGTGACCCTCGCCAATATACTAAGTCACTTATGATCTGCCAAAGCGTTGTGACAGCCGTTTACCTTGCTATCGGATGTGTCGTATACTATTATTGTGGCTCATATGTGGCCTCGCCTGCTCTTGGCTCTGCTGGTCCAACAGTAAAGAAGATCAGCTATGGCTTTGCCTTACCTGGTCTACTCGTCACGACTATGCTAGTCATTCATGTAAGCCTCAAGATCAACTAATACCTTTGAAAATTTATCTTTTTGCCTCGGCTAATATACTGAAAGCTTCCGGGAAAATACATTTTTCTCCGCATTCTACATGGGTCTCGGCATCTGACAGCAAATACCGTGACACACTGGGCGGTTTGGCTGAGCTGCACTTTTGGTATTACTGTGATTGCATATGTCATTGCCAGTGCAATTCCAGTGTTCGACAATCTTGTATCTTTAATCGGCGCTCTGCTCGGCACGCTCATGTCGTTCCAGCCAATGGGGTGCATGTGGCTTTATGATAACTGGAGCACAAAAGAACGATCTCCCCGATGGATTATGATGGTATGCTGGAGTGGGTTCGTGATTTTGTCAGGCACATTCCTTATGGTTTCTGGCACATATGGATCCATTGTGACCATCATCGACAGCTACAATGCATCGGGAGGATCCGCCGCTTGGTCATGCGCCGACAATTCCAACTCGACGTAAGCGGCATTTCAGTGGATGGCCTACTGACTAGTTCTTATCAAGTTTGGCTCACGTTAACTTTATTTGATTTGAGATATTTCAAATCCAAGGAATGCGGGGATGAAGCACTTCATGTGTGTCTGGAACCAGCAAGCAATTTTGCCTGTTTTGTTCTCTGTTGTATGTGATTTAGATAGTTCACTAGATGTCAGTGTATTAAGTCTTTTTTTCATCGCATCTTTTACTACTACAGATAGGGAGATCTTTCGAAACATATTGCTCTTTTATTCGTTATCAAATTCATTATCACTCTTTGACTTCCCCTTCTTACCTTGGACCGTCTTCATGCAGTCTCTTTTTTCTTGACTGGCCGCGAGATAGACCGGGGTCTCTGTCCTTGCACAACATGGCACATGCCCCGGCCGCATGGCGTGAATGTTACATTGATCTACGGCGCGGGTGATAAGTTCCTGCAGCCGATGTGTAATAACTCTTTCTTATTTCTCGGCTTCTAAATGATATTGAGTTTGCCTTATGCATATTTTCTTGAATAATATTGAAGCCGCATCTTGGATGCCGGATGATACTGCGTTTCGAGTTACATTCATTCCCGCATTCCACTCAACTATTTCCAAGGCTAGATGAACTTTCGATGCAACGCTTCCAAGCTCTCGGACACCAGATCATGCTCTCCTGGTCCCATCATACGCTCCGAACAGTATCTAGCGATCGCAGATATGCGGACGCAAGTCAAAATGCTACCTATTTTCTTAAAGTTCCGCATGCCAATAATCGAGCCATACGGCCATGCGACCAGTTTCTCAAGCCGGAGAAAAGGATGAAACACCTCGAAGGTGATACCATTGCCCTTTTCCGACGAGGCAACTGAGGAATTACGGTATTAGGCTAGTCACAATGTAGAAAATTGCCATCTGGGAACTTCGTGGAGCTTCATCACAGAAGAAATAAAACTATGATCAGTAATTGGTACAAGCATGAAATCCCTTGACCATGTCGTCCGATGTGATCTGCTGGACTTTCATGTTTAATAATACTATTCATTTTCAAACTGGGTTTATTGTCCGACTTGGATTCGACTCCGCCAGAAGTATCCCATGGTCATTCTGCATGAGATTATATCTATGCTTACGGTCAGGAAATCTAAAGAATTGGACCCTTTGAAGCTGTATGGTCGATAGAATAACTATCCGTAATCTACTTGACTTTGATTGGAGCACTGGCCGTGATTTGATTCCACTCTGGGGTTGATATCTGGTTGTAAGTATCTTGGGCCCTCGCACTAGTAGTATATAATTAGTCAAGATCCCCAAATGACCATGATCTTATTCGAGGTTTTCTTCTTCCTCAAAGAGTCTCTCAGTTCTAATCTACAGTTTCATTTCGGAATACAAGTCCGGAAATCAGAATGCGTTTCCTCAATTTGGTTTTCCTGGCTTTTGGGTTGGTAGCGAATGCTGCTGTCATTCACCATCCGAATAATAGTACTGGAAACAGTACAACCCACCTTCAAGCCCGCGATGCCGCTACTGGTTATAGATCGGTAGCATATTTTGTGAATTGGGTATGATGTTCTGCCTACTAGTATTGACTGGACAGACTGTGCTAACAGATATATAGGCCATTTATGGTCGCAATTACAATCCTCAGAATCTTCCTGCTCAAAGCCTGACTCACGTTCTATATGCCTTTGCTAACGTGCGCTCTGATACCGGAGAGGTGTACATGTCTGACTCTTGGTCAGACATCGAGAAGCATTACCCTGGTGATTCCTGGAGTGACACCGGGAACAATGTCTATGGCTGTATTAAGCAATTGTTCCTGTTGAAAAAGCAAAACCGCAAATTAAAGGTTCTTCTGTCAATTGGAGGATGGACCTATTCGAGCAATTTTGCAGGTCCCTTGAGCACTGACTCAGGTAGAGCAAAATTTGCCTCATCAGCTGTCGCTTTAGTGAAGAATTTTGGCTTCGATGGTCTGGATATTGACTGGGAATATCCAGCGGATAGCAACCAGGCAGCCAACTTCGTGGCTACCTTACAGACTCTGCGCTCTGTGAGTTCTACTTTTTATTAGAAATGTGAGACCCAAAGAGCTAAACAGAAAAAACATTAGGCACTTGATTCATACAGTGCGCAGTACGCAAATAATTATCATTTCTTGATTACTGTTGCGTGCCCGGCAGGTAAGATTGCCCAGCTAATGACCTTTCTTGTGGACACTATTGACCCCGCATAGGCCCTTCCAACTATCAGCAACTATCTATTGCACAAATGGACCAGTATCTGGATTTCTGGAATCTCATGGCATATGACTATTCTGGAAGTTGGGATAGCATTGCTGGTCACGACGCTAACATCTACCCTTCAAGTGGAAATCCAGCAAGCACACCGTTCAACACTGACCAGGCTATCTCATATTACACATCCCATGGCGTCAGTGCTAACAAGATTGTTTTGGGCATGCCACTTTATGGAAGATCCTTCATGGACACGGCTGGGCCAGGCACAAGCTTCAATGGTGTTGGTAGTGGAAGCTGGGAGAACGGTGTCTGGGACTATAAGGCTCTGCCCCTAGCAGGTGCATCCGTCAATTATGATAGTTCCCTTGTTGCTAGCTGGAGCTATGACCCATCTCAGAGGATGATGGTTAGTTATGATACGCCACAGGTTGCACAAGTGAAAGCACAATACATCCAGTCAAAGGGCTTGGGAGGAGGAATGTGGTGGGAGTCTAGCAGCGATAAATCAGGCTCCGATAGCCTGATTTCCACGGTAAGCTACTGTCTTGTTACTACGAGGATTTCCATAACCTGACTATGATCGGCACAGGTCGTCAACTCATTTGGAGGTACTGGTAGCTTGGACCAAAGCCAGAACCAATTAAGCTATCCAGCATCATCTTACGACAATCTGAAAGCTGGATTTCCATCTAGTTGAAGGTATTCCCAATTACTGATTACTACTGTTAACACTTGAATGCTCTGAACTATCTGTATTTTCTGATTTTGTCTTGCACATTACCCATATACTACGCTTCTGGGTTATCGTTCGCTTCTTAAGGTACATATATGACCCGCCAGAGAATTCACTCACTAGCTAGAAGAATGTATTTTCAAATTCAAGAAAACTTCAGACATGTACGAAATGGATGTATCGCATTTGCCGAAGCTCAACCGAATACTCTAGAATTCCTGTAATAGTGATCTTCCAAGTCATAAAGAACTGCAAATAGACGATATTAATAATTATTCCAATTCTAAACTGATGTGTCATGGGCACGACAAATACACACGAATCCCGAGGACCACCGAAGGGTAACCCCAAATACTTGGCCATATAGTGTGCATAGAGAATCCAGTAGATTGATATTCCATGAAACCTTCCAGGCGGTACTTATGCAATCGGGTACGTTGACTCCTTTCCTTGAATGTCATCGATAGTGGACCCGCCAGACTGCGAGGGAGAAGCACTTGTATCTGCATCTTGCTTCTTGACTTGGGGATTTTCAGTTGGGTTGGTTTCTCCAGTAAGACCACGATAGACTTGCAAAATCTGCTGAATTCCGCCGTCTAGAAGTGGTGCAAATATCGCAACAAGCATGGTGCCCCATAACCAGATGATACCAACAACAACCCACGCCACAAAGAACTAAAGGAATGAGCCAACAGATCAACAGAAAGTGGAAAATCAACATACCTTCTTTTCAAAAACATAGTGTGACCCATACATTGGCAAAGGCCATATAACCCAGTGACCGAGGAATGTTGCGATTGACCAAAAAGCAGCGATTCGACCCCATCGCTTCAGTTCTTGCGCATCAAAAGCAGCACTGCTAACGCCGCCTTCTTCGAGACTCCCAGTTCGGTTTTCATTGGTAGTCTCATGGTGAGCAGCAGTGGTCAAGCTGCTGTCTAACTTTTCCAATGCCAATTTTTCCTTCTTGAAGTCGGCCCAATCATAATTCTGGGGTTTGATGAGAGTAATCACGACAGAATATAGGATTGGTGAGAAACAAGAGGCCACAGTGCCATAAACGCACGGTAAAATCTCCCCTGTTGATGCGACAGATACCTCACCACCAAAATGAGAAGCAGTACCTAGCCAAACAGCAAGTCCTGTGGCCAAGCCAAGGATTGGCGATAGAATGGCGGCTGCCTTGCTATGTTTACGCCAGAGAACGGTAAAAATCATTGGAAAGATACCAGGACAAGTGACGACCCCTAAAGAAGAGTCAAAAAAATGTTATAAATCAAGATCGAGGAGAGAGATATTTACCAAGCATGTAAAGAGTCCAGCCCAAGTCAATGCCAACGTAATGAAGCATAGTACTGAACCCGGCAGAGAATGCGGCAAAGAAAACGACCCCAAAATGACTGGACCGAATCAAATCCCTATCGGTCGCAGACTTCTTGAAGTATTCACGATAAACATCGAAGCTGAGAATTGAGCTGACCGCAATAACTTGGGCCGAAAGGGTTGAGGTTACAGCCATGAAAACAATCAGGAGTACAGCTGCAGCTCCACCTTTCCCTGCAATTGTAATGGCAGCGTATGGAAGTACTAGGCCATTACTGACCTCAGAAGATGTCATTCTCTGGCATCAGAATGTTAGCATTTCGCTTCGATAATATCGACACAGCTGGAGATCGAGCATTACCCGAGGGAAAGTTGGGAAATTGGGTTGGTTCTCGAGTCCAATTGCAACAGAGCTCATCACAGTACCCAAAGCCCAAGGAATCGCAAAATACGCGATACCTCCGATTGTATATCCTGGTACTACCGAGGATGGTGCAGCCGAGAAAGCTTTGATGAAGTAGCTCGTGTCCATCTTTGCATGTTAGCAATAGTTCTGGATAATCAGGACAAAGAATGACTTACGATCACAAGACCGAAATTTGAACATGTATGGAATATTCCAAATAAAATTGCCTGTCATATGTTATTTGGAAGCTCAAGAAGAATGAAAAGCTGTATGTACTTACGCTTTTTGATGTCATAGTAAGATATGTGCCTTCGTGATTCCCTGAAACTGGATGTCGTTGAGCGGCTGCTTGGACTAAATCATATAGATTCTCAATTGATCCGACCTGATCAGTGGAGAACGCCTTGACTGAGAAGTAGCATGCGATGATGAGAATAATGGCAGTGTGAAAGTAATCCGTCAAGAACCTGTGTCTCGTTAGCATATACTGGTATATCAACACCAATATTTTAATATCAAAACGAAAGCTTTCTCACGTTGCTTTAATTCCACCAACAAATGTATAAATCGTAACTCCAACCGGCAGTAGGAATGTCGCGGCGATAACATGCATCCCGGAACTATTCTGATTAGTTAATAGAGCTCAATGGAAAGCTGGGTCAGACTTACACAGCGGTGATCACAGCGGCGGCTCCGAGGAGCATGTTTGCACAGGCGAAGATGTTATTTACAAGGCAGAGTATCATGAATACAATATGAGCAACTCGGCCTAGTATTATGAAAGGTTAGCGGGGAGAGCATCGACTGATGGGGGCTCTGTGAATACCATAACGGATACGAACGACTTCCAAGGAGGTATGAGCCTCCGGAATCTTTCGTTTACAGGAAATTCCAAGTAAGGCGAAGAAAACAATCATTGGGCTGCAACCAGCAGCGAACCAGAACGGACCGGCAATACCGTAACTATAGCCGACAAATGAGGATCCAAGAAGAGCAGTAGACCAGAGCCAGGACTTTCAAGGGATTTGGTTAGTCTAAGTTCAAGACAAAAGCATCGTAGTGGTACTTCTGATAGTATCAAATGCTTACCGAAATGACAGCCGATGCTGTAAGACCTGTGCGTACTGAACGATTGGCCGTCATGAACCTGTATTGGTATCAGAACGAAATGTCCCGGAAAACAATAAGAAAATATTCATACATCTCCGTCTTTTTGTTATCTTCCCCTGTTGTCCTTTTCAAAACCTTGGTAATGACCATCATGACTATATCCGTATTAGTTCAGGCTTCAAATGAACACTAGACTGGTAATGTTCTTCTTACTAAAGGCGATCACAATTCCGATAACGACCACGACCACGTATCCAACCGCCTGAGACAGAGGCGGCTCGACTGTCGAGATACCATCTCGAGGATGGATTGTGGACATGTTGGGTCCAATGGAGCGGTTGTGCAAAGATAGAGCGATGTAATAGTCGAGCTATAGTAGTGCAAGATCAATTTACTATAGCTGTCTATACAACGACGACCGAAGATAACACTCAGAGAATTTCTAGCTCTCAAAGCACCGAGAAAGCCTGGACACCTAGATTCTTAAATCATATGCCGCCCTAGAAATGCTTCCATATCCACTGGTTCCCAGGGACAGGGGCGACCAAGATCTTTACTCTGCAAATCCATCACCTCGGTACAGTACGAGCGAATAAGAAGAGTCTGATCTGCGATGACTTGATATATGATTTTAATGAGGTGCTCGAAGGCACGAACACAGCTACAAAAATGGATTTTAAAGTTCAACCAGATTGAATGGTTCAGTATGGCGTTATCGCGAGATCAACTTAAAGAACGACCTGCGAGCCCTAAGTACTAACGACGTCAAGCTATGACTATGATGTAAATGAGCATCTTTAGATATCAGTCAAAAATTATTTGAATAGCTCAGCTTATGCACGTCATTGGCTCTGAAAGAGCTATTAATGTAAGTCCACACTAGGTATCATGGGAGACAAGACGGCCTTCTAGCTTGGCACATAAGAATGGCAGGTGACCGGAGATATTAGAAGATTAAGAACTATCTGAGCGATGACCGCACAAAATGACATGTGAAATGATTTCTGGAGTCTGCGCTGCCAATGTCGGGTCTCATTGATCTAACCAAAGATTGTGTATCTAACCTGGTCTACGGTAACACTCGATGGCTTCAACATTTCTCGCCCGAGAGATATTGACAAAAAATGGAATAATTTTGGCTTATGCAAAAGGGTAGATCTCATTGAGAAACAGCCAGTTAGAAGATATTCCAATGTCGGGGTTGCCCTTAAAATTTCCCAGCAGCATCGCGCCATCGCGGCCCACATTGATGCTATGCGATGCTCGGATGCACGGAGTGACGCAGGCGGGGGACATGGTGTGCTCAATGATCGCCGTACAAATTGAAGCATATCCCTTTCAGAGATCTGAGAATAGACAGAAAATAAGCTTGCAATTGAGACTGGCTAATTTTGTGTTGAATATCTGCAACTCAGAGAGCGAAATAGATCACCATGGCTGAGAATACACAAGGGTTAGGGCTTGAAACCCCTAAAAAGTCATTGATTCTCAACGCTTTTGTAGAGATGTGTAAGTTGATATTTTGAATATCTTGATCTTACTTTCAATGGTATCAACAAGATCTAATTAATACACAGGTAGCGGACACCAATCTCCTGGTCTTTGGCGACACCCAGAAGATGAATCACATCGATTTAACGATGTAGACCATTGGATTGAACTTGCACAACTACTGGAGTCGGCCAAGTTTCACGGCATTTTCATTGCAGATGTTCTAGGTATCAATTCATCCTTCCTTTTGAAAGTGTCATTGGATATGTTTACTCACAAGATCAAACGCAGGTGGCTACGATGTTTACAAGGGTCCTCGAAACTTGGATCCAGCGGTGGTTTCTGGTGCCCAGTGGCCAGTTAACGAGCCCTTGGCTGTTGTACCTGCAATGGCTGCTGCTACCAAGAATATTGGGTTTGGAGTCACTGTGACCACTACATATGAACAGCCGTATCATCTCGCAAGACGGCTTTCAACTGTTGATCATCTCACGAAGGGACGGTATGTAGAATCCAGATCGAATTTTAACGTGTAGCATCTGGCTAATAATGTTCTGCATATGACAGCCTTGGATGGAATGTGAGTAAAATAGAGAATTGAATTTTATTGAGCTTGAGACATTGACCTTATATCGCAGGTTGTAACAGGATATCTGGACTCTGCGGCCAGAAATATGGGACAGGCAGAACAGCCACATGTATGCTTGCCTTCTTTTTCCTAGACTGAAGGTTCTGCTCGCTAACACTAAATTAGCACGATGATAGATACGCTGTGGCAGAGGAGTACGTCAAGGTGGCTTATAAACTCTGGGAATCATCCTGGCGTCAGGATGCTGTTGTGCTTGATCGTGAACGAGGTGTCTATACCGAGCCAGATCGTGTTCGACAGATCAATCACTCGGGGAAATACTTCAACGTACCCGGTCCCCATCTTCTCCAACCGAGTCCCCAGAGAACCCCAGTCATCTTGCAAGCTGGTACATCGAAAGCCGGAAAGACATTTGCTGCTCAACATGCGGAAGCTATTTTCGTGGCTGGACACAGCCCATCTGTCGTTGCAAAGAATGTGGCTGAGATCAGACAACTTGCCCAGAGTGAGTTTGGACGAGACCCGCAAAGCATCAAGTTCCTTGCACTATTGTGTCCTGTCCTGGGCCGGACAGAGGAAGAGGCGCGTGAGAAATTCGCATATTATCGTAGCCTTGGGTCGATTGATGGTGCTTTAGCTCTATTCGGAGGATGGACTGGTATTGACCTTGATAAGTATGGAGATGATGAGGAGCTTCGACACGTCGAGAGTAATGCTATCAGGTAGGTTGTTATCCTTTCAGGCCCTATAACCATCAAGTAGTGACTTACAGGAATCGCTTGGATCAGATCTGCCGTGGAGGGCTGGTCAAAGGCTAGCCCTGAAGTCCCCAAATGGACCAAGAAAACTGTCGGTCAGCACATTACAGTCGGTGGATTGGGAGCCACTCCAGTTGGTACTCCCCAACAGGTGGCTGATAACATGGAGAAATGGGTGAAGGAGGCTGATGTGGACGGTTTCAATCTGGTATGGTCATCCGGGATCTGTGCAATCCGAGACGGACGGATATTCTAACGAGTCTTCAGGCCTATGCTATCAAACCCGGCTCCTTCAAGGACATCATCGATCTTCTCATTCCTGAGCTCCGCAAGAGAGGGCTTTTCTGGGATGATTATGCAGTTCAAAAGGGAACATATCGCGAAAATCTGACCTCGCGACCAGGTCAATCTGGACCACCAGCTGATCATCCAGCTGCGAAGTACCGATGGCACGCTGGAGTTGATGCTGCAGACCATCCAGTGCCTGAGAATTGAGGTTGGAGGGATTTGCAACCAAACTTGAAGTTATACCGCCACTAGTCAGGAATACTAGTAGCTCTAGCGAACATGCAAACAAGAATCAAAATAAACGTGAATATAATTTTGTGTAGGGGGTATGGCCTCCCAAGGGGTCTATTCTACAAACGCCAAACAAATGCGTGATTTTTTTTGGTACATGGTCTGTTCATGAACAACCATTTAAGTCAACATATCATCAAGACGCTCACCGAGCACACCCTCGATCTGCTTCACCCACTTCCGTACTTCTCTCTCCACACTCTCATCCTCGTCTTCCATCAGCTCGCTAATGTAAGGAAGCATCTCGGGGAGTAGAGCCAGCCATTCTTCACCAAGTTGCTCGGTAAGAGCCCGCTCAGTCTTCAAAGCCGCAAGACGAGTAAGGGGGTTATCGCCACCAGCAGACTTGGCATTTGGCGCAGTGGAGGGCCGGAGATACCTCATCAGCGCCGTATTCAGCTCCTTGTGGTTATCAGTAGAGTCGGCTGCGACGGCAAGCTCCGTGATAGCAGGAACAACCTCCTCAACGACGAGATCAGATGTCTTCGATGTGGTTGCATGGCCGAGCTGCGAGATAAGTGGGCCGGAAATGGTGGCAAGGTGAGAAGGTGATTGCCAATATTCTGTAATAACTTATCAGCAATTGCATTTGTAGCAGAGTCTAGAAGGAGAACTAACCGTCTTGGTCATGCTCGAAGGAGTTGCGAAGGGTACGCAGGGTAGCCAACCAAAGAGGCCGAGTGGCCTTGGATGGAGTAGTAGTGTTCAGAATCTGAACCACGTTTTCCAAAATATAGTTGGAGTACCCAGTGACAATTGACTAAGAAAGGACTGTTAGTAATCGACGAATATACTTTCCAGAAAAATCACATACCTTAAGGGTGCCAAAGAAGACCTGAAGGAATTTATAGAAAGTGGTGAGACGACACATCTGGGCCTGCTCATTCTTTGGTGCACCGGTGGTAGCCCACTCAACGAACTTGAGGAACAGGGGTCGGAAAGTGCTGTCATTGAGCTTATAAATCATTTTGATGGTAACATCATTCAGAGCAGTCTCAATATCATTCAGCTCGGTATCTTCAAAGGTTGAACGGTCACCAGCGACAATCTGTGCACGACGCAGATCAAAGGCCCTGAACAGAATCTTGCTGAGGATGTTGACGCTGTTTACAATAGCCGACTTGGGGTGCTTTTCGATAGCTAGGCCGAGAACCTCCAATAGCTCGCCAGTAGCTGCGGGTCCGGACTCAACGGCCTTCTCCCAATTGCGATCAATTGCACCAAGAGTAGCATTGAGATCCATTTTGCGAGATGCCATGAGACGAAGAGTCTCCAGCCGAGTTTCCTCGCTGGACTCCTCAAGATCAGCTCCAGTAGACTTGAATGAGAGAAGCATAATCTTGTCTAGGTGAGAAGCTGACATCATGAAAGGCAGATTGACCAGGAGAGCGGAGAAAAGGGAGAAGGTGGCATCGTGCAAGCGTGAGTTCTCGTTTCCAGGTGTTAAACTGAGCTCCAAGAGCGCCAATGATTGGCTCAGGGTATCAGGAAGGGCAGGGATCATAGCCTGGCCCAGGACCTCAGCCATGGAGGCAAGGCACAAGACACCCATGATGCGAATACGCTCGTCAGTCTGTCCGAGGCAAGATTTACTAGCGACAACCTTGGCAGCAGTGATGACCTTGGACGGGTCCTTGCGACCGTATTTCTCCGTGATTCGATCAATACAGGCAACGGCAGCATGCTTGGTGAGAGCGTCTGTAGACGACTCAACCGTGTCGACCAGGGTGGGCAGGAAGTCAAGAACGCGAATTTGAGATGTAGAGTCTCTCTCTGGAGTCTGGCGGAGGCGGCTCTCGAGAAGTCGAAGGACCTTCTGGCGAAGATCGTTGTTGGGTCCTTGCATCAAAACCTCAATGGTGTCTAAGAAGTCGACGAGAGAAAGTGTGCCGAGCAGAGAGCCGAGAACCTCGCCAATGGCCTGGCTGACAGGCTTCATGTTCTTCACGAAATCAAGAATGGCCAAGACTTGCTCAAGGACCCGAGAGTAGCAAGCACGGACTTGATCAGCAGTCTCGCCCTCGGTCTCAAACGCGGATTCCAACTTGGCCTTGAGAGACGAGTGCTTGTTCAGGTGGGCAAGATCACGCAGAAGATCGACAGCAACCTTTTGAGGGTCGCGACCGTCGTCGCTACCAATACCAAGAAGAACCTGAGAGATACCGGGCTTGGGCTTGAATGAATCAATGACAAGGTTAAGATATTTGCTATAAGTGGTGAGCTCGACGACGGGGGTGGTATCCGAAGCCAGACCAGTCATCAGAGTAAGGACATCCTTGTCAGTGGAGTAGCGGTTCGCCAGCATGGCAAGGACAGCAAAGAGGAAGTCCTGCGTACCAAGCTTGCTGATTAAAGCGTGGAACAGACGGAGGCGACGATGCGATGGGATATGCTCAAAGGCCGCTGTGAAGCTGAGAAGCAATTCCGAGGTTCCCGAAACAATATCGCGCTTCTGGTTGCGAAGAGACTGAATGAGGGCCGGGACAACCTGGTCGATGGTTTGATCGATAACAGAGACAGAGTAATCATCATCTTTCCGAAGAACGCTTGATCCCATGAAAGTGAAGATCGGCATCACGCTGTGAAGGACAAGCTCCGGTGCAATCACGGACAAGCCAGCGACCAGAAGAAGAGCGGCATTTTGCACCTGGGGACTATCCGTTGTACGCACACAGTCCACCACCAAGTCAGCACGAATGACAGATGTATCAAAGAGGGGCTTGGGTGAGGCCTTGGATTTGTTGACAATAGCCAGCAGACTTCCGAGGGTGAGGCTAAGGAGATAGCTCAACCCAGATTGGACCTGAGACTTGAAGTGATGGAGGGCGGCAAGCGTTTGGAACAAGCCGTCAGCCAGCTGAGGATGAGAATCAGGGCTAGAGCTATCAACAACCTCGAGAATGAAAGTCATCTTATCCATCAACTTGCTGAGCTCTCCCTCGTCCTTCACTGTCATGGCAACCATGTTATTCTGGCTTGTTCGTCGTCGTTTAGGTGCAGGTCCAATAGAGTCAACATCTGTCAAGGAGACGGGGATCTTCTTGGTGAAGCTAACCAAGATAGCCCCGGACAGCTCGACACTGCGAAGGACATCACGGCAGTAGTCGGCCAGAGAAACTCCGCTCGTGGGTTCGCCCAAAGAAATATCCAGTAACTTCTCGGCCGCAGCTGACTGGCTCTCTTCGGGGACCTTGGCCCAAATCTCCTTCATCCGGGAAAAGACAGCGTTGACGAATGAAGTTCTCAAGGAGTTGGCATCAGAAGCAACGTTGGACAAGAGAATGGCGATGGAATCGGAATCCTTCGGCGAAACAATTTCAACAATGTGTTGGTCGACTTCAGAGACGGAAAGACGCTCTTTTGCACAGATATCATCAACTTCCTTTTGTGTCAGAGTGCGCCAGGTCTCGAGCAGAGGCAGTAACTCCTTAGTGCGCGTAGTTCCTGGGGTCTTTTTGATGTTGTTTAGAATACGAAGCAGACCAAACTTGGGCGCAAAGACGGGCATGTGAATAACATGGGAGCAGAGGAAGGTGAAGAAGCTGATCCGGACAGATTTCTTAAGCTCTGTCGCACCCGATGATTCAGAGAGAACCGTTCCCCGTAAAGTAGCATCGATGACTTTACCGATCTGGGTTGGGTCGAGAATGTATTCTTCAAGTCCGGGGATGAGAGCACACTCAAGAATCTTCTGGGCGTCCTGTGTAGAGAGCCATGAGACCGCAGTAGACTGCTTGCCCTTGCCATAGACGATTTCGGAAGCCCAAGGCTTACTAGACGCGTCATCTTTCTTTTTATGGTTCTTGTAAATGGAGTTCATAACAGCCAAAACGCTAGTGGCCTCACGACGAATTCGCTCGGAAGAATCTGACAGAGCCACAAGAAGGAAGGGCAACAGTGCTTGCGGATCAAGATCACCAAAAGATGTTGATAATGTAGACGCGATTGTGCTCAAAGCGGCCACCTTCATGCCAGTGGGATAGAAACCGGAAATGATGCGGGTGAAGAATGACAAGAAGGCAGGAGACTTCGCCGCATTAGCTTTGTTGAGGATGGCCAAGTCACTGAACTTCGTAATATAATCTTCGGAGTCAGCGGCCAAAGCAAATACTTGAACAAGGCTATCAAACTCCGGGATAGACTGCTTGCTGAGGAACGAGGAGTACGGATGTTCCTTGGCCAAAGATTCTAAGGCAGGTGTGAAATGGTCCACCGGCTCTTGGTCGGCGTCCTCCATCTCGACATCTCCGGAAGGCAGGGATGGGATGGGGGCTTCGACAACGGTTTGGAGATTGTGTTCCACCGCCTGGATGTTCAGAGAAGACTCTGCCAACGTCTTCTGGAAAAGGGGTCGGAGAGACTCGGACTGATTGAACCCTTGCACCAGCTCTGCAAGCTGTGTCTGGATATCCAACGAAATTCCACGAGCCTCGTCATTATCACCAGTAGCTTGAAGCACCATGGTCATCGCCTGTTTCAGTTCTTCTCCTTTGAGGGCACCTGAATCGAAGATTGACGAGAGTAATATAAGGCGAGTGCTATCCTTTTGCTTGTCCAGCTCGCTCACACAGCCCGCAACGATTCCAAGGAACAGCTTGGAGGTTTCGTATTGTGAGGCAACTTCAAATAGCTGTTCCAAGGGATTTTGGAGACGACTAATGGCCTTGAAGACCTTCTTCGGGAGGATCACTGAGGGCTTTTGCTGCGCGAGAACTGACAAGCAAATTAATGCCGAGCTCAGGGTTTCTTCTGTCCAAGAAGCCACGACAGTTTCCATCAGACCATTTAGGACATCCTCGGAAAGCATCGCTTTTTGGGCCAGAACGACGGAGATCATGTAGCAGCTGACAATCAGCTCTGGCACTTTTTTCAAGGCAAACCCATTGCTCAATACAGGCAAGACCCGTAAAACAATATCTTCGTGCTTTTGTTTCTCTGCTTCCCTCCGTCCAGATCGAGAGTTATCGAGCATTCCGGCAACCGCCTCGGTGATGATACCGGCCCAAAACGACAGCAATGTGTGGCTCTGTGCTTGCAGTCGGCAAACATTCAACACATAGTCATTGAATGAGGCAAAAAATTCCTTATTGGTAGTTGCGCTGTGCACGATGGGGTGGCGTGGTGGGTTGACCAGGCCGGTCTTATATGGGTAGAGTACTTTAAATGTCGAGGTGAGATCGTTCGGCAAGATGGAAAGAAGATTGACGAACAGCGGAGTCGTGTGGTATGGCAAAAACGTAAATAAGATGTTGGCAGTATTGAATTCATGGGCTCTATGGTCCTGTTAGCACTATTTTTTTTTGACCAAGGGTAGTTGTTCCCGCCCAGTCCATGGACGATGGTAAAGAGGAAATACGGACCTGAAGCGTCTGACCAGCCAATCCACAGCTTTGACCGCAGGGCTCAACTGAAGTCGCCCACCAACAAGAGCAAGGAAAGCGTCGATTACTGTATCCAGCTCCTTGTTCTGCTGGGCATTCATTTGCGTCCTATCTTCGGCCTTGCTCTGTTCACTGAAAATTGTCCGAGCAAACGGCTCAAATCGAGAGTCCAAAGAGCAAAGCTCTTGGAACCCCTCATAGCAAATATCATAGATGGTATCGAAGTCTTGTGATCCGGCAACTTTCCGTTCAAAGATCAAGGAATGCGAATGTGAGATTCGTTGCGATTTCAGGTCGAGCTCGTGTGTCGACTTGGCCGCGATTTGCGACAGCTGCGCGGCGAGAGAGGAAGCCATTGCGAAACGGTAATGTAATTGATATCCTCAAAGCAAATTCTTGTAGCCCATAGCTCGCTCGCTCTCTTCACACTGGCCTTCTCTCCTTCGAATTTTCACGAATCCGTGCGGGTCGAGTATTCACGGTGCAGCTGTTTTTTCTGTCGGACTTGCGCAGGCCGACTTTTTTTCAAATTCTCGCTGACCGCCCCGGAACAACCGCTTTAGGAAAGAAATGCCGGTTTATCAGTTATCGCCGTCCGTCGCGATAAAGTTGGAGCTTCTCAGGTTCCGTAATATTAATAACTTGTCTCATTTAACAACTTCCAGAGTTGAGAGGTTGTTGTCTCTCATGGAGTGGCCTCCGTGAAGATGGAATCTCAGGTGAGTGTGAATTATAAGTAATAGAAATAACCGCCAACTAATCGATTATCGCAGGACAGGAAGTCCGTCCCCAAGTTCTCAAGCTTCAAAGCTCCCATATTGTCCTCTCACGACATTCGGCCTGAAAAAAGGCCGGACAGACCACAGGATGATCGAAAATCTCGCCACAGAAGTCGTCGACATAGTGAAGGACGCTCACGCTCGCCACGCCGGTCCGAACGAAGAGGGCGGCAAAGATCATCTGATAAACGTCGTCGTTCACGTTCTCCCCGCCCTACCGCCCATCGAGACCATGGCATTTCTAAAGATCACGTCGAATATTCCGAAAATGGAGATAGGGAACGCAGAGCTCATGAAAATACACTTGCAAACGTTGCAAATGAGCGCTCCACTCGGACCAATGATTCAGCAGGGGACCTCTTTGTCATCGATCTGAAAGGCGATAGACACAATTTGGTATACGGTACTACACATCGCTATGCCGTACCCACATACCGGCGAAGTGGTCGTGGTCAGGTTCTGGGAGCTGATCCGCGGTACCGGATTGATCGAGAACATTTGGACAGTGATAGTCTGGTCTTGCGGATGAAGGATTCGCTGTCTTCGAATTCATTCAAATCTGCTAAATCCTTGTCGAAACGTGTTTCTCGACCTCTTCGGCTTTTCCGAGTGAAAGTTGAAGATGATTCTCCGCATGCCGGCGAGATCGAGCAAGACTTTGTCTCCCTCGAGCCTGCGCTACCGGATGGAATAGATGGGGCAGCCCAGAGCGAGGATTCAGGTGATGAACGCCATGGATATCGCTCGATTCATGGAAAGGCAAAAGAGGAGGACGATATTCCTCGGCATATGGAACTTGATGAAGGTGACGGAAACGAAAATCAGGGCTCTCTAGGCGAACGGAAAGCTCTTCATGTGGAACTAACGCGGGCGGTGCATAACGACCCTACAGACGTTTCCGCGTGGCTAAAATTGATTCATCACCAAGAGCTTTTGATTCTCGGCGATGATGACTTGCGCCCATTGACATATAATGAGCAACAAAGTGTGGCAGACGTGAAGTTATCACTATACGAAAAGGGAATCAAACAATGCGTTGGCAGTCCCCATAAGCACCGCCTGATTCTGGGAAGACTTCAAGAATGTGCATGCCTGTGGGATACGAAAAAGCTACTTGATCAATGGAATAAAGCCCTTCGTGAAAATCCGGAATGCATTAGCCTTTGGATCAGCTATCTCAATTTCCGTCAAACTGACTTTCAAAATTTCGATTTTGAACGCTTGACGGTAACCTTCACCGAATGTCTCAGGCTCAATGCATCAGTCTCTTCGAACACCTCCCGGCATCAAATACAATGCTACTTATTCCTTCGTATGACACTCTTTCTTCGTGAAGCTGGATATCTGGAACTTGCAGTGGGCCTTTGGCAAGCAGTACTCGAATTTGTGTGCTTTAAGCCGGAATCACTGTCTGAGAAAGTAGAAGAGCATGATGTCCTCGCTTCTTTTCGCGATTATTGGGAAGGAGAGCTACCGCGTCTCGGTGAGAAAGGGTCGTTGACATGGCGAGGCTCGGTTACCGGCCAAGCAAACAACCATCATGTCTATCCTCTTCATATATTGCGCCATTGCATTGAACCCTCGTCACTAATGGAATCTTGGGAAAAGACCGAGAGCGAACGCACACAAGCATTCCGGCTGCCATCTCGGACTCTAGATCAACTTCGATTTGTTGAAAATGGGGACGATCAGGAGCAATATGTAGATGATCCATACTCTGTGGTTCTCTTCTCCGACTTGGCTCACATGCTGGAGCTGTTCCAGAATTTTGACTGCGTAGATGAGCTGGTCGACAGCTTTCTATACTTTTGTCAATTGCCACATGTTACAAGGCCAAAAAGCCCACCAACAACACGTTTGTGGGCTGGCGACAACTTCATCAGGAACGAATCCATGGACCATATGGAGCCTCGTCTTACCCGTTGGACGGCCGATACTGAGCAATCGACTTCGCCTCTCCACTTTCCAAGTTCCAATTTTGCGCATACAACATGTACGCTTTTCGCCGATCCCAATGACTGGTTTGACTCATTTTTTTCATGGCGTGAAAGCTTCCAGTCCCCTGAATCTTCGGTCCTTGATACAGAATGGCTGCAGATGACACTGCGGACTCTGGTGGAGCGTGGTCGTTCCCGCGAAGCATTCGATGAAGAATTAGCCGAGTATACTCTTGCACTTATACTCGCATCGTCACCTATCAAAGCAAAGAAATATGCGAAGACCTTACTCAAGAAGTGGACATCCAGTCTTAGGGTTTGCAACGCCCTGGCTTTGATAGAATGGCGAAATAATTCGCCAAGTGCTGCTGCTCAGGTCTGGTCAAGCTCAATCTCCTGGAGTCAGCAGCTTCCAGAGGACGCAAACGTTGAGGTGGGGATTCTTTGGAACTCTTGGATTTGGGAACTTCTTCGCCAGAATGATCATTCTCGCGCCTCTTACGTATTGCATGCGATTCCTTTACAGAGCATAGATACATCTGTGTACGCCAATATCGAATCGCCCGGCAAGCCCTCCAACCCAACATCCACGGTTCAAGTCCAATCGGTAAGTAGAAAAGCCCTCCTCCCCACAATATCTTCGCATTTTAACAATTTGCCAGTTCCTACGAGAATGTCAGGCGCGCTCGATTGGCTTTGGGAAGCTTCATTGTTTTGTGGCATTTACAGATTGCCTTGCCCTGCTACTCTTTGTTGAGAAATATCCCATCCAGACAGCACTCGAGGCATATTCGTCTGCGGTACTCAGACTCAGTGATCTCCGCATTGAGGACCGGACGCACAAGTCGTATGTCACGGAGCTTTTGCATCAGGCCCGGGCCAGGCTCCTGTTTTTCAATCACCGGATGAAATTCGCCCGTCTGACTCCAATTGAGATTCGCGACACTCTCCAAGAGAGTATCTCGTTGTTCCCTCATAATACAATATTCCTCTCTCTCTTCACCTGGAATGAATCTCGTTTCAATATCCTCGATCGCATTCGCAATGTTCACCTGCTCGCAGCAGATCCAGAAATTCGGTTCAAACTTGAAAATGATTCTACGTTATCACTTACCGCCATCCAATCCGCGCCCGTCACGACTCATTTGCTCTCCATATGGTCAGAACTATGCCGTCCAATTTGGGCTGGATCGACTAAACATTCAGTGCGCGGTGCATTTGAAAGAGCCCTTGGCGACGATTCAGATTCGTCCTCATTGAGGTCCGGTATTCAAAACATGCACACCAGACTCAGCACAGGCAGTGCACGAACTAACATTATGATCTGGAAACTCTACATTATCTTCGAGGTCTACCACACACAAGATATCGGTGCAGCAAAGGCTGTGTTTTATCGTGCCATTCGAGCATGTCCGTGGTCAAAGCAGCTTTTCATGTTAGCTTTTCAACATCTTCAAGACGAGCAAGTCCATCGAATCATTCAGGGCAAGTCGAAGTGTTCTGGCTTTGTTTTCGAAGACCTTCATTCGCTGTACCGTGCAATGACGGAGAAGCAACTGCGCATTCATGTGGACATCGAAGATAAAATCCAGAATGCGCTTGCAAATAGACAAAAGAACGTCGAAGATGGACATTCTTCTTCGGGCGACAACGATCATGCTCAAGCTACCATCGACCATTAAGGAGCATCCTCGATGGAATGGATTTACTCGAATGGGCATGACGTTGCCTTTATAACTCCCAGCTGGAAGTTTGTACATAAATGACTTAAAATTCATATAATAAGGAACCAATTTACTGTCCAAATACAATAGATTCAATATCGAAGACTGCCGTCTTTGGTACAAGGACAACGTACTGTTCAACGCACCGTGAACTCCGCGCAGTAAGGGTTATAAGCTTTAATTCTAGCAACAAAAGAGCGAGGGAAAGTCGTGACTCATAATTTCGTTCGTGATAAAGGGTATCGCATCTGGTACAATTAATCTGAAATCCAAAATCCAACATTAAAAGTGTTCTTTCCAGAACTTGAATCGGACATCCTTCGTTGACGAAGCCTTAGCAGCATCGTCTATCTGCCTGGCTGCCACATTTGGACCACAGAAATACACACCGATTTCGGTGGTCGATGCACTCTGCAGGCCTCTCATATATGTTTGATCAAGCAGGCCATGGCGCATGGCTGTGAACAGCCGCTTGAAATCGGGACGACCGAAATTTGTACGACTTCGCAGTTCAGTCAAAGGGTCTAGGGCTTGACCAACGGAGTTCAGGTAGATATTTGCCGCTGTGTCATCGTCCAAGCGTTGCGTGAGATAGGTATGGATGCGCAAGAATTCGGCACTTCCTTCTGAGGCAGCTGTTGAGGCCGACTGCGATTCAAGAGAAGACAGAAGAGCTTGAAACCATTCGAAGGAAGATGTATCCTTGCAAATCCAGATGAACTCGACACGACGCAATCGACGCGGGGGATTAGGTCGAGAGCGCAGGTGCCAAATGTTTTTCAAGATCGATGCCCAGGGTGTGACACCGATGCCTGTTCCAATGAGTACAGCAATTTCGTTCTCGAAGACATCCTCCGCCGGAGCACCATATGGTCCATCGATACGAAGCTTCGGCATCGTCTGCCCGTTTTGTAGAGCAACTTCGTACATTCCCATTGGATCGAGACCTTCAAGGTCTCGGGCCTGCGCAGGACCACATCCGAGTGCATCACCTAGCGCTCGTGTAAAATCACCTACTTGACGTACGTGGACACTGACATATTCATCGAAAGGACAGGATGTGATCGTGAAAGGGTGCCACTGGGTACTTGATACATCGGGGACCTGAAGGAATAGCCATTGGCCGGCCTTGTATTTCATGCTTGGCTTGTAGAATTGAATCTCCATCGCAGCTATTCCATGGATTAGCCAAGTTCATAGATACCATAGACTCTTAAGACATACCGTATGGATGACGAATGACCTTGGTGATCACTGTCTCTCGACGAGAGCGGATTTCTCGATAGAGTCGTTCGCAGAGGTATAGAGCTGCTCCTGCAAGTTCCCATCTCCAACCCTCATATCCCAAACAATGATCCCAGAAGCCTTGGCCTGCAAATGGCGAGAATGGCTTCGCGGTATCGCGTACGAAGCATCCGGTAGCATGGGTATATAAAGCCAGCATGAATGGGATGAAAAGATGATGCGTGTACCAGAAGGTTTCGTAAGCCTGTTGGCGGATGCGATGATGAGCGGTGGTATACATTAACAGCATGCACAATAGCATAACATGACCTGTAATACCCGCGGCTTGTGTATAATGGATTTGAACAGCAAGCTCAGGGCGAATCTGATTCTTCTCAATATTGTAAAAGCTGGTCTATGTTAGCCATAGTATGATAGGATGAAGCTGGTGGTATCTTACTTCACATAATGGGCAGCAGTATGAATTCCAGAGAATACCAGTAAGGAATATGCGACTTGACGATGAAACCAGGCTGACTCGTCCAAGGGGAGCCACCGTATTTGTGGCCTAATCCATCGCAAGACATTCCGGCACATTGGCAAAAGAATCACAGTCGCATCAACTGAAAGCACAAGGCCAGCACCTCTGGAAATCCACACAGAGTACTTGAGGACATTCAGGCCCGCTAGTTCTGTATTGACAGCTTGTAAATACCTAGCCTCTCATTAATCCCAGATCCGTCGGTTCATGATGGATATGACACTTACCACCCCAGGGCAAAAATGCCAATATGGAACCCCCAGAATCCGACATAAAATACAATTTTTGAAGGCGTCAAATCGAATCTTTGAAGCCAAGTATCATTAGAAGCGGCCATTTTGCCGGCTTGGAATATTGGCAAAGGACGTCGGCCAGCGACGACACCGTATATTAAAGGAACGATGAGCGTGACGGTTGACCAGCAACCTAAGTCTCTCGATGGTAACTCTCGCTCGAGCAAACCAAGGAAGATGCTTTCCCCCTAGGATTCTGCTGTGTTCTAGCGAAAAGCGCTGGTTCAGTCACAGCGTAGGTTGGTAATTCGTCGGCGTCGTCGCTTCTCCATGAACCTGATACGGACTCCAACACTTCTCCCGGCCGAGGGGCGTTATTATTGACAGAAAGAATTAACAGTTGCTTCTCCTAGCATTGACGGCCGTAGTAGTGGAGTTTGAAGTCTTAAGGTCCAGGCTCCTTAGTGCGACAACTTGAAGTCTTTGAGCAAACTTTATGGAGTAGGGCGCGAGGCACAAAAAGCCCGTCGTTGGCTTAGCGACCTGGTCCTAGGGTATCAAACTATGTGTCTGAAAACACCGTAGATTTCGAGTGACTTGATTGACGTTGTAAAGGACTCTGATGTCGAGCGACCATAGATGGGATAGACTAGTAGGGTGTGTAAAGACAAGAATGCAGTCGGATGGAGGTTGAGAATCCCAGCGTTGTGGTTTTACCTGCAGGGGAGGGGGGGGGCCGATCTATAATTACATCGCTTCTGGCGGGCACAACAACCGAGAACGCCAGTGGCTTTCTAGTCCAATCGACTAAACTCTGCTACGTCTGTGCTCTAAGAATCTCCTTTTACTCGCACCACTTTTGTATGGTTATCCTTCGATGTGATAGTTCCAAGTGGCCCCGAAATAACAAGAGGCTGGTGCTCGCCATCTGACAACTTCTGATCCAGGCTCGTCAAATCTTGCCATATCTTATGTTCTGATTCTATCTTTCTTCTTGGCTCCGTTTCAAGGAACTCTGAAATAATATGCTCGATGCCCTTGGCAGTAGGTATTTTGGACAATATTGCGTTGAACGTGGCAGCCCACAGTGATCTCATACTGCGACTAGTAAGTTCGTGTAGTACTACAGGTGTGGGTCGAGGCAAGCTGAATATTTTCATCTTGATCGACAGTGTAGGGGGTATGAAAACGATTCCATTAGCGAGAATATCCAAGCGATCCTAAAATTCCAAAAATTACATGCTCTTAGTTGCAGACAAGACGGAGCTATGTTCCATTCGGGCAGCTCATTAGGCGGGGCAACACTTCTATGCATGTACAGAAAACAACATATCACTACCCCGTACCAGACGGTTAGAGGAAGTCTCCGAATAGAGCGAAAGGAAAAAACAATGCCAATGAATTTTAGAGAGGTTGGTGACTGGCCAGCGCCATCTGAAGCTAAAGCAAAGCGTTCTTTTAGCACTGGCCTATTAAATGCATTCTGCAGCCGCCAGCCATCGTCACACGGGAACTCCGGGGCAATACGAGTCGGTGAGGACGGTCCATCATTCTATTCAGGCATCGAATTGGATCCTGATGTGAGGTATTGAGCCCAGAGAAAGTCCAATTATAGATTTACCTCTGCTGATGTTGTGGTATGATTATCCTGCTATCTTGAGTTCTCCATTTTCATTCCATCTTACTATGACAATCGCGGTCCACTTGGCATCCTACATACTGCATATTATTTTTGCTATCACAAGTCCGTTCCTTGGTTCAAATTGCACAGGAAGACCGGAAGAGATTTTTTGACTCGTCTGTCTAGATGTCAATGTCAGTAAGAAAGCGAATATGGGACAAAAACCTGGTCCTCATAGTCAAATAGAATCAGGGCTTGCTCGGTCATCTGACCCCGCCTTGTCGCAATCACTCCCCGTTTCTGCGGTGATACTGGCAGCACAAGCAGGGCTATAACTAAATTCACTCAAGACAGTCACGGTTGACAATCTGAATGTGCGTGAAACCCCAACCCCCCCACTGGAAGCGCGTGCTGCAAGTTGCAGCTCGTCACGCCAAGTCACAACCTCGTGGCTTCTGATTTGTTGACGGCCGGATTGCGATCCGCTCCGTCACATCACCCATCTCCCAATCACACCGCACATCAACCCTGATGAAGAAATTCTCGATGAGGGGATGTCGAGGATGAAGTCCTATCGAGGGGATTGATTGGCCCCCAGCGCCTATATGCATCTGTGCGGATCACATCCTGGTCTGCTATTCTTGAGAATCCCGGCCGTCAAATGTCACCAAGCGTGCATTGATCAATTTTTTGGCGCATTGCAAGGTCCTTCGTAGCTTGTCCTTGCCCGCGATGATTTGCCTGCAGTTGACCGTGCGGGTCTAAGTATAGAATGTATCCCCTTCCCTCCCCGCTTGGATTGCAGCATCCCTTCCGAGTCGCAACCCAGAATTTGATCTCTATCATGCCATTCTATATCGCATCATCATGACAAGGTCGTAGATTCAATATCAATCACGGTCCTTGGTACTATATTTCTTCAAAGATACTACAGAGCGAAGCATATGGACAACGAGTTGCGTTCTAACGACCTCTTAGGCGCCCAACTTTGAGCGTCGTTGAAAGTCGCTATCATAATCTTTCGCTGGACGAAAAAGCCGAGCTATAACAACTCAAACTCTACATAATCCATCACCATGGGCAGACTGATCAAGAATCACTGGGGGCGATTAATCATACTCGTGGCATCAGCTTGTATGTATCAATGATATCAGCCTGAGAAGCTCCGAACTTGCGCATAGAGGCTAATCCATGATAGACCAAATCGCCAGTGCGATTGAATGCTTTATATGGCCAAAGGTCTTTTGGGATTTCATCTCCAAGAACCTCGATGCAGCTGTCGCGCCGGTTCCTGTCCTCCAAATATTAAATCTGTTAATGGGCCTCATTGGTTTGGCTTGGGAATGGCCTCTAAAATCTCTCGCCGGAACATTTCCACATCGCAGCATCGAGATTCGACTGGTCGTTTATCCTCTCAGTGCCTTGTTTGCAGCTTTACTCTACCAGGGTACTGATCCTGCATTATACTACTTGGTTGGCATTGGGGTATACTTTTGGGCGTATAGCGAAGGAGAGGTATGTTCTATTTCCACTATTTTTGACATGAGATTTCCCTGTCACCAGTCCTAACATTCCCCACAGGTTGTCTGTCCCGAGCCATGGACTTTACCAAAGAGGTCAGGGTTGCTCAAAGCATAAGAACCACTGGAACGTTCGGTCTGGCACAATGATCATTCCAGACGCAGATCAAATATATACATAAATATAGTAATGAACAATGAACCTATAATTCTAGACATCATGTTGCTTCTACTAATATTAAACTCATCTGACGCTAGGTTTCAGTACGTGAAATAGACCTCTCTTCTCTTCCTCCTCTTACGCTACAATTCAATTGCACATTACATAGTATAACTAGTTAGTTAACGATGCATGTGTTGAGGCCTGAGTCCTCAGGTTTCCAGGTAACAGAGCATCACACCACCACTTCGATCACTTCCTCCTGTATGGATCGTCATCATCATCGCTAACATATTTAATTCCCCTCCTCGGTATTGGCAGCTTGGATGCTAATTTCAAATTAGATCTAATAACTTGTCACATATGAACTGAGTAGAACAAATCGACATTTGCCACATGGCACGTGATGTACCACGATGTCAACAGCAGCGCTGTTTCCAATTGACTCATCCAATACGAACAGAACTTACTGACCAAACAGATGATAAAATCTAGCCTCATTCATACATATTCATCAAAATGCAGTCGCCTGGAAATCCACAAGAAAACTGCTCCGATTTGCAAAATGACATCAATCCAGATAGAGAAAACGTTCCGGCCAACAGAATCACCAGCTTTAATGGCAAGCTCAATCGATTCTTACACTCGACGGATATGACCACAGAGTCATCTACTAAACCTGCTAGTCACAAGCGCCAAAGAACCAACACAACAATCTCCGAATCAGTCTATACTCCAACAATCCTCCCTCAATCAAGCACTCGCATGACACGCTCTCGCTCCTCGTCTACGATTTCCACTACGACAACATCAGAATCTCCCGCAAAAAGACCTCGTCGACGCAAGCGGTCCCCACCTGCAACCCCCTCAACTGCCGCAGACTCCCTTCTCCGAGACACTATTCCGGCAAACCTAACGCTACTTTTGGTAGGCGTGAACCCGGGCACCCTAACAGGAACAACCGGGCACGCCTACGCACACCCATCCAATCTCTTCTGGAAACTCCTCCATGCCTCTGGTATCACACCAATCCGACATCCACCATCAGACACATACAAGCTCCCAGAGCTCTATAACATCGGCAACACGAATATCGTGGAACGACCAACTCGAGACGCTAGCATGTTGACCAAGGCCGAGATGAACGCGGGTGTACCCATTCTTGAAGCAAAAGTTGCAGCTCAGCGGCCGGAAGCGGTGTGTCTTGTTGGTAAGAGTATCTGGGAAGCTATCTGGCGAGTGAGGCACGGGCGAGCTATTCGGAAGGAGGAGTTTAAGTATGGATGGCAAGATGAGACTGAAAATATGGGCCGTGTAGATGGTTCTGATTGGGGTGGAGCACCTGTCTTTGTTGCGACTACAACCAGTGCTTTGGCTGCTGGGATGAGTTTCGCAGAGAAAGAGGCTGTTTGGACTATTTTGGGGAAATGGGTTCAGCAGAGGAGAAATAATATACTTCCAAAAGGGCCGCATGGTGTTGTGGATGTGCATTTGGAAGACACTGTGGAATAGTGTCAGATGGCCAAGACCTCTTACTATATAAATGTAAATATATTATTATGATATTACGAATGTCACTCAACTCTACATCCATGGATCTGAGTTGTTCCAATTTTGAGGTTAATTTAGCAGATCGTATTACTCCTGAGATGGTCTGGTTCCTGTTTAAGCCATACTTGGCTGAGTACTCGCGACTGATGCTACAATTATATGAACGAACCTTCGTCTATATTTGGAAACGTACTGCATGGGTGCATTGAGTGAATACCAGACGTAATAGCAGCCACCCCGACCTGGCTAGCAGCATACGAGTGTACAATAATAATCCAAATTATCACTATATGTCGAGTATTGCCCTCAAATGATGGGAAAATTCTACCGGAAGTCATCAATTATGACGCCCATCTGAGGTCGAAGCCCAAAGGTCTACTATTTAACCGTGCTACTACTGTTGAAATATGTGAAGTTTGACAATTTTTTTTTTTTGGTATTTAGTATCCGACGAGTTCCATAGCCCGTCATTCGTTATGTCATAATATCAGGTATCGTAGCCTGTCTTCTGGGTGAACATAAACCCATTGTGGAGCCTTACATGCATCCTCCGCATCTTTAATAACCGAGCTCGTTATCAATGACGAATCTGCTGCACTGCATGAGGTGGCAGCCAATGGCATGGTAATTTCAGCTGCGTAGAGAGGAGATCTCGGACATAGCATGAGGTTCTAATGCAGGAAGGTGCAGTGCGTTTCATTCCATCAGCGTGGAATACAACTCTCGCATTTAACGGGAACCGTTGGCGTCATTCTTGCCTCCCTCACGCTCGCGGGACTGATAAGAATTATTAGTATACATATTTCAGGTCAAAGTGATAACGATTGTGGAGTACTCACGGTAATGTTCTGGTACTCTCCATTCTCCAGAATCTTGACAATGCAATCATCCTCCTTCTCCGAGCCAAACTCATCAGCAAGGATGGACTTGGAGGCACCATCCATGATACCTTGGGCACCGTGACTATTTACAAATTAGTTAACCATACCCCCCGCATAAACACATGCTCAAAAGCATTGATAGCTGATGTAAATCTTACCGGTGTGTAACGAAGATCTTCCAGCCATTCACAACATCAGCAAGTGGGATGCTGCGGTCATTCTTCCACTTCTTCAGAATCTCAACGTCATCGACGAAGACGATAAAGTCCTCAGACTTTCCCTTGTAGAAAACCTTGGTGGCAGTGTCGTTTCCGCGAGGCATTTTGAAGTTCAATTGGTGTGAATTGTTTGATTAAAGATAGAGATGAATGATTTGAAGCAGAAGAAAGACGAAGTGGCGGCGGGGAGGTTTAAAAGCACGATGATGGCCTGTGACGTCATCCGCCGAGCTCGTGTCATCAGGTGTGGGATTTCCCCTTTGGGCTCCTCCCTGCTTGCTTCAACGTCATCTACTTGTTGTTTTTGCGATGCTTTAGTGGGGAAAGCTGATTCAATTGCTTTTGTTTCTACAGTAGGGCCCCGCCATTACGTTGTGCCAAGCTAATAACAATGCGCCCCCTGTTCATCTCTGCCTCCACCCTTTCTCGAAACTGCCAGATAAATCCTGGCCATGATCCATGATCCCCACCTTCATCTAACTCCAGCATCCCCTAGTCCAAAGCCCTGTTGTGTGTCGTGTTTTGGTCCCTTCGGTGAGAGAGCACCGAACAAGCTCAAGGGTGAGCTCCATTTCTTTCGCGTAGGAGATAGCTCGGCACTGCCTTGGCTGAAGCGCTTCTCGCTGCGCGGCGAACTGGCTACTGATCCCAGCTGCTTTCTCGAGCCGCGAAGTCGGAGAGTTTTGGATCGACCGGACATTGCTGCGGGTGTTTTGGGAAGATTGGGGGATTTGGGTGACCTGTACTCCGTCGCCGGCGAATATGGTTGCTGCTCGTCGTACCCATCGTGACCCGTTATCGATTCCTTTCTCTCACAATTGTACTCGTCGATGGGAGTCCCATCGGTGAGAATCGGTCCTGTGTGGGATGTACTCAAGGAAATTGGCCTCCGGTTGAAGCCTCCGTGGAAGCTGAGACGTCTCATGAGAGAGCCATGTCGGAACGACTCCCCTCGAGCTAGAACCATGCCCGGAAAGGGTAGCACATCGCGTGTATAAATATTCGCGATTGTCTTCTCCAAACGAACCCGATCAATTCGTCGAGCCGTGATGGTTGACGTGCTACGTATGACCTGTGTCTTGAGCCTTTCAATCTCGCTCCCGGGTGGGTTTGCGGGTTCGTCGTGGCTGTTGGGGTAGTGTGTCTTCTTGATCACAACCTGTTGAATGTCACACTTGCGCGCAATTGACATGGAATCCATAGATGATCTGCGAGCGAGTGAGGAGACCGCATACTGTATTCGATCCAAAGGTACCAGAGCGATATTGACAAAGGAATACCGTCTTGGATCCCATGCACCGCCTGGTCTGGCCATTTCGCCCAGGGAGGCGGAAGACCGCAGTATTTCAGTTTTCCAGTGCCTCTCTTCCACAGCAGACGATGCACTCAGAACGAACTCGAAATTATCTTCCTGCTCATGGAAAATTAGTTTCCATGAGTATGGGCATCCATAGCAAAAGAGACCTGGGAAATATCAGATCGGCTCAGCGTGAGTTTCCAGTTTTCCAGATGGGGCTATCATACCTCGATCATTCTGGACGGTGTCCATCTTCAGGTCATCTATGTAGATACAGGCGACAACTTCCAGTCGCCGGGAGTCATCGTTGCTTTTGGCCAAAAGAAAATAGCAGCTGAAAAGAACGCAGACCATGAAGTTTCCAATTGTCTGCTCTCGCGTCTTGTAGGCAACATGCAGAACACCACATAAAGTCATAGGACCAAGCTCTCTATATACGTCCTGAAGAATCTCCTGTTCATGTTAGATTATTAGGAAGCCTTCGCACTCCTAAGCTGACGATGCACGTACCGTTTCGGAGAAATCAATTTTCGCTTGAAGCAGTATCGTTTTATGAATGCGATCTTTATTGACAGGATTGCCAGTTGCTGAGTTAATCCGTGCAACCATGATACGTAGGCTTTCCAATACTTGACGTATCTCATTATGTGAGGTTGGACAGTCACCAATAGGGATGTTTCGAAGAAGGTCTTGTAGGAGAAGTGGATATTTGCAAAGACGTTGAATCGGCTAATTGATTATTAGCGCCTCATGCAATATATATTGTGACCCACGGGACGGCGTACCTTGATCATCAAATCATTCATCAACATTGAGCGATTGTCTTCATGCTTGCGGGCCTCTGTCGACGCAACTGACTTGGACAAAGCTTCAATTCCCTGCTCAAACACTGCCCAGTTGGATATTGAACGGCGGAGGATGGCCACATCCTGTGTTAGAAGCTCATAGTTACTACAAAACTCTTCGTATGCGGAGAAAGAAAGTGACTGAGTCATGATGGTCAGCTTTAAAGTAGTTTAAAACCAGATTTGTACACCATGACTTACCAATTTGTCGATTTCGCGTACGACTTCAAGACATTCCATCGGCTCTGCAACAAGAGTCTTCAGATGTCGGTCAAATTCTGCCTTGAACTTTCGGGTTCTTAGTGATCGATTGTTGAGCGCTTTCAGGCCCCTCAGATCCATGGTGCCTAGTCGCTTCGTAAGACCTCGAGAAACGAAATCTGAAGCAGCGTCTGGGATCGGACCAGCCGACATGGGCGAGATTGTTTGAAGCTGTGCCAAGAAGCGTTCATGAATTTCGCGGATTTTTAGAATATTATAATATATCTGAGGTCTGATGTGCAGCATCGGGAGTATCTAAGCATTTCAGGTTAGTTAAATAAACATCCCTCGTCGTGCCTTTGAACAAGTTACCCCTGCAAGTGCAGTCAGACCTTGCACATAGTCTGCTTCTGTTGAAACCACTTCCTGAAGAAGCTGGCGCCTTTTCATCGCACGCTGATCCGCCGCTTCATCCACGGGGCTGCTTGATGTTGGTCGAGAGCTGTCTGCCGAAACTCGTACTTCTGATGTAGTGCTTTGGTTGGTTGTACTTTGGGTATTGGCTCGAGACCTCACCACACTTCGGCTCGCAGTACTCATAGTGGCAGTCTTAACAGTCCCTAGATGTGAGGATTGACCAGAAGATATCTCCCAGCGTTGCTCCTGGGGTGAGTCGTGGAGTGGTGTCCGGTTCTCCGTCGAAATATCCGATTGTGACAAGTCTTGCCAGCCCTCCACGACTCTTTCAGGAATCGTCGCTGGAATCCGCTTGCGTATACGAAAACTATTCATCCATCGCTTGAAGGGTAGTGTTGCGGCTTTGTCTGTTGAGGGATCCTCATCCAGCTCGTTGGAGCCTTCCTCTGGCATATCCTCCTCACCCAGCAGCGGCCTCATATTCTCTGCGGTATCTTCGCCGGTCATTGCGTCTTTAGGGTACCAGCCCGGTAATGGTATGCTGTAATTTGATACCAAATATCATGAGGAGAGGGGGTTGCAAGGTGGACGAGGAAATCTCCGACAACAACAAACTGCCGAATACAAAATCAACCTCATCGTTTGGCAGTTGCGATGGAGCACGCCGATAAAGGAAAGTCGCATTTGATCGGCAAATCGGCCAGTTTGTTAGTCTATGGGAGTTTTGAGAAGGCCATCGTGACTTCAGGTAGCTGATTGTTTTTGGGAGTCTGGCCCATTTGAATCTCATCCATGTACGTCATGGCGCGAGGCAACTCAACAGGTGGGATTGAAACCGGGTCGATAGGCTCATAGCAGGGATGTACCGCTGCAATTTGACTTGAAAGAAACGTTGGGTGGGACTGCAGGTCGTAATATCAGAGAGAAATGAAGGAGGGAAGGGTTGTTTGTCCAAGCAGTATTGAGTCGTTGGTCATACTATAGGGGGAAGACTGCATGAAATACTAGGGCAGGCTGATATAATCTAACGTTTCCGAATACCCATTATTACTACCACTAAAAGTCATAGTAGATTCATAAGCAGTCATACTGCTCAACAAAGTAATAGTTAGTAAGTCGATAGTACATCTTTAACTACTATAAGACCTAATATCAATAGCCTGAGCGAGCCATCACACCTGGTCTACACTTAGAAAGAAGACATGACGGAACAACCCATATTGCAGTATACCATTGAAAGATATCTCTCGTCTTTACAAAACATATAACTACTTTTGCTAGTAACATACTACGAGTACACATCTATAAGAGCGCGCCAGGCGGCAGCGCTTATATAAAAAGCGAGACCCACCCAGTCTTAACGCGGCGATACTTTGATCTTCCCCACCTTCTACTATGGGCATCCCCATGGACGACGACATTCACGCCCCGACAGTGGCCTCCGGTCCAACATCCGGAGGCGCCCCTTATGATGCATCGAAGCTATCAATGCCGAAGTTGATGCAGGAGAAGGAGCGGATCGAGGAAGAACTGAGTGCACTGAGCAGCGTCCTCAACTCGGTGAGAGAGCTATGAACCCCGCCTCCGACAAGATCGACCCAAACTGATATGTTTTACTTGAAGCACGGCGTGAGCATGCGATCAACTCTTACAACATTCGATGGATACCCGCGTGATGACATTGATATCGCTCAAGGTACGCCAGCAATCTTCCCGGTCGCTGATTATATGCGGAACTACACGGGCGGAGATAATTACTGACCCCGATAACTTAGTCCGAACGACACGCGTCCGGATGATTCGCCTACAGAACGACCACAAAGAAGTGATGAAATATCTCGAGAAAGGTCTTCATGCACATTTCGCCCAACTACAAAATACGCAAGGTGTTGCTTCTACAAATGGGTCCAGTGTGCCAACCACGAACGGACCGGCCAGCGTTGCAGATGCAAGCACGCTAGGGACACCGTTTGCCAAGGTCAATAGCGTGGAACAGAATAGTCCAGCTGCTCAGGCAGGCCTGAAGGCCGGGGACACCATTCGGGGCTTTGGGAACGTGAACTGGCTGAACCACCAACGGCTCACCAAGGTTGCCGAGACAGTTCAGCAGAACGAAGGAGTAAGTGATCTTGTGTCAAAGAACCATGTGCACACGCTAACCCTTTTTATTTCCTTTTCTTCAGCGCGCTGTGTCGGTCAAGGTCGAGAGAAAGAACGAGAGTGGATCAGGAACCGTCAACTTAGATTTACAACTCACCCCTCGACGCAATTGGGGTGGAAGGGGATTACTGGGATGTCATCTTGTGCCCTTGTAGACCTACAGTACTATGTATGTACTGTACTTTACCTCCTTGCTGTTGCCGTGACTACAGGAGACGTCTGGTCAGACTTGTAAAATGTAATGGACGCCGTACCTTGTCCCCGACCTTTTTTCTCCCTCTCTTTCTCCTATTTCTTTTTATTAAAATCCAAAAGAGAGAAATGAATAATCTGACTGATGAATAACGAGTACCATCTTCATTTTTCATTTTTCATTTCCATTTCCTTTCAATTCTCTTTAATCAATAATAACAAAGAAGCATAGCCCTATCAAAGATAACAAAAAAACCACAAAAAAACACTACGTCAGGCCACAGGGCATTTTGTGCTGACTAAGCTGGCAAAAATTGCACGAACCGCATTATTATTCCCCTTCCCTTCCCTCTTCTCCTCCCCCCACCCACCACCAATCTCCATCGAACGTTGTCATTCTTGTTCGACCCGTCTCCTTCCATCCTCCCATATTCCTCCGTCTCTTTTTTAATTCACAATGACCGAGCAAGCACCCCCTACCTTCAAGCTCGTCCTGGTCGGTGACGGTGGTACTGGTAAGGTAAGAAAAAGAAGATCACTTCGAAAAAACACATCCTTTTTCAGCCTCCAGTTTTCTCAAAGGGGCGATAGCGACGTCTTTGCGATCATCCTGGAGACTTCCTTGAGCCTTCGATGCCAGCTTGGATCTCATCGCGCTTTGATCAACTCAACTCTCTCCCCTCCCTTGCCCCGCCATTTTGTCAACAAAAAGATGGAAAATATCTGCCCAACGCTCGCCTCACCCGCGCAACGCCATCGCTAACACAACCAAATCTCATAGACCACCTTCGTTAAGCGCCACTTGACTGGAGAGTTCGAGAAGAAGTACATCGCTACTCTTGGTGTCGAAGTTCACCCTCTCACCTTCACTACCGTATGCTATGCCCCGCCGAACCCCGCCCCGATGACGGTCGACTAACTCGATATACCATAGAACCTGGGAACCATTCAGTTCGACGTCTGGGATACCGCTGGTCAGGAGAAGTTCGGTGGTCTCCGTGATGGCTACTATATCAACGGCCAGGCCGGTATCATCATGTTCGATGTTACCTCCCGTATCACCTACAAGAACGTCCCCAACTGGCACCGTGCGTATCGCAATCATTGAAATAGAACCAGATACTGGTTCTCCTTTTATCAGAATGCATTAGACTAACTTTTACTCCCAGGTGACCTCGTCCGTGTCTGCGAGAACATCCCCATTGTTCTGTGCGGTAACAAGGTCGACGTGAAGGAGCGCAAGGTCAAGGCCAAGACCATCACCTTCCACCGCAAGAAGAACCTGCAGTACTACGATATCTCCGCCAAGTCTAACTACAACTTCGAGAAGCCCTTCCTGTGGCTCGCTCGCAAGCTCGTCGGCAACGCCGCTCTGGTACGTTGCTCTCAAAACATTACATCGAGATAAACTTCGATCATACACCGCCATATCAATACTGACCACCTTTGCAGGAGTTCGTCGCCGCCCCCGCTCTTGCTCCCCCCGAGGTCCAAGTCGACCACGCTCAGCTCGAGGAGTACCGCAAGGAGATGGACGCTGCTGCCAACCAGCCCCTCCCCGACGAGGACGATGCCGACCTGTAAAATGGTCTCTATACCTCACGATTCCCGGCGTTTTCTCCGGAAATTCCTGGCACCTTTGGACACCTTCGGCGCGGTGGTTCTCACGACCATTTGACGAGTTGATAGTCCATGAGGCGACCAGGTCACATTTTCCCTTTTGGTTTTACATTCCCGAGGCAAAAAACCGCTCTCAGCATTACGATTCAATTCAATTTAAAGTTCAATTAAACTAATGCAGCCTAGCTTTGTGCGCATTGGCTATGTAGACGCTCCCTCCGGGGATGCAAGAACCTTGTCCAACGCCAGTTTACCCAATACAAGAATAAAGATATGGCGGTTTGCCAAGCAGTACTATGTAGATCTGAGTCCCACGTTAATAACCCAAATAGGAAAAATCCGTGGCCTTGCACCCTCACAACTATCTCCTTCATCTTAGATAATTCAGTCATCCTGCAAAAGTTCACATCGTCAGTATTTCGCTTATACCTATAAGCGAGATATCGCATAGGTATGCGATGCTTCATTGATTAGGATGTAGTGATTTCCACATCGTCAAACTTCATATACACATCGTCTCCACCATCTATACTTGCAGTATTAGATATGCTGTTGTCGTTAACTAAATTGTCTTGACCTTTCAGTAATACATCTACGTCTCATATTCTACTTCACGGTGTGATTGAGGAATCCTGTTCCATACGTAAACTCGACCATATAGTGAAAATTCAGTGCATGGAGTGCAGGGCTATAACGTTAGTTTGAATCCGCTATATTTATTTCTGCCGTCCTTTCCGCCATGCCAAGGCCTTACAGAAGAAAAGTGGAAGGCGGTATACGTATTGAATCGGACGGTAGGCAAAAGCGGTCAGTAGTGTGACTCAAACTCATGCTACACCAATGTACATTTCTATCTAATCCAACTTAGAATACTGTTGAAAATCTGCTTTGTACATGGGTTTGTTAATAAACATCTCACTCAAGTCAGAGTCTAATAAAATATATCGAGATATCTGATTTCTTTCCGTTACACTGACAACAGTCTTCGTGGACTTGATGCTTTCCATTTTGTTCCTCTCGCTGCATTTCAAAATTTCAAAATTTCATACAAAGGCATTTGTCAAGTCAAGTAGATTGCTTTCTCGGAATGAGCGAATATTCAGATTCAGAAAGGTGCAACTGGTAGGGGGGGGGGGCTTAATATACCCCAATCCTCTATCTTACGACATGTCTCGGATTTACTAGGACGCTTGAAGCAGATCTGCTCACTTGGCCAACCTTAGCCTTGGAAAGCTTGAAGTAAGGTTGCTCTGAACAGCTGGAGGACTTGTAGATTGAACTGAACGAAGAACTACCGTGAAGGCATGTAGCGAATCACTAAAAGCTCGAATGGAAGCAAAAACGCGCTCAGGTGGTATTCAGAAAATTACAAGTCATCAAATATCAGCAAATTGCCAACTCCCTATCTTGCCAGAACCCTATAGAACGCAAACTCTATTAAATCCATGATCATAAGTGAAGGATATCACATTAGAAAATCGCAATCGTCACGCCAGATGAAGGAAGATGCAAGACAGCCATAAAGCAGCGCAGAAATCACGCCAATCATGCAGCAACGCCCTAAAAAAAATTTGAAGTTAGCCAACGGCATCAGGGGATTGTAGAGTGTAGAGGAAACATACGAAAAGGTAAGCCAAATCTCTCGCACTCAAGCGAGACACGTTCATTGTACCGCCTTCATCGAGGGCACCAGTAATAAGTTCACGTTTCTTATCTTGAAGCTCCACAATTCGGTCTTCGACAGTCTGCTCGATGAGCAAGCGGTGCACAAACACCTCTTTGGTTTGACCAATTCGATGCGCTCGATCAATCGCTTGGTCTTCGACGTAAGGATTCCAAAATGGATCGAACAAGATCACATGTGAGGCAGCAACCAGATTCAAGCCAGCATTGCCGGCCTTAAGGGAAACAAGCATGATTCGTACAGATGGGTCATCTGTGAAAGCTGCGACAGCGTCATTGCGGTCTTCTACCTTCATGGAACCATCGAAGCGGACATAGTTCCAACCGCGGCGTCCGAGAGGGACACTTAAAAGGTCGAGCAAAGAAGTAAATTGACTGAAGACGATGGTTTTCTCGCCTTGCCCCCTTTCCTCATTTGCCTGAAGAATCTCCAAAGTCTTCTCGATCTTGGAGCTTGGGATCCAGGATCGTTCCAGGCGTCGAAGATACTTTCGTCTCTCTTTCAAATTTTTCTGACCGAGTTTGCGCAGTTCGGCCAGAGACTTCTTTTTGGTCTTTTTAGTCTTTGTCGAGGAGTCGGCGTCAGAATCAGAATCGTATTCCGTGTCCGATTCTTCATCGGCTTCTTCGTCTTCATCTTCCTCGCCATCTTCCTTCTTCTCAGCGTCATTGCTAGGCAATGAACTAGGGTCATGCGCTTGTTTGAACGAATTCAAATCAGTGACTTTTGCAGGATCCACCTGACCACGACAATTTTGACACTTGACAAGACCAGACGTATCGTCTCGGGCAAGAACAGCGGGGTCGGAAATACGAGCAAAGCACTCGGAACAGACGGAATGACCACAAGGGATATAGATGATGGCGTTACCAGCACTATCCATGCAAACTGGGCAAGTGCCAGCCTCTTCGTCCTCTTCTGCATCCAGATTCTGAATCCGTTTGACAACGTCATGCTCTAATAACTTGGCGTTGGCAATAAGATCGATTTCACCGGCACTGGCCGGCGATTCGGTGTTAATCTCTTGCAATAGATGTGGATGACAACATGCTTGTCGTAGCCGGAGAAGCAGAACCAGCACATGGCCATAATGTCGACCAAGGGTGCCGTTATTCAGATACCTTGTGATCTGCCTCTGGGTACTGTCACTAAGTTCAGAGTATATCGCTCTTTCGGTTTCATTGAAAACGACATGAACTTTTTCGATAACCTTTGCTGGTAATTGCAGAATTGGCTGGCCGTTTATTTGCGATGTTTTTGTGCGTCGCAGACAGACAGACTTCACCAAAACACGCAACTGTAGCATGGTATTTTCGTCCACCATACCACCTCTAACAGGGAAACTCTATATGCGTGGTTAACTTTGTGCTTCTCAGCGTATCTTTGTATTTCGTAGTAGACCAAACAGCATCCCAATTGTGCAGATAAAAAGATAGACTATTAACAGAGGACTTACTCTTTTGAACTTCTCCTTGTGATTATAGGGCCGGATGCGGAGGAATTTAAGGAGAGATTGCAAGTCATCGAGCTTGTTCATCATGGGTGTTCCGGTCAAGCACCAACGATGGGTGGCGTCCACAGCGCAGCAAGCTTTATTGCTTTTCGCAGCAGGGTTTTTGATATTCTGAGCCTCATCCACGATAATTCGGTGGAACTTGCTCTTTGGTGTGAAGAGAATTGCTCTTTTTCGGTGTATGCTGACGATATCTGGATCCATTCCCGCTTTCTCCATTTCGTCGGCTGTGGCCAAGATCTTATGATTAGCTGTCAAAGTGCCGAATGTGGTGATGATTATATCATATCGGCTAAGATCCCTCCAAGCAATCTGCCGTTGTCTGTCGTGGAAGGTGTAGACTGACAACTTGTGCTTTCCCGGGTGAACATGTCGTGCAATCTCTAGTCTCCATTGCTCCATTAGAGCTTTCGGAGCAACGATTAAACACGGGTGCCGTTCAGGGTCTGTAGGCGGTCTAGCAGTGATGAGAGCAATTGCTTGAATAGTTTTGCCGAGACCCATATCATCTGCTAAGATCCCACCTTTTTGGCTGCTGTCTTCCTTGGCTTTCATCCACGTTAAGCCTATGTTTTGATGCTTCATCAAAGTCACCTTGAGAGCACTGGGGGTCGCGTCATTGTCTGCCTTTGCTGCATCTCGGATATCTTTGATGCCTGTTAGAAGATTCTTAATGTCCTTGGGGAAGCTCTGCTCCTCGTAGCGTCTGTATTGGCTTGTCAGTATATTCCAGGTAAATATCGTGAGAGACAAATTAATTGCGAAATCTTACTCCATGTCACCATCATCATCGCCCATATCGAATTCTGCGCCCTCTAACTTGGTCATGGCCGACATTGCGGGGTCAGCTGCCCAGGGAATATGGCGGGGGTACGCTAAAAAAGATGGATATGGCGCATGACCATACCCTCGAGGGTCTCCGAACTGATATCCAAGCTGGGAGTTGAATGAGTTCCCAGAGATTTCCTGGATATCGTCATCCAAAGGTCCTCTCCATGGAGGGAATGATACTCCTGGGGTATACTGCTGCGCTCGCAAAGGGTCCGGTGGCCTTGGAATTGAGGAGGCGGGTCTGAAACCAGGACTATCAAATCTGTTCATGTCATGCGGCCGAATAGGCATCTGGCTGATCGGAGGTAGAGTTGATGTTATCGGCGGCGGCGGCGATGAAGAGATTAAATATGGTCCAGAATCATCCTCAACCGAGTCTTCCGCCTGTAATTTTCTAGCCATCGCCCCGTCTCGTTCCAAGTTGATATCTCTTATGACCACGCGTTCTTCCTCTTCCTTTTCTTCCTCGAGAGCCTCGAGCACTTGTGAGACAGAAATCCCGCTGGTCATTGCCCTGAATTCGAGGTCGTCGGCGTCATTTTTCCTTTCCTCATAGTCCTCTCGGATCTTGACCAACTTCGCATCCAGCTCTGCCGATAACTCCTCCATTCTAGCCTCATACTCGTTAACCAGAGCTTGTCGTTTTGGCGGAGCTGATATCACAGGCGAAGTGGACGAATCATGACGTGGTCGTTTACGAGAAGCATCAGAGACCAACGAGTTCGCTGCTCCATGGCCTCCGTTGGCTTGAGACACGAATGGAGACGGTGCACTTGAAGGAGTGTAAGGTTGTGTAGTGGTATCTAGGAGATCCGTACGAAAGCTGGGACGAACCGACCCAGGCTGACGTGGTGAAGGACCATATGGCGAAGGATCAGATGACGGGGGAGCATATGACCAAGGACCATAGGACGAAGGACCATTTGAAGAAGGACGACCCGGTGAAAGACCATTTCCAGAGCCCGCAGACCCAGAAGCAGGAGTAGTATATTGAGAGGCAGTATTTGAAGCTGCAATGGGCTCCACGGTGGATGTTTCTTGTCCTGCTGGGCCGGGTTGCGCATCATCTTCCGTTGAAGCATCCGGGGTATTATTGCCCAATAGCGCTTTCAGTTGAGCCTCGAGTTGCTTGAGCATTTTGGCGTCTTCGGCCAATTGCTCAGGGTCAACTTGAGTAGCAAGATCTTCCTCGTAGAGAAATCTTCTTGTTTCAATTTCTCCGAGGAGGGACTCCACCTCCTTGTCTCTGTCTGACGCCATCTTGGTACTTATACTTTCCCGCGTGTAATGACAACAATGATGAGTCGATAAAAAGATGCTGGGCTAAAATTGAGACAAAATTGAAGCCCAGTCCTGCTTCTTAATAGCAGGTTCCAGAGAAACGTATTCTATTCGAGTGTAAGCTTTTTTTTTTCAAATAATTCAAAATAGTAAAGGCAAACACGAAGGCGGTGGGATGAAGGGTGGTCAGGCAGCAGGGCAGATGTGAGGATGAGCGCGCATAGATGGGTAAGATCAGAGATGAGACCACAGGGAAAGGTGGATATGAACGATACAGGCTGACAATAATATTGTTCAAAACAGGATAGACATACCGCAAAGGAATACGGTGGGATTGGCTGGATGGCTGTAACGATGAATTGTTAAGAGATTAACGGAGTCAAGAATTGCGAAATGTGAAATCAAACAGAGACATGAGTTCGATTAGAAAGTGAAAGTCATGAGAAAGCATTTCAAGTAGCGGCAAGTGGCCTTCAATGCATAATCTGATAGGTCACCTCCGATCTTGCTGTTAGCGAGCTGAGGATGGAGAAGGAGAGTTGGAGTTTGACGCGGCTATCCGCAGTGCAATCAAGGAACGGCCGAGTCGGCGAGACACGACACGATTACAGGGAGATCTCTTTGAAGTACCAGAACTGGACTGGTAGATCAAATTGAAACCAGAATTCCTCACTTGACTGCGATAATTTTGAATATTTCAAAGAGTATCGCCTCTCTCAAAGAATAATTGTATATTAAATCGTTGAATTTCCTCTTAGGGATTGAATTCTGAATATTTCATCCATAAAGTGCAAACAGAACAAACTCTTACGGATATATGTATAACTACCATGTATTGATGTATTATTGATCTATAGAGAGACTGCATCGTAGAATGATTGGAGTAAGACGAGTAAACTGATCTAGTCTATATGAATGACATATTAAAACTCTTACTTATGGGATCACTTAGTCTGTGCACATCTCGTGAATACTAGAGCTTCATTCCACGCGTTCGGGAAGGGCTGCATTCCATCTGTGCAGAAAAGACCAGACGCACAGTATCCTCGGCATACATGATACAATATCACTGTAATGTACAGTGGGCAAACGTGCAGCTGGTCTTGTATACAATTGAGGCCGATTTCATGTAGAGGAAATTGATTTTCCTCGCAGTGGCAAATTCATAATAGACGTGTCGAAGTCATTGATATTGTTGGAATTTACTGAAATCGTGATGATAAGATCTGGGCTGACGCTTGGCATCATTCTGCGTGATCAGGTTGCTGCTGGATAAGTTAACCTTCAGCAAATGACATGGCTTGTCAGTGACCATTTTCAAAGCTACCATGAAAATCGGACGCGAGAGAAGTTATAGTTCCTATTCCAGCATCATTCTCAACGATGGTAGCTTTTCTTGGCGTTACCCCTAATCCATGGCATGTTCATTGATGATCATCTATAGATTGTAGGCGAAGAAAGATAAGACTTCGAGCTCAATGAAACCAGAAACAGAATTAATGTCTCATGGATTAGGCTACTAACTTATTATTAATAATCCTAATATCAACACCGAAGGAGGAGTATCAAGGAACACATTCTACGCATGTTTGAGGTCTTGGCATCATTGGCTCTAGAAATGATTTGATCAGCTTCAACCTTGGAAGCTTGATCGACTGCTTGGTTCTTATCTCTCTATCTTGATGGGTATTATATGAACCGGAAGTAGAATGTAAACTTCCTACAAGTTAACCCTCCGTGGTAAGTACAGACTTGGCTCCAACTCGCCAAGCCGAAATGATGTAACCAATCTACCACAGCAGTGACTCTACGGTATTGATAGGATATAATATCAACTGATCGGAATAATAGAAAAGCATGCGAAACGAAGAAGTTATCGGTATCTTGGACAAGACGACTATTGTAGCCCACTAATATTGGCAATGCCACTCTGAAGCCCATTCGTCTACCAGGAAGTCTCCACGCATAACATAATATTCATCATGGTCAGTTCTACCAGGACTCTAGAGCCGCTATACGAGGCAGATATCCCTACTGCGGTCTCTCTGTTATTTGCAATGATCCATTATACGGAAGAGCGGAAACTCTTCGCCGATAGCCCAGGTGTGCGACAGTGGTGGCATGATACCATACGTACCGATCTACTACAAGAACGGAATCAGACGTATCTGAAGGTGATGGAAAAGGGAAAGATGATTGCATTCGCGAAGTGGGATATGTCAGAACCCGATGAGAGTATAGCTCGCTTCTTGCCCTGGCCTTCTGAGATAAACTCTGAGGCTTGTGAGCAATTAACGACCCATATATTGCGGGAACGCAAGCGAGTTATGGGGTCGAGAAGGCATTATTGTGAGTGAAACCCATATATACTCTTACGTCTTCATTTGTGACCTATATCTCTGCAGATCTAGATATTCTGGTTATCCACCCGGCCTATCAGGGAACAGAGGCTGCTTCCACCTTGCTACGGTGGGGATGCCGCCAGGCGGATTGTGACAGAGTATATGTCTACACCGATGTCAGTATCGGTGAGGCTCGCCTCCTTGAGAAGTTCGATTTTCTAGACTATAGCAGTCCGGTGTTTGACAACTGGCTGGTGCCAATGATGAGGATTCCTGCTGCTAGTACAGAAAGTGAGTGGTAGGCAATTTCACAACGTGGAAATATCACGCGTTGTCTCGAAGTCGAAAACCTTGAAAAAGCCTTGCAAAATATGCCCTCTGCTTTAGATTTCCCAGGCTGCACCAACAAGCGAGAGGTGTCTACCACCAGCATCATTGGCGACGAAGTAATGGGCATGCTGAACAGAATGATCATTGTTGACTGTGATACTCTACAAACAAAAATCCTCATAGGCTCCTAAGGGATCCCTAACTGCAGGATATGGAGTTGGTCAACGTGGCCATTGACATATCAAAACCATTATTCTCAGCTTGGGCGGTATCAATTGAAAGCAATCTGAACGGGAATTGTTGCGAGGAACAGAAACAAGCCGAGTATTTTGGCAAAATTTCAATACGCAAGCAGTTGTTCTAGAATTTGAAGGGGAGTAGATGATCTGAAGATGAAGTGATCATTATGGTCACTGCTAATTAGCTCGGACATGGAGGCACGCGAGAACTGCTGGGGAACGCCGATCCCTCGGAGGGAAACGATGAATATCTCCGATATCTTTTCCTTCGCGATGAATACCGGATTCGTGCGACCCATATAATGTATGGGGATTAGCAGTCAAGAAATGGAGAAGGGCCCAGTCAGTGGAGCCGGCTTCCAGAATGTTCAGTATCTCTGCGTGAAAGTGTACAATCAGGGAAGAGGACCACCGAGCACTCTGACACGAGGAATCATAAGGTGATCATCGGAGAATAGCGATACGCAAGAGACATCCTGAACGAGAATCATATGTATGTAGTCCAGCAGCAACAGTAGCTGTAGGGAATGTTGGAGATGAGAGTCCTCGGCGTGTGGGGAAAAGCGCGGAATCACGGGGACTGAGCCTCGGTCGGAGGGGATCACATGTCCGGCGCATGTCATCATCCCCGGGTTATAATAACTTTTAAACAACTTCACTTTTCCCCATTCTCCAAGCTTCCCTTTCACTCCACTTTATCTCCCTTTACTCCACAACTTCCGACACCATGCCTCTCAAGAACGGTGAGTATCCTCTGGTCTGACTATTGAACCTCTTGCTGATAGGATTCTTCAAGATTCCTTCCCTTCCTCCGCCGCGTTCGACGTGATCAACCAGACTCTCCAGTCCAACGAGGCCGATCGCAAGGATGCCGTCGACAAGGCTAAGGCCATTGTTGCTTTCAATCTGAAGAACTCCAAGGGTGAGGAGAAGAGCTGGTACCTCGACCTGAAGAACAAGGGTGAGGTCGGCGAGGGTGCCGCACCCGCCGGTGGCAAGGCTGATGGTGAGTTCGAGATCTCTATGCGTGATCACTAAATGGAGTAGTTCCGGAGTACTAACAGTTCGCGCATTCTAGTCACTCTCAACCTGTCTGACGAGGACTTCGCCCAGCTCGTCTCCGGAAAGGCCAACGCCCAGCGTCTCTTCATGGGTGGCAAGCTGAAGATTAAGGGCAACATCATGAAGGCGACCAAGATGGAGCCTATCCTGAAGAAGGCTCAAGGTGGTGCCAAGCTGTAAATTAGATACCCTTTTCATTATCACGACGAACCACAAATCTGTACAGTTACATATCCTTGGTATTCATATCGATCTTCCTTCCCATGGATTTGGATGAAAGCGTGCGCAACCTTTAGCTCATAGCTTATTTAGCTACATGGTGACAATCACATTCTTATATCAAAGGAAATTATATTCTGAATGATCATGGCAGTGTAGAGTTTCAAATTGTGTATATATCGTAAACTCGAGTATGTCAGTCTCTATCTCTATAAATCCCCGACGCGCCCTTCCCGAAGTACTCGTCCTTGGTCCAGCTCTATAAAATATTCGGCATCTTTGACAGCCTCAACCCGATGCGCTATTGTGATGACTGTCGACAGCTCTAATTCCTCACGGACGATCTGCTGAATTTCCAGCGACGTTTCATGGTCGATCGACGCTGTCGCCTCATCAAGAATGACAACGGCGCTTCGTCGGAGCACAGCTCGTGTGAGAGCAATTAGTTGTCTTTGACCTTGACTTAGATTTTTACCTCCGGCTTCGATGTGTGTTTCAAGCTTCCAGCCATGTCGGCCACAAAGGCGCTCCAGGACTTCTGCACACTGTTGGTCGGAAAATTCACTCGTGGGGTCAAGATTAAGGCGGATACTGCCCGGGAAAAGTACAGGGTCTTGTGCGACAAAGGTGATTCTGGTCCGTAATACTTGAGTATTTGCATGTGCAATATCAATATTATCGATCAAGATACGACCAGACTCGGGGCGAATGACGCTAAGCAATGAAACAGCTAACGTGGACTTGCCACTGCCTGTCCGGCCGATGATTGCTGTGGTTGACCCGCCTGGGATACAGAGAGTGACATCTACCAGAGACGGATCCAGATGGGGTGCGTATCGTATAGTGGCATTCTCAAATACAACATCACTGCCATATGTGGGCCATGCAGCTGGCGGCTCAATCGTGCCCGGGGTTTCTTCTTCGACGTGAAGAAGCTCATCAACACGTTCAACTGAAACAAAATCCATCTGCAACTGGCCATATTGCTTGCAAAGGCCATGGGTGGACTGCACGAATGAGTTGGCCGCAATGAGCACGAATGCCATAAGGCCGGGGGACGTCTTCGTATAAAGAGCCAGAACTGTCAAGCAAAATGTCGACAGTGCAGAAAGACTTTCGAAGCGGTAGGTAAGCCATGCCTGCAAAGACCAGTAAAAGTGATCCATCCCTTGGAATTGGTCGACAACCGATATGACGCGGTTCTGAAAACGTTCCTCGGCTCGAAAAGCTCGAACAGTAGTTAGGCCATGCAACAATTCTCCAAAGTTGGAGAGTAGCGGAGTCAATGACACCATTTCAAGTCGTCGCAGGCTTTGTGATGTCGGAAGGAACCGCAGGAAAACGAACACAAATACCACAGTTAGTATCAATGAGAAGGCAAGAAAGGTTGGAGTAGCGCTTGCAATGACTAAAATGGAAGAAATCCAAGTAATGGCATGAAAAGCAATAACCTGGAATTGCGAGCTGATGTTTCCATCCACGACTCCAATATCTGATGTGAGGCGGTTCATCAATCGACCTACTGGAGTAACATCAAAAAATCGGAATGTCGCACGGCTGACGCGATTTATGACTTGTCGGAACAAGGTCCTTCCAGCACAATAGACAATGACTAACATCAGCGCCTGAGAAACAAGAAGGGTGACTGCCTGGAAAGTGACTATGCAGAAGAAGGCCCAGAGCCAAGGACGGACATCGTCACTAGGAGGTGGCAATCTGGCAAAGGGATTCCACGATATGAAGTGAGTATCCACGTAAGATGCCGTTGTGATGGAGTTACTTCCTGTTGGGGGTTTACCCCATGCCAGGAACTCATGCAAATTCAATGGTATCCTGTTGTACGCTTCGCCCCATTCCTTGAGAAACCAAGATTGGCCAACAGCAGTGAGTCGGTAGATAGCCAAAACAATGACTAACGAGAGCCACCATCTGTATTTCCCGGCTTTGATATAGGTCCAATAAACTCGAGCCTTGACACCCCACTCAGCTCGGTGTTCTTCTTCAATAAATTTGTCCGGAATTGCACTTGCTTCCTGATCGCTGTCGGTACCCTCTCCTGTTCCGTACGAGGATTCTTCAGGTACTGACATCCCAGTGGCCGTTACACTAGCAGAACTCGTGATTGCACTTTTGTCATAAACGGTGGCGCGTCCATCGCTGATGTCGATGATTTGCCCGGCAATATCACGAACGAGTGCCACGCGATGTGTTACTAGAACCACTGTGCGGTCTTGTAGTAACGGACCAGCCAAGCATTTGCGGGTGACAAACTCGGCCGTGTTGTGATCAAGCGCGGAGAGAGGATCATCTAATAACAGGACACGTGAAGCACTGTAGACAGCACGGGCAAGGGCTACACGCGCCTTTTGACCCCCAGAGAGACCGATTCCATTCTCGCCGATGAAAGTCAGGTCTCCGTGTTTGAATTGTGAAAGATCTGGTAGTAAAGCGCATGCTTCCAAGGTCTTTTTGTACCGCTGTTCTTCATATGGCGAAGAGAACAGAATGTTGTCACGAATGCTCATGCTTTGCAACCAAGGTGCCTGAGCACAATAGCCCACCATCTCATTCGGGATACGGGAAGAACCTTCAAGCTGGTCAAGCTCTCCTAGAAGCGACTGCAATAGGGCGGTCTTCCCTGCCCCGACTTTGCCGCTGATAACCGTGAGGCCTTTTGGTATCGTCATGCTGATTTCCTTTAATACTGGTGTCAGCTTCCCAGGCCACGCATATGTGCTGGACTGTAGATGAAATGGAATTTGCTCATCGACATTATCAGTAAGACTGTTTTCCTTGTCAGGCTCTGCCATGAAATCTTCAATACGACCCAAGGCGATGGAAGCATTGATGAGAGTCGTTATCAAACTCGGAATTTCGCGCAGGCGGACTTCAAGCATTGAGAAAAGCTGCAATGCAGGAAAAATGATGTCGATTCGTAGTTCATGTCCAGCAAGTACAGTGTACGAATACAATGCAAGCACTGGGAAAATACCGCTTGCAAAAGTGTTAATGAAACTGATCAAAATCCCCCATAGACCAGTTATGATACGGAGGTTCAACTCATTCTGTCGAGCATCCATGACTTGCCGAAGCCAATGATCTTGCCATCCGTACCACCTCAGATGTCGGATCGCCTCTACAAATTGCGATGTGAGCTGTAAACGAACATCTGTGGCGGCTCTTTTAACGCGTTCATATCGAAGCAGCACTTTAGTAACCACGGCATTTGCTGCTTGGGCAGCAAAAACTGACAATATTCCCAACAAACAAGAAGGCCCAAAGAGTTTCCAGACCAGAATTACGGCAATCACCAAGCCCAGAGGTTTATCGATGAGACTATCGACCTCCCAGTATCGCTGAGCCACGTCATAGACATCGCCTCTAAGAAGGTTGAAAATCTTTCCTAGAGATGCGGCCTCCTTGGCCTTGTCCTTTTTCGACTTTGAATTGCCTTTGATGAGGCGGCGCCAAAAGCCAGGCTTGTCTGAAGAAGTCTCAGGGTCGTTCGCCGCCACGTTGCCATTTCCATCGTTGCTTTCTTCAACGAGCAAATTTTGGCCAGCTTTTTCCTGTATGCCGAGAATATTCTTCCGCGATAAAGCCTTTTCGTAGACCATCATGACCATCTCGCCCCTGGACCTCTCGTAGCACCGCCGACCATACCAGAGATTTAAAACCTGAGATTGTGCAGCAACGAGTCGCAGTAGCAAAGACAACATGGCATAAGTCAGTGGCACCCTTTTGGGCTTTGTTGAGTCCTGCATCGATTTCAAGAGCTGCTGCAGAAGCACAGGCGTTGAAAAGTCGCAAAGCATTTGCAAAATGGCAATGATCGAAATAATCAAGACATCGAGACCATTTGCTCTCAAAGTCCGCATCAATACGGATCCCTTGAGGCGACGGAACTTTTCGTGGAGATGGCGGTGTTGAAACTCGAATCCGAGTCGCCAAACATCGCTTTCATGCAGTTGCCGGTTCCGCCCAAAGGAGATCAATGGTTCCATCCAAGAGACGGAAAGAAATTGCCATAGTCGAAGGTTGTCTTCCGGACTGCGGAAGTCACTGCTAGGTGTTTGACCAACCGCACTGATCTCAAATATTGGGGCCGAACTTGTTCGAAACGGCATAAGCAAAATGATACTCCCATTGACCAGCGCAGCACATGCAGCAACATAATGAGCAATTGCTCTGAGTCTGGAGCTTGAAGTGATTTGCAAAATCCATGATACTTCGACGGCGAAAGCCAGAAGAAAATATGCTAGAAGAGGAATGGAGCACGACCTTGGCCTTTTCACGGCGATCATCCCCGTAATGGTGGCCTGTGCTTGTATTAGTGTTATCATTCGAAAAAAGAAAGAAACGCCACTTACCCACGAAGCCATGCATATCACATCAAATATATCAGTTCTCTTATAAAGACAGATTGACAGCTCCGCAGCAAAGCCAATTGCAGAAATACCCAGCAGGGCAATCGTCCAGTGTAGGGAACGATATTTTGGCCCTTCGCCAGGCAGCTCTTGATGCTCATCTTCCGAGATGAAAGCCAAAGTCCACTTAGGACGCCATCGATGCAGTAGTGGCTTGAACAAGTGATGCAATGCGATCAGCAGCGCCAAACTTGCGGGCGCAATGGCAATGTAAGGCAATGCACAAGGTGACAACCAGGCGTTATCGGAGTCCTGGATTGGTCAGATGGGTTTGTATCCGTCAATGCAAGGAGGTCATACCCAGAAGCGGCCACAATTGCGAATTTCAGCATCGTGAAGAATAGGCAGCTGGCCCATCATTCATTCCGTGCTGGACGAGGTAAAATCACACGACGCCTCTAATTCGAAGATGTTCAAGTTTTCAGAATGAACTCGCCTGCGACCGTTTTCATTGAGTATGCGGGGATGGGGAGGAACAACATTCCTCCGGTTGTAGAACTATACCACAGAGAATGAAGATCCCAGAAAAGAATGCATCATTTTGCTTCTTTGATTCAAAAATAAGGTGTCAAAGTACGATGGGATTGGAATTGAAAGTTGTCTAGTAGATATCAATTTTGAATTCTTGTGAGGGTTGGCGGCGTTTGACCAATAGAGGCCATTGTTTCTTAGTATTCAGCACTCTTCCATCCAAGCATTCGTGTATAGTACTCGAGTCGCTGTACCTTGTATTATATACCCAACAAGATTTTGTACAAGAATCGTGCAGAATATTAGAGCCTAATTTATTCTCACATCTGATTCACACAAAGAATTTATTGATCGCCACCACAACTGATTCAGGTGCCTCCTCCGGAATGTAATGACCGGAATCTACATTGTATCCTTCCACGGGTACATTCGAGTCTGTCACAGCCCGCCATTGTTCAATCGCGTTAAAAGACTTCTCGATCACTCCATGCTTACCCCAGATCACCAAAAGTGGGCATTTGATCAGTCGGTTATGCTTGATGTCATCCTTTGACTCCTCCATGTCTATACTGGCGCTAGCCCGATAATCATTGCACATTGCATGAACAGCCGCAGGATCGCTCATATTTTCCACATAGGCCTCAAAACATGCTGGCTCAAAGATATCGAGTCCAATACCGGGTCGGCCTCTCATCAGTAGCTCGACTGTTGCCCGAGGGTTAGCTGAGAAGAAGGCTTCAGGTACAGGCTCCTTTTGTATCATCAAAAACCAATGGTAGTAACTAGTTGCAAAGCTCTGGTCGGTTTTCTCAAACATGGCTAGGGTAGGACATATATCGAGAAGTATCACTTTTTTGACCCGACTGGGATGATTCACGCAGAGTTTATGCGCTACTCTGGCACCACGGTCATGACCACACACATAGAATGAGTCGGTGAAGCCTAGAATATCCATCACCGAAATTACATCACGGGCCATGGCACTTTTTCCATAGGAAACTATATCAGCGGGCTTTGAAGTTTCGCCATAGCCACGGATATTGATCAATATGACGTTGAATTTATCGACAAGATGGGGAACAACTCGGTGCCAGATATGAAGCGTTTGAGGAAACCCATGTAGCAAAATCAAAGGTGGAAGAGAACGAGAAGCGTTAACATTCTTAAGACCATGGATATAAATGGGTGGTTCTTCTTGTGTTTGAACCAAGAATTTTTCAAATGCGTCAAACATAATGACTATTTCTTGAGGTGATGAAATGGTCGTTGCAAAAGTGAAGCGGGGAGAAGTTCAGCAAGGCGTGTTAGCTCAGTTGCTTATAAATTAGCATCATCTATCACCACACTTGCAGTAAAACCGCGGTTACTTGACCAAGTTTTCATTATCTGAGGAATCAAAGGAGAAATTATGCACCGGAAAACTTTGACATGTTGACGCTAATAATAAAGACGAAAAAAAAATATACAAGGTGAATACAATCTACTTTCAACCCGCAAAATGAAGCTGCCATCTGACTTTACCCACCAATGAACATAAAAGACATCAAACCAGCCCATCCGGCGACGAATAAAACCGTCAAGATTCCAGCGCCTGCTTTGTCTCCGGTTGAGATAGGCTTTTGTTTATTTTTCTCTGAGTCTGCGCCTTGCGCACCAGCGTTCGGGTCACCCTTGCTGTCTCCTCCAGTAGAGGATGTCACGGGCCCTTTACCACTGTGCTCGTATTTCACCAAGTAACAGCTAAAAATGTTGCTGGTACTGATCTGTTCTTCCATTCCAGTCCAGCCGTCCCATTTTGACTGGTACCAGCGAACACCACAAGTGTTGTTGTTGTGCCCATCACAGGATTTGGCGGCCGCTTGGATAGATGTTTCCAGTTTGGGGAGGATTTTATCGTAAGTGGAGGGGACCAAGAGCGCGGTATAGGCAAGCCATGAAGAGAACAAGCCCTTGAACAGAATCTCGTTGTTGTTGCAAACTTCCGTGGGCTCACAAGTCACTTCCTCCATAACACCGCCATGTGCAGGCAAAAAGAACTTCTTGAAGGATGCTGTCAGAAGTCCATTAACAGCCTCGAGCCATTTATCGTCGCTGGTCTGTTCGTGTTACTTGTGAGCATGGGACTTCTCTAGATGAAGAGCGACTGATTAATACTGACCTTGTTATACATAAAGGCGGCACCACCCAAGTAGACACCATAATTGTATGTCCACTGTACATTGCCAGGGGCTTTACAGTTGTCGTCCATATTCACAGAGTCCGCAACATTCCAAGTCTTGGTATTCAATAGTGGCGAGCCGGCTGACCACTCCCAAATTTTCTCCGCCCAGTCTTTATACTGGGTATCATCAGTATAGCGGTAAAGACGAGCTGCTAACTGGAAAAGTCCACCGTTTGATACGGAGTTCTTCATGGTATATCCACTCTGGTAGACGAATGCTTGCCAGCGCAATCCACCACCGCACTTTGTTGTGTCCCATCGGTTCTTCTGGTCATTGAAGACACCCTGTGCCAGAGCTAACCATGAGTGTCCATCCGAGACATCGGGAAGCTGCAGTTCGGCTGCCTGGATGGCCGCAAGACCCCAGAACATTTGATCATCGTTACCCTATCAAAACCAGTCATTAGCCCAGATCCTTTTAACCTAGTTATTTATTTATTTGAATGGGACGGATCCCTACCAAAAATGAACTGTAATTGCTGGTCCAATAGTCGGCATTTGGTCCACCTTGAAACTCCAAGCCCTGGCTCAATTGATCGTTGTATGTGTCGTCGCCAGTGAAATGCCAATAGTTGAGCAGCGCGAGGAAAAGAGCTGCACCCTCCCACCATTTCTCGGGAAAGGCGCCTGGAATTTGGCCGGTTTCATTTCCATGATACCAGGTCATCATTCCGTAGGTTGCTTCTGAAGCAGCATCTTTGATGGATTCTGTTGATTCGCAAGATATTATTAGCCACCGTCACTCGGCTGGGTTTGTTGAAAGATATGCTAACGTTGGTCGCCAACATCAAGGTCAATTGAAGCAGAAACCTTCTGTCCAAACAATAATCCATAAAGGAAGTACGACCATGTTGCCTTCGCCCACATCGCGAAATGTGATCGCGTCCGCGAATTGACCAGTTGAAGAGAATATCAGATAAGGCCCACAACTTTAGTCCGACGTCGTGAAGGTCGCGGTAATGAATCTAGTCTCTGGCGTAGGTGTCAAATCCTCAGGGGAGAAAAAGAAGAAAGGCTGGTCTGGGGATGGGGTCGAAAAACCAGCGCTTGCGGGGCGGTAGGTCTCAGAAACAGTGAAGCGACCAAAGTTATGTCACCTACAAAATCCCTGAGAATTATTACAGATGAGCCCCAGTCTTTCCCTGAGTGGAGTGGAGAAGAGGGGGACGTAATCCCCCGTCAATCGTTGCATGCAAAAGGTCTGTATGGATCCATTCGCAAGTATCAATTAGGTGCGGTGGGTAACTACAGACATTCTCACTCGCCAAGACCCTTGATCCTCGGGGCCCATTCGAATCACGTCAACCAACTGGATCAATGGATCGTCAGGAGATTCAAGGCTGTGTACTCCACCCAGGGATATCAGCGGCACAATTGATTGATCGCTCACACGATAGCAGCGCAAACACAGACCACATCTGAAGCGCGCAGAAATAGCCTGTGTTCAGACAACTCAAAGACTGCATTAAAAAACGCGACTAACCAAGAGCCAACCGGTTTTCTGGGCGCACGGAGACTTGGAATGCTTGGAGATGCTTCAAACCAATGATACTATATGTGTGGGAATGGCGGGTCAAATTAAGCTCCACATAAAAGGCTTCTCCACCACTAACGTGGATAGAACAGCCGCGCTCTGGATCGTTCTTCTATTTTCAGTGCGACGATCTGTTCCATGTGCGTCGCATGGAGCTGACATCATAAGTGAAAGTTTTAGCTGGTGCCCTGTGAGTGCCTAGGGGATTAATGTATAGACGGCGTACGTGATATCCATTTAGGGCTGTATTAGTAACGTTGCTTGGTGAGAACCCCCCCCCGGGCAGGCGTCCTACTGTACAATGTGGTTGCTCACTGATAGTATACCTGGAAACTATTGTAGATGACACCTTTTGATATTGGGCATATCTAGTCAAGGCCAAGAAGTACAGACTGTGTACTGCCAGTACCTGTTGCTGGTCCTAGTATTCTTCTCGCGTGATATTCCACAAACATCCAACCTTCAACTTGAAGTTGATGGTGTAACTACATAATGTACAATATCTTGGTGTGGTAAAAATCAAGGGAGCTGGAATTCAGAAAAGCCGCTTCAGCAACAACCCTTCCCATCTGTCCCTCCTCTTTCCGGTTTCGGTAGCATCACGACAAAAGCACTCGCTTCAGTTTCTCATGAATACATAACTATTCCAAGCTATACAAGTATCACAATGTGAGCTCATTCCGCCCGGTACAAGTGCAAATAACGCTAAAAAATCGCAAATGCATTAGGTGGACTGGCAACTCCTCCAACGACCTGTTATAACCGTTAACAGTATTCCGGAATGCGAGACATATAATAATGCCAAAAAACCACACTTACCTTGAGAGGCATGCTAGACAAAAAGAAGCTATATCTGCCAGTTGCCTTACAATGTTGAGATAGCTTCTCCAAGTCAAACATTTCACCAATTGGAGTCCCCCACCCTGCCAAAACCCACTCATGAAGATTGAAGTTGGGATCGGCATGGCTGCCCCGGATTGGAGCTCGCTCAAAACTCGGGGCATCACCGGCCACAGCAGCGAATTGATGATCCCAAAGCCAACGAACCATGCTCTCTGTCGCTTCTACTCCGATAAAATCAGGGCTCGAACGCTGTGGAAGTTCTTGACGCTCTCTGTCGCTCAAATTATTATATGCGGCAGTGAATCCGCTTCTCACGAAAAGGATATCACCTTTTCGAAATTCCAATTTATGATCTTTGATCACTTGCTTGATTTGCTGGATGGTGATAGCCTCGGATTGCAGTGCAGATATCGAAATTGAATTTGATGCTGCCCATTCCGCAAAGTCAAGTAGAACACCACGGCCAGTGATGCCACCATTTTCTGCAACGGCTAATTTATTGGGTTAATGAGAGCGTCCTGCAGGATGCAGTAGCACTGCAATTGATATGAACGTACTATGTAGACCGATTACATCCGAATTCTCAATCTCTTCTGTCGTATGCCCATTGTAAAATTGCCGTGACTTTTGATTCGCTTTGAGAGATACCTGTTAGTTCATAGCCATGATGAATCATGCGTAACTATTGACTGACCATAGTGTCTAAATCCATCCCATTGCGTGGATCCTTGACTATTGAACGTTAAGATATCATCGTAGATACAGTTTGGACTGCGGAGAACAATCTCTTGTTTGAATGGATCGCGATTGAAGCTCGGATAAGAGGGCATGCTCAATGGCCAGTCGAGAGAAATACGCACGCCAGTTCGGATCTCTTTAGCGGCTTCCACAATGATCTCCGGGGTAAGCAGATTCAAAGTACCAAGCTCATCCTTCAGTCCAAACCGCCCCCAAGCATTTCCCCGTGGGCCGGTGGGATCTAGTGGGAGGGCGTCAAAAGGGATCGCCGATGCGTCTGCGTTGCTCGCCATGGTTCACCAATGTCTCGGAATAACTATCAGGGCCTATTTGGCAAGTATTGACAGTCGCGAGGAATTGGTTATTAAGGAGGTTTGTTCCGCCGTGTCTGATTTATCTTTAATGGATTTGTTACCCCGCGTTTTCCCTTTCACCCCCACGCCCCGGATTCATTTCCGCCGGCAAAACATTAGAAGTCAGTATAGTTTCTTAATCAAATTGCCGGATATCTTGAGACGCTATGGTTTTTGAAGCATGAGCCATTAGAAGAAATTTAATCTCCAACTTATTTTGGAGGAGAAAAAAAAACCTGATCTTAATTCTTGCGAAATATCACTATAATCGCCTTATATTCTATGATCGTACTCTCGGAGACGAATGAAGAATCACACAGATATTTGAGCCTATTTGGCTGAGACGGCGAGGCCAATGGCCAATTTGGTTGTACGACATAGTGTTCGGAAAAGCAACACTTTACTTGATGTTGGCTTCAAGCCTTTGGCTATTCGTTTATTTTGATGCTCTCCCAGAAGATCCATATAGAGCTACGTATCCATCTGCTAACAGAAGCCATTTCCCACCGAACAAAGATGGTGCGTACTACGCAGCGCAGAGCCCTCCTACCTCTCTACTTTCCGCGAATGCTATGATTCTTAGAGCAAACTCTAGTACCTCAACTTTCCTAAGCATATCTGGTTTTGTATTAATTCTAGAACCAATAGTGAACTTGTATAGGGCCACAGCCTCCTTCATTTGGGGCTCTTTGGCAGGCTGCCAGATAAACAATTTAAGATCCCAGATTGAAGGCTTAACTTTCTCACTATACGGCCTAAAATTAGCAAATAGGAGGATTTGAGTGGGGGAGTCCGACAACGTTATTTTGGGTGTGCTGGGAAGAGCTAGTCCATACGAACGATCCAATCGGGGCTTCGGCTGAGGCCTATGAGGGTCCACTTTGGGGGGCTATCTCGTATGAACAAGGACAATATCTTCATCTCTACACCAGGCAGCGAGCTAAAAACGAATGAATATATAAGTCAATCATCGCTTGAAAATGTTTCTCATTCAACGCTCGTGTCGAAATAAACCACCATCACTCCACTGCCAACTTGAACCATGGCCCAGTGCAAAGGTAGCTATCACAACCTATCTCGGTCCTTCGATCGCCATCTTATCTACAAAAAATCAGATAACTGACTCTGAAAAGCTTTGTCTGACCCCGACACCATGTGGGACTTTTGTCCCTCGGTAGCTGCGTCATACCTTTTTGCCGTCCTCTTTGGCCTAACGACTCTCGCCCATATCACGCAGGCAATCGTACATCGCAAATTCTACTGCTGGGTGATCATCGTATCCGGAGTGATGCAAACAGTGACCTATGTCTCCCGCGCATTAAGTATTCTCCATGTGACTAGCTATAGCTATTATGCTATTTGGTTTATCTTAATCCTTGTCGCACCATTATGGACCAATGCCTTTGTGTACATGGTTATGGGTCGAATGGTCTGGAACTTTAGCGATGATGCGCGTGTCCTGCATGTGAGACCATGGCGATTTGGTCTTTTTTTTGTGCTTCTCGATATAATGTGAGTCTCTTCTTCAACCATTACTAGATAGTAGTTCAAGCTCTGGGCTTTTGGCTGATGTATAAGATCAATAGAGCTTTTATTGTCCAGGTCGGCGGCGCTGCAATGGCGGCCGGTGAAGACATCTCATATAAAACGCAAATGCTAGGATTGCACATATATATGGGTGGTGTTGGAGCACAGCAGCTCTTTGTCTTGCTATTCATCATTTGTGCTATCTGCTTCCATCTCAAGATTCGCCGACAGCAACGGCCGGATCTCAAAAAAGCGGTTTTGCTTCTATACGTGCTTTATGCCTGTCTCGCCTTGATCACGGTTAGTACAGATCAGAGTATTAAATTGAAAGTTGATGGAATGTACTACTAACAGGTAGAAAGATGCGTATCATTTTCCGACTATGCGAATACTCCCAGGGTCTCAAAAGCACAATACCCCTCCACGAGGCCTATCAGTATTGTCTCGACAGCTTGCCTATGTTGACTGCGCTCGTGCTGCTCAATGTTGTACACCCAGGAAAGCTTATGCCAGGCAAAGATAGCGATATGCCCAGCCGCAAGCAGCGTAAGAATATGACGACCTATACTAAAGCTGCGACTTTGGACGACGAAATGGTATGTAACGCAAATTGCTGCGAGATTGAGACTTGCTAACAATTGGAAACAGACTCTGCAAGGACGTGATAGCGTCTGAACTCGGCACCTAGAGTTTTCCTTTTTTTATGATTTCAATATGTATGCATTTGCTCAACGTTGTGGAGTTTTGTCCGTTCTATTCTTGTTTGATGATAGAACCATGAGTGATACTGTGACTATAAGTGTTACCCGTGTAAGCTTGGTTGGTCCTAGAAATTTCGAAATGATTGAACGTCCATAATTCAATTTGAAACATAGCAGATTCTATATAACTCATTCTACATTTCTAAATCTGATCTACCATAATTTATAAGCAACACAAAGTATCAACTTGCTTCTTGATCATCACCGCCTTGTGGCTGAACGTCTCCAGCCTGATCGCTGACAAAGTCTGATGGCTTCGCCTCAACCAATCAATTGGGGGCCAGTTTTACCTTTGATGAACGCGTTCTTGCACGTTTGATGCTTTAGCTATGGTAGAATGCATACTATCTCCGGGCTCTAGGCCATGCGCGGATACTACGCATCAGCCATCACGCACATCACCAGCGGGCTGAAGATCCTTGCTGAGATCCGCAGGAACGCCCCCGATACATTCACCCCTTCAGACCTCAACCTAGGAGCTTACGTTCCGATCGATGTGTTATGCAGTCTGTTTACACGGCTACAGGCCCAGGCCACTGTGGTAAGGATACACTTTATGGAAGTTCGTCTTCTGAGACTGGTCTGGATTCTAAATTAATTAAGAGTGAGCAAAGAATGAACTCAATTGAGTTCAGTATCTGGCCAAATATTTCGATAGATCTCGACCAGCCTGTTGTTTTCAAATCATTAACCGAGGCTAGCGAGATGCTCGAGGTCTATACATATTAGTACCGACAGCACAGCTCGGAACTGACTATTCGAGACACACAGCTGAATCCACAGCATTCAGATAACAATGCAAGTCCAATAATTGTGGTCACAAATGACGCTGTGGTTTTGCGTGATACAGCGTTGGCCTTGCTGGCACGCTGGTCGAGAGCGCTGGATCAATTCCTGGAGTCATGGAGATTCTCTCTCGGAGCGCGAGCGCCGTGGTGCTGCAACTCTAAAATTGCGCGAGCTTGACTCCTTTCTAGCTCTCAATGCTCATCCATCAGAGGGGGACCTCATGACAGATGAGCAGCCTGTCTGGGATAAATATTGTCCTACTTTTGAGCACATGGTAGCTCTAGGCGAGTCGATAAGTGCGTCATATTCCTCTTCCTCATCTACTACTTCGCCTTCGTCTTCATCTTTGAGTCCCCGGTCTATGCAATCGACTCAAACTTTTTCGCTTGATCTTGGTTTGCTCTCATGTATGTTCAACGTCGCCACGCATTGCCGCGATCCATTTCTTCGAAGGCGCGCCATTCACGTACTTCGCAACTCGACTCTCCAAGAAGGGGGTTTAGAACAGCGCTGTCATGGCCGGCATTGCCGAGAAATGGGTAGAGATTGAGGAGGAAGGGCTTGGAACCATCAGAAGCTGTGCGGATGTCCCTGTTGCGGAACGGCTGATGGAGATTCTCCCCATGTTCGATATCGATCGTCCTAGCGCTTTGGTTTATTTTAGCCACTCGCCTCTTTTTGACTTGGTAACTGTACGTAGAGAGGTAGTAAAATGGTGATGCCTAATCACAGTACTGTGATTTAGCATTATTATGAGCATGATATTCTGAATTATCTCGATATACGTCGACAACTTGGAACTATCAATTCTTCGGAACTCGGTAAACTTCAGATTGAATTTGAAGACAATACAAAGGTAACATGACGAGAATCTCGTTAATGGCTATTGAATACAAATCTGACAAAATTGAAACCCCTTCCTACAACGTGAAATACGCAATTGTGGCAGCGTAGGTAGCCAAATTGTCACTAACAACAGCCAAAGATTTCCCATCCTTGACAATCATGTTGGTCGTACCAACTGTGCTCAGGGTATATACCACCAAACTACTGGTACTTCCCTCGACGCTGAATATCTCGCTCTGGCAATTCTCGGGGACCGGGAAGGTAGAGCAATCCGTGCTATAGTTATTGAAGAAACTGTACAGCCCTGCTCCGTAGACAATGATGCCGGTGCTATCAAGGACACGAAGTCCTAGTGAATTGCAGTTTCCAGGAAGACAGCTGCTGTAGTCTGGGTCTTTTAAGGCGGAGTTTGAAGGGTAAGGACCATTTGCCGCATTGGGATTGGGTTGGTAATAACTAAAAATAGTCAGAAACAGGATGAAGAAGAGAATAAGATCCGGGCTAATTCAGACTTACGGTGTTTCCGTTTGTATGAAACCTGCCACAACCGAGCTTGCTCCTGAGAATTGATACTGGTATAGTGAATGATGCTCGACGCCCGTGCCGTACCTAGAGCATGAGTCAGTGATAGAGATTGCATGGGAAAGTTCAAAGTACTTACAGCCAGATGGTTTGACCTTCCACAAGCAACCCTCGACCAGAGTAGACGGAAATGCGAACATCATTACCGCTGTCCAGATCATGATCTGCTGTCCACAGCCAGACATTGTCGAGATATACTCTCCTGGCACTGCTTGTAATGTGCATGGACATGTAAGCAACCTCACAAGCGGCTGAAACAGCGGCCGAAGTAGGGCATTGAGTAACTTGCTGCTGGGAGCCAGCAAATCCGCCAATCCGGGTATGAACATCCCACATCCCGGATCCCGAGTTTGCAGCCAAGTTCCATTCGATTAAAGTGGCACCAGGTGTAGACCCTTGCGTGCTCACAATCATATCGGACCATTCGACTGACCCCGACTCGCCAGACTTTCCAACCTGGACAACCGGCTTTGGGTTTGTGATGCTTCCGAAAGTATTACCACTTGCCATTATCACGGGATATGCTTCACCAACAATGCGCGACCCAGGAGGGATATAGATAGTATTTGTGACTTTGTATGTGCCTTGGTCAAAGAATACGATCTTACCAGAGGATGCAGCTGAGTTCAAGGTCGATTGAATAGTAGATGTATCATCTGTTTTTCCATCGCCAGCCGCTCCAGCACTTCGGATACTGACGAACGCAGACTTTGATAAAGATTCATATTGAGGCTTGCTTTTCACGTAGTAATTTGAGGTACCACTTGCCAAAAGTGCGCTTGGGCGTGCTGGCGCATTAAATGTACCTTGGAAGTTGGTCGGCCCGTTAGGTGTATACTTATGACCCTGTCCCCAAGCACTGATGGTTTTGGTACCTCCAGCAAGGACGGTGCCACTAGGACCCTGAACTGCAACTGGGACATTTTGAAGAGAAATGTTCTCCAAGATGAGACTTCCGTTCGTCGAAGTTGAGGCTTGCCAAGCACTAGTCACAAAGGTCGAACAATCCTGGATGACACTATCGAGGACAATGACTGATCCCACAAGTTGATTACCAGCGCCGCCATTATTGACTGCGACAGCAGTGGTACAATTTGTGATTTGGAGTCCCTGGTAAGTCCAGCCCCAGTTCCAGATTTGAGAGATAGCTGTGACTGCATCTGAGATTACCAAGTTGCGCGTTGTGAATTGTTGATTGCCAACATTGGCACCGTAGAGGCCACCTGTGATTGTAATATCGGCCAAATATCCCCCAGAACCTGCAGCAAGTAATTAGTTATATTGCCCATCATATTATAGATGCAGCGCCTTTGATGTCTCTCACCATTCTCAATAAAAATTCCTTGATGCTGGGTCCCAGAGGCGGAGCTCATGAGGATCTCCACATTCTGTATACTGGTCGCCTGTCCAGTTGGCCAGTGTATTCCGGTGGCAGCTGAGCTTGCAGGTATGTTTGTCAAATCCAATTTCAAGTTCCGGATTTGTCTGAAGAACACGTTTGTTGAAACCCATCCCTGGTTGCCATCATTTTGATATTGGTCTCCATCAATCAAGCCAAGTCCAGTAAATCCAGCCGTGGCTTTGATTACTGGCATAGAATTTGGATTGCCAATTATTTGGGTAAAGTAGTAGTCAATGATTGGTGAAGAGATCAGATATGTCCCAGCTGGGAAGTATACAATAGCTGGAGTCGTTGTAGAGGTCTGCCGACCTGCTGGCCCGAATCTACCACCAGCACTGATGGCAGAATTGATTGCAGCTGTATCATCGGTCACACCATCACCTATTCAGGGTAAGCATTGAGTCTATCTACAGCATCGGAAACGCAGCTTAAATACCTTTAGCTCCATAGTTCTTAACATTGCGGAAAACAGTATAGCTGGAAGGGTTTGGATTGAAAGCAGCTTTTCCCTGGTGAGCAATATCGGCAAGCCAATACGACGCATCTGCTATTTCGACGGCAATGTTGGCAACAAAGGCTTCGGTGGATTTGCTCAAAGCGGCCGAAGCGACTCCAGTTGGACCATGGTAGTCAGTATATTCAGCCAGGGGCTCTAAAGCAGAGCTCACGAGCTCATCTACAGCTGGAATCTCCAGGATTTGAGAATGAGCACATGATACGAGTATAGCTAACGAGGTCACTGAAGCAAAACGCATTTTGACTTCAAGTAATGGCCCTCGGACCTGCACGTAATGAGCCGAGCCGTGGGAAAGCCCTCCTTCTTATACCTATAGTAGGCCCTAAGTACTCCACTTCGGCATTTTATGCCAGAGCTATGTAATGTGGAGAGAACGCGTGTGACAGAGTAAAAAAAAAAGAAAAGAAAAAGGAGGAATGGAAGCCACGCGATCTCGCGCTGTGTTGATACTTCGAAAACACTTGCATTCCCTTCTCAAACGAATGCGAGATACTTATTAGAGAAGTAGTGCTACCCCGGAGTACTACTCAAGGCGGAGAAATATAGAGTGACTTGCACCAAGACCGAGTATCCAATTCGAGCCATCACCGGCCAGGCCATTCAAATTGTCCTGCTGGCCCTGCCTCATGATCGAGGGGGGAAATGAGATGAAAATAAGGAACAGACTGCGCCGATCGGGACCCCATGGGGGATAAGGAGAATCGAGTAGCCTGACGAAAGAGTCGGGCAAAGCCAATAAGAAGGTTGATTTGTACAAGGGTGCATTTGGTAGAAGCTCAAATGGAACTAGGCGGCCGGAGAGGAGCGCAAAGTGGAATGGAATGTGACTAGCTGCAGGATTTATTGGCGCCACGTCCGGTGGAATTTCGACTCAGGGGTCATTCATTGTGTGACAGGACTCGAGAAAAGAGTGGGGATACCGATACTATCATTATTTACATACTATGTAAATAATGATATTCTCTCTATTGATAAGGTCAATATTTTATACGGTCATAACATGGATGTTCGCCAAAGATGGACAGACTCTCACTGGTTTGTTTATTACTGACCCTTTGTGTATATATATATATATACTGCTAGGATTGTGGAATATGGCAATGAAACGGTTGTCACATTTATCCATGGAACCACTCGCTTTTATTTTCAGATAGAACCTGCTATTTTATCTGATGGGTCATTAGCTCTTCATCAATATATATAAGTAATACTTATATATAGGTATAGGGTATGTAGCGATAAGTCAAGACAACTACTGGGTGCTCCTTTCCCAAGAAGATATTAGAGCTAACTAGTCATGCAGTCCAAAGTCAGATGTCCGACCAATCTTCAATTCGGACCAGAACCCATGCAACCCCTCGTGGCAAAATCCGGAAACCATCTACTATGTATACTCCGCTCAAATGGTATCTCGATTCTCAAGATGATATGTTTTCGAAAGTGGTTGGGAAATCAAGGATATTGAATGGTGTCAATACCATGCAAAATGGCTTTGATTGAATTAGTAATGAGAGAAAAAAAATAACTAGATATGTTATCATTCCCAACTATGATACTCAAAGAGTTGTCACTGTAAGATGATGATCTGCCGAGTAAGAATAGTGGTGCACCGTGCACTAAAAGACCGCATGGCCTGCTGCGTCCACCCAGCTGCGTTTGGTTACATGACAGTGGGTGGTCGCGACGTCATTGAGGATGTAGAATGATTTTAGCAGACAGCAAAAAAGAGAATCGGTCAGGAGGCAGTTTACCAGGCTAGTAAGATGACAGTCTGTGTCAATGTAGAATTAATTGGATAAACCCCATTTCAAGGTTGAAGAGGAAGAGAGAGGATGGGATGAGATGGTGAAGGCCGACGTGCCAAGACATATCACGTGATGGCAGAAAATGGGCGACGAAGTTGCGAGTTCTCCGCGTTCGAAAAAAAAAATATCATCCAGGGCCAAATCACCTCCCTTCGTCTCCGTCGATACCGCCAGAAGAAGAACCTGATTCTTCATCGGAGAGACAGTATTTCGCCTCTTCATTCTCGCGATTCCTGACCCTGGTGATTTCTCCGTCGAGTTCAGCTCCCGCGACGGATCGCGGGAATAGGTCGTGTCACGGAACAAGACCTCGACCTAGAGTCTATCCAACTCCAATTCCGCCGAGAGAAATTCAATTTTGCTCTCAAAAAGCCCACGTGAAAACTTCCGCGCGGCGATTCGACGTCATCAATCCCCATTTTGACAACGCAGGAAGGAACGACCTAGCTCCTTCCTTCCCACGCTTATTTCCCCCCTCCACGCGCGAAGTTCTTCTCTGAGCTTCCCTCCGAACCAAAACATCAACAACAACATCAACATTCAACTCGGAATCTGATCCACGAGTAGCTTCCAAAAAGCTCCGTCCACCCGCGAAAGAGAAAGATACATACCCCAACTGTTCATCCAAAGGATCGCAATTGGTCTTTGGAACGGACAACTTTCCCTCGGTCAAAACAAATCGTCATCTCTCCGTGCATCGGTTAGCAAGTACAGACTACGCGAAAGAAGTGTCGCCGTAGTATGTCAAAACGCTCGGCGCAAGGTCCTCAAGGATCCAAGGAAGATCAGCGTCTATTCGAAATGTCGAGCACTCCAAATGAAGCCCCCCAGCGGGCAACGGCCGCTCAGATGGCCAGCAGAAAGTAAGTAAGACATCTCATTGTTTTAGGTGAACTGGGACATCTACGAGTGCGATGTTGGCATGCAGTTTGGTGATAAGTTGCTGTGCTCCATTCCCCATGCTTCGTATGAGAGAGCTCGTTCACTATTGTTCATCACACAGTCCCATTGTAATTTGGACAGCGATATGCGCGCCTGTCGTGATATTTTCAATATCTCGCACCCCAAACCCATTCAAGACAGTTCGAAGCACAATTTCCTTCCTGGCAATCGACTGACTTTATTTAATTTTACAGAATCAAGGACGTTCGCCGACGCCCACGAGGTACAACCCCATCTGGTGGTACGGAACAATCTTCGAATGCCTTTGGCGGTCTCTCTACTCCCAACTTCGCATCCCCTAGTCCCAGCTTTGGTGCACCCCCAGCTCAATCCGGAGGCTTCACGTTCGGTCAGAGTCAAAGCTTCCCCGGAGCTAGCTCTGGACCCGCTCAACCTAGCCAGAGTAGCTCTACCCCCTTCTCTTTTGGAAGCGGTGGTCAAACTGGTTTCAATTTTGGTGCTTCGTCTGGTGGCTCAGGCTCTACCTCATTCAACAACCCTTTTGCTAACGGCGCCGGGAATTCCACCCCCGCGCCAGCTACCCAGAGCACTTCTTTTACCGGATTTAATTTCGGTGGTCAGCCCACTTCTCAACCGGCACAACCATCTCAGCCTGCTTTCTCCTTCGGTGCACCGCAGAACGCAAATGCTACATCAGGTTCTACCATCTTCGGCCAATCAAATACCGTGAACGCCACCTCAAGTCCTGCGGACTCTATGCAGATGTCTCCGGATTCGAAGCCAAATACCTCTACCACAACGCCCGGTGGTTTCCAAAGCCGCAATATCTTTGGGGACTCGGCTTCCAATCTGTTTTCTCCGAAGCCCACCACTTCTACCCCGGCGAGCAACCCATTCGGTAACCTCAATATCCCTTCCACAGCTGAAAAGCCCGCAAGTGACAAGGCCGAAGGAATATCTGCCAAGCCTGCGTTTGCTGGGCAGTCAACCCCAGCATCTGGCCAAGCGCCTCCATTTGGAAACCTTTTCGGCGCTTCTTCAACTGCGGCAAAGCCATCAGAGCCCGAAAAGCCTGCTACAACGAACTTGTTCGGAGCTGGCTCAACACAGCCCGCTTTCTCAGGTCTATCAACTCCAAAGCCCGCCGATGACCAAACCTCCCAGAACAATATCTTCGCTCCAAAGTCCACTTCCGAGCAGACACCTGCCAAATCTGCGGATGCCAACCCCTTCAAAAACCTCTTCGGAGGTACCTCAGCCACTCAAACATCCGGACCCCAGACTCCGGCATCCACATCCCAGAATCTTTTCTCTCCAAAACTCGCTGCAGAGCAAAGCTCTTCCAAGCCCACAGAAGCTCAACCGTTCAAGAATCTTTTTGGTGGTGGTGCTACTTCCAGTACGCCTACATCTTCGGAGCCCCAACAAGCGAGTGCAACCTCATCGTCTTCAACGAATTTGTTCTCTTCTAAACCAGCGGACCAGTCTACTAGCAAGCCGGCAGACGCTACGCCATTCAAAAATCTTTTCGGGGCTACCCCCAAGCCATCTGAGGCGCCTAAAGATCAAACACCCGCAGCTCAAAATCTCTTCTCCCCCAAGCCAGCCCCAGATCAGCCCATCGCCAATAATTTGTTCGCGCCCAAGCCGGCAGCAGGGCAAACCCCTGAGAAGCCAGCTAATGCCAATCCGTTTGGATCTTTAATGGGAGCATCCGTTTCTACCCCAAAACCGTCGGCACCAGAGCCCGCCAAACCCCAATCAACTCCCGCGCCAAATCTTTTTGCATCTTCCCCAGCCAAGACACCAGCGTCGACAACCCCGGCCGCACCTTTTGGGAACCTTTTCGGTGCCAAGTCAGATACGACCCCGTCTGCCAGCGCTTCTGCGGCCCCAGCTAGCACTACCCCAACTGTGGCAACTGCTAAACTAGCGGCGCCTGCCCAAATTCCGAAGTCAACTTTGAGCGAGAACGTCGACAAGACAAACTTGCAATTGATGAAACGAATTCGCATTTTGGATTCTATTTTCAAAGAAGAGGTATCTAAGTACGAGCCAGGCGTGGATGGTTTTGATGGCTTGATTATGCACTACATGGCTTTACGTCAAGCCATGGGGGCACCCGTCGGTTCAAAGAGTGACTGGAAGTCCATGAACGCGACACCTATGACAAATGGCACCAAAGACTCTACCACTGTCAATGGCACTAGTGACTCTGCCACGTCCAATGTTTTCGCACAATCGTTCTCTTCCCCGGCAAAGTCGACCGAGCCAACCAAGGCTGCGTCTTCTGCCTCAACATCGCCGGCCAAGGCACCCGCGAACCCTTTCGCGTCGCTGAATACTACTGCTGCTGGTCCTTCTAAGCCTGCGGAAAATCCATTTGCAAAGATCTCTACCGCTACCCCCAGTGCATCTACCACCACCCAGGCCGCAGCTTCACCAGCTCCAGCAGCCAAAGACACTGAGACGTCTACTCCTTCAAAATTGGCCGGTAACATGTTTGCCAGTTCTAAGCCCTCAGGTTCCCAGAGCTCGACAGCCCCTTCATCAGTGCCGAAGTTCGGAAACGGAACTGGTGGTGTGGACTTTTTTGCTCAATTCAAGAAGAAGGCAGAAGAGGATGAGGCCAAAGAAAAGGCCAAGCGAAAGGCCGAAGACTTCGACTCTGAAGAGGATGATGAGGAAGAGTGGGAGCGCCGAGATGCTGAGAAGCAACGCGAGAAGCGTGCGAAGTTGGAGGCCGCCTCAAAGAAGAAGGCCGTCTTTGTTCCTGGAAAGGGTTTCCAATTTGTTGATGCCGACGAGGAATCCAATGATTCTTCTGGGCAAACTGCGCTCCCCGCTCCATCCCCTGCCCCATCCACCGGCTCTATCTTCGATTCAACCAGCCAGCCCGTCCCAGCTTCACAAAACATCTTCGGCCGTCTCTCCGCAACTCCACAACCCGCCGATGATGACAACGATAGCGACGCTTCGGACGACGCGAAGCCTCACTCACCTAAGCGTCGCGCTTCTGGAGATGACAACAACGATCAAAGTGGCAACGACACTACAGAGCATGAGGCCAAACGATCGAAATCAACCGAAAACGGAGAAAAGGCCAAATCTAGTCTAGATGCCCCTCTCCCAGCACCCACTGCTGCTGCGGGCCGAAGCCTTTTCGACCGCATTGAATCGCCTACCCCTAGCTTTGGCTCACCCAAGCCCTCCACAAGCGGTATCAATTTCGGAGCCTCCACTACCTCCAACTCTGCAAACCCTTTTGCAGCCTCCCTTGGCGCAAATTCTCAGACTTCCCAACTCTTTGGTGCATCATTCAACACTGGCTCATCCCAACCTACTTCTACTGCGTCTCCGACCCCGGCGGACAACACCTGGAAGCCCTCTACACCCATCAAGTTTGCCAACGACGCAAACTCTACATCTGCCCAAGCCTCTACCGAAGCATCCGCTCAGACTTCCGGTGCCGAAAACGCTACGTCAGGAGCTGCGACACCTGATGAGGAGGGTGCCCCTGGCTCTATCTTTGATATGTCCTCCGCTAATGCCGGCGAGGAAGAGGAGACGGTCGTTCTCGAATGCCGTGCTCGCGCTTTTAAGCTTACCACCGGTTGGGTGTCTCAGGGCACTGGAACAATTCGGTTGCTTAAACACCCAGGAACCAACCGTGCCCGCATTGTCCTTCGTGCCGATCCCGGCGGCAACGTCATATTGAACACGCTTCTTAAGAAGGAGCTGGATTATGCTCGCACTAGCAATAGTGTGCAATTCATGGTCCCCCAGGCCGATGCAAAGCCCGAGCAGTGGGCGATTCGTGTTAAGGCGGAGTCGATTGCCTCCTTACACGACAAGATCCAAGAGATCAAGAACTAAAGCGACTCAAATATCGCAACAAAAGACAAATGACCACACCATCAATTCGCAAAATTTCCCATCATCTTTGATCCCCTTATTTCTTCCATTTCCCCCCCCAAATGTACGATAATGCAAGGAATCTACGTTGCACGTTCTTGTTCTTTGTTTCCAGCATCCATCAGGCGAAGATATGCATTTTACCCCCGGTCTCTTTCAGTTATTCCATTTCTTTTTCGTTTCTTTCTTTTTTTCCCCCTATTATTATGCATTGTGTTTTTACCATCAATGTGTTAGTAGACTACCAGTATTACCAGTTACATTCAAGTGTCACAACACTCGCTCCACTCGTAGTGTAGATATAATCTCAACTTTATTCGTAGTTAAGAGTACAGCTGCAAGAGCTTGGAAGGTTCCGAGCCCTGACTTGTACAATAGCTCCTCAAGCGAAGATTGGCTAATTAGCCTACGAGTCATGATGAGACTAGACTACACACACTAACATAGATCTACATGGCACAGAATCAAGGGTATGAAGATATTTTTATTTTAAAAGCCCCAACCGAACCCCAAGTAAAACATGGAATCATAGAAGCAAGACGCCGCGGTGAGTCCATTTAAGCGTCATCGACGACGGCGGTGTGCAGACCCTTGGGGTTCTTGACGTTGACGGCCTGGACGTGGGAGTACAGGCGCTCCTCGGCGCCCTCCTCGTCGTTACGCTTGCGGGAGATGCGGACGCGCAGGCGGAAAGGGACACCCTTGATGCCGGCCTCCCAGACCTTCTTGTTCAGGGCGGGGTCAAGACGGACGTCCTTGGTGCCCTGTTGTATGAATTAGTATTGATTCCAGAGAATCGCTCGAGGTCAATTAAAGGTGGGAGCAAAACTTACCATAGCATGCTCGGCAAAAGCACGGATCTCCTTGATGGCACGAGGAGCACGCTTCTTGAAGCTAACACCGTGGCACTATAACCCAAAAAGAAGGTACAATCAGTCTTCCGTCCGAATGCCATCTGGTAGAGACGCTGCTCTGCGATGATTTGTTTCGGCCATAAAGGTGGACTTCATCAAACTAATTTCTTCTTTTGTTGTCGAATTTTGTTTCGAGGGAAAGCGTATGCCAACTGTATGACACCTCCAAAGAATGTAAACCAATAAAGGTTTCAATCCTTGAAGGAAGTTTCCAGTTGTCCGATAGTCGCGAAGGACATCTTGCAAGCTGTAGTCTCCTACAGACGGCAATTCGGAAGTGATGGCAATCAAGGTACCATCAAAAATGAGAACTTTTTCAAGATCTCTTCTTGGCAGTCCTGATAGCCCGCACGCACACACACTGAATTTTTGAAAATTCCCAGAAAAGTTGAAATCTCAAATTGAGATTGCGTGTGTTCTCTGTCCATTTATTCCTTCTTGCGCCTCTTCCCAGAATCGTCGCAGATCAGGTTTCTCGTGGGGGGAATGGGTTTTCTCAACATACCCTCTTGTGCAGGTTGATGGTGTACTCGCGGGTAACCACGTCGGCGATGGCCGAGCGGGTCTTCTTGCCGGTCTGGACGTTGGACATTTCTGATTGTGTAGATGTTAGTAGATGTCCAGGTTGAATCAATTCAAAGGGCGACAAACTGGTTGGGGCGGCGTCGACTGTGGGCGAAAGTTGTCGATGGAAGGGAAATTCACAGTTTTTGGCTGCCGCTGAGTGTGGCTCGCTTATCTGCTGGGCGAAAGATGACTGGTGGATGGTCATGTGATTGATCCACCTTACCTTGTCTCTTTTCGGTCAGTTTATGCCTAAGGTGTCTATCACGGAATATCTAGTTTCAGTAGTTAATTTCATCACTTTTGTCTATTTTGTCTACAGTCGTTGTCACAAATTCTATAGTAATGAGAGCCTCACGAAAGTGCAGTCAGGTTCTATTTGCTGGCTCCATAGATTTTGTTCACTAGACCAATGGCTATGCGACTATACTATTTCGAGCTCTCTCCGCTCACATCTGGGTACACATCGAAACGACGCTGCGTGTAGATGGGGATACTCTTGCGAGTATTTACAATAGTCTCATTGTCCAAGTCTGCGTAGATGATGGTTTCCTTTTCCTCCGCCTCCTCCAGGATCTTGGCACTGGGATCTGTGATCAGACTGTGGCCATAAGCATGGTAGGTCGCTTCCAAGTCTCGTGATGGACTGCACAGAGCAACGTAAGTCTGGTTGTCTACCGCACGGGCGCGGCCCAAAAGAGACCAGTGTAAAGGTCCGGTGGTGGTGTTGAAAGCGCCAGGGTAAACTAGTAAGAATGCACCCTTGCGCGCAGCGATCATTGCAGACTCTGGGAACCGAATGTCATAGCAGATAGCTAGACCGATCTTGCCATAGTCCGGAAGATCAATGATGGTCAATTGGTTGCCGGGGGATAGTACCTCGCTCTCTTTGAATGTAATCTTGCCGGGAATATCGATATCGAACATGTGCGTCTTGCGGTGGGTACCGATAAGGGAACCAGTGGGGGAGAAAACGAGTGAAGTATTGAAATACTTCTTCGTCACCGGCTCTAGCTCAGGGATGCTTCCTCCAACAAGGTATGCATTTGCCTCAGCAGCGATTGCTGAAAGCGCATGGAACGACGGCGACTGCTCTTTCGTTGGCGGGGAAGGGTGGAGGGTCTCGGCATATTTAGGGAAATATTGGGTCCCGTATGGGGAGTTGAAGCACTCTGGCAAGACAATCAAACGTGCGCCAGCCTTTGCGGCCTCCAGTACCTTGCTACGGGCATGAGAGAGGTTGACGGTCTTGTCCGCGCCTATATTCGGGTGAGCAGAGCTAGTGAAGACCGTGAGAGACTACCCTACCTGATGCGAGCTGCACCAAGGCAAGCTTCAGTGGCTTCTTCAAGAAAGTCGCCATGTTGGCAATAGTAAGGACCGTAAATGAAAGAGCAGCAGGGAGACTGCTCGAGGTTGTTGAAATTGAAATGGGGAAGAGGACCGCTCCGAAGTCCGAAGTGCGGGGACGATCTTGTTGCTGATAAGACGCGATATGCTTGGAACTTCAAGTTGGAACCACTCGGAAGAAGCCTTTGGATATTAAGTGGAGAAAAAGCCGACAGAAAAAGCCGATGGCATTAATTTAGTACGTGTGCTAGAAGAAAAGCTTGGAGATATTGCGAATCCCGAGCGCGAATAAGAAAGAAGATTCTACTTGAAGTTGCGCATCGGTTGCGTCCGCCAAGCCATTTTTGGGGATGACTCCAATTTATATATTCTTACCCCAACTCGAATAACCCTTGGTGTTGTATTACCACATGGCAACTGAACACGACTACTCTTGCTAAGACTAAACTACTACTAGTGCTAGCTCTAAGTGCCCATAGAACAAACTGGTTCAATCTGACAATTTATAAAGAATGTGAATGGAAATGCAGATGTCTAATTACTAGTATTAAGATGCATCTATGATGGATACGCTCAGTATGTATCAGTGTTTACAGCATGCTTGCTGTACTTCCGAATCTTTGGGCCATAGAAGAACAGCAAATATGGAATCAGCGTCATCAGTCCACTGATCGCTCCCAAAATGGTCAAAGTATATTGGACTCCAATGGAACGATAAATCGGGGCACCAGCAACGGTCACACCACCCGCGACAACGTATCGAGTGAAGACCATGAATCCCAAAGCAGATGCAGAGTAGACACCATAGGAGTCAATCACATACATATACGCAACGATGAAGATCGTGGTGATGCCGTATCCAAAGACAGCCGAAGCAATAAGTGGAGACCAGAGCGAAATAGATGACTATAAGGGCCAGATGTCAGTAAAGCTCCCGTTGTTCAGCTCAAATCGAAACATACATTGCAAGTCCATCCCATCCAAAATAGACTGATTGGCACAGCAGGCGCACCACCAAGCATCGCATACCAAAGACGTGTTTCAGGAGCGATAGTGGTCGTTTTTTGGTATTCCTTTGCTGTCCACGAGTATACCACGGGAACTATGCAGGTCACCAGCAGGATACCGCATAGCATACCAGCCCAGGCGACACTGGTGATTCCCTGAGATACTCCGTAAGTATCGGTAAAGATAAACGTATATCCTTCCAGAAAAGTGAACAGGACGATATACACCACTGTCAGATACAATGACATCAAGATCAGGATCAACTCGGAATAGAATAGGATAAAAGGCCGATAGACAGAAGTCAAGAGTCTACGCCCGAGACTCTCACGCTTCACTTCCATCGGTGCTCGATATCTTTTATCCCCAGTTTCCTTGCGGAGGATGCTCGCTTTCCAATGCAGAAGAAGGCTTCCATATGTCTCGGGTTGAAGCAGAAGAACAATGACAAGAATCACTCCTCCCATAATAAGCATAATCCATTCTAACCAGCGCCAGCCCAGTGTTGTTGGGATATAGCTACCGATAATTTGGCCGATCATGGGTCCCGAAAATGCTGGGATTGCATAGGCAGGGAATGCATATGCCTTCTGTGCCGGATCCCAGAGATCGGCAACTGTTCCTCCAGCACAGCTGAGAGGGGTCGATCCAAAGAAGCCGGCAAAGAATCGGAAAATGAGATGGCTGTGGAGGTTGGGAGCGAGAGCAGAGGCCATAATGAAAATTAAGAATAGAAGCATCGTGATGAGATAAACTGCATTACGACCAACGGTTTCGGAGAATGGACCTGAGAGTAGAGATCCGGCACCAAAACCGACAAGGAAGAGACCTTGAGATTGATTTTAGCTTTCTATTGAAGAGCCGGTATCGAGTTATTGAGAATTACTTACCAGTTGCGAGAGAGCCAACCACATCGGATACATGGAAATATTCACTGTATTGCAGCACGCCACTGGCGTCAATTGCAGATGCCGCCGTGACAGAGATGGCAATAAGAGAGACCAAAAAGGTCATGAATAACTTGCGTGCAACAGAAGCATTGGCTGGGTTAAGGGGATCGTCAGGACCGTCCCAGCCTACCATAATTAGAGAATCATTTTCGGCGATTGCTTGTGCAGATGGTCCCTTCTCAGCATCAAGCTCCTTCGAATGATTCAGCGGGCAACTGGAGAGAGTGCTTGATCAGTATTCTGGAAAGAAACAAACAATACCATGAATATGATCTGACATACCTGACATAGTGCGGCGATCCAATAGTATAGCCTTCGCAACTACACTTTGATTCGATTTCAGCTAGTTGCCGACGAACAGCCTGCCTAATCCTACGATACTGTAGGTAAGACTCCATTGCTCTGAATGAAAGAGACTTAGAGCCCCTGCTCTCGATGAAAGGAAAATTAAAGCCCAGGTCTTTGTGAGTGGAGATTTTCGATTTTAAGACCAAATTTTCCATGTACCCACAGGCCGTCTCATCCAAGGATGGGTCCCGCAAACTATGTCCAGGCACGAAATCAGGTACTAGAGTCCCTCGACATGAAAAGTGTGTATGTATAACAGCCTCACATGTCATTCGACGTACGGTTTGCACCACCTTGTTCCAGCGAAGCTTGTTTCTCGATCATATCCTACATCGGAATGATACCGAATTCTAAGACCCTGGAATTTTGATAGATTGGGCGAAGTACATATCGTTGATTTCCTCATGACTGATGAGAGGCTCGATGACAAGATAACTTTGAGTCATTCAAAGATTCTTCAATGGCCAACGGTGTAGATCCTTTTCGGCTGAAGTGATGTGAGGTGCAATATGCGCATCGTGCAGCCGACTTTGCCGAGTCAACTCACGCTGGTTCCACTCCCCGGGGCCTCCCCGAAATTTAGCCTTATCAGTGGAACCTCCACTAGGATCATCCGCTGGAAGCTCTCCTTGGCCCCTATTATAAAGGAACATCAGCCCCGAGGAGTTCAACAGATACATATGAGGTGGTTGTCATGGTCAAACATTGAGTGATATGCGTCTGGGGAGGTCGAGTGGCGAATGAGGCTGCAAATCCCACCAAGTTTTGTCCTAAAATTCATCTCTTAAGTCGAGCGAAAGATTAAATACCGTTCAAGACACTGTTCGAAAATATGAATAACTCAATATTTCAATATTTCGCTATGACTGGTAGTATTTTTTCTCGCAATAATCGATTGCAGCAAAACTAGTACTTGACTAACTTAAAGATAGAAACATACCACCACTCACCCTCCAAAAGTATTGGGTTGAACGTTCGTGTACTGATAGGCCATGACCAAACATATACCAGCAGAAATAGAATGAAGGCTTAAGCGCTTTACATCTTGAATTTCATTCCCTCAATACCATTCTTGAAGCGATTCTCTGCCTCCTGCCAATTGATGACCTTCCAGATATTCGAAGCATACGAAACCTTGTCATTTTTATACTGAAGAATGTCAGTATGCTAACATCATCTTGACGCACCGCTCAGAATCTTACCTGAAGATAGTATGCATGCTCCCACATATCAACACCGAAAAGGGGCACTGCATCTTCAACTGGATCTTGATCCTTCGTGCTGACAACCTCCAATCTTCCCTCAATTTGTTTATTTGCTAACCACCCCCAGCCACTGCCCTGTAGATCGCTCAAGACGCTGTTAAACTCATCCTTGAACTTCTGAAAACTGCCCCACTGCGACTCGATTGCCTTCTTAAGAGTCGGCGCGGCTGTGTCGATATTGGTCTCCTTTGACCCGGGTGGTGCCAGATTCTTCCAGAACAAAGAGTGATTGATATGACCGCCGCCGTTGAACTTGATCTTCTTCTGCAGAGTGACTAGCTTCCTGAGGTCGCTTGCCTCTAAAGCTTCGTTCTGGCTGTTAAGAGCTGCGTTAAGGTTGGTCACGTAGGCCTGGTGGTGTTTATCATGGTGGAGCTGCATGATTTCCTTGGAGATGACGGGCTCAAGGGCCTTTCTTTCATTAGGCTCTTTGTCTGTGTGAAAGTTATCGAAAATAGGGAAGCCACCGAAGACTTACATCGTAGGCGTAGGGAAGAGGTGGGAGAGTGTATTTTCCAGCCATTTTGGACTGCCTTGTGCTAAGTTCGATGAGATCGCGGTATGCAAGATCAAGAGCTCTTTTATCGATGGGTGCGGCGAAAGCAAAAACGAGCAAAGAAAGCAGGTAAACAAAAGAAAACAATGTATTAGACCGAGCCATGGTTGAATGCCCAACGCAGGTTGAACTGGACAGTCAAAAGCAGTGGATGATTGTTAAGGTAGTACGTACTTTGACTTCAAAAGTGATACAGCTTGACTGGGCACGGAACAGATGTATTAAATAGTTTTGGCAGTACAGATGTATATGACAGCGCATTTTAAATGCCGTTTGACAGCTTGCCAAGCTCAAATAGTCGTACGGAGAGGATCATGCGTCGATGACTGTGAGGCTGTAGAGAGACTACACCCGAGACAAGGTTTGGCCTATAGGCCAGTTCAAAATGATCCTCATATCCCGGAGAACTAACACCAAACAGCTTGATGTTTGCCAATTTGAGAAACTCTGTGAGAGAATTCGAAGCCTCGACTGCGCCTGGGGGATTGGCATTAAAAATAGAATGCAGCCAAGGCTTACTGGGGACAGCCTTGCATGCGCCTTCGCCCAGCTGGAACAGCCTTGTCATCTTGGTGCTTTGTGATGTATGACGGTTATTTCTCACTATTTGAGCTAGCCCCGCAATTGAATAAAGCTTTCTTGTAATTAAATTTGTAATTCTCAGGGTTTCATGGCTTGTTAATCTTCCCGAAAAGCCGTGTCGCTCATAATCTGGACTGGTTCGATCGTATCTACAAGCAGAACCAGCACTCTAATACATTACCCTCCCTATATTTAGATTTCGACATACCCGTGGGTTTTACGAAGACCTCTTAACCGCAATCCTCGATTTGCGGGGCAGGTTAGTACTTTTCAACCCAAATGGGTTCTGCGGATGTTTAAGTCTGATACTCAGCCTCAGACCTTCAAGATGTGGAAATTCAGTATAATGTAATGGTACCAGGCTACAGATAAAGGAAAAATACAAGATGCTCTCTCTTGTGATTTTGAATACTGAGTAGAATGCTGATCATAATATTGAGCAGAGAGATGTAAATTGGAAAGAAGAGGCCAAATGTACATGTAGGGCTTCCGCATCACTTGCCTATTCCCTAGGCCCAAGGCCCGTACACTAGTGTAACCTGTAACCATCGACAAATGAAGGAGAAAGCCATTCGAAATGAAAGAAGAATCAATGATCATATTTGCTGCTGAGCAATAGTGAAGCAAATGGGGAATAAGAAGGAGTTTATTTTTAAAGATTCCGTTTATCCGGAGATGGTCCTCTAGGCTGCAGCATAGCATCATCCAGGGCTTTTCCATGTCGTTCTCTAGGTCTTTTCAGATGACATAAACCATCCCGAGGATAGTTCATAAGGCTCAGTTCTTGAGCCATGACTGGAGACCGATGAGATGGAATTCTCTAGCAAGAAGTGCGCCACAAAGCATTCGGATACTCGTCTGTAGAGGGCGAAAATTGGGGAGCTTTGAATTTAGGAGCAACTGCATTGACTTTGTCTTGGCTTTTGATATGCAGGTATGCCACGACGACACAAGTATCGCCGGTGGGGACGGCTGTCGCTATTTGTTGCCGATATCCTATTATGAAATTAATAGATCACTCGACTCCAGCCCTCGCCAAACTTACAGAGATTGCTTGTCCTTCGCCCTGGCTCACGAAGCTTCGGCATGAGAGACAGCAACCTTTGGAGGATCACCAGGGGTTGAGCATACTAGTCCACGCTCAACATTTTTGTAGGACAATGAGTACAACTGCGATTCTCTCTCTTGAAGAGAGAAAATCGCAGAGTATTCAGCTTTTGCAAGGCAATGCCAGGGATGAATATGGATGAAGAGAAAGTAGATAAACAGACGTGATAGGACCATTTATGAGAAGACTATTCTATAACAGAAAGAAGTCGCGATGGAGGTACAATGAAGAAGGGAAGGAACGAAGACCCATCATGCCGAGAAGGCAAGAGCAACTGTTTATTTCTATTGTATAAATCATACGACTGTGATAGTCAGAGTGGAAGATAGAGCTACTTGATAGTATCAAAATGTATGTTTCCAACGTAATATTCCCGATCTGGTCTATCTTTCACGGCAAATAAAAAAAATAAAAATAAAAATAAAAAGAAGAAAGAAAGAGAAAAAGAGGGAGAAAATCGAATTAAATTCAAATTGAGTGTTTATAAGATATCATTTTTCAAAATTCCAGCCTTTTAGTTCACAACTTCTACAAGTCGACCTGGATGTGACTACCAAGGCTTCTCCCGAGATGAGGTCATATTGTGATTTTGCGAGACCACGAGGATCTTTACTGACCATTAACCAGAGGTCTCTTTTTTTATTTTCCATTCTATTTCTGTTTTCTGTTGTTGTTTACAGACATCGTTCTTAGTCAGGTGACTGGATATCGCAAGATACTGCCCCTTCGGTACGACAGTTCCATCCTTCTTCCCAACCAGAACTTGTTTGAATCAACAAAATGGTCTCACTCGAGGAAGTCAAAAGGCATAATGCTAGTCTGAAAGACTTTGGTTCCAACCTGGTCGCTGTCTTTGGTACTCACCCCATTCATCTCTCCCCCATCCCCTAAGGGTCTTTCCGGGGGCGTCCGGTGTATCCACAATCGTGATAAGCTGACATGGATGATCAAAAGTCGGTGGAACGAGCGGAATCGGCGAAGCAACTGCCCGTGCATTTGTTCGCGACACGCTTTCATCGCGAGTCTATCTCGTTGGGCGGAACGAAACCCAGGCATCTAAAATTATCGAGGAACTGCGCCAGCTTAACCCGGACGGGCAGATCAGCTTTATTCGATGTGATGCTGCGCGTCTCAACAGTGTTGATGAGGCGTGCAAGTCTATCCAACAGAAAGAGAATACGATCAACTTGCTATTTATGAGTGCTGGCATTTTTACTACCAAAGGTCGTGATGGTATGACCACAAACTCCCTTTCCTTATCTACTAGCCTATACATATCCTTGCAATTGCTGATCGTCTATTAGAAACCGATGAAGGGCTGGACAAGAAATTCAGCCTGCATTATTACTCGCGCATGCGGTTTTTGGTTAATCTATTGCCCCAACTAACCACCGCCAGTAATGCCAATGCCGGTGATGGATCATCCACCTCTAACCCTGGTCTTGGACCAAACCTTTCAAGGGTGGTATCCGTCCTGGCCGCCGGCCAAGAAGCTCCTTTGATCATGGATGACCTGTCCTTGAAGAATAACTTTTCTCTCCGCAACTGCGCCAAGCATACTATTACCATGACGTCGCTGTCTATGGAAGAGCTGGCGAAAGCGTACCCGCTAACATCCTTTGTTCACGAATATCCTTCGGTAGTGAAAACAGGAATCTTCCGTGGGTTGGGACCGATCACTCGGACTGCCGTCAACACGCTATCATTCCTTGCTAAGCCGTTTTTTGTGCCTCTGGATGAGAGTGGAGAGCGACATTTGTACGCTGCAACGAGTCCTCGTTTCTCCCCCAGGGGAACCAAAGAGATCACCGATGTCGCACCTGGCTCGGATGGAGAGAAGGGAAGCGGTGCTTATCTTCTAAACTGGAATGGAAATGATAATGGCAATGGGAAGCCTCTTCAAGAGCTTCGTAAGAACGATGCTGGGAACAGTGTGTGGAAACATACTCTGGAGACATTTGAATCGATTTGTGGTAAGGATTGAGGTGACCAACGAAGTGTTATTAGTGTTACTACACTAATGTAGTGTTATCTCCTAATCTCACAGAAATAATAAGTGACTCAGGCTTTGAAAGAAACAAAACAAGAAATTAAAACTAAATCTACCCCATAGTTCATTCATCCATCGGGGTTTCATATGAGTGGGTCATAAGTCTATAGTACAATGCCATAACACTAGTTTGAACTATACCCTTCTTTCTGCCATTCTTTCTATCCTATCAAAATATTGCAGATGACAATGCAAGCAGAAGGCGGTAAGTGAGAACGATCAAAAAAGGGGGCTCAAACTTCTGTCACATCAATGTACACCATTCGCTAACCACAGTAAATGAGGTAGTTATTTCCTGATACGTTACTCTATATAATATAACAAAGGGGTTATTATTTACTATCAGTTGACATCCTGCGTATACCCCAACTCAAAGCAACTTCAAATTAAATTCCCCGAGAAATTCCCAGTTGGCTGATCCAATCCAAATAGACTTTCATCCTTTGCCATCGCGTATAGTTTCAACCATGTAGATTGTACATATCAACTTGGACCCCTTGAATGCATCTCCAATGATCAGCAACAGTCAGATCTTCCCCCGCAACTTTAACTCTGCATCATTAGCTCCCTTTCAAATATTACATATCTCCTTTTTCTATAATAATTGTATTAATCTCCCCTTGACCCTCTTTATTCTCTCCTTCTTCCAATTTTCTCAACCATGGAAAACGCCCGCATCACGTGGTTTGCCTCCGGAGGGGCGTGGACCACCCAGAAAAACCGAACTTGAACCGGGCAAATTCGAAGGAAAAGAAAGAAGAAAAGAGAAAAAGGAAAAAAGGAAGAAAAAATCTTTTGACAGGCGGCGACACCCTAAACATCGCCTCTTTCACAGCGGTTTATCTGCGCCTCTCTTCGGCCACCCTTCGTTTCTGAGGATCTCCGCAGGCTGACCATTCGCTTCTGACATCCTACGAAGAGAAGGAAGACCGCAAAAAGAGAAAGACAGAGAGAGGAGAAAGATAAAGAAATACTGATCTGATCAGCATACTCTCTTTTACCACGCCATGTTTGAGGACTTCTCCTTTTCCTCACCGTCTTCTCGACCAGCGCGGTTGACCCTCGATGCAGAGGATCGGCTGATGGCCGACTGCAACAGCCCGTTGATCTCGCCGTTATCCTCGCGCTGTCCTTCGCCCCATCGCCTCCGCACACTTTCGCGGCCCCGATCCTCCTACTTTCGCTCGCAACAGCCTCCAACTTCCGTTCCTTTCGCCTATGAACAGAATCGCTTGTCCATTTCCACCTTGACTCAGAAACTACACGAACATACCATTCAGGGGCCCAATGGCGAGCGCATCCCTGAGAAAGGCGATCGTGAAGGCGCCAAGATCTCGCGATACTCATCGGGGTATTTCCTGACGCCACCGGATACAGACCATGATGATGATGGGCAGGGTCAACTTGATTCCTCGCCATCTCTTTGTTCAAACCCTAGTCCGACATCGGCGCCGGATTTTCCTGCTCTCGATGGGCCCTTGGAATATCAAAATATTCGACGACAGCGACAACAAATTTCTCAGATACAATGCAATGAAGGTGACATAGACTCGATTCGTCGCAATATCTATGCGGATGACGGCTACCCAGAGATCGTCCATGAAGATGATTGTCACCCCAGTTCTTTACCACCTCGATCATCACCACGCCGAAGAGCAACTACCACTTTATATCGGAGTCGATTTGGTCCGCCGGACTCATCGTTGGCAGAGTCGCGGGGACGAAGAAGAAGTAGCTCCGGTGCGATTCATTCACATCGTATAGAGAAAAGTTATCATGCACATGCAGGTCGAGAGGCTTCCAAACGGAATGAACAGGGACTTCGAAGGAAGAGCATGGTCAGTGCTGCCTTGGCCTCGGTAGTTGAGAGGCCTTGAAATCCCCTGGACGGCCTTGCCACGACCTTCTTTAATTTCTTCATGTATATACCTTTGAATGATACCCAATTAAACTCAAGAGAGTATCGAAGAGTATTACCACTCAGCACAGCACAACACAACACAACAGATTAGTAACTTAAAATCTCGCAAGATTATTCACCAGATGCCAAAAATAATTTCTAAATAGCGTATAGAAGATATTCATAAGTTTCATCTAAATCCATTCAATAGTATGATACTACCGTATTATACATACTACTGGCAATAATCAGTCGTAGGTACTAGCAACGTCAATATTGAAATACTTAAGTTCTTCTCTCTTCACCAGAATTTATAATGATGTATTCATGAATCAAGTAACCATACTCTACACAATTAGATTACTTTTGCATCTCTCAAATTGATCTAAAATGCATCCTAGCAGGCAGTTGGAAATGATATTGTTGTGTCTTGGCTGCTCCACTCCGCCCTCCGCCCCTCCGCGGCTTCTCCAACTTAAGTTTACCTTCAAATCTACACTCCTCAAAAAGATCTCTTCATTGCATTGGGCGAACACAATGGCAACCCTCAAGCCACCATCAGCAACACATCGCTCATCATCCGGCTCATCTACACCCTCAGGCCCCCCAAAGGCCCCCGTCAAAGCTGACCCCACGACAACCATCTCCGACACCGTCATTTTCCAGGGTACACACCCAGTGACAATCGGCGCAAACACCGTCATTCACCCTCGTGTTCGATTCTACAGCTTCGAAGGACCAATAGTAATCGGAGATGGATGCATAATCAGCGAGAAAACAATCTTCGGCACAGCACCAACCTCACCCTCTTCTCTCCCCTCATCAGATCCACCAACACCAATCCGTCTCTCCTACTTCGTGACTATCGGCCCTCAATCCACTATAAAAGCAGGCGCACACATTCACTCCTCCACCGTCATTGAGTCTCTAGTCTCAATAAACAGACACGCAGAAATTGGCTCTCACTCAAAGATCTGCTCGAGCTGTCAGGTCCCGGAACGCGGTAAAGTGAATGAATGGACGGTTGTTTGGGGATCGGGTATTGGACAGCGAAGACGACGAGCGCGAGAAGCCAAGATTCCTGGTCCGGCTGTCACTGTTGCAGCGCAGGTTGCGCAGATTCCTGCGCCTGGTCCTGCGCCTCCTGGGAAGGTTATTGAGGATGCGAGGTTGATGGTTTTGCAGAAGGAGAGAGAGATTCTGGGCCGTATGCTTGTTCCTGCCGGCCCTAAGAAGAGATGAGTCTCGACAGTGGTCTCTAAGGATCGGCGAACGTGTTTCATTTAGCGGGTAGCTTCTATCTTGTCCTTTTCCCATTTTGATCTCTCTTTTTTCTGTTGTTAGAATTTGGGATGGTTTTCTTTTGTTTACTTTTATACCCATAGCACTATAGTCGGAGCTGGAGCGATGCTTGGATGATTATATTCTTGCAAATGAAGTCGAAATTGAATATCTGAAAATACTGATACGGATAATTTCAAATGAAATCATGATAATCACTGCCACTGGCAGATTGAGCGGCTTCAAAATCCAGGAACGCCATCGTACATTGACTAAATACACAACAAAAGAAAAAAAAAAAAGAATTTGGTCTTCACGACTTATATCGCGCAAAAGGACTCAAGACATAGTAGTAGGCCTTTCATGCTCCATGAACAGAAATAGGACAGTTAAAGGTACAAGATAGAAAATATGTTTTATGCGCCTCCACCTCGGGCTTGTCCTCCACCACCACCTCTCATTCGTTTCCCACTGGCATTGGTATCAGTGGGCACATCAGAAGCCTCATCACGCGTTCGCTTATTTCCATGAGGAACGAACTGGCGAGCTCCCGGGTTCATTGCACCACGGTTCGCGGTTGGGCTCTGGGCCTGATTTTGAGGAGCAGCATGTTGGTTTTGGTTTCCACCACGGCCTGGACCTCCCCGTCCACCGCGGCCTCGAGAAAGACCAATACCACGCTGTGCTTGCGGCTGGCCCTGGGTCTGCTGCTGTTGTGGCTGCTGCTCGCCTTGCTGTTTTTGCTGAGCATGGGTAAAGGGCGTCTGTTGATGACCGCCACGGCCACCACGACCAGCAGTACCACCCCGAGCAACTGGAAGGTTAGACTGTAAAGCCCTCATCATTCCAGGTGGAGTATTATTGGCAGGAGGCTTGGTTGGCAGGGACGACGTGGGCTGTTGGGCTTGCTGGGCTTGTTGGTTTTGAGCTTGTTGACCAAAGGGATTGATGGGAGCAGCAGCGGCAGCAGGCGCCGGGGTAGGTTGAGCCTCAGCATTTGTCGACTGCTGTTGTTGTTCAGTAGCGGCAGCTGTTGACTCCGTCAGAAGGGCAGGGGCTGACGCTTGCTCTACAGCTGGCGCAGGGGATGGTACTGCAGCATTTGGTGTAGCAGCTGGGGTTTGCTGTATCGGAGTTTGCTGCGCTGCTGGAGCAGGAGAAGCAGGTTGGGCTGGAGAAGGTACAGCAGCAGGCTTCGGAGCTTGCGCAGTCGCGGGTGGAGGCCGGGCAACCTTTGCAATTTCCCAGACCTCAATCACTGGCTTCTGTGGTGTCTCCTCAGCGGCCTTCTTGACAATATCCAGTTTGACCAGAGCGGTCCGTTTCTGTCCGTCAAGCATGCTGATACGAGCAAGAGATTTCTTATCGGAAAGTTCCACTGCGGACTTGACCTTGTCACCCATCTCATCCTCGTGCGCCTTTCGGAGGGCCTCGCGCTCTTCGTTGAACTTCGATTCCGCGGCAGCGAGGGCTGCATCATTCGAGCCGGATGCCGTCTGAGCCTGCTGCTTCGCCTTGTCCACATGGCTGCGGATATTGTTTCGTAAAATCATGCGTAAAGTCTCGTTCTTAGAGAGAAGTTCACGGGCTTGTGCATCGGTGAGATCAGGAAGCTCAAATGCCTTGGCAGGCGTCGAAGGTGGCTGCTCTGCATTTGCGCCAGGGGTCGCAGGAGTGGCCTGTTCTCCGGTTGGAGCATTCTCGGCCTCTTTGCGTTGAGATGCTCTGATCTCGGTCAATTTAGCATTATACATCTCCTTCAGCTTTTCAGAACGCTCCTTCAGCTTTGTCTCTAGCTCGGCATCCTTCACGGCCAATTGATCATCCTTTTCGATGAGAGCAGCCTCCAAACGTTGAATCTTGGACTCCAATTCTTGGATCTTCTGCTTATCACCAACTGGGACAACCTGAGTAGCCGCTGTAGGGAATTGTGAAGCGGGCGTGGCGTTAACTGGCTCCTCGGTTTCCATGGGCGTAGGGGCAGGAGCTGAGGTCGGTGCAGGCAATTGTGTCGTGGCAGTGTTGTCGGCCGAGGTAGGGGCCTCCGCCAGCTTGACCTTCAGTGTCTCCAACTCTGCCTTGGTTGTGTTCAACTCCTCTTGAAGCACTTCCTTCTCTTGCAAGGCCGCATTCAATTCAACCTGTTTGCTGTTAATGCGCCCCGAAAGCTCCTTAGACCGGCTCTTAAATTGATCAGTGAGCTTAGTTCGTAAATCTGACACACGGGTCTCTGTAGCATTCTTATGTTGTTCGACTTCTGCGGTAAGGCTGTCTCGGATCGAAATAGCCTCATCGCGGGCAGTGACAGCTTCATCACGTTCCTTCTCGAGAGTGGAGAGCTTCTCTTGCAAGGCCTCCATCTCCTGAGGGTCAACCCGATCGTACTTTTGAAGAATGTTTTGGATTCGCTTTTGATAGTGGTCACGATCAGCCTGGAGCAGTTTCATTTCCCCGTCCTTAGACTCGACAAGATTCTCAAGTTCGTTAATCTTGGTTTCAAGGGGCTCGATTTGCTGGAGAAGCTCGTCAACGCGGGTCGACTTCTCGGCAAGGGCGGTTTCGGCCTGCTTGACTTGGTTGCGCAAGGTGACACTGCTCTCACGGAAGAGATTTAGCTCATTGAGTGTCTCCATCAGCTTGTTGTGGTTGAGTGTGTTCTGGTCGCTATCTGCGGCAGCTCGCCGTTGCTGTTCAAGCTTGAGGCGTGTCTCGTCGAGTTGGCTTTGTGTGTAGTCGAATTGTCGTTGCAGTCTCTCCTTTTCGGAATTAGAGCACTGAAGCTGAAGATCCAAAATCTCCTTTTCTTTACGAAGCCAGCTGATAAGTTGTTGCTGGCGCTCCAGATTAGGTGCCAGCTCGCCTTCCTGCTCCTCGTTCTCGGAGAAGTTCGTTCTGTCGCGTTGAAGAGCAGAGATCTGACTAGTGATGTCTTGGACTTGCTCATGTAGCAAAGAATTCTGGTGAAGGACCTCCTCTCGGCGCTTCTGCAACTCCAGCAGCTCGGTATCATATCGAGCCTTCTGTTCAGCCCAGCTCTCTTCCTTCAGAGCAAGGTCTTTCTTGAGGGTTTCAGCCTGGGTGCGAATTTCGGTCATCTCAAGTTTAACTTGGTTGGCCTCAGCACGAACGGTTTGCAGGTTTCTCGCAGCGTCCGCATGCTTGACAAGCTCATTTTCGTAGTTCTGCTGAGCAGTTTGAGCAATTTCAGCCTGCGCCTTGATGTCTTCCTGGTGGTATTTGGCGGCTTCCAGGTGACGCTCGTTGTCATCCTTCAATCGTGTGATTTCAGACTCGAGATCGGCCTTCTGCTCCTCGAGGTGTCTTGTCGCTTCGGTTTGATTCTCGCGAAGTTTGGTCAACTCGGCAGCATTGGTAGACATTTCTGTGGAAATCTCTTCAATGCGTGTCTCAAGGTCTTGAATCTTCTTGTTGCGTTCTTCAAGAAGAGCATCAGTTTCCTCGCGATATTGAGCATGTGTCTCGGCCTCGGATTCCATGCGCTCCTCTGTTGACTGGCTGATTGCTTGGTACTCCTCCACACGCTCTTTAGCGTGCGCTAGTTCGTTCTTCGCCAAGTCAAGATCGCGCTTAAGCTCGGAGACCTCAATTGAAAGTTCCTGCTCGCGCGTGAGGCCACTGCCATCGCCAGAATCATCTGTGGTAGCAGGCACTTCTGCAGGAGCAGAGGATGCGGCGGGTCGGGATTGTACGACTTGAAGGCGCTCCTCCGCACTCTTGAGCTCGACAGTAAGCTCATCAACACGGGTCTGAAGGTGGTCCTTAGTAGTCTTGATAGCGACCAATTCTTCACGAACCGAACTGAGACTAGTCATCAGGTCATCAATACGTTTCTGGTTCTGCTCCTGCTCATAGTCTCGACGCAAAGCAGCTCGCCGGGAATTCTCCGTCTCGTCGTTCAGTTTACGCTTGGTGGACTGTAGCTCAGATTCGAGGGTTTCGACGCTTGACTCCAATCGGCGGCGGTTCTCGGAGTCTGTGTGTTCACGCTCATTCAACATGCTTTGCATGTTGCCATTCAGCGTATCAAGTCGGCTGCGCTCATTTCGCAAATTTTCGAGATCCTCATATAGTCTCTTCTCCACGGTCTTCAACAGATCTCTTTCGGCCTTCAGATTGGCATTCTCGCGTTGAAGACTCTCGAGCAGACCCTTAGCTTCGACAAGGTCTTCGGCAGCCTGCTGGGTGCGAATATCCTGTCGGTTCGCGTTCTCGAGAATTGAAGAGTAGCGCTTCTGAAGCTCGCTGTTCTCGCTCTTGAGCATATGAAAATTGCTCTGAAGGAGCTCCCCTCGCGAGTTTGCGGCCGCCAATTGGCTGCTTGATCGACTGATCTCGCTAAGAAGTTCGCTATTCTTGCGAGACAGCTCGTTAACTTGCTGGCGAAGGGCCGAGTGGTCCGTAGAGGTTTCCTCGCGATAGCTATCAAAGTGAGCTTGCAGTTTTCGTAGTAGATCTGCATAATCAGGGGATTCCTTGATCTGGCTATCACTGGCACCCAAAGGCATAGCTCCAAGGGGAACAGAATGCGAGAAAATCGATGCGTCTCCAACAGTCTGGCGTCGATGGGTGAGCATACTGCGGAAGGTGTCGCGCTCCTTGACGTAGCTCTTGGATTGGGCTACAAGGTTGCCGATCTCATCACGGTAAGTCTGTACACGAGTTCGGAGTTCCTTCAGCTCCTCGGCCTCTTGCTGGCGCACGGCATCCTTGGCACGAGCTTCTTCACCTTCCATTTTGTCTCCAAGCTCTCGAAGCATACGCCGAAGGGTGAGGTTCTGCTCTTGTAGATCATGAAGATCCTTGAAGGTAGTCAGATTCTGGCTGATGAAGCGGCCGGTTGGGTTCAATTCAGCTGAGGATTCTTCGAGCTCCTGTCGGGCAATCTTTTCGAGTTCTTCACGGTCGTAATCTTCACCTTGCTTAGCGATGGCGACCTCAAGAAGCAAAACCTTGACCTCAGCACTCAAATCTCGAAGTTGTTGGCGAAGGATATCTCCTTCACGAGCAAGCCCTTCGACTTGTCCTTGCCACTTTCTGGCTTCCTTTGTGGCATCATCACGCTCTTTTCCAGATGTCTCCAAGAGGGTTGACATTTCGATCACAGCATTTTCGAGGCGGCCATGGTCTGCGCGAAGTTCGTCAATCTCAGGCTTGCTGGCTTCGAGCTCTTGCACCATTTCGTCAAGAGCGACGCGAAGTTCCTGGCTGGTCCTCTGCTCGGAAGAAAGAAGAGTCCGCATCTTGTCGTATTCGGTGTACATCTGGGTGAGAGTAAGACCTCCCTTCGTACGAGAGGTTCGTGGGGTGAAAGTACCACCTGGAGTACCAGGTCGTAGGGGTGTACTAGGTGTAACGCCATTGAGAGAATGAGCAGGGCTCATTGATCGGTTGCGGCCTTCAGACTCCAATTGTGAGATAGTTGCTTCGAGCTCGGCAACACGGCGCTCAGCTGCCTGCTTGTCGGTGTGCTCGGTTTCATTCTCGACGCGTAGACGCGAGATTTCCTCTGCGGCGTGGTCCTTAGCTTTCTGTAGCTCGAGCTTGCACTCTTCAACACGCTCCTTGGCAGTTTTCGCGGCAGTTCCTTGGACCTCAGCCAGGCGTTGAGTGGCTGTCAATTCAACTCGGAAAGACTCAGCTGCTTGGATTGCCTCCTCTTTGAGTTGGCTAATGCTGGCCAGTGAGTCCTCATAACGCTGCTCGGTTTCGTCGAGACGTGTCTTCAGAGCATTCTCACTACGGCGAAGGGAATCGATGGTGGAGCTCGCTTCCTCGTTCTCGCGTTGTAATTTGGAGATGCGGGAGCTCTTCTCTTTGCGGAATTTCATATGCTCCGCACCCTTGGTCTTCAACTCGGTCTCGTACCACTCATTGTTCTTCTTTGTAAGGTCAAGCTCCTGTTGAAGATTTTGTTCTCGGAAACGTGCACTAGCAGCGGCCGAATCGGCTTTCTGCTGATTTTGCTCGGCAGTGGAAAGCTCGCGACGCAGCTCGATTGTTTTCTTATGCAAATTTGAAAGTTCCTCTGCGAGTTTGTCATGGGAAGCAGATTTAGATTCGAGAAGTGCTAGGCTCTCCCTCTTTTCGGCTTCAAGGGTAGAGATGCGCGATTTGAGAGAGGCGGTCTCCGATTCGCTTGAGGTTGAGGACGATTTCAGAGTAGAGATCTCAGACTCGAGGGCGGACCTGGTGTTTTCTGGTTCGAAAAAAAAGGTCAGCACCAGAGCAATTAATGAATTTAAACGCTACACACTAACCGGATGTGTGAAGGGATTTTCGCAATTCTTCTAATTCGACGTGGCCCTTTTCCACTGCTTCCTTCAAGACTTTGATCTTAGAGTCTCTGGTGCGACAGGCATTGTCAAGTTCCACCTCAAGGCGGATCTTGTAAGCATCAAGCTCATCATGTTCGTTCGCTCTCTTTGTAATTGATTGGAGAAGCTGGTTCACCAGATCAACAGTGGGCGCTTGTGTCAGGGAAGTGAGAGTAGTTTCGGGAATTGAATAATGCGATGATAGGTAGGGAATCTCAATGGCAGTTTCAGCCATGATGATATGTGGCTCGCAAAAGCGAGAGATTCCGGCTATTGAGCTCTAAAGAATCCGATGGTTAATGCGCAAGCTCGAATCTGGTGACGCGCAGTATGCACTGCTTTTGGACACATACACAAAGCGCTATTGATGGGCCCTATGACATGGCGATATGAATAAGAAAGATACTTGTCGTAGCCACAATGATTGGCGACAATATGGTAGTGGTCGGGTGGAATAACGATGAGGTGAGGACAAGGGCGAGCTTGGAGCGCGCTTTCGGGTTGCTTTCGACGACTAGTCACGTGATGGCCGATCATTCATTTCCCTGACCTCTTTGACTTTACTCTCTAAGACTTGCGACCTGGAGGGTTTGATTCTTTGCTACCACGACCATTCAATAGGAGAGCATTTAAGCCAGTTTTTTTGATTATTGAACAGCATCATACCCTTATGATTATTCTCTCCTAGTTCACAGAGCTCGCCCCGGCTCAGCCGCAAGCATCTGGTCTTAGCCCGACTTTCCCTTCTCTCACCCTTCGAGCTCGGTACTTTCAATAAGAAGAAGCCACTGTTTGATATCCTACCGGAACCATGTCGTATCTCCAGCAGCAGCTGAAGAGCTTCAACGCGAGCGTGATGGAATCGGCCAACCGCTTGCCTCAGCAGAGGCGAGTGGCCGCCAATGCTCCATCTGCTAGCAGCTCGCAGGCTCCCTCGTCAGCGCCGACCCCTCCTTCATCAAGTGACCCGAAGAAAAAGCGACACGATGCAGATATCGTCTACTCTCAGCCAGCCAACACTGGTACCGGCAAAGACATTATGACCCAGGTCCTTTTTGCGATCGAGCACATGAAGAACAAGGGTGTTCCGTTGAAGTTCGCCGATATTATATCATATCTCTCCTTGCAGCATCGTGCCCATGATCAGGGATATGTTCAAGCGCTGCGAAGTATCTTACAGATGCATGAAAAGGTCGACTATGACGCGGCGGGCGCCAACGGCGAAGGCACTTTTAGCTTCCGCCCCCCTCACAATGTTCGCAATCCCGAGCAACTGCTTCGAAAGCTTCAATCTCAGACCACTGCCGCTGGCATGAGTGTTCGTGAGCTTCGTGAGGGTTGGCCAAATGTCGAGGAGGCTATCAACCAACTGGAGAAAGAGGGCAAATTATTGGTTACTCGCAACAAAAAGGATGACCACGCCAAGATGATTTGGGCAAACGATCCTTCTCTCATTGAGCATTTTGACGATGAGTTCAAGCAGATCTGGGACAAAATTAAGATCCCAGACCCACAGACTGTGAAGGAAGCGCTAGAGAAGGCTGGTATCACCCCTACCAACAAGAACAAGGTGACCAAACCACGGCCCAAGATGGAACCAAAGAAGGTCAAGAAAGCCCGACGCAGCGGCAAAACCACCAATACTCACATGATGGGTATTTTGCGGGACTACTCGCACCTCAAACGATGATAGAACATACAGTCAACCTCGAGTCGAGGAGCCTAAACTTGCATTGCATGGGAGTTTTATTCTTTCCAAAGTCGAGACTATCGACCTGATGATAGTTTGCACTTGCTGCTTTCCTTTTCGTCGGTTTCTCGTCCCAAATTGTACATTATGATAACTAAAATGATAGATACCCAGATAAATCAAATGCGCAATTTCTTCCCTAACCTATGACCACCATAAATGCTTGTGCAGGACTTGAAGCTTCCAAATAACCATTTCGTTTCTCAGATCCTTGGAATCCTATAAATTCCGAGCTTGATTGGCAATGCCGCTATATTGAAATGTGTTGTATAAATCTATGTGGTCCATTCATCTACAAAGGTATCTTCAAGAAGGAAGGGCAACGTGGTGTACATCACAAAGAAAGCATAACAAACCTCAAAGAAAACGCAAAGAAACTTCCTTAATGGCGACCATTTGAAACAGACTTGCCAGAGCCCTCCGTCCTCTCCAAATACTCCACCATATCTTCAATAGTGCACACCTTAATTCCCCACCGCTTTCCAAAGCGCAAGCATCCATCCCGACGCATCATGCCGTTGTTACCCCCAATCTCCGCCACTCCCTCAACAGTCTCACCATCGTCCACCAACTCCGCAATCACACCGGCCGGCGCCTTACCGGCTAGTTTGCAAAAGTCAACCGCAGCCTCAGTGTGGCCCTTGCGTTCGCGCACGCCACCGGCACGCGCCTGAAGCGGGATGATGTGACCAGGTCGGCGGAAGGAGTCAATTTGAGCATCAGGGGAGGCGAGAGTACGACATGTGAGGGCACGGTCTTGTGCGGAGATTCCAGTTGTGACAGAGTCGTCGCTGGAGTCAATTGTGATGGTATAGGCGGTACCCTTGGGGTCAGCGTTCTCACTGACCATTTGGGGGAGAGCGAGGCGCTTGGCCAGGTCTGGGGTAATTGGCGCGCATATTAATCCACTGTCAATGTATTAGCTTTGGATTTGTTGATTGGAATTCCTGCCTCCGAGGACACCGAGCACAGTGCTCATCGCGATGCCGAGTCTCCGCCGGACGGCAATAGGAGGCGTGCTCACCTGGTGTAGCGAACGAGGAAAGCCATTTGAGCCGCCGTGATTGATTCAGCTGCAATTATAAGGTCTCCTTCATTTTCGCGGTCTTGATCGTCGAGTACAATAATAAATTCGCCATTCTCTGTAGTGAGTCATTGTTAGTTTGCGTGCCAAATTCGGATTTCTCGGGGCAGTTAAGCAGGATGAAAGGAGGAGCAGGATCCTAAGGTAAAGCTCAACTCACTGAATGCAGCAATTGTATCCTCGATCGAGTCAAATTGAAGGGCAGGGTCTGTAGTGGAAGGCATCTTGAATGTAGTATGGATTATCGACGTGATGGCAAAGATTGCCGTGTTTGCCCCTCACTGCGCAATATGTATTCCAAATTATTTTAGCAGGATGTGAAGAGAATTGGAATCGACTGTGTGAAGTCGGTAAGCTTGCAAATTTGAGTAGGATCACGAGATCAAAATTATGAGATTATTCAGGAATTGTGGCCAGCCGGGAATCTGTAATGGCTGACAGTGCATTAGAAATCCTCGTGATAACTCGGCGCGGGGAACCGGGCGGTGAGTCGCCAATTCCGCTGCCTCGGATGCTCGGCGATCGGCGTGACAGGCCGCACTTGAGTATGGACATTCATGGATTTGTACTAACGCGACTCGGAGGGTTAGTGCGCTTGGTTCAGAACTGCATTGAACGTTCGGTAGATTTGCTAGTGGAATAGTAATAGTGCAGGTATGGTGCCAATGTAAATAAAATTCGATTTATTTGAATCTCTTCAACACTTGTGAATGCCATTGGTGAAATATATAACCAGAATAAAATCAATATGAATCAAATCCAAAGTCTAGTCGCTTAGATTGCAATATAAACTCAAGGTAAAGAAGCCCAAAAATGGAACAGACGATGTTGGCACAGAGAATGGACAGGTTGCTTGAACATGGACGCCCATCAAAGAAATTAGCCCATGCTATCAGTGCCCATCCAGCGAACCTCATCGGCCTGTCTTTCTAATGCTCGTCGCATCGTTTCCGCATATCGCTGTTCATTTTCCCAGTCATCACGTTTTTTGTGTCGCATTTCTTCGCGTGTCTGCTCGTCGACCTCGGCATGCATGAACCAGTCATCCTCATCATCTTCCATCCCCTCATCCAGATCCGCTGGCATAGAGAACTTCAGCCGACCAATGCGCTCTCCTGTCCACACAAGAAGTTCATCACCAAGCAGATTGCCACCTGTTGGCAGGATTTTCCGCGCCACCTCGCTATTGTTGTTTTGCGGCTGGGAGCTAGGCCAGAGCCCACGAGGCTGCGGGGTGTCATCGTTGTGTGCAGATTTATATACACTACCGCGTTTAGAAAATGGAAACTGCGGTGAAGAAGAATTGATATTCCAACGTCGAACTTCTTCTCGACCATTTCGCTCAACCCATTTGACGTTACCCTCGGAATCAGAGTATACGACACGGTTGCCATGCGATGCCACGGAGAGTAACTTGGAGCTAGCTGCACTTTGACGATTCTTGTATTCTGGTTTCAACTGCGATGTTCTGTTGGATGGATTGCCTTCCCGGTTTTCAGAGGATGATTTCAGGTTGTACAGCTCTAATGAGCCTCGGCCGTTGTATTCGCCGCAGGCTACGATATTATGGGAGTCGAGATACGTAGAGTCTGCGTGGACTGGGAATCGAGGCTCAGGAGCAGATGCAAGGCCACACAAACGACCACCGGAATGAACTGTACTTTGAAGGCGAGGGAAGAAGCGGCGGTCATAGCACAGAATGCTAGGAAAGCGACCTGCGAGGAGGATGGTATTGAAGTGTGGTGCTGGCGGATGAAGAATTGACAACGGTCCTGGTTGGAATAGCGGTGCATAGTTCTCGTCTCCTGGGCCAGGACTGCGGATCCGGCGAGGAGGGAGGCCGTTCGGTTGGAGTTGTAATTGTGGTGAGTCGGAATATGGAAATATATCTAGCTCTGGGATCAACGGAGTAGAGTTTTTCTCACACCGCAAGCTAATTGTTTCTTCTTCCTCTAATGCAGAAAGTCTAGCGTCATGAATCTGCAAGCTCAGCGTCGTGGCCAGTGTCAGTGGCACTGAATAGTCAGTCTCCTGGGAAAGTGCAAAGATCGACCATGGGTACCGCTGTTGTGATACCACTTTGAGTGTTTCAAGGTCAACCTCGTTAAGGACATTCCCAACAGCCAAGTACGCTCGTCGTCGGAACGAGTCAACACTGACGCCCTCGCCAAGATTGATAAAGTCTGGAGATGTTTTCGCGGGCGAACGCTCTGGGCGGCCAGAAAGATTGGCCATGAGGGCACCAGGCTCACTCATTCCAAGTATGGCCCCCTTCGTCGATTGTGAGTTCGCACTATGAGAATGATTCAAGTCCCAAATGCAGACACTGCCATCATCAAGCGGTGCTATGATTTTATTTTGCCGTGCAGAACTCCAGTCCTTCAACAACCCCATACCCTTCACCTCGAGAGGTTGAGGCTTCCTCCCCTCGCCCTTTTGAAACGGCTGCTGCACCCATGATAATGACATAGGTCCATGGCGAGCGATATATTCCGAATACCAATCGACATGTTCTCCGTCAGCTGAGGAGTCCCACTCCGCGGCCGCCTTAGCCCTCTCACTCAATGACAGAGCTCCTGGTTCCACAGGACTACCTTCCCCCTGCTGCGGAGCTGGAGGTTCAATCAAATCACGCAGCGAATCCTGACCCAGTGTACTCAACGAAGCTGTCGAATTCGTGAGCAGGCTCTCTGACATCCGGCCGGCCGGACGGGAAGCCTGCAAAGCGGCCCAAGATTCCTCATAGCAGTGCAGTTTCCACAAGTTATTGTCGCGAGCGATATCAAAGAATTTTTTGGAAACAGATTGCAACTGAACCTTCTCACATGGAGTGAGTACTGGCCATTTGAGTCAACATATCAGCATCCGGACGGATTTTTGGAATGTGGTGCGGGGAAGATTCCGTGGGGGGTAAACAGCGGCTTACGGTCGATGATTTTGGTGAGGATCTCTACCGGAAGCTTGTCCATGAGGCCTGTGATATTGAAGCATCTGGGGCAGACAGAAACGGAGAGGGGTTGGGGTCCAGAGGAACGCGGCCTGTCATGTTTCGTCTGAAAAAAGACGCCTCTCGCGGGGGATCTGCAGCGGTTTGTCACGTGGCTTAGTAGAGCGAGAGAATCGAAGTGTTAAACGGGGGAAATCGAGAGACGAAAATCACGGAGAGAATGAGGTAAATGGTACTAGATAGATGGATGCTTTTTGGTAAGTTTCAGATATTAACATTTATGGATGGGGGTTGAGGAAGACTTGAAACAAGGCAGTTCCACAGGAACTATTACCATTGAATAATTGAGATGACTAGTATGTAATACAATTGTAGTCACCTTCGTACCAGTTCCGAATTTTCTAATAAATTCACCCATAGCCGTTCATACAATAGACATTATAGATAATCAAGTACCTAAAGATAACTTCCAGCGAACCCCCACTGGATCGATATGACCTCTTTTGAGCTGTGAGTAATATAAATTCAACATAAAATATGGAGCAAATGCTAAAGCAGAAGCATAATCTATTCATCAGGCTTGTATACGGCGTCCTTACAAAGAATGGCGACCTTCTTGAAGAATCGGCGCCATTCCAGTGGGTCGCCCTTAATCTTGACGAACTCAACCTCGAAGAAGCCCTCAGAGACACACTCAATTAGGACTTTGCCTTGGAGAGGACACATTCGGCCATCCTTAGCAATCACTCGAATCATTGCAGATGTATCACCAGCAATAACAGCAGGAACTGACGGAACTGGAACACCTAATCTATGAAGAGCTTCGCATATTAAAGGAACCAAAAGCTTCAGTTCCCAGGCAGAGTAAAAGCGTGTCATCGAGCGAGACGGAATGATGTCTTGGAATTTCTGTGCATTTTGTGTCCGACTCACAGGGACGGATGGCTGTTGCGAGAATTGGGACATAGTAGGCTCGTCCTCGAGATGGCTACTCATGGCCACATCTTGGGACGCAAATCGTTTCCCGGCAGGTTGGGTTGATGAGAATTCCGACGCCAAATGTGGAGTATCCCAGTCCATCACCATACCGCCACCTGCCATCTCTGGTTGTGTGGAAGAGAAGCCCGCGGACGCATCACCGTTATCCTCCATATCCATATCCATAGCATCGAAGCTTCGACTGGCGCCCTTGCGTTTCTGTGATAGAGGGTCTTGACTAAAATCGATATGTAGAGATTCAAACATGGAGGTTGCAAGATTGATGGGGTCTCGCAGCTTGCCGTCTGCAGATAGGTATTTATTTGATCGTGTATACCAAGGGTGCCTTCGCACGTCTTCCAGCGAGAATCGCGCCTTGGGGTCTACAGTCAACATACCGCGCAATAATGACAGCGTGGCCGCGGGCAATTTTTGCCAGAGCTCGTCGGTTGTTCTTGAATTTGTTGTGAGATACTCGTGGAATTCGTAGCTATCGTCAGTAGGGCTGTCCCATGGCGTGTTTCCCGCCAATAGGACGAAAAGAACAATCCCACAAGACCAGATATCTACCAAATCGGGATGGTAGCCTGTTCCCTTGTGCTGCCCGCGGGTACTGGAGGTAATCACTTCCGGAGCAATGTATGGAGGGCTTCCACAAAAAGTCGAGGACAACTTCCTGGTCCCTTTGTATTCGAACAAAGCAGCCAGGCCGAAGTCTGCTATTTTCAGGTTGCCATCAGCCGTCAATAACATATTTTCCGGTTTGATATCACGGTGGCCCACGCCCTTGGAGTGCATGAAGCTCACAGCACTGACTAGCTGGGAGAAATAGACATGTGCGATATCTTCTCCGACACCCTCATCGGCCTCGATCTTGTCGAAAAGATCACCACCCTCAGCCAGTTCCATGGCAATCCAACGCCATATATCATCCTCGCCGGTTTGGTAAAAGCTAATAATGTTATTATGGCCTGTAACGTGTCGATGTACCGTGACTTCTAATTGTAGTTGGCGCGCACTGATTTTGCCATGACGCGCCGCGTAGTCCTTGTGGATATATTTGACGGCGAATACCGGGTTGTCAGAGTCTAACGGACAGGCCTTTTTGATACTACACGTCGAATTGTATAAGTATTGATTATGCAATGGTCAAATATAAGTTGTACTTACCAAGCATAAGCACCTTGGCCAATTGTTTTGGATACAATGCGGAACGGCACGTCGTTGGGAAGCGGGGCTAATTGCGAGTGCTGCATCGTGGCTGGAAGAGTTGGACCAAGGGAGGGAGGAAGATAAAAAGATAAATGAGTGACGAAGACCGACTAGATACTATACATTGCGGTGAAACGAGCGTGGGATACGATGCGATGCGATGCGACGTGATGCGATGTGATGTGGCGGCGAGGCGATGCGAAGCGCAAGGGAAGAAGTTCGCCCCCTCGACGCGGGAGTCGACGCGGGCCACTTTATCCTGATTGGGAAGTGTGTTGATGGAACTCGATCTTGTGATACTAACTACATAATACTCGTAGTTTATAATTCAGGGAATGAAAATGATAATTTCTAATCTAATCAATTATAGCCTCTGTTTATAATTGAGCTTGGGATTTACTAGTAAAAGCAGCCTATGGTATTGTTGTATACAATGTGTAGCCTAGATCTAGTGTTGACCCCGCTTAAAGCGGCGATTTGTATGCGTAATAGGATTAAGCGTGGACAGTCCCGAGAAGAAAATATTCTATACAATTAAGCTCAATTTCGGCTACACGGCTGCCCATATTAATCTACTATTATAGGTGTACTAGCTTTTTCCCCCATTCACCAGTGTTACTAAAGGTGATAAACCACCATCAGAATATCAAACTGCTGCGTGACCCGCAACTCGCACTAGTTTGTCTTTCAAGATCGCCCGGCCTGTGCGTGACAAGCTGAGTAGTTCCATTTCTCTCCTGGGGAGTATCTTTCTAACAGTCTATATATCTCTATGACCCCTATATATAGTGTAGTTTATTATCTATTAACATGTTTATAGATATTCCATAGTATGCAGTATATATAAATGTACTCTTTGTAGCCCTTCGAATACTCGTCTCCGCCCCTTCCGCATTCGGCGGGGTCGTGGTTGCCGGGGTAAACAACAAAAAAGGTGGTTAGCGCCGTGATGCTCTCACGTCGTCTTCTTTCTCTTCTTCTTCTTTCTTTACTCCTCTTCTCTTTCTGATCCTCACCTTCGCACTTCCCACATTTCTTTGAATCCTAACCTCCACCTTCATCTTCTTTTGCCCTTCGTCGCTTTTGGCTTAGTGGGTCCAACTGTTTGTTCGGATTCGTCGTCATTCCAGATAGCAACCCTCGTGCTACGGAGACAGTTGCTTGCATTCCAGACACGGCCCGGGAATTTGCGGACTTTTTGAGATCCTTTATAGATTCTATCTCGTTTCTTTTGTTCCTTTTCGTGATGGACTACACCATGGAAGACACTCAGAACTCGGCGCCTGACGCCCTCGAAGCAACCAAGCTGAATACCTCTGGCCAGCGGACAGAGACGCAGAGCGTCACTAAGCGGTTAGTTGACCGAATTATTCCCTCGAGAAATTATGGCTTCTTTACCCTAAATAATGCTGACCTCGTCGTTTACAACGTTTAGATTGCAGGCTGAACTGATGCAGCTCATGCTTTCGCCTTCGCCTGGCATCTCCGCTTTCCCCGATGCCGACGGAAACCTCCTCTCGTGGACTGCAACCATCACCGGTCCGACCGAGACTCCTTACGAGAACTTGAACTTGAAACTCTCCTTCTCTTTTCCCAACAGCTATCCATACTCGGCGCCTACCGTCCTCTTTAAGACTCCCATTTATCATCCCAATGTCGACTTCTCTGGCCGGATCTGCCTGGATATCCTCAAGGACAAATGGAGCGCAGTATACAACGTACAGACTGTTTTGCTTAGTCTGCAGTCTCTTCTCGGCGAGCCTAACAAGTAAGTAGTCATTTGCCAGACTTGCACAGCACCATTCGCCTAACAATGCCATTACCCAGTGCGAGCCCATTGAACGCCCAAGCTGCCGAGCTCTGGGATAATAACCAGGAAGAGTTTAAACGTCAGGTTCTGGCCCGACACCGTGACCTGGATGACGAATAGATCGTCAATTTTTAATCAATTTCATTGCACACTGGCGTCGGTTGGTCCGCCGGATATACCCAGCCTTGCTTCTGCTTTTGCGCCGGGAAATGGGTGGCACGAATGCATAATTGCCCAATATCATGGGCTGGAGTTTTGGTTTCCGTGGCTTCATCTTTTTGATTCCTTATTTCCGCGCTTCTTTTCTGATTGATCATGCCATCTTTGTTGCACGCATTCAAGTACAGGCGCGTGTTTGATCGTTTTCATACAGCTAGCGGAGCTTATTCAATCCACTACACTGATATTCACATATCTTTCATTGAGCGCGGAGGCCGATCCATCGAGTATAAAAATAGTTTGGTAGCCATCACTGGGTACCACTGTTCAGCCAATGTTTTACGAGTGGCCAAGTGATTCGGATGAGAAAGTCATTTGGAGATGCATTCGCTATGTACTTTCTCCACTTGCTTCTAAGCTAAAATTTCAAGAATGTCAAGGCAATAGAGGTTTGTTATAGAGTCCCCGAAGTAGCAACGACTCGATCCTTTAGGCTGATGCAAAGTACTGCTTCTCATCCGTAATGAGTAGTCCAGCGACAGTGGCACTGGTAAAGGTACTGATGGCGCCGGTGATCATCGCACTGACAGCAACACGCGAGACATCTGCACTACGACCCGGAGAAATCTGAGCCAGCACACCGATCTGGTTACCCAGGGAGCCGATGTTGGCGAAACCGCACAGCGCATAGGTAGCGATGAGACGCGAACGATCGGACAAACCGGCATAGTCGGGCGAGTTCTGGAGGGCGTTATATGCTACAAACTCGTTCTGTAAAGTAGAGAAAGTTAGCCAGGGATCGTTCTGACGAAATTTCAAAGAAAATAGAAAAGGAAACGTACGGAAATAAGCTTGAGACCAATCAGCTGGCCGACCTTGAGCAAGTCACCATTGCGAGACACTCCGAGCAAGAAAGCAACAGGGTAGCAAATGTAGCCAACAATCATGTGGAGAGTCAATGGAGGATCGTTAATGTTCAAATAACGACCCCACCATGTAAGAAGGCCGTCACAAAGGGCAATTAGCGAGATGATACACAGCAATGTGGAGGCGATCATAGCGGCAATCTTGAGACCAAGCCAAGCACCCGTAGCAAAGGCGTGCAGCGCATTTGCAGATCGATGCTCTTCGTTATCGGGCACAACTACACGACCGGCTGTCAGACTCTCTTCTTCCTCGGGCCAACGAAGCTTCGAAGTCGCCAGCGAAGCTGGAATACTCATGACGCAGGCCGACACCAGAGCTTGAGGGTTGACACCCATCGAAATATAAGCAATCAGGACACTGCCAGCAATGGTTGCGAATCCCGAGGCCATAACTTGATGCAGCTCGGCCATTGTGAGATGTGCAACGAATGGGCGAATCAACATAGCCGATTCACCCTGTCCAATAAAGGGAGATGCAGCAGCAACGACAGCTTCGGCACCGGAGACACGCAAGCTCCAGAAGAAAAAGGTAGCAAACTTTCCGATAAACCATTGCAAGATGCCGCTGTAATATAAGAGCTGGACAATGGAGACGAAGAACAGAATGGCCGGGACAACACCAACCAGGAACCAGTTTCCTGGCGCTAAAGCTGACCATTTCGACCTGTCAGTGTCCGGGGCGACATATTGGGTCATGTCAAGGAACTCCTGCTGAGTTAAGAAAACAACACCATCATCGGCGAAACCGAGCAATTCACGAGCAAGAGTTGAGATAAAGTTAAAGATATCATAACCTGCACCAGATCGGAGAACGAATAGTGCAATGATGAATTGAGTCAACATGCCCACAATCACCGTATGCCAGACGATCTTCTTCCGATTGCGCGATGTTGCCCATAGCACAAAGAGGAAGACCGCCAAACCGAATAGACTCACTGCACGGTTTTCGCGAGTATTATCTGCAGTCTCAGGCGAGGCAAATGAGCCGATCAAGATGACACCAATACACAAAAGAGCTGCGGCCGGTGTTCTCAACTTCTCCGGAATGATACTGACGAATCGCGGAGCGGTCTGGTTCCAGATCCAATACATAGGTTTGGTGATAATGCTGATAGGAACATAGAAGAAGAGAATACGCAGCGTAATGGCCAGGTATAGCAGGAATGGAATCAACCATCCCCGATCATATCGATGCAGAATCAAACCGGCAATCCACCACCTAGGCCGAAGAGCATGAGTCTCGGGGAAATTCACTATGAATGAGTTTGGACCGAAGCCCTGAAGAAATTGATCAACTCACCCGGTGAAAAGCAACCAAATCACAAGATGCGCGCCATGTCGCCAGTGTTTCATCAATCGGCGATACCATGAGCGTTGCGCCGGTTGAGTAGTTCCTGTCTCCTCGTCACCCGTGCTGTGGCTTTGACTTTTACTAGCATGGTCCAGTGGAGTTGGTTCTGGGACGATGCCTTTCTCAAATCCGGTTTCCTGAGAATAGACGACTTCATCTTCCCGACCTTTCTCTGCAAAGGCAGTATGATGATGGTGTGTATGATGATGTTGATGCTCTGGCTGCAGAGCTGGATCTGCGCTGGGCAATTCCTGGGACCCTCTGTCCCGAGGAGTATTATCCGTCATTTTTTGCGAGTTGTATATGAAGTTATATATCCGTTGTTGAAATAGTTGAACGAACGTTCTTGAATCCAATCTCGAGCGAGAAGCTGAGTTGCGCGATCTCCAAGAGTATCCCTTTTGTGTCACAAATTTAGGGTTTGGCGGACAAGGAAGGAAGAAAAAAGGCGGAAGAAAAGAAGAAGGTTAACGCGAATGTAGCAGTCCCCAAGAACGATCTGAGTTGAATCAGGGTAGAAGGGGAGCGCAAGTTTCGAGTATTATAGGCGCTGTTATCAGAGAGTAGAGGCAATAATCATTGTGGCTGATTTGTTGGACGCAATCCATGCAAGATCATTGGGGAGCTGGTTCGTTTATCAACGACAACGGCATGAGATTTTTGTGCGGGGAAAAAATGCAATAAAAAAAAGAGAAGAAAAAAAAATACACTAAAACCCTAAAAAGAATAGGAAAAAGATAAAGACGATACGAACGTGGTTAAGCAGCTCTCGGCTTGTGGTCCGGGGCCTCACAATTTGTCCTGACTCTATCAGAGCCATGGACCAGTAACGGACTCGCCGACGGAGTCCCAGTCTCAGCAATGAGGGGGCTTGCATGTAACCAAAAGACTCATGGGCCGCTCAATTAAGTAAAGTGATAGTGTAGTTGCACCACTATCTCGGAGGTCTAACACTATTCAGGCGATCTCTTGCCACCAGGACGACGTTGGTTGGTTGACGATCTTCATTCAAGGACACTTGAATCTCCGCACTGGTGAACGGCAAGTGGAACCTGATAATTAGCGTCCATGGAGGTCGCGTGTGCTTTGCTATTTTTTTTTTTTTCTTTTTCTACTTTTTTTACTTTTTTTTTTTTTCGGCTGGGATTTCTAGAATCCAATACGCAAGGGCGATGGGAATGGTGGATGCGAAGATGTACTCCATGTTTTGCCTTTCTCATTGTTAGTACTACATTGTATGTAGTACTAACTAGTAGATGCCCCCACAGGTACAGCTCCCCTGCTGTCTGTACAATGTACTGTACAGAGAGCATCTGAAGATCTACTTTGCACATCGACTCTCGATGGAGAAAATTTGTGCCTGTGGAAAAGATAATAAAGGCCCATAAATTTTGCCTGGTAGAAATCTCGGTGGCGTTCCAAATGGATCCACCACACAACCAAATGCTTTAATCCCAAGCTTAAAAAAATATTGGTCCTATCTTTTGTAGGTATACGATGTATGCTTTCGCTATTCACACCAGCTTGAGTTCATCCTCGTATCCTTGACTCCCCGGTATATGTCCCAGCCTCACGACGGCGACCTCCGTCTCATTCCTCTGACCAAGGGGTTGATCTTGGCAGAACAAGTGCTTACACTGTTGTCTGTTATCGTCGCATCGGAGGAACAGACGGATTCCCCGAATCCGCCTGTTGGTCCCTCAACTCAAAGAGACTTGGCACAAAACCAATCGGCGCACGATCCTCGAGTGGTTAGAGGTGGCGGACCCCTGGATGGGCGGTGGATGCAGTGGATTCAAAATAGCAGAAAAGAACCACCGAGAGTAGAGATAAAGCTGGTACCTGGGACATTTGGGTATATACATAGTAGATCAAATCAGACTATAGCACATTTGAATATACCCAATCAATCTGCTCGGTAGTCGAGAGCTGCAGTACTAAATTATACATAAAATAATAACCAGGTACTTCAAGTAAATGCAATCTGCCAAGATGCGGTGTTCAAACAGAGTGAAGGAGGCCGGAAGCGGTAGGCAAAGCGGGGCTGATCCGATTGTAACCACTCGATGAAGATCAAATGTTGACTATTTCTCATACTCACCCTCTTCACACTCCATTGCAGCCATGGAAGATAGAAATATAGACTGGGAACTGGAAGAAGGGATTCCTCAAGTTGAAGATCCCTTCATTCAGCAATATTTGAAAGGCCGTGATGCCTTGATTGCGGAGGAGCAGAAGAGACGTCATGGTAAGTTTGGCCAATACTTCACCTACGAAAAACGACCTGGTGTACTAAACCCATTTATTCAGATGCCACCTTCCGCAGGACCCTGTCGCCTATAGCTGCCAGAGCATGTCATATTGTCTCGCAGATTAGGGAACAAGAGCAACAGGAGGTATGGACCACTGGTCTAGACGAGGCCGCGGCCCATCAATCCGACGAGATCCTCTATCCTGGTGTCATGTTCCATCATGCTAAGGGTCGCATGGAAAAGACTAAGCTCTGGAAGATTGTTGAAAGAATGCCTAAGGGCTCACTGCTACATGCCCATATGGATGCTATGTTCGATACAGACTTCCTGATCGACCAGGCTTTCTCCACGCCAGGCATGCATCTAAAAGCACCAAAGCCTCTTCTTACGCAGAAGGACTACGAATTCGCCCCATTCACATTTCAATTCTCCTCTCAACCTCTCTCTGCAGCTGATGATAAGCCTAGCATCTGGTCTGAGGCCTACGAGACTTCATCCTTGATCCCCGTACAAAAGGCGGCTGCTTCGTTCCCGCAAGGAGGGGAAGCTGGTTTCCGGGAAATGGTGCGCAACCGCTGCATGCTTTCCACAGAACATTCATATAATCATTATCATGGAGTCGATGCCATTTGGTCCATCTTCACATCGACTTTTCCAGTTATCAACTCCATTCTAATGTATGAGCCAATCTTCCGAGCCTGCTTTCGTCGCATGTTAGGGCAACTCGCTGCAGATGGTATTCGATATGTCGAATTCCGCATTGCTTTTGTCTTTGAGTATCGCAGGGAAGGCAGCGATAAACCGGAGGCAAACTACGACGAGTGGTGCCGGGTTGTCGAAGATGAGATAGAGCGTTTCAAGTCAACGGATGAAGGGAAAGATTTCTACGAGGCTAGAATCATCTGGACTACTATCCGGCGATTCTCCAACGAAATGATCGTTGACAGCATGAAGGACTGCATTTTGGCAAAGCAGAAATTCCCAGAATTGATCTGTGGATTTGATCTGGTTGGACAAGAAGACTTAGGAAGACCATTGGTTGATATGGTCCCGTTATTATTCTGGTTCCGCAAACAGTGTGCTGAGGAGGAGGTTGATATTCCCTTCTTCTTCCATGCAGGCGAATGTCTTGGAGACGGAGACGCGACAGACCACAATTTATTCGATGCCATATTACTGGGTACTCGACGCATCGGTCATGGGTTTTCTCTCTACAAACATCCGCTGCTGATCGACCTGGTGAAGGAGAAAAACATCATGGTGGAGTGCTGCCCAATCTCAAACGAGATCCTTCGACTGGCTAGCTCGATCAAGAGTCACCCCTTACCGGCTTTGTTGTCTCGTGGTATTGCTGTTTCTCTCTGTAACGATGACCCGGCGATTCTAGGTCATGGGAGGAATGGCCTAACACATGATTTTTGGCAGGCCCTTCAAGGGCTTAAAAATGTTGATTTGATCGGTCTGGCAGTTATGGTCCAAAATTCGATACGCTGGAGCTGTTATCAAGATCAACCAACTGGAGAATGGAAGGCAGAGGTAGCTGAGGGTATTCTGGGAGAAGGACTAAAGGGAACTCGATTGCGGGAATGGTATTCGGATTTCGAGAAGTTTTGCGAGTGGATAGTATTGGAATTTGCGGAATATGATGATGCCGAGTAAAGATAAATATAGCTTTAATATTCTCCAGAACATAAAAAATCAAGATATCATCACGCGATCTGTCTGGAATAAGACTATAGTAAATAGTTGGTAGATCTCAAAATTCAGTCGGAGATGAACTGGCAAAGCAAACAAGCCAAACAACTCCCAGGTCGGGCCGCCGCCTGACGATAAGCCTTAAGCGGTTCCTTTATCAGGTGCTCTCCTCCGCACGTCATATGGGATCCAATCCTCCCTCCACCTTCGAATTTCACACTCCCTCTTTGCTCTTCGTGCTTGGATCCTGCTTGTCATCGCGCTCACTTGGGGTAATTAAGCTTCCATGAATTTTGTTTTTGTATGATCGAGCCCGTCTCGGGCCTTTCAAGATGGCTTCTTATCTATTACCGTCGTTCTTTCAGAAGCGACTCCTCAAGTATGCCCTCTCACGCCTCGGTCTGTTTGATACAGATGCCTTGGATCCGGACAATCTGGGTATCAGCTGGGGTCAACGAAGTACAGTGGAGCTTCGCGATGTTGGTTTGAACCTGGAGGTGAGTAACTCATTCACAAACCAGCGCGCGGGGCTCTGAGCACAAGTGATCATCATTGAATGAAATTTTGACACATTGTTATCAAATAGAAACTTGCAAGTTATCTGCAGTTACCGAAGAGCTGCGAACTACTTCACGCCCGAATAAAGTCCTTGCGAATAATAATCCCGGCCGATTTGATCAACAGCAGCCTCAACTTTGAAGCGAGTGGCATCGATCTACACCTTCGTTTGTTATCAAATGAGTCACCCCAGGGAAATCGTGAACATAAACAACAGCGGGGCGCCTCTTCGAAGGCAGGACATGGGTTAGACGAAAGTCAGGTATTACCTACGCCATCTAACCTCGCCGAATCATTTCTAGAGTCCGAGCCTAGAGAGGAAAAAGAGGAACTGGAAGCGGCCATATCATCGCAATCACATGTCTTTCAGAAAGGATCTTCATTTAGTGAGGATGATGAAGAGGAAGAGGAAGAATTTGGCCTGGGCAATGAAGCAACATCTCTGCCGAGTTTCGTTGCTGGATTCTTGAAAGGCATAATGGAACGACTGCAGGTTAATCTCAGAGATATCACTGTACGGGTGGACATGGATTTGAAGCAGGATGGCCCTTCCAAGAAACACCCCGAAGACAAGCCGGATCTTGTTTCGGGCCTCTTGACCGTGGGGAAGGTGGATCTCCATGGGGCCCCAGATTCTGCGACTAGTTCAACCGATTCGATTCCACTACGAGGCGGCAAAAGGCTCCTATCCATCACTGATATCAACATAGGGCTTGTTTCAGCCCCAGGTGTATTTTCCAATTATTCGCGATTTACAGCGCCGGCATCTCCGACCACTACCATGCACTCAAAAGCGAGTCATTCATCTAGTAGAGCCCCATCACCACCTTCGTTGGACCACAGTGACCCTGATCCCGGGCTAGCGATGACCCACTCCACTATTCTCGAGCCTACTCTGGGATATGGTTCAAGGAGCGGCGTGAGGTATGAGATGGAAGCATCGGGCATCAGTCATGATGGTCGCTTCTCAGATGCAGATTCCGAACAGGAAAGGGGATATCATCGCAGTCTCGAAGATTCTCGAAACTTGACAAATGATCCATTCGAAGATAATCCGGGATATTTGGACTCAGTCATCGAGACCCAATTCGATGATTTTGATGTTGAATCTCCCTCATTGGATGCACGTGAAGAAGGTCAAGAAATAACAGACAGCGGCAGAAGCATCGATTCCCAGAAATTTCCTTCACATAGCGAAAAGGACCAAGAGAGCTCAGGGGAAATCAAGGGTCAACGCACAGATATATCAGCCAGCTCGCAAGGAAGTCTGCAAAGATCTGTGTCTTACGACTCACAAACTGTCAGCCGATTCGGCATCGAATCTAATGAAAAAGTGCAGTTCATGCAACATGGTAATGAACAAGAAGATGATTCGACATCACAGACTTTTGGCTTCCCAAACCCTTCTCAACGCTCTAAAGCTTCCTCGGAATCTGCAAGTACAGCTTCTGTTGGAGCGACTCCTAGTGCTGAGCTCACTGAGTCCAAATTTTTTTCTCACGACGAGGCACAAAGTCTCTATATGAGTGCAATGAGCAAAGGCGGCGATGAAAGTTTCATGCCGAACATGCCTGGTGCATGGGACTCATTTGGCTCGGGTGGAAATGCCCACGTTGAGTCTAGCGGGGCTACAAAATCCACTTCGAAAAGTGTTTCGAGCCTAGAGGCTCAAGATGAAGCGGTTGTTTCAACTCCAAAGCAAACAGTGCCACCCGACTCGTATTTCGGCGAGCAACAGACTTCCAATGACACCCCAATGGGATCCCGGTACGAAAGCGCGGATAATGCATATACTGCTCCATCTCCAACTCTGAATAGGACTAGCGAGATGAGGAAGCCATTTCTAAACGTTGACGCAATTTCAATATGGCTACCAACCATGGCAAGCCTGGAGCAACTCGGTCCAATGCCACCTAAGATTCCAATGGAGAGTACAGACAGTGACTTGAAAGATCTAGCAAGTAGTTCGGGTGGGTCGGTATTATCAGAAAGTATTGCCTCCTCGAGGATTCCCCCTTCCGCTAGATCCTCAAGGGCCTTATACGAGTCACGCACATTGCCAGAAACAGGTCGAAGTGGCCAACGTCCGGACACAACCACGAAAGAACGATCTTTCGAGTTACAAATCGAAGTCTTTTCAGTCACTTCTAACTTTGACATCGCGACGGGTTGGCTTGTTATCAAGGCACTCCAGCGGCTGTCGAGTATGAGTGATGCGGATCCAACTAAAGACCAAACACAAAAGCAACCCGCTGCGAATCAATCGCCATTGAGACCAGTGCTTGATCTTCAAGTCCACAAGTTGTCACTCAAATTTATAGAACATGTAGTTGGATTCTCTTATCCTCACGTCGGCACCTCCCCGCCATCGACCTTTTCACCGATGGAAGATGTCGTTCTTCAAGCTATGTTATCCGACCTGAAAGTTATCGCATCGATGACCGACAGGAAATCAAATCTGAGCCTCAATGTCGGGAAATTTGCTATCGGAGTTGCTTCTCAGGACCTAGTATCGTTCGACGAGTCCTTGAAAATGCGCGAATCTACTCGAGATATTATGGCACCCTCTCAGGCAGACATCTCAATCTCATTGACAAAGTCAATCGAAACCACAAGAGTTGAAGTATCGACCCTGCCGCTTCATTTGAACCTGAATATTCAGAATCTGGAAGAGTTTCTTGGTTGGATGGGTGGTCTGAGCACTATATTGGAACTTGGAAGCTCGATCTCATCTACACCAACCACCAAACCCTCACACGTCTCTCCCAAGAAGCGTCCGCGGGGAGTGCATTTTGAGACCTCGGCCCGTACTCCTCAGACAAGCCAATCCGCATCAGCTCATTGGAAGGTGAATGCTCGAATTGGTGGAATTGTGATGGATGTTGTTGGAGAGACACATTCCCTGAAACTCAGTACCACAGCTGTCAAGATCATAAGCAGATTCGAGCTCATCGGTTTGGCCATTGATAGAGCAGAGCTGGCAGGGCCAATTCCCCTCGACAAGTCTCGCGAAGCCCCTGCGAAGGTCATTTTGGATAACATCAGGCTGGAATTTTTGTCAGCACCCAAGGAGAATGACCTTGGTCGCCTGTTGACTCTTATCACGCCTTCCAAGAACAGGTACGACGACGATGATGATATTCTGCTTGATACTCTTCTTCGTCAGCGCAAGCAGGGCTCTGTTCTTCGCCTGGCTGTTGCTGGCGTGAAGGTGAAGATTTCGAATATCGAAGATCTGGCTTCGCTTTCATCTCTCGGGCAAGAAATGGGACGACTTTCCAATGTGACCAAGTACCTACCAGAAGATGACCGTCCAGGTATATTGACTTTGACCATGATACATGAGCTTGAAGCAGAGGTCCATGTTGGAGGGCAGTTCGGCGACATGAATGTGTATCTTACAGATACCGAGGTTGCCTGGATCAGCATGCCTTCACTAATTGCTACTCAAGTTGGGACTATCAAAGTCCTTCGCAACAACAGTGAAGAGCTTGTTGGAGAAGCTCTGGTTACTGGCGGCGATCAAACTGTGGACGACTCTCACCCGCCTGTACTGATGGCCCGGTTCATTCCTGATGAGATGGACCCTACTTTCAAAGTCCAATTGCATCACCTTCGAGTTGAGTATACAGTCCCATCGATCATGGCTTTCCTCGGACTAGGCCAGGATGCGACGGCGCGGGATCTTGCAAATGAAATGGCAAGCTCCATAGCAAACCTCGCAGAGCATTCACCTGGGGTACTAGAAGATTCAGTCTTTTACCAACCGCGATCGAGTACTTCGCAGCCATCAAAACCCTTTAAGGTCGCCATCGTCTTAATGGATACCGTTTTGGGTCTCAACCCACGCAATTCACCCTCGAAGGGATTGATAGTGCTCACGAATGCCAAGTTTAGCGGGACCCTACACAGCGATGAGTCTTCAGATGCTAACCTGGACATCGGAAAAGCATCCATTATGGTGATTGACGACGTAGCAAATGTTGGGGCTGCAGAGAATCTGCACAGGCGCAGTTTAGCTTCTGTTCAAAGCAAGCAAGTTCAAGGATATATTCGTGAGGGATTTGTTCCCGTCTCTTCCATCTCCTCCGCGATGGCAGTTGTCAAGGTCCTGAAACTCGATGAGGACGGGGCCAAGTCTCTTGATGTGGAATTGAGAGATGATCTTCTGATCTTGGAGACATGTGCGGACTCCACGCAGACGCTTATCGGCATCTTGAATGGATTGCAACCTCCAACGCCACCAAGTATCACCAAGAAGTACCAGACTGAGGTCACTCCAATCAAAGATATGCTTGCTTCCTTTTCAGGCAACGCCTTTGCTACCGACCCAACACTGCCTATGTATGATAGCGTCGAGTCACAAGCACACCTTGATGATATACCCGAGGAAGATCAGCTCAGTGACGAGCTTGAATATGTCAGTGATTTCTATCCGGGGCGGCAAATTACTTCGGGTGTCGACGATGTACAACAGTTCGGTGATTCTCGCGACAAGGACCTTCTCGATAGTTTTCATTCCCAGTATCATATGTCTTCAAGTATATCGGAGCTTGAATTCCAGGATGATCATTTCGCAAAGCAATCTGCCGTTGGTGGTACCGCGCATCGTTGGGACTCTACCCATAATACCTACGGCCTTTCCAATGACACAAAGCTCCAACGGAGCCCTCTCAGAGTACGGGTGCGGGACATGCACATCATATGGAATCTCTTCGACGGATATGATTGGCAGCGGACTCGTGATACAATCTCCAAGGCTGTCAAAGATGTCGAGACTAAGGCAATCGAGCGTCGCGCACACGCCTCTCGCATGTCACCATCAGCTGCAGAAGATGAAGAATCTGTCATCGGAGACTTCCTATTCAACTCAATCTATATCGGAATACCAGCCAACAAAGACCCGCGTGACCTCCAGCGTGAAATTGATCGCGAGATCAACGATCTTAACAGTGAGACAGGCAGCTATACCACAACTACCACTGTTACCGCTACACCTAGCCGACAGGGCAAATCGGCTTCCGGCAGAGAGAAGAAAGGGCCCCGTCTCAATCGGAGCAAGGCGCACAAAATGAGCTTCGAGCTGCGGGGAGTCTGTGCCGATCTAGTGGTTTTCCCACCAGACTCAGAAGAAACCCAGAGTTCATTGGATGTGCGCGTCAGAGACCTGGAAATTTACGATCATGTCCCTACATCAACGTGGAGGAAGTTTGCGACGTATATGCACGAGGCGGGCGAACGAGAAAGTGGGACCAGTATGGTCCACCTTGAGATCCTAACTGTTAAGCCAGTCCCTGAGCTCGCCGCGTCGGAAATCGTTCTGAAGGTAAGCTCATTCCGACTCCAATATGCAATTACCTGGTATTAACCCACATTGTTCAGGCCACTGTTCTACCTATCCGCCTTCATGTTGATCAAGATGCCTTGGAATTCATGAGTCGATTCTTCGAATTTCGAGACGAGTCAATTGAGGCGGCCAGCACCCCTGGCGATGTTCCATTCCTTCAGCGTGTAGAGGTCAATGCTGTTCAAGTAAAGTTGGACTTCAAACCAAAGAGGGTTGACTACGCTGGACTCCGTTCAGGACGAACTACAGAATTCATGAACTTTTTCGTTCTCGACAATGCCAACATGGTTTTGCGACACGTTATCATTTACGGTGTCTCTGGATTCGACCGTCTTGGCAATACGCTCAATGATATTTGGATGCCAGACGTCAAGAGAAATCAGCTCCCGGGTGTACTAGCAGGCCTGGCCCCTATTCGGTCTTTGGTCAATGTCGGGGGTGGCGTGAAGGATTTGGTTGTTATTCCCATGCGCGAGTACCAGAAAGACGGTCGTATCGTGCGCAGCATTCAGAAGGGAGCTCTGGCATTCGCAAAGACCACTTCGAATGAACTCGTCAAGCTCGGCGCAAAACTCGCCATCGGCACGCAGACAGTTCTCCAAGGCGCGGAAGATTTATTGACAACTCCAAATGTTACCTCTCCCACCCAAGAAGACAATCAGGAGGACGAAGAGGAAGCGAAAAAGATCTCTCTCTATGCCGACCAGCCGATTGGCGTTGTTCAGGGCTTACGAGGTGCCTTCCGAGGCCTAGAGCGAGATCTTCTTCTCGCAAGAGACGCGATTGTCGCCGTTCCCGGTGAAGTTGTTGAAAGCGGCAGTGCGACAGCAGCCGCCAAAGCTGTTTGGAAACGCGCCCCGACGGTAGTTCTTCGACCAGCAATTGGCGTTTCTAAAGCTGTTGGACGAACTTTGTTGGGCGCTGGAAATACGTTAGACCCGAGCAACCGACGCAAGATGGAAGATGTAAGTTCTCGACTCCTCGTGTCTATCATATATCCATTATGACTGACCTTTTACTAGAAATATAAACTCTACTAAGGGTATTCAATTTTTTTCAATCATGAATTTTCAACATGCAGCGTGTCATTGCCGCCAAATGATTTCCCAATATTTTCCCCATGTTCTTCTTCATCTTTTTCTTAGCTTCCAGCCACATGTTTTTGAAGTTATTCCCTGTTCGTTACATGTCCAGTACATACGTCTGATTCTTTTTGCTGCGATGATACCATATCCAGGAGCTCACCGATGTGATGACGCGTGTAGGAATTGTTAACCTACATGCATGCATGTACTGAAGGCGTCCTCGGGCCACGATTATGAATTCATGATTGCATTACTTTTTTGCTTGTCCTTTGGCGTTTAGCATTTCTCTCTATTTCTCTACTGTTTGAACTCCATAGATTGAATAAAATATGACTTATCAAACGAGGCGTGGCTGGGCTTTCTTGTAGGTCGTTTTTAGAGCCTTGAAGACTTTGTATTCTTCAATCCGTTTCAAGTTCACGTTATTAGGAAAAAGGAAGATCACATACCCACATATACCCCCTCGTATCAAATTTGAGCATTATGAGGTAGTATTAGGAGGATTTCTTCAAGTAGTACTATGTAAGTAGTACAAGGATTCTTTGCATCTTCAACTTCTACCTCACCGGCACACGATCCGAACTTTACAACTAAATGCCATTGCATCGCTGATGTACGGCAGAGTTATGGCCCAAGATAGCGATACAGATGTTACAGAAGAAAGCCAGTATCTCAAAAGAGCTTTGGAGGGTTACAATCAAGAATCCCAGTGGTGATTTTCACCACATTATGGAATGATCGTAGCACAGCCTCAGGCCATAGTTACCTCATGATACTTCACACCACCATATATTATTAGGCTTAGACTAGCGATGCATGAAATGCACGAATGACATGAATTCTTAGGCCAGCAAAAAAAAAAAGGAAAAAAAAAAAAAGGAAAAAGGAAAAAGGAAAAAGAAGAGAAAAATCTGTTGCCCAGTTGTCGATCGTTTAACGGCCCCCAATCCACCCCGCCCTTATGCCTTGTTGTATGCAGTGCTTGCTCGTATATCATGAATCATGAATGATCAATTCAGGTACGACAGAGTTCTCACGATGGGGTTGAACCATGGAATGATTCGCACAGAATTGCTCAAAGGAGAACTGCCTTCAGGCCGAGGCCGACAAACGACAATCTTCTTGCGTGGCAAAAACAGGGTCTGTATTAGAGTTACTGAAAATTACTAAAAATTACCTGATGGACTCAGCGTGGGCAGCTTCTTCGAACGGTACGGCTGTATTCTGCTGTATTCATTGTTATTTGATCGCGAAAAATCGGACAATCATTGAAAACCAGTTATACATTGGACATTATACACAATGAATTGGGCAATCAATTGTATTAATTGTATCAATTTGTATATATTATTCTTTAGAGAATGTTAGCTAGTTTGATGGCCTGCAAATTAGGGCGGAATCATCGGCTGACCAACGTCTTCTTTCTCGCCTCTTCTACACTTCTACATTCTTCTGCTTCTTCTCGGCTCTCTCCATGTGAGCAGCGGTGGGTCCAGTGTTCAGCCTCTGGAAGATCGAGATTCAAGTTTACATGTACGATCTCACTCCGGAGTACCCATACCGACGACGCGTCGAGGCGATAATTTGCCCGCTTGCCACAATGTCTTTCCCTTTGAATGAATGTCAGCCAATCAAGCCAGAATGGAGAATTGGTGCCCAAGTCATCGCCTCTTCTCAGCCCTGGTGATTATTCCTTCGTTCTGTGCACCGACTGGTTACTGTTCGCTCCGGGGGTGTGGATCATGTTCATGTCAAGGTGCGACTAAGCCGCATGATTGGCTGACAGTGAGGCGGGAGGGTGTGCGACTAAGAGGACGCTAAGACGGGCCACTACGATTAGGGAGGATCAGGAGGATCGAGGAGAGGTCCAGCTGCATGTCATTTCTGCGATGCATCCGGTCACTCGGTACTCAGGCCCCAGGGCACAAGGGGCATTGTGTGGGTTAACCTTTTGGCAACAACACACGCATGGTCAGACCGACATTTCACCCTTTTTTTTGTGTGCGTATGCGTGTGCTTCTGCCCAAGGCTCGGTGGACAATGTGACGTCGACCACTCTACATAATCCCATTATCTGCCCATGATGAACTGCTGTATTGCAGAACCACCGGTTCGCCCTCCCGCGACCCAGTTGTTCCTGGCTCCAGCTGGGTTCCAGACCGCGTCGTCACTCTTTGGTGGAGATGTGGATATTCAGAACCAGATCAGAGAGAGAAAGAAAAAAGAACAGGATCTCCGCCGGCTCCGACCCATCTGCCTAGTTTTGCCCTTATAATTTCTTATATCTGCTCGTGGCTGGCATTACATCTCGTACTTTACATCCTTGCGTTGGGTTATCATTCTGGTAAGCTCTATGTCTTCCTTGTCCCTTTTTCCATGTTTTCTTTTTGTTTCAAATCTTTGGTAGTTCAATTGGTCCCTTGCATTTTCCCCTTTCTGACGAATCGGATGTATAGATTTTTGGGCGTTTGGATTGATCTCCCGATCTTCGTGTACATTTGATATGTCAACACGCTAGTGCTGGCACTACAAACCCCTCACAAAAACCCGCGGGATAAACCCAATTGTGAAGCAGAGACAAGAACTAATTGAAAGTCAAAATGTTTGGGGATATGACTTACCGCAACGCCCATTCAATTCGGGTTTGCGGTGATGGTGAGGTGCCGGACGCCTCGCTTTGTTCAAATTGTTTGGAAATCCACCACGAACATACGTCGTGCATTTCTTCAAACCCCCTTCCTGTTGATGCAGTATCACTTCCCCCTCGGTCGGTCAAGTCGGGGATCACTGGTGCATTGTCACTTCATGAATACCGAAAATATCTCTCGCAGTCTGCAGAGTGCGTCGGCGATTCTGTCGATCGTTCAGAAAAAACGCTGAAACGAAAGATTGCAACGTCGAATTTGAATCGTCCAACGGCTCTCACTTCACTTCCCTCGTCTGCAGTGTCAGTCTGCTCGGTGGCATCTACTCCTCCGCCACTGTCGCCATCCTATTCACACAGCGTTATATCTCAACGAAGTGAACAGGAACCCGAAGTTTCAGACATTGCGACTGGTATGCTACCGCCTCATTTAATTTCATGCAAGACGCAGAGCACTGACCTATCTGCAGCTAGGTATCAACCCCAGGCTCCACGAGTTCATCTTGTCTCGGAGAACGCTGCCCGTCCAAGACCAAACAGGAAGCGATTGGTGAGTAAGGTGAAACATAGATAAACAAGACAGCCTTCCCCTGACAACATATTTCTAGAATACCTTCCGCGAGAAGCTTCAACAAGCCAAAGATCGGGGCCAGGCTCAACATCCGCCTCTGTCTCGCCCCCGAACCTCCGATTCGATGTTGGCCAACACGCAGGCCGCTGCCACCATCTCCCATGGAGGGACATCTTTTGAAATCCTAAATCCGCGAAGGTCCTTGGACGTTGCACGGATCGTTTCTTTCATTGAGGATGTTGATGCCTGCTCGGTTTTCTCTGCGGACAATAACCGCAATTCCAAAAGCCTGTCCAATGCCTTCTCTTTAGACCAGGGACTGGACCGGCAGTCTCTCTCTCAGTTCACGGATGCTTCATTGCCCTCTCATTACTCCTCCCACTCTCTCTATACCTCATTGCCAGCCGGTCACTCAACACCTAAGCTGCAAAATGCGGACATTCCCTCTTCGTCACCTGGAGTGCACGATCGAGTACGCTCGCTCTCTGATTATTCTCTTCGTGAACATAACTACTGGTCTCAGAACCAACAACACGGCGCGGAACGCCACGATGATGAGATGTATCATGACCTTGTTGGCACGCCACCGAGACAACGAATGGGCTCCATTTCGCAACGTCTTGATGATCAGCACAGTGATGAGGACCACGACCCTTCCAGCTCTCCCCGACCTCCCTCTTCTTCCCAGCCAACCTTCTGTGATGAGAGTGAGATCGGAGAGCCAGGTTCCCCGGTCTATGCAAATGGGGAATGGGCTCAGGTTGATGGACGTGACCGTGGAATCTTCTATGACCTGCCCTCAGACTCGGCCTATGACCTCCCTACACCATCGGATCTACCCTCGCCCACTGATCTTCCCGCACCATATAACACCTACTACGCCAATACGATGAACTCTCACCAGCATTACGATCCTTATGATCCAATCTTCGATCCCCATGTTCAATCCGTGCTGGCCGCGGCCAACGCAGAGACCATGGGCCTCCGCGGGCACCCTGCTCGTGCGCTAGACGACTTGCAGCGGAGGTTCCATAGCTCCCTTTCTCTTGGCGGCGAGGACCGCAAGAATGAGGAGCGAAAGTCATTTTCCCAGCGAAAGAAGCTTCGAAAGCTCTTCAGTTGGCGGTCGGGGACCTGATGGCGATTTTACAAAAAGAACCCTTTGAAAGAGCTGGACTATTATAATAAGGATTGATATGATTCATGACGGATGGCTGTACTATTACTCTTCTTCTGACTTGTCTTTTTTACGCTACATTTTTATTTTCATACTTCGATTATTGGGTCCGAGACCATTCAATTTCACCTTTTTGATCCACACTTGCTTATTGTTTTTACCTAGATGAATTTAATACTCATGGTATATTTATGGATGTCATCCACAACTAGGTACTACACCTGGCACGGGTGTAATTATTACAACCAAAATGCAGGCGATGATATTCACATTGGCACCAGGCCGTTACTAGAACACCGGGTATCTAAACTAACATTCAAAATCTATATGCAATCATCAAACATGTCCACCACCGTAAATCAGAAGACTCATGATCAAGAATCCTCTAATTCGGTAATTCCCCATCTGCATTCTTCTTGATACCATTTCGCTTCCTCCAAGCCCAGACTCCACGGTCCACAACATCAAGTTTCATCCCATCACGAACAAGGCAGAATGTAACACCAAGTTCCGTCTCAACGTTTCGATTCCGCGCTTCATCATCAAAAAACAACATATCCTCATAAGCAACCCCACTAGATTGCTGAATCCGCGAAAAATGCTGTGTTTTATTTGCAGGGAAAATCTGGATATAATCGAAATACTCCAGCGCGCGACTTGTCTTCGTGTTGGCAGCCGGGTTATCGGAGAAAGAGGGAATGATATGCAGGGATTTCAACATGTCCCGTGCTAAATCTGGATCATGGGTTCGCGAAGCAACGGCCAAAGGTATCGCGCGACTTTTACAAGCTTGAATGATCGAGGAGACGGCGGGATAGAAAGCGAAGGCTTCACCCCATCTGCGGTATGGATATTAGTGGGATGAATCCTGGGTAAATGGTGATTGAAGGATTCGAGCTTACCGATCCACGACGCGAGAATTGTTATCACGGGCCTTGACAGGTCCACTGACGTGGGTATCGACCCAGAACGGCCAAAGAGTGTAATCCAAATCGAAAGCGATTAATTTAGGGAGAGGGAGGCCATCGGTGAACGTTGCGGGGGCCACGGATGAGTCCTCGAGGGAGTGTGTATTCTGACGTTTTGTGCGCAGCATAATGAAATATAAAAGAGTGAATGTATTCAAGATACCAGAGTAAAAGCGGTCACCCTAATAAGGATCAGATGAGATTAACAAAGGAATGAGGGGAAAGACGGATGGAAGACGAAGTTGCGATGCTGCGATGAAAAGGATGGACCGGCAGAAAATGCACCGCCTTCTCCACCGCGGGGAGACTTTTCTCTCCGCAAATTCAGGCACATTCAGGCACACACTCTCTTCTCTCCCTCTCCCTCTCCCTCTCATTTTTATATTTGCTGAATTAAACATTGAGATCTCATTTTCTCTTAGATATTATGAACATTATTCAATAAAATCCCGGGATTATATTAACTTTCATGCTCATAATGATATTGACCTGCATCATTCAATATAACCAACTCAAGCCATAAACACAGCACCGACTAAAATGCCACCGAGCGCCATTATGGGGGCTGCTGTCTTGCTTCCAACGTTACCGGGGCTGGTTGTACTAGATGGTCCCGCAGTTACCTGACTAGTTGAGCCAGTCCCTGTCGTTTCGCCTGTTGACGAGGCCGTGGCAGATGTGGCCGTCGCACTAGTTGCTGCAGGGCTACTCACGGTCAAGGTGACTTGGAATATCTCGTAATCGTGCAGAGAATCAGGAGGAACATTCATCGTCTCACTAGTTTGAACGGTCGAGCCACGGAATACCTGAGAATTGGTCCAATAGCAATGTGCTTTTGTTGGCGATGGAGAACCAGTCAGTGCGCATGATGAACTTTGATATCTGCAACGCATGTTGAGTATATATCAGCATCGAGGGGAGTGATGTTAATATTACCCTTGAAATCCATTAGGATTTGTAGTGATCAACTCATATGCTTAATAAAATCAACAGTTAGATGAGAATATCCAATAGGCAAGGTGTCTGGCGTGATTCAACTGACAATTCGTGGCGAGAATCAAAGTAATCGGAGGATCCAAAGTTTCACAATGAGTCTTCGCACTCGGAGTGCATCCTGGTTGAATATGATAGGTCGTACTGTCATCATGCTGGGCGAATGTAAGTATTTTCTTGATTTCATGGCCAATGCTACTGGTATATCGAATGGCTCAGACATACTTCGCCTGCCAGCTCACCCTGCCAATGCTCCCAAACGTTTCCTTCACTGGAATATCCCACCCATGGCATTGTCTGTGAATGGTTAGTTCATCATATTACTACCATTCCAAGCCCTATTATCATCCATCGCATGACAAGCCGAGCTTACCACCGCGGACTCTGCCCGTATAACGGGCAAATTGCCCAAGAGGCCCAACACGAGCAGCAAATGACCCGAGAACATATTTCGCCGTGACAAAGAGTCGTGAAGAGTCTTAAATCCATCAGGGGGCTCGAAAACATCTCACCAAAAGGGGGGTCATTTAGCGGTGCTTTAGTGGCTCTTAGGGCGAGGCTTGACCTCCTGAAACCCTGAACGTCTCCGCGCAAAGTGGGCGTGGGTGCCACACTCGAGCCACAGCTTAACCCACCGGGGAAGTTGGAAGTTTTGGCGAGATGCCCGACTTTACTAGAATGGGTTGGTTAATACTAGTTTAGAGCGTTGTTTTGATGACGATCATCTAGCCGATGTTGCGTTGCGGAGGCTCTGTAATTTTAGTGCTTGGGAGTCAACCCTAATTCTCCTAACATAAAAATGGATTGGTCTACAGTTCACTACGATGATGAAGGGAATACTTTGAGTAACAATGATAGGAATTTCTACCCCAAAAACTTATATTATACTATTAGTATCAATATATGGATTAATTTGCTATATTCCTGTGACTAAAGTATAATATGGCCGAACCACTAGCAGGTTTACCATCTCAACCAGAAAAGATCCTGCTAATTATACCAACCCTTTTTTAGAAGAGGAAAAAGATAGAAAGAAAAGGCAAACATCCACCACTTACTATCAAGCCTCAATAGAAATTAACAATATTATTGTACTCTTCGTACAACATTCGATCAATATCCTCCCACCCTCCTTCCGCCCCCTCACTACCAGAGCTTTCCTCAGCTTCGGTGTCCATCAAACTGAGCCGAGTAGACGGTACGGAAAGTATTTCGTGTAATGAACTGATCAGAGGATATTGAGGATTTTTTGGCTGTTCCAAATCCTCAGTTATCTGATCCAAGACTCTTTCCTTTCCCTTTGGGGAACGTGGTGTGTTTGCAGGAGACATTGACAATGGCAGGATAGTAGCGGAGCTTTTGATGGCCGCGGCGGAAGTAAAGATCTCCGGGGTGAGCTCGGACATAGTACTATCGCAGATCTCAATGTCTTCCTGTTGCGATGGAGGATTAAGAGGGCTTATATCGCGCGCTAACTGAGTCGTCTCTGGATGCATTTCCTGAGGAGTAGTTTCCACCTGCTCTGATTCGGTTCGTACATCAGGACCTGGGGTAGATAGAAAGATAGCTTCAGTTGTATTGTCCTTGGGCTCTGCTTGGCAGACGTTTGGTGATGCTGGCTGCACAGGAAGAGAGGCTATGGGCTCCAGGAATGTAGACGGGGACGGCAAATCACTCAGCACATCATCACCATAATCACTGGACGTTATTCTGGAAGGGCTTTTCAGGTGCTCTTTCTGAGGCTTAGGGATATTTCCTTTGCCACCGTTTTTATAGTTGATCTGGGTCTGCTTGATTTTCTTTCTTGCCAGTGGCGGGTTTGAGGATCCTGCCCCTCTTTCCGATAGCTGACTGGTCTTGCGCTTGATATTTTGCTTTGGTTTTGTGATTGCGTCGTCTTTGTGAGTACTCTTGTCCTTTATGCTCGCCTTCAAAGTCAATTGGCTCTGACCGGGAGCTTTCAGGTTTATGGTGGCCTTGGATTTTCTGGGTCTTGGGGGCTTCTCAAGGCCGTCACGACAGCAAAAATGTTTGCAACTATAATGATTAGTACAATGTCATATACTTCCGAACAGGAATAAGCACCTTGTTTTATCCTTGCATTTGTGGTTGCATGCCCAATTACCGTTGGCGAGTCGAACCGGCTCATAGTCTTCCTCTTGTGCCCCCATGTCCGCTGCCCATTCCTTATCTTTTCTCCGAGGTTCACCTCTACCATTTCGAAGTGGACTAGGTGTACTATCAATCGATATCCAATCGATGTCATCGGCTGATTGGATATTTAGGTTATTCACTTGTTTCGACTTCATCTGGGACGAGCCCACGGCCAAAAAATCATCTAGATCCATATCGTCGCCCTCGAATGTATCTTTCTTGCTCACAGCTTTCGGTTTGTTTTGCGGCTTCTCGCTCATGGCTACGCTGATGCCTGGAAGCTTGATGTTTTCATGCGCGAGACTCTTACTTTTCTTGTGTGCCAGAAATGATGTTTCCGGTTTCAACTCGGCGTATCTTGCTGTTCCAGCTAATGATATGTCAGTCATGAACTCTTGAAACTTTTGCAGTAGTGTATACCAATATCATCGCACATTGCATGGCCAATAATGGACTGGTCTGGGGCATTGAGTTCCGCGACGAGGCTCGCCTCCAAGCCTTCCTGGAGCTTATGCGCACTAAGGACTGTCAGCTTGTTGGATATCCCTCCAAGGTGCCAGCACAGGGTCTTACGTGATTCGCCTGAAGTCTATCAGCCGACCATCAGAAGTTTCAATCAGACAGCAGACATGAATGGGTCTTCGCTGAAAGATAGTCTGGACTTTCTCATTCATGAATGCCACCTCAAGTTTAAATCGGACTTTGAGGCTTTCAGACATGGTCTCCTGGTAATTGCTTTCAGTAAACGCTTTGTAATTCCACTATTCTGATCTAGCCAGAATCGCAAACCTTTCCAGTCATCTTCATAGCGATCCTTAGCTTAGGAAACTCTCTCGCGCGAGCCAGCAGCTTCGTCCCGAAGGGAGGGTTCTTGCTGAGAGTCATCTCAATCTCATGCGGCTCGGTCGACTCGAGATCTATAAGACTCGTAATTCCACTAGCCGCTAACTTCCTCACGGCAACAACTCCAATCTGCTCTATCTGCTTCATTTGAAGCGGGGAATTGTCCCACACTTTAGCACCAAAACTGCGAACAAGCTCTAGTGAGTTGAGAGTGGCCGTGGAGTCTTGGCGTGAAATCTGGCAATCAATCACACAACGAATTAGCCGATTCACACGAGATAGAACAAGCACCTTCTCTTGCTGAAAGGTGAACTTGTGCTTCTGGAACTGATCACCAGTCGGGAAATCAATTGCACCAAGTTCAGATTGAATGAGGAGAGAGATCTTATGATCTGACTGAGAAATGTCCACTTTGATAGGATATCTAATGCCGGGATCTTTGTTGATTTCCCGGTAAAGAGGTTTCTCTCCTGCCTTGAAACGGATTGCGTGGAACTCTTCGGCTCGGGCGATTGTGTTCAGCTGTTTTCATCAGTATATTTTCATGATTCGTGGAGTATTAACATACAATTTCAGGAACTGCCGTGCCAGGTCCCAATGACAGAAGAATCTTCATGGTTTCAAACCGTATGTAGTATCGAGCCATTGCTTCTCCGAACTGGGTTGGATGCAGCCTATCCATCTCGACAAGTCCAGACTCCCGTAGAAGTTTAATATCCTTCTCGCAGATTTGTCGAAGAAGCTCGTCTTCGTCTTTCTCGCTTGCTCCTTCTTTGAGTTTGTAGTAGGTTGGATTCCGGCGAAGACGCACAAAAAGGAATGTACCAGCGAGCCATCTCGCAGCCATCTCAAGATTTTTCACATTTCCCAGTCCAATCTCCGCATTTAGATGCTCGATGAGGTTGAGATGCAAGCAGCTTTCGAGGCTTTCGGAGCCTGAAACTAATTCCTCGTAGTGAGCGACTCGTTCTTTTCGAGTCAAAATAACTGCCGTTGCGCTCTCGTCGAATTGGGGACGACCTGCACGACCGAGCATTTGCATCATCTCGAGATCAGAGTATTGCTGGCAGCCGCCCTCTTGCCAACAGACTGTGTTCTTGATTATAACGAGGTGGCAAGGCAAGTTGACTCCAACGGCTAGTGTCGAGGTAGAGCAAATCACATTGATGTGCCCATCTAAGAAGCCCTTCTCAACAGCATGTCTGTCAGCTGGGCCTACTCCCGCGTGGTGGAATGCCACTCCTGCGTTTATGGTTCCTAAAGTGGGTCAGAGTATGCTCAAGTGACACCTAGAACTACTTTCGTACCTCTGAGATCCTCGTTGTAAATCTCGATCTTCCTTGTAGGGCCTTTCCACAGTCTTGCAGGCGGGTTTGTGATGGCCCACAGCCGAGCGAGCTCCTTGGCCGTCGCGACTGACGAGTTTCGAGTACAGCAGAATATCATCATCGGTTTCTGACAAGAATGCATCGCAATGACGTCTGGTAATCTGAGTAGATCAATCAGTATCGTTTTCCCCCCACTTAAGAGGGCCTTGATCGCTTACTTTGTGCCACAGACCTTGTCAAATGCAAAGTCATTTCCACTGCATTGATACCCATACACGAACTTTTGTAACTTGACCGGGCGGAAGTCTTCACCAAAGTGTTCTCTGTGAGCAGGGACATGTTGGGTGGTGGCATCTTTTCCAAGCCAAGTTGCAATATCTTCTGAGTTTGGGACAGTGGCACTCAAAGCGACGAAACGAACATTGGATCCGATATTCTTCATTCGCGAGACAACCGCCTCAAGTGTTGCACCTCGAGACTCTTTGAGAATGTGGACCTCATCAATGAGAAATAGTTTTACCAATTGCATCAGGCGCATATGATCTTTCCATTTGCGAGTCATGCTATCCCATTTCTCGGGTGTTGTGATGATGATCTCGCTGTTTTGAACACTGCGTAGCTGAGTGTAGTCGGTGTCCCCAGTCAATTCCGCACACTGCAGCTTCAAAGCAGAGAACTTGCGATTCCAGTCACGAAAACGTTCTGCACAAAGCGATTTGGTCGGAGCTTGGTATATAACCTTGAAACGCTCGTCTTTCAAAACATTGAGGAGCCTGCAGATGGCCAATTCCATGACCACGGTTTTACCACTTCCAGTGGGCGCAGATAGGACCAAGTTATCGTTGGTTTTATATACAGCATTGAAGCATTTGGACTGTATAGCGTTGAATAAGGGGAAGCTGAATAGTGGCCAATATTGCTCGCATAGCTCGGAAACAGGGACCAAGACGATCCCCCGGACCGAGAGGGGGATGTTCGTGAAGTGACGGCGGCCTTGACTTTCGAGTCCATTATTGTCAATACTGGTTTTTGGGGGTGAGGAAATCGTGTGTCTTGGAGCTTGTTGGCTTGTATCAACCTCAGATTCATGTTCCTCCTGATGATATTCAGGCTGGACTCGCCACATCGTCGAACCGCCCTTCCGCTGATGCACCAAAGCCAATGGGCTGGATGGGATCCCAGAGATATTGCCATCATGACTGGATCTGGTTTGACTGATTGGAGTAATGTTGCATTTTGCTAACAATTTTGGGGTTATTTTCCGTCTTGGTGATCCGAAAGTGAAACGACTTACGGGTGAAGAACCGAGATGTCTTCTCTGGGGCAGCTTGCATGCTCATATCCGGCATCTTGGACAGCTGTTTAGGAGTGACTGTCGTGGGAAAATTCCTTATTTCTTTCGTATCTTCAAAATTGAAATCGGATGCAAGCAATTCAATATCTCGAATATCTCAGCGAAGACACTCTTCTCAATGGCATTCAAAAGCTTACCAAATGAATCCAATTGAAATTCTCCATCAGGAGAATTAGCTCTAGAGTTCCTTGTGAGATAAGAGCCCTGGGATTCTGGGTTATATTCTGGTGAATACTGAGACCCTTCAATTAGCTTCTGATCAGGGATGCCAGCACTACTGTTGCGGGAAGAGCTAGCTGGGCTAGGATCAATTTGGCGCCTCCTAGACGAAGAGCCCTGGGGTTTAACCCGAGAATATGGATTACTTCGCATAATTGCAGAATCTGGTGTAAGGATGGATTATAAAGGAGTTATCACGGTCTTAGAAAGTGAAGCCAGAAGCATGAGCACCGGGAAGGTCACGGGAGTTCCGAATTGAGAACTGCGAACTTCTGGAGTTATTCAAGGTAATATCTCCAAGGCTTGTCACAGTTGGTGCAAGATCGTAAATAGATTCTTGGAAAAGATATACAACATTGATGACAAAATATGTTAACTAACGCACTCATTTTATATGCATACATAACCGGAATATCCAAAGGGCTGGCTTCCTCAAACACGCTCTTAAACAGAACCGTTTCCAACAAGAAAATCGGGATGTTAGAAATCTCATATGTGGATCGACCACATGCTCAATCGTATCTATCAGTCGTCCAAATCGTATCACCATAATTGAAAATATAGCAAAGTGCCATGTCAAGACCAAGTCGTCTTTCAACTAGCTCTTTTCGAAGTAGCTGCTTCCACTCACATTCCGGCTAGAGCTCACTCGTGTGTGGCTTGGGTTCGGAGAGGTTGGTCGCGAAGACGAGAGGCCATCAGACAAGAATGGAGTGCTAGGTAATTTGATGGAGAATTTGTTGGGGGAATTCGACACGGGCGATCCACTATCAGCCGCGCCATCTTTCTCATATGCATCGACACGGATCGGAGGAGGTCGAATGCCCGTGGAGGTATAACTAGGGTTGCCATAATAGTGTGTGGCCACTAAAACAGCCGCGGAGCCAATGAAGAACTAAAGAATTTGTCAGTATGACCCATCCATATACAGTTGTGGACTGGACAATTCTTACGCTTGCCGTGAGCTCGAGCTCAAAGAACCAGATACTTCCGACAATGCTCAGAATAGTGGTCACGGTGGTAGCTAGTGTTGTAGGATCTCTCTGGGAGGCGCTGATGGAAAACGTGGAGAATATACCACCGAGCGCTTGTATCATGATTGTTGTCCATACAGCCCAATTGTAGCCTTGGAAGAACCCGTCGTTGGAGATACTCTCGCCGTCGCGGAAAACAACTCCGACAAAGAATGCCGGAAATACAGAGTAGATTGCCAATTGGACATTGCGCACCCACATCGACATGTGGTTTGAGCTGTCCCTGAGGACTTTCTCGAAGTAAATTCCGCCAAGACCAGAGGCTATGGCAGCACCAATTATGGCGAGAATACCAAGCATCGGGTTGAAACGCGGGTCAGCGGTTTGGATATCCTCCTCAATACCTTCATAGGTCGCAGAACGCTTGCGCAGGTTGCTTGCCATTCCCTTAGCAGCCTTCCACTCTTCGAGAGATCTAGGAAAATGCAGCGACGCACTCTCGTCCTGTAGCGTCATCTGATTTGATTTGGCGTCGGGAATCAGGACCAAAGCCACGCCGGCAAGCAGCAACAGGAGAAGACCCCATTTCTGCAATGTGATACTCCGACGGAAGACAACCAATCCAAAGATTGCCGCCAAAAGGAATTGCAATTGCGAGGCGACTTGGAAAGTTGCCGCCGGCATGTTGGACAGCGCAATATATTGCAAAGAGTTCGATAAAACACCGAGGGCAGCAGGGATAGCAAGTTTCCAGCTATCGCCCGAAAAGACGGCACTGAGGAGGGAGAAGAATAGGGATGTAGCAGGCATAGAAGGGGGTGCGGCCTTGGAGACGTCATACAATGCCATTGTGAGGGAAATGGCCAGCTTGACCAATTCATTCAGAAAAACCGCGGTGGAGGTGAGGTAACGCTTCCCGCCGGCGGGGGTCATAACTCGAGAATAATGGCCCAGCTATGATCATCACAAACGAGACATTAGTCGGCTGTCTATGTATGCTTGTGCAGATTGCTCTACTTTGTTGATCATCGGACGACGGGGGGAGGACTCACCAAAACAAACGCAGTGGACTGCGCCGTGAGCTGTACCTCAAGAAAAATAAACGTCAGCGACATAGCTTGTAGATCGCGCGATACAAACTGCACGCGTTCAAATGAGAATTCCTACCAATAGCCATGGGACATTCTTGGTCGCATCTCGTAGCCATGATGGCTGACGTTGTGTGCGGTCCCCCATCGTGACTCGTTAGTGTCTGCGGGCCGAAGTGGGTGTTTTTACTCCGCAAGAATAAACAAGAAGCAGTGCGAGGAGATGCGATTGATCAGGGAAACAGAATGGAAGGGAAATGAGTTTACGGAGTAGTAATGCAAGTGAATTTGGTAGGGAGCGACAGAAGACAAGAAGAGAAGAAGACTTAGGAGGATGCAGCGTCGCAGTTAGACTTTCACACTTTCGACTAGCTAAAGCAGGGGACTTTCCAGCGATCTGCCAGCTCGGATGACGATCACAGCGGATCTCCGCAGGTGGCTGGGAGGTGGAGGGGGGAGTGTGAGAGAGAAGAGACGCTAATTGAAAGACGAAGATCACCAGAGTACTGGTAACTCGAGGCAAGTAAAGACTGATCTTCTCCACGAGTGATCAAGCCAGATGAAACGAAAGGACGAGAGAGAGAGTAGAGAGAGTTGGGATAAATCCGGGGTAAAAAGTGAATAAACACCGACAAATCCTGGCGGTGTGGAAGACTTCACTCTTCTCCTCCACCACTTCTTCCCACTTCTGTTTTCTTGTTTCTTTTCTCTCTTGGGCACTGATAAGATTCCTTACTCAACAAGCAACACTCTACAGTATGCACTAATGCCTCTCTGGTTTCACGTTTCTGTGTCGGAGTCTACAGCCTCCTCATCGCTGACGTCAAAGTGGTCCACCTCGTCTTGGCCAATTCCTTCTGCCGTCATTCGGCCTATCTTCTAATCCCCGGCTGGAATGCAAATAAGATGAAGCCACCCCACGTTGCTGATCGCATTGCGTGTCGTTTTCTAATCGACGACACCAATCTGGGGGCCACCGTCTGATAGCGCAAGGCTAGATTTTCCAAGGGTTGATGCTAGGGTTGTTCGGCACCGCCATTTGGCACAGGTGGCCTACGTGGGCTGCGGGGCCCGCATATCTACATCTGCGTGGCGTCGATGCATGAGACAATTGTATGGCGTTGAAAGCTGCATGCTGACACCTCCTAATATGACCAGTATCTTCAAGGGCGCCCAGGATTTTCCCAGGGGTTCCAGCTACTTATCCTCTGTACGCAAAGTAGAGTGTTGCTAGAAGGACCATCCATTATACTACTTGGACAATCGGTCTTCCAAAACTTGATTAGTTGGTACGTATTTGCCATACTTATCTAGATCATTCGAATCGACTTTGAATTGCGCTTCCAATACAAAGATATGTACCTGGGTAGGTACCCTGTCAAATTAATCGCTGGTATCTAGATATCTAACCTCATATATGATGTCTATTCTAAGAATCTATGTACTATGACTGAGATCCTGTAAAATCAAATAAGAATCGAGCCAAGTAAGGTATATCAAGTGTGATTTGGTTTCTGCCCCCATGTTTCCTTACCACGGTGGGTTAACGTATCGAGTATTAGTTAAGTAGACATAACAAAACAGTCATCGTAAGACAAAATGAGAAGAAGACATATTTACAAGAGAGGATTCAGGGAGAGCAAACGATGAGAATGAAACGCTCGAGAGACCGGGTAATGCGAGATATGAAAATGCAAGTGTTCAGGATCGTTCAATCCAATGAAAGAGTGCCAGTGTTTATACATCGATTGAAGTGTAAAATCGAAGGAAAAGAAAGATTGTTGATAGTGAATGTGAATCGTGTGAGCCGGAACTGTATCAACTTAATGCACAGTAGCCACATTGGTTCGATCATGTTGATTCCAGTCAAAGTCGAAGGACCAGAGGGGTAAGTCGTGTTTATTTTGGTTGTCGCTGCTGTCAAGCATGATCGCTTCACTGCTGTCGGTGCGACGACGACTATGCCGCTTCTGATCCTCTGGAATGGCTGGTGGGGGGCCACGGGGTGGCGGCTTCGGAGAAGGAAGAGGCGAGAATCGGTGGATTGGGAGAGTCGGAGTCAGGGGAGAAGCACCGCTGGTAGCGGGAGAAGGGAGGCTTTCGGAATAGGCCGCACTGAAGCGGGACGAGGCATTCGAATTACCGATTTTCTGCTCAGTATCAGAACTCGAACTCTGCGAGGGCGATCCGTCCAATTGAGAAGCACCTTGATCTGTTCGCACTGGGAAAGGGGGGAAGGCCGCACTGAGACGCAGGAACGATGTGTCTGATCCGACGAAAGAATCACGCGATGGTCCCGAAATCATCGAGCTGCGATCAGCTTCGGGCACCGATGGGGCTCCATTGTATTGGAATAGACTTGGTGTGACCTTGCCCTTCCGCAGCCGCATGGCCTCTAAAAGATCCTGCTCCTGTCGAGTAACTGCGATGACTCGGCTTCTCCGGTTCATTTCTTTCAGCTCATGAGGTGGGCGTAGTCGCTGTTGTGGGAATTTGTCGAGAATATCTTGTTGGGGAAGAGCAGGGACGCCACTCGACCGTCGGGATTGAGTAGTTTTCGTAGTAGATTTGCTATTTGCCGACGCCGATGTATTTCTCCGACTAGACCTTTGCTGTTTGGATTGTTGAGCTTCATGATGACCTTGCTGGTGGCTTTGCTGCCGACCTTCCTTCTGGCCTTGTTGGCTTTGGTGATGCTGCATGTTTGGATGCGATCCCTGGCTACTGGTGGATTGTGCCCTGTCGACCCTCTTGTACAAGTTGGGCGTGGCAGCTTGAGCAGTAGACGCAGTGTATATTTCGGCATCGAAGTCGCCATAGGTAGCAACGCTATCTCGTTTATTCTTCTTTTGATGTGAACGCATCTCCGTAGGCGTTTCCAGATCCTCGTCTGCCTCGTCCTCTGAAGAGGACGAAAGGCAAAGTACACTGGACTGTTGCAAATCCTTATTTTTCAGAGTACTCTTGCTACTCTTCTTAGTCATTGAGCTCTTCACGCTGCGTGAATTGCTCTCAGCAGCCGAGGAGACTTTTCGAGGACGATTTTGTTCTGGCTGCGAGGCAGGGGCCAGATATGAATCCTGGCGGCGGCTACTTGAAGGACTGTGGCCACGTCTTTGATTCGTACCAGATTCTGCAGTACGCTGATCCGTTCGCAATTGCTCCTTACTAGCCGTGTAGACACTGGAGCGGCTGAAGAGTGATCGTCGTCCGGCATATCGGTCTAACGCGAGATCTATCTCACTAGTTCCCACTGTGCGCTCCAGCGGAGCATCATTGTATTCATAATTTTTCGACTCAGGGATCGATAAGAGATCAGACCGGTCAGAGCGTTCGAAATTTGGCTTGGGGGCTTGGTTTTGAACCGTGGAGGAGCGGAGAGGAAGCGAGTCTCCAAATCGTCTGGCTGCGATATTGTTTGCAGCTTGATCCGCCTTATTGGAGGGCCAGTCGGAAACCACGGTAGAGACAGGAGATGGGGAATCGGTCATACGTTGAGGCGATAGGAGATGGGGGTTGGTAGTAGGTTTGCGAGGCTTCGGGAAAAGAACGGAAAGGTCAATGCGTGGAGGACGGAGCTTTCGTTTTGACTCTTTTGCAGGGGAAGGTTGTTGGAAAGTAACTTGAGGCTCTGCCTGCCATTCGTTGCGGACTCTGGGCTGAAGACCCTTTGGGGTTGTCGGGTTCGATTTGGACGGCTTTGCGGCATCTTTCTCCTTGGAGCTAAAATAGGAAAAGAGTGTAGATGAAGAGCCAGACGGATGGACCTTTTTCGACGGCTTAGGCAGCGGCGGGACTGGATCTTGAGATCGGTAGTCCTGGCCCAGCAATGGCGATGAAGCTCGAACTCGAAGATTTTGAGCAGGGACCTGAATGGCATCCTCGGACTTGGGGAACGCGGCGAAGCTCGTATGTTGCTTGCGAGACCTCGAAGCACTATCGGGTGTCCGCAAGCTTTGTCGTCGGGATTTGGGCTTTTTCTGTTGGTTCTGCTGTATACTGTCCCATCCGTTTTGAGTGTTCGGAATAGGCAAGTCAGTGCCTAGAATTCGCTGAGCTTTTGAGGTCTTGCGCTCGACCAAGCCTGCATCTTCTTTGCCTTCCATTGCCTCGGGTCGTAAAAGATTCCGGCTCGAGGTTCGGAGTGGAACATGCACGGGGGATTTATCCCGGTGCGCCATAGGAAGATGCGGAGACAAAATCAACGGATCGTCATAGAATCGCGCACATGTAATGCCGCAATTCCCTTTTTTTCCGAGACTTGGGATTATATTTGAGAAAGCTCTGTGATTCGGATGCTTGTTGTCTGTTTTTTTTTGTTTGGTATTTTTTTCTCTCAAGCTCACTGTCCACCGCTTGCCGACTCGACTAGGATCTACTCCAAAAACAAGAGTCAGCGAATCCGTAAAGCAAAGCCCGAAGACAGCACAAATGAAGTGGGTCCCTTCATTACAACATACCGTATAGAATGAATGAATGATGAACAAAAGGAAAGGAGATTGACACCCAAGGAGGGGTTATATGGAGGGGTGACACGGGGTGAAAGGAAAGGATGGACACAGCGACGGGGAACTGGGGGCGGTTCTTTTTTTGTACGAGGGGACGAGCGCGTAGATTATTACTCCGTAGAGGGTTGGGTTGAATTGGAGACACGATCGACTAACTCCCCATTTCTTGTTCACACATCGGTACGCTTAATAGGGGTGGCCCACAGCTATCATCTCTGGAGCCTGCATGGGCCAAGGGGGAAGGTTGAAAACCTCATGGCCTGTCATAGGCCAGCCCCACGAGCGGACGTGCTCGCTCGGATATGTTTCATTTAATCGGGTGGAGTGCGACATGGAAGACAGGGCCTTCCATTGGGACAGATCCTGAGATGCGGTAGGGAAGTGGTTCTTAGCCTTCAGGCTTAGAGCCCGTGGAAGGATTAGCATTGAATCGCGCGGCTTGGATCGACCCTCAGCTACTAATGAGAATAGCGGCCTTTTCGCATGGACAAAGAGAGTATGTATCGACAGGCACCCACTCATATCCATCTATTGGACTGGGCCTTGGACTGGGACTGGGGAGAAGAAGAGGAAGACCCAGTCAAAAGCGTAACTCCGCGGTTCCTGGCGTACGGAGTTCCATGGAAATGCACCAGGCGCGGGACATGTATGTACAGTAATAATAATAATTCCCCTTGTTATATTGGATTCTGCAGAAGGCCGAGTATTTTCCGGGGATGTCCAAATTGACGTTGATGAAATAAGATTGAAGTGGATGAGAACCGCGGCAGCCGAAGTTTCCCTTTTGCTTGTGACCACATGTGAATCTTCTCTTTCTCTCTTTCTCCAAGATACTCTACTCTTCTACATGCTATACAGTAGATGCAGTACATGCTGTATCCTTCACACGCCAATACTCAACACCTCTTAGATCGTGCTGAGTTGACGCCGAACTCCACCTGAGCTTCGGCGCCCCCTTTTCCACCTGTCTCTATTGAGAACTTGGCTGTCGGCAGCGCCCAGTGGATTCAGCCATCGAACCACAATCATATGTTGCGGAGCTATGGAGCCTCCACTATACAATGGTGTACGCCTCATTCGTTCTCTCGCTGTTCTTCGAAGCGATCGACAGCACTCGATCGTTTATCGACCCAAATTCCCGGGGCGCGAGCTCAGATCGGATCGTGCGCAAACTGCCCGGGTCGAGCCCCAAGCCACTGCACAAGCCGTGCCGTGACAAATACTCCGTACAGTAGTTGATGTTGTGTTCTCATCTGTAGGTACAGGATGTACTCCGTACTCCGTACCTGATCCAGATACTCGTGCACATCAGATAATTTGGCAATGATCGTCAAGCCTCCCGAACGTGTGCGTCCCATGCCACGCGCCTGCAGCCCACATCCACTCAATTTCCATGGCAGGCGTGTACAGAACTCAAATCAGACTCGTAGGCGCAGTCCACCCTGGACGGGTTGAATGGCTGAAACATCATCCACCCTTGGGACTGGGTTGGACCATGACAGGTTGACATGCCTTAGCTTATACGCAATGTCTCGGGGGCGAACAACACATTCGACATACAAATGTGTGCATGGTGAATTCATACACTCTGTAGGGCGACAGGCGATCACAATCTCGATCACGATCACGATCTCCCCGTAACCCTGCAAGATGGTACGTACTACAGGACTGAGCGACTTACAAAACGAATCACCACCACGAACAGGGGGGACTATTTCCCTCATTCGCCTTAGTGCGTGCAACATCGATTCGAGCAAATCAAATCAATAAATGATCAACCAGATCATGTCGCCCGGGCACCTCCGTTCACCTCCGTCCACGAGCGTGCGGTGTCTGCAACGACCCACCCAGTGACGGAACCAGTCGCGGTGACACTCCGGGGCAGTCAGTCTCTTCATCGTCGATATTAAGGGTTCCTTGTCCATTGTCTCGTCATTGGCTGCGTCTAGATCAAACCAGTCGCCCCTGCATCCTCATCCTATCAAACTAATCCTTTTCTGTCTTGGGGGCTGAAGTATTTTAAATCATCATGCTAGGAAATCGAGAAGAGAAAAGGGGGTTTAACCCGGGGATGAAGAATGAAGAACTCTTCTGAAACCACAAACATAAAATATGGAATCACAACTAGCTCCCACATTAACTAGTTTATCCTTCTCCCATGAAGAAAACCACATTCTTGGGAATGAACGTTGAAACCCGACAATGACCCTCGAATCCAACACTATTAAACCCAAACGAATGGTTTGACAGGTGGGAATCCCTCGATTATTGTCCGCTATGCCAATGGTGGAAAGCTAGTGTATACTTAGTCGCCTCCAAGAATCAATAGTTCACCCAGAAAGATGGGACTTCATGGCGCAACAATAGATCGAGGTCTCGTCCATGGTTCTGATTCCATAGTTACAGTATACACTTGCGCTACATACTCCAGGCTCCACAGATTTTAGCCCTTGTGGATGTGAAGATCATTTGAATATCCTTTTACATGAAACATTCAAATAGCCAGTTGTGTAGGCTCAGACTACCTCGCTCGTCCCAATTTTGTGGTTTTTGCGGATCCACTAGTGCAAATCATCGGCCTTTAATACGGAGATCCATCGCATCACCATGCGCAGATATCTGCATACAAATCAAAACTACCTAGGGCACGGAGTAGTCATATGTAGGTGATTCGGCTCATTCGGATATTATGCTCTATTGAGGAATAATCTGTAAGTTTTGTGTCTTCTCCGTTGTATTCCAGGAAACGCATGCAAGACGGACCACTAATTGTATGACTAGTAGGTGGATACAAATAAAGTATAAATGAAGCTCTTCATGGAAAACTCTTTAATCTACTCCGTATTGGACTTTGCCCAGGTTTGGAAAATCCCTTCGGAATTCTATACACCTTTCGTTATTCCCAAATAGAAAATCTCGCCATTGCGATCAGGTATGGGCTGAGTTTTCATCAAGTTATCACCAGAATGATTTTGAATGATTGATCTTATTTTTGTCCGACATTATAGTCAGTCAATTAGGAACAGCTACACGCGATGCTGAATTCAGGTTTGGGTTAGACGAGCTTTATTTAAGCCCTCCATAAACGGCTTGCACTTATTGGATTAGTGGTGCTTCAGAGTTTCAATTCGAAACAACCTCTTGAACATAGGACACTCTTCCATCAATCAGAAAAACACTTTGTTGGTTGCCAAGATACATTCTCAACTTCGTCACGTCTCCCTGGAAAAAAAAAGAGTCTTATCAGCCACCTTTACCTAGACATGCTGATCTTGGAGACAATTGAGCCTCACTAGAACGACAAGAGGTGGAAAGCGGATTGAGATAAGTTACTCTGAGACTCGCACTGTGTTATGGATCGGAATCAGCATGGAACAGGAAAGACAATCTGAAGTACATACGAATGGAATCCAGTACTAATTCCTCCACAGCTCAATTTCCGTACTGCCTGCTCCTCATCGCTCGTGAACTTGAAAGGAAAGTCGCTTGCATCGATAAAGTCGGGGGCTTGGTATTCATCCGGGCAATCTTTGGTAAACAACAAGAAGATCCCCAAGGCTCTTGTACTCGGTAATTTGGTCAAGTTGGTTGTAAATGGGACCAGCAAACGATCCATCTGCTTGATGCCTTTGATAACATCCCCATTGGAAGTAGATTTTCTGAGAGGGGCGTTCATCCCACCTGTTTTGGTATTCATCTCATGATTTTCCTTGGACGCTGATCGATCGATATCACTGTAGTGCTCACTTTGGTAATTGAACGCGATGGTATATGTCTCAACGATTTCGATTGGTTGCTCCATTTTCTTGATGATGCTGAATTTCACCGCTTGAAGACGGCGCCGCACTAGCACTTCGAAGATACTTCCTTCCTGTCACCATGATTGTGTTAGCAAAATCTTGTTCGTCAAGCCTATTATGGAGAGAGGTTCATACATACAAGGAGATCAAGCACCTGATCGGTTTGAGAATCTACCCCTCTCTCCATGACCTTGACCTGGAATGTATGACCATCGCTTTCGCTGCTTTTCTTGCAACTAATGAACTCCTCATAACTGTGGATGTGGGAGCCCGACCGACTGGAAGTATTGGGGATAAAAAGAGTTCGTTCGCCAAAGGTGACTAGCGGTAGGAGGCCACTGCACAGCAGCGCTCATTGGCATTGGATCGGATTCAGATGTCAAAGGCAAAGAAAGACGCACCGCTTGAAGAATATCCCGGCCAACTAATTCGCGAATTAGCAATTTGCATGATTGATTAAAGCCATGTAAGACCGACTAACCGTGGCATGGAGTACTATCTTCATCAGCTCCAGGCTCTGAACCTAAGCCATATTAGCTGATTTGGCCATATGAGGTCGATCCTCGCGTGGTAGGGCTCACTTTCTGCTGAAGGACGTCGAGCATTGTATCCAATCGGGGTGGTTGAGACTCGGGTTTTGGGAAAGCTTTTTTAGGTGTTCTCATTTTGACTGTTGAGCCCCGGTAAAGGGCATGCATTTAGTGCGATTCATCAATGCGGGTGTTGCAGTTGGTAAAAGCGGAAGGAAGTGACCAGTACAGTAGTAACGGTATTTTCAATTCTAATTTAATGTTGACCGAGGATTACTAAAACTGATAATGGGATATACCTGGTGGATAAATCCCAGGACATATTATTCAAATTATACAGTACTACTGACATTGAAGTAGTACTTCAATGTTAACTTCAGTTGCGGAAATATTGGAGGAGCACGAGGACAGGGCTGCAGGTTGGGGGTACCTGCAGGTGACGTACAGCCGAGCCGAGCAGGGAGGCCAGGCCATCCCTTGAGGCGGAAATTTGGATGTTCCCATTTATCCAGTCATGCTAGCCAGGTGTTCACCCCTGCGATGCAATAAACGAGGTAATATATGTCCCTGGCATGCGGTGGCACAGGGGATGATGAGTAAAGAGTGGCGAGTATTAGTCTAGTATGTGGACTCGAAGTAGATATCATTCCTAGAGTAAAAGTACAGTAGTGTACTAGTGTAGTATTGCTACCAATTTGTCACTAACTAGTGGGTAACTACTATATTTGAGAAATATACTTCTGTGTACTGTGTGTATTAGTTATTGCTCAATACACAACCTGCCTAGAAGATCACTAGTTCTTGGCATTGAGACATTCATCGAGATTGATCGCTACATTTTCCAGCATAAGAAATTAGTATATTATTGATGACTGTATACTTTCATCTACATCAAGACATCCTCGAAAATGTTGGATAGATGATGTCTCCCACGTGACTAGTGGCGATCTGGACCGCCCGAAGTGGCCCTCGGGAGGTCCTCGCCTCTCCACATTGCGGCAAACAGGTTTAATCTGATTTCCAGAATACATATACAGACAGTACATCCAAGTTCCCAACTTACTTTATACAAGAAAAAAAGCAACAAGCAGGTTTTTCCATGGCAAATTCCAGTACTATATCCTGCTGCAGACAGAACCTTGAAACTAGGGCCATGTTAGGCGCACCATCTCAATCTGAATCATCGTGAGTACTTAGTACACGATCCAGGCGAGGATGCCAAGAACCTTGCAGTTGTTGCAGAACACTCAACTGGCAATACATAGTACCGTCTAAATAGAATCAATATGATCATTATATTCTACAATAAAAATATACATATTTATATATTCATTATATGAAACTACCTAGGACTATAATAACTATGTATACGAATGTCCAACGCGTGGCGGCTGAATTGTTGTTCTCCGCCCGGCTCCTTCCCCATTCAAGTCGCCCTTGCCCTTGTCAGCATCGCTCCTTCCATTTTAATCCTTGCTTTGCTTTGTTTTCGACTTCTTCTCTTCCTCTTCCTCTCTTCTCTTTTCTCCCCATATCCCTCTTCTTCCCTTGTTTTCTCTTTTTTTTTTTTTATCGACATGTTCTGATCTTGAATCCTTCAATACTTATGGTTCTGCGGGCGTACCGTGCTGACGGGCCGCTGTCCTAACACTTTCCAATCGTGGTGGCCATTTCCAAGGTTCTGACGACCATTCTCTGCTCTTCCGCCTCCCACCCCCACTTGAAGAACGTCGGTGATGTCTTCAGACGCCCCCAAGCCTCTCCACGCCTCCGACCCTGATCTCAACCTCACTCTCGACACTACTGCTCCCACTTCTTCCCCTCATGCCACCCGTCGCTCCGATTCTCATTTAATTCGCACCTTGTCTCGCGATATGGACCACCAACACGAGAGGGAGGAGGAGGATATCGGACAGGGCCCAACCACCAGTGCCCTCGGGCAGTTCTCTTTCGCCCCAACTACTCGTACCACTGTGGTCACAACGACCACCACGACCACTACTGCTTTCCCTCCTCTCATTTTCCGACCGCCGCTCGCAACAAAGGATTTAGATACGAGGCTATACCCGCTTGCCGCGTCCCCCACCCCGGCCGCGTTGAGAAACCTCAAGTTTAACATTGGCGATCAGTCGATTATATTTAATGAACCCGAAGATACTGCGGCAACTGCTTGTCAAGTATGTTTTTTATGTTTCTTTTCTTATCGTTTCCCCGTACCTACTTCGCGTCAGCCCCGCCTATGTGCTCACATGATTCCAGCTCCGAGAACAGAATGAAGCACTACAATCCTCCAACGGTTTAATTCGTTCGATCAACTCCTTTAGTTCCGAGGATAATGGGGCTCCTCGACGTCTAGCCCCTCCGCGATCGGTGACTCGTCTTCGTCAGCCTAACCCTCAAAACCGACCTGTCTCGCCCATGTCTATACCTGATCCCCGCCCGACTATATTACCTCGTACGCGCGCGTCCCGGAATTTTTCTGAGCCTGTATCGCGCCGTACTCGCTACGGTGCCTCGACGTCGACTCATCTCTCTCCAGCAGGCCTGGCTACTCCTGACGCAGAGCATAATGTCGGGGGCGAGGAGAGTTCTGCCCCGAGGCAAAGAATGCACAGCATGGCCATCCCTCGGAAAGAAACACTTCTAAAATCACCCATTTCCGCCGAGTCTGGACCTTCAACTTCTTCCTCAAAACCCAGTCTCACCTCGGTGCCGTCAACGCAAACCAAGGCGAGCGGAAAATCACTCTCAGACTCCGTTGGCCAGCCCTCACTGGGTACATCTGGGGAGATCGCCGAGCAGCAGTCCGATTTCCCATCGCAGCTATCTGCTATTGACAGTGCGATGGCGCAGGATATGTGCTTGCCTAGCCCCAGCTTATCACCAGTTGCTGCTATGAATGCTCTACACGGAGAATCTTCTTTCGATTCCGAAGGTCCCGATGTCGACACAGATTCTAGCCTAGACCACCACTTCCCTCGTCAACCAAGATCGATGCGTGATTCGATGCGTACTTCAGAAGGCAACTCGATGCTTCCATCTCGACCTCCACCATCTCTCATGGATATGCCAAGAGTGCTGGATTTTTTTGACACTGTTCCCGAAGAGCTGAAAACATACATGATGTATCAGTTTCTCCGACGTTGTCCCAAGCCCACTCTACACTTTGTGGCTGATGTGGTAAACCCAACGTTGAAATGTGACTTCCTGGCTCTTCTCCCTCTAGAATTGAGCTTGAACATTGTACAATACTTTGACGTGCAGACCATGTGCCGTGCAGCCCAAGTCTCCAAGAAATGGCGCCATATAATCAATTCCGATGAGAAGACTTGGAAGGAGCTTCTTGACCAAGATGGCTTTGTACTTTCGGATGGCGAATTGGAGCGGGCCATTCGAGAAGGATGGGGATGGCAATGCAGCAGCCCAGACGATTTTGAAATGGATCTCAGCCGACCACTCTCCTCGAAGGGCGACAACGAGCTCTCTCCAGTGGCTTCTTCATCTACTGCCGTTGATAGAGAAATGCTGATCGATGAACACATATTGTCATGTGTGTCGTCAACTAGACGACCAAAGCGGAAAGCCAATACTCGAGCCTCCAGTCGAAAGTTGGCAAAGCGAAAGATCTCTTCTAGCGGAACTGATCGTTCTGAGCCCGACTGGAAAAGGGAGATTGCCGCCTCGGAAGCCCCCTACGCTGCTGCGAATGCTGCGGCCGCGGCCGTTCCGTACCCAGAGATCGGTCTTCCTTCTCTTCGAGGTCTATTTCTCTATAAAGCCATCTACCGTCGGCACCATGCCATTCGTAGGGGCTGGATCAAGCCTTCTGTTCACCCCAAGCACATTGCCTTCCGAGCTCACGATCGTCATGTCGTTACATGTCTGCAATTTGATGCCGACAAGATCTTGACCGGTAGTGATGACACCAACATCAATGTCTACGATACCAAAACAGGTGCCTTGAAGGCCACCCTCGAAGGCCACGAAGGCGGTGTGTGGGCTCTGGAATACTATGGAAATACCTTGGTATCCGGATCTACTGATCGTTCAGTGCGTGTTTGGGACATTGAACGAGCTAGATGCACTCAGGTTTTCCATGGCCACACCTCGACTGTTCGTTGCCTCCAAATCGTTTTGCCTACCGAAGTGGGCAAGGATGCCTACGGTGAACCTGAGATTATGCCCAAGTCACCTCTAATTATTACCGGATCTCGTGATTCCAATCTGCGAGTCTGGAAGCTTCCCAAACCAGGCGACCCGGTCTATTATCCCAGTGGACCAGTAGTGGATGACACTGATTGCCCCTACTTCCTTCGTGTGCTATCCGGTCACACCCATTCCGTTCGTGCTATTGCAGCGCATGGCGACACGCTTGTCAGCGGCAGCTATGATTGTACAGTCCGTGTATGGAGAATCTCCACCGGACAAGTCACGTATACACTGCAAGGCCACTCCATGAAAGTCTATAGTGTAGTACTGGATCCAAAGCGAAACCGCTGCATCAGTGGTGCGATGGATCACATGGTGAAGGTCTGGTCATTGGACGACGGTTCCCTACTCTACAATCTCGAAGGCCATACCTCCCTTGTTGGTCTTCTTGCCTTGCAAAATGATCACCTCGTATCTGCTGCTGCTGACTCCACACTTCGCATCTGGGATCCTGAGCACGGCCACTGCAAGAACATGCTGAGTGCTCATACTGGTGCGATCACCTGCTTTCAGCATGATGGCCAAAAAGTCATATCTGGATCAGATCGCACCTTGAAGATGTGGGATGTTGGAACTGGCGCTTGCGTCCGTGATCTTCTGAAAGACCTCAGCGGCGTTTGGCAAGTCAAATTCAACGACCGACGATGTGTGGCTGCTGTACAGCGCGACAGCCTGACGTACATTGAGGTAAATCATTTCCATCTTACTGTGGCATAACTGGAAATAAGTCTAACATCCTTCTAGGTCCTTGACTTTGGTGCATCTCGAGACGGCGTACCCGAGAACAGCCTTGGTAGACGTATTCGGGTTGATCGCCGCGGGCGAGAAATCGCTCCCAACAGCATTGATTCCGGCTCCGAATCAAATTGATTGCATTGGGATTCTCCTCGCGATGTTATATGTCGCTTTCGTTCCCCTCTCCCTTTAACCATTTACTTGTTATCATCATATTCCCAGATTCCCCGTTTATTGCACCCTTATTACTCCTTAACTCAATCACGATACCCATCCTTACGGCACTTACTTGTCTCCCCTTCTCAAACCCTTTGCATAGCGCGGTCGGCATTTCTCGGTCATCCAGCATTACGACGGGAAATAGGCGTTAGACTTTCCCAATTCATGGAGGTGTTTTTGTTCATTACCGAAACATTTTCCTTGTGCATCTTATTATTGTCACTGCTCATCTTCAAGTTTTCTTTGTCATAACACTGTGCTTTTATCACCCATTCCTTGTATCTGAAATTGCCTCCGGCAACCCTGGCCTCTGGTGTTCAACGGTCAGCCTGCGTTCATATTGCCCATCTTCTTTGTGCCGTCTCTAACAAGTAGTAATAGATACATTGCATTCTAATTATCATGAACATAGGCCGTCCCCTTGTAGATTACAGTTTTCCTCTGCATACTATTAGGTACTACCAAGGTAGAGTGTAATAATCCATTATGACACCTATGGGTAGTATGTACCACGATCTAGAGTACATGAAATCTTTGTCCGATACTACTAGTCAGTAACTTCTCCATGTACGAACTTCAAGCTGCATGCAATGTGGAGGTCCCCCTGGTAAATAGTGCAAAACATACACGTACGAAACATTCCACGGTCCTCTCCAGCCCAGATGTCATTGCTACTTGAACACTTGCCCAACTTCATGCGCAGCACACAAAGATTTCCTTGGTTTGCAGGGACAGCAGTAATTTGACAAGAGGGTAGTTCTGCGATCCAGCGCATGAATCTCATTAAGAATTCTCTATAGAATGAGTATGTGTAGTAAGTACTCTATTTACCCCAACTTCGCGCACATCGCCTCACGATCCAGCTGGACGACTCTCTTCCAAGCTTCCATCAATACCAGCAGCAGACAAGATAGACCAACGAATAGCGTCAACGCCTAGTGCCCGACCAGGCGAGACTTCAACGTCGGCGCTGCATGTTAAGATTTCACCTAATGCACCCGGTCCCTCTGAGACGTATGGATCAGGCTGGATGACCGGCCTCAGACCCTGTAGCATGCTTCGCAATCGCTGGATACTGATATCAGACACGCCAGTCTTGGTCTGTTTCTTCTTCTTTGCGAGAACTTTGTCTATCTTGGAGAGAATAATTTGGTGGGGAATTGCGTAGCGGCGGAAAAGTCTGAGGATATCGGCGTCTTTTTGCTTGATACCGTGTTCACTATCAATTAGTATGAAGGCGCGGCGAAGTCTGGTACAAGCTCGTTAGTAAATCATCCTTATACAACATCCTACTCGAAGAGAAGAGAGGTTCAGCTGACTGTTTTCGTCCCTGGAGATACTTCATAATTTCCATCCCCCATTCGGACCGACTGGCTTTGCCATAGCCAGGCATGTCTAGGAGAACAATCTTCGACTCGCCGCCCTTTGTTCCACCAATCCCAAAGGCATTCATTTCTCTCGTCCGACCTGGCTTCGATGATGTCCAGCAAATTTCTTGGCCCATGATCGCATTCAATAATGAACTTTTCCCAACATTCGATCGGCCAAGGAATGCAACTTCAGGTTCGATTGAGGAGATTGGTGTGGTTCGAAACTTGCTAGCGGACCATAGCTTGATAGGCGAGTGCCGCGAAGGCAAGAATAGCTTGTCTGCAAAAGCTAGTTGGCCGGCATTCGGCGCTTTTGTATCCCAGTAGTAGCAAAGATCGGAGGGTGTGAGGTCTTCGAGATTACGTTTGTTTGGATTGGGAGGAGGTGTTTGTCGCGGAGTTGGTGCATTCTGCCGTAATGTCGAGAAAAGTCTCCTCGTGGCCCCTGAGCCCCTGTAGTTGCATATTGTCATTTTCGAAAGTTGGCGCAACTGGACAACGCGGTCAAATCGAGTGCATCCAAGTTGGACCGTCCTGCGATTCTCCGGGAAATTGGCGCACAGACCAGTTCCGGCTTATCGATAACGCAGTCCCGCGGTCAACCTCCGATGAGAAGCGCCGCGACTTGCTCAACTTCGACCTCATTGATTCCAATTCATTTCGTTTTCTACACTGCCTAGAGATATTCTCTAGCACTATAGGATATTTTACAAAATGATAAACGCGGTTCTAGTTTTCAACAATAATGGCCAACCGCGCCTGACCAAATTTTATACCCAACTCGTGAGTTCCCAGTCGCGCCGAAGCGATATACCATTCAAACAACAGCTAACGATCTGGTGCGCATCAGGATACACAAACCCAACAATCTCTCATCGCCCAAATATACCACCTTGTCGCACAACGGCCGGCAAGCGCTTGCAACTTCCTCCCTCTCCCCCCGCTCCTCTCCCAAGGCGCAGCCAGCTCCTCTGCCGCCGGGCCCTCTGACGCCCCCACTCAAATTACATACCGCACCTATGCCACTCTATCTTTCATTATGATCTCTACCTCAACAGAATCCCCGCTCGCTTTGATCGATCTAATCCAGGTCTTTGTCGAGGCACTGGACCGGATGTTCGAGAATGTTTGCGAGTTGGACTTGATCTTCGGTTATGAGACAATGCATGCGGTTTTGAGCGAAATGATTGTTGGCGGTGTAGTTGTCGAAACAAATACTGAGAAGATCATTGCTGGAGTTCGAAGTCAAGAGGGGACAATGGGTAAGAGGAAAGCTGTACAAGCAGCGAGTACGAGTCTTGGGCGTGGTGCCTTACCCGGATTAGGAGCCTGGCGGTGATTCTATCATTGGAGATATGGAAATTTTGGAAACTCTCAATTAATGATATATCACGTGAAATCCTTGGTTCTGTCTGTCACATATCAGTTCTACCATGCTATGTATTCCGTACTATGCATATGCATCGTATTCGCCGCGCCGGGTGACTGTCTTCTGCACTTTTCGGTCGAAACAAAAACTGAAAATGCGGATACTGCCATTCGCTTCTCTTGTAGACCGTATTTCTATCCAATCAATCTTAATTCAGTACAAGTGCAGTAAAATTGATTCAATTAAAGGACATTCCGGTTCACAGCCGCAATTGGTATAATGCACGTGATATCACGTGACACGAGGGGTCTGCCCTAGAGTTGTTGCCCTAACCCTGGTCACATGCTCACACTAGCGCGACCCACGAGAAATTCAATAAGATCCCGTTAGCCCTTCAACCTTTTCCTTCTTCATCCCGTCAACCGTCAACCAGCGATCCAGTCGACAACAATGGTGGTAAGCATTTGAATCGCATTTTATTTCCAAGGCTCGTCAGCTGCAACGATGTCGTAAATCAATTCGCCATGTCTTCCGATCTTTTGATCGAAGCAATTCCGTCACATACCCACAGCCTCGAAAGAGATGTGTGGCATTGGCGATGATTTTGGCTGGAAGCACAAGTTGAGCCCGTAACACGGCTTGACTCGTCGCTCTCCATTTAGAGTTCAAAGAAGATGCAGCCCGTGGTGGACAATCGCTGATCTTCTTTTCTCAATGATAGCCTCCCAAGTCCGGAAAGAAGACCGCCGCCATGCCCTACCCCCAGGGTAAGGCTGGCTCTGGCAAGAAGGCCGCTAAGGTTAGTTTCTTTCCGTCTCTGGAGGCACTCGAGAAAATGAAGAGAATTTGCTAACCGGTTCACACCAGAACCCTCTCATCGAGAAGCGTTCCCGCAACTTCGGTATCGGCCAGGACATCCAGCCCAAGCGCAACCTGTCCCGCTTCGTCAAGTGGCCCGAGTATGTCCGTCTTCAGCGCCAGAAGAAGATTCTGAACATGCGCCTGAAGGTCCCCCCTTCGCTGGCCCAGTTCCAGAACACCCTGGACCGCAACACCGCTGCCCAGACCTTCAAGCTCCTCTCCAAGTACCGCCCTGAGACCAAGGCCGAGAAGAAGGAGCGTCTCGTCCAGGAGGCCACCGCCGTCTCCGAGGGCAAGAAGAAGGAGGATGTTTCCAAGAAGCCCTACCACGTCAAGTACGGTCTGAACCACGTTGTCGGCCTTGTTGAGAACAAGAAGGCTTCCCTCGTCCTGATCGCTCACGACGTTGACCCCATTGAGCTGGTTGTTTTCCTGCCCGCTCTCTGCCGCAAGATGGGTGTCCCTTACGCCATCGTCAAGGGCAAGGCCCGTCTCGGCACAGTCGTCCACAAGAAGACCTCCGCTGTCCTGGCTCTCACTGAGACCCGCGCTGAGGACAAGGCTGAGTTCTCCAAGCTCCTGTCCGCCATCAAGGAGGGCTACACCGACAAGTACGAGGAGTCCCGCCGCCACTGGGGTGGTGGTATCATGGGCGCCAAGGCCAACGCCCGCCAGGAGAAGAAGCGCAAGGCTGTTGAGTCCGCCATCAAGGTCTAAGTTTTAACTGAAAAGTGACTTGGATTGTTGTTTGACGGGATCGCAACCTCCGAACCAAAATTGCGTATTCCTGGACAAAAAATTAAAATGGTTTAATGGGAAATTTTCAAGGTGTTCTAGGCTCCGGATGACTTAATTGACGGCCAAATTCTTTTAGCTTTAGATGGGTGGGAAAGAGCCCGTGGCCCTTGAGATCCCATTCTAACAAAAAAGAAAATATTTTCTCTCACGAACTCCACCCTACGGCCTTATGTACCACTTTTCCTGCAGATACCCATGAATTCATTTCTCTCACCGTTCAAAATATTTGTGTAGTCACTGTCGATGAGAATGGCAATTCATGTATTCTGTCTCTTTGTAGACTCAAGTCAAGTTATAAAATCTGGACTTTTGACTGTAGTTCAGTTTTCGCAATCACATTGTGATGCAGTGCCAGTTGTACTATAGTGGGGGAGGGGGCACCAAGTTAGGGTTAGTCTACACTCTTCAATTGTGGGGCCAGTCTTATCCTCAACTCTGGAGTATTTTTATATCATAGTCAACAAACAGTATACTGCAATATAGTAATCAAAGGGGTAATAAATCATGATAGGCACTTATTATTCAGCTACTATACGGTATACTGAAGACTCAACCATACTCGACCCCTGATGATGATAGGAAGACTCGGATATTTAGATTGAGATGACTCATTGACATTAACATATAGTTACTATACTATATCGGTATCTTACTACATTTCGCTGGGAGCTTGAAACGAATAAGACTTGTACTTGAATTGATGAATGTATTAGCTGATCGGTGATTGGTATGTATTTGTACTAGTGCACTGTAGACCCCTGCATCTACGCCCTACAGTAATCTGCTCGAATGCGCTCGTCATTATAAATCAACCATCTCTCGAGCCTCTTCTTTCCCTTTATATTTTCACCGAGAAACCCTACAATCTACTAATTCCGATTCATACGTTGAATTAACGCAAAATAATTCACTATGGCAGGTGTGTACATTGAAAAACACAACCAATTGTATACTAATGGAATGAACCTGATAAAGATAACTCCAAGAACCTGAAGGAACCCCTTCGCATCGGGGTCGCTCTATACCCAGGATTCGAAGCATTAGACGCCTTCGGACCCATAAACTGTCTAAATGACCTCTCCCGAATCAAACCAATGACCTTTTCTGTACTATCGTCAACCCTAGAACCAGTCAGCACAAGATCACCAATGTACCCAGACTCAATTGGGCAAAGTATCGTTCCAACACACACATTCGCCAATGCCCCAGAACTAGATGTCCTCCTTGTTCCCGGCGGGCAGGGATCCCGAGGTTCTGCCCCAGAAATACTGGAAACAATCGCTTTTATCCGGGACTCATATCCCAAGCTCAAGTACTTGATGACCGTGTGTACCGGCGCGGGGCTGGCGGCGCGTGCGGGGGTTCTTGATGGGCGAAGCGCGACGACAAATAAGAAGTCTTGGAAGGATATTATTGCCCTTCGACCTGAGGTGAATTGGATTGCGAGGGCGAGATGGGTGACTGATGGTAATGTTTGGACTTCATCTGGTGTCAGTGCTGGTATTGATGTTACTCTGGCTTGGATTGGGGAGGTCTTTGGGGAAGAGATGGCTCAGTGTATTGCTGATACTAATGAGTATACTCGTCATACAGATGCTCATGTTGATCCATTTGCCGAGTTGTATGGATTGGAGTAGAGATGCTCCGAGAATCACTAGGTCTTGCACCTTGTCTTGTTCATGTTGATTAGTACTACTATTAGCAGATTAATATTTCAATTCTCTCCGCTCTTCTGGGCATAAATATACAGTACTAAACTAGTAGTATGCCAGTACTACTCTCCATGGTTCCGAGGTCTACCCTATAACATTCTAGGTAGAATGTTGGTGTGTAAATCCATGCGGGATGAAGCAGCTATACATTAATACTATATCAGTAGTATTTGATCCAATGAATCGTGAGCATTGAATGAGCAGTATGTCACAAGCGAAACCCGGTGGGAATTGTATTAACGAGAAAAAAAACCTCCCGGGAAAAGAGCTAGCCAGACAAAGCCATGAACAAGAAGACTGAAAAGGCCAAAAAGAGGTGGTATGATGAAATTACAGGAACATAGATCAAGCTGAAAGTGATCCCTGGTAACAAAATGGAAGAAGGAAAAAAAAAGAGCCAAAATAGGAGGCAGAAAAAAAATACAAGCCAATATTTCCCAGTCTAGCGCTCCCAGCGCTCCCAGAAGACCAGATGCCCACCACAAGTCCAGAATCATGACGGCATCATGAATGAAACCCAGTCTTAAGACACACAGAGAAAAAGAAGGAGAAAGAGGTAGGATGGAAGAGAGTAAAGAGATGTAACTATGAGCGTGGTCATTCGGTCATTAACGTTGAGCAGGTGGTCGTGAAAGTCCTTGTTTTGCCTGTTGCGATCGTTAGCCATATTATTCAAGGCCCATCAAAGGCACCTGACACATTGACTACTTACTTTCATCTGTTCAATTCGAGCCTTGAGTTGACTGGTAACTTCAGCAGCTCGCTTCCAGTTCTCGGCAGGTTGAGCAGTCCGTGGTTGTCCCTCTTCATCGGTTTGATTGGTAGAGTTCCGTGTAGAAGATCGTGTTGGGCTGCCGATTCCAGAGTATGCATATGTCGGACTGAGTTTGCGTCGACCCAATCCGCTGTCTCGACTACCAAGTCCTGGAGATTCGAGACCATTGTTCTCTTTCTCTTCGCTCGGGTTGCTGGATGCATAGCTTCGGGGTCTTTCAAAGCGAGATCCCATATGAAGGCCAGACCGAGCCGCAGCAATGTGTCCGTTACCTGCAGGCTCCTGGTAAAGAGAAGCCTCAGGTACCCCCATATTTTCCAACTCGGATGGACCGTGAGGTGGGCTTAATGCAGATGCACGAAGAGCCCGAGCTAGCTCACGTTTTAACCTCTCGATCTCTCTCTGTTGCTTCTGGACATTCTGTTCAGCAGCTTCGGCGTCACTGCGAGCCCGAACTAATTGTGTCTCCTTAGCCTTGATGCTCAGAACATCCCTTGTGTGATCTTCGATCAACTGTGCATTTTGATTTTGAAGTTCGGCAATGTGAGAGTTCAGGCTCGAACGTTCCGATTTCATATCCTCGACAATACGAGCGAACTTTTCTCGCTCTGTCCGAAGTTCCTCCATTTCCGCTTTCTCAGCTGCAGTCATGCCAGCCGGAGCTGGAGGCGGAACTGGTGCTGCCTCAACGGGCGCTGCAGGCTTCGCGATGGGACGACCCGCAAGGCCACGGCCAAGACCGAACTTTGGAGGCGCTGGCGCTGGAGCTGCCTCCTCGATAGGTGGCTCCGCTACTCTCCTCTGAGGAGAAGCAATTCCACCAGGCCCACCAAGTTTACGTTGGAGTTTGGAGCCAGGGGCAGCCAGACTACCAGGCTTAGGAACACCCCCAAGCTTGGAAGGGATTGCTTTCGTCGCAGGCTTAGCAGCTGGAGGTTCTTGGGCGGGTGCCGATGATGCAGCCGCAGCCGGCTTCTTCAAGCCCGCTGCAGGTTTCTTTCCGGGCACCACCTTTTTACCAGCGGGAGCCGCAGGCTTGGGAGGAGCAACAATGGGCTTGGGTCGTTCCTTGGCCTTGACCTCGGCGGTCTCGAAGTATTCCTTGACCTTGGTCTTGCGGATTTCATCGAGTCCATCAAGGTAGGGGTTCATGGCCCGTTCACCCAGAATCTTCATCAATGTTCCCAAAATTTCAGCACCTCCTGATCGAATTGCCTCTGTAGACTCCGTTAGTAGCTTGGTACCGGCATCAGCAATCGATTTCTGCTCTGGCTTGGCGGGGACGGTTCTGGTAGTGCGAAGACAGCGAATCAAGAACTTGACGGTTTCTTGCTTCACTTGTGGATTCTTGTGTTTGAGGTACTCCAGGATGTCTTCTAAGCAGTCAGAAAGGTCTGTCGAAGTAAAGACAGAGTCCAAGGCTTGTCCAAGGGCCTCTGCCACAGTCACTTTCTTCTCTTTGAGACGCTCCAGCATAGGAACCATAATGGTTGATCGGTACTTTGCAAAGCTCTCGCGCAGACCCTTGGCCAAGAGGTCCACACAGTTTGCTGCAACGGTGGCAACTGCAATATTCGCATCCTTCATGCACTTGGCCAAGGCTCGTACAATATCGTCATATGGACCATCTTTGATACGAGGCACATTGATGGCGTTGTAGAGAGCGTCCAAAGCTTCCTTACGATCTTTCCATTTTGATGACCCAAGCTGGTCATGAAGATCTTTTGGAACTTTCGGCATAACATCAACAGGCTCTGCAAGATCGAAAGCGTCGACCTCTCCTTCGTCTTCCTCGGCAAATTCCTCACCACCACCTTCCTCATCGGCGCCGTCTCCTGCAGCCGGAGCTGCACTAGCCGCGGCCATCGCATCTTGTTGGGCGCGAGTGAATCTCTCTTGCTTGGGTGCCGGTTCCTGCTTCACATTCTCGAAGAGTTTCTCCAGGTCCTGCTGCTGGACGGGTTTCAAGTCAGCCCAGAAAAGTGGCTTGATAGCCTCTCGCAGCCATCGATATAATTCAACTGTCAAATTTTGGGCTTCCGCTCGAACGTTCTTGTCGGCGTGACTGAATGCTTTGGGCAGTGCTTTGAGAGTGGGTTTCGGATCCACAATCTTGCACCCGAAGTTGTGGTAGATCACCGTTAAGGCTGCCAGGGCACCGGCGATGACTTTCGGGACTTTGTGTGCGAGGGTAGGCAGAAGATCTTCGAGAACTGGAGCTGCCTGATCGATTTCGACGCATAATAGAAGCGCTTCTTGCGCGCTGGCCTTACCAGCGGGTCTGGCGCATATGAGACCCTTCTCCGCAATTGGACCGACAGTGAATCCCCGAGATCTAAACCGAAAGTCAGATATTACTTTTCTTCTGTCAATACAGCTGCCTCCCTAAGTCTCAAACCCACCTTGTGCATGCCGCCGGGCCACCGAATTTCAAGAATGCACAGTATGCGCCAAGACCCTCGATTTGCGCGGCAACGTTGGAGTCTGCGACGGCCCCTTTCCATAAACTGGCATCTTGTAGAAATGGCGTGAACACAGGGTCTGATTCATCAGGGGTCTTTTCGAATTGAGCTTTGGCGTCTTCGTATCCCTCCTTTCGTACTTTCCAGTTCTGTTGGTCGAAATATCCATATCAGTATTGTTCTCCCTGATCACTTCACATTGTCCTCTTTCTGGAGGAGTCGAGTTTCATTCGTACCTTATGAGCAAACCGATCAGGTAGCGGCAGGGCCGAAAAGTCTTGTTCGGCCTCGGCCATGATGGCGGGCTTCGAATGATTAGACTAGGATGAAATGGACAGAGGACTGGAAGACCACTTTTGTTAGCGAGAGATTATGCGCGCGTATTGAAAGTAGGAAGTCAATTGAAAAAGCAAAGAAAAAAGACCTCTGGACTGCGCTGTGGTGGGATTCAAAGGGGATGATCTCATACTGTTTGGGTTGGTGCCCAAGCAACGGGGGTTGGACAAATTCAAGTCGGACTCAATCCGTGTTAAGAGTTGCCGATTGCCTGAAATTGAACAAGCAATTTAACATGCGAGCAAATCGATATCAGAGTTCCCTCAAATGACCCTAGACTTCAGTGTGGGTCAAACTCGAGAAGGAAGAAAGAACGAGAGAAAGAGAAAGATAGGGAAGAATCAACAAGGCGGAAGTCTGGAGAAATCGGAAAGTAAACAAGCGGGCTTGGCGGTGTCGAGGGTTGTTTTGTTTGTGAACCCCGCGGTGGATCTACTGCGATCACTTGCTCTCCCTAAAATCCTAGATCGTTTTCCGAGACTGGATCTGCCTACTGCAGGAACACTTGTTCATTTGATTTTGATTGAGCTATTTATTGCGAATTGACTGCCTCCGGCGCGCAGGCGGGGGTGCATTGAGGGGATACACACAAAGCCGCCGGCACCATGAGCCAGCTACTCACGGCGCGACAGGCGGAGGAGCTGTAAGAATCTCTACGATTAGAGATATCTTTCGAGGGGGAGTTGATTATGTATTGTTGAGGCTGACTTATTTCTCTCTTGCTAAAGACACAAGTCAATCATCGCCTATCTGGCCTCCGCAAATCTACCCCAAAGCTCCGCCGCACTGAGAGAGGAGCTCGGCGACTCGATCTCGGTCGACGATACTACACTGAAGAAATATGAAGGACTACTGGAGAAGAAATGGACTAGTATTGTCCGACTCCAAAAGAAGGTAGGCTGACACTGCTTATCATTCCTGCATCGCAGAGCATTCATGAGACTGATCGACCGCGGGACTTGTAGATTATGGACTTAGAATCACGATGCGCCTCCCTGCAGACTGAACTAGACACCGCAACCCCTACATCTCTCTCTCGAAGGAACCAGGACCCGGCGTCCTGGTTGCCCAAAACCCCCGCTCGTCATGATCTCGAGTCCCACCGACAACCCGTAACCTGCGTCGCTTTCCACCCCGTCTTCTCCTCGCTTGCCTCCGGCTCGGAGGACACGACAATCAAGATCTGGGATTGGGAGTTGGGAGAACTGGAGCGTACAATCAAAGGCCACACGAGAGCGGTCCTCGATGTGGATTATGGTGGTCCACGAGGGGGTACTCTCCTTGCATCATGTTCCTCCGATCTGAATATCAAACTGTGGGATCCTGCCGATGATTATAAGAATATTCGCACTCTACCGGGCCACGACCACAGTGTGTCTGCTGTTCGATTCATTCCATCAGGAGCAGCAGGCTCCCCGATGTCAGGTAATCTATTGGTGTCGGCTTCTCGAGACATGACCCTCAAGATTTGGGATGTTACAACTGGGTACTGTGTCAAAACACTATCAGGACATGCTGCCTGGGTACGTGATGTCGTTCCTTCGCCAGATGGCCGATTCCTATTCTCTGCCGGAGATGACCGTGTTGCCCGTCTTTGGGATGTCTCTTCAGGGGAAACCAAGGCAACTTTCTTGGGCCATGAGCATAATATTGAATGTGTTGCGCTCGCTCCATCGACAACATACCCACACCTATCGCCTCTGGCTGGGTACAAGAAAGCACCCCCTGCGTCTTCTTCTGCTGAATTTGTTGCGACTGGTGGTCGTGACAAAATCATTCGACTCTGGGATGCCAGAGGTAACTTACTCAAGACATTGATTGGGCATGATAATTGGGTGCGAAGCCTGGTCTTCCATCCTGGAGGCAAATACTTGATCTCGGTGTCAGATGATAAAACAATACGGTGCTGGGATCTCACACAAGAATGCAAATGTGTGCGTACCATCGAGGCTCACGATCGATTCATCACCTCAATGCGTTGGGCTCCACCCTTAATCAAAGACACTGGAGATGACGGGACGAATGGGAACTCCGATGCGGCGAACGGCGCCAAAGACGATTCAAAGGCTGCATCCAAGATGTCTATTCGGTGTGTGCTTGCCACTGGCAGTGTAGATCTCAAGGTCAAGGTGTTCGCATCGTGAGATCGATAAACAAAAACGGCCATAGACCTGCTAGGCAAACCTAGCAGGTCGAATTTCATCTACGAAGTAACGGTACCCGGGACCTCTCCCCGGTTCATTGGAGGTCATGGCTAGAAGGGATTTTCGTTCGTCATTTCTGGGCAAGGAGTTGGTTTCTCTTCCGTGATACCAGTAACTTACTTTTCCATTTGCAAGTGAATTAAGGGATCTAGTCCACGACTGTGTCGCGAGAAAGAGCTTCCTGGATTCTTTTCATGATGTATACACAATTTTGATTTGGGATCTGGCCCCTTGGTGGTTCTCTCGTACATACGCTAATGGACTTACGGTGTTTCTGACTATGCATTGATGTGTACTACTGCCATCGCAGATAAAATAGATGCTTTCAACGTTGTTTACTACGTTTGGTGTTTACCAGACTAAGTTCATAGGATGAAGCATCACGTAACTGGAATCACTTGTGACAATGATGAAAAATTGTATAGATAGTAGTAGATATAGTACATAGATCCAACAGCGCCATGAGCATGGATATCAGAATGAACAATGGTGCAAGATAAAAAGCCCTACTGGAGACATGGGGCTGATATTTTCTCTCGAGAGCCCTCTGGGTTTTCTTTCAACGATGCCTATTCTTGGCGCGCCTCCTCCAACTGCTTCGCTTGCTGACGGGCAGCTTCATGGAACTCCCAAGTCTCCTTCCGGCGAAGCCAGTCTTTCCGAGCCTGTTCTTGTTCGTTCTTCATTTCTGCAGTCCGCTGCTCAACCAGGCTCTTGATTCTGCCAACACGGGAGCCGTTCCGGTTCGCATGATATAAGCGAATCAACTCAGCATCTGAATACGACACATCCTTCTTCACTAGGTGCTGAGTGTATTGCTTGATGTCAACTTCCTGGCCGAGTCGGCGCGACTCCCGGCGCAGATACTTGGTAGCCCAGCGTTGTTCACGCTCGGCTTCGCGTTCCTCGCGCGACATAACGGCCGGACGGTCCTGGATGGGGATGGCAAAGGGAGTGATGATACGCTCGACAACGTGATTCACATGGCGGCTCTTGGGTGCTCCAGATGCAAACTCGATCACGTCGCCATCGCGAAGAGAATTCCGGGGATCGGAGACAAGGAAACGTGTCTCTTGAGGATAGAATTTGCGAATGTGCTTATCCCAGAAATTGTGACGGTGAAGGACGGTAACGGTACCTTCCATGCGACCAACTGAGACAACAGTCCCGGTCTTGACGGAAGAAGCATACTTGCGAATTTCGGCGGGCGGTTGCAGTTTTTGAAGTTTGGGTTTGGCTGTGTTGGAGGATGGGGGTGGTGATGAGACGTTTGGCTGTTCGGGGGTAACGTGCTGCTCCGGGTGAGCAGATTCTGTCGAGGCGAATCGGAGGGGTTGAGTAAGAGAGTATGTGGATGGGATGGTTGATCGTGCCAGGGTTAATGGCGATGCGATTGATCGTATGGGCATGGAGGCCCGGAGGAGCTGACTCGGGCCCATTTTGAATCAATCTCCAATCGCTTGGAGTTTAAACGAGATCTCACAAATCGTACAGAGGTGAGGGATGAGGTGGAGGCCGAGCAATTGAATCGAGTAAACGGGGGAAAGCAGCGGATGAGTTGCGGAGGTTGAAGCCTGAGAATTTCTCGGGTTTGTTTGCACCATTTGCACTCCACTCCACTCCACTCCACTCCGCTTGGAGTATAACTTCAACTGTCAGCCAGCTAGTTAACATATACAACTCCTATGAAAGGAAATTTATTGTCACTAAATGGGTATGATTCTGATGACAGCCATTGATCAGCTAAGTATATACATGGAGAGCCGAGCTAGAATGAGTTCTGATAGTAGATCAAGTAGATGACAGGAATACTCAATTCGGTATCACTGGTCCGGAATCCATTTTTTCCAAGATTCGCATCATCAAAATATCATTTTTCCTAAAGTGTGAAAAGCCAGCCTTCTCTCCCTTCGATCAAGGCCATGCCCGTTTTCGCAGCCTTATTCTTCCTCCAGAAATATAAATCCAATACTATGATTAAGACAACACTAGTCATGGATAGCGCGAAGGTGACCCAGACACCAGTCTGCTTAAATTAGAGACAAGTCATCAATAAAGGGCTGAATTAACACCATACTCACAGAGTAAGACGGGCTTTCACTCGCAACAAATGCGCAGCTCGCCACAATGCCTCCGACACCCCCACCAATGATGCAAATAGCTGATGCAACGGCTCGCTTTGAGTGGGATATGATATTGTTGGCTTGAAAGGTGAGAACACCGGGAACACAGAATTGTAAAAATCCAATACCTGATCAGAATGAATTAGCACTGAGCCGATGCAATGCAAGGTGGGGTCTGCGATCGTACCTAGAAAGGATCCAAAATATCTTGCGGCATTTGATTTACCAAAAACCGTGATCAGCATGCCTACTGCTGTGAGTACTTGATGAACAGCTATTATTGGGCCGCGAATTTTCCAACGATCACCAAGCCAACCTGAAATAAGTCCTATAATAGCTGCGAGGATGTAGGGAGGGCAGCTGAGAAGCTGAGATTGCGTCTGGCTATAGCCCATTCCATCGCGGAGGATGATAGGAAGAAAATAGGAATAAGCGTAGCCGGGTAATGTCGATGACATTAGATTGAATGACCAGAAATAGATCTTCCAGTCTGTTAGATGCAAAAGCACCTTAGAAAGGGTCACTTTATCTTCTTCGGCATCTCCGCGATCATCATTAATGCGATCAATGACAAATTGTTTCTCGGCTGGCTTCAAGAAATTGCCTGCCTTGGAAGGAAAATCGATGATAATCAACCATCCAGCTAGACATATGCCCATGGTAACAGTGCCTTCAACTATGAAGATCCCTAGTTTTTAGATGTTATTACCGTGTTTTACATATGAACTCGCATACTCTAGACTTAGAAACTTACAGCGCTAGCCCGTAAGGCCTTGCTTTCCATCTAACAACGTCAAAGCATAGGCGATAATGGCGGCAAATCCGTTGGCGAGTACCGATAAAGTCCAAAATATTGACATTCTTTTTCCAACTTCGAATCGTGTATACCATGAGGTGATCAAGTAAGTACAGCCTGAAGTTTTATCTATCAATTCACGAAGGATATAAGTGGTTTGAGATATCACTTACCTGGTAGAAAGCCGGATTCAGCAATGCCCAGAAGAGTTCTACAGACAGCCATTGTACTCCAATTTTTGGTAAATCCCATGCCAATTAAAATGCCACCGAAAGATGCGCCCAAGAATGAAAGCCAATTTGCAGCACCGGCTTTGGGAAGGACGAGGTTCTGGTCTCGTGAGTAATCATCACACATGAAAGGTCAGTACTACGGTTTAGTAAAACGTACACTTGGAATTTCGAAGATACTGTATCAAAAGCATCAGTGATTGCGCAATATATAGATCTCTGGGGATATATGGTACTTACATATACGAGATAAAAAACAGCATTACAACTACCGTATATCGATTGCCGACGGCGAGATCAAGCTCTTCTTGCATTCCAGCGACTAGAGCCAAGCCTAGATTGGTGCGGTCTATCAGTGATATGGAGTACATAGCCCCTAATATTGGTAAAAGTCTCAAATCAATTCTTCGACTATTCCCATTGTTAGCATCCCGTACCTGTCTCGCACGTAGATCATGATCGAGAAACCGAACATACATGATTCGCCTTTTTTCGCTGTCGGTAAACTGGGAAATAGACTGAGCCTCTGCTGACAGCTCAACATGGCTGTATTCATTTTCTTTATCAGGGTCATTGATAAATTTCATCCCAATGGTGGAATGTCTGTCGTTGAATGATTCGGTAGTCATGACAACTAGATTGCCAATCTTGAGTGTTTGTATGTGTCATTCTGACCAGAGAAGATAGCATCTTTTTAAATACAGACTCGATAATGCGCTGTACAGGGTCTAATAGTTATTCGGCTATATTCAATTATGCTACCATACATGATAATGCCGACATTAGCGTTGATGAAAGCCAAACTATACCAAAAAATGCGGGGTGTCGGTCAAAATGCGGGGAAGCTAAGCCCTCGGTATTAAGTGGGGACAAGGCGCTTGCCCTATCATCGAGGCTGGAGCCTCATCTACTCCTAATGATATATGTATGAAATGACGGCAATTGTTAGCGGCCATCTATAACCATCTCCTACTGGTCGAGTATCTGCTTTCATTGCTCAGTGTTTGTCTCTCCATACCTTAAAATTGTCTTTGTGGCTCCGTGGACTCTGAACAATGGAAGTATTTTAGGAAGAACTACACGCGTGGGAGCAGATGCAAACCTGCAGCTGATAGAAAAATAAGATATAAGAATGGAGGAAACAATCAAAAAAAAGGAGGGAAGCAAGTTGATCGACAAAGATCCATGTGATTACATTCTCGAATTTAGCACGACGGACGTCATGCCTTCGTGGGCCAAAGAGATTGGTATATGACTGCTCTAGCGATGTAGAGCTTCTTGACTTGAATTCACCTTTTGCGTACTATAGTAACAGAATATATTTTCTCTACCAGTTTCTGAGACCAGGAGAGGCATTACATGCAAGATTAGCATCGTCCAAACCCCCATCTGCCGCATCATCCAAGTCATAGTCTGAGTTCGATCCTGTCAACCCCAATTGCAGTGCAAGGTCATAAAGAGCGAAGTCGTCTGGCAGTGTCCTTGACTTTTGGCACTCAAAGCTCGGGAGAGGTAGGTAGACTGTTGTTTTCGTGGCTTGTAAAGCTGTTTCATCAGGAAGACGACCTCTCGAAAGACATGAGTCAATGTAGTAGGTGATCAAGAGATATTTCTTGGGTTGCAGAATAGCTATATCGGACAGATCTATCCAGTTTTCTCTCTTTCTTGCCAATTGGTTTTCGTGGCTGTGCTCAGATCGTAAAGTAGGGACTGCATTCGAATTATCAATGACATTGCGTTGACTAGAAAATTGAAAGTGCAATTGGCCAACAATCACTTTAATGTGACCAAGAACCTTTTCGGCGCCTTCGTATTGTGCTTGTAGGCAGTTCATAGCACCAATATAGAGTTTTAGATATCTATTGGTTTCTGACTCTGGCATCGGCGATAGTCGGTCACCTATAAGGTACCACACCAAAGGGAAGGTGAAGTATGCAACCCTAACGCAGGAAAATTGTCAGAGTTCTCAAGGGGGCTATTCTTAATAGATATATGGGGATCATACATAGTTATCGGAAGAAATCGTATGAGACCCAGCTGTTCAATTGCTTGTAAAGTCCTGTCCATGCCCTTCACCAAATCGGCCAGTCGGTATTTTACCCGACTACTGGACGAAGTGGCATATATGTCTCGATTGGCAGATAATGAAATCGCATGGTTGAGAAGAGCAATTTGCGCGCTGCTAAAATGATCCAGAGATGTCAGTTTTGAGGAGTATGTATTCTGGTATGAGTTGCTTACTGATAATAAGCCAGTAGAAGGTTGGTGTATAAAACAACCGATTCGTCTTGTATTTCTTTTTGCTGAGCGGGATACAACTTGGTATAGTTGTTACCAAACCATTGTTCCAGCTGGCAAGCGAGGGTCGACAGATCATACGAATGAGCAGAATTCGTTGGGCAGCGGGGGAAAAGTGTGCTGAGACAATTCGTGAGAGCTACAGCCAGCTCGCATTGAACACCAAATAACTGGACTATCTGTCTCTTACTACTAGCCGTATAGACCTGAGATCCAAAAATTTCATTCTCAAAGTCAGTAGTGTTTGGCACAGGCTGTGTGAAATCGAAATCGCCGGGACCAATCTGCAAAGGGCGTCGGAGTCCTAAAGCAAGAAGTCGGTCACGACATATGCAAGCCCACCATATTCGTTTGAGGAAGTTTGCTTTAGGGTGGCAGATTTGATAGTAGTGATCAGCCTGGATTTCTCGTGCATGGTGAATAGCCACGGTAAGCCAGTAAGAGTTGATGCTCGCACAACGGGAAGAAACATAGTAAGTGAAGATCAATGCACATTGAGCAGACTGTAGTTGATCTTGATCACTGTTAAGGTCATAGAGAATCTGAGAGCCTGGTTAAATTCAGATTTATAGTGTTATCAAAAATATGTAGCTCAGATATCATAGTATCATACCTTAGCTCGCTCGTAGAAACTTGCTCTTGCCATGGGGACGGAGCTGAATCCTAGCTCTTGCATGCATCTTTGGCTAACAAACTTGTATGTTGCCGCGTTAGTCTCAATTTGTCTACCTACTGGGATATTTTAGTCATACATACGCTACTTCCTGCAAATATCATGGCCTGTAGGCACATCAAAGATATAGATTTGGTGCTTGTTCCGTGGTAAACATCCCAGAATTCGGACTCGTCCATGACAGGAAGATTGGGATGCACGTGTAAGAAATATTCCTGGATAAGCTCGTCCAATAATGGATGCTTGGGAATCAGGAGACAATCTTCTCTGTTCCCTGATTCCATGTCATATTGAGGAAGTCGGCTACATGTAGCTAGGCTTAAGAACTCATATTGCGACCAGGGTATGAATGCACCCGATGTTGAGGTAGCTCCCGCGTTAAAATCGCGACCTTTATTAGACAGAAAGGATCTCATGGAAGTCTCCATGTGATGCTTAGATAATTCGTGATCATCTTCAATTGACTGAATTATCTGAGGGGGTATGGATGACCTTTGATCGATTCTATGCTTCTCGGTTTGCTGATAGCGCTCCCTTCCAATCATTCTCAGTAAGATTGCAAGAATGTCTAGAGAGTAACAGCTTACCCACGCTGCTTCCTTCGACTCACGTAGCAGTGTTTGGAATCGAAAACGCAGTTAGAGCAGGGAATGCCAGTGCGAGTGGCATCGCACCGGACTTTTCGAGCTCGGCAATGAGTGCAGGCTTGAGCCGCTCGTGGGCGTTGCATCATTGGAATAGATCTCTTATTTATGGCTAATAAGCGGAGCTGGTGGTCATGTAATAGGTAATTCTATGCTTACTCTAGCGGAATATCTGAAAGCAGAAAAATTGATGAAAATTTAAATATCATCTGAAACAATAGCAAGCAAACAGCGACAAAGAAGTATACCCCGCATCAACCGAAGGAATTCCGGGGTAAGCGAGCGTCTTGGCTTCTTTTATGTAAATCGGGTGTTTAGTATAATCTTGGAATAATGCTCACTCTGACTGGGCGTGTCCAGTAATTTGGTTCTGCTGATTTGAAAAAGTAAGTAATTCAGAAACCCACCATGTGAACTATCAACACTAAGGCCCAGGCTGCGAGATAAAGTCAGTAAATATGGCATGAACTGCTCGAATTCATGGATTTACTCTAGCTCTGCCAATTTTACCAGGCATTGAAATAGTTTTCACCAAAGAACTCTCAAGGGTAGCTTCGAAATTTCAGTCCATTGTAGACCGAAGTGTCTGCCGTATTGAAGGTATTTCAATACACATCCGAATTCGTTTCTTTTTAAAGCTGAAGGATCTTCCATCAGAAAATTCGCAGCAACTTGAACTGGCATCCCTCAAGACTTTAATTGCCAATAATCCTGCCAAGAGACGTAGGACTACTTTGAGGTCATGAGTCAACGGGGGATAAGAAACTCCGTCGAGCGGACTCGAGTCCGCCGCCCCACTGGGGAGCAACTCGAAATACTCTCCAAGTCCATGTCAAGAACAGGAAGAAAAGTATTCATACAAAGCACCTCCTTCTTCTAAGTATTCAATTAAGTACGCACTTTCCAAGGCACCTTCATCCTCATTGAAAAGAAAAGCCCCCCACCCTCTAAAGCAAGCCTACTCAACACTCAATTTTCACCCTTGGGCGATATCAATCCTTTTCTGGGCCAAACGGTCTATGAACATCGCTTGAATATGTCTTCGGTCATTGCAAAGGGCGTTGGAAGATATCTCTACCCAGCGGAGACATCTCGACATGCTGCCACTATCCTTGGATTCCCATCCAAATATGCCCTTCCTCCAGCATACTATGAACATGCGTGTAACGATATTGCCAGCTTGGCCTCTGCCATCTCAGCCTTTGAGCCAGTAAGGTTATATACTCGACCAGAAGATGTATCAAAGGCTCAATCAATGGTCAGCCTTGCCAGCAAGAAATATCCCAGCGAGACGAAGAATGTATCCGTCATTCCCTTTCTCACGAATCATCTTTGGGTCCGGGATACCGGTCCCGTCTATGTGCAGAGACTCGATGAGATTTCTCCACAGAAGCGATTTGCTATCAATTTTCGATTCAGTGAATGGGGCAAGAAAGATGATATCGGTGATCATGATCGTGCTTCTGATGGTCTTGATTGGCCTGTTATGGCTCCAGAGCAGCTCAAAGAAAACAATACATTTGCCGAAAGAGTGATTCGATCTGATCATACCACTTCGCCTGTCACCATGGTGGAAACGAGTATCAACCTGGAGGGTGGAGCACTGGTTGTCGATGGAGATGGAACCCTTCTCGCTACAGAGAGCAGTATTCTGAACGAGAACCGCAACCCGGGACTCTCCCGGGAAGAAATCGAAACAGAATTAAAACGTGTTCTCGGGGTAGAGAAGATAGTCTGGTTCCCCGGTAGAAAGGATTTGGATGTCACGGATGTCCATGCCGATGCCGAAGTCGCTTTTATCCGACCGGGTGTTGTAGTCCTCTCCAGACCGGATCCAAGTGTACCATCAGCATGGTTGGAGGTATACGAAGAGATTCGAGAGATCTTAGGCACTTCGACCGATGCGAAAGGTCGACCTTTTGAAGTTCATATCGTGGATGAGCCAAGCCCTAATGTCTTCGGTGACCTTGCCTATGAAGAGCCAGCCACGAACTATGTGAACTGCTATTTTGTGAATGGCGGTCTTATTCTCCCCCAGTTTGGAGATCAAAAGAAGGACCAGGAGGCAGTTGAAATATTCCAGAAATTATGCCCAGACCGAGTTGTTCGACCTGTTCATGTTACTGGTCTGCCGCTGGGTGGAGGTGTTATTCATTGCTCAACTCAGCAAGTGCTTTCTGTTGAGGACTCATAGACCAGAATATTCGCGCTATATGGTGGAACCAGTGTATTTTAGAAATCGCAAGAAATGTCAATCCCCTCTTTGTAGATTGTTTGAAATTCGCAGCGTCGCATTTCATGTTATCGCACAGCAGATAATAATTATGTACATGGCCTAAAAGATAAGCTAGTGGTGCTAGTCATGCAGGGCTTTCCGAAAATAATCAACTATATTATATCAATGCATGTGCTGGTGGTCATTATGATAGTGATGATGATGTTGAAGATGATGATGCATAATAATAGCCTGGCTGAGATGACGGCTTACTCTGGATGTCTCTCAATCATCTGCAAATGATCAAAACCTAATAAGATTCAATATTATTGGGCTCATTTGGCAATGTAATATTCCATGAAAGATTGCTAGTCGAGATGGAGGGGGTAAAATGAGGAGGAGAGTGTGAGTTGTACCGAGTTTGCTGTGGAAAAATCCACTTGAGTCCAGCTGGCCGTGCAGCAGCCAACGCACCGACGGAAGGTGCCACCACATTCTTTTTGTTCCTTCCTTTTTTTTTATTTTTTATTTTCTTTGCTTTTTTCAACGAGAAACTTTCAACTTCTTCTTCCTTTTCTTCTTCTTCTTTTCAGCGAAAAGCAGCAGTCGATGCTGATCAATTAAACTAAATGAATGCTCATCTTTCTCTCCACCCCTTCTAGATTCTAGACTATCCTTCAGCCCCACACTTAAACGCCCTGCCAGATCGCATTCGACTTCTCTCTCAAAACAAAAGGCGGCCGACGGCGGTTCGCCTCGTTTCAGACTCGCGGCTGAGACTCGCTGTAAGGGCATTCCAGCGTGATATCTTCTGGTTTCTCTTCTCCTGTCTCTTCTTGACATCTCGCTCCCTATAGTCTCTTCATTGCCCTTCACTTGGTTATTCCAGCCGTCCTAGGACTTTTCTTCTCACCGTCATGCGGAAACCATCACTTGCCCAGGCCGTGTATAACGCGACCTTTCCTCATCCGCGCGCCAGCGACCCTGGCTCCTTTGCAGCTCATATCACCCGCAATCTCGTACCGGAAGTGCGCATTGAAACAAATACTTTCTACGGCCCCTTAGATTCCATTGAGGCCCAATATCCCGGGTTGAATTACTCCTATGGGCCCCATCGCATGAGGCTTAGTCGGTTTACGTGGCACCGGCGACTGTTTCATGTCTTTGATAAATTGCGACTGACTGAGACTGAAATCGCGGAACTCTGTTGTTGGGAGGGGACGAAGTCTGCGCGACGGCGATATGAAGCCGAGGAAGGGATTACAGTACGAGACACAACAGCCAGTGGGGTGCGCCCTGCGACCCCTCCTCGGGAACCAACGGTTGAGATCCATCATTGTGGATTTTGCGGGCCAGAGGAAGAGTTCGAGCTGGATCTTGATCTTGACCAAATGATAGAGACCCATAGCGATCACACCGTACGCGCAAGCGAGTCCCGCAGTAGCTCGAGCATGAGCTCTGATCGTCGACCTGAGTTTGAGGAATACTACAGTGATGATGAAATGGAGAGCTGCGGCGTAGCCTTGAATCAACGATTATTGGACGCGATGGCTGCCCGCGACCAAGGAGCCGACGTGCCTCTGGATGAAGATTGGGAACAATGGTTAAAGGAGGCTGGTGAGCGTGGAGGTTACGGCGACATGGTGCATGCGATTCGATCTAGCCAACCGCTGAGTTTCCTCCCTGAAGCACCAGCATCATCAATACGACATAACGATCCTTACTATACTTCATCTCGAGCGGCCACACTACCTGCAGAGCAGTATCTATTCGCAAGCCCGGCTGATTTATTCGCCTTTCCCCAGACTCCAACTCGTCGCACTCATGGCACGGCGCGTTAGGCTATCATTGCTGCCATTGCACCTTCAAAAGCCTCGTTGCCACCCCAAAATATCTATTTTCCTTTGTGGCTTGCATTTTCTAGCGTATTCTTGCATCTTTTGCATTCTCTTTCCATTTCCTTGTGGACTGGCTCCCTTCGCTGCTCTTTCTCAAGCCTTCCCTTCACTGGTGTGTTCTGCTTTGATACCAAAGCTACGCATAGATCTTCTCGAATTGCGATTGTCGCTAGCCGACATGATTCTCTGTGCTTTAATACCCTCAGTCTTTGCACTATCTATTTTCGTTCTGTCCAAGCCCATATCTCTTTCGTCACAACTAGCTATTCAGTCCTGCCTGGCTGTGAGATTGTACCTGAAATCATGACTTAGTATATGAATGACATCGCTCATCATTTCAATATACCACAATATCCTCGGATACTAATCAATTTCAATTATTTACTTCAAGTAATTACATACAATCATTCCCTGGCTGTCACGGCAATCTCCAATCGCATCCCGCCAACCTTGGGAAGCTCTCGTGGGTCCCACTGATAACCTTTCCTCTCCACCTCCCACCTCCCGGCCTCCAACTTCAACTTCACGCTGCAGCCCTCTCAGACGCGATGCTGTCAATTGTTCCCCAGTCGGGTTGATTCGCAGGCCGAATCAAAAATTGACTTATTACTTGGCTTATGACTCTCTCCTTCATGCTCCACATCCCATCCCTGGCTCCGATCATCGCTCCGACTCCACGATGATAAAGGCAATCTTCTACAGCAAATTCGACACACAGGAGGGTAAGATTATATTGATTCACCTCCAAGCTGATTTGGCTCAAGATCTAACATCACTGTTTCCATTCAGGTCCGAAAGTCGTACACCAAGTCCCCGACGGAGCGATAGTTCCATCCTCGACCGCGCCCGCACAGCCCCTCTTTCTGACCTTCTCCGATGTCTCCTTCTTCGTAATTCCTCGTCAGGAACTCTGTGGAAATTTACTGCAGGTCTGCACAAATGGATATCGTATCCTCGGTTATCCGATTTGCATGAAATCCGCTCGCTATGATCGCAATGAATTTATCTTCAATTTCTGCATAGTTTTAGCGGAGGAGGATGATTTCAGTACATATCGGAGTGTGGTGCAGAAACTCGCGGATTTAATGCATGCTCTTGAAGAACAGAATGCATTCTTGTCTCGAGATTTCTCGAAAAGTGGGGAGGGAAAGGTGCACAGTCTTTGTGAAATGTTAATGGAAGACCTTAACAATTACTGTGAATGCATGATCCCAATCGGTAGGTTGCCAGACATTCTATGTCCCGTATCTTCTTGATGGCTGGGGCTAACTTCAGTAGACGATCTTAACACGCTGAACATCAAATTATTCCCCATTTATCCATCCCCTCCGAGTGTTAAGGCGTGGCATGTGCCCCTGTTCACAGTTCGATATCAGGCTTTTATGGACGAGAATTGGGATCTGACTCTGCAACGGGTAAGTGGCATTATTCTGCAAAGGAAGAATACCCTGGCTAATCTCTTGAATAGATTGTACCACATATAAACGGTGTCAATAGTGTACGGATCATCTCCGTTCTTGCTGATACAGACTTCTCCCTCACCTGTCGCGCCATACGGCATCTCTTATACTATGGCTGTCTCTTTATACTGGACATCTTCTCATTCTCATCTATCTACGCACCTACAGCTCAATTCAGTGCAACCATTTCCTCCGATGAATCGATGCAGCTGGAATGTGCGCGCTATGTGAACACACGCTTTGCACCGCATTCTCCAATTGGACCACGCACACCACTTCCACCAGTACCTGCAGCTACGAGCAGTGGAAGTGGCGGCGGAGTAAGTGCCTTAGGAAGCTCGCTCACCGATCCAGCTGCTAGTGTCTCCCGTGATGGATTCGGCTTTGACGCGGAGGAAATCTGGCCGCTTTTAGGCGATGTCGAGGATGGAACGACAGGGTCTAATAGACCACCCGGCTCGGAATTACCAGTAGACGAGCCATCAACTCCGGGTCAAGGACACCAGATCGTTGATGGGGTGGGTATCGTGGAACTCTACGCAAGTCTCAAGCAAGGACAGAGCGTAAAACAATGGTACTCAACTCACAGTCGTGAACTTGCGAACATCGATATCCGGCGCTTTATTACTTTTGGCGTCATTAAGGGATTCTTGTATCGTGTTCATAAATATGCCTGTGCGACTGGACAGCCGGCTCCGCCAGCTCGTTCGTCCTCCATTTTACCGGTCAACACATCGACTGGACCTTCTTCACGCGTTACCACTGGCAATAATACACCTTATGCTGCATCTAGTGTAGGTGATGAGGCTCCGATATCTTCAGCTACACGCCGAGATACGAGTCGTGAGCGTGCGGGATCTTTCCATAGTGGGAGTCGCAGTGGACAGGCTACTGGAAGTGCGCCGTCGGGGTTATTTGAGGAGGACGACGATGAAGAAATTGATGATCGGACATTGTCGAAGTATCTGGATGGTACGCACTCTTTTGATCAGATTTGTACTGAATTGGAAATAAGCGAGCGAGATTTGACGGCTCGATTGAAGCGATATCCCGGTGAAGTACTGATTATTCACCGGTGATACGATAGTTGCTTGACCCTGTTTTGAGTTTCTGGTGATGCTGTGAAGGATTTTATACCCCGAGATGAATGTTGTATACAAGAGTAACTTGGTCATTGATTAATTATCTACTAGGCTACCTAGCTTAGGTAGGCTGTGGTGTCAGATATCTCACAGTTGTTTTTGATTGTATATGTCTATTTCAAAAGTAGAGACATCGCTGCTAAATAGAACCTCCCAGCCAAGTTGAATATGCAAAGTCAACAACTGAATTAATCGAAGTCACCAAACTACAGAATCATGAAAAGTTATTCGCAAACGCCGGGCCAGCCCATCATTCCAGTCATATCGTAACAAGTGCTTGAGAGAATACAGTGGGAGGAGAATCCCTTGACAAGAGTAGGTAAAACTCCTGTGAAGAACACTCCTAGACACTATCTTCCTTGCCATAGGGAAACGTCTACTCTTCATCCCACTGCTCTATCTCTGCCTTCTCGTACTCAGCCATAGTCGCCGAGTCGAAGATCGTCTCACCTTCCGAAGGAATCGTAGTCTTGATGTCCTCGAAAATAGGCAAGAAAGCATCGTTCCAACGCTTGCGACGATCCATGACAATTTTAGCAGCGTCGCCCACAGCAGGACGAGACACGCCTGCCCCGGCAACATGACTACCACCACCGGCACCGCCGGGACGATGCTTAGCTTGAGAGCCTTTCTTGCTTTTACCCATGGTCCGAGTACGCTTCAGATACGCCTGTTGGACTTGAGAGTCCAAGTCGTCCTGGATAGTCGTAAATTCCAATAAAGCCATATGCTCCTGGGCAATCTTCATCATTCGAGCTTTGCGTGCATTATTCGTGACGATTTGTTTCTTCAGTTCACTCTGTAGAAGACGGAGGCGTTCGGAAACCTCATCATCAAAATGTGCGTCGTAATCCGGGTTGTCATCGGGTCCTAGGAAACCAATGTAGCGTAGCTCTGCCTTAGCACGCTCATCAAGTTGGGCATGGTCCAGTTTAGCAACGGATGTCTTGAATCCTGTGGGTGAGGCATCGCGGAACGCCGTCGCTGGAGGAAGAGGCTTGTCTCCGGACTTTGACTCAATCTCTCCATTTGGCTGGTCAAGTTCCATTGCGTCCCCGCCGAGTCCACTGATCGCTGGTGCATCGCCGTTTGTAGAAGCAGCATTGTCTTCGGGGAGTGTGCGATGTTCATAGCGTAAGAGAGAGCAGAGCCGGCTAATAAGTGGACCGATTGAGACCTCATTAGTCTCGGCCTTGTCGTCCGTCAAGGTATCTATGCTGCCACGTCCTTGATTTAAAGGTAATTGATCTTTATCACTTTGGTTCTGGTCATAGGAAACGCCGTCCTCTTCTGACCATATTTGACGGTAAGACTTCTTCCCCCTGCGTGGGTTCATGAATGGTGTGACTCGATCTCCCTGTATCCGTTTAGTATCCAAGACATTGAATGCGACTCATACAAATAAACTTACTCTTTCCCTCAACCAAGCAATATCCTCCTCTGTCAGGGGCCGAACGTATGGCTCAATGTACGCCAGGAAGGTGTTGGCGCTGACTTGATTGGAAGGTTTGGCGTTACTGAAATCTTTGTCTGGCGCGACACCGGCCATCATGTGGGCAAGGTCGCTTTTGGGGAACCGGGCAACACTGTATATCTCCTTCTTCTCCTCGTCCGTTGTATCTGGGAAAACATCACGAATATGGTAGATCGTCGGATCGTCGAACTTGACTGGGTTTTCACCGAAGACTTGGATCTGAGGTACGGATGGTTGGGGTTCGGGTTGGTGAGAGCTATCACTTGATTCTGACCCAGGACTTCCTGGAGCTCCATCCCCGTCGGCGCCATTCGCGGCACCATTGGGGGAAAGCATGGAAGGAGGCGAGAGAGAAGAGCTTCCCTCGGAAGCGGGGTTTTTGGAATTCTTCGATACTGGGGAAGCAGCTAAATTGAGTCAGTCGATTGAAGATGGTGGGATTCTTGGAGAAAAAAACGACGCGACAGATCTGCGGGGTGGAGTGGTGGTGGGCAAGAGTGGAGTGGCCTCAATGAGAATGAGTGCCCCATGGGATTTGAGCTCTCGCTTACCTCCTTCGATCTTGGTTTCTGCTCCGTCCTGACGCGCCACGTCGTGGGCGCCATGATTCAAAGGCCGCTCTTCTTTACTTGCCCGCTCTTTGCGCTTCTTGACCTTCTTGTGTACCGGATCTTCATCCTCCTCCGTCTCGCGCTTGAGCTTCGCACGATCGCCCACTTCTCGGGATAGTTCTTGATCCTCTACTACATCTTTCCTCTTATGAACCATCTCACGCATACCAACATTGCAGGTCTCTCCGCGGGAGTCTGCCATATCACTCAGACTTCTGAGGTGCTTGGTCAGAGTTTCCAGTGTATTGGAATCAGGTATATTTGGAGCGGCAACCAGCTCAAGCATCTCGGCATATTGGCCATCAGCCGCATCAATAAGCTTCGTCACATCGCTTTCGAGATAGGTGGGTAATGGAGCTGTACTTGTTGGGGCGCCGCCCGCTGTTGATGGGGTTGTGTTGCGGCTGCGAGATTGGCGCGCATCGCGACCTTTACCTTTACCTTTGAAGGCGGAAGGCATTATAGTGGCCCGTTCAGGTACGCCGGGATCGTTTTCGAAGAATAGGACACGGTAGGACAGAGAGAGTCGAGGTCGAAGCTAGAATCGATGAGTCGGAGATGGTCTTAAAGGGTATTAACGGAAGTCGAGTGACACATGCTGCCAGGCACGATATCTCGCAAGTCGATGATCGTTTCGAGACGAAAGTCCCTATGTCGTATTCACATTAGCTACGCGCAGCCAGACGTGAAATGGAGTGATGATCGATTAACAGAGAACCTGCTTTGCCTTGTCGTAGGTACTCGCGCCTCCAAGTTGATCTGGGGAGGAGCTGCACGTGATGCAACGCCATGTTTAGGCGGTGAGTACTAACAAGTCATGCCTCAGGCCAATATTGACTGTTCTGCCAAGGGATCATTCAATGATTGTATAGTATGTATCTACATATCTAGACAAATTGAGGAGACAGACTGGGTTCAAGATGGAGTATATTTTTTGTAAGTGAGCGTAAATGATTAGGACTCATTATGTCCAGATGAATTTCCATCACAATGGTGTGATTTCAATCTTTAAGTTCATCTTTTGCATTAGCTCGATATATATTTTCTAGAACAACACTTAGAGAAGCCAAGGAGACTAGAAGAGCGGACCAACCTGAGGACTTCATTTTAGGACTGACAGTAAACATAGGAGTTCTACCAGGCCAAAAGCGTATCTTTGAGTAGTCCTGTGCTATCCCAAAAGATTGATCAAGACTCAAAAGATAGATTTACTCTGTTTGTATGTTTTACTCGAGTCGACCACTGAAGTGCCGATCTTCCCGCAAACGACACCCGCAAACGGCCTGCCCGTTGATCATCCTCACCTACCCATGCTAAACCCTCAAGATCCCACTGGTATATTATAGCAATCTTTTGGAAGAACTAATTAGTAGTCAATGGTAATTTCAACGGATTTACGGTCATCTGACTCAATTGGAGCTTATGTTTCCCTTTTTCCAACAGTGGGAATGGTCTCCCAAGTCTATTTTGCCTCGTGGTTTCTCAGCCCCTGCCCACATTCCTTAGACGGACACGATCGATTCTCTTACATTCCTTGGCGGAAGATGGCTATAATGGGCTATTTTGGAACTCGGAATCGCCGCGAGCGACATGATATTGACATAGTAAATATTTCTCAAAATGATCGCCTTTCGCAACTTGATCCTTCTTTCTTTTCCATTATCACTGCGCATCACCATGCACCTGTACTTGCAGGCCATCTTGATTGATTTACCCAATATAATGTTTGATTTGGAACAGCACAATCTCAGCATACTTTAAAGATCGATCACAATCATGTCTCGCACCGCCCCACCCGATTCCGAAGCCACAGTCGCCACGTTATTTGCAGGCCCTGGCAGTGCCTCGAATTCTTCTTCATCGGTTAGTGTAAGTATAGCCTCAACCCAAGACCACGAGGAGTCCCGAAGAATGCCTCAAGGCTGATTCAAATAAACTATGTAGGAGAATGTGGGCTTTCGATTCGTCCTTGACCGGACCGTTCAGACTCTCTCCAGTAAAGGCGTCCCCGACTCTGGCTCTCTTTCTGGCCTTCTATTCGTGCCAAGTCTGAGTCCGAAGGATATTTGCAATCAAGAGCTCGCTTCGATCATTCCATCCAATGTGACACGGGCCAAGGACGTTTCAGATTATGGTTATCCAGTCATCGGGCTTGCCCCATGGATATCTGATGACTGTACGCAAAAGTTCCTGGCTGCCTCGCGTGATGCTGGCACCTCTGCTCTTGTAGTCTTTCAGCCAGCCGACAATAAAACGGGACTGCCACCGCCTGCTACGGATGATACTTGGAAGCTAGAAGACGAAAATTGGAGAGGCGACAACAACTACCCCGTCTATGCCATTCCTGGACCCTCAGGCCTAACCTTATTGAAGGAACTGTCGTGGTTCTCAGACGGAAACCCCAACGTCTCAGCCCAGCATCGAAGTCTGCATACTCGGAATCACGATAGTGACCGGTTATTTACTATGATTGATACCAGTGAGTTTCCCTAGAAGACAATACCTAATTTGCTTCTGCTCATCCGTCCTAGACACAACACCAAACCAAGAACCTAGTCTCTGGAGCTTTGTGCTTGCGATTCTAGGGACAATAGTGGGACTTACCCTGGTACTTCTCATTCTCTATCGAATTATTCAGCGGAAACGAAGAGTCATGCTCCGCGAACGCATCAACGCCGGAGAAGTTGATATCGAACAACTCGCCTTGAACCAATTTAAAGTTCCCCGAGAGACCGTGGAGAAGATGCCACAATACACCTACCTAGGCTTCACGCAAAACCCAGAGACAGAGTCCCTCAAAACACCCGTGCAAACAAAGGCCATCGAAGTCGAGTCTAGCAGTGCTGCATCCACGCCATCCCTCAGTGAAGGAAGAGATAGTACAGAAAGTGACGAATCTGGACTCAAAAAACCCGAGCCAGCATTTATAAACCCGAAGACAGATGATTCAGATGATTCCGATGAGACGAGCTCATCACGAAATCCCTACCGGCTGAGCCATACTCAGACCACCTGCGCAATCTGTCTGGATGATTTTGTGGCCGGCATTACGACTGTTCGTGAACTGCCGTGTGGTCATATCTTTGACCCGGGATGCATTGATGAATATCTCACGGAAACTAGCAGTCTTTGCCCTCTTTGCAAAAAGAGTGTCCTGCCCCCAGGGTCGTTACCAATCCAAGTCACCAATGAAATGGTTCGACAGGAAGCAGCGGTAAGGAGGGGTCGAAATTAGTGACATACATGATAGAGACGGTGTATTATAGTGGTCAGCATTAGCGAGTACTTAGCGCATTACAATTATATATTATTGCATTGAATAACTATGTTATCCATTTGGTTTTGTTGGAGTGAGATACAGCATTAATGATCATATATGGGAAGCTTTATTGCAGTTTGTACAACTTTTTGCAGTTTTCTTGTTAGCATTAAGCGAGAGGATATACATAGTATACACTGAGACAACTCACTAGGCGGTGGGACGGTTCGATGGGTAGTAAACTGGACACACCGCCTATTATGTAAGGACTCAAGAGTCACGTGGATGGGAACGGCTAAAGTAACACCTGAGGCACCAACTAGCGGAAAAGATCAAGTGGATTCACTAACTCACTGTGATTGGTGAAAATCCCACACTCGGCTAATCGCTAGCGTCCCACACACAATCCTCAGTCTTTGGTCTTTCTCTCTCGAACTTTTTTGCAGTTGCGACAACGACAACCGACGACCCTGTGAAGCCGACAAGGTACGACACGAATTCTATTGATTCATTTCATTGCCATCACCACTTCAATTCAGTCACTGACATCGATTCCGTATAGATGGGTGCCCTCAAGTACGTCGAAGAGATCCAGAAGAAGAAGCAGTCCGATGTTATTCGGTTCTTGCTCCGCGTTCGTTGCTGGGAGGTGAGATAAAACCCTGACACCCCCTCGATTGCCTAACATCTCCGCCGAGAACACGTATACGTTAGCCATGGGAAAATGCCACAGCAAAATGGTAATTACTGGGCATCTCGAACGATACTCATTCGGCGGAAATGATTGTGGCACGCAAAAAGACTCCCTTGAGGGCTTGTGTCTTGCTATACACTCGTTGAACTTTGCTGAGAGTGCATCAATATAGCTCCGCCAGCTGAACGCCATCCACCGTGCTTCGCGCCCCTCCCGCCCCGACAAGGCTCGCCGTCTTGGTTACAAGGCCAAGCAGGGCTACGTCGTCTACCGTATCCGTGTCCGCCGCGGTGGCCGCAAGCGCCCTGCTCCTAAGGGTGCCACCTACGGCAAGCCCACCAACCAGGGTATCAACCAGCTCAAGTACCAGCGTGCTCTGAGCGCTACCGCTGAGGAGCGTGTTGGCCGCCGCTGCGCCAACCTGCGTGTCCTGAACTCCTACTGGATCAACCAGGACTCCACCTACAAGTACTTCGAGGTTATCTGTGTCGACCCCCAGCACAAGGCCATCCGCCGCGATGCCCGCATCAACTGGATCTGCAACCCTGTCCACAAGGTGAGTTGTCCAAATTTCTTCGAGTCGTATCCGATCATGGGAACAATATTGACAAAAAATTTTTTTAACAGCACCGCGAGGCTCGTGGTCTCACCGCCACTGGCAAGAAGTCCCGTGGTATCAACAAGGGCCACCGCTACAACAACACCAAGGCCGGTCGCCGCCACACCTGGAAGCTCCAGAACACCCAGAGCTACTGGCGTTACCGTTAAGTGCGTTAATGCACTGCGGTGGACTGGGTTTGAAAATATTGGCTGCATCTGGTTATCTCTTCGAACACTTCTCTCCCGTACTGTGTCTTTCACACCGGGTATGAGTTTAATGCAGACCACCAGGTTCTGTTTTTAGCCAAAAAGCCATTTTTTGTTTTATGTTGAATTCCCCCTTGTTTAACGAAGTATGACTGGTTCAACTCCTACGGGCGCCACAAAATCGTAAGACTTGCCAACGGTAGTCTCGTAAATATAGACTGGCCTGGAGTTTATATTGCCAAGTCCGCGTAAGCGTGCGTAGATATTGTGCGTTCGTAGCACTGCAAGGCTGCTTCTGTCAGCTTATTGCCAGGTCAGGTTATGTCTCTGTATCAGGGACCAAGCGTTTGAAATTCTAAACTCCATGCTGCACTTATTCGTCCACTCTTTTAATCCAAGCCTGGAAACTCCACTTGCGTGATTCAAGTTCAAAGGATTCTAAAGATAGCTGAGAGTTTGTGGCCTAAGGCATCAGTCTATAGTCGCACCTTCCCTGTTGGAGCCACTAGCCGCCTTCCCAATCCGTCCAGGCGACTATGAGGTGCTGCAACAACCTCCTTTCGTTTCTGTCTCTCTTTGTCTTCTGTCTTTGATACAATTCAATCACTTTGCATGATATAGCCCAACATCGAGTCTAGCTCGACTACAAAGAGCATCGCATCGCATCATCTTCGTCTTCGTCTTCGTTACATTTGCTTATCGTCAACTTCCCCACGATCTGATTGCATGTCCCTCGCTGACGAACCGAGCTCTACAAACTGGGATCCTACTTGATTTTACACCCTATCCGTCTCTGAAGAACTAGACGACCAGATGTGCCTCGATGTCCTCTCGATCTGGACGTAATCCTCCATTCTCTTCCCATCCTAACACCGGTTTTGGCGGTCTCCTTCCTTCGATCCCTTCCTCGACTTCGACGACAGAGCGGTCTCTTCGTCACCCTCACGAGCCTCACGATGCTTCAGCCATGTCGAAATTAGATGGCGACTCGCTCAACAGCTCATACCGCCGTGGTCACCACCGTTCAATCAGCCACCCGTTCACTTCTGCGTTGACAGGCATGGGTCGAAAGCGTGATAAGGCACCACCAAAAAATGACAAATATGATAAAGAGATTAAATGGGATTCCGACTCAGACTCAGACGAGGTTACATACCCGATCCAGCCAGTTTCTTCAAGTCCTCGGAAAGACTCAAACAGAGGGGGACCAAGTAATGGCACGGCCGAAACCAAATGCGGAACTTGCAACTCCACTGTGCGATGGCCACAGCATCTGAGCGTCTTTCGATGCAGTGATTGCCTCATGATCACGGACCTTGAACCGGATACGCCAGGTGAAGGCACCCATACTGGTGATGCTGAAGTGGATGATCGAGGACCTCGAGCTCGCGCTGACCATCCTCCAAACTCAAACTTCAACCCGAAGGAGGCTCACGTCCCATTTGCTCCTCCAGAGTACATGACTGGTAATTATACAGCCAAAGAGTCTTGAAGTCACAATGATTGGAACTAACAGGACATTTAGGGAGTCTCACATCGGCCAATAGACTTGGTGGCATGATCGATGTGTGTCTGTCAAAATATTTTGATAATCTTCTTGATGAGACCCAGAAAAGGCCAGTGCCCGATGAATCCCGCGCAGGTAGACTGGTTGCTCCTAGGGATCACGATGGTGCGACTTTGTCACCGAACAACTCTGGCGCCAACCACTTGCCGGGGTCTCGGGACCCTCGCAGTCGCAGCACGTCGGCCTCCAGTGAAAAAGGAAGGATCTATGATACGAAGACCAAGCCAAACTTCTCGATACCATCTGCGGGCAAACCCAAAGAGAAGCCTTTGCCAGAATTACCGATTAGAACACGTGCCAATTCGGACATAAAATCCCATCCGAGAAGCCAGCGCCGTCCCTCCAATACACCTCAACCCCATGACCATCCAGAGAATCAGGATCAAGGCCATCAACCGTTCATCTTCAAGCGGGTGGAGAACTATCTGATCAATGCATTCAAGGGAAGTAGTGTCTTGAACAAATCCTTTCCCACCTACCAGCCATCGATAAGATCTGCTAGCAGCGGCAACCCGCCTAGAATGAAAGTGGACCCTAAAACGACGGCGGATCCGATGTTCAATGTTCCTGTGTTTGAACCTGATGCCAAAACACTCCTTCTTGGAGACGTTGCCGAGAACTCTACTTGGTGGATGACAGAATGGGCTCAGGCTGAAGGAAAAGTCCACCAGCCGTCTAAAGACCACGGAACTCATAGATCTCGCTCAGTCTCATCCCGAAGTCCCCGCGTAAACTGGGCCGAGGTCAGCCAGTGGTATCACCTTATTCTTACGGCTGGTAGCTCTTGGAATGAGCAATGGAGAAGAAAGAAGCCCGACCCAACCCGCTCGGAGGCGGACAATATTCGGAATCAGCGATGGGAAGCAATTGACCTAGCGGCCATCGAGAACGAGATTGTTGACTCTCGCGTACATCTCCAAAGAACATTGATGAAGGCCACTGAAAATCTCTTGAAACGCCCTCGGTGTATTTTGAAGAAGCCAGAAGACACTAGATTCTTGTTCATCCTGCTAGCGAATCCGTTATTATCCTCTCCAGGTGCATATTCGCCCGTGCGGACCACTCCTCATCGTGAAGATCGTCGCCCTTCTCACCCCGGCGATGTTCGATCAAATATGAGAGACGGCAAGCCAGGTCGAAGAGAACCAGCCGTGGCTGCGCCGAGCCATGGTACTAGTTCCAACCACCATTATGGAATCCTCAAGCGAATTCTCGGCTTGTTAGCCAATCTTCCCAATGAAGCCCATCATGTGTTCATATCATGGTTCTCTCGATTCTCGCCTAAGCAGTTTGAAAGACACGTGGATTTGATAAGTGGCTTCGTTAATTACAGACTAACCCGTCAGCATGGTCGCAAGCGTACCCAGGTCGCTAAGGACAAGAAGGATGGCGATGAGCTTGTTCCAAGTTTTGCTAGTGCTGCGGGTAATACGGCCGCTGAGCTACACGCTGCCATAAATCGACGAAGCCCTCAAAAGAAGCCGGCGAAGAAGAAGGAAGAGCCTATAATCTATGCTGAAGATTGGCAAATCCGTGCGGCTGCAAGAGTCATGTCTCTGCTTTTTGCGGCAAATAGCAACAATCATTTGCGCAAACCCGATGGCATGGAATCAAAAGCACGTCTTCATGCGGAAATGGGGACCAACAACCTCGCGCATCAGCGGGGATATATGGTCCCAATAAGTTCTTTCTACAACACTCTTCTCGATTACTCTGACTTGATTGGGGATTTTGAGATCTGGGAGTCAAAAAGCTCTAGGTTTTGCTTCTGCAGATATCCTTTCTTCCTAAGCATCTGGGCAAAGATACGTATCATGGAACATGACGCCCGCCGCCAGATGGAAGTGAAAGCTCGAGAGGCCTTCTTCGATAGTATTCTCAAGCACCAGGCGATTAGCCAGTATCTTTTGCTGAAAGTTCGCCGAGAATGCCTTGTGGAAGATAGTCTTCGCGGTGTGAGTGAAGTAGTTGGAACAGGACAAGAAGAGATCAAGAAGGGCCTTCGGATTGAATTCATTGGAGAAGAAGGCGTCGACGCCGGTGGATTGCGCAAAGAATGGTTCCTCCTGTTGGTACGGGAGGTCTTCGACCCGCATCATGGTAAGTAGTGGTCAGAACCTACACTTCAAAAGCTCATACTCACAAATTGCAGGCCTTTTTATCTACGATGAAGACTCGCAGTATTGTTATTTCAACCCTTACTGCTTTGAATCCTCTGAACAGTTCTTCCTGGTCGGTGTTTTGCTGGGACTTGCCATCTACAATTCTACAATTCTCGATATCGACTTGCCGCCTTTCGCGTTCCGGAAGCTTCTTTCGACAGCACCCCAAACAAATGCTCCCCCGACTGCAAATTCACGTAGGTCAAGGTTTAAGTTCACGTTGGACGACCTTGCTGAATACCGACCCGCCCTTGCGAGAGGGCTTCGTGCTTTGTTGGAGTTTGATGGTGACGTCGCGGAAACATTTTGTTACGACTTTGTTGCTCAAGTTGACCGCTACGGAGAAGTGGTCAATATCCCTCTTTGCGCTGGGGGCGAGAAAAGAGCGGTGACCAATGATAATCGCGGAGAGTTTGTTGAACTTTATGTCCATTACCTTCTTGAAACAGCAGTCACTAGACAGTTCGAGCCATTCAAACGTGGATTTTTCACTGTCTGTGGTGGCAATGCCCTGTCGCTTTTCCGGCCGGAAGAGATCGAGCTGCTTGTTCGAGGATCAGACGAAGCACTCGACGTACAATCTCTCCGTGCAGTGGCCACCTATGATAATTGGCAGTCGCATCGACCAGAATCTCTTCCCGTTGTGCAATGGTTTTGGGAATTCTTCGAGAACGCTCCGCCGGATGCCCAGCGGAAGGTTTTGTCATTTATTACTGGTAGCGACCGAATCCCTGCAATGGGTGCTACAAGCCTCACAATTAGACTTGCTTGCATGGGAGATGATTGCTCTCGTTACCCAATCGCACGCACCTGTTTCAATACGCTAGGGCTGTATCGGTACGCCAACCGCGAGAAGTTCAGACAGCTGCTGTGGGAGGCAGTGGTGAATAGTGAAGGATTTGGCTTGAAGTGATTATCCTCTACGTCTGCTCCTGGTTGAGCGGTCATGATTTTATGATTACTTGTGCATTGTATAGATGCATTTTCTGGGTGCAATGGCTGCTTAGAATACACGTGACTTATATTGTTCATTGCGATGCATGCCGTCCCCTGAGAAGACGGGAGTTGTTTCCATTTGGCTTTTCTAAACGTACAAACATACATACGTCTACACATTTCTGAGTCGAGTCCTAAGACTGAATGTTATCAACTTGACATATTGAGTATTAAAGCAGTAGAGTCTAGATAGGATGGCATGAAGTGCCATAATCCTTTTTCGAATGGTTCCAATCTGGTAGTGGTCTGGTAGTAGACTAGTGTCAGAAGTTACCAAAGACCGTGACAATGGTTCATACATGACCAAGTTGGCAATGGCAGTCCTGATTCTCTTTCCTGTCCCGTAAACCCGGCACTTACATCCCCAAAGCCTGGTATCTCAGAACAGCCAGAAGGAAGCCAACTACTCCTGCTTTTCAAGTCCATTGCCCGGAGGTACGGGGAAAGGGCAGTTAATCAAGTAATTGCGGCAAGGAATATCACTAGGATCATCCGATTCAGGGACAATACGACCCTCATTCAGCGGCCAACCGGTATTGATATCCTGGCAACCACCGCCGGAGTGGTCCTCATGGTAGTTACTGCAGTAACCGCAAGTGTGGTCATTGAGAAGATGGTTCTTGGCAACGAGAAGCGAGAAGTAGCCCTCGTATTTGAAAGAACGGGCTGCGTTGATCTCATCATTGGAGGGTGAGATAGGATCGTGATCGACTTCGCCAGTCCAGAGCTCATTGCCTGTGCAGCCGGCTGTATCGTAGAGGACGACCTTGCCAGGTTTGGCTGCTGCGAGGGCAGAGAGGAGGGTGATGATTGTGAGGGATGAGAAATGCATTTTGCTGTTTATAAACTCAGAATCGAGGGAGGTGAGGAAATTAGAGGATGATCGTGTTATGAAGTCAAGATCAAGGAAGTAGAGGGGTTTTTATAGGTTTACAAGGAAGTATTGATAGATTCGACCTGGCTGGCAGTACTCTGCCAAGATGAATGGGATATTCACGAATAGAGTAGAGATTGACTCGTTCACCTAATCATGTACCTTGGATGAATCACCCAATGGCAAGTTTCGGACTTTTGGCAGTCAATGGGCACAGTATCTCCATTCTATGGAGCTTTCTGCCATAAGCTGATGTTGGGGGCGTAGATGTGGATTTTAAGGTTACTTTTTGGGGCGTAGATGTGGGAGTTTAAGTTATACTTACGATGGGACGTGGGGGTTCCTCGATACTAGTATTATAGCTCAGAAGGCTTGGGAGATAATGGCCAAATCGATGCTTTGCTTAAACCGAATGCTTCGGGAGATAAGAGAGCTCGTCATCTAGATTGATGGATGTATAGTTTTGAATAGGATAGACAGCCTCGAAAAAGTGGACAAAAAGGGACGTTGACCCCTAATTAGCTTGTCATCACAATTGAGACATGAAGACTTTTCAAACACCAATAAAAATAGAATCTCATTACTCTAGCTTCTGCAGATCTTCAGAAGAAGGCTATTATTTACCGTCTTGGCGTCATCTTACGCTACTGGCCCCCAATATCTAAGATGATCGCTTACGCCAAGAGCCATTTCTGCGCGATTTTAGTTCTTGGTATTAAATGAGACTCACTGACGAATGGATTAAACCTGAGAGCATCTCTAAATTGACTTGGAGCCTTGGAAAATAGTATACCGTGCTTGATTTCCAGTGGTGCATTACCCTCGAACATTTAGATGAGCTCTCAAACAACACAACGTTCAGAAAACGTTATTTCAGATGTGATGGCCAACCGTCATTGTGAGAACATTATTTATATACTACTAAATTAGATTTTGGCAATCTAATCTGGGTAACATGGAAGTCCACTCTTACTCATAGACCACGAGCATGCCCTTGAGTACAATTCTCATGCCCGTGCCTTTGGAAAGACCATGGAAAGAATGATGTGTTTTTTCTGGATGGTACAGATAGTAAATGTTACAGCAGAACGTGGGGATCCTTAAAATTTGGGTGTCGGATCTTGCTGACTGAGGAATCCATTGATAATGTGGAATTTTGATGTATGTCCAGGGGCCGGTTAGTAGTATATATAACATTTTGAATCTATATTTTGGACAGCTCTGGAGTGTAATAGCATAGAAGTCATGCCTTTACCGCTACTGTGAAGTACTAAATGGATTTTATAAATTATGCAGAGCGTATCAAATCTCTCAATGAGACATCCGAGAGGATGGGGCATAAGAAGGAGGGAGCCAGAGGTCAACTTTGCCTAGGAGGACAGCAGCCACCACTGACAAGACGACAATTTATGTTGACTATGAGATAGGGCAAGTTGAGCTCAACATCGGCGGAAAAGAGAAGCCGAGACCCACCAGACGAGGGGGGTATACTTTAGCTTCTGTAAAAAGTATGAAACATCTCAGCGTCTACTAAAACTGCTAAAGTAGCCGGCCTAACAAATCGACTTTCCTGTATTGTGACCCGCGGGATCTCTAATTACGTTTACTCATGAGAATGCTTCCAAGCTCTTCATTCCGATAGTAAGAGTATATAACTACTCTCCATTTACCGAAATACTTTCTCATTTCGTGTGACAATGCCCCGCATCTTCGCAGCCCAAGCTGTGAACATACAGTAGTATTATGAAGTTGATGCCCCACATTCTCTTCCCCACAAATGCTCTCCGCATTTCACTAAAATGTAGATATTATACTAGAGTGTGTGCTCCCATTCATGCAGGTGGAAATTGTATGATCCGGTGATTTTCCGTTCTCGGGCTTACCCCTGCGTTTGTTAGCTGCCTCCGTATATCTACAGCACGTTGGCTATGGACGCAACGAAAAGGAAACCAATATCGACGAAATATTTCGAATCAAGACTACTACCTACTATTTATCCGAGAAAATGATAGGAGGAAGGTAGTAGTAGTACCTCGGTACTTCTATTGCATAGTTTGGAGTTCTTCCGAAGTTTACCCAGTCGTCAAAGTCAAAATATAGACCAGACAGGCTTCTTCTCCGTTAAAGGACAAGCCACCTCTCAAATATTACTTGCCAAGAGAAAAGCATATCAAAGAATGGCTTAGCGTATACTACTATGCCGTTTGGTGCGGAGATGAGCCGGTGTGTTCGGCTACCCCGGACAACTTTGAAAGCTAACATGGAAGTTGTATTGCTGATCACTTTGCTCGGGGCTTGAACAGCCGGAGAATGGCATCATAATTGACTGAGGGGTATAGTTGAGGGATTTGAGTAGAATAGAAAATGTATATAAAGGGTCTGTGACCACCACTCTAGGGACTCGGAAGCTATTCGTTAATTCAGTTGAAGCTACTGGTATTATCCAGCACAGACTACAACCATGTGGTCCGGAAAGCACATTGGGATTGCCTTGATAATCTCATCTCTATATGGCATAGGTCATGCAGAGCAGAATATCACTGATACTCACTTCTATGGCCAGTCTGAGCCAGTCTATCCTTCCCGTAAGTGTCCAACACCACTTCTCTTTTCCATAGATTAACTGACTGTCTATAGCAAATGCCACGGGGAAAGGTGATTGGGCTGACGCATACAAGAAGGCGACAGCTATGGTTGCTCAAATGACATTGGAAGAAAAGGTTAGCCTACTACCCAAGTTCATACTGATACTCGAATAAAATCCTAATTAAAGGCAAGAATAACCTTACATACGGAATTTCAACCACTGAGAATGGATGCTCTGGAAATATTCAGGCCATTCCCAGACTAGGCTTTACTGGGATGTGTCTTCAAGATGCGGGTAATGGAGTCCGTTTTACCGATTTCGTCAATAGCTATCCCAGTGGCATTCATGTCGGAGCAAGGTAAATACCGCATTAGACATCCTACAGAGAAAGGCTAAGCTAACTTAACCTAACAGCTGGAATAAGAGTCTGGCACATGATCGTGCATGGCACATGGGTGGGGAGTATAAGAAGAAGGGCGTACAGGTTGCTCTGGGACCCGTTGTTGGGCCCTTAGGACGAGTCGTGACAGGTGGTAGAAATTGGGAAGGTTTGTCTTCAAAGAAAGAAATCCAAACAACCTGCATTTGACTAAAAGCTTGAAAGGACCGTCTAATGATCCATATCTGGCTGGTGTAATGGGTGCGGAAAGTGTACGGGGTCTCCAAGACCAAGGAGTGATCTCAAGTGTAAAGGTATGCCTTTGCATCAGCTCGAGGGAACGTGCATGATTGTTCAGAAAGGACCTAATACTTTATCTTTTAGCATTTCATCGCGAATGAGCAAGAGCTTTACCGAAACCCGACCCTCGACGACCAAAACCGGACTATTGAATCAATTTCGAGCAACATTGACGATAAAACAATGCACGAGCTATATCTCTGGCCCTTCCAAGATGCGCTCAAAGCAGGAGCAGCGAACATTATGTGCGCTTACAATCGTGTCAATAATTCATATGCGTGCCAAAATAGCAAGATCTTGAATGGGTTGCTCAAGACAGAGCTAGGGTTCGAGGGCTTTGTCGTCACTGACTGGAATGCTCAACACGCTGGTGTTGCTGCAGCCCTTGCAGGACTTGATATGGCCATGCCAGACGGCCAGTCGTTCTGGGGTAATAACTTCACAGAAGCATTTACCAATGGTAGTGTGCCGGAATCTCGTTTGGATGATATGGCAATAAGGTACGAATTTCTTCGACTATTCGCTGCAATATCAATGAATGTCCCTAACATATCGGTAGGATTGTTGCTTCTTGGTATAAACTCGGCCAGGATGACTCGAGCTTTCCGAAGCCTGGAGTCGGGATGCCCTATAACCTCAGTAGGCCTCACGATATCGTGAACGCATTGACGAAGGATGCTAGGCCTGTCCTATACGAAGGTGCTGTGGAAGGTCATGTTCTTGTCAAGAATGTGAACAACTCTCTTCCTTTAAAGTCACCAAAGTTAATATCAGTATTTGGATATGATGCTAAAGCTCCGCCTGCCTACATGCCAAATGGACACTCCATTACTAGCAATCCCTGGGCAGTTGGCCTCGCGCCAACAACACTCAACCTTGCAGAAGCCATAACTGCGTCTTCGTCCGATGAAATCTCCAAGCTCCAGGTTGCCTTCAATGGTACCTTAAGTGTCGGTGGCGGCTCTGGAGCAAGTGCAGGTCCTTACTTAAGTGCTCCTCTTGATGCTCTTCAACAGCGAGCTTACGAAGATGGCTCTGTCGTAATGTGGGATACGACTACTGTACCCGGATCAACAGGTTTGATGGAAATATCTGATGCGTGCCTTGTCTTCATCAATGCATTTGCAACAGAGGGAATGGACCGTGGCGGAGCCTATGATGACTACTCAGACGATCTTGTCAATCGAGTCGCGAAAACATGTGCCAACACAATTGTCGTTATCCACAATGCTGGAACTCGTCTGGTGGACCAATTTGCCGACAACCCTAACGTGACGGCGATAGTTTTCGCCCATCTTCCTGGTCAGGATTCCGGCCGAGCTCTTGTATCACTTCTATATGGCGATGAAAATTTCAGCGGCAAGCTTCCTTACAGCGTGGCCAAGAATGAATCTGACTGGGAAAATTTCCATCATGCCGTTGCAGAAGCTCCATATAATTATTTCCCACAGGATGATTTCGATGAAGGTGTTCTCATTGACTACCGTTACTTCGATGCGAAGAATATTAGTCTTCGATATGAATTCGGCTTTGGGCTTTCATATACTTCTTTCGAGTTCTCGCGTCTGGAGGTCTCTTCTGTTGAGAAGGGAATTGCTGCATATCCCAGTGCAGCTATCGAGCAGGGCGGTGCTATTGATTTGTGGGATGTCATTGCCACAGTCAATGCCACGATTCAAAACACCGGGGATCGAATTGGCGCTGAAGTTGCCCAGCTTTATGTTGGCATTCCCAATGGTCCAGTGAAGCAGCTTCGTGGGTTCGAAAAGATCAAGATTCCGGCCGGAGGAGATGTTCAGGTCTCTTTCCCTCTAACTCGTCGTGATCTAAGCAGTTGGAATGTGGATTCTCAGAAGTGGGAGGTACAGAGTGGAAGCTACAATATCTTCGTGGGCTCTTCTAGTCGGAATCTTCCTCTGACAAGCACATTGGAAATTGTCACTGAATAGAGAATATGGAGTGTTCACAGTGTGAAGTGAATATTTAGTCTCACACAAAGGTACATTCTCAAGTACTACAATGCATATGATACTTAGGTAGACAGTCTCATTCATTCTGCATTCAATAATTTTCTACTACATTGTGTACTTACATGAAGCAATAACACTATGAGAGAGCAAGAATTCTCCCAGCACTCCATAGCAGATAAAGACAGTTCAAATTCCCCCACCACCAAACCAGTCCGCGTACTTGACTCCAAGTTGGATGATCAATGAGGATGTAAACAGCCCCATACACAAGTCTCGCAAGTGTATAAGATAAACCCGCAGCATTTATCTTCCGGGAAGATACACCCGCATGTGACGCGAACAGGATACTGGCAACAAGCAAAGTGAAGTTCTCAACGGAGTTGGCATGAGCCGATTCATTACGCTTGAGCATGTCAAGTTGCTTCCGCGTAAGCTTTCCATCTCGTACAGCTGCTTCGCCATATTTGGACAGATCCTCGCGCGGTGACGCCTGGTGGTCAATGGAGTACCATTGCTTGAGAGTTCGTGAGGAGAGAATGCCGTAAGCGTATATGAAGTGGAATCCCACGAAGGCGGGGCCATAATTTGGGATAGATGGGTTGAGTGTGTCAGCAGCACGAAGGCCAAGAGATGTTAGAAGCGAGACCATGATGATGATAGCCTAGTGCAGCACTTGAGCTTCAAATTTGATAGAAGGTCGAGATGTTTATGATATTAAATGGTGAACAGTCGGAGGCACCGGCTTTAAATGCATATGGACGTTCAAATTGGGGGCTGAAATAGCGCGTGACGTGGAGATTGAATGCTTAGTAGAACTCGAAGGAGTTAGGGTATTTTCCAGGACTTGATTGTATCATCAAGGACGTTGATAGTTGAGAGAGTGCCTATTAGAACCGAACTAGTGCATTTTCAAGCATTCTCTCAGTGATGAATTGGCAAGGCATGCCTGAATTCATGCTTGATCGGAGACATTTCTGGCCAGGAATAGACCCTCAATTAAAAGTATGTAGTAGATCAATGTCTTCCAATAATTGAATTAAGTAGACGAGATCCCTCGACGAGAAGTTGTGCAATTCCGCCGTGATTATACTGTGATGGTGGAGTTGTAAAAAGGAAAAGTGGACCTTATCGACTCCGCCAAAGTCGAGCTTCAACTTCAACTTCCAACTTCTTCTTCTTCTTCTTCTTCTTCTTCTTCTTCTTCACTTTTCACTTCCCTTCGCCTCAACCACCAAAAATGGTCAAACCTCTCACATTCAAGGGTGACAAGCCCAAAAAGCGCAAACAGCGTGATCCCGATACCGAAAAATCCAGCAAGACTCGCAAGACCGACAACCCCGAGCCCGAGAATAATGACGATAATCCCGAGGATCAAAGCTGGGTTTCCGCTGAGGCCGCAAGTGATATTGCAGGCCCGATTGTTTTTGTGCTTCCATCGGATGAACCAACTGCCATTGCAACTGATGCGAATGGGACGGTTTTTGCTAGCGTGTTGGAGAATCTAGTCGAAGGAGACCCCGCCACTGCGGAACCTCACGATGTGCGCCAGGTTTGGGTTGCCACGCGTGTGGCTGGTACCGAGTCATTTAGCTTCAAAGGACATCATGGAAAGTATGTATCTTCTATCAGACTCTATTTATGATAAATGAAATATCGGAAACTGACCCAAATCCCAGATACTTGAGCTGCGACAGCCACGGTCTCTTCAGCGCAACAGCCTCCGCCGTTTCCCACTTCGAATCCTTCCTCGCTATCCCCTCCGTTGATATCCCCGGTACATTCGCTCTACAGGTCCGGGGTGGAGACTCGGAGACCTTCCTAAGTATTAAAGAGAGTGCAAAGGCTACTGGCGGTGTGGAAATTCGGGGCGACGCGACATCAGTGTCATTTGAGACGACTGTGCGCATTCGCATGCAAGCGCGATTTAAGCCGCGTCTACGCGCGAATAAGGAGTCTAAGGCATATGAGAAGATCAGTCGAAAGGAATTGGAGGGCCTTGTGGGACGGAAATTGGAGGATGATGAAGTGAAGCGTTTGAGGAAGGCCAGGCGAGAGGGGAATTTCCATGAGGAAATGCTTGATGTTAAGGTCAAGGGCAAGCATGATAAATTTGCTTGAGAGAATCTCTTCTCGATATGGTCCATAACATGCCGAGCTGATGATTTTGCACGAATCGCAAGCCCTTGACGGCTGGGCTCATTACGACGGTCTTCTGGACTGTCTACATCACCTCTCAGGGACACTGGGTTTGAAATAAGAGTCCCGGTTTCGACTCGTCTACTCGGATTTTCTAGTACATTCTTATACAGAGTCTCAGACTGCACGGTATCTGACTTCTAGAGCCGTTCTGTAGGTTGTTGAGTCCTCGAAGAGAACCACCGACACGGCCTCGTCCTCCTCCACTACCTCCTCCACCACCATCTCCTCCCCCAGGCTATTTCCCTGGTGGGTGGAATATGCAGCTTGCGACTTACAAAAAAAAGTCTCATGCATACAGAATTTAGATTATCTAATATATACACCAAGTGATGATCGGTAGGTTCATACTTTTATCTCTGATATCAACCGTTCCAATATAGCGCAATGCAAGATATCACTCACATTAATGAACTGGAGACATGAATCTCAAAATAGACATATCCAAATCGTACCAGTCTATGAAACCCCGTGGTCTTGTTTTTTTTTCATACCAGTACACTAGTCCTAAAATCCCAACTTCCTTTGATCACAAGGTAAATAAACTCGAATTAGCCTGAATCTTCATTTCCAACCCGGCTGTACATCGGACGTCTCCCCGCACTGTCAGAAAAAGGTCACGCATTCCCTCGAATCATGCAAAGCCCTAGCTTGGCTTAAATGCGCCTAATTCATTAGTTCGCTCAAATCTAACTTCTGCATACCACCGGTACTATCAGGGAATGCCACTATAGGTAGAATCACCCCCCTGTTGTGGCGTTTTCTCCATGCCAAGGAAGGGTCTGCTCACATTTTGAGCTCATGAGGAACGGAAAAGAAGAGGAAACTCCCGGAATTTTAGCTGCAGCCCAGAGAATCCAAGATGAGGGGAATATTTGAGTAAAATTAATCTACCTTTGACTTGGGGGGTGGTGGGCTTAATTTAAAAGGGGGGGGATAGAAGTCGGCGTATACTACTATAAAGTTACTTTTCTTCAAAAATCATCGTCCGTTTCAATGCACAAACTTCTTCCACTTGCGATTACTGCAGTCCCAGTCCTTGGAGTAGGAACATCTGGATGGGACGACGCATACACAAAAGCACAAACAGCCCTTCCAAAACTCAGTCAAAATGAAAAAGCCGGCATCGTAAGCGGCGTTACATGGGAGGGAGGTCCATGTGTGGGAAATACTTATGCCGCCAACTCAATCAATTATCCATCTTTATGTCTACAGGACTCGCCATTGGGAATTCGATTCGCGAATCCAGTCACTGCTTTCCCGGCCGGTATTAATGTTGGCGCAACCTGGGATCGCGATTTATTGTATGCGCGGGGAGCGGCGATGGGTGCCGAGGCAAAGGGTCTTGGTATTCATGTCCAGTTGGGACCTGTTTCTGGTCCTTTGGGGAAGAATCCTGATGGAGGGCGTAATTGGGAAGGCTTCTCGGTTGATCCGTATCTCAGTGGTGTTGGGATGGAAGAGACAATTCGTGGAATGCAGGACTCGGGTGTACAAGCATGCGCCAAAGTATGTGTTTCATTTGCCTACTGCTTCAAGTAGCTCTGTATACTGACTGGTTAAATTAGCACTGGCTTGGTAATGAGCAGGAGGTTCATCGCGACACTATCAGTTCTAATATAGGTGATCGGGAGACTCACGAGTTATACGTGTGGCCGTTTATGAATGCGGTTAGGGCTAATGTTGCATCCGTGATGTGCTCCTACAACAAGGTAAATGGTACCTGGGGCTGTGAGAGCGACGAGATTCTGAACGAGCTCTTGAAGAATGAGCTCGGCTTCCGTGGATACATTGTGAGTGACTGGAATGCGCAACACACCGGGGTGAACAGTGCATTGGCTGGACTAGACATGACCATGCCTGGAAGTGATTTCAATACGCCTCGAGGAAGCATCTTTTGGGGATCAAATCTGGTCGAGGCTGTCTCAAATGGCTCGGTACCACAATCTCGTCTAGATGATATGGTCACTAGAGTACTAGCTGCTTGGTATCTCGTTGACCAAGATCAAGGATATCCAGAGGTTGCGTTCAGTTCTTGGAATGGAGGCAAAGCATCAGTTAATGTGACGGCGGATCACGCCTCTATCGCTCGCACAGTGGCTAGAGACTCCATTGTTCTATTGAAGAACGATGATCAAACACTACCTCTAAAAAAGCCCGGTAGCCTGGCTATTATCGGGCAAGACGCTATCGTCAACCCCAACGGAGCCAATGCATGCAGTGATCGTGGCTGTAATACTGGCACGTTGGCAATGGGATGGGGAAGTGGAACAGCTGAGTTTCCTGTAGGTTTCTCCTAAAACACTGGCAGTACTTGCAATGAGAAGGAGGAGCTAATTAGCTGCCACAGTATCTTGTCGGCCCTCTTGATGCAATTCAGAAGCAGGCAGCCCAAGATGGTACCACTATAATAACCAGCACGACAGACGATTCTACTGCTGCAGCAGAGGCCGCAAGGAAGGCCGAGACAGTAATTGTCTTCATCAACTCAGACGCAGGCGAAGGGTAAGCGCAATATCTCCATCAAGACTACCTCAATATACATCGACACTAATGATCCACCAGATACATCACAGTGGAAGGAAACCCAGGAGACCGCAACAATCTAGACCCATGGCACAACGGAAACGCCCTCGTACAAGCCGTTGCAGCCGCGAACAAGAATGTCATAGTCGTCGTACACAGTGTAGGACCCGTGATACTAGAAACAATTCTTGCCCAACAATCCGTGAAAGCAATAATCTGGGCCGGAATACCCGGTCAAGAAAGTGGGAATGCTCTTACTGACATCTTATTCGGCTCGACTTCGCCCAGCGCAAAGTTACCCTACACAATTGCCAAACAACGAAGTGACTACGGAGCTGGATGGGTGAATTCACAAAGTGATGATTTCACCGAGGGAATTTTCGTTGATTATCGCCATTTTGACAAGAATGGTCTAAGTCCCCGGTATGAGTTTGGATATGGGCTTTCCTATACGAATTTCACGTATAGTGCTTTGACCGTTAATGTCTTTGCAACTTCCGGACCTACAACCGGATCTATTGTACCCGGTGGACCTGTGGAGCTTTTTGAAAGTGTGGGAACAGTTAAAGCTCAAATCGAGAATGCTGGGTTAGTGGCTGGTGCTGAGGTTGCGCAGCTTTATATCGGATTGCCTGATTCTGCACCGTCGAGTCCACCGAGACAGTTACGGGGATTTGAGAAAGTGAATCTTCAGCCCGGTAAGTCTGAATTGGTTACTTTTGACTTATCTCGACGAGACCTCAGTTACTGGGATTCTACGATGCAGAAATGGGTTGTTCCAGCTGGGACTTTCCGGGTTTATGTTGGAGCTTCGAGTCGAGATATTCGCCAGCAAGGAACATTTACTGTTTAAGTCTTTGCTAGTATCAAGGTAATTCCAAGGCTGGAATGAGAAATGAGGTATAATATTCAAGCAAATATCATAAAGGGCTAGTAATAGTATTTGTTCTTCTCATCTTCTGTATTCTGAAACGCTAGCGACATAACACTGAATCGAATCAACAGAAAGAAATCCAGTATAAGGCAGACACATTCCATTCTGTATGCCCGTTTCTTAACATAGAAATTTTTGACAAGAACAACTCATTAAGAGAGAAAATCAAGTACCCCCGGGGTAACAAAAGAGTCATAAATGGACAGCGAGAGACACTTGAAGCGAGAATAGCAGATTGCCTGGGTAGAAAGGAAGGAAGCAAAAAGGAGAAAGGTTGGAAAGAAAATGAGATAAGATGAAAGGATAAAGAGTCTTGAAATTATGAACACTAAAACCGGGCCAGATAGTTTCGAGTCTATTCGATAAAAAGACGGTGTAACTGTAAAGATTGTGCGGGCTTAAGAAATATAAGCCCAGGGTAAGGATTCTAGCTTGGGCAGGAGTAGTACATTGGAGCATGAGGGCAAGTGAGAAAAAGAGAAACAGGAACCGGGGAATTCACGAAGGAAATAAAGGGAGGATAATAATAATAGGAAGTGCAGACGTTCAAAGTAGGCTGGAAAAACATTCTTTCGCAGGAAGACTATCACAGTGAATCAATACCGTGAAGTCCTGATTGAGAGATAGCCACAGGCCAGGTGGTCTAGAGTATTCTTTGTGTAAGGTCGAGGAGATCCGGAAGTTGAAGGAGAGTTAAGAGGCGCGGAAGCGGATTGTACAGTAGATCGTGATTGAGGTAAATGTGTTGAAAGATAGAGTTGTGACTATCATGAATTGAGTGACAGTCCCTGGAATCTACTTGTCCACTCATTCTGCGCTGGGTGCATACGAGCTGCAGGATTCCCAGGACCGCTCGCCGAGTAGTCAGGGAATGGTTGGTCCATGGGGCCAAAGCTAGTGGGAGAGTATGGAGCAAAGGGATCGCCTTGAGTCGTTTCAACCTGGCGGCCAGGCTGAGCGAAAGGCTGATACGAGTCGGTGAAGGCAGTCCGAAGCGGACCCATTGGATTAGGCATACTGTCACGATTGGCATCAAGCGGATCTCGCACACCGTAGGCCCTCCCGTCATGCTGGTGGCGTCGGTCTGGGTGCTGAAGATCTTGAGCATATAGTGGATTGCTCATGCCGCCTGGGCCTTGAAGACCCCCGGACGGAGGTGTGACAAAAGAGGCCGGGTTGATCGCAGACATCCAAATTCGGGTCTTGTAGATCTTGAATAAGTCGGTGACCAGCGAGTTAAAGTTGATATAGGAGTCAGCAAAGTAGTAGAATGTGAGCTTCTTCCAGTCCCTATCGCAGAGTTAGCACTAGTTTTCAAATAGGGCGGAGAGAGGAGTAAATCGGTGAGACTTACATCTGAAACTCGGCATCAAGTATCTCCATGTTTAGTCGATGCTCGGCAACTTTCTGTTGGCATACTCTCTTGGCTTTGGCTTCGTTGCCTTCTTTATCGCGCAGTGTGAGGATTTCATGGTTTTGTGCGAGACGCTTAATAAGTTTGGGCTTAATGTCTGTAGCCGGCTCTTGTACGCCGTGAGCATGAGGGCCGATTCCGCCTGTAGCACTTCGGGTATTTAAGCCTGCACCACTGACATTGGAGCCCTCAAGTTGACCCTGTCGGGAAAACATCATGAGCCATTTGTAATGCTCTTCAGCGTACTGTTGCTTAAGCTCTCGAGCCTTCTGGAGAGACACATTGGCATGCTGAACAGTGCCGAGGTCGGTGCCTCGGTCAGCTTCAACGATAACGAGATCGCCTGATTTGACCTGAAGACCAGTGTCTTCCTGTATATAGAAAACATCGGCCCGATGACACTTGAAGGTGACGATGTAGAGAAGCTGATTTTGGTGTGCATGAGATAACGCGGGTGGTTGTCGGCCATAGGCTCCCGACATGGCGTATTGGTTAAGTGCAGCTGGAAGCCCAGAGCTACCATCGCCGCGGAGAGTTTGCTCGCGAGAAAAGTAAGATTCTAATAGGTGACTCAAGGTTAGCTAAGATGTCGGTAGGAATTCGACGGAGCGCTGAATACTTACGAGGCTGCATAGATTGAGCTGAAAAGTCACCGGCATTTCCATATCCATCATCTCGTTCGCCCAGACCGGCCCGAGGAGTGGCAGTCGCGTGGGAATCAACCGAGCTAACGGAGGCGTGGCGCATCGGGATATCAGCGAATGAGTGTCGGCGACTTTGCGCAATATCCGCCATGCTTCCAAAGCCTAGAGATGTCTGCCAATGAGCCTTGCGAACGTTATCAAGAGCGCGATTTTCCAAAGGAGAGGAGGCAAATCGTGCGAATTGTTGTTCCAGATTGCCCGAATGTTCAGAATAACGTCGACCAGTGTTTCCACGGATAGCACCGTATCCGTGGATATCGCGCAGTTCTCCTACATCATCGGGTGCCACGTCTTCCTCAGGGACACCGCCGTGAATCCGGTGCGCCGCGTGAAGACCACTTGTAGTAGATGCTGAAGAGGAGGCGCGTTCACGATATCGGCCATCGAGTTGGCCAGCGGCTGCGGCCTGGCGCAGTAGCGCATTTTCACGGGCAAGCTGTTCGATTGTTCTGGCTTGGCTCGCCGAGTAAGCAGTGTCCCCGTCCGAGCCTAGACTCTCGTCCCCATCATCTTCATCCTCCCGAACACGTCCAAGCATTGCAGGATCATGTCCTAACTCGCCAAGTACGCTTGGTCGTGAAGCACGAGGTTGACCAGAAGACATCTGACCCGGTCCACGAGAACGGCCACCGGGAGTTGGATACGCACCGCCGACGCCGGATTTGCTCGCTGAGACGCCCAGAAATTCGGGGTCCATTTGCCCGACTGAGTAGGACTGCGAACGGTATGTTTTGGGAGTAGGGTGTAGAGGGATCGAAAAGGGAATAGCTGATTCGCCTGAGATGGTGCGGGTAATGGGACTGAGCATTTCCTCGCCGAGAGAACTGCTCCCCGCGGCAGGGTTGGGCATGGTAGGGGAAGGTACAATCTCTGACAGGCGAGATGGAGGTTCCTTGCGAGATTCTGTATTCCAGATACCGGTCCCCCATGGGAATTGGCTACCTCCAGATTGATTCCAGTTGAAGGACCCGCTGAGACCAGGGCTAGTCGTTGAAGTCCATGGTGGCGGATCACCGGATGGGCTGACAGGATTGGATGGAGTAGAGGAGAGAGGGCCACCAGGGAGCGAATGTTTTCTTTGTACCGAGGTAGGAACCTCGTTCAACCATGATGTTCGACGGACAGGTTTCGTAGCTGGGGCAGTGATAGTTTGAGTCAAAGGATTATGCTCATTATCGTCGTCAGAAGACGCTAGAGCTTCTGAATCGGGCGTGGAACGGCGCACTCCAGGATGACCTTTCTCAAGCCGAGCAACATTCGTTGCAGGCACTGGGGGTGTACTGGAGGTCTGTTTGCTAGATGGCGCAGCCATGGTGTTAAATGGTAAAACTGAAAATGGTGTCAGCGACTTTATTCTGGCTTGGATATTTGGAATAATCCTGGCTTGAATAGCTTCTCATTTCCGAGATGCGATTTGCGGGGAGGATGATGGGTGTGGGGGAGAGGAGTGCGGAGGGCAAGGTGGACCGGAGGGTTGCTAACCTGTGTTACCGTTGGGTAACGAGTGGCCAAACTGTACGGTATAGGAGGCAGTCAAACTCGTTTGGAGATACGCGACAAAGCGCCAGTCTTTGATTCACGCGCTAGGAGACGTTGGAGAAAGAAAGGCCAATCTCGATCGTTCGAAAACGTTGGTGGCTGAGTAGAAGGGGTATGTGCTGCGCTGGGATGAAGTAAAGAGTCAGCCCGCTGAAATAAGTTGTAGAAATGAAGGGCAAAGAGAGCGCTAAGAAAATAAATTGTGAAAGAAGGCTTCAGAAACAAAAGACCCGAGACAAATGATATACCAAAGAACAGAAGATAGAATAAAAAGTGTAGCAGGGGGCACGTGCGAGTGGCATGACTTGAGGCTCGTCGCGACAAAGCGGGGGGAAGCTGGAGAGCTCTGACGCGCTCATCACAGAATGAAGCCCAATCGCACCAGATGAGATCCGAAACAAACCACCACAGATCGGCTTGGTCTGGGATGATAAAGGGCAGAGGGGGGTGTCATGGACCGCAATCGCAAGTTAGCGCGCGCAGGGAACACAATCTCACGGTCTCATCAGCTCAGGGTGATCGCCATGCCTCAGTGCCCACTTGGTCGCGCCAGATGAAGGTAACAACTGAAGGTCCGAATCGAAAA
>Ga0102593_1000127_pt1 | contig 201121 bp, 203 predicted proteins | sample AraplaCol_mMS_r2_2_FD_76862 | JGI IMG/M metagenome (GOLD analysis project Ga0102593, IMG submission 76862) | Arabidopsis root microbial communities from North Carolina, USA - plate scrape MF_Col_mMS_r2 (SPADES assembly) (version 2) | ecosystem: Host-associated > Plants > Roots > Endosphere...
GCTTTAAGATGCGCTGACGACGTTCTTGGCTCATGCGGCTCCGAGTGACCATTGTTTTCTCTGCCGCAAGCTTGCGTTCGTGCAAAACCTTAAGACTATCGCGGAGGTGGTTTCTGCGACGATCCGCCATTCTCATTTTGAAAAGCTGCTGCTCACGCTCTAGCTCATCCGTTGCGCGGGCCGGCTTCGATGTGCGCGTTGGTGATACTTCGTCGACATATTGTTTCGATGGCTTGTCGGTGCGGCGAACAGGGAATAGTTCACGGGGCACGGGCAAAGTACCCTTCACCCTTGGCTTAACTGGATTTCCTGGTTGAATGATGCGAGGGATATCGAGGAAATGAGGGGATTCGGGCCCAGCTTTGACTCGAAGGTTGGTAGAGGTGGTCGAAAAGCCGCGGGCCTGCACGTTGGCAGTCCGGGCACCGCGGAAAGCTGACATTATGGAACAGATATTGCGGTCGAGTATCCAAGGCCAATTGGTCTCTTCGGACTCGACACAGGGGTCCTCGGGAATTAAATGGGACGAGGTGGACACAAAACCTATCAGCAACGAAAAGGAGGATGCGCGGAGGAGCCAAGCGGAAGAAAAACCAAGCGGTGCAATCAGGCAACAATCAGGCATCAAAGAATCAGATCACGTGGTATTGGACTTGCAGAAAAATCAGGCGGTGAGGGCGGTCAGAGCAACGGCCCGCTCGCCGAAGAAAAAAAAAAATAGTTCGCTGAAAACTTCTTCTCTTTGCGCTCTGCCACTCCCAGTGTTTGGTCTCGCCTTCGACTTTTTTGTGAAGGTCCACCCACCCCTTTTATAGCTTCCTCATTCTAAGAAGAAGCTCATCATGGGTACCGGAAAGAAGGAGGCCGCTCGTAAAGAGCGGCAGGGAAAGACTGACGATGGCATGGGAAACGTGAGGACGAAAGGTGAAAACTTCTATCGGTAAGTCTAGCTAGCTATAGCTACGAGCTTTTCAATGGCCATTGTCTGATGAAGTCCAGTTCCGCGAAGAAGGTCAAGCATCTGAATATGTTCAAGGATGGTAAAGCTCGACGAAACGCTCAAGGAGACATCACCGTCGCTGCCTCTTACCAATCCCGTGACGCTCCCGTCGCTCGTATCGAACCCAACCGTAAATGGTTCGGCAACACTCGAGTGATCTCACAAGAAGCACTGTCCTCATTCCGTGAGGCTGTTGCGGAGCGTGCCTCCGATCCTTACCAGGTTCTTCTCAAGACCAACAAGCTCCCCATGAGTTTGATTCGGGACAATGACAATGTGAATGGTCTCAAGCAACATCAAGCAAAGATGGAGATTGAGAACAACCCGTTCGGTGACACATTTGGACCCAAGGCCCAGCGCAAGCGCGTCAAGCTAGGCGTATCTTCTCTGGAAGATCTCGCTGGCGAGACTGCCAACTTGCAGAAGTCCTACAATGACAGACTTGAGCACGGCACACACGACGACGGTACTCCTATCGTTGCTGGTGACGTTGGCGAGACCAATGAGAGCTCTCTTACCACCGCTCGCGAGTCGGTTTTCTCTAAAGGTCAAAGCAAGCGCATCTGGAACGAACTGTACAAGGTCATTGATTCCTCTGATGTGGTAATTCACGTCCTTGATGCCCGTGATCCTGATGGCACTCGTTGCCGCAGTATTGAAAAGTATATTCGCGAGGAGGCTCCTCACAAGCATCTCATTTTCGTTCTGAACAAGTGTGATCTTGTCCCAACTGGTGTTGCTGTAAGTCAATCCTCTACTACCCGTCCCTTACCTACACTCTGCCATCCATCTGCTTTGCTTGTTGCGTTATTTGATCTCTTTGTGTTTTGCTTTTGTTTCTCCCTTCGGCCTCGGCCGTTCCATCGCTAAGTCAAGGCTTCTTCCTACGACTCATGTCGTGCTCTGCTCAATGGAGGTCTGTCTGTTACAGCTTTGGTAGATCAACACTGTCCCGCACCGAACTTCTTTCTGAAGCTAGGTTGATGGGTCTTCGTCTTGAAGGCCTGTCGTAAGGGACGGCTGTGTTTTGTTTTTGAGTTGAGTTCTGCCTCTGCCTTTTTTGGTGGCTCAGTGGTAGAACTCTTAGTAACATCCCACACATTTCTGCATTTTCTCACTCAATTGTCTCTTTTGGTTACAATATGCTAACTCGCATTTGACACCAGGCCGCTTGGGTTCGCAATCTATCCAAGGACTACCCAACTCTCGCCATGCATGCCTCGATCAACAACTCTTTCGGCAAGGGCTCTTTGATCCAGCTGCTTCGTCAGTTCTCTTCTCTGCACTCTGATCGCAAGCAAATTTCTGTCGGTCTGATTGGTTACCCCAACACTGGCAAATCTTCCATCATCAACACTCTTCGTAAGAAGAAGGTCTGCACCGTTGCTCCCATCCCCGGTGAAACCAAGGTGTGGCAGTACGTGACCCTGATGAAGAGAATCTACCTCATCGATTGCCCTGGTGTGGTTCCTCCCAACCAGAATGACACCGAGGAGGACATCTTGCTCCGTGGCGTCTGCCGTGTGGAGAACGTTGAAAACCCAGAGCAGTATATCCCTGCTGTTCTCCGACGTGTCCAGCCCCGTCATTTGGAACGCACCTATGGTATCAAGGAACCCTCCGATGCCATTGACTTCCTGAGCCGGCTCGCCCGGAAGGGAGGTCGCCTGCTCAAGGGCGGAGAGCCTGACCTGGATGGTGTGGCCAAGATGGTCATCAATGACTTCCTACGCGGCAAGATTCCCTGGTTCACGCCTCCTCCCAAGCCCGCTGACGGCGAGGCTGATGGCGAAGATGAGAAGATTGAAGGTCGTCAAGGCCGCCTGGGTGAGATGGGTCGTAAACGCAAGATCGATGAGAAGACCGATGAGCCAGCTGAAGAGGCGGAATCAGGGGAAGAGTCTTCTGGGCCCGAGTTCGAAGGTTTTAACGAAGGCGAAGCCGACGATGACGACGACAATGATTCCATTGCCAACCTGGAAGTCAGTGATGTCGAGAGTGGTGAAGAGGATTGAAGGGTCTAACCCGCCCGCGGATACAATCCCAATATCCAGTCTATGGACTTTTGTCACCGCATCATGGGTTGCGACTCTTGAAAGACAGAGGATGCATTCATGCCCACCACCCCACTGCCAGCTGGGCTCGTCTCCATTTTGGAAGGGCCCAGGTGTCTGAGATCTGCATGAAATCGGGTGGAAACACCCTATCAGCAGCATTTGATCATATGCCATGTTCCTGGATTGCCAGCGCAATCCAAGATGATCCCAGAATGATTGATGGCTAGATCTATCCTGGCCCAGTCCAACACACAGTCTGGCATCAAATGACCTGACTGGGACGACCTCGTCCAACTTGAGATACCCAATCCTCGAAGGAGCCCAATAAAATATATTTTTCTTATGATTGATTATTTGTAATATATTCGTATGATACTATAATGACCCTTCAAGCAATACCCAAGCCCTTGGGTACCACTAGGTACACTAGGTAGTGGTTGGACTGTCGGGGATGATGTGTGGTTCTACTGCCCTCGTAATATATATCCATGCTGCATAAACCGACCCTCAAATCCATCTTCAGGTCAACTTGAAGAATTCCACTGGCACCACTTCCACCTAACACTTTCGGTATCAGACTTTCTACCGATATATTGACATTGAAAGGCATCTACTAATTATGTTTTAATTCATTCAATTAAGTCGTGATCTACAACCACTGGTAGGATACCACTGGTAGTATACTACTGGAGAGTCCGGGGTCACTCACCGCCCGCGTGGGGTATCACTTCGTCATCTTCTCCAATTCGTGCAAGTCAAGCTGCACGCGCTACGCCAAATCGTCTTGGCTTTTCTGCTGCTCACCGCAATGTGCAGAGAGTTATGCCGGACGATATGTCTATGATTCCTTATAACGGGGGAAACCTCGATGTTGTCCTGTACGTATCCGTGTCTTTACCTCCTTCATCCCCTCTGTCATATGACTAACGGTGAACTACACTGTATAGCCGACACAATGATTCGCTGGTGGTTCTGGACAGAGATTCTCAACAGCTAGCCTTGCGCAATGCAGCCGATGCCCATGAGGGAAATTTGGAGTTCGCGGACTGTCCCTGGTGCCACCGTCCCATGAGAGATAGTAGCAGGGGCAGGCATCGTGGAACCTCTGACCCGGAGGCTGAATTCGTCAATCCTAACTACTTTCGCATGCTGGATAATAGCCTTCCAAGCTCAGCCAGCTCGTCACGTCCTCCGTCACCCCGTCGTCGTCTCGTTCAACCTGCTCTCCCGCGTGGTATCACTAGCGCTCCATCACAACCGGCACCCGCTCCGCCGCAGGGTATCTCCTCTGCAGCCTTTAGTCAGGACTATTTCAAACGGTTCTTCGTCGAAGAAAAAGAGCTTGGGAAGGGTGGGAAAGGCGTTGTATTGCTTGTAAAGCATATGTTAGATGGGGTCTCCCTCGGCCATTATGCTTGCAAACGTGTTCCCGTTGGCGATGACCATGAGTGGCTGGAGAAAGTACTTGGTGAAGTCCAACTCCTCCAACATCTCTCACACCAGAACCTAGTTTCATACCGTCATGTGTGGCTAGAAAACGCAAAGATCAGTACATTTGGCCCTCCAGTGGCATGTGCTTTCATTCTACAACAGTACTGCAATGCCGGCGATCTACATAATTACATTTATGGGTCTGTACAAACATCGAGTACTGCACAGCAGCTCAAAGACCGACTTCGGCGCAAATCAAGAGGTGAACCCGAGCCACGGGCTGGTTTGGGAGGCCCTCGCATCCTTCAATTAGACGAGATCTATTCCTTCTTCCGCGATATCACCTCGGGACTTCGGCATCTGCACATGAATGGCTACATCCATCGTGATCTCAAGCCCAACAACTGTCTTCTCCACGATACAAGCGATGGAATTCGAGTTCTCGTCAGCGACTTCGGCGAAGTCCAGCAGCAAGACGCAATCCGGAAATCGACCGGCGCTACGGGAACAGTATCATACTGTGCGCCTGAGGTGCTTCGTCAAGACTACCCCGATGGTCCATTCGGCAACTTCACTTTCAAATCGGATATATTCTCTCTCGGGATGATTCTCTACTTTCTTTGTTTTGCAGAGCTCCCTTATGCTAGTGCCGACATCATCCACGAAGAAAACGAGGATCTCGATCAGCTTCGCGCCGAAATCACTGGTTGGACCGGATTCGATAATGCACGCCGACGCCGACCTGATCTCCCCGAAAAGCTTTATACATTTCTAGAGCGTCTACTTGCTGTAGATCCTAAACGACGACCCACAGCCGACGAGGTTCTTAATGGGATCCAAGCAGGTGCAACCGAAAGCTTCCGCTTCAAAAGAAGCAGCTCGATCAGTCCCGACCTGCCCGGCGGATCTCGAATCCATCCAGCAGACAGCCCACAACCGTCCATGGAGCGTGCTTTATCACCAACCAAAAAGCTACATCCGCACAGTAATCAAATGGGATATCGCCGTGACTCGATGTTTGACTCAAATGGCTCGGCTTCCGGAAGCAGCAGGACGCCGGATTCAGATGCCGTGCTTGAAGGTCGACCATCACTAAGTCCGGATCGAAATATAGTCCTACGACAACGGCACTCTGTTGCATCGCCGCCTGAGTCGCCAACAAGACACTCATACGAAGAGACGCCCACACCCACGGCGTCGTCGTCGTCACCACCTCGTTCACAACACCTTCTCCCACCACCACCCAGCCGTTTCCCAAATATCAGTTTCATTACATCGATTTCCTCCCCGGGCTTACAACTTTCACTATTCCTTTTGAAGGTTGTCTCCGCATTTCATCCATGCTCACCATTGGCCGTGAATGCATGGGTTCTATACCCGCTCGTCATTCTGGCCGCTGTCTCACTTGGTGTTCATAACGTTCGCATTCAAATATTTGCATTACTTGCACATATCCTTGTTGTTGGGCTTGGAATGCGCTTTAACATTCTATGTGCGTCGCGCGGGGATTCAATTAGTGATGCATCGTCTTGGACTACATTGTAACGACTCTGTTTATGTTTTATGACACTTGATGACTGGAATAAATATGCACTTGGACCATGTGAAGTAAACCTTGTAACACTAATATGTAAATGGCATTGCTATCAGTAGTTGTATTACAAGTTCAAGTTGTAGTATTGTCTCGCTACTATGAAATTGGAATTGGTTATTGGCAGTATTTGCATATTTAGAATCTATCACACATGGAGGGCTCCATGTGTGATGATATATTTGAGTACTTTATTATATCTGAGGCAAGTGATTATCGAACCATGTCAACTAAAACTGAGTATCTTCAATTCTCACTATAAGAAAAACAGATTGCATCCGCAATGTCGAGACGTTAAAATAACCGCATATCCACCAGCTCAAATTTCCCATCAGTCCCACGTCCCTACAAAAGATGGCCGTAAGTATCATTAGACACAATACAGACAGGTTCTGCAGTTCGACAGGACCTGAATGACGAGAGATTCGAAGGATACCCAGTCAGAGAATTGTGCCATGTTTTGATCTTGGAATTCACGACGTGGTTCGTACCATTGTAAGATAGAACCACTTGTTGCGGGTGAGCCGCAGCAGGTGAGATTCCTGTGAGATGAAAAAAGCAGAGGGTATAGTAGAGGAATGATGAAGAGTAACTGAGTGAAGAAACGAAGAAAAGACAAAGAGGTCGTCTGGAGAGTGGAAATTTCCAAGAACTACGCGTAGGGCGAGGAGGAGAATGTTGTATCAAATTCCATCGGTTTATATTGGGTATAAATTGTTCAACCAAAGATGTCGAATATCTCAAATGAAAGACCAGCAACTTATTTCATACGAGCAGAACGGAACTTACTGATGCGCCTGGGCTCGGTCTCGCCTTCGCGAATCTCGTATTCTGTATCATTTTCCTCATTGACGAAGCCCCCTTGCTCCTTAATCTTGCGGTTTCGAGCCCTGTAGAATTCCGAGGCGATTTCACGAAGATGCATTTCTTCGTCCAGCTCATCTGGTTCAGGGGCCGCGGCACGCCCAGGCTTCACGACACGCTCAACCAAGTTGTCGGCTAGGGTCTTGCCTTGTGGTGGTCGAGGAATGGAGGAGTCTTCAGTGGGATCGGCGATGGGGGTTGAGAACGGTTTGGGTTCTTGTGGTGTGGCGGGGAATAAAGCAGGAGGGGTGGTGGCTGGAACTGCGTTTGCCTGTTTGCGAGTAGATCGAGCATCAAGTGACTGAGAAGGCTTCAAGGAAGTTTCTGCGTTTGTGATAGTCGCTGCATCGCTAGGAGTCGCAGCTGCTCGTGCACTCTTAAATCGTGAAACCTTCTTGGGGGCATCGCTCACAGCTGGCTGAGATTCTGGAGCACGCTCGGTTCGTTCGACAATCGCATCCGACAGAACAGTGACATCTGGCTGTTTCGAAGGTAGTGTTCTCTTTTCCGCTGCGGCGGGTGCTGGTTCAGCCGCTGGTGCAATATCAAGATTCTCTGCAAAGGCAACCCGCTTCTTCGGTTTTTTGCCCTTATCAGAAGGTCCCACGTCATTGGATTGAGGTTCTTGCACGGCTGGAGGGTTCTCAATCTCCTGACGCATTTCCTCCGGCAGAGATTCGGTATTTTTGCCAATGTTGTACATTCCACGCGCATTTAGCTTGGCTTCCAATTCGCGCATTTGCTGGTGATAGTCCTCAGACAACACAGTATGTGAGCGGCCAAACTCGTCTTCATCCTCCTCATCATCCGAATCAAATGTATAATCGTCGTCTCCGTCAAGCGAGAATTCACTTCCTTCCTCGTCCATCTCTAGCTCAGCGACTATAGCACCTACTTCATCAATGCCGTATTGAAGCATTTCTCGGCGGAGTCTGGCATCCTCGGGTGATTCATCGATATCAGTGACGGGAGGTTGTTCACGGTCTTCGGGCGTCACGAGTGAGACGGGTCGGTCGAGATCAGGGTCGTCGGATTCCACAACACCGTTTGCCTCTGGCTCATGCACGGGGCAATCCGGAGAGTGGGTATGCTGTGCTGTGGATGCTTCGGCCGGTGCCTCGTCAGACTTCTCATCCGCTGGGGCATTTGCAGTGGCGGAACCGTTGTTCTGAGCAGGCTGAGTTTGGGTAGTCTCTGGAATATTCTGAACTCCAACTTGTTTTAGCACGTTCAGTAGCTCCGGGGCCTGATCACCTGGCGTATTGATCGAGCTGGATACGATCTCTCCATCGTCATCCAGCTGCTCCATGATCTCTCGCATAGGAAAATCAGCACCTTCAGTGGGCACCCGGTCCTGCTCATCCAGAGCGTGTAGCTCAGCCTCCGCATTTTGGACTCTCTTCTCAAGAGTAGAGATGTTTTGCTTCACATAGTCGATTCTTCGACCAAGAAGATCGACGACCTGCGCTCGTGATCGGGATGCGCCTTGGGAGCCCAAAATCTTCCTCATTTCTTCTTCGTCAACCAAGGTTCCTCCAAACTCACTGCCCACCGCAAGGAAGTCTTCTGTAGAAGCATTCGCATCGAGGTGCTTGATCTCCTCACAGATTCCATCGTATTCGGCTTCCCAGGTTCGCCAGTGGTAAAGTGATTTTTGGAGCTGGGAGATGTTATCTTCGAGAGCTAGTCGGCGTTGCTCTAGTTCGTTGAGGTCATGATTGGGGATCCCCATGGTGTTGAGGGACAAAGGACTCAGCGAAGGTCCTCTTTGGTATATTGAATATTACAACGAAGGTCGTCGTAAGATGTGAAGAGAAACGAAGGAGGGGCAAAATAGCAAAGTCCAAAAGAAAAAAGAAAAAGCGCGGCGCGCCGGAAAAAAAGTGGGACTGGTGGAACCCGCGCTTATCGCCGCTCGGCAGAAAAGAGGAAAGGTGCTGTGTACTTTTAAACATTTACTAGATCACGTAGATATTGAGTATTTGGCTATAAATATTGGGGCACCATTTGAGGTGATCAAGTCTTCGAGGAGACCTCTTTGTCAAGTCTGGGATTACTTAGAAAATAGAGTCATGCTGGCTTTCTCAACACTGCGCTTTACAATGCAGTCCAGGCGGAAAAAAGGGCGGTGAGCACTTTATGATCATCCGTCATCGCCGCAGCTCACCTTGGAATATGCTTTCAGTCTCCAGTAACTCGTCTATACTCTCGCCATGGCATCCAAACAGGCGGTTGATCGCAGAGATGAAGATGGTTTGTCTTTGCCCCGCATGTTAGATTGATACAGAACTAACCCAATCACACAGAGGTCTGCCCCGTCTGCAAATCCTCGCGGTACCTCAACCCGAACATGCGATTCCTCATCAACCCGGAATGCTACCATAAAATGTGCGAATCCTGCGTCGACCGCATATTCTCTTCCGGTCCGTCCAATTGCCCCGTCGCTGGGTGCCGAAAGACTCTACGAAAGAACCGTTTCCGCGCACAAACCTTTGAAGATATCGGCGTGGAAAGAGAGGTTGATATTCGACGACGCGTGATGCACATGTGCGTAGCTACAACTTCCTGCTTCAAATTCTTTGTGAAGAATGAATTTTGCTAACGAGTTGTATCAGTCTAAACCGACGAGAAGAAGAATTCGACACAAAACGAAATTACGACGATTTCCTCGAACAAAGAGAAGAAATGATAGCCAATCTAGTCTCCCGCATCGACGTCGCAAAAACAGAAGCTCAACTCAAACAATACGCCCTCGAAAACGAACAATCAATTCGCGCAAATCAAGCCCTAGAGGAACAAGAAGCTACCTCCTTCCAAGCCCGCATGACCCTAGAACAAGAAGAAGCTCAACGCCGCCGCCAGATCGCTCGTCAGGAATATGAGAACGAACGCCGTGAACTCCAGGCTGGACGCGAAGATTTCCTCACCCGTCTTGCTGCCGGGACGTCAGCCGATGCGGGTGCAATCGCCAGAGAAGGAAGTAAAGTCCACCTTAAGAAATCATCTGCCCGACGCAGTGAGGAGGATCGTATTCGGCAGAAACAAGCTGCTCTCCGTGGAAGTGAGACTAAACGTGGGGGTGCTGCTACGCCTGCGGCTGTCGGTCCAGCTGATTCGGGTTTAATCAAGGGTCTACGAAAGATCAAGACGCCCGAACCGGAGAAGCCATACGATCCATTTATGGGGTTGGTTCCGGAAAAGAGAGATTATTTCACTCTTCAGGAATCCTATCCTTCTTCGTACTTGGAGAGGCAGCGTCAAAATCAGCAAGCTTCGGCTGGTGGGTACGACTTGCGTGAATATTACTCGCGTACTCTGCTCGAAGCCTTTGCTGGACTTGGTGTTTTTGTTGAGGATGAAGTGTCGAAAAGGGATGCCGACAAGGTTTCTCAACCTGCTGCTACTGAAGGAGCAGCTATTGCTGCGGGGAATGTAAAACAATGATAACCTTTCAATCTGGCTTGTAGATAGAGCATTATAAAGAGCATAGCGGCGGCGTATCATGATTTATATGACCTATTTTGAGGTACCCATCTATGAGTTGCTGAATTATAAGGAATAACACATTTGATTCGATAATATCAATTTTATTACAGCTTCAAACTATGGAACACGCTTGAATTGACCAAAACGCCATAGGGTAAGGCAAGGCATAAAAGCAGATGCATTGCATACTCACGCCAAACGAACAAGCTACAAGGGTTATCGAAGAATCAAGCAATCAATCACTAAGCACGGCCAGTCAACTCAGCAGTGCTCTCAATACCTTCCCAAGGAAGCTCGGACTCTTCATCCAAATCAACTGACTTTGTGATATCGACACCAATCGACTCCAGTGTCTGCTCCATTTCTTGCTCGGTCAAGTGGTTGCCAGACTTGTGATCTTCCAAAACATCATACAGAGCGTATATCTGGTCGGACTTTTGGTCAACCTCACGGACCAGGGTCTCCACCTTCTCCAGGAGAGATTTGCGCTGACGTTTGGAGATAGATGCATCCAGCTTGTTGTAGGCACTTTGGTAGCCGGCCAATTGCATTTTCAGATGAGACAGCTCGTCCTCAAGGGCCTTCAGCACATTGGCAAGGGCAGTAGCTGGTGGCTGGGACGGCCTGATGGTAGGCTCGGGGTTATGTACAGATGGCTCGGGCATGCGCTCAGAGACGGGGATGGGCTGGGGGACCTTGACGGGTTCATGATCACATTGGCCGTCATTGGGTAGGACATTCTTGCACACAGTGCAGTTCTTGCCATCGTGCTGGGCAATATCATCAAGAGCTCGTTGGGCCGACTCCGGTAGACGGGTCGGGTTGCTGGCAGCAAGGTCTGCGCGGCTGAGGGTGATATCGGGGAGAATAAAGGCGGAGGTCATATCTTCCTTCGCCGCACGCTTCTTGCGCTGCGCCGCAGAAGCTACAGAGGCGACTGAATGATCAGAGTGACGGCGAGGACGTTCAGCAGTGGGGACAACTAGACTCTCATCTCCCTCGTTGGTCGCAATGGAGCGAGTGGTCAGATCGCCAGTAGCCGACGCGGGTCGAGGAATGGAAGGCTTAGGCTCGCGAAGAGATGATTTTCGGGGAAGAGTTGTCTTCAGGATGCTTTGGCGAGTGGAGTTGACTGTCTCGTTTCCTGTCAAGTCTTTCGGGGCGCTTGAGCGGCGCTGTTTGCGCATCATTCTTTCCTCCTCCAAGGTCCTTCGGAGACGAGAAATCTCATTTTCCTGTGATTGTCCATATTAGCAAAATGTGAGGATAGCGTATAAAGCGTTTGTACTTACATCGATGACGCTCAGCAGGGTCAAGTCATCCGCATCAGATGGCACCCTGCTTTGCTCGGTTGTCTCAACGGGGCCACTAACATCCTCAACAACCACGCGCTTCACGCGCTGCTTGCTGGTATTTGGCTGTTTCTTGGAGCTCTTCGATTCAGGTGCACGATCAGAGGATCGAACCCTCTTCGATCCAGATGGTCGTTTGGGGGTGGGGACATCGAGGGAGAAGAGGGCATCGTCAGCGCGTTCCTTTTCAAGTCGGGAAATTTCTTTGTCGACTTGAGTAGAGACCTTGGCGCGCGAGGTGTCGTTGCGTCTACCCTTGGAGTTGGAGCGTGTGCTTCGAGCAGTCAAATCACGCGTACTCCGGCTCATATCTCCGCTGCGCTCTGTGTATACTTGGCTGTCATCGACCTCAGATGCGCTGGACATCTCCTCCGAGTCACCGGTGTCTTGTTCACGATCCTTACGTCCGGAGAATCGAGACAGTTGGGACTTCAGATCCATGTTCTCCTGTCGTAAGGCCTCATTTTCCACCTTGAGCTCACGGGTTTCCAAGTAAGCGACCCCCAGCTGTGAGATGGCGGATTCACGATCCTGGTTCAGGCGCTTAACTGCAGCTTCTTGGACTTGAGATTTTCGATCAGCAATGTCGAGCTGGTTTTGTAATGCCATGTTGGCTGCTTCGAGTTCTGAGAGGAAGTTAGCAAATTTGTGTGAATGATGAGCACCATTCGTTCGAGACATACTTTGGTTTTCACTGGCAAGCCGCTTGGAGCTCTTTTTATATTCGCCGTCATCGGCTTCGTATTTATCAGAGTGTCGTGATCGGCTTGCCTTGAGCGCTGCATTCTCAGCGCGGTAATTCTCCAAGCGCTTCTCTGCGTCAGACTTGAACATTTGAAGCTCAGCGACCTTATCCTGCAGAAGACGCAAGTTCACAAACAATGCCTTCTCGTCGTCGGGAATAGGAATAGAGTCGAGGGGCATGTGTTCACGCGTCATCGAGAAGTTGGTCGCGTCGTCATGGAGAGGTGATACAAATCGTGTAGATCGCAACTTTGATTGACGTGGAAAGACGGGGCTTCCATCTTCGTACACGCCAGATACAAGTTCAGAGATATTGGGAAGGTCGGGGAGGAGGAAAGAGTTGCGAGTCATCGTATCGCCCATTGTGTTGGTTTGGGTGTGTTGATTGTTGTGAGCCTGAGCCGAGTTGGTCTTGCGCGGAGTTCCTGCATTGCTGTTGCTTCCAGATTTGCGCACTTCCTTCGCGTATGCTTCACGGGATGCACGTTCCACAGCCTCGGCAATCTCTTGGGAGTGATTTGGATTGGCAAAACGCGTCGATCGCGAATTTGCCTGTGGTTGAACTGGTCGTTCATCGCCCAAGAATGAACCGTCGTATGAATCCCGCACCTTGGCGTGCATATCAGATAGAGTGCGACGCTGCTCGCGTTGTTGAGCCTTTGAAACTTGTGGGCTCATGGCCTTCTTTTGAGCCTGGGTTGCCTGGCGCAATTGAGCGTCTTTGCGGAGGTTCTCGCTAACAGCTCGTCTTGTCGAGCTGCGGACTGGTTGTTGTTGCTTCTGGGGGGTTGGATATTCCACACGCACGGCCGGCGAGGAGGATCGAACACTATTCTCAAAGCTCATGACGGAGTCGCGCGAATCGTCTACGCGACGCGGCTTACCAGCACCGCGTCCCATCTCCATAGACAGATCGTGATCCGAGAACTCATCCTCTGCTTGTACTTCGTGTTCGTCTTCATCCGAAGGTGATAATTGTGAAAAGTCGGGAAAAGCGCGGTCGATAGTGGAAGTGTTGATTGCAAAGTCTGGCTCGTCGTCCATGTGGAACTCGCGGGTAGATGCCAAAGCCTCGTGTTCAGGGTCAAAATCCGACATGGTCAGACTCAAGTCCCGAGGCATCACAAGAATCAGCAAGGGTTACCCTTTGATAAACAGGGTAAATTGGGAGGAAATGAAGAGTGAAGTTGAAGTTGAGAGAAGTTAAAGACTTGAGGCCTGGTTTGTTTTGAGGAGGCGGGAATGTTTGGGCGCGCGGGCCAATCAGCGTTCATTCCGCAATTGGGGATCCACTCACTACAATGTATACCCGTCAGAAAGATATCAACATTCTCTCTAGTGGATGGAATTATTATTCAGAGCTGTAATATCTTGTGAATATAGAATGATATGTCCAAGATGGATTATATAGAAACTACAGTGATACTTCAGTATAATTTATACTTGCTGAACTACTTCAAGTAGTTCAGCATGTCAACTTACAAACATCATACTAGAATTGCACCTAGTATAGGATACATAGTCAATGACATTCAACTCAACTTGAGGCCATACTATGCTCATCATATCTAGTAACATATTTCCATATTAGCTATTTTATAGCGTCATTGATGGTACTGCAGAAACATCCTGTCTCAAAAGCAGCAAAGAACCCCTATTAGACAATGCGCTTGTCTCGGGATGCTTTCTTTAAACCAGCGCATCTTCATTCATATCGTGCAGTACTCCTTTGAGGAATCTAGAACGGTCTCAGAAGAGGCCAATCAATTATCTGCGTATCAGAATGGAAGTTGGAGATTGTCATTGTTCAAGCAGCGAGACAGCTGTTATCAGTAGTTGGTATTGTATCACAGCTTGAAAGGTTTATCTAGATATATGAGACACTGTAATGCATTTCTAGTGTCTCCTGAGCTATAAATATCAAATTATATTGCACCAATGTGATATTGCTCATCCTAAGAGCACTTCAAATTATAGTTGAATTCATCATTTGCACTTTAGTAGCAATCCGATTGATACTACTACAATTTCCTAGCGAATTCGACCCAAAAAATCCACTTGAAATCTCTCAATTCAAGGCATACAGGCAACCTCAAAGTGAGAAGTCATCCTTTTCATTACTACAGTATGATTCATCAGGACGATGCACTCAGAATACTAACAAGTAAGTGACATATTGTTTACTTGTATGTTTATAGAGCTTGGACTAACTTCAATCATAGCTGTTGCTTCTATCATGCTGCTCGGATTTGTCTACTCATTGTTAGGTCAGCTAGTGAAGTGCTTTTCTGACCAATATCTTCCTCAATCCCCGTCGGAAAATCTAAAAGATGCCGATGCAACGTCGGATGATGATGATAATGACCTGGATATCTTTCTCTTCAGCTTTGAGCGAACATTGAAGAGATTGAGCAAGGAATCTCAATTAGGTGAATAGACAATTGCTTCGTAGTAGAAGACATGGTCCGTTTACTAGTGTTGGCAAATTACGAGCTAGTTATATCTCGGGGTATGACATACAGGTCACAATACATTTCCACTTCCTGCTCGTGTTCTGCGTTGTTTACATATAAAATGCTGTTAGTAGGCTTGTTTTTTACTGTTAGATCAATTAATCCACTAGTAGCTAGACAACTAGTATATTTAAGACTAAGTTTGGAACAACTTTGATAAACCGTTAGCCCACTCACAGCCATTCGCTGCCTCGTAAGGTTCCAACCAAGGTTGTGAGGTCACAACCATATTTATTTCCAACCCCTCTAGCACAATCGTTCAATATATGCTGGGATAATATCCATTACTCTCCAAAGGTTTTGCCCCGTGAAGATCCATAGATTTCCGAGGTAGTGCTCACACTGTGAGCGCTATCAAAAGTTCGTCTTATGAATAGTAGCAACCTTGCTACTCATCATCCGCAGGCAGATATATATTATATATATAGATGCCAACCAGTGCTGGAGATATCGAGATACTCGAAATGGCGCCCGTAAAAGATCAAACATTTCTCGCTCATGGGGCATATGTTTCTGCTCTTAGAGGCGCTGATGATACTAATATGAAGCATTGGGATCCCCTCATTGGGGATGTGAATACAAAAGTTGCAGTAGTAGTCGAAATCAGGTTCACCATTACACTCTTCGACTTGAACCTCCAAGCCCTAATATGAAACACGCTAATCAGAGTAGGGCTAAGGCGTCGATCCTCCAGTTTCAAGAATAGATTTTGTAACCTACATAACGGATTCATACAATATCCGATATACTGTATATGAAATTGTTGTATACAAATATTTTGCCTAATTTCTCGCCAAAACGAGTGTTCTTTTCGCCATAATCTGTCAGTACCGCATACAAGACTCATAATATGGCTCCAAAACTCCCTACTTCAAAATTGCAGCTTATCCGTGATATAATCGGGAATCAGTCACTCACCACATTTCAAATAGCTGAAGAGACTGAATACAGCAAAATATGATGAAAATGATGACTGAATGCTGGATTAATTTACACGGATACTCAATGGCATATAGAGAACTATCCTAAATTCCCTTATCTCACCAACCTCGCACAGCAATTCCCATGATTTGTATTTCTTAAAAAGGGCAGCATCCTTAGGTTCTCCTCCGGCTGCAATTACCGGTTATGTATGCATATACGTGGATGTAACAGTAAGCCCAGGGTAAAGGGTGTAACCATTCTTATCTCTGAATTATCGTCGGTTTCCGGTGAAACCATGCTGTGCTGGGGCAAGGCCGGATGTTGAATCTTGAATTTCTCACCGAGGATCAATTGGTTGAGATCCAAAGAGCTCAGCTAGGGCTCTGGATACTTCTAAATATTGTAGATGAAGAAGTTACTACCCGTGGAGGTATTTTCAGTGCCACTACTTTACTTTCATTTTTCAATATTGATAAGTGACTATCTCATGAATCGCTAGTTCCATTCCTCTGTCTCCAAGTTGCCTGAAAAGTGGTCTTCATGGTATACTTCCCAGCTATGGAGACATAGGGAAGCCACAATGAGAGGACAAGAAGGATCCATTACAAAGTGTACAAGGCTCATTCAATAGTGCTGTGACATAGAGGTCACTTCCCATGCCACTTCACTGCTGAATGAAAATGGTTCAGCCTTGCAAGGGATCCCCCCTTCCTCCTCATTGAGGCTTCTTGGTGCCTCCATAACAAGTAACACGATTGAAGGGAGGGGCATGATTACTCAGGCCAGGCGAGGCCGAGGGCAGTGAGAACTCTTTCGACGTCACCTCTATTCTTGGCGGAATCATAATAAACTGCGCCAATTATGGCTTCCATGGTGGTAGGCATGGCCTTCTTTCCGGCCGTCATGCCCCACTGGCCCGGGTTCTTCACGATGAAAGGGTCAATTCCAAGGGCAATTCCCCTGTCATAGAGGTTTTCATTAGAGGCCACTTTTGTGATGACGTTCTGAATCTCTCCTGTTGATGACACCATATTTAGCATACGTGCAAAATAGTCAATGTTAAGGGAAGGGGGCTTACCCGGAGTTTTGGTCCTCTCTCGGCCTTGATCAACGAGAAACTGGCGGAGTGTCGCATCGCCAATCAATGCAAGGGTCTGTTGACCGCTGTGGTTGAAGATGCTAGGGCCTTGAAGAGCCTCGCGAATCAAAGTTCGGTCGGTAAAACGATAGGAATTTCCGAGAACCGAATTCTCGAAAGCCTCGATTTCTTCGTCCGAGGGGAGATGCATGAAGATAACCATGGCGAAGATTCAAAGTGTGTTGATAATAGTGATGTGGTGGATTACTGTGTCAGGAGCATTGGGTTGTATAGGAAGTAAGAGAGAAATGAGGAGGAAAAGAAAGCATTTTATACAAAATCAAGACGGAGACAGGAAGGCAAGCAAGGTGGGCGCAGCCCGATAACATGGCTAGGAATAGAGTAATGTTGGGCTTATGCTGTGCTCAGCCTCGCTTTTCTGTTGGCCGTAACCAGTTCATAAGGTATTGATGCATGCTATTCCCTGTCTGTAGCAGCTTGCAGTTGCATGGAAATGTGCCCAAGTATCCAACCTGTGGCAAATCATCATTGGCAACGCGAGAGATGTGCCATTCTAAGTTTAAAAAAGAATCGAAGACAGTAAAGTGGTGAAAACCGAGTTCGAGCGCGTCTGTACCATAATTTCCCCTAAAATACGTAGACAAATGCAAAGTTGACGGGAGTATATCCTAGTACGGACTAGTACGCTTGAGGTTGGGCCTTGGTAGATAAAGAGAGTGAGAACTGAGTTAAAACTGATTTCGAAAAGGAATCAAAGGGGTACAATGGCATTCATCCTGGTTAGCACATAATTGATGTATGATAACAAGGCTCTTTGTATCAAAGGCTTCGTTGACGTCGTCAAAACTACAAAGCATATTATCTCCAAGGCCTAATTTCAGTTCAACCGGGGTAAGATATAAAGTAGCTTAGATTTTGTCGAGGTATTAGGCCCTCATCAAAAATTCAGAACCTCGAGAGATTCTCGAAGCCTTTACACATACCATTTCATCAAGATTCAGCAACATACAGCGAATATCTATTCGTAAACCCCGTGGTGATCCACAAGGATAAAGAATTTGATTGAAAAGTTAAGGATTAACAGCGAGAAGACGAGAAGTCTCTATCTAACATCATGGGTCAGTGTACATCTAGCATCACCGAGCACGATGAATGCTGGCCGTATATGCAGCCTCAAACTGTGAGGGCAATGGAAGTTTGGTTTGGAGAGCACTTCGAGGAGCGAACAAAGCGACTCACTCAAAGAATCAATCAATGCAGAGAGCAAGAGGTCAGTCCAACTCTTGCCAAAGTCCCCACAGCCCATCGCAAAGCCTTCGTGGCTGCGCTAGACAACGCATCTATGGAGTGTCAGGCCCAGGATTGGAAATCAGAATGGTGGTTATATCGCTTCTGGCACATAATCGAATGGTCAGCCGAGGACAAATATCAGCGAAACATTTCACTATCAACCTTGAACTACTTCGAGACTCTGATTAAATGGCGAAATGAAAGAGCGCATGAAAGCCCTTGGTTAGTTGTTCAGGAATACATGGTCGAGTTGAGACTTCTAATTCATACCCCGGATTTCGCTCTTTCGGAGTGGCTGATCCATGCATTTGCACAATGGCTTCGCTGTAAAGATATACCAGATATGCCACCAAAGTTAGAGTACATGCTTGAGTACTTTCAATGGAAACCAATTGAAAATCCTCGGACACCAGCGGAGTGTTCGATTGCCAATTTGCCTCGGAAATGCATTGATACTCTGGTTGAGTCTGAAGAGGTTGGGGAGTGTGGCATATGCCGTGAGGATGTAGGATCTGGAACTGAGGTTACCGTTCTACAGCCCTTCTGTTGTCACTGGTTTCATACAGGATGTATCCATTATGTACTACTGAGCCAAGGGACGGGACCTAGGTTGTGTCCAGCATGCCGAGCCCACATTGCTCTCAAGGAAGATGCATGAACAATGAATTGTGGTAACCCATGGAGTCAAGATTAGCATATTAGTCTCGAATGTATTATAGGCGATTTCGGAATTTGAAAGCTTTCCTAGATCTATTGCAGAAGAATTTAGACCATTTCCGCCAATCGTAGGATAAACCTTACACTCAGTATACAAGCAATACTTACGTAGTTACGAAAGCCTTCTTTCGCTTCAATCTCCCATTACAATTTCATTTAGAGCAAGTAAGTTTGTACATGTATTTATTTCATTTCAATCTCGCAAAATTGGTTCTCCTTCGCCAGAGAGCTAGGGATATCATAGCGTAATCGGTCGTGCTTTTATTGGCAAGATACAGTTTCTGCATAACCGTATCCACTTGTTTGGTAGGACTTTTTTTTGGCCTCTCGGAGGAGAAACAGAGTGATTACATAGGGGTCAAGCTCGATCCTATGTTCCACGAAATCATTGACAGTTTTCATGAGATTTTCCACGTAGTTGTCAAAATACTCACAACATTAAGAGGGGGATGTCGAAGTTATTTCGATGCTCATCAATTTCTGCACCAGGACGATATGATCAAATGCTCCTTGGCCCTTATTGACTTCCTCAATAATGCTCCAAACGTCGTCTGCAAAGACAATACGCTGTTTTGTGCACTTGATTTGTTCAAACATCGCTTCCGAAATATTCCTCAGTAGCCATCAGCAACTTCTTTACTGACCTCTTGCTAAAGAAGAGTAGTTACATCAGAGTCGAAAGGAGATCAAGGGATATTCTTGTCGATGGCAGCTAGAAGGCCTTTTGAAACCAAAATCACGAGCATTTTTATTCTTCCATTGGCGATACATGCCTCTCTGCTCTAGCTTTCCAATCGTGGAATATGATCGAGGCATGGATGTCCCTTTGGAAGCCCAATAGACTGGTTGGAAGGTGGCATCATGGAATGGCGGTCCCATTTATCCCATCTATCTCTGTCTTTGTCGAGGCCGATGGTGGTAATTGGAGTCCCGATGCCCGAAATACTCCATGCGCTGTCCGCGGAATCCTGGTCTGATAGGGCCATTTTGTCGCGCCAAGCCACAAGTTGTTAGCCGGAGGATTGATCTTGAAGTACAACACCGGCAGAAAGACTCTTGAAAACATGTCAAAAATGATTTTCTTAAACCGGATCCGTGAATGAAGATAATTACTCACAGGAAGCTGACGACAAGTTCTAAATCGAGGGTCGAGTTTGTTGCAATAGAACGATAAAACTGAAATTATTCTCGCACTATCTCAGTGCGTCATTCATGTAGTATGTATTAGGAAGAAGCGAGGCTCTCAATTGGTACAACAAGAGAAATTCAATCAATGAGCGGATCATCGTGATTTAAATAGCCATTGTTCACTCGGGTACTTGGAAACATAGGTTTGCAACAATCGATCAACTTTGGTACAGAACTATACAGAAACATACAGGAACTTGCTCAATTTTCAATCGCAGCAACATTGCAGTACTACTGCAATAACATAGTATGTTAGAAACCAGTCAAAACCTGCCAAGCTATATTTGAAAACGTGGTACCGAAATAAATTTATATTCTTCTGAATATACTTCTGCACAGGTGATCGTATTGGTGGTAATACATCCAATTCGAGCTCGAATATCCCCTCAAATCCTGCTCATGGATACTTAGATATTATCAGATCCATGTGAACTACCCGGGTCGAGCTTCGAGCATTCCAATTTTACTAGTTAATTTCGCTGAAGGTCATACTCTACGACAAATCCCAGCGTATTCAATCTTCGCACAGGGCCACGGATATCTTTACTACTGGTGGAAATAGAGTGATGGCCGCATCAGAAACAATGCATTGATAAAGAAGAATCTTTTATTGTTGGGACTTTGCCATTGGCCGTGAAAATTGAATTGAATCGGGTTCTGTCATGAATTTAACAAGGCTATTCAAGTACAAAGAAAAGATAGATCCTTTGACATACAATGTCACAAATGTCTTCGAGCTCAAAGAAGATTGTTTCACAATTCTTTGTTTCTCGAGGTTCGAAAGTTCACGGAATGCATTTTCATGTAAACCCGACATTTCAAGATCAAAGAGCCTTGTCGTCGCGTATAATCGAGGTTTGAGATAAACTTAGACCCTCGATGAGCTCGATCTTCAGATATAAATGAGCACAAACGTCCACTGTAATGATTTATCATCACTACAGATGCACGCATTTCCGAGCTCTCACGCTAAGGCGATACAATTCCAGCAAGAGGTCCAATCACTTTGCTCCATATGAATCCAATCTCTCTCATATCATAACAACATTCACAATGACGAGCGTAAACGCCAGATTCCTTCGATTGGTGGGAATCAAAATCCCAAGACTCAGTGAAGACAGCGCCGAGGAAATGTGGAACCAACAGACTAGTAGATTGAATGCTCTATTGAGCAAGCAAGCAGTGGCAAGAGGCCCCCATGCAGTTTTCCGCAGGCCCACTGCGATTATGCAAGATAAATGTATTGAGGCATTGGTCATGGCAGTTCGATACGCGCGAGTAAACCCTGAATATCTTGACTACATGGACCGACAACTTTGGGATATAATCGAATTAATCCTAGAATGTGACGAATTCGGTCGCCGGCGTGTAACTTATAACGTTATAGAACTGATACAAGAACTAATGGCTCACAGAATGTTTCCTAATACGACATTTGTTGAATTCTTACAGTACGCCGATGCTTGGACTAAAATGTTTCAAAACATAGATGTTGCTTTTGAAGAGAATTTGCTATCAACAATTGGAATGATATTTTCTCAAATACTAACAGATCAGGCATTAACTCAAGAATTAGCGATCAATCGCGCATTGAAGCGAGAATTGATCCAGGAGACCTCGGATGAACCTTGTCCGATCTGCGTTGACTATATTCAACCTGGAGAGTATATTACATCCCTTGTCCCCCATTGCACGCATTGGTTTCATAGCTCTTGCATTGGTCAATGGCTAATGAGTGGAAACACAAACAGTGGTACGTGTCCAATGTGTCGAACTGTCATTCCACTAGGCCTTGGGGTTCCGCCGCCGGCTCCTGAGATAATGGATGTGGTCCTCTTCTGGGAAAACCATGTGTAGTAGGCTACAAGACATTACTAGAGAGCCTTACAACTTTGAATAGTTAATTTACAAATCCTATTGCAACGTCTCAATTCGGTAATGATAGTAAAATCCAAGCATTACATCCAAAGTTGCACTGCACCTGGGCTATTCAAACCATAATACAGACCCCGAGTCTTCGCACTAAAGGATTGTGGCAATAAATCATCCATCAGACCCTCAGTTATTGCCAGAAAACTTATGCCACACCTTCTTAAGTCCATTTAAGTGACCGGGCTTCTTTGGAACCGGGGGTGCATTGTTAAGACTCGGTCTCTCTGGGATTGGGGGTGCTTTGCTAGGTTTGGACCACTCTGGAACCGGAGGTGCATTGTTAGGCTGAACGATTTCGCTTTGATTGTTCGCAACCGTAGATACACCACCCACAGTAACAGTCAATAATCTTGGATTTGAGTCGAAGACGCTGCCAGACTGATCAACGCCTCCATCTGGGCCCACATCATCGTATGGGAAAGCATATCCACGACTATTAATTGTAGTAGCATGGCAGATACGCGCATAGTGGTTGGTGACGGCATTTAGATAATAGTTAGACACCACCTCCCCGTTAGGTTGTACGTTATTGGTCAATAAAGTAGATCGATTAAAGGCCGCCGCAAGACGAGCTGTAATGGCGTCCTTGGTGGGATCGCCCGAGACAGCGAACGCCCCTGAACTGTTGCTGAAGATGTCTGCTGTGGATGGTTTATCATAGGAGATACCCCCCGTCGAAAAGTTGAGTCTTCCATTCGAAACAGTGGCAGTTACATTGCCTGCTGCGGCTTGAGTGTTGACCGTCAAGGTGGTGCTGGAATATTTGGACCACACTTGATTGACGTAGGCATCGTAGTAAGACTTGAAAAGTGAGTTGTTCAAAGTAATACCATTGTTTGGCGAGACAGCACGGATATTCGCACCATTTCTAGAGATGATCAACTTATCCCATCCCGCATTATCCTTCGCATTCTGTGCCCGAAGACCAGAGCAAACAGCTTCCAGTCCATTGGAAGGAAGACCCTGTACAGACTTCGTCACCCCTGACGTATTCGTCAAGGCAATACCAATGGGAAGCGACACGAAATCCACATCGGTGATATTGACATAGAGCTGTGCAGAGTTCCAAGTAAACTCGCAGAAATCCCAATAGAGATTATAATTTGGATCCGATGGATTTGACGACGAGGGTTCCACCAACGCAGGTCCAGGATTGACAAAGAAAGTCAACTTGCCGTCGCGCACAAACCAAATACGCCCGCCCGCAATATGGGGGATAGTAACCGTCTTGGTACTCCCAGGAGCTCCTAGAGGAATCGCGCAATCCTGACTCAACGAGGTGAGGGTTGCAGAGGGCGATGTGGGGTAGTAGGCAGTTCTGCCGTCTGCCTGCAGAAGGAAAAGGGCGTTGTTGTTATCAAGAGCTTGTCCGGTGATGTATGCATAGACCGAGCTTGATCCGGTCGAATTGACCAGTGCAAAATTCAAAGTGGCCATTGCTTGTAGCTGCAATGAAGTTTGTTCAAGAATAAAACAGGATGGATTTGCTCCGTTTGAGGAGCTTTATTGGTTTGACTTGGCTTGGCTCTTTCGGGAGTGTCGAGCAAAATCTAATAGGAAGATTGAATGGTTTTATGGGTCCACCAGCGGCAAGGGTCTGTTCAGGAACTCAGGTTGTTCTATATAACTTTATATCCATGGCTTCCTTGATGCTAGCCTTCATAATGGGCAAATCCAGTAGGGCAGGCTGACAGGACCCTGTGATAGAATGTTACAATGACCTCTCACAATTAACGCTAGGGAAATGTGCGAACCGGATGGATCAGCGACGCTTTTATTCAGACTAGCTCATTTAACATTTGTCGATCTTCACTGCAAGAAGAGCATCTGCCGACAGCCAAACTCTGTGAATGGAACACCTATAGGTATACCCAAAGGGTTCGTTGCCACGACGCGATCATGCTTTGTGGGCAGATGATCTCCCGCGTGTCAGTCTTTGCCGGGGCTTTGCCTCATTAAGGGATCGTCATAGTCAGTGAGTAATGATGAGAATAGCAGGATTACCCCTGTAAAATCCGGGGTTCTTGAGTGGCGCCGGACTCGAGCTAGAGCCTGCCAGTGGTCAGGGGACAAATTGTGGCTTTTTTTTTGGGAGGGCCATGCGATGCAGAGGATCTATGTGCACTCCAATAACTTACTTGTAGGACTATCTGGATAGTATTGCTCCTACTCCCTTATGATAAACAGGAAAACAAGGAAATAAAACGTAGGAATATTGATCAATAGTCCGGGGCGATTTAATGTTACCCTGTTTGCGGTGTCCCTCTTCCATTCGTTCAGTTGTGTCTTGCGGGATCAGAATGATCTTCCTACGGGTAAAATGAATTATCCCTAGATTTTGGAATGGAATGACTTCTTAATACAGTCCAGCAGAACATCTGACTCTACATAAGCTTCATGTCGTGTAAATATCCTGCCATGAGGTCTGCTGCTAGAAGGTGCAGTTCGTACGGGTGTGAATGACAGTCATACAACTCCGCCAGTTCGTACAACCCTTATCCTATGATAGATTCAGATCCACTGCTGATTCGAAGTAGAAGCGATGCCTTCGTGGAGAAGATATAATCATTTTTCATGTTGGATGCGCGCTGATCGAGGAGGTGGTTTCTATTTCTAGGAAGGTGGAGTCGCCTTGGAAGGGATATTCGCAATATACATAGTAAATTGTCTAAAATTGTGTGAAAAAGCCATGCTGATTCTGAAACGATTCAGAGTTAAAAGACATCGATTAATCCCTCTCGCCCTGTTATTACTTCCAGAAATCAAGAGCCAAGTTGGCTCTTCAAGATCGGACTGTGGAGCTCAGGAGACCAAGAGTGCTCTTCGGGGAGGCAGCATAGATTACCAGACACTCTCGAGGTCATAATAATAGGCTGCTATGGATATTCTTTTTGTAGTACGCGGATATATAGGTGTATGGCCAAATTTATAATTTTGATTGGCCTGGAGGCCAATCAAATACCTATACTTTCACTCTCGCTTCAGCTGCGTTCAGATTGTAGACAACATAATACATAATACATAATGTGGATTGCTGCTCGATCTACTAAGCGAAATTGAGAAATTTTAATTATAGCATATCGGTAATAATCCTTCTTTAGGAGGCCAGTGTACTGTTTCTGACAGTATAGTTTCAACTTCTCATCAATGCAAGAAGTAGCCTTGAAGTATACAACCTGCAGACTCATCCCTTGCAAACTTGAATCTATGGATGTTCCATTTATATCTCCAAGGTCGCTGGGAATCACATAGTACAATTATAATTCTACCTTAGTATCTCTATATCTGATCTGTAACATGCAATCTGCCCTTTTCTCATTGCGTTGGTGAAATTGTGTTGCTCGATTTGCAATACGAATATTACCATAAAATACTCATAATACCGTACTGCTCATACATCAACACTTTCCAACTTCGACTTCATCTTTTCCTTCTTTCATCTTTATTTGTTTCTTCTTTCAATATATTCTCCATCTCAATCGATCTATTTGTTCCTAATTTAAGTCCTGTCTCACTTTTCAATCTTCAATTGGCCCTTCCCTTTCTTTTCCACCCACTGCCACCACCCCCAAATCAGCCACGAGTAAGGGTGCTCGTTGTCTATAATCTTTTGTCCGTGTCACAAATCAACCCTTGCGGCCAACAGCTGCAGCAGCAGGAAGGGCGCTCACTCGTGCGCCAATCTGCCTATCCACGAGCTCCACCGATAATTTCGACGGGCAAGACAGTTTCACATTCAGTACCTAACGCGGATCTCCCGTGCAGGGAACGAGGATCCTTCCCAGATCTCTCACGATTTCCGAGTCTAAACACCACTAGCTCTGCGCTGAGGAGATGAAAGAAATGAATTGATGACTTGTAACTGCTGCAATACGCACAGACACAGACAAATCCTTTCACCCAGACACGATCGACACCGACTTTCAGGCCAAACTTGGTCGCTGGGACTTCTAGTCAAAACTGGGATACACGCACGCGCCCGTCTTGACTGGTCCACGCCGGACTGGCGTCTCACTGGACGCTCCACTTTTGTTCGATAATAATAGGAATGGCGTCCCTGAGCTTCAGCGCTTGCTCCACTCGCGCCTAGAATTGATTACTTGTGGTGGCTGGATCCTTTGGCCTTTCAGCCGTTCTTCTTCCTTTCGACCTCTTTGAAATCTGGGGGAGATTTCCATTCCATGCCGTCCGAAGATCTCTAGGGCCCGATGCCCGCTCTATCCATCATGTACATTCCACAGAAACGGGATCTTAGCCGGAAGAACAATATCTTCATCATCGTACGTCAGCCTGTCTGCTCTTTCACTTCCGGTCGCATCCGTCAACTCTTGCGGCCAGCTTACGGTCATTGTTTACAATTTTGTTCTCGTGCTAACTCAAACATTTCCTCATAGTGTGCCTCGATTATACTTTTCCTTCTATCTACGTCTGCGATATGTTACTTTGGGGCTCGATGGCTCCGGCAACGGCACTATGAGCCAAAGTATATCCCCGGGCAGTACTTTAAACGGAAATGGAAGAATTGGTGCCCCGGCAGCGCTTCATATGGCCAAGTGCCCAACCAAAATACTACAAGGACAGATCATGATACCTCGTATCATGGGGGAGGTCTCACCTCCGAGATGACCACAACGCCCACTGCCGATAACAATGTACGGCGAGAGACATCCATCCGATCCATCATGACCCTACCCCCCTACTCTGCCAGCCCCAAACCGACTGAACAAGTCGTCGCTAGGGAAGGTGAAAGAGGTGGAATGGATATGGTAGTGGAATTTCCCGAAACACAAGACGAACAAGAGAATCGTCGTGAGGAGCAAATGGAAGCGTTATACCAACTCCGAGTTCAGAGACGTCAGCAAGTTGCTGATCGCGAATCCCGTCGACGTGAACGACGAGAAGCTCGAGCTCGTGGGGATTCAAGACGTCTTGAGGAGCTCGCAGCAGAATCTCGGGCCCGAAACAATAATCGTCTCCGTGGAGACAGTAATACTTCTATCAGTGCATCTGCGGTCCTTGCTGAGCATCAATCTCGTGAGCGAGATCGACGTATTTCTAGTGTCAGCTACGCAGACATTGGTCATGTCCGACACGACGGATCGCGTCTACGAGCCGACTCACACGATTCAGACCATCATCCTCTCCTACAGGATTCATCACACGATTCCTCATCGCCTTCCTTGAACGACAATTTCATGCGCTCTCGAGGAGAGTCCATGGCATCATCCATCATGACGACTGACACCGCTGCCACTGAGGTTGATCACTGGGGTTTGCGGCCAACGTCCACGCGCGGATCAGGCCATCCACTATCCCAACCTGACGAAGAAGATATCACAGCTTTGACCGTCACTCCGCCACCACCAGAGTACGATCACCTCGAATGGGGTGAAGCCCCAGCCTACGAAAGTCCGATCCGAGAACGTAGAGAGGATTCCGATTCAGAGAGACCACCGCCTCTTCTGACCCGCCTACCATCCATTCACGTCAATCTCGCCAGCCCCATCTCCTTTTCACCAGTAACGCCAACAGATCCACAATCCCAAGATGTGAATAATGGATCCTCAAATCCACCCGACTCCCCACAGACGGGAAATGACGTTTCGAATGTCCAAATAGGGACTACTGACAACCACTCGACTGTTTCACGATGAGTCGACTAGCTGAAAAGACATATCGGACTTTACCTCAAACGCATCGAACTTGATCTCCAGCATTATGTAATGAGCATGATTTACGATTGTATTAGCATTTCTTCCTGTCTTTATTTGTTCTCAATCATCAGTCTCTCGTTGGTATCGAGCGTCACCTGGGATGGAGGCTTCTTTCTCGGATAGCAAGGCGTTCGGAATCGCCTTTAAATTTTATTTTGATTTTTGTTTCAATTTCTGGGTGTATCATGGATAGCATTGGTGTGCATGGAGGAACTTAGATAGCACAAATTCATCATCAAATTACCTTTTATACTCTTTCTATTTTTCAAGTCATTTTTACAATAATTTCGATTCTTTAATAGATGCAGCTTTCAAGGTTTGCTATGGAAAACTAAACTAACGTATACGGTACTTCTCTAGCATGAATGGCCTCTCTTCGTCTACAACTCAAGTAGAGAGGTGAATATTCACAACTACCGACTTTGTCCAACCAAACTTAGGTACTCTATACTTTCAATGAAAAGTAGTATTATTACCAGCACTAGTAATTGAGTACGGTAATTCACTTCCAGAGTTAAATCATTCAGACCACGATATGTACACTGAGAACTACTCGCTGAATACCATTCTATCTAGCAATGCCTTAAACACAAAGATCAACCCCGTCTCAGGACTGTTCTGTCTCAGCACTCGCTCTTCTGATAAACGAAGCCACTTCATCGGGTTTAGAAAGCCACGGAGAATGAGCTGCCTTGATCTTCTCCGTCTTGAAAACACCTCCCTTGCGCTGGGCCCGATCAACCATGGCCTGCTGCACAGGTAGAGGGATTGCTTGATCATCTTCACATAGTAAATATGAAGCCGGAAGCTCCAGATACGCGGCATTTGTAGCTGGGGCGTTCTTCGTCACCCAGGCATGTGGACGAAGTGTTTTGGCCCATTCAGCACCATCTGGCACATCGTGGAAAAAGAGTGCTTGAGGGTCACTAGCGGTGACTGTGCCATTTTGCTCCTTCGAGAATACATTAATACCTCAATTCTCTGAAATCGGAATATCTCAAAAACAAAGAGGACTGGTTAACTTACATCTCGCACATACCAAGGTGGCGGAACCCCGCCAAATGCCCCGATAAGACTTTCTCCGAGAGCTGGGATGAACGCGGCAATAAATATTAACCTCACGACACCACCTTTCTTCCCGGAAGATTCGCGCTCGTATTTGGCTAGTCCATCCAGGGCACTGTTTACGGGTAACCCAGACCAGCTGTGCGATACCACGAAGACATCCTGGCCGGCATTGGCTGCTTTCTCAACTAGAGAACGCACGGCTTCAGTATCTGGTTCCAGATCTTGGACTTTACTTGGTTCTTGAACAGATGGGAATGCCACAGTGTGACATTCAAACTCATCGAGTTTCTCGATCAGAGAATCGAAGACCGTTGGAGGGTACCAAGCGCCTGGGGCAAATATAATCGCCGGTTTGGACATGGTATGAATCGGTTAGTGAGAGGACGAGATTAGAAAGAAAATGATGTGAATTTTTCCGACTTTTGAAAGAATATCAGAAGCAGTCACCGGGAATACAGGGCTGAGAATATCAGTTTTGTCGAGTGACTGAATTGAATTGAATTGGCGGGGCGCGGCCGACGCGGGCAACACGCGAAAGCGGCGAGGCGATTTGGTGGAGAGTGGAGAGCGGCAGCGGATGGGATGCTTTGATGGAATGACCAAGTTGAGGGTGATTGTGCGACGCTAACTTAATTGGATTCGCCAGCGGGGTCATGGATCAGCTCATATAACTTCCCATCCAGACGTTGGGAAAGGGTTGCGTAAGATCCGGCTTCAACCACGACGCCTTGGTCAAGAACAATAACATGGTCCGCGATCTCCATCATATCTTTTGAATGTGTAATTATAATGACTGTCAAATCGTTTCGACTGGCTACAAGCCGGTGAATTGTTTCGCGGACAATCCTTGCTCCTGCGGGATCAAGACTCGAAGTTGCTTCGTCCAGAATGAGAATTTGAGGCTGGCGAAGTAGAGCACGGGCAATTACCAGACGCTGCTTTTGCCCTCCTGATAGACCCACTCCCCCATCGCCGATGACGGTAGAATATCCCATTGGAAGAGATGAGATAAAGTCATCGATACCGGCAGCTTGGGCAGCCTCTTGAACGTGAGCCGAGGAAGCCAATCTGGAGTGGGTGCTTATCCCATAGCAAATGTTTTCATGAATAGTCCCAGGGAATATGGTCGGTTGCTGGGAGACTACTGCAATCTGTGAGCGAAGAGTTGGGACATGCAGTCGTAGAATGCCATGGCCCCCAAGTGTCACAGTAGGCCGACCTGATCGGTCAAGAGGGGCTTCATATAATGCGAGCAAAAGGGAGGCGATGGTGGACTTCCCGGAGCCTGATCGGCCTACGATAGCGGTACATGAATTCTGGTAGATGCTAAGGGAGACGTTCTTGAGTACTAGAGTCTTCGGCCGAGATGGATATCGGAAATTGGTGGCTGTCAGCTTAATTGGAGTCAGACTGGTCGCTTTCAAGTGGCCTTGATGCTCGTGGGATGCATCTCGGGGCAGCCTTGCCAGTCGCAAAAGCTGAGCGGCGATCTCGCGAGCTGTGTTTATTTGAGGGACTGTATAAGATTTAGCATTGACAGTTAGATCAATGGAATTCTTCAAGTATTCAAATACTCACTCCACGATAGAATTTGTGCGGCGTAGCCGATGCCAAAAAGAAGCATCGAAAAGACAGTCATTACTCGATTGACGGTAAACTCGTAGCCCACGAGTACTCCTCCGTAGTAGAAAATCAACCCTGGAATAATTTGAATTAGTAGCGGCCCAGGAAAATGACACTCGATGCAGACAACAGTTGATAATATCGGTTAAGTTACCATTGGCAAAGATCACCGTCGACTCAACTAGCCCGAAAAGCATGCCCGTATATATCGCCCGCTTCAGGCCTACCGTCAATGCTTGAGACATAGCTTGTGTATGCTTTTGATGAAAATAGCCCTCAAGAGTCAGCGTCCGCACAGTCCGAATCTCAGCGAAAGTCTCAGTGAAGATATCGAAAACAATACTATTCGCAGCATTTGCCCTTCGTTCCCACATTCCATTTGTTGCTTCAAAGCCCCTAGTGATGGCATAGATGAACGGCCCACAAGCAAGAGCCACCAGCGTCAACTTCCAGCACATCACCAGACTCCAGATGATGGCTATAATGACAATTGTGACAGCCACTATGACATATCCAGCGAAACGTCCGAGTAAGTTCCGCATGTCCTCACCATTTTGATCTAGGTATGCAGTAAGTCTCGGGGCACTGTTTCCGTCTTTCTCGAACCATGCTCGTGGTTGATCTAAGATTCTCTTGAATGCGCGATTGCGAATAGTATCCATCCAAGCTTGTCCGGAGAACTCCAGAAAATAATGCATGAAAAATGACGCGAGCCCGTCTCCGAACGATACACCGAGAACAGCTAGAGACCAGACCATTGATAATCTAGCGCTGTCGGCCCCGGCATAGAATGTTGTGAATAGTTTTGAAAGGCAGAATGAGAAGAGTGGTGTTGCAGTAGCATGAGCTAGAGAAGAAGCTATGCCCAGAATTAGAATGACTTGCTGCTTTCTTGTCAGATTGGGGAAGATAGTTCCCATTATGTGTGATAAAGGCATGGGTTTTTCTTTCTCTGCAGGTCGTGGCCGACCAAGTCCTCGAAGAGATCGATGGCGAGAGGGCTTTCGGGGACTCGAAGACTTTTCCGGGCTCTGGAGCCGATTTGGCATCTGTATATCATCATCGGCGAACACCCCATGAAACCTGTTGTTCTCAAGATCAACGGCTACTATTTCGTCCATTTCGATCGCATCTGGCGTTGCCTCAAGTGATTTCAACCAACCTTGGGATGGGAGCTGGGTTCTTTCGGACACAGTTGATACTATTCTCGACTTATGCGAAAGTTGATTTTCTCGGGTATTGGAGCTAGTTGTGTTAAACTCATTGGGATGACTGGGCTTGTTCCAGTATTTTGGAGTCGCAATGTCAATTGTACTTGACCTCAACGCAGTGGGGATGTGATGCTGTGCCCATGTATCTCTTTTTCCTTGACGAGTACGCGGCGGCATAGCTGGATGCAAATCTCCCAGGCTGTCGTCTGACTCTTCCTCGTAAAAGCTTGACGCTTTGCTCCAATGCCGTCTAGGCTTCGCTTCGCTGATCTGGCTGGCTTGATCTTGTGCTGAGAAATATTTATCAGCCCCCGGCTGTGTTTCGATTTCTTGCCGGTACCCCGAGTGAACAATATTTCCTTGATCGAGTATGTAAACGAAATCATCGTCTAGAATCTGTGATAGATCGTGCGTGATGATAATGGTTGTTTTGCCTTTCCTCCATTCTCTGATTGACTTCATCACTGCTATGCGGTTTGTCTGATCAAGTGCGCTTGTCGGTTCATCCAGTATCAATATCGGAGTGTCACGCAGCCTTGCCCTGGCTATAGCAACCCTTTGTCGCTGACCACCACTTAAAAAACTTCCATCTGGACCTACAGAAGTATCCAGCCCCTTTGGTAAACTGTCGATCGTATCTTCAAGCATAGCCAGATCAATCGCATCTTCAACATCATACCTTGTGATATCCCCATGGCTTTTACTGCCAAAGCCAATGTTTCGAAGCACGGAGTCATTGAAGAGGACGCTTCTTTGTTCTAGAAGGGTAATGTTGTTCCGAGTCCAGCTTACACTGAGTTCATTGAGAGGTTTCCCGTCAATTAGAATTTGCCCCGAGCTGGGGGGGTAGAAGCGCATGAGTAGTTGGCTCAGTGTACTTTTACCAGAGCCACTCTTCCCAATAACAAAGGTTGTCTCGCCCGCAGGAAAAAAGAACGTCGACGGCTGGAGAACGATTGTTCCAGGCTGGCTTGGATATGCAAAAGATACCTACGGCCGTTAGTCCGAATTTCGTAGGCAGTTGGCTTGCTCTTGATCTATACTCACATTATTCACCTCGACATCCCCTTCGCAATGGACTGGATACAAAGTTCCTTTCATCTCACTAATTCTCCGATCCTTCGCACGGGTCTGTATTATTGACTTGAGAGATTCACCCGCAACCTTTCCCTTTTCTATAACAATCATTTGGGGAAGAACTTGCTCGATAGATTGAGCCGCCGTAAGACATGCCCAGAATGTCCTCAGGACCTCTCCAGGGGAAAGTTTCCCACCCCGGGCAAGTGAGCTCCCATACCAGAACCCTTGCACGAACATCCCGAAGACCATCCACCGGATGAATGCGATCTGCAGTGAGTTCAACCTTGCTTGTCGAAGGTAATAGACTGCAGACTTCTGGATCCTGGTCGAGAATTTCCGAACTTCAAATCCCTGCCCATTGTAACACTTCACTGTATCGATAGAGGATAAGGCGTTATTTGCGACTTTTGAGGCCTGCGTCAGTTCCATTTGCTGATCAATAATGCTCGTTTTCATCCTCGCAGATAGGAGTGCGATTATCATCGAGAATATGGGAAACCCCGCAAGTGTAACCAGAGAGAGACGCCAGGATGTATAGAACCCGAGTCCAAGTGATGCCGAAGATCGACACGAGTATTGCAGCAAGAGGCCCAGCGGCTGTGACGTTGCCGTTTTGAGATCTTGTATCTGGCTATATTAATCATCAGTAATTGAAAAGAGGGAATTAAGGGCTAGAAAGACAAGCGAGGCTTTCTCACGCTTGTATACTGGAAAGAAGAGCGCCGGAACCCTCTTCCTGAGCCTCGAACCATTCCACGTCCCGACTGAGCAACCCGATAAAAATCTCTCTTTGAACAGTCGATGCTTGAAATTCTCCAAATATCATAAATGCTGCATAATATGCTCCATTGAGAAACCACCCTGCTGCTCCCAGTGCGATCATCCCCAGAGCCCCCCTAAGTATCTTGCTGTGCAATCCGTCATACTCTATATCTCCCGCTCCGAATGCCGTGAATGCATTGAAAACATCACCTAAGAAGATGGCCAATGCTGTAGTCACACAGCCTGCTAGAAGTGCGCAAACTGAGCCTGCGATGATGGTGGGTATATGCTTTCGGTTTGAAAAGTAGAAGAGAGACTTCCAGCCCGGCTTTGTTTGTTTCTTTGGTTTGGACTCATTGCTCTTGTTTTCAGTCCCCTGCTTGAAGCCATCGGCGTCATGTTCGATAAAATGAGACTTTTGAGCCATGGATACTGTGTCTAGCTCTCGAGTGCCGATGTTTTCCTAAACCAGTCATGAATAATATCCCAGAAAGCTGAACAGAAAAGACCATCTTCTGCTTTGATAAGAGGCCCATGACTACGTGCGGATTCTTCGGCCAACTCAAAGAGATCAGCATGCTCCAATCCTTTATAATACCTCTGTTTACCATCTAGAACAATATCAAATATCTGAATGCGGAAGTATTGATGGGTGGCGAAGAAAGATCAGTGAAGAAGCGCAGAACAAAGAGTGACAGCCAAGTGTTTGGCCTGGGCCATCACGTGTTTCATAGATCAAAGATCACCAAGGACTTCTTTCATAGAGATTAGAAACATTCAGACGGAAATAAAGAGTTAAGTCTTCGTAGCAATGCAGTTTATTTGCGGGTATATTGCCAAGCGCCCACGAAGTCCCCTAAAGGGGAGACCCGACCAAGTCCAACTCGGCCAGATCCTATGGAAAATACAAAATCATTTTGTCTATAGATCATAACAGTCACCCAATACCCATCTAGTCATCATCCAAGCCAACAAGACCACGAGACCGCGCGCAACCGTTGCATCATGGAGCAAGAAGAAAAAGGTCGGTTCATGCCGTCGGTGTCGGGCCGGATGTGGAACCATGCTTGTTTCATATCGAGCATGGCGGAAAAAAAGAAGAAAGAAACAATGTAGTCGAGCATTAATCTATTTCTGGTTACGCTCATAGATCCAGTCGTTCAGACCGGCGCGGTTACTGAAAGGAAGCGAGTTAGCGTCTTCATCCAAGCCTGGACTTTAATGCCAAGGAGGTTACATACCGGGCAATCTCAACAGCGTAGAACTGCATGCGCACACCGAAGATAGTGGTGTCTTGGTCGTACTCGGCGTCCGCACGGGTACGGATGATAGTTCCAAAGTTGAAGTCCTCAATTTTCTTCTCAAACTGGTTCACCCAGTTGCGCCACTTCTCCTTGCCAGCCTTGCTCTTCATATCATCTTCATTGATGGTGGCGGCGGGATCAAAGTCGGGGAATTCCTTCTTGAAAGACTCGTAAATTTCGTCATCCATCTTGGTGAGACGCAGCTGAGAGCCCTTGACCTTCTCGAGAATGGCCCAGTATGTCATGAGGTGTTCGACGGCTGTGGAGATGAGTGGAAGTGTCAGCCTTCGGAACGCAAGGAGTATGAACCTATGCATAGGTAATTCCACATATTGGATCCAAGTCGTCACGTACCCTTCACAGCGAACTGCTTCTCCATCTGTAGAACAAGTTAGTCATTGTACACTAGATGATGTGCGGCTTCAGGTACCACCGCTCTGAAGTCAGGAACAACGTACATCCTCGAAGTTCTCGGCATTCTCGGCATCAAATGTCTTAGACATATTGGCGGTGATTTCGGGAGTAATTTCACACGAATTGTAAAAGTGAGATGATTTCAACTCGAAGAATGCCAGTGGATTGGAAGTGGGGGGGAATTGACTCTGCCCCGCGAACATTTTTTTCCGGGCGGAGAGCGATTCTGCCGCCTTTTTGCTCGTACGACGTCATTGGCCTCCGCTTTTGCGGGTGATTCTAGCAGTTTCCTGCAAAACAAACATTCCTTGTGTAGACTACAACAGAACAAAGTCCGACATCGATGGGAGATAAATATTTAAGTCGATTGAATAGTGTAGTCTGTGAATGATCTACTAGGTCACTTGGTTGAAGCATAATTTTAAGATAAAAGAAGTTTGTATTCTTTGACAAAACCCTCGTCGAGTGGAAATAGATAAAGTACAGAGTACAACGGTGTAGTCAAAGTAACTTCGAATAATCAATTAATCCCCGCCGAAAGCCAAAAATATGATGCAGTGATCGCTTATTTTTAAGTATGTAATATGCATGAGGGGAATCGAGACGAGCCCCGAATTGAATGAACAACATAAAACGGTAAGAAACAAATAATTCCATGAAACGCCATCGCTATGCTAAAGTTCGACGTGATGCATCGTGGGCTGCGACGCGGATATTGAAGAGAAGGTCATCGACCTGGCGGAGAGCATCGGGGCTCAAAGTGGTGGTTTTCATATCGCCCAGAATTCTTTGTAAGGCAGAAGTGACGCCGGTTTCACTAGTGCCCGTTTCAAGAATTGGAGATGGTTCGGTTTGAACTTCAGTAGTGAGTATACTTGTTGTTGGTTGGGGCAGGAGCATTGAGTCTTCCTGGGTAGCCCCATCGATATCCATAGCTTGTACATCCGAGTTGGATGTTGTAAGCTGAGCTGCTTTAGCTGTGTTTTGGGAATCAGATGCCTCCTCAGTAGGGACAAGCGAGGGCTCGGTCATCGCTGACTTTCCTTCGGTAATTATACTTTCAGGAACCAATTCCTGCGAGTCAGGCTGATTTTGAGAAGGCTGGGAGTCTGGTTGAATATGCTGATCTTGAGACCCGGCCCCATTTCGAGTGGACCGCGACGAGCGGGAGCGCTGCGACTTGGATCTGGTAGGCACTTCCTCAGGGACAGGCGTTGGGGGTTGCTCTTCCAGGCGCAGAGACTTGCGGGATCGTTTCGAAGATGGCTGTGGGGGGACCGATTCCTGGGCGGGCTCTTGTGACTCGGAAACTTGGGTGGCAGGGAGAGACTCCTCAGTAACAGGCTCGTCCCTGCGCTGAGAACTGCGAGTTGAGCGGCGTGGCGTATTTGTCTCCAGATTGGCAGTGGTGTTTTGAGGAGGATCTTGCAATGTATCTGGCTCGGTATTTTCTACATCAACCTGGGCTTCGTCCTTCGTCGACGTAAGTCTAGTCGATCGGCGTCGCTCCTTGGCATTGGCTGTGCGAGCCTCCTGGAACCCTTCCTCTTCACGTTTCCTCTTTTTAGAGCTTTGCTTGCTAGATTGCTCTTCAGCCGGCTGAATGCTGCCAACAATGTCTATATGGCCGCCTATATCAACAGCAGATTCGAGGTCTTGCTCTAGCTGAGAAGCAATCTGAGTTTCCATTTCCTCGCTAGACGAGTCCATATTCTGCTCCGGTGGTACCAAAGCAGTGAGGGCTACAGTAGAAGCCTGCTCACTTCGCTGGCTATTATTCCTGGCGGATCGGGCGGCATTTTTGTTTCTTTTTCGCTTTGAGGCGGACTTGGATTGAGGTGTTAGCGTAGCTGGAGCCTCCTTAGATTTGCCGGGGGTCTCAACTGTCACCGGCGGGACGGGGAATTGACTGTTGTCAAAGCTTTGTCCGAGTGCAGACCGAGTTCGTCGACTAGGAGGCCTTTCATCTACCTGAGGAACATCCCCATTTTCCTTTGACTCGCCTTGGGTCTCAGGTTGAGGAGGCGCCGACGCCATCACCGTATCAATATCAGACTTGGCAGGGCTGTTGGAGACATTTTGATATTCACCAGAGCTCTGCAACATACTTCTCTTGGCCTTCGCAGCTCGAGCGCGCTCTTTCCGAGAGGGTCGCTTACTGCGCTGCTTCTGCGGGCTTGGACTTCGGGATGTCACTTCTGGGGGTGACGAAGGGAGATCAGACGAGTCGGCCATTGTTATCTCGGGGACCTTCAGCACCGAGAATCCCTTATTGGTTGCTGGAGTTGGATCCCTGGTGGCAGGTGTAGGGGACGATCCAATGAAACCCTCATAATTTTCCGTTGGAGCGAGAGTGGGAGTGAGAGGAATTGCTGAGAGAGCATTGGAAGCCTGGAATCGGCGTAAATGGACGGGGGTTTCATATCCTGATTTTCCAGGTGTATTTGCGGGAGACGAGGAACGGATAGATTCAATCATTTTGAACATTTCACGTCTGTTGGCCTGGGGCTGCACGGTGGGCGCATCTTCCATGACAGAATCTCGGGAGACCTGTTCTTGCGAATTGGTCGGAAGTTGAGGCTCATCATTCGACTCGGTGGTTTCAAAAGATGGTTGTTGCTCTAGGTGAATGACCGGTGACGAGTTGAGGTTCGCAGATCGAGCCTGTGACGTGCGGGTTGAGTGTCGTTTGTCATTAGATTGGGGTGAAACTGATACATGGATCGGCTGTTCATAGTTGAGGTCCTAGAGTGTCCGCTATTAGCATTCTGATGATCACAAAACAGACAGTTTGTTTTACCTGTGAAATTTCATCCTGAGGTCCAGCATTGGATGAGGATACCACGGCAGCCTTCGCTAAAGATTGACCCATCCTGGTTTGCGAGGCGGAAGGATCAGCTGAGCTGGCAGTTGAGGACCAAAAGTCTACGAACCGGTTGGTTCGTGATTGATGGGGGGATTCAAGACCTGCACAGATGATGATCTCAAACTTCTGGAGAGCAGTCAATTGATCGGGCACGGAAGTTTGTAGGACATTGATGATGGCGGAAGAAAGTGCGCGACACTTAATAACAAGTCAGTTTAGTTATCACAGAATGAAAGAAGAGCTACCTACCGCAGTCAAAATCCGACTATCTGCACCGCGCGTAAAATCCACCTTGGAATGTTCGTCTTTGATCCAAAGAGCAAGAGGAGTTTGGAGAAATTCCAAGGTCTGAACTCGAAATGTCGGAATACCGGAGCCCAATAAAGAAGTCAAGGATTCCAGGAAGCCTGGAAGACCACGGGTTTCCGATGGATTGAATGTCTCATATGCTGATTGTAGGGTTTTCTCGATAACGCCCATGAAATTATAGGGAAAAGGAGATGCAATTCCTTGTTGGGAGACAGTCTCCATCGTCAAGCTGCCATCTTGCATGAAAGGAATGGACATGGAATGGTTAAGCAATGCCGTCGCGGGGAAATAAGTATCACGGAGAGGAAGCGATGTGAGACTTTCGGCGACGGGCTCCACGACGAGAGTGGCAAGAGCACGATCGCCCTTTTCTGTTCGAACCACGCGAACAAAAGACTCTAGGAGATATGCCCACTCTGGACAAGCGGTTGGAATCTGTACGCCAGCTGCGAGAATTTTGCTGACATTTTCGTAGTCTCGGGAGACAGAGCCATCACGCTCGCGAGAAGACTCAATCGGAAACGATTGCAAAGCATCTGCAGCTGCTCCTGCACTTGCCTTCCATACGACCTCAGAAAGAGATGGAGTACTGGATGTTGACTTGACTTGGATGGTGGCTAGATTCGCACATTGCCGGAGAAGCTCAAGACGAGAGCCACGAGAGATCTTACTTTTGCAGGCAGCTTCCACGACATTATTCACAAGAGCTGTATATGATGATGTTGGCGTCGAGATAAAACCAGTAGAGCTGACTGTCCGTAAGAGGTGTAGAATAGGGCTGTCTGGAGTGGTCCCCGCTGTCGAGTCTCGTGTTGGCGTAGTAGCAGTTTGGAAAGTTTCCTCGGTGGTTTTGATTAAGAGTTTCTCCGTGAAACAAATGCCACCAAGAGACGAGATCATTGTTGTTGACAAGAATCGGAATCTCTCGAAAAAGATATCTGTGCAGTTGTCGCCCACAGCATTGAGGGACGACGGCCCCGTGGACCATAGACGATTTAAGAGCCCAAAAACACTTGCAATCGCTTGCACCGATTCACCCGATGGTGTAATTTCCTTGTTCGAAGCAACAGACATAGCACTCGAGAAGCTGGTCCAGGCAAGAGCAATATTTGACTTCTCGAGGTGATCTTCATTCCATAGAGAGGACTTGAGAAGCGACTCAAACACTCTCACAATTGATGCAGCTCTTGATCGCACCCATCTCGGATCCACTGAGGGCAATTCCTCAGCCTCGATCTTAGCAGAATCATTCACGCGGTCCTCCGTCCAAACTTTAGCCTGTGAGGCCCACAATAGATTCACCAATACACGAGAAGCACTGTCGCTCAGAGCGGGAGATGTGGAGAAAATACTTGTGAAGGGAAGAGAGACATACTCCTCCCACACAGAGTCGAGGTACTGGTGAGAGGGTGATGGGCGAAAGGCGTAATATATAAGGTTATGATAACTTGCCAGAGCCAGTGAGGTTGTGGATGATCCCGGCTTCTCTGCCTTTTTGCGTTCAAATTGTGAGAGAACGGGCTTTCCTAGCATCTTAAGTAGCGAGCGGCTTGTAGACTCTCCGGGTCCAACGGCATTAACGAAGCGATTCCAGCCAATGATTGCCTGGGCTTTGATGGCTGGTTCGCTACAGTTGAAGCACTTCTGAAGCACAAGTACCCATTCCTTGAAGTGATCCCATTGATCCAGACTGCGCGACTTGTTCCGCAGAAGAAGGATAATGATGCTCCAGATCTGAGGAACATGGACACCACTTTCCAAGGTGGCTATCATACGCGACATACGTTCCCGAATCTCCGTGACAAGCTTTCGATCCTTTTCAAGGGGCCTATCGAAAAGCTCGCGAATGCTTTTCGATAAGACAAGGTTCGGTCCCATCGTCAGCGCAATTTGGAAACCCAAAGCAATGGCCTTTAGTCGATTGTCTTTCATGGGATGGAGCAACCCAAAGATGAGCTGCTCAATCCATAGAGAAGCTTGGGAGACAAATGTAGATTTGGACTGAACGAACAACCGCTGGTATATGCTGAGTCGGTGCAGAGCTATCGCCTTCCCTGTGACGTGGTTGGTGACATCCTGCAATGCTGTAAGAAGGCGAGTGACGCGGGTATTGTTCATGATTTTGATGCCGAAGTTTTGAGTGGAGAGGATGGACATATAATGGGTCAAGACAGATTTAGGAACTTTGCCTTCCTGAAGACAAGTGATTGCATGCTCGACAATAAACACCTTGAAATCTTCTGGTAGAAGTGTAGAGATATCATTATGCCAGACAAAAGCGGCGGACAGCTTCAGAGCCTGGTTGGCGAGGTTCGTATCTAACGGCGCACCATTGACCAAGTCGCGACTGACATCGCGCTGTATAAACCCAGTTATCATACCTAGCTTCTCCGCAACGTCTCTACCAGAAGGAATTCCATCATATGTTCTGAGCGCACCAAAGAATTGCATATAAGCGTCAAGACGAGACGATATCGACTCACCCGCCAGCTGTTGGATGACGGATTCGAGGAGCATATCGAGGGATTCGGTCGTGAATTTATCGACATTCGGCGACCAAACGGGTATTGGGGAGCCAGTTTCTTTCAGAATAGATTTGAAGGGTCGCACATCGGATGGTAAAGGACTTCCTTGGTGAGGACTCTCCTTCACGTCAGTTGATTTAGCATTCCAGGGCGAGTGTATCTCGGTGTGCAGCCATGGTGAGAAGGTCACGCGCTTCGAACCACGACTTGATGGAGGAGCCCTATAAGAATGCGCCTGTTGAGGCGTGTCTCCCGGGGTCTGCGCGGTAATTGGAGTACGTTCAAGCTCTTGATTCTGATCGATTCGGGGACCCGGTCTCGGAGGTGTTGGCGGACGAGCAGGGAGAGGACCGAGGGTCTCCACCATGGTTTTATTTTTCTCTCTTCTATAGAAATGAAAAAGGAAGAAAGAAAAGACTCAAAACCATTGCTGGGCGGGAATAGGGTAGAAGGAGAGAATCAATGGGGTGGTCATCCATGAAGATGGAAGAAGGGGAGGAAGATGGATGGATCAGCTATTGGCGTATCAAAAGGAAAAGTAAAGTTCGGACGCGCTCGTCGCGGAATCGCGTAAAGTGGCGCGGGTTCAGGCATTAAGGCAGCACTGCATACATCAGCCATAAGCTATAGAATACAACTAGAATTGTGATAATCAGGAATAATGAAATCTTAGCAATAAGTTGGAGTAAATACTAGGTCCATTGAGGTTGTTTGATAGAGAGTTGTAACTGAAATATTACGATTTGCAGGAGCAGTGGTAGTATTGGGTTAACTATACTGTACGTTTTGTGTAATTAGTTGAGGAAAAAAACATAGAAAAGAAATCCCAAGAAGTAGCACATCCTTTCATTGTATCAATATAGTCATTCATTTAAGTGGTGTGTTACTAGTACAAATAGTCGTTTGCTTTGGGGTTAATAGCAACCAACAAGCTCCGGTGGGGCTCGTTCTTCCTTGGATCTTCCCCGCGCTTCCTTTTCTTCTCCCTCCTAAGTTCATTTCTGCGAATGTCTTAAAGCGAGCGAGTTCTCTGCTTGACAATCAAAGAAATTGCCGATCCTCTGGTATTATATTAGAGAGCTCGCATTCATCTTACCCTAAAGTACCCTATTTACTCTGGGTACTCCGAGCAGGCCTCCTAACAAGATGGTGGCAAATGGCCAGCTCCAGGGCATGGGTGAGTTGAGGAGTCCCAGGTCCATATATGCGGAAAGAAACCTAACAGTCAATTTAGGGAACCTTATAAAGTTGCCCCAACTGATGGAAACTCTCCAAAAGGATCTACAAGACAACCACCTTACGTCGGCGCGTGAGTTCCCATTCAACTCTGTCGACTCAGTGTGACCCTCAAACTAACCTTGCCTACCTTTGTTATAGAACGCGTCCAGATTCTGCTTGCAGTGCGCCAACACGGTACGAATCCAGCCGAAGCCGGTCCTATCTATTGCAGCAAAGTACGGCGGTGACATCGCAAAAATATAAGGCTTATAAAAAGGGAGATCTGACGAATGATGCAGGGAATCAACACGCTGATGCAATATGGAGTCGATGGAGAGACGGCTGATGTCCGTCGAGCTGCATTGCGTGGTGTGGCAAATGCTCTGTTGCTCGATCCAAAAATGCGACAGATTTTCGTGGACACTGGGTACGCCGGCAGATTGGCCGAACGACTGAGGACCGACTGTTCCGATGACGAGATGGTCGCGAGTCGCATCCTCTTCCTGGCTACCTACGACACTACCTTGGATTATGAGATGTTGATCAGAGAGCACTCTCTGGGAGATAATGTGAACTACGTGAGTTGAGATGGAATGGCCCGCCCCCCTCATTCTGGCACTGACAGATCCAGCAACTCTCCCGACACGCGAAACAATTCCCCAGGTCTGGACGGGCTTCACTGACGCAAATGGATGAATTGGCTCTCATCGATACCCTCAAAGTCATCTTCAACGTCTCCAAGATCTATCCCGACTTGTCCACCTCATTCTCACCTTCTATCCCACATATTCTGAAGATTATCAGCCGTATTGAAATTCCCGCAAAGCCCCTGGATGGGCTCCTCAGTTACCTGATCAACTGCCTTTCCGTTCTCGATCTTGAAGGGAAGAAGGGTAAAAACTTTGAGAGTAGTACTCTCTTCCCGACATTCGATAAAAACTGCAATGTGGATAAATTGATAAATATTCTCGATCAGGCAGTCTCACTATATGGCCCCGGGGAATTAGAAGAGAAAGCCATCCCACTTCTGCACTCCCTTATAGTGGTACATGAGGTGGCGCCAGACGGACCTCGTAAATACATGCAATGGCTACTCTTACCAGAGGACAATGACCGCAGCCAGCCAATCGGTCAATCCGACACTCTTTCTTCGAAGCTTCTGCAGCTGTCAACCAGCCCTTATCCCAATTTGAAAACGGGCATTTCAGAGCTTATGTTTGTTCTTTCTGGAAAGGATGCAGAGAATCTGACTCGTCGCATTGGTTATGGATTTGCTGCAGGTTTCCTTGCATCCCGAGGCATGGAAATCCCCCAAACTGCTCGCGAGGCATATGCAACCAATAATGAAGGGCTGGACCCGGATGTGAACCCTATAACTGGCCAGCGATGGACCGCCGAACCAGCAGATACGGGTCCTCCTATGACCATGGAGGAAAAGGAACGCGAAGCAGAGAGACTGTTTGTGTTGTTTGAAAGGTACGAACATTGCAGCCTAAAGTATTGACTATTGTTCTAACATCGAAATAGGGCGCGGGCCAATGGCCTGTTGGGCGTTGAGAACCCCGTCAGACAGGCTGTCGAGGCGGGAAGATTCGAAGAATTGCCCGATGATGCTGATAGCGATTAGTTGCGAAAGAGCACTTGAATGGGCCCCAGCTCTTGTATATGAGAGTGATATTGTGGCCGAATATTTGGAGTTCGTATCATGAATTTTGGTCATCTAGCGCATGCTCCACAACACACAGCGCCAAATCGAACATATTGTACATAAACCGACTTTTTACACATATCATTTCCTGTGGCATCTATAGAAATGGAACAATGATGCAGTCAATCTTACTCCAGCACGATCTGTTATAGCCGAGCTGTCCCTGTTGTGCTAATACTTGTCCTATCCTGCTGGTTCCTTTAATGTCGCCATCTGATCGCCACATCCACCCCGAAAACCAAGGCATATAGTTTAACATAATTGCAATCGCCAGTCAAGGAGAGGATGACTCCAATCTATGGAGAATTACCTGAGATCTAGTCTGGGTGAGTGGTGGCTCTGAATGTCACCATGATGCCCAGTGGCGGAGCGCGCCACCCAAGATTCGGGTTCATATAAAGTAAAATTTAAGATACAGATGTATACTCATACTATAAGCACATTCATCTTGGTTATATCAATCGATTGATTCCTACAGAATATCAACTACAACATGTCTACACCTGGAACGCAGTACATGATGCAAGCCGGTCTTGCATCAGGCATGTCAGCAACAGAAGGCATACACTCACCGCATCCTCGACCAGTCGACCCCAGTCTAAGTGATCCATTCCAAGTACTACCTCCCGATCTTATACCAAATTCACAAACGCGAATGGCACTGCATGGTCGGGGCAGACAGGATGTTCTTATCCCATATATGAGCATCGGTGCCTGGTCCTGGGGCGACAAAGCCACCTTCGGATACAATGCAACTCGAGATCTCCCAAAGATCCACGCAGCGTGGCAGAAATTGAAAGAGGTTGGATTGACATTTGTTGACACCGCACAGGCATATGGTGATGGAGAAAGTGAAAGAATCTGCGGCACACTTTTTGAAGGAATGCCTCGCGATTCATTCGTTGTACAAACCAAGTGGCACTCCACATCGACTCTCAAAAACACACTATTTCAATCAAGTGGTCCTAAGAAAATGCTAGAGGGCTCACTTAGTCGACTTGGTCTTGAATACGTGGATATCTACCTCGTCCACGGACCAATCCACCCAAGCATAATATCAACCGTCGCAAAAGGATTGACAGAATGTATCGAATCCGGCCTCACACGCGCCGTCGGAGTCGCAAATTACAACACAGACGAAATGATCAAAATGTATGACGAACTAGCAAAAAATGAAGTTCCCCTCGCCGTCTCACAGTGCGAGTATTCCATTATCCGCCGTCTTCCCGAAACCAGTGGTATGATTCGCGAGTGTAAGAAACGAAGTATTTGTTTTCAGGGATTTGCTTCTTTGGCTGAGGGTCGATTGACGGGGAAATATTCGCGTTTCAACCAGCCTCATCGAACATTGCGTTTCAGTAGTTATCCGATGCATATGTTAGAACCGACTATCAATGTGCTCAAGGCTATTGCGGGTAAACGCCGGGTTCCTGTTCCTGCGGTTGCATTGAATTATTCGATTAATAAAGGTGTTGTTCCGTTGGTTGGTATTCGAAATCCTGAACAGGCTGAGCAGGATATACAAGCTTTGGGATGGAGGTTGACGACTGAGGAGATTGAGCAGATTGAGGGGGTTAGTATGGAGGGACAGACGTCTTCAATGCTGCAGCATGGTTAAATAGTCGCTGTCTTATTCGGAATATAATCCAATTGAAGACTGTTTTCCGAATTAGCACCATCGTAGGGAGTGTTGAAGTATTGAAGTGATATAAAAAGGTGAAAAGGTGAAGTTGAGGGGAAGAAGTGGGGCAGTTCCCCCCCTCAACTCCAACTGCAACTTCAACTCCGTCGCTTTTTCTCTTTTTGTCTTTTGTCATTTTTCACTTTTCTCTACAATTCCACCATGGATCGATCCAATAAGCCATCTGCCATCGGAGTGGGCGGTTCTCTCCCCCAGCCCACTATTTCTATTAAAGATAATGTAGTCGAGGCAAGCTTGCCATCCGGCGAGTCTGTCACCATCCAACTGTATGGAGCCACTGTCACTTCATGGAAATGCAATGGCCAGGAACAGCTATTCTTGAGCCAAAAGGCCCATCTGGATGGATCTAAACCTATTCGTGGTGGTATTCCACTTGTCTTCCCGGTATGTTCAATCCTCTAGAGCTCTCAAACAGCATGAAATGATCAACATATCCTGATGATATTCACAGGTCTTCGGCCCCCCTCCTCCGAACCACGCAACATCTTCCCTCCCTCAACACGGCTTCGCTCGGAATTCCAACTGGGAGTTCTTGGGCAAGTCTGCTTCCGAATCTGCCGAGACTGCGGGTAAAGAGAAGTCTGATCTTGCCGTGAAGCTGGACTTTGGATTGTCGCATAGCATGTTGACCGAGGAGTCCCGGAAGGCTTGGCCCTTTGAGTTTGGTCTGGTGTATAGCGTTACCTTGACGAAAGATACACTTGAGACATCACTACAGGTTCGCAATGAGGGCAAGCAGAATTTCGAGTTCCAGGTCCTCATGCACACCTACTTCGATATTCAGGTATGAAGGATACAGATACCTTTCGTTTATTGTCATTGTCATGACTGTCTTGGTGCTCTGTACTCTGTACTAACAGGCACAATAGGATATCTCCAACGTTCGCGTCAAGAACCTCGAATCCAAGATCTACGCCGACAAGACCCGCAATGGAAGCTCACACACCGAGACATCCGCCGCACTGGCCATCACTGAAGAAACCGACCGCGTCTACAAAGAACTCGACCCCACCGTGCCGATTATCATCTCATCCGCCAAAGACGACAAGCCTCTCTTCTCTATCACCCGCGAGGGTCTCACCGACGTCGTTGTTTGGAACCCATGGATCGAAAAGGCAAAGGGTATGGCGGACTTTGGCCCCGATGAAGCGTATCTGAAGATGCTCTGTGTTGAGGCTGGTGCGGTATCTGGCTGGCAGACACTTGAGGCGGGAGAGGCTTGGGAAGGGGGCCAAAGTATTAAGTCTCGCCTGTGATATGATACGACCTGATGTGTTCCCTGGATTTACGTGACCTTTGATGACTTGAGATGTTGTTACGCTTTTACTCCGTACAATTAAAGAGATTTCAAACCCAATAGAGTTCGATCTTCCTGATGAATTGGCAGTTCCATTTGTCCATCTTTTGCCCACCTCGGCTGGTGACTCCACCGCGGCCTGTTTGGCCCCCCCCCACGAGACGCTCGATCCATCTTTTTTTTTGGGATCAAATAGCTCATTTAATGTTCTGATGAAATCCTCCCGCTGTCAACTCCGTATTTTTTTAGACGAATTAGGGAAATGGGAGGTTCTGGCCGTAGGTCTCTACAGTACACTGCCTGGGACATCGATTTACAAAGGTCTATGATTAATCAAATAGTAGTAATTGAGTATAAGCTACTACCTACTCCATGAAGTGTTTAGCAAAATCAGACATTGAATATGTACTGCATCCTCAAATGGACACTTTGGGATGATCACATTTGCCCGGGTTCAACCTCACACTGGAAGATCCTCTTATATCAATCAAAGTACTGTTCTGTCACACATTCAAGTCACGGTGGGTCGAACTAATTCCAAGCTGCATCGCCCCCAAATTGCGAGTGTCAATCACAAACAGTCTTCTCATCGCCCTGGACTCTCCCAACAATGGGGATAATCACCTATCAAACAAGCCACGATGACGGGCGCCTGGTTTTATCTTCTAAATGGGAAATATTCAATATTCTCTAATGGGTGAATCCAACCTAAGCGCCAGCCCCAAACTCATAAACACTCAAGACTTCCAAAGTGGTTTCCCCCTTGACTGCCGATCACCGGGTTAAAAAGCAGGGGTCCCTCCGAGCTGCAGCAAATCAGCACGAGAATAATTTACCTGAGCCTCATGCCAATATGCACGATTTCTACTCCACGGCTCGTTCGGTTGCACCCTCGTTTGATTTGATTTAAAAAATTGACTCTTCCTGTTTCCCCCACTTCATGTTCTTTTTCACTTGAAGGGCTGTCGACTTCATGATCGGTCGTTGATATGCCGACCCAACGCTTCACGCCTATCAAGACCTTCACGCTTGACAGCGTGAGAGAGGTTGGTCGCAAGGTCGGTGATAAATATACACTTTATAATGGCACCGGATGGCGACCGGCATATCTCCAACGGCGAGTATTGATTCTCTTCATCCTGCTATTCGCCGGCCTCATAGCAGCATTGGAGGTTCTGGATCATGTCTCGAACGTGAATTATGGAATTGCTTCCTCCATTGAAAGTCGTCATTACTCCTGGACATATGGTCCAACCGCTATCCTGACTATAGTCGCCGCTCTATGGGCGCGTGTGGAATTTCAAGCAAAGCAGAATGCTCCATGGCGAGCGCTGCAAGATCGGACAACCCCTGCAGAGGCGAGTCAGAGCTTGTTGTTGGATTATGTATCTGTGATGCAGCCGGTCGCGCTATGGAATGCCCTCAAGAAGAAACATGCGATCGTCGCAGCAGGAATTTCTTGCTCTTTACTACTTCGTCTCGTCATCGTTTTCTCTACCGGTCTTTTCGCTCTACAGGAAATCCCCGTCACTAAGAATGTGGACATCGAGTTGATCGACGTCTTTGATGCTTCGAATCCCCAGTTTAATTCATCTGATGCGGCACCATTTGATATACTGAACGGGGTCCTCTTTAGGAATGGAACTTATCCTGAGGGTACCAACAAAGAACTTGTTTACCAACGATTCGCAGCTCCAAACACTTCATCGGACGCGATTCTAAGCGCACCTGTTCTGGCACTCACCTCCCGTATGAATTGCGAACCTGCAGAAGTTAGCATCGATGAATGGCAATGGGTGCAGGGTGGTATGACCTCGGAGACGCGCAGCTTTCTCAACTTCTCAACTCCATCCTGCACGCTCGACAAAGTCATGATTGAAATCCCGAACAATGATATCCGCTATGTGACAACGTTTCAATCCGGGAAATGCGTGGAGAATACCAAGGGATCCGACGATATGCGCATTTTAATCGGTGCCTTCCACGTCAATCAGACGACCGTCTTTTCAGGTGCCGGTGCCATGGGGTATGATATCAGGGCGAATGTGTCTATTATTCGCTCTGTCCAAATGCTATGCAGTCCATCGTATTCCCTTGCAATGGTCAATACTACATACAATGCGACTGAGCCACTCAAAGCCCAGGTCGAAAGCCTTCCATATACTGGCCCGTCCAGTCTGTCGGGTTTAACTGGCTGGGATATTGCCAGACAGGTGGCGGGGGGTGAGCAGGAAAATGATATCTTCAAACCAATCGTTTATCATGATCCCTTTTCTATCAAGGGTAGCGGAAAGTCATCTATTGGCCATCCAATCGGAATGGGCGCATGGCTTGCTGGAAGGACTGGAGACATTGACATTTTGTTTGAAGATGGGGCATTGACTAACATATCGAGCTCATACTACCAAGCCATGGCGGCACAGTTCATGCGAAAAGGCCTTATTAAGCACCGGAATTCTACCTCTTCAGGGTCAGCAATTGTCAATGAGCAACGGGTTGTTATGACGGAGCTCCCGCTTCGTGTTATCGAGACTTGCCTGGCTCTTAATATTCTTCTCGCAATTGCGATGGTTGTGCTCAGTTCGAGGTCGAAACCTATATTCGCCCCTTGGGATCCCAATACGTTGTCCGGCATTGCCAATATCCTATCTCAGAGTGACACACTCACTGAGACTCTCAAAGGGACTAGTGCATATTTACCGGGTGCTCTTCGTGCTCGACTAGAAGGGAGCCGGTATTTCTCTCATCGAACGGACGACGGGTTCTCAATTGAGACTGTCGAGAAGGAGGTTATTGAAAAATCCGATGAACAAGCTGGGCAAGTTGAACAAAATGGACAGCGCGCCACTCCAGAGACACCATCCAAACCGCTTCCTTCTCTCGGATACCGTATTGCCATTTTTGTCTCAGTGGCCCTGGTAATAGTTGCATTGGAAGTCGTTCTATACGAATCTCAGAAGAACAATGGTCTTGGAGATGTGTCAAATAGTGAATACATCCATTATGCTTGGACACTTGTCCCCGCCACCGTCATGGTCTCATTGAGTCTATCTCTCGGAAGTATCGATTCCAACACTCGACTCTTTGCACCCTATGCCCGTCTACGATCAGTGGGAGCAACCTTCCAGGAGTCTCTGTCTCTAGATTTTCGCGACTCGCTGGACATCACTCTCATTATCCACTCAATCCGCACCAAACATTTTGCTGTCCTCGTCACAACCTTGGCTGCTCTAACAGCCTCATTCTTGACTATCGTCACAAGTGGTTTATACTCGCCCATTGAAGTTCCTCGTCAACTACAAATAAGCCTTTCTCGCAACGACACTTTCGATCGCTATCCTCCGACATTTGTGCCCTCGGGCACCGACACCGGCTTCGAGCAAAGTATTATCACGGCTCAGTATATCATCCAGGCGAACTTGACCTACCCACGTTGGACCTACGAAAACCTCGCCTTTCCTAAACTGGAACTCAGTGACAAGGTCAAGAGCCAAGTTGAAAACGAATCTTTTGTTGACCTCTATGTGCCTGCGACACGCAGTGCCCTAGTTTGCAAGATGATTCCATTTTCAGATTTTAACAAGACGGTCGTGAGCTACTATTACAGTTCAATCAATGTTACCAAGGTTCCCAAAATGGCTTGCCCTCCATATTCGATCGATCAAGCATGGAATGGAGACAATAGCTGGGAAACGTTGACGACGGAAGGTGAGGGCACATTCGGCATCACAATGGATGCTACTAGCTGCATAACCAAAGGAAATATCACAGCCAATGGAGGAGCAACGTATTACTGGGGCCATTATGAGGGTAGCACCCTCCAGCATGCAGCGGGATTGACCTGCATGCCTGGAGCAGAGACAGTCAACACCAAGGTGCGCTTCAAGCTACCAAGCTTTGACTTGGATTTAGAGCATCCGCCTCAACCGGATGAGTCTTCGGTCACCACAATAACCAATCAATATCTCCCCTTTGAATCATTCAAAACACCGACCGACGTCAAGATGATGGATACAGTTTTTGATGCTCTGACGGCTGGAAGATACGCTATTCCGAAAGAGTATCTCGCAAGGGCCGACAAAGTCGACGAGGTCGTGAAAGCAATCAGATTCCAAGATGGAATTATCAAGGCGCAGATCTACAGTAACAATACTCGTTCATCGAACAGCTCACTCGGGATCTCATATCGCGGCGAAATTCAACTTGGGACTCGACTCAGACTCTTCCAGGATTCTATTTCAACCCGAGTTCTGGAGTCGTTGCTTGCATTTATCTTGGTTCTTGGGGTATTGGGATCTATTCTCATCAATACGGACCACATTCTACCAAATAGTCCGTCTAGCATTGCTGCAATGGCTAGTCTACTGGCTGACTCCAACTTTCTTCACTGGTATCGACCAAGTCCCGAAGAGGATTCGAGCATCATCATTCTCGGTCAGAAACTGTTTGCAGGATGTCGTTTCTTCATTGGACGTCGGGATCAGACTGTGGGTTCGTCACCCTCGGCTGCGCCTGAGTCTGAAACGCAAGATGATTATACAGTCTATCTTGATGACTCGCCTCGAAATGACCATTTGCTGGCAGGGAACTCTTCACAGCCTCGTGGACCGGGCTCAGGAGAAGAGACTGGGAATTCCTCCGATTAGAGATGATTTTAACAACTGCCTTTTCATTGCGTAAGAATTCAATATACCCTAGTCATCTTGTTTGAACATTTTGTTATTGTAATACATAATTATTAATAAAGGAAGATTGAATATGAACAACATTAAGTGTGCCCCCATCCCAATGGGCCTCGAACGCTCACAATTACATCCACTGGCACTCAAAACCAATAATATTTACCAACTCATTAATCATCTCGCATTGCAACCCTCATTCACACATTGCCCTGGCGTCTCTCCCATGATATCAATAAAGGACCTCCGTCCTTCTTTTCCTGCCTGTAACACACTCAATCTCTCCGCTGCCTCAAAACTATACTGCGGCCCTCGATATTCACGATGACCGCGGAACAACCACCACAAGCCCACTAATGCCATGAGTCCCACCGTAATGACACTGGTGTAATTCATATTCTTAACAGTTGCCGGCATCACGAGTGGGAAGCAGAAGAAAATGACCGTCACCATAATATATAACAATGCGACAATATTCACGACCATACCCAGCTTCTGGCCCATATAGAATGGACCGGGCACCATATTCCGCCGACTGGATAAAACATGCGGTAAGATGGCGCCGAAATAGGATAGTGAGCTCAAGACAATAAAGGATGAGATCAAGGCTTGAAATGCAGTGGTACTGCCCACGTAGATACAGCCAAGGCAAGTGACAAGCCCGCTCATTGCAACAGTTGCACGAACTGGACAGTTTAAGGTCGGATGTATTTGGGAGAAGTATCCAGCGAACGGCGTAGCGTTATCTCGTGCTAGACTCCACCACATTCTACCACCGGTGATAAAGACACCAACAAGAGTTGGGAGGGTTGCGATGAATAGAACAGCAATGAGTCCAATTGCGCCGACATTCGATCCAGTTGCTTGTCGGTATATCTCGGCTGTTGGGAAAAAATGGATATCGCTCGCGTAGACAGCGTCGAGGTCTTGAATGGAGTAGAAGAGAGAAATGAGATAAACAAAGGCCATCGTGAATGAAGTTAGCATTTGAAGCATTATTCCTTGCGGAACCTTGGTCTCTGGCTTCGGAACTGTCGAGTTGATTAGAAAATGGAATGAATATCATGGCTTTGCTCTCGTACCTTCTTCTGAAAGGTGGCTAATACAATCCGGTACACCCACAGCGAATGCAGCATTCAACAAGCCTGTCATGAAGCAGACCCCGTCCGACCAACCCCCTGTTTCATTATGATATTCCTTCCACACTTGCACATTACTTGCATGGGACTTGGGCATAACAGCCAGAACAACGACCGTAACAACGAGACCGCATAGTGAAAGCGTCAAAGCAATCCGGTTTAACATTGGAATGAACCGATTTCCAAAACACACAATAGCACAACACATCCAATTTACCAATTGAAAGGCGATGAATACTTGCCACGAGTGCCAACCCACACTTGTGTGCTTCAGCGAGTACATTGCCACGGCCTCATTACCCAGCATTGAACTGACAGAGGACGCAGACAACAACCACGCACATGCGTTGAGATACCCTGTAAAAAAGCCGGCCTTACGACCACGACTTCGACTGAGTATCGATGACCAATAGTATACACCTCCAGCTGATGGCATTGATGAAGCGAGTTCGGCCAAGGATGCGGAAATAGCCGTATAAAAGACGCTGACGAGGATAAGACCGTAAAGTACAGCCATGGGACCACCATTTTGAAGCGCAGTGACGATGGTTCCTCCTGCAAGTGCCCAGGAACTAAATTCAATTCCATTAGATCTGTTTTCCAACAGCGATTATTTAGTTAACTTACTTCGCAATCACAATACCAAGACTGGTCAAACTCCAAAGTCCAAAATGCCTTGTCAACTCTTGCCTGTGTCCAAGGGCAGATTCAAGTCGAAGTTCATCGATCTCGCCCTTGGATTTGAGCGGACTTATCAAGCTCTGAGGTGTTTGCGGCTTAGCCTCCGCCATAATGTGCGACAGAATGCCACTGGCAGAAGAACACGCTGGACATAGAACAAACCCCGACGTGGATGGAAACCTCAAGGTAGAAGAGTAGAATTATCAGAAAAGGAGACACCCCACAAGAAAGAGATGACCCATCCTTTTGTCGTCGGGGCCTATGAGAACAATGCGAGTCGAATCTCTCAGGAATGCTTAATGCGAGGGCTCGGGCATATGGCAGCCACGTGTAGACAGCAAATTAGGAAAATACTACGAATCGAAGATGATTAATCCACAGCCTTCTTTGAGAGGCGTAAATTTGCTCGCAGTTTATCCTGCCTCTGTGTAATGATATTAAAGAACTTGAGAGGTTGAAAGGCGCAAGCCAGGCAGGAAACTAGGGTTGTAACTATTGGCAATAGACGGTACACTTGCAGCCTCGGAACTCGCAACCGCGTTGTGAATGGAAAATCCGTAGGTCTGAGCTGGAATCGCCTTTAAATTTATCAGCTAAGGACGAATCAGGGCCATGTATCTCAGAATAAATGCTTGAGGTGGTTGCGCGGATTGGATGCATCGCAAAAGCCCTGCAAGGGGGAGGTGGTGGGGATAAATTGGGGGGCATCTCTTCTTTTTTACACGGCAATTTCCTTGGGCTCGGACATAAAACAGGTAATTAAAGCAGGATGATCCTTATGTGTTGAGTTTGCATTGGAACTTGTTCTCGCAGAGATTCAACCTGGTTCGGAGGAAAAGTTGGTGGAAAGTGGTGCTTTTCGTGGACTTCTCTGTGCCACCTGCAGCATTCTTGTTGATCTCCTGCAAGACATCAATCGACATTGATCCTCAATCCACTTGGCCAAGGCTTTCTCGATCGCATTCACGACTTGTACTGCATAGTAGACTGATAGTTTGTATGTCAGTCAGGTAAAGATGCCGCCTAGGAGTAAGTCAGCCATTCCTACAATGATGGAAGTCCTACTTTCATACTAATTACAGTATTCAATCCAGCAATGCATCTTAAAATTACCGTAAGCGAGATCTGCTGCAAGTGAGTTCTCATCCTGAATATCTTCTCAAATGTTCAGATTGGTAGTTGGAGATTAGCAATCTGAAATACAAATTGTACGTTTCTGACACCGCTACATAACCCAATGCTACAGGTGCATCTAGTATAGCTGACTGTAGCACCTAAATTGGAGGTTTCACATGTCCCAAAAAATTTGCATGAGATAGGAACTTCCGCACGTATAGTACTAGATCTTCAACTCCGAGTCGTAATGAACGACCCAATCTAGAGACTTTCTAAAGGGTGTCACGGCTACTGATTAGCATCAGTATTATCAGTCGGTATCTGATGTCTGAATTTTGGATTTGATCAGAATGGCCCTTCTACTCGGTTTCATGTTAGTCTGACGGAGGCTTTCCCTTGTGAAAGCTACGACCAGTAGCATGATCAGCCCATACACGCAATCATACTAAGTTCAGGGTTGATTCTACTCAGTTAAGAGATTTTTTTTCTAAATGTTCATAGGTGAAGGGAAAGGAAAAACAATATTAATTCAGATCCAATGTACGCGAATGAGCTCGGTGTAGTAATTCTACACTCGCAGGAAGGCTGTCGTAGTAAATGGACTTTCGACCTTCGGAATTTCCATCAAAGATGCCGTAGGCATATCCCGTAGACAAATTTTACTCAACTGCGAGTTTATCAAGTTGTCCCAATGGACAATGTCCAAGGGAAAGTTATTATACCATTTCATCCTTCAGAGACAAGTTTTTCGCGGCAGCTGGTAGAAGATCGAGCTCAATAATATCACAGTAGAGTATCGTCTCATCCAGAGGGTTTCCTAGGGATATCAAGTGTACTAAAGCGATTTCTCGCATACAACCAGGATTTAACAGGCTAGAAAATTAAAAGGGGAGACTTTTGGGGATCTAGGTTCTTCTCGAGTTGCGCCGGTTGGAATAGAAGAGAGGCCTACCAACTTGTATTCTCTCTCTATCCGAGCCATTTTGCTTCATTATGACCAAAGGGTAACAATAGCAAAACAATTTCCTTTGAGCTTCTAGGGAAAATGTACTCATTCGGATGATAATTTCGATGTTCTAATTTTGAATATTAGATATCTTGACCCTAGGGGACTTTCGCGTGGGCTCATCAATTTCGCTGTTGGTATTATGTTGAAGCAAAGATATAATAACTTCTGTGATACCTATATCCTTCATTGGCGTATTGATTGTGATTTCAGCCAATATGAAGCATAGCAGGCGGTCGTTCTTTTTTTTTTTCCTGTTCTTGCAATATGGCGAGAATGCTAGCTTATCTCATTCGCCGACCAGCTTGGATTATCCCAGCCTGGGCAAGTCATCGTCGCGAAATATAATAACTCCTACGTCTGGTACTTTAATATCTAGAAATTGAAATTCATATAAAAGACTCTCGAAGGTTAGAGTAAATACAGACGGAGAAATCATTTCGGTGCGCGCTATTTGAATTAGACTCCCATGCCTACTAGATGCCAATGGGTTGTTTACATTGAAATCATGATATTTGCGAGCATATCAAATACTAGTAATAGCCGAAGATGGGCAACATCAACCATGATTGACAAGGATCCGTTCTTATCAAATCTGCCTGCATAATTCGAAAGCTACATTCCGCTTATAATACTCGGATATTGAAGACTCAACTGATTCAATCTTACCACCACTCAGATAGCCTCCAAGTAATAGAATATAAAGTGGCGTGGGTCAATTGCTTATTAGCATTGGCTCTGACGAGTCACTAAGATCACCTTGACTAAAGTAAAAATCTTTGGAATAAACTCTGCTAGTATACTATACTATATATACTGTATGTATGCATCGGATATCGCGCCAACGCTTCGGTACTACGCGAAGATTGCCGTGAAGATCTCAACGATCACTCTTGGTCGCTGTTTGGGGCTTGGCCAAGATTACCACCATGCAGATCGCACCCGATCACACCTATCAAACATGACACTGCGGATTTTCCGCGCCAGGCCCGGAATCTGACCTCTCATCCCGTTAAACTTCGTTCGCGCTGACGCCGCTGATCATTTGTGGACTATTGCCATCTTGCATAAAACTAGCCCAAAGCGATCATTCTGCATGATCGCAAACCCGAAGGAAAGGTTGATAACGAATATCCTCCGGATGAGCGGTTACACCGAGCTTCTGACTCGCTAAAATGATCCTTTTTGGACACTCTGCAGGATTGTGGTGTCACTTAATGCAATAACTCACTTAATATTATGCCCAAAGTTCTTAACTAGTACAGACTTAGCGAGCGTTCCGATCAAAATGTCGAGTCTCTACTACCGTATTCCCGTACCTCGAGACGAACTGATGCTTGATCTGGGCCGAAAAAGGAACGACGAAAACAAAAGTAGGGATTGGCGCATGCACATTGATCTTCCATTAGGATCAGCATTCCAAAGACAACTTCCCATCGATCTGGGTCGGCGGCTCGAGTCACAATCCCTTGCATCAGTCCCTCATTCCACCTTACTTGTCACTGGATCCTCCAGCCCATCACTGACATTTGACAACCAAGATGCATGACGCTGTATCTCTGTCCTCCGATGACGATTTGCTGACCTCTCCGGTGTCTGTCAATTGAGCCTATCACTCTTCACCGACTGAGGTGATAAAATTACTCCTCTTCTCCAGCCATAACCCCACTGAGCTATTGAATATATCGATCTACCTTTGATAGTCAGGCAACCTGTATGAACGACCAGTCGTCAGCTGTCTCATAAACTATTCTTTCCAAATCCTCATACTCTCCTCCTTCGCACCCATGGCCTGTTACCTCCCGGCATCGCCCAGCAGCTGAGGCTACGTTATCACAGGGAGCCGCCAGTGCTCCATCGGCCAGGATGGGCAACACTTCACCCACTCCTCGTGCCCTTCTCGTTGAAGCTATAATATTCTGGACTATTGGCGTTGTTCTTTACGGAGGTCGAATGTTTGTTCCTGGATCTTCATTCACAAATGGTGCTATACTAACCATGGGGTAGGATCTCGCGCATGATTGCAAATGGAGGAATCAAGCGCTTATTCTGTAAGGTTCCCTTTTTCCAATCCTTATGTCCCATTATTATCGAAAGACTAACAGCGAGTTATTACGCAGGGGACGACTATGTGATGACTGCGACATTTGTGAGATCAAACACCGAATGGTCCCTTCAGTTCTCTCAATACTGACACTATCGATCTTATCAGTGCATCTACACAAGTATGCTGATATTGATTCAAATATCCGCGCGCTATGCAACGAATCTTATGGACCCAAAAGACTATGACGAAGTCCTCGCCGATCCAAAGCAAGTCAGTGATCGAATTTATGGAAGCAAAATAGTCATTGGACTCGAACAATGCATGCTTGTCTCGACTTGGGGTGTGAAGACCTGCATGTTGATACTATATTGGAGGATTACGATGAACCTCCGATCGAATCTGTATATCAAGATCCTTTCAGTATATGTGGCCCTGGGGTTCGTCGTCATCATGGTCACCTACTATGCAGTATACTGCAGACCATTCTCACAGTATTGGGCAATGCCCGTTGATAATATGCAATGTGCCACCTACCAGCATTATTCAATCACACAGGCCGTGTTCAATATCTCATCTGACGCAATAATGTTTGCAATTCCGATTCCTCTTCTCGTTAAAGCCCAGCTCAAACGCACGCGCAAGATTCTTCTGATCGGAGTCATGAGCTTGGGTCTATTCACCATCGTCGCAGCGATCCTCAACAAATACTTCAATTTCGCCTCCCCACTCACAACAACCTACCAGATATGGTACATTCGTGAAGCGAGTACAGCCATCTATGTGGCCAATCTAATGTGCTGGTGGCCTCTTCTTCGCAAAATATTCGGTCTCAAGGCATTCTCTTACAACAGCAAAAACCGTGGAAGACCAGGACAAGCCGGTAACCAGAACAAAGATGGCAGTGGATACTCTGAAGGCTCTCGATCAAGGCCATCTTTCTCGCTCCCATGCAAGATGACTTTCATCCGGTCGAATTTCCGGAAACCCGGAAACGTGCCTCCCGTTCCGAAACGTGGGGATACGAATCGATCGAGTCAGGAGGCAATCACACAAGCTTCGAGCGATTTCATGGATGATGGAGGCCGAACAGACGCTTATGTCCTTGATACTTGGGATAGGAAAGGTAGTCGCGGGGGCGATATTGAGGATCTCAGGCCCGTCAGTCAAGAGTCAACCGCCGAAGTTGACAATGCGACTCGGCGGGATTTCACGCACGATCGAATGAAAATGGATGTTTGAGCTAATCATGGTGTTTTGTACAAGTTTTATATAGTTGAAAGTCAGACAGACCATGCATAATAGATTTAGCTTGTGGCCAATCTCGTGTGTCAGTATGTGCGCTGGGATAAGGATCGCAATTAGCCAAAAAAAAAAATGACACTTTATCTTTCCACGAGTGTCGTAAATCATTTAGTTTCTGTAAGGCTTCTGCGAGCTCCCGTGAAATACGATAATACTAGATGAGCTCGGAGTATGTCAACATCATCGTCGTATCTTGTCATTGTTAATGTTGAATAGAAGTCTATAAAACTTGTTCTTGCGTATTGAAGTGTAAAGGTACTAAATATACACACTTTATCTTCCGACATCATAACATTGCACCAGTGTGGTGCCTCTAAACCTGTGTCCGGTGATCTGAATAAATATTGTCAAAGGTCAGGGCTCTTTTATTTCCACTAGTCTTTTATTTGTAGAAGTCTACTTAACCTGCGGTACTGTTGGTTCTCGGTGGACAAGGAATCATGTTTAAACACTCCGTGAATAATCACGTTCATAATTTGGTGATAGCAATACAATCTCGATGAATTATGAATAGATCCCTTTCTTCTTTCTTATTACCATATCGTTGTACAACTATCGTATATTCTTCAACTTCATCCATCCACGCGAACTCGGAGTTAAGCGGTTAAATCGGCAGTTCCACAAATCGTGGAAGTGTGGAGAGTGGCCAACGATGGTGTCAGAGCGGATATTTTTCCTTTCCTTTTCATTTTCAATTTGATATTCCTTTTTCGCCATTACAACTCCCGACCTTACAGCGTATTGTGTAACAGAATTTCAGGAACCTCGTACGCCAAGAATTTGAATATCTTGAAATTCTCTTAAGGCTTCACGCTTAATAGCCTCGCGATAGACACATCCATCAACCTCAAACCGGTCGCGTGCCCCTTGAATAAAGCCTTGGCCGAATGGGGTCGCATTCCCCCCACTCAGTCCAAGCTCGGCGTGGGGTCGAGGATGGCTTTTGTTTATCAGAAGAACATAGTCATGAAATTGATACTCCTGCTGTCGATCTCTCGAGTGATAATGAAAGAGATAGTATTGATACGGTAATCAATGAAGGAAATCCAACACGACACCTTGATACAGCTCCCCTCATCACATCCCACCGCCGGTTTCCTTCAGCGGACGAAAGTGATACCGATAGCCAAAATGGGTCTGTTGAAGAAGAACCCGAGAAACCTGTGACATGGGCTTCGCTGCCCAAGAAAGGGCAGCTGGCGATACTCACATTTGCCCGATTGTCGGAACCTCTCACTCAAACTTCATTGCAGGCTTATATGTTTTACCAACTTAAGTCATTTGATCCTTCTTTGCCGGATTCAACAATCTCTGCTCAGGCTGGTATATTGCAGGGAAGCTTTACTGCAGCGCAATTTCTAACAGCTGTATTTTGGGGCCGATTGGCAGATGCTTCTTGGATGGGCCGGAAGAGAGTACTTCTCATCGGCCTGTTAGGAACATGCATTTCGTGTATTGGGTTTGGATTCTCTCGGTCTTTCATGACTGCTGCTGTCTTTCGAACACTTGGAGGTGTGCTCAATAGTAATGTTGGTGTCATGAGAACATTGATTGCTGAAATTATAGCTGAAAAGAAGTAAGTTCTTGGTATTGATCATTTCTGAAGATATTGTAACTAACTCACTGGCCAGGTATCAATCGCGAGCATTCCTGTTGCTCCCGATGTGCTTCAACATTGGTGTCATCATTGGTCCAATTCTAGGAGGCTCTCTCGCAGATCCAGTCAATAGCTTTCCATGGTTATTTGGCGCAGGATCAATACTTGGAGGAGAGAAAGGAATATGGTGGATGAAACAATGGCCTTATGCACTTCCAAACGTTTTGAGTGCCATCTTCATATTTTTGTCTCTGATTGCTGTCTTCCTTGGCCTTGATGAGGTGAGTTTTACGGTCCCAGCACCTACTACTAGGTAGTAGTTTTATTCTCGACGACTCAATCAGACAATCTACTTACACCTCCGATCTTCCAGACTCATGAGACTGCTCGATATCGGAAAGATTGGGGACGTAACTTGGGCAAGAGAATCACTCGCGCATTCAACAGAAAACATCGACACTATCGTCCTTTGACTCGAACCAACGACGATGACTCTTTGTATCTGGATGGCAGCGTTGAAACTTGGTCTGCACCCTCAAGTCCAGTCCGATCACGCTCTTCTCCAGCATCTCGTCACAAGCGACCTGGACTTCGTCAGATATTCTCGCGCAATATTCTGCTCACCCTTTTAGCCCATTTCCTTCTTGCTTTCCACACCAGTGCCTTCAATGCCATGACATTCACTTTCCTCCCAACACCTCGGGCACCAGAGGATTCCCGACGTGGTCTATTCCACTTTGGCGGGGGTCTTGGACTACCTTCTTCTCGAGTCGGTCTTGCAACAGCGATTATCGGCTTCATCGGACTCCCATTACAAATCCTCCTATATCCCCGAGTACAGACAAAATTAGGAACACTCACCTCATTCCGGATGTTCCTCCCTTTCTCACCAATTTCCTATCTCCTCATGCCCTTCCTTGTGATTCTTCCGCGAGTCCCTTGGATTGTATGGCCTTCATTCACTGTTGTGGTATTTTTGCAAGTCATTTCTCGCACATTCGCCCTACCAGCGGCCATAATTCTTGTGAACAATTGTGTTACCGACCCCTCCATACTTGGAACGGTCCATGGTGTCGCACAGAGTATCTCTAGTGGAGCTCGTACTTTGGGGCCATTGCTTGGTGGTTGGGGTCTTGGCCTGGGCCTTGCGAATAACATGGTTGGAGCTGTGTGGTGGGCTTTAGCTGTTGAGTCTTTGATAGGCTGGTTTGTGCTTTGGTCGATTCATGAAGGGAAAGGGATAGAAAAGCCCAAAAAGACAACGGATGAGTAGAATGAGTCGTAAATATTTCTGCACTCTCTAGTTTAGTTCCTCTCGCGGTCTCTATTATTACTAGAGAGAGTTTCGATATACTGTAAACTTAAATATCGAATGATCTATCTTGTATCTTCTCAAAAAATAAATAAGACACTCTTCAGTAACTTGGGAAATATAGACAATAATGTTTTCAGTGTCATATCTTCCAAGAAGCCCGGGCAAGGTTGCCCGGGCTATTTTCATATATCCATCAAAGTTTGTATCTAAAGCTTGGTGCCTTGTCTCCCATCTCAACCAGTTGCTCGGCAGTATACTGATAAATGCTATCTGCCTCCGTGTCTCTTTTCCCATTCAACCTTCGACAGATCAGATAATATAAAATCATCGTAGTTAACCCTGTGGCCGCAAAAACGAGAACTAGAATATGACCAAGTCGGTACCTCGGGGCATCTTTACTGCGATAGAAATTAGATGCAGCAGCTCCAGCCATAGAACCAAAGCCCATCTGGATAGCCATTCCAATTGCTCTTTTCGAATTTGGAGCCCAATTATTTGATGAAAGCGCGAGCTGGCCCGGGATAGCTGCAATATTTGTTAGAGTCAGATTTCTAAGTCAGTTGAAGGATTCAAAGTACCTGGGTAGATTCCACAGGCGGCGATAAAGCACCCTGCATATGTAAGACCTGGCATGAATTTGGGAGGCGCCACGGCAATGATGTAGCCCACAACAATTGCGCAGTAACACAGAACAGTAAATAAACTGCGCTGCCCCGTTTTGTCGGCATAATATCCCACTGTAATACAGGAAATCGTTGCTGCTGCATAGACTGGAATCGTAAGAAGCTGGGCAATGGCAGCTGAATAGCCAAGCCCTTTGATAATGGCCGGAAGAAAAAGAGAGAGTGCGTATACAGCGCAAGCCTATTCGGATTTAGTTGAATACGGCTCTAGATTATGGTGGTGATGACTCACGACTCCCCAATAGTTCATGCAATGGAAGATTGTCTTGATTCACCTGGTTAGTGCTTCTAATCACAATGATCAAGATAATTGCAACATACCTGCCAGTCGCAAATCGCTGCTTTAACATGCTCCCACTTCGCTGACTGCTTAGCACCAAGTTGCGGATCTGTAGAAACCTCCGCCTGCACGGGATTCAAAGCTTTCAGGACTACACTCTTCTCCTCGTTAGTGAGAAATTTTGCTGTTGCCGGCTCATCCCAAACTAGAAAGTAGGAGATTGCTGCCGCTACAACCGTAAGAATTCCCTCTAGGATAAAGCTAGAAGGTGTTAGCATTGCAGTGCATCTTAGCCATAAGAGATAGGTGATCTTACATCCAGCGCCAGCCCTCGATCCCACCAATCCCATCCATCATGCTGATTAGGTATGCCAGGAGTCCAGAGAAGGCCCCAGCCATAGATGCCGAGGCAAAGATCAAGGCGAGTCTGAATTGGGCATTTGCGCGAGGATACCTATTTGATTTCCAGTTGGGATTAATAGCATCTTAGTAGTACTGCGTGACATACCAAAGAGAGATATAGAAAGCCAATCCTGGAACTTAATGCGACGGAAATCAGTCAAGATATTTCAATATGGATATTGGAAGTAGATTTCGTACATAGTCCAGCTTCCGTGAGTCCTATAGCGTGGTAGAAAAATTAGGTCAGTGTTTCCAACTTCTGATTTGATGGCACGATCCTACCAAGGAAGAATCGAGCAGCTAAAAGCCCCGAGTAATTTTGAACTATCCCTGTCAGTGTCATCACGATACCTGCCAGAGCATTAGCTACAAACTGTATATTTCAATCATAGAAGAATAAGAACCCAGTACCCCATGCGACCATGATGGATGGAAGCCAAATGCTGGGCTTTAAGCGGACCAAGAGCAGATTACACAATGGCTCCGTGAAGGAGTATGGGAAAAAAAATATCGTAAGGCACCTATTTCCATAGTAAGGGTTAGTCTCTATCGAGGCAGAGTAAGCATGAAAGTACTCACCAATTGTATTGTTGCCCAACTAGTCCCAAAGACTCGGACATTCCTTGGATGTTCGCATTACCAATACTGCCTACTCTTGTCAGTGAAAACACTTGATACTCGCGGGGTTCTTCCGACCTCTGTCTAGAAAGCTGAGCAAGTAAAGAGCAGCCAGGATAGGAATGACACGGTAATCAACCTTTCGCAAAATCCTGTTATACTCCCTCGCTGATACACCTGCGATTGGGCTTTCGAGTGATTGTTTGACAGGTATCCCATCCTTCAAGTCAACATGTTCCGAGAAGAGGACCTTCTCTGGGGTGTTTGCTTCCATTGTTTGTGATCGGCGGAGAGTCTCGCTCAACAAGGGCAAATCAAGGGAGAATAAACAATGAACCGATAATCAAAAGTGGTATAATTTAGAATGACACTCTCGCAATTGTCCTGGTTTAATGTTTGAGAAAATTATGAACTGTATAGAGTGAGAAGACTCAGACAAACAAAAGATGCTTGCCAAGTGTTGAGAATGCGGAGTTCTCAGCGATCTCCGCACTTCTCCCCCCGACACCGGCAGTCTCGACTCTTCAACCCCGAATATGTATAGTTACACCAACAATGGATTCTTCATGATTGGACAAAAGCTCTTTGGACCCATGAAATCCGTCTTGCGCAGGAGTTTTTAAGGCATTGGATCTTTCTTGTTCGACACATATCCTTGACCGGTTTTGATGTTACAAGACACAAACCAGTTGTTTCCGATGCAGCTTGTACCAAAGATTCGCTTTTTCACTTGCACATCAAACTCTGGGCTAATGAATCTAGACGCAAGTTCTTTGAACTGATCAAACGTGGATTTCATCAAGGGTTTCATCGGCCCAATATTCATGTGCAAGGGCAAAAGAAAGTCTTTTATTATAAGCTGTATTGCAGATAACTGGTTTCTTTTTGTCTTGTAACATCGAAAGCCCGTGAAGCATGTGTGTCGAACAAGAAAGATCCAATGACTTAATAACATCTGCGTGGGACATTCTTCCCATGGTGACCAAACTGTTCGATATTGAATGAATGATATCAATATCAATGGCGATTGAGAGTAGTTAAGTGAAGAAGCTAAGTGCTAACTGGATGTGCTGGGAGTATATATAGAGAACTAGTTAGTTTGCTCAACACGAACCTTTGATAAAAGTGACAATGGTTTCAATATGGTCTTTAGAAAGACCTGCAAAAACTGCTAAATGAATCCAAATTCGGCAGACGTTGGCATTGATTCAACCAGCCAAGAATGCGTCAGATCTGCTTCGTTTAACAACAAAAGGATTTTTGATTATAGCCAGCCAACTCAGATGAGTGATCTGGAGAGGGATTTGGTATTTCGACCAATAAAATAGTATCACATGAAATGAATTATGATCTAGACTCGCTTCATTCTGATCTAGACTGGTATCGTTGTGGCTGTATTGATATTGTGATCTCGATTGGCGTGTCTCAATATTATTGCGAAAAGGGGTTATAGCTCAGGATGAAGCGATACTTGTCATCTCAAAGTGACATTACAGTCTTCAATCTTAAATACTTCCGATTGAAATGAGGTTCGATATCAAAACCAGAGTATACTTGATAGAATCGATAAGAATTCTTAGATACAGTCCATAGTTACAAATTTATCGGTAATCTAGCAAACTCTAAGCAACTAGGTATTTACAATAGTTACTGCAGCTCCTTATACGAGCTCCATCTTTTAGGTACAGTTCTAAATGTGCGCTTTTTGAAATCCATATGTTGTTGTAGCAGAACATTGGCCTCATCCCACACTGTAATTCAAAGCCTACAGCTAAGTAACTACCAGAAACCACGAACAATACAACAAATCTTTTAGACCATCACTTAATCCTTCACTCCTTATCTATTCCATTCTATTTCCATCCCTACAACACAGAAACCCCCAAATTCCCCTCTTGGCGATTACCTCATCCAAAATCCGGGGTATCAATGACGTGAGGGGTTATCCTCAACCAACAAAGCCACAGACTCCTTTCCCATCACATCTTCATCCATAACAATGTCAGACTCAATACCATCCGCAACTGCCGATCCAGAAGCCCTCGACCAACCCCTCCCATCCAACGCCGAAGACCGCAAAGCAGCCGCAGCCCTTTCCTCCCTAAATACAACGGAATTAGCCACCGATGGCGAACCCGCGCCAGGACGCTCAAATGCCGAGCAAGAGGCGTTAGGAAAGGCGATGAGTCGGTTGGAAATTGCTTCGGGGCAGGGCTCGGTGGGGAAGAAGTCGGTTGAACCGTTTAAGAAAGAGGATGTTAGGAGGAGTGTTAAGATTGTTGCTGCGGATGTGACGTTTTTGGTATGTAGAGGATTCGACGATGGGAAACTTCGTTTTTGGGTAGGGTTTTTGCTAATGGACTGCACATACAGGCTGATCAGCTAGATGTTCATAGGAATAGGGCGACGGAGTTGCTTAGGGCTCAGGGAGGGGATGTTAAAAGTGCCATGAGGGCATTCGTTAGTCCGTCGTTTGGTGCATGACGTTTCTGACTGGTCAATTTTATAATGATCTGATCTGTATCTGGCTCTATTCAGCGGATATTGTTGAATCATCTCTTCTTCAAGTTTTCTTGAATCTGTAATGTCGGATGTTCAATCCGAAGACAGTACAGACTTTACGCACATGTTTAGTAGTTAAGACTAGTAACTAATAAGCCAAGTCAATCACAGTCGCTAGAACACGCGTTCTCCGCTAGTAGGGAAATGATGGTTTAGTTTCCAATTGAAAGAAGATATCAGTCCTAATTGGCTTGTATTGTAAGAGTTGAAAGCAAAAGGACCCTGTCACGCCATTCCATCCAGATAAAAAATACCCTCCAAGCTCCAAGCCACCAAATAACACTCCAAAAGTCCCCATATATACAATGGACAACAGAAAATATTAACAAAAGGTATGAGAACAGTAGCATGGTCAAAACAAAAGCAAAATTCAAAAATGAAATCCTCAAAGAAACTCTTCACTTCCCGAGAGGACTTCCAACTGCGGGTCGATAAAACAAGCTCTTTCTCCGGGCAGCTTCCATTCGAGCACGTTGCTGGCGTCTCGACTCCTCCTCACTTTCTTCCTCCAGGCTGAAAGTAGGCTTTGAAACAGGGAACAAGCCCTTGTTGCTCTGCTTTGGTGGACAAGACTGCTGAACCAGCTGGTTTCGGTTTGAGACGAAGTAAGGTGTAGCAGGGGACATGCCAATAGCGTCGAGGTTGGCAAAATTGTATCCTGGTGTTTGGGGGAAGTTATAGTCGACCGATGATTGGTGAGTAGGGGTGGAAGGTGCCTCCTGTCGAGTTGGAGTAGGAGGAGTGATCTTGCGGAATCCTTCGATTGCACCACTATTCGCTCCACAACGACGGCCACTTGCTGAAGGAGTAGATGGTTCAGCCACCTGAACAACGCTTCCATTGACATTGCTCAGGGCGCGCGGCTCCATGCTCTTCCGGCGCTTTGCTCCCCCGCGAGGAACGATCGAGCTGTCAAATGTATAGGGAGTCTCATCGAGCCACTTGTTTTCTCTCTCGCAGCTAAAAAGTCGTTAGTTCGGTACAGAATCAGCTTTGATGAAGATAACTTACTCAAGAACCCAGCCAACTCCAACACATTTAACAAGACCGGATGCTTGCTTGACCTTCTCGAGGGTTCGCAAGCCACCATCCTTGTACACCACATGAGTGATGCCCACGCGGGAATCTTTAGGGTCTGCCCCATCAACAGGGGACAAGCTTGATCGACCATTCCAAGACCAAGACATCACACAGCGGGCACCCATCTGTTGCAATAGCTCGACAAAGATCCCCGATGCATCTTCGCCTTCGGTGGTGTGTACATCAACATGAACAACAGCACCCTGGAGTGCTTGGCTGATAGGTTTAGCCTTTCGAGGGGACTTGGGGGGACTTCGGACAGGAGAAGGTGATCTAGGGGCATCCAACGAGCGTCTTGGGGCACTGCAACGACGCTTGGGGGTTGGGCTTCTGTCAGGACGAGGCGACTTGCGGGTTGGAGAAAGAGTTGGCGCGCTATCAACGAATGGCCTGAAGGCTGGCTTGCGGACACGAGGTGATGAGCGAGTAGGAGATGCTCCAGAAAGTGAATGGCCACGCTTTCGAGGGATCTTTAATGGAGAAATTTCGCCTTCTCCTTTAAGGGGAACCTTGGAGACAGTGTGGAAAGTACGGTGCTCGGGGGCCGCTCTGATAGGAGTGGCGGGGATGATAGGGGCATCGCCGTTCTCTTTCTCATCATCAGATACCATCTCTTGCTCGGGCCGTTCAATCGGCTCGGGTGTGCTTGAAACTTGGCGCGAAAGAATCTGTTCGTGTTCTTCCTCCAGAGCAATATGATCGGGGTCTTCGAAGATTTCACTCCTAGAAGGCGAATCCATTATCTCTGAGTGTTCTGTGGCGCTGGGGGATTTAGCGGTTCCCACATGGACTGGTGACATGGATTCGTCGTCCGTCCGATCCTGAAGCGGCAGCTCCGCGAACAAAGATGGGGTATTTGCAAGTGGAGTGCGCGAGAGGTCTGGATAAGAAACATCGCCAGTGTCCGGAGTGCTAGGCTCAACGTGTTTCTGCAGAGGACCAACAAGGGAAAACACACCTCGTCGGCGTGGTTTTCCAGAGAGATCATGTGAAGGGGCATCCGTTTCCCAGTGTCCAAATTTCTGAGCGAGGGGTGTGAAGCCCAAGTCAACATTAAAGTTAGACTTTCGACGGCCCGCCAAAGCTGGGGTATCCGCAGCGGAGGGTACTCTTGGGGTAGGAAAATCCGACTGTGTTGTTTCAAAGAAACTATCCTCCGCATCCTCTCGTGGTTCAAGATTGATATCATAAAGTTTATTGTGGGATTCAACACTATCCACCGCAGAAGGAATAGCACGTTCGGCTGGACGTGTTAGAGCTGGAGGAGGGATAGACGGCATTCGTTCGAAAGGATTGGTTCTTTGCTCGCATCCACCTACTTCCTCCGACAAGCCAGGGTTGAACATGATTGAGAGTGTGGTTTCAGCTGGCACCATCGTGGGCTCATCTTCTTCCATCTCGGATTCATGTTCATCGTCGGATTGGTCAAAGGAGCAAGCATCGTGCTCTTTTTCTTGGTCTCCGAGTTCGCCTTGGTCGCTGTCGGACTCAATGCTCGCCTGGAGTTGTTCAAGAGTATCGAAGTTGAGAGTATGGTCCGAACTTGGCAAATTCACACCATGGATGTCCACACCCCGGGCCTCGGGTGAGAAACGAGGTTTCAGGATGGAACTTGATAGGTGCTCACCTGGATCTTCGTCTTCGTCCTGATCGGTCTCCGCGGTGCTTTCATCCTGCATTTCAACGTCGGGTCTTTGGTCTTGAGGAGAAACCACATCTTCTGAGACAAGCTCATCTCCAGAATTCTCTTGCTGTGCAAATTCCTTGAAAGGCGCCTGAAGAGATTCAATGGTGTTGAAGCAGACGGTACCGAAATCATCCGGCTCGCTCTGGATTTCCTTTTGCAATGCCTCGAGTTGACCATCGATGTCAATATCCGAAGCATCTCCTAAATCGAGATTGGCAGCATTCTGGTCTTCAGTTGGCTCATCCGTCCTCATGTGCTCCGTTTCTGGTACTTCAGTAACATCACTCATCTGAACTGGATCTGCTTCGATATTGTCCATGTTGAGATCTATTTCATATGGCATATCTTCATCTTCATGGATTCCTTCAGCCGTCTCTTGCAACTCTTTAATATCCATAGGTTTTTCCGGCAGGGGCGACTCTGATAAAGGCTGGTAGGATTGTAGTTCAACGCCGAAGAGATCACGCGCCACTTCCTCCACCATATTGACATCGCCGTCCCTTTCATCCTCGACTGATTCCGGTGCCATGGGAGATTGTGCTGGCAAAGAAGCTGGTGTGGTACTGACTTCATCGTTCGAGGGAGCTTCGGTCCTGGCTGGAGATTTGGGCGTGAATAATGAACTCTTAAATGGTGACACGCCCTTCTTAGCTGGACTTAGGAACAAAGACGACCGCGCTGGGAATGCAGGAGTCGATTTCGCAGGTGATTGGATAAGAGAAGCACTCAATTGTCCTTTCCGAGGAGACATCTTCAATGGTGATGCTTGGCCAGGAGTAAAATTCGGGGCAGGCACAGACTGGGAAAGATGACGATTAGGAGTATCTGCATGGCTGAACTTGAAGGGTGAGAGCTCCGGTCGCCTGGCAGGGCTTGACATGAAAATAGAATCATTGAAGTCAACATTTTTTCCTGCTGAAAGTTTCAAGAAGTCGTCATCCCCATGGGCAGCTTGGCTGCGCTTAGGAGTAAAATTGATTTTACGAACAGGGGAGCTGAGACCAGTGGTTCCATGCTTCGGGGTTGAGGGTTTAGGTTCGCCATTCTCATCCACCATAGTAGAAGGCTTCTTAGGCGTGAAGTTGATCTTGCGCACAGGAGATCCAAGTCCCGGGTTCTCAGCTGCTTCCTTGACGGGTGAGTGAACAACCAGTCTGGGAGGGCTGTTGACATCTTCCTTCGCTGCGATGAGCTCATCTTCCTCGCCATCAGAGCTAGCGTATGCGGATAGAGATTTCGCCATCTGCTTGGCCTTCTTGGGGGAAAGAGGCTGCGGAGCATCCTTCGCAGCTGGTTTGCGTCCACGGACAGCTCCCGCTTTGCGAACCGGCGTGGCTCCCAGACCAGATTTTCCAGCGGTCTTAGAGCCAGCCTTCGCCTGTGCAGGAACAGCTGCTAAAATTTCTTCTTCCTCCTCTGATCCTGAATCCATCATATCTTGGAAAGTGACTGTTTTCTTCTTGGCCGGACCACGCAGGATGTTAGACCGCATGGTGGTCGATTTTGTTGATATGATAATGTGTTTGGGCTCAGAGCTATCGCTTGCAGGTTCTGGCTCAGGCACTGTGCGTGTGTTCTTTCGCGTCGTTGTGGATACTTTCGTACTGGCTTGAGATGTCTTGTTGGTTGAGCCCTTAGGTCGTCCTCGAGCCTTTGGTGCAGTGGCGGCAGGAGTCTCGGCAGGAGGGGTTATCTTCTTCGGCCTTCCGGCTCGCTTCTTGGGCTCCGGTTTAGCAGCCTGGTCTTCTTCCGTCTCGACAGGCTTTGCTGGTGTTGTTGCAGACTTCTTGCTCCGAGCCGCGGCGGTGGATGTGGCGGCCTTCGTTGTCGTACGAGCAGCCGGTGTTGTACGTGCCCTCGGCTTCGATGCCGATTGTTTTGTCAAAATATCAAGCTCGTCATCGGTATCATCGGAATCGTAATTGGCGCGTGAGGACTTCGCAGCGGTCTTCTTTCTCGCGTCCGCAGATGCTTTAGCTTTGGCGGTGGAAGCAGCAGTAGTTTTCATGGCCGCTCTAGGCACAGTACGGGCCTGCCGTTTGGCAGGGGACTGGGGCAAGACAGCTGCGCGCGCCATTGTGGGGAGCAGGGCTGTCGATGGCGTTTTCGATATCGTGGGGAGATTGTTGTCGTCTTTTGTCGTGTTATGAGTGAGGAAGACGCGGGGTGCTCATGGCGGGGCAGAGCAATTATGTCGGTGTTAGTCGTGAGTGTCGTCGATTGTCGAAATTATTGATGTCGAGTTGATGTCGAAGTCGAAGTTGAATTGGCAGGTGCTGCAGGTGTGAGTGGAGTGCGCTTGCTGTGTTTGGGCACACCTTCCCAAAATGGACATACGGCCCTCGTGGTCTCCATGGCAACCCTCACGTGATGTGGGTCTCGGGAGATCAGCGAAGAACATCAACAGATTAATTAATTCCCTTGCAGATTATAGTTAGTCTTCAGGACAAGACGAGTAGAAGAGTGAGGTCGATAGCCTTCTAAAGTGCAGGTACCGGAGCACTAGAGTACCTCAAAGCCCAGTCTTATCCTGTAGATCGAGCAATGAGGATCATACTGAATCCACACATCTTTGAATCCCATCGAGATACAGAACTCCATACCAGTAGAGTTCTATATACGTATATTTTTCTACCGAGGTCGATCGAAAGATATATAACCGCCAACATTGAGCTAGCATCTTTGACAGAATAAGCCTTCCGTGGCTGCAGGTTGCACCCACAATGGGTCAACGAAAACTTGTCTCAATTGTAAATCGTTTATTGTCATTTACTTGGTAAATATAGCTGGAACGTACGATATCTGGCTCCTCAAGTTGGCGAATTACTTAGTCTTACCTAAGATAAATAGTATTTCAATAAGTCCACTTATTGAAATACTATGCGGGATACAACCCGTTGTACCTCGCATATCCACATGCCCATGTTGGCTACCATGAAAGGGCTTTCCTGGTAGCCATGTAAAGCTGGAGCTTTACCACTCATAAAAGATAATCATTTGGAAATAGTATTCATAACTCAATTACATCAATTGCAATCTTATCTAATTCATTATATACGACTCCTCTAAGCCAAAGCAAACAATGCCACACCAGCAGAAATAGCAGCAGTAAGCATCGAAGGCACAACAGCAGCAACAGCCGCACTATCCGCATTCTCAATCAAAACATTGGGTTCAAAGGTACCAGGCTCTCTTGAGTCAGTGGTACCATTCCAGCAGTAATTGGTAAAGCACTGAGTACAAATATCAGGGAGTGTAGTACCAGTGCGTTCGAAAGAACGACTCAGGATGGCACAACCGACACAAGTAGTCCAGTTACCGTCCCGGGTACTGTTGGCCATAGTAGCGATTTCGTAGCCGTTGTTGATAATGTCGTCGCGACGGTTATCATCTCGGCTGAGGGTGAAGGTTGTCTCATTGGAAAGAGTGGTGTAGGGGGTATTGGGGAGGTAGACAACCAGTGGGGTGGGACCAGTTGTGTTAGAGCTGTTGCAGCCGAAGAAGGTAGGTCGGGTGTTGAGTCCCAGGTTGACGAAGGTATTTTGATCCGGAACGACGGGGAAAGAAGTGCCGTTTCCAATACCGGTACTGTTCAGGCTGCGCTCGTAAGTGGCTACGAGGGCAGTGCCGTTAGGCCAGCTGTAGGTGGTGTCGGCCGAGGAGTCGACGGCGAAGATGACATCGACGTGACGCTCAGGCTGGATCAGTGGGTGGAGAGGGATATTCTGAAGATCCTCACCACCATCAACAATGTCCAGGGCAGTTTGTTTGGCGTAAGGAGAGGTATCATTGTTGTAGTGATAGAATGGGTTCGGTTCATAGGAAGCGATATCATTGTCAGCCTTGTCCAAGCTGAAGAGAATGTCGTTGAAGATATCCTTCACAAAGTTAGGGAGATCAGTGGTGTTGAGCTGCAGCATAAACTGGTTGAAAAGACTAGAAGATGTTCCAATAACGAAGCCGGCGTTGTCATAGCCACCAATGCAGCTCTCGTTATTAGGGAGAGAGCCGCCAACAAAGCGAGATCCCAGACTTTCGAGAGGAGCGAAGCCGTAGACGGTCGGATCGAAGGTGCCGAATTCCCAAGGGTTGAATTCGTAGACGGTCGAGTTGCTTCCGACAACAAGCTCACCAGGGTTGCGGCCATCTGCCACAACCAGAGGCAGAGGATAATCACCGTCCTGGAATTCAGAAGTCTTTGCGATAGAAGACCAGGTGTAGTCAATACCTCCGTCGGTGGCATTGAACATTTGATAGGCGAGAGCACGACCCCTGTTTCGTTATTAGCATAGTTTATCGAAAGATCACGTAGGGTGGGCTCATGTACCAGATATCGGTGATCGAGGTATCATAACCAGCCTTTTTCTTTCCATCAACCGCATCGGCAATATCCTTGTAATAGCTAGCCGAATCCAGAAGCTGGATACCACCTGTATCAGGACCCTCGAGGATAGAGTTGCTGAATTGCCAGACGGCACCGTCCGAATGAGTCTGCAGCTTATCGATGGTGGTGAAGTTGTTGATATAGATGGAACCGAGCAACCAGCTACCACCGCTGAGACCAGACAGATATGTAGCTGATTGAAGCAGACCACCCAAATGGCCTTCAGTAGTAGAATTATCGGTTCGGCTATCAAAGGCCTTGATGGCACCGGCACCGTTCATCAATGCACGGTACCCACCACCAGAAACAGCAATACCAATGTTGGGAATGTTGGACGAATTACTCTTATGCTTCTCCAGATATGACTTCACATCGTAGTCGCCGACCTTGACATGATCGAAAAAGTCCGACAAGGCTGTCTGTGTCTTCTCACGACGCTTCTTAAGCCAATCGGTCTCATTGGATGAGAGTTTGGCGGCACTACGCACTGTTGGCCGAGGACCAGGGCAGCTAACTTTGGTGGGGACGTAGCCATCGGGGGCATTGGGAAGAGCTCGGCCGACGATAGGAACAACATTCCCGGGCTCAAAGCCAGGAGGAGCTGCGATCGCGCCTGGAGAGAGGCATTGCAATTAGCAACTTATCTTTTTGGAGGGCGCTCTTCACGATCAGACGAGGAATAAATATCATCGCGACCGAGGAAGGATTCTGAACATACCAGGCAAGCCCAGGGCGAGGGACGCTATCAGGACACCGGATTTCATGATGAGGATTTTGTTTTATCTGAACCTCTACTCTCCAGATCTCCTCAACGTGACGAGGCAGAAGGAGGAATCAGGGTCCGGGGTGAGAGAAGTCGATCATCGCCAGGGGTGTCTGATATTATTTATGCACCGGGCCCGCCGGAAGCTTGGCCAAGGCCGCACCCGATTTTCAAGGGAGTTCAGTTCAGTTTCGCTTGCTCCAGTGGCCGGTTCGGGAGGGCCAAAGAATCAGTTCAGGCCCCATCGGGGGTCCGCATCGTACATTAGCGTTCCCGGGGACAACGAATGGTGGTGCAGCGAGTGGGTGGTCAGTCAGTGGAGCTGGTGATGTCAAGCCGAAGGAGCCTTGGGCGGTGCATAACTCCAGAAGCAGATTGTGCAGATTGTGTTGGCAGGCCTGAATTGTGGCGCAGGGCTGAGGTGAGCCCAATAATCAGAATCGAAACATTCCATTTGAGTAATCTACATAGTACAGTATTTGCATAACCACCATGCCGATGTGATGTGTAGAAGAGAAGTTGGGGTTTCACGGGGGACATTCTTTGTACGTCATCGATCGAGCCCTAGCCTTAATACTTGAGTATGTATATCAAGACTATTCACGTATACATACATAGTATTCATTACTTTCAACAAGTCTGGACTAGTACACTAATAATATGCTATGACTTCTCGTCATAAAATTGGAATTCTTTTGCCTGGGTGATCCATTAAATCGGCGCTGCATTCCACCAGTGCCTGACTATACATATCAGTGACGCAGCACGGAGTATGCGGATTAGATATCCCTCGGTTCTCAAGCATGACTATACATGTATCATGTGGAATAGTTACTACTACATATCAACAGTCCCAAGTAACTACCCTATTTGTTTCACGCAAACATCTCTCAATTAGTACTAACAAATCGCAACAAAGCCGAAAATTCCCCATAATTACGGAGTCTAATGAACGCCGATGGGGCCGAGCAATCTACTAAAACTCCACTCTGTGGGAACCATTGGAAATAATCTCAAACAATAATCACCGGCTCTTCCGAATTCCTGTAAAGAGTAAATACTAGCCTCATTGCAGCCTGACAAGGCAACTACATTAAATCATTAATGTATTCAACCAGACTCCAGCAAAAGCAATTGTTTTTGGCAACTCTTACTCGGATTCGGCCTGGGACCGATCGGGATGCAAGCAAGCGGAAACCCCCAAAAAACCATCCGTTTTACACCGCAAATTCCGAAAATGTGGCGGAGGCTGGCGCAGCAGGTCTTACTAGCCGTAGCTGGGCATCCACTTGAATAGGCAGAAGAATAATCAAAGAAAGAACATCATTCCACAAAGGCATTTCTGTAGTACGGGAGATGAAGGATTAAAAAAAAATGAAATTAATACAAATCTAAGTGTAGATTTATAAATTTAAGTCCTAACGGTTGCGGTTCCAGATCGTGAAGAAGTTCATGTTCATCGGCAATCATCTCCGAGATCGGCAGTGGGGAAATCCATCAGCCACTTCATACAGTGCATAGTAGAGTTAGAAATGATCATCAGTATAATCTCCCATATTTATTCTAACACGATGAATATATTATAATACAAATAATAGAATTTGATGCTCATATTTCAGCTATAGACCGTATATATTCAGAGAAAGTCTGGGTATTGAATCCTAGCTGTCATTTACCGGGAAAGTCTACTCCAGAGTCATGGAAATCCCCTCCGTCCCAGTGACGACATACGTAGATCGAGGCTGGAGAATCTTCAACATGATACAATAGAATATGGAATAGATCCATGGATATTCCTCCTGGTACTGGAATACTCAGGTGGTGTATCGCTCTAATCGCAAAGTTGGTAATGGAAGTTTCGTTCCGGTTGACCTGGAATCGAAGCGCAAGTTTGAAGGATTGACTTGGGGAGAAATGAAAGCTCTCGGTTAATTAAACAGACCTCATTATTATTTCAAATTATCTTCAAAGCTATCCAGCAGTGATAAGAGGGATCGAGCTACTATGTAACACCATCGAGAACAATTTATCCTTTGACAGGTGTGATCTCAGCAGCAACAAAGAGTCCCTCTGCCTTTGCATCGGCCACAACATGACCCTCAGGCAAGTTGTTCAGTTCATCTTCCTCCCGATCCAAACCCCAGAACTGCCAGATGAAGAAGAGACCACCGACGCCGGAAAGAATAGCGAAAACAACATAGTTCCACACTAGCAACGGATCTGAGGAAAGTGGGTTAAGAGCCTCGGCAATCGCAGCAGAGATAGCGTTAGTGAACAGGGCGATAGCCTGAATGAGAGAACGCATGTTTCGAGGGGCCTTAGAATAGGCGTACTCCAATGAGGTAATGGAGGCGAAGATCTCTGAAAGAGCAACCAGAACGTAGCTACCGGTTTGGATCCAGACATTCAGGGACGAGTTATTGATACTGCCATCATTGTTGAAACAGTTGTTTGCCTGGTTGCCACAAGGAGAGGTTTTGTAAATGTAGTGCTGGAGTACGGCTGCCCAAACCATGGCCAAGGCGGCGAGGATGAAGCCAACGAAAATCTTCCTGATAGCGGTGAATCGAATACCAGCTTTGCGTAGAGCAGGGTATAAGAAGTTATCGCAGATGGGAATGAAAATGACCAAAGCCAAAGGATCAAGATTGTTAATCACATCGTTTGGAACGCCATGGAGGGCCATTGTTCCTGCCTGAGCGGTCAAGTTGTTAGTTAGCTGGTTATAGGCCAGCCAGTAGAGTGGGAAGTAACAGAATACTGCGCAAGCAGCGAAACCACGGCGCACTTCGTCAACCCAAGCATCATCGAAAGTCATCCAGTGTGGGCGCTCGCTAGGAAGGATATTGGAGGGTTTAGCCGTCTCCCAAAGGGTACCATCATGTGTGCGCTTCCAGAACTTGATTGGATTCCACGACCAGCGGTTGCCCAACGCATAAAAGAGCGTACGAACGGCCTTTGATGTGACGGATCCCTGAGGAGGAACCTGAATATACCGGTTGCGACCCCACCACATAATGAAGGGAGTGGTCAGGAACATCAGGGTTGGAAGTAGATAGGCAAGCCAGAATCCAACGTACTTCTCAGCATAGGCCATGGAGATCTGACCCACCAAAGCACCGATGTTGATGAAAAGGTAAAAGTAGTGGTAGATACGACTCTGAGTAATAGTCGGATCTACAACGACACGCTCACCCGAGGGCAATGTACGCACTTTCAGATTCACTGCTGGAATCTGTTCGACAATCAGGGCAGAAATGTTGGGCTTGAAACCGCCAGTACCGAATCCCATGGTAATAACACCAAGCATAAAGACACCAAAGCAAGCATTAGTGTTGGTAATGACAGGAGGAATGGCTGAAATGACGAGAATGATATGGCCAAGGATGGCAAAAAAGATGGACCAACAGATGGTCTTGTAGCGGCCCCAGTATTGATCGGCAACGTAGGCGCTGAAAAGAGGAATCACGTAGCACCAAAAGGTGTTGAATGTGTTGATTCCGTTGGCAATCTGAGTACCTTGTCCAAGAGCGCCCGATACACCCTGAGAACTGCCACCGCCAGCACCGGTGTTGTGATGCGATCCGGGTGGGCCATCTGGGTATGGCAGAGGAAGTGAGTGATTCACAAAGTTGGAATCTATATGGCCCGCGTTAGAGACAACTCATGAACCTGGATTATTAGGCGTGGTACATACACAAGACCTGTGTTCCATAATACGAGAAACGTTCACACAACTCCACAAAAGCAACAGTGTAGACGGACCAAGGAATCGGCGCTGAAATACGACGCAGAGCATCAGGACCGTTCAACTCATCAGCAGACGGGTCTTCATCGCCGGCTTGAAGATGGTAAGAGGCTGAAACCAGACCCTTCTGAGGGTATGGTGCGGACACAAGACCTGTCTCAGTCTTTTCATCGACGGTATACTCTCCACTTTTCAGCGTTGCAATCTGATCATTTTCGGTCCTCGAGGCAGGATCCTCGACAGCCATATTGACTCGCAGGAGAGAGTATGACAGTTGATAAGAAAAGGATGTGGTAGGAGAGAATGAAAGAAAAGAGAAGAGGAGGAGAGAAGAAGGGGAGAGAAGAAGAGGAGAGAAGAAGAGGAAAGTGGAAGGTGTGAGGGTGTAAGTCAGAACGGAAGGTGCGACTGGTCAAGATGTAGACAAGGAAGGTGCAGATCGGCCGAGTTTTATATCGCGCCTTCCTTCAATTCTCGCGTTTTTCCCACCAAGTCCAGATTGGACTTCACCTCATCCCAAAGCGAGAAAAAGATTCTTTCAACTTTGGCCACATCGCTTCGAGCTAGTCGCATTACAAGCTTTGCAAAATTAGCCAACGACCACGTTTTACCCCGGACTTATCACGCCATGTACCACAGACATGCCTGAACTATCCCAAAACGGGGCATTGTCCGTGGCCACCGGCAGATACGGCCCCAGCAGTGGGATTAGTTGCCTCGATGAATTGGCTTGGACTTATTCGAGTTCACGCCAGTACATGCTTGCCGATATGAACCAAGCAATTTAGGGGTTTGTTCGATAATAATTGAGCGGTCTATCTCGTCACTTGCTGTCTGGTCAAACAAAAAGTATTCTCAATACCCGGGTTCCAAGAAGCTTAACCTCAACCACCGAGTTTCTTGTGTGGGGCCGCGGCCCAGGCACACCATACACACGCTAGGGATGAGGGGCCAGATAGTACATTTCCCCGCTCATATTCTGGTGTCAGGGATGGTCTATACTCCTGGGAAACGAGAGACTGCGAATATAAATCGCCACAGAATCCAACAGGATATGAGATATCAAGTTCAGCCACGGGGAAGGCCGTCGGGATAGCGAGGACACAGACCCTCACGGCCACAAAGGCTTGACTCCACTAAGCATTTCACTGGATCGGTCTCGGGCCTGGCCTTATCATAGCTTAGCGGAACTTTTTGCAGTGGGGCGGGACCAAATGAAAGTCTTGTCGTCCAGCTTTTCCCTTCTCACAATTCAAACCTTATCTCTAGGACTTCCTTGGTATAGTCTCATTGGAAGGGTTTCTCGTATCTTATCAACCCGTTACAGAGAATATCTGACAGCTGAAGTTGTATCCAGATATCAACACAGTCAGCCAGCATGGGTGTACCTCTCTTCCAAGTTTCTCGAATCTTGATATTTGAGCTAGGATTTAGTGTTGGTGTGGCAATAGGCTGACGTGCTTATCGATGAACTGACGAGCGAATGTCGGTGCCCCTCCTATGGGTCAGTTCGTCTGATTCGCACAAGTTTTTCCTGCCATTGGAAATTGCGCCCGTCGGATTGGTCGTGTCTCGAACATACTAACAATCACGATCAATCTCGAAATGATTAGACAAGTACTCCGAACAAAAGTACCTGTTAGCTTGTGCTGAGTCTGCTCCTGACCATGCAACAAACGAATGACCTAAGATATTACTACAGAAAAGCCTCAGAGGGTCCATATCAATATAGGCTGAGTTGGGAAATTGGTGTTGCAGCGCCCAAACTGAAACTTCCATCCTAAAGAAAGCTAACTCAGCTAGTCGGCTTGTCGGTACTATGTAGAAGGCTAAATAGAGCGGTGCGAAGCTCAATGGAAATAAGGGAATTATTTTGTGGAATGGCCTGCCTGTGTTCCCTCGACAGGTCGAAACTCGGTTGTTGCTGGGTTGACCATCCCGGTCTGTAGGACAAACGGTCGTACGTGTGCGATATCAACACCAGGCATCCACTTCAACCTCTAGATCATTTGATTCGGATTAGGCCATTTACTGGACATAGACATTGTCCTTCCTCTTTGGATTTTGTTGAGTTGTTGAGTTGCCAGCGCGAGGTGTGTACCACATCAGGCATCCCGACGCTCATGACTTCAACACTCCAGCCAGGCTTTCGAAAGAGCTGGTGAAGTCCCGTTGCTATCCGGGATATACCGAGAAGAACCTTTCTTGACTCCAGGGTAAACGGCATCGTGATGGCAAAATATGTCATTAAGAACAGTCAAATTGGAGATAATAGACACCCCCTTGCAGAGACAGCACCAATCAACTGCAGGTCGCAGCGCCCAGCAAACAAGTGACAGCAACTTTTGGCGAAGTTGATGGCTACTGGGTGAACCATATCTGTCTCCCCAGACTTTGAGAGGACCGAGAGTAGATTCTCTGGATCATGACTGGTGAAGACGCGGGGTCGCTCTCCACTTCCCCGGAGTCAACGACGACAAGATTCTTGGCTCGAATTTCCTTCGTCGCAGTACCACGTTTTCTCCTTTCCAGCTGACTTTCCTTCCACATAATATGGTAGGCTGGGAGTTCGAACTACAAGGACCTCGGGGCCGTGGCAAGCATCGTGTGTGTGTGTGTGTGTCCCGGGCTTTCCTCTCTGGTCGATCGGCCGAAGGTCATCAGTCCGTTCCAGAATGTGTTCACTTTCAACTGGACAGAATTATCGGTGAAAGACCAGTCTCAAAAGAATTTCGACGATCAACAATTTGAATGTAAAGGCTCAACGGACGATCAGAAATGCTCTGCAGATCTCGTGACCAGCCCTACAATTTTAAATGCGTTTACATTTACAGGAAATCTACTGCTGAGACTCCGAGTGGAGCCGATCTGTCAAAATGAAAGTGGGTCGTGATCATCACTGCATTAACTCGAGCGATCGGGTTGAGTCTAAAATATGACTGTAAATGAAAACGCACAACGAAATCAATCACGCTGATCAAAGCCAAGAAATTATGAAATTCCAAAGATAGTCCTCGCTCACCCCATTACCGAAACAAAAGTCAGAACGCCATGCCATGAAAGCCCACCGGCCACGTGTATGCATACAATTTATCCCTACCACTTTGGGGTAATATTAGAGGACACTATGAGTGTCTACCAGGCAGCGTGACCACCATCCATGCGCAGGTCAGAACCAGTCATGAAAGAAGAAGCATCGGAGAGCAGGAAGACTGCTGCACCCCGGTATTCTTCGGGACGAGACAAACGTCCAAGCATGTTCTCCTTGGGCCATTGATCACGGCGCTCGGGGTACTCGACGAAGAGCTTCTCAACCATGGCGGTGACGATATAGCCAGGTGAGATAGTGTTGACACGGATGTTGTACTGGCCCCATTCGGCGGCGAGATTGCGACCCAGCTGGATGACAGCAGCCTTAGAGGCGTTATAGGCGGGACAGATGAGACCCTGTTTGTTTGATGTCAGCCTTATCCAAAATGACGGACGCAATTGGTAAGAATGCGGGGAAGTCGTATAAAGTAGAATACGTGGAACAAAGTCAAGGGTGACCATGATCATAGGGCGATGGGTACAAAGGGAATTCAAGGGTAGAAAAAAAATGATGAATACTGGTGGAGGGGAGGGAACATACCCGATTGGCAATGGTGCCACTCATACTGGCGATCATGGCGATACTGCCACCGTTTCCAAAGCGAATCATTTGCTTCGCAACCGCCTGGGCAGTCATGAAAACACCAGTGACATTAACCTCGAACATAGTGTTGCTGTCTTTGGCCGAGTACTCCAAAGCAGAAGTCTCTTGTTGGATACCAGCAGCAGCAACCAGGCCATCCATGCGGCCTTCAACCTGAGCAATGCCCTCAATCACATTGTTCAGCAACTCGGTGTCGCGAACATCGATGCGGCGATAGTGCAACTCCGTACCAAGCTCTTTGGCGCGGATCTGAAGATCGAAGAACTCTGGGGCAGGCTCTTCCAGTCGGTCCAAAGCATAGACTTTGGCGCCAGCTTCGAGGAGGGCTTCACTCTGAGTGAGACCCAATCCACGACCAGCACCAGAGACCAGAACGACCTTTCCAGCCAGGCTGAACTCAGGCATGCGAGCATTTTGGCCCAGGAGGACTGGTTGAGTAGTCATAGGGGCGGTGGGAACCTCGGTGGTTTCAATAGAGACTGACATTGTGTTGGGTATTGTTGATTAAGATGAATGACGAGTATATAAGTTGTAAGGTTTGGAAGATAGATAAGTTGATCGGTGCGAAAATTGGAGTATATATTAAAAGATTCAGATGAATGAAGATAGAGAGAAATTGAGCGAGCAATAAACGGGGTCTTTATATAACATTTTGAAACCAGCACACCCCCTATCTTATTCGGCGGGATTGGTGCCGAAGGGGTGTCTCGTGGACAAGCAGATTTTGGAAATCTGAAAATGGCAACGCAAAGCCAAGCAATCAAGCTCGGCCTGGCCCCGGGGAATGCGGTAGGCGGTGCAGGTTAGCTCCAGGCCAGTCTATTCAATGTAGCCACTGACTTCTATACTCCGGACTGTACTACACGGTATGTACATGTACTCCCTATTAAGTCAGTAGTAGACCAGTTTAGATGCCTCGTCTAATGAGCGTGGCAAGCGAACACCTGCTTCACAGAGTACACAATTTGACTAGTCGAGTATGTCGTTCAAATTACATACACAGTTCCAATGATCAAGATTCCTACAAAGAAACTGGATGTACAGAACCCTACTAGAATCCTGCTAGAAGTCCACGCAAGCGCACCAGCATCTTAATTCAATAATCCCAGTCGATGATCTAACAATTCAGTCATTTGGTTATCTTGTGTCCATAGATTAGTTCACTCTGAAGTACAGTACGAGTCTCGTTCGTCGAGGGAAGAACTAGTCGATCGGATTTCTTATTCGGGAAAGCCGATCTCCCCCAGATTCAACGCCACCGCTTTTTTTGCCCACCTCACCTGACCCTCCATGCCCCGGGATTTCGTCCCGGGGTGCTTGATCGCCCTGATGTTTTTGCTAATTTGGGATTTGTGTTTCTACCCTGGGGCCCCGTAGTGTGTACTTTTTACTCTACTGTATACTACTGTACATATCTGTCTCCGCGCTACTTTGGTCATGTGGGCAATCCGAATTGCCGGCTTGACTCTGTCCCTGTCCCTGAGTATTGGCTGTTGGGAAACTCAATCGCTCTATTCAAGGGATCTTGATTTTTTTTTCTTGTCGGGGTACTTCGTACTTTTTTGCCATCGTTCTTGTTCATCCCAGTTCAATTCCTGATATCTTCAACTTGAACTAGATACTTCACTATCAATACTTCGCCACCAACTGCACTGTACAAGCCGACCAAATTACAACCCAACACTTAACACAAAATAAAACTAAAAACTCCATCTAAACAATATACCTGACAATACAATTGCAAATCCAGGGGTAATCCATCACCGATAGGCGGGTAGTATCGATTTTCTGCCCGTGTGACCAGCAAAATTTGACTCGGCATGGTACCTGGACCTACCATACCGAATGAGGCAAATCCGAGGCTTCCATCCCTTTTCACCAAAAACACAATTTGACGAAGGAACAGTCGCTTTTTGATCCCGTGAGCTGCTAAACAGCAATAAACAATCGGCACGTACATCCCGGTCCCACTTCTAGATTATTCCATTCCCAATCCCTCTGTGACCTGCAGATGCATCGCTAAATCCGCCGGGTCTGGCCGGATCTAGATTTTGAGATCAAGGTATGTGGCTGGGTTTATCTTTGACTAACTATTTTTCTGTCTTTGGGAGCTTGATTTGCTCTATTTTTGTCTTCGTGCTTTTCTTTGTATATACAACATGTTTGTGATACACCCTCTAAATTCCAGCAGCCGCGGTGAGTATACACACGTACACTGCCTTACACTAGCGTAGTGTATTTGCCTCAGGCTGTTCAAATTTTGGTCCGTGCCAAGGTCTCAACTTGAAGCATTTCATTGAATTCCGGGACCCCGCGCTGTTTACACGGTTGCACGGCGGGGCGGGTCATAGCTTACTACCACATAAGACCTGAAGCTATGGTGGGTTCGTCAAGTGACCTTTTTCAAGATGTCGTGGGGGTTCCCCCCACTAGTGTACAGTTTGAACCCTTTTTTACCTTCACTAGATGCCACGAGACTCGAGAAGATCCCGATTTTCAGAAATGCACCCTCCATCTCAATCAAGTCAGATATTGTACTCACTATCACGCTGGTGCAGTCTTAATGCTGATCACATAACATAATCTCAATCTCCATTTCTCATAATGACTGCTATCGAGAGAACAGGTCAGTTTGTTCACAGACGCCACAAACCCCTAGCTCGTATCGCGACATTTCTGGACGCGGAGTTCCTCCGATATCCTATTTCGTCTAATATTTGGATCTGGGCGGCAGTGTAGAAACTATTATCTCCTGCAAAACATTCTTGCACAGCAATCTGAGGTACCAGTCCACAAGACTAGCTCAAGAAACACAATGAAGGTTCTTCAGTTAGTCCAGATTCCAGGAGTTGAACTAACAGAACATCTTAACTTGGAGCATTGCGAGCACTTTCATGTGTGACCTTGAAGGTATAAAAACGCCCAAGAGCCTTTTCATATTACAATAAGAGCAAGAGATGAATATATGGCAATCGGAAAGTTTCAGAAGCAGAGAAAATGGCAGACATATCATGATATATACGGCATGGCATGTCTTATAAACTCCATACTAAACATGAACCATTGAACTAGCTTTTAGGAATCTGTTGCAGCTTCTTTCATCCGTCTTTCAGTTTACTGGAAGTCGGTAATTATCAGTACTACGCTCCTGTTCTTCCATGAGAGCTAATCAAGTAACGACCGAAAATTCTCTCAGCTTCACAACGGATCTAGCAATCAAGACTTCCAATCTATAGGTCAGATAAGGAAAAGAAGCACCCGGCTGAATGCAACCTAGTGTCATCTTAGAAAACAAAAGGACCCTTTAGGGCTATCACTTATGGCTAAGAACAATACCCTTCAATTGGAGGAAGTGACAAGGTTGAGTCATGGAAGGATTACGGCTTTGATATCATTAAGTTTATTCTTCTAGCTTTCTTTTTGTAAAATTGCTCCACACTTCATTTTACGACCCATTTTCATAAGATTGATTGGATACTGAAAACCTATTCAAAGAGAGGGCCTCAGAGTACTCGTAAAATTGCTGCATCAAATTTTTAATGCATTTGAGGTGTTTTTCCCTTCTTCAAAATGACTCCTGCATATTCAACTAAAACGATTGCCTTCAATTATACTTACGATTAGCGGTTCACTCTCCACATCCAATGAATGCAAGTACTATTATCAGCCAAAATTATCCTATAATATTGTTTTTATCACGTGAGAAACGGCTATAGAACTGAATGTGGCGAGGCAGCGGAACGAACCTTTCCCAAAGTGGTAATTAAGAAGGTCGGAAGTCGGCTACTTCTACAAATGAAGTGGGACTGACTCATTTTCAGCCTCTTCTTTGAACGCGCTACGTGGATTTAGGCCTAACCTCCGTTGAAATCTGTTTTTAGCGAGGAGTCTGAGGGTTTCCCCCAACGAATGACTGCTGGTTGTGATTTTAGTTTGCCCCAGATGCTGCATCGGAAATTGTGAAGTAAGATGATTCGCTGTTTCCAAGGTATTTGTGTCTTACGGAGTAGAATAACATGTTGGTTGATCGTTAGTAGACATTTAGTGAGAGCCTAGTGGCAAGCTAACATGAAGCGAGAAGGGGCCAAAAAGAGCCCATAAGGTCAAGAGGTACCCCTCTGTTCCCTCTCTCTGATTCAAGTCTGTTGAACTCTTTGTAATAATTCCAAGGGCTGTATATTTCAGCTTTTTTCATCGCATCGTGACAATTTGAGTCCCGTATTGCGGTGCTGTTCTGGTGTCCAGCAACTTTGTATCGACGACCATCGAGATTTGCGCGATGTGGAGAGCCTCGATCTTGTCGATCGCCGCCATGGCCACTTTGCCATGCGCGGATGCCATCACCTTACACAAACGCGATGAGCCTGCGGTCTTGGGACTGCCGGTTTCACGCAGTGAAAGATCTCAAGCCTTGCAGAAGCGCGACTCCAAAACAGTCAGCACTTCCTTGTACAATGTGGTATGTACGAGATATTCAGTTTCTCATTTCATTTTATTTGGCTAGTAAAAGCAATCATGTCGATCGCGACATATGAAAGAATGAACGTTGAGGGTTGTACTTACTCATGGCATAGCAAAACATGTACTATATGGTGAATATCACCGTCGGCACTCCGCCTCAAAATCTCTCCCTTAGTCTTGATACCGGTAGCAGCGATATTTGGGTCAACCTGCCAAATTCCACCTACTGTGAAGGAGACCATGATCCTTGTTCATCGACTGGTTTATTCGATATTAAAAAATCGTCATCCTTTGAAATGCTCGACTATGTGATGAATGCGACTTATGCCAGTGGATTTCTGGCTTATGGCCATTATGCTACCGATACACTCTCGATCGGAGGAGCTAAACTCAAGGACATGGAGTTTGCGGTGGCTGAGACAAGTCTGAATCCTCGTAAGTTCAAAAAAATTCCTTCGAGTTGCCCTGGAGAGGGTACATTGCTAATGTTGACTATCCTTGTCTTTTAAAGACGGCATTTTGGGAATTGGATATTCATCAGCAACTGTCGCCGCTATGAAGTTTGACAAGAAGTATAAAAATCTGCCGGAAGCGCTGGTCGAGAGTGGTGCCATCAAGTCCCCCGCCTACAGTCTGTGGCTGAACAAGTTCGATGGCACCGGGAATCTCCTGTTTGGTGGTGTCAACAAGGCGAGATATCAAGGCGAGCTGCAGACTGTGCCTGTTCTGAAAGTCTATGACAGATACCTTTCTCTGGCCATTGCCTTGACGGATATTTCTATCGAAAGTTCCAAGGAAACCAATAGTTACTCCACAGGTCTTCCTCTGGCAGTTTCTCTCGATAATGGAAGTCCTCTCATCACACTGCCCAAGGAGCTGGTTGATCCTATCTACAAGGAAGTGGGCGCCGGCTATTCCGAGAAAGCCAAATGGCCCTATATCCCCTGCAAAATGTCCAAAGCTGATTACAATGTGACCTTCAGCTTTTCAGGTGCAAAGGTCACAATGCCTATGAGTGAATTGGTTTTCGACAATTACTCCGCGGATGGCTTCGCTGAGGATGACTGCATTTTCGGCCTTAGCTACAGCGAAGAGGGTGTTAACTTGATGGGTGACCCTTTCTTGCGTGGAGCTTACGTTGTCTATGATTTGGGCAATAACGAGATTTCTCTCGCCAATACAGACTTTGATGGAGGTGATGATGATATTCATGAGATTGGCACAGGAACAGCTGCGGTTCCGGACGCAACAGCAGTGCCTTCTCCTGTCACCTCGGCGACGGGTAATGGTCCTCTTCCAACCACGGGAACCGAGTATGTCTCGGGGTCTGGATCAGCCCAGACAACATACTATGTTGCTTCTGGTGCCACTGGAGATGCTACTGGGACTGCCACTGGGACTGCCACTAAGGGAGCTGCTACTAGTACCTCGTCTGAAGGACTGGCAGCGTTTCCAACAAGCAAGCCAAACCGTCTCTTATCCGGTGTTCTGGGCGCTGGAATGCTTCTTGCGTTGTAGACGTCTCATCTAGATAATGGCGATTGTCTTGTAGATAGGTATCTACAAGACAATCTAGTTCTAATTTTAGGAAGATAAATTTGATACCATGACCTTTCTTTGCGTTGTTCATTACTTACTTTTCAGTTGCTCTAGTCATGAGAGGAGTTAACTTCCTGGAAATTCAAGCTCAAGCTGCGTCGCCACGAGTGGACATTGGGATCGTTCTATTCAATATTTTGCGCACTTAATCCTCAATTAATCATGATAAATACCAGTAGGCCTCTCTATTTTCCGCATTGTCAGGACTAATCACTGCTTATAGGAATTACTACTTAGAGTATCATTGCAAGCAAGGGGTTCCATTCCACGGACATTACCATGGAACTATGCATTCTTGACGGATGTTCCCTTCTAAGCTTTATTATGGAGTAGCTTGAGCTTCTTTATTTTTGCTAAGTACGAGTGTATTCGTAGTTAATCTTGCAATCATTTTACTAAAGCTTTACGCGTCTAAGAACGCCCCCATCCTATCTTTGAACGAGATATAGGGTATTCAATTGGAACACGGTTCGTCGGTCAAAATCAACCGAGTTTATTCTCAAATTATTAACCATCTACTTAGCTCACGATGATTCCGACTTTCTTTTCACTCTTCGCTTTCATCCTTTCGACACAGGCATGGGACGTCGCCTACTTCCCGACTGCCCATAACATCGGCCCTAAATATACTGGCGCCGGATCACAACATTGTCGATCTGTTTCGTTCCCGAAAGGTGGATTTATAATGGCGCGAAAATTGGCCGAGTACGAAGATGTCATTGCTTTCGACGATGATATGTGTACGGGGAAGACAGTTCCCTTGAACTCTGTTTACAATGATAGACCACTGCCGGTTGAAGTGAAGAGTTTTGTGGTTGTTGACTTGAGGCAGATGGATGATGGAAAAGCATGATGATTCTGGGATAATTCTCTCTCGAATATTATTCTGAGCGGCTTTCTTTTATTTCTATTTTGGTTTTTTTTGGCAATTTTGTCATGAAATTAATTTCGTTCTGCCATAGAGCCTACTAATAAGAGAATACTAGAGAAGCATAATCCCAGGTTAAAGAGCACCATTCGGAAATGAGGAGCAAAGGCAAGCAATACAAGTATGAAACAAACAGCACTATGGCATCGAACACACATACAGACAAGGTGATAGATTTTGATAATCACTCATGGCTAGAGAGCCCTCGCCTAAGCCTCCCTGTAACCCCAGATTCGTCTTTGGTCATTAACGTACCACTTTCCAACCTTTTCAGCGTCCTCGAGCCAAGTAGCAGCTTCACTGCCAAATTTAGATCCAGCCTCCTCGACGATCTCAGAGAAGGACCATGATTTGCTTGGGCTAACCTCGCCTGGGTCTTCACCCAAATGGGTAAAAACATATTCAAAATCATCTTTGATAGGTAGGATTAACCTGTATGGCGTGTCGGCGGCAGTGACAGACAACATAGCACCGCCGGCATTAATAAGGCCAAAGTTCCAGACTGACTTAGTCTGTAGATTCTCTGTGTCATCTCGCCGAGAACGCTCGTGTTTTACTTCATCGGACTGCGACCCATCATTCTCCCGGATATGAGAGGTGAATGGGCGGATGAGTGACTGGCCTTGGTACTCCGGCAATACCGCAGAGGCAATCTCCGCATCTCTAGAATTTAATGACTCGGATTGTACCAGCATGTCAAGGATGGTTGGAATAATGGAGAGAGCCGTGGCGTTTGCTGTTATATCGATCCTGGGCATATGGGGGTGTCGGAAAACCAGCGGAACTCGAAAGTTGCTGATATGTGGGTTATTATAAGTACCGGTCATATCTTTGTTGTCTTCGCCAAATGCTTGACCATGGTCGCCAACGATCACCACGAGCGTGGAATTAGCGATACCAGCCTCATCGAGCATTGTCATCAGATCGCCAAGCCAGTTGTCAACAAAACGCGCGGCATTGATATAGTTGTTCATTAGATCGTGATTCACGGTGCCTTCATGGCCCATGTAGGACTTCATTTCGAAGTCTTCTGGTGTAGACCACGGGTGATGTGTTGTGCTTGTGACATGAGAGAGAAAGATGCGAGTTTTGTTGATAGCCGCCTCTTCGAAGAGATCGCGAATGTATGGTTTGAGCTCTGTTTCGGCGTATCCGAAGTAATTTATTTCCTCCCCCTGGGCTTGGTATCTGGATTCGTGATCTTTGAGAGTGCTCCTGACTACTTTGTGTTTGAATCCCATGTGGTCGTTTAGAATATCCTGGCGGTCATAGTCGTCTGTAATAGATTGCATAAAGACCGATTTCCAAGGGTACTTCAAAGATTCAGATTGGTTGGATAAAGATTTCCGATCTAGAAGCTTTTCTGTCTCTGGAGAGGGCTGCGGTATATTCTCCTTGGCCTTGTTGAATGCTTCAAAGAGTTGTGGTAAGCAGGGCTGGTATATCTCGAGCATGGATTCTTCTAGCATATCCACCGGAAGTGGATTCACTCCACAATGACTTCCGAGTATACTCTTGAATGTAAGCGTGCTTCCTGTGAGTGCCCCGCGAACATTTAGTCCACCCATCCCTTCCTCGGCGGTATTCGCCCATGTCGCATTACTCAAGTCCATCAACTTGCCCTGGCTATCTTTCACACGCTCCCCCGTCAACATTTGCGCAATTGGAGTACTCGAGATCAAACTATCAATAGCACTGTCTCTGTTTTCCTCAGAATGCGAGGCAAGAAGAGAGTCAAATAATGGGGTGCCCGGTTGCATTGGGAACATGTCTTTGCGCCCACTTTCGAGTGTCAATAATATCACATTATCAATTGCCACTGAATGTTCCTTGAACGCCTTTTTCAAGGGATCGTATATCTCACGATCTAAGTTGGAGATCTTAAGTGGGTCGGATTTAGGGTTATAAAATCCCCCATCTTCTCCTCCACTGCAGAGATACCAAGAGGGATTGTCTCTGTCCCCACGCTCATCCGGGTGTATATCCCATCGGCTAAACCCATAATGTATGCTGTCCGGGAGCCAGGATGGTCGAGACCATCCCTCTGCCAAAGGGATCGGCTTTATATCGGTCCAAAGTGGGAAGATCTTTGAAGGATTCCTGCAGCCTTCCAAAGTACTTGATTTCGTATTGAAGGCGTCGAGCAGCGCTAAAGGAAGCGCAGAAGAGAGATGATCGTATGGTATAGCAGGTCGAACCAATTCCAGAAACAGCAAAGAAAGACAGCCGGCCACAATGAAAGCGGCTCGGCGTGCTGACCTCATATCCACTGAGTTGATCCATGATTTGCTTGGCGCAGAGAGTAACGTATAGCGCGTATGATAGTTCCCTTTGCAGGTGTTATATCCGCTCACACAAAGATCCCTAATGGCCTCCAATGCACGACCGGTTACATTGTAAAGCTGCGAATTGAGCAGCCATGCAACAAGAGCAAGAACTGTTGCAGCGGCAGAGACGGTCGATATGCCACTAAGAAGGATCTTCATGGCTGCAGGGTCACTGAGGAAACTGTTGCTGGCCGTCCAGGCGACTTCGGCACCGGTTTGGAAGAAGAATCCGAATTGAATTGCAGAAGCACCCCATGTAACAAGGCTATATGAACATTTCAAGTCAGTTCATCATAAATAGAATCGTACTCTAAATGACCAATGACGTACGCAAAAAATCCTCCTACGCATGTTGACAACCATTGTAACCGGGTTTCTGGTGCAGGAAACTGCAACAATACCCGCCCGCAGGTAATGATGAGTAGATCTGGAAGAACGAGTGTTGGTGAATAAATAACGAAGTGGAGAAATGGTAGCGAGCGAATGTGAAGGCCAATATGTAGTGCCTTGGAGGCTAGACCGCTCACGACGAGGGTTGAGAAAAGGAACGGCGGGAGTGCCGGAAGATAGGCAAATATTGACATGTTGAGATCATCTCATCAGGTTGAAATAATGAAAAGAGGAAAAGAGTGTCGTGTCAGGGAGAGAAGATATGAAAAAGAGTGGCAGGAGGAAGAGATCGGAATGTGGTATCCTTAGGGTAGGAGGAAGGGATTGCAAGGCCAAAACATTGCGAAGAAAAGACGAATCAGAGTATAAAACTATTTTCAAAGAACGCCATCCCCAGACGTTATCCCTAGAAAACGAATCTAAGTCCAATACAGGCATTTAAGCACGCGACGTGTAGATCGCCACCGATTACCAGCCCTGGAAACATCGCGAGACAAAGCAAGTACTACATGCATACACCGATAGTATAGAATATACACGCCATATGGACACATCGTTACAGTGCCACCCTCTCGAGGGAACCTTGAGAATGCTTGTGTAGCCTTGACTGTATACAAATGGATGAAAATAGAGCAACGGCACTAGACTCATTCTCACAGCAACCAGTAGACCTAAATTGTAGCTTATTTGCTTCCAATGCTCTTTTTCCTCTCTTTAGTCTCAATATTCTACAGACTGGGACCCTATCAAATTATTTCTCTTCGTATTAGCCTTGATGCAGGGGGATTTAGGATTTATGATCCCCCTTGCTACCCTTGCGAGTTGTTTCACAAGCCCCTACCACACCATCCTTTACACTGAGATATAGCATTAAAGAATTAAGTCTTTGTCGAGAGAACTACTATCAGCTCTAATACATTCTGAGCTGTCCAAAAAAAAAAATAGAAAAGCTCAGCCATTGGAAAGAATTGAATGCTTGTGACCTCGAAACTTGAGTTGCAAGGGATGGAGATTTCGGAAACGATATATCATATGTTGACACGATCGACTGGACCCGATGCAGAATGCACGGGCCAAACTTTAGAGCTGTAGTGCTCTTGAGACTCAATTGAGAAGTTGAAAGTTGAAAGTGATTTCTTATCACTTATTAGGAGACCCGTATGTGTTCGAGGATATCTTATATGGAGTGAAGACAGCATCGGCATGATTCGGAAGACTGCCTATAACCATTTCGATAACTTCATTTCCCTCCTTGGAGGTGAGACTCCCAGAATCGCCAGGCTTCGAGAATGGTTCCATTCTGAAGAGCGGGGCCGCCTGTACGGCGATAGTCCAGGAGGAAACCATGACTCTCAAGACTAAAGGTTGGTTCCAAGAAGTAAAGGAAGGCGAAGGGGAGAAGCCCCGGGAGCGGGAATGACTGAAGGTCGTTAAGCTCGCCGATGTCATAACGTTGATTACGATGACACGATGGTGTGAGGATGTAGAAAAAAGGATCGATTCCTCTCCTGGGAATGTAAAATGTTAATTAAAATATTTCGGATAAACATATAATATAGAAACTCAATAAGAGTTCCTATAATGTGACTGCGATTTCACAAACCTGGATGTCACAGAATTTCAACATATTTCGGTATCTGTGAGATATTCAATATCTCCATCCAAAATTCCACTTCTTGGAACCGAATTTTGGTCTTCAGATATCGAAGTTAGATATTGCGCACTCAAATCCAAATTCTCCCAGCATACGTACTTACCATGGATGGTAAATATATAAAGCGCATTCAAATTACAGAATCCTTGTATTTAATCTCTTGCGATGATCTTTCTACATTAGTTGAGCTAAGAGGAAAATTACATTATTTGTATTGTATGCGCCTTCGGCTACTGGAAATTCAAGATCATTTACGATCCGACGATCTCTAGATCTATAGGCTATAGATCTCAGGATCTACTCGTACCATGGTACGGCTCATGCGGCAAAAGCAAACGTCCTCGCTCCACTGCCCCCACCTTTAACTGCTGCCGTCTTGTAAGCATGGAACGCAGTATTAATCAATTGCATCAAACTCCGTATGTACTATCTCATCTAACTTGATCTGGCATGTTTCCGCCCCCAAAAAGGTATCATTGGTAGCTTTACGTTGTTCTCGTACGGTCTTGGTATGGGTGAGCCATGCATTACCACTGCGACTGTACTGTACAAGATGGAGACGGTGTCAAACTTGCGAACTGGGCTATTAAAAGACGAAACAATCGCTCTAGAGTTGTTTATAGAGAGGCAAGAATGGTAAGAGCGCAGAGATTTACATTTGTGAGTAAAGACATGGCACTGTTCGATACAGATACTAATTCTTCACCTCGAGGTATCATTGGATTCGAATTTTAGCCAGTGTAAGGCTGATTACTTCCTGAACAGCCAAAGCACACCTGTACAGGATGAAATTGAATGTCGGAAGTCTCAATTTATACGCATGACTGCGATGCAGACTGGGGTAATTTTGAGTGCGAGTCGGCTCCTCTGTCTCGATTTTCTCGTACCTCATAAGCTCTGTTAAAAGCGTATGTTTATATCACATCACAAATATAATTTCGAGCTTCAAAGTCTCATCATCGTGTTTCAATTTTCATAACCTGCCAGGCACAGAATTGCAAATTGACACTGTCTCCGCCACATTGTCATATGCCGTTTAGCGTAGCATGGGACGGGCCAAGGATCCGCTTCCTCGGGCAGAGGTCCCTGGAAAATATCGGCCATTTGCGGAGCCTCGCCTGCATGAAGCAGATTCAATTCGCTATTCTGTAATTTTATGCCCCGTACGTGGAGAAATTGGCATTTTTAAGCACGCTAGTGTTACCCTCGTGCTCAAGCACCTATTGCGACTTGTACTAATCGATCAATGCATTCGTATCCAAAATACTAGTTTGCAGCTGTTATTTTCAACCGTCGAAGCTAGCGCAAGGATATTTTTACTAGGGTCTAGTTGGGGGCCAGGTTTTGTTTTGGACCCCTAACTCAAGTTGGACCTTTCATCTTCTTTCTCTCTGCTCATTGCCTCGGATTAGCAAAATCGAGTCAGTTGCGCGTTGGAGATCGTATCATTTTCTCGCTAATTCTCGCATTGTCTTCCCCCTGAGCTATTGCTATCGAATTAATGCCTCAAGGATACGCCCTCAGGAATAAAGGTGGCTGCCCGGCCCCAGCCGACTCAGGAGGCTCAACATGGAATGATTTTTACACATGTTGCCCGCCAGATACATATAATAAACCCAACCAGTATAATACGATTTGTCGAAGAGGAGTTGATCAACCAACACTTACGCAGTGCGCCAATACCACCTGGGATCTATATGCATGGCACAACCCTGACGATGATGAATTTGAATATTTTTGCTGCTTGCAAGGGTTGCAAGGTATTTACAGCAAGGAGAAGAGCACATACGGATTCTTCGGGTGTTTGAACGAAACGGATGTCGACGATACTAGCATGGGTAAACTAGATATCGAGGTTGAAGGCAAAGGTAAGCTTTTGGGACGACGGTCCAATCTTCCTCGAGCAGGGGAAATTTGAATACTTGGGGGGTTGGTCATTAACCAGATATCATGTAGAAAACACAATAATAACTTCAACTGCTTCTTCAGCCACTACCTCAACTTCATCTTCAATTGCCACTTTAACGTCTTCTTCATCCACCGAGACCTTGGCAGCATCGACAATCCTTGCTTCAGAGACTTCTGGACCAACGCATCCAGTGGGAGCTGGCGTTTCCTCGGTAGCCGATTCATCAAAAAGTAGTACTGGTGCGATCGTTGGCGGCGTTGTTGGTGGTGTCTGCGGCTTATTCCTCATTGGGATATTGATATGGTTCCTTGCACGACGACAATCGAAAGTCGACAAAGAAAAACAGCCCATGGCCGAAGTGGCTGAGCAGCCACAGTCTGGAAACAATGCACTAGCTGTCTCTCCCACGCCTCGCGAGTTGGGTTCATCAGATCCTTCTGAGCTTTCTGGCGACACTATTCCTAATCGAGGAGAAAACTTCGGCTTTTATGAATTAGAAGCTAAAAGAGAGGGAAATAATAGCTGAACGGTCAGCATCCTCTCTACGCGATTCTAATTTCTCGTTTCGAGTTGCATTACTTGCATTTGTTTGATTTATACCCCTTTTTGGAGCTTGAAGCATATCTCATTTTCTCATTGGAAACAAGACAGTTTCTAGTAGATGCTACCAGTGGTAATTGATTAGTTTTGCACGAATAACATGATATCACATGCCGGTGACTTCTTGTCTTCATGTTCATTTCCTTTTAATATTATGTCTTTGAGCTGAAGATAAGCACTGTCTGATTTCATTATTTCTGGCAGCGCTTTATACTACAAGTCAACACTCCTGGACAGTGAAAGCTGTAGTAATGCCGTAGTACACAATATTAGTGCTTGTACAAACTCCAAAAAGACAATGAAATGAAATACATTCGCAAGCTTCGCTTGAAAAAAGATATCATGAGTAGGGTAAGAAAAAGAAATATGATACAAATGCCCAGTTATGAAAATCCAACATGTCTCAAACGCCAGCCCCAAAAAAGGAATATATCAAGAAAGAACCCAGTCAGTATACACCTAACCCGAAATCTCAACGAATCATCTTGTAAAACTTGAAACGACACCATTATCGCCTAATTGATCCATGAATCCAGCCTTTAACCCAAAAATCGACTCGATCTCATCATTTGGCAGGTTCTGAACATCACGCATCTGCAATGCCTGCTGGAGAAGGAAAGCATCCGCGAACTGACGATCACCATGATGACCCAGCCGCATACGCTCCGCTTCATCCTCTGCAATTTTAGAGGCACGCTGACGTGCGGTGTGTACTAGCATGGCAGTGGTAGGACCGGATGGAAAGACAGATTGCATGGCGCCGCGGTTAGCGGCTGTAGGGTAACCTTGTGTTGGATCAACGGGACCGATAGATCGTAGGGACGCGGCGAAGTCAGGATCGCGGCCGTCAAGATCGATTGCTGGTAAAGTTAGCGGTGAATTCTTGAGCATTCAAGCTTATTCCTTGCCTGTCGAGATTAGAAAGAAAGACAACGTACCAGTAGACTTTGTAGAAGAGGCCTGCTCTTTGGAATGATACTGTGGTCCCTGCTCGGTAGGAGCTTGAGGAGGCCTGGGTGTTGGCGATGGAGGTGTAGGTGTAGGTTTGGGTGGTTGTGGCGGTTCGGGAGCTTGTGACTGCGATGCTTTTGCCTCGCGCTGGGCTTTCGGTATTCTGGGAGGAGGAGCAGCTTTCTTTGGATATTGGCGCTTTGCAGCGCCAGCAGCAGCTTGTACTGGTTTTGAGGCGTTGGAACCCATTTGTGTTGTTTTTGTATCGAAGAGATGCGGAGGAAACCTTTTTTGCAGCGGAGACGGCGAAAAAGCGGAGGAAGTCTTGGCGCTGCTGGCCAGTCAAGTGACGTCAAAATATCATCCAGTAGTGACAGTTCTTGTACGTATTGTATATGGGGTAGTTTACTTGCAATTTTGGGCAGAAGCAATATTGAATTGAATCATAGAGGGTCTATAGCCAGTACAATTATTGAAAAGCACCAAGCGAGTTTGTCAGAGTTGAAGATGCTACGAAAAACAACTACTAGACCGGAGGTCTTTACATCTTAGAGCTCCTGTCATAGATCATGAGATTCGCAGGGAGCTCAGTTTTAGACGCATTAGACGGTCTGGGCTGATCACACAATTGCAAATTCAAAGTTGAGAAGAATTCATTCGAAACAAGTCGGATGTCATTGAAGCTAAGGTACAATGCAATTGAGATACAGAGCTGGCCATAACGGCGAGATTGGCTGCGTTGGCGCAAACATAGCGCCCACAAATGAATATGAATATTTTCAGTCGACAGCTCTTACCGGAGACCTGCAAGGCGACGGCCCTGTACTTCACCAAGGGCACGGCTGCCACTAACGAATGCGACCGCACCGACAGCTGCCACCGCGGGCAAGATCTGGAACAGATTCCAGGAGGTGTAGTAGAGGAAAAAGATACCCTCAATGGCGGTCAAAGAGGCAAGGAAGATGGCGTGGGGAATAGGAGCCGACTTGAGCGCGGCGGGAAGGTGGTTGAGGTTGACGCCGAGGAAGAGCCACTGGAAGCAATTAGCTATTTGGATCACGCAGCTTCAGCGTACTGTTTGTCATTCTTACCAGACCAGCGAGAACTGGGAGAGCAGCGAGGACAGCACCGACAAACGCGAGGGTGATGATAACAGGCGGGTTGGTTGGGTCATTCTTAAAGATGTGGTGGATCTCTGGGAGCTTTCCATATCTGGGGGCCTCCGCGGTGGGGATGGGAATGTTGACATCGCGCTCAACAGCGAGCTTGAAGACAGAGTGATCGTAGGCTTCAGAGCTGCCAAACCCACCAATGACAATGCGAGCATCGATAGGCTCAGGAAGAGTGAGGAATTGAAGGGGAAGCTCCTTCTGGGTCTAGCCATAATGCGGTTAGTTCTTGTCCGCGGAGGAAAGCTTCGAGCAGCGGGCGCAATACCAATTCCACGCGAGACTTGCCATTCTCCTTCACAGTGAAAGGATAGGAGATATCCAAGCCAGTATGACCATCCTTCAAGAGCAAGAAAGCCTGGTGTGGTCGTTTCGCAGAGCTACCTTCCTGAGTAGTCAAAGTAACGCGCAAGGTATCGGCACCGGTGAATGCGACAGGGTTTCCGAGGGGTTTTGACGAGGAGAACCTATTGAACGAACCAATTAGTTCTACAAATTCTCAGCGAGCATCACTGTGAATCATTATAGGCATACGATTCCTTGTAACCACCGTTGATACCAGCACCCTTAGGTTGAACTGCCACGGTGGCATCAGTAAAGCCCCAGGCCGCTGCCGCCGCAGTAGGTATGGCAGCAGAAGCCAGTAGGCAAAAAGGAACAGTGGCCTGCCACAAATGCATTGTATAGAAACAAGCTGCGAAAAGGGAGAAAACAAGATGAGTTGAGATGAGATGGAGTGGACAGTTTGCAGAACTCCAAGGCGGAACAGCCGCGCGATGGAGCCGATAAGCGCCGGGGAGAAGGGAAGTTGTTAGCCCTAATTTCTTTTCTGCGACCTTCTCCTCCTCCTCTCATCACGCGGAGTTGTGCTCCCCCTCGGCGTTTGCAGAGCCATCCTAGAGCTACTGCTATCGATGCTATTATTTATTTGTATGGCAGTCCAGGGTCAGAACTGCTCAGCTTAAGCTAGTGGGAGAAGCTTCTGAGGCTTTCAGGCCCTAATTTCCCCCAGACGAGCAGCCCTACAAACTTGCGGATCTTCCAAACGGAGCTCCGCATTTCTTTCTGCACGCAAGCCAGGCTTGACTTACATTCTGTGAATGGGCAATCTCGATTTGACAGAAATAAACAGAACGAAAAGGTATTTATGTCTTATTACTTGAAAAGCAAAGGTTGTTGTTTCAAGTTCGGCCCCTCGCATCAGAAGAGTATCTTAAACTGACTTGTTCATTTTCTTCAGATCGAGTCACTTTGTATTCGCCTTCACAATGCCTCCAAAGAGAGGGCACCGTAATTCATTGCCTGCGCGCATCAACCACGCTGCTGTGACCCCTTCTCGCCGGTCATCAAGAGTTCCTAGCCCGACCAAATCTATCATGCGAACGAGTCGATCGAGCAAAACCAATGACCTCACATCCGATAATTCATACAATCTACACCTCTACACTTCAAGCCCATCGCCACCCAAGTCAGGCTCGAATGGAAAATCTCAGAATGTGTCACCGGATACACCTTTGAATCGTCGTCAGACGTTCCAGGCACGGCCGTCCCGGCTATCAAATGTTTATACCCCAGCCAAGGAAAAACCGAAATCAACCTTAAATCAAAGCAGTCGAAAGACTCGAAGAACAGCAGCATTTGAGACACCCCAGAATCAACTGGGCGAGTTGGATTTTCCTGAAACTGTAAATTCTCTGGACTGGGACGTCACTAATGACGGGAGAGGAGAATCTATGCAAGGTCACACGATCAGTGACCTATCACCGACCAGTGCCTCTTCTGCTACGCGATCATCGGCAAGACCTCGTAAGCTCACAACTCGTGCCATCGAGGCTCTCACTTCGCAGAAGAAACCCCGCCAGAAGAAAGCAGTACCTGCCACAGCAACATCAGAGGCTACTCCGCAAGAGAATGATGCGGATGCTGACGCTGATGCTGAACCGAGAAAGATGAAACAAAGGGCAACCAAATCAAAGCGAGCTAGTAAAATATTCAAGCAAATGAGGAAGAACAAACCCTCCGCTCTGCAGATCAAGCTGACTACCGACGAAGCTGGCCAGAAGCTGTACGAAATTGTTTTTGCTGCTCTCAAAAAAGATTTCGAGCTTTTATCTGATCCAGAACAAATCATCGCAAGTGCACGTCAGGCATTTGAAGAGCCTTCGTTGACCAAATCGACTGTGGAAGATGCTACCATCCCCACTTCCACCCCTGGCGACCCCGCGGCCACCGAAGAAGCAGAACCAGCAGAACCACCGACCAAGAATGCGGGGGCTGTCAACGGAGAGGCAAATGTTGAACCCATTATCGAAACCCCGAAATCACCTAGCATCAAAGACTTTGAAAAAATAATAGGGCCTGAGCTTCTATCTGATGGTTGGGCTCGGACAGGCTACATCAACAAAAGCGGCGAGGAGTTTCTCTTGACTCCGCCGGAAACTTGTCCCTACCGCGCACCACACACCTACGCCGATGACAAACTGCCTCTACCACCCGTGTCTTCTCGTTTGGAACATAAAATCGAGAATGACTCTAACCTCGGGTTCCCTCCTTTGCTTGGTGATCGCAATATTCCGTTCTGCATTGTGACCGAGTTTGCGACTGAAGATATCGCAGAGGAAAAGGCTCGGGCTCAGGATTATAAGAGGAAGCGCTCTCAATTTAATCTAGAGGAGGATGCCCGCAAAGCCAAACGTCGACAACCCAGCAAATCTGTCGCGAATGGTACTACAACGCCAAGAGCAGCGACACCAGCGACGGCGACAGGGACCACGACAGAAACCGCGACGACAGTGACGGCGGCGACAGCAACCCAGGAAGAGAAGCCCAAGATCCAACGACTGAAGCTAAAGCTCAAGCCTCCCACCGACGCAGAAAGGGAAGAATCTGGCGTCGCGTATGTGCAGACATCAAATACGAATACCACACCGCGTGGAGCCAAATCCCGAGGTCAGAGCCGTGGTGGACGTGGGGGAACTTCCTCAAACGGCACCTCTCGATCAAAACATAAAAATGACAGTCAAACTCGAGGATCATCTCGCGGTGGAACACCTCGGGGTCGAGGCCGTGGTCGGGGACGTGGCTAGTCTGTCTGAAGCAAAATTTTATGAAGATATGCATATGATCGATAGCATAGCGTGGAGTTAATGGATAATTCGCAATAACGTGATATCATTGATATTCTATTTCGGTATTTGCTATACTAGTACCCGTCTTCAATCTTTCTTCTCGTACGAGTAGTCTTCTTGTTTTCCAAGGCAAGAAAGCAAAACCATCGACAAGGTTGAAGATAATGAAAGTAGATTTAATTGTTACTACGTAGTACGTCCCATGCAGTCAACCTGTACTATGAGGCGTCCTGAGCCTTCTAATGCCACACCACAGTCCACAGCTACTAATAGTGGTCATCTGCGTAAATTTAACTGGGAGAGTTATATTGAGTCGGTACCTGCACGTCCAAGCTAACAATTATCTCGGTCTGTAACTTGATGCGCCCACTCGGTCATCTACTCATATACCAATCATTTCGTTCCAAGGTCACCTGTGATAGAAGTGATTAATCATTCAATCAAGGAAAATTCCATTCAAACTCACTTTCACCTTCTCCATGTTCCAATTACTGGCGGGACGACAGTTATCCAATCAATATGGACACCTTAAACCTCAGGCCATACGATGATTCAAACTTCCGCAAATTTCCCTCGTAAAAAGCACCACATCAACTTCACCTTAAATCACCATCTAACAATCCCAACACACAAAATGACACGAACAGCTTCACAACATCAACCCAAACTGCGAATCCCAAGCCAACCACCCAACAGCGGTCCCCAACGGATTCCACCCCGTCCTGCCCTGCCGAAGTCTCCGCAGGATATTCGTCAGACGAAGGAGTATAGGGCTGCTGCGCGACGGTAAGTTTATATTTTCTTATTTATTCGAGTCGTGTATCAGTTATGGAGAATATTTCCTTGTTGGTGTACTTGATTGTGTATAGGGATACTGATTGTCACAGATGGACTTCTACGATCGTAGCGTTACCGATTGTTATGTACACGTCGTGGATTCTTTATGAACGGGGTAAGTTTTTCACTTTAATTGTCTTCTGTGTAGATGGCTTACGGTTATCTAGTATATGGTGAAAAGCAACCAAAGAAATTGGTCAATTCGTCGTCTTCATGATATGGCGTGGCCAGGGGCTGCAGAGCGCATGTTACATCCCGTGCTATTTGATATTGGGCGTTAAAGCGGAGATTGCACCGGCAGTCTCGTTTTGTATATAATTCTGATAATTTGAATATTTTTACTTGCGGAATTATGGAATTCACGATGTATGTTTTACATCGAGTTCTTTTTTCGTCCCTGCATATTGATTCGTAGAGAATCGTTCCATTTTGACCCAGCCAGCTGGGAATATTGACAAGACTAAATAACAAACATGATCCATCCCTTGGTGTTCAAAGAACAATACTACCCATCGATCACAGGGAAAATGAGGAAATAAATAACCCCCCAAAGAAATGCCATATACTATAGACAGCCCATCACCCGCAACTTTATCCTGCAACACCCTGCAGAGGTAACTGATGAAGATCGCCCGAACTAGCCGAGGGAGGCACAGAAGTCGACCCGCTGCCCGTACTAGGTGGTTTAGCACTGCGCTCACGCATCCTCCTACCCTCCATCAACCCTCTCAAACCACGCTTCTGTAATCCAATAACGCTACTTAAATCACCAGTCCAAATTTCCCTTCCAGGCCGAATATCCGTATCACGACGGTGATGCGAGCGTGAAGCAGAGCGGCTCTCGCTATCACTGACGAATTCGGAATCGGATTGGCTGTAGCTAGCGCTGGATGCGGAGGTCGCGGTGCTGGCATTGCTAATTGAGTCTTCACGGTCACCGCGGGAACGACCGCGTTGTTGGGAGAGGTTTGTATCGATGCGTAGGGATGGAATTCCGCGAGCGAAGTTTGTGAGATCATTTGTGCTGCTTGAGGCGGAAACCGAGGCAGCCCCATGTTCGGTGTCTGAGGAGTCTGAGGCGTGGAGGACGCTGTTTTGCGAATGATTTGTTTCCGATACGGCGATTGAGCCGTTGCGGCCCTGTGCTCCGTTCAGAGCTTCCAGTGTGCCTAGTCCGCTAGTGAAGCCTGTACCGCGACCTCCTCCGGCGGCCATGGCAGCGGCGTTGAATACAGCTGCTGCATTGCGGCCGTCAAGAACTTGATGGAGTCGTTCCACGGTTGCTTCGAGGAGGCCGTTTACCTGGTAAGGGCGGGCGAGTTGAAGAAGGGAGCACAGAATCTGCGGTGTGCAGAGAGATGATCCCGGGGGAGGAATAGCGGAGGTGTAAAGGTATTGGACGAGTATTTGGAGAGTAAGAATTGTGTGAGGGAGATATAGCACTCGAGGTCGAGAGGTAGGGGTAAGGCTATGAGCAGACGGTGCCTCAAGGTTTTCCAAAAGTGCCTTAGATGGCACTGCGGGATTGATCAGCGTGGTTGCATTAGAGTAGCTGCTGTTCTGTCCAATAGACGGAGTAATAGTAATACTGGAGTTACGGCTCGGATGCATCTGTGCTGGACGAAGAGTGGCTCCACCAGCAATGTCCTCTTCGGTGGACTCGCGCAAAAGTTGAATGAAATAGGGTCCCCAGCGTCGAGCTAGGATACGGGAGTTCACGGGAATTCGCTCTCCGCCAACAGCTTGCAATTCCATATCAGACATTTCGTGAAGAGATAAAGCAATTTTACCAAGTTCATCTGACGCAGCAGATAAAGGTCGACTTGTCGTCAACTGTGTTAGTTTCTGTTGCAAAGAAGCAGGGACCGATGGCGAGCTGTATGATTTATATCCGGAGGTTGGGGCAGTGCGAGACGGGTTATTATAGAGCCCAAAAGCTTCTAATTCCACCATGCAAACATGGGAGAAATTGATTCGGCGATGATTATAATCCTCAACGAGGCTGCGCTTCCGATGACCCAAAATCACAAAGGTGCTCCGACGCGGCCAAAGGACGCCACGGTTCCAACTTCCGTGGCCAAAGACTGAGCCACCAGCATCAATCCGGCCCCAAGTCAAAGTCTTCAGGTCCAAAGCCCAAAGGGCATATTCTTGCTTGGAAGATGTGAGATAAGTTCCACTAACCACAAAATGGCCGTTGATAATGCCGCCATTGGGAAATCGCAGGCCCGGAGGAGAAGCCTGGCTCTGCATCGGTCGCTCGACAAGACGCCCATCCGGCAGACGTACTTGCAGCTCCAACTTGACATCAAGGAAGTTATAATTCGAGTAAATAAGCATGGGGCAGCCAGGCTCGTCAGTGTTCTCAATCGGCTCGTGTGATTCTCTGTCTGGGGCTGCGGCTCCAATCTCTGAAACATCCATGCCCACTAGCGGAGCAACGACACTGCGGTAGGCACCGCAGCTGCGGCCAAGTGGGCTGGTGTTGGTCCATTTCAGACTGCGAAGGTTAAAGACACTAATCTGCTCAATGTAGTGGTTGGAGCTATCCTGGCCACCGACGACAACCATTTCAGCACCTCCAAAGCCATCGATATCCACGCCAATGGAGCCCTGATGGGGCGTGGTAGATTCCGGGTTGTGATGAATCGCGGACAGGGGCGCACTGGCCGAAGTAAAGCTCGCACTTGACGGCATGATTGTTGCGCAGTGGGCATATCTTCCCTGGGGTGATTCATGGGCCGCAACTCGAGTCCATCTTCGCGAGGGAACATCGAAGATATGAATATCCGACATAACAACCACCTCAGACTGCGATTCTGTCGAGCTACCAGGATTGTTCGGGTCACGAGGCGTGCCCGGCGCTGGCGACATACCTCCATAGGCGACCAACTTATTGTCGCCCAAAGCGCACACGCTGTGGAAATAACGCGGCGGCGGGATGTCGCCAACGGGGTCAATCTTGGTCCAGTGACGACGGATCAAATCCAATTCATAAAGATCCGCTGTCAAATGAGGACGACTGCGCGAGAGAACCCGACCTCCAAAGACATATAACTTATCGCCGAGAATTGTGGTGGTCGCGCCCACCAGGGGGTGAGGCTCCTTTCCGGTGGTACGACGAACATTGCACACCAGGCCGGACAGATTGATCGGGCCGGATGAGGGTGGTTGATTGATAGACGGGGACACCCCAGGCGCAGAGGCTTCATCACGGACTGCATCTAGGTAACCCAGACTCGACTGGCTTCTGGACATCATTGTGGACAGGGATTCCCCACCGCGAAGGGGGTTCCGATTTCAAGGGAGTCGTAGACCGTTGATGGTTCGTTTCGACTCCTTTTTCGGGGTGTGTCAGAGGGATGATGTCTCAGCCTCGTGCATATGACAGCTGCGTCCTGTCCCTTTCCTTTTTCTTTCCCCCTCTCTTATCAGTGGCTGCGTCACGATCGAATTAGGTGTGGGTTGCTGATCGGAGGACTTGAAGGGGGTAACCCGACGGCTGACCGGCGTAATGATCAATATCCGAATTGATCAGAGTAAATAATCCTAGCTGGGACCGAAAGAAACCAACTTCAGCCCTGAAAACTCGAAGACAAGTGCAACACGATGAAATGACAGTTGTGGACGTTGGATCGGCACAAAAAAGGCGGTCTCAACGTTTCTCCTTTCCGGGGCGGGTGGAGCCGATGAGGAATCCTTCTAGAAGGAAAGGGGTAATCTACAGTGTAGCAGAGTGTATGTAGTACAGCAATAATATCAAATATTATATCTGAGTATCACTTGATGTATTGAAGAACTACCTATATTGAAATAGAGAGTACGCTAGTGTAACGTGCTTCTTGTGCCGCCCAAGTATGAAATGCAGCATGAGAACGGGAGGATATTCATTCTGCGCTAGTACTGGTACGTTGGGCCACAATCAAAACAAACCTTTTTTTCGTAGACTATGAATAGGCCACCACAGCTGGTTCATGGTTACTCCAGTATCTTCTGAGCAACTTGGTTTCAAAATACTTGAACACATTGACTTTTTGGATCTACAAATCACAGGCAAACAAGAAGTAAATCATTTAGATATTGGTATCAAGCGGGCCTTAAATAGTACCCCACGAAACATAAGTTTTCTCTTTTCACGTCACATCGTAATTAACCATTTACTGGCTGGGAAGCTTGGTGAAACGGAGGTAGCTATAACAATATTAGTATCCTGGATTTTCGATGCAATGCAATGAAGGTATGACTTACGGCTTGACCTCGCGAATCTCACCGAACTTCTTCTTGGCATCCTCAGTGGAGACAGTAGGGGGGATAACGACATCATCACCGGGCAGCCAGTTGATGGGAGTGGTCACACCCTGCTTCTCGGTGGTCTGAAGAGCATCGATAACACGGAGAACCTCGGCGGTGTTACGGCCAGTGGAAGCGGGGTAGGTCAGGATGAGACGGATCTTCTTGGAGGGGTCGATGATGAAGACGGAACGGATGGTCAGAGCCAGACCCTTGGAGTCAACATTGGTGGTGTCCTGGTAGTCAACCATGTCGTACAGGTAGGCGACCTTGCGCTCGGGGTCGGAGATGATGGGGAAAGTCAGCTTGGAGCCGGTGACCTCATCGATGTCCTTAATCCAGCGGTGGTGAGAGTCAACGTTGTTGGCGCTAAGACCGATCAGCTTAACACCACGAGCAGTAAACTCGGGCTCGAGCTTGGCAAAAGCGCCCAGCTCGGTGGTGCAGATAGGGGTGAAGTCATCGGGGTGGGAGAAGAGGACAGCCCACTTGTCGCCGATGAAGTCGTGGAAGCTGATGGGACCGTTGGAGGTCTCGGAGTCGAAGTTAGGGGCAACGGAGCCCAGACGGAGACTGATGGGGACATGATTAGCAATTGAATCTATTTTTCCAAATGCCATTGAGGCGAAGAGATCCCCAATGGGTAAGCTAGAAGTATCTAGCTTAGCTCTGATGTAGATGCAACATACGGAGGAGCACGCTCGGCGGCCATTGTGAATGATTAAGAAGAAGTGAGGTTGGGAGATGAAAGAGAAGATGGAGAGATGAAAAGAAGAAAGAATGATAAGAGGGGAACAGGGGCATTCAAATAGGCAGGAACCCGAGCCCCTCCACGGCGCACACCATCGTACCTTCCCTCTCGAACCACCCATTGATCGACTTACCTCATCCGGCAGCCGCCATCACGCAATTGTTCACCGCCCACAGCAGAGCTCATTTGATTGGCTGATTTCAAGTGGGCTGTTTAGCGCGGAGTTCCCACGGCGATGCCTGACTGCCTGAATCCCCATGGACGTCTCTAGATTCACCCCAGAGTGTGTCTTCTTCCGGACATACTTCTGTAACCTCTTCTCTCCAATTCTTATAGCGAATATCTAGCTCATTTCCAAGGAATATATCTTATATTTTCCAACCCTTCCTTTCCTTTTCTCACTACCTATCGGCCGACTATCATTGAGTGTCAGCCAAATCGGCCGACAATCCCCCACCTGGAGCCAATGGAGACGGGACCAGATGGCGCAATTCGACACTGCTTCTTCATCGCGCATTATTTGGCTCCAATGCGAACAGAGATCGGCGGGGTCATGGCTGCAAGGTGATTCCGACATGACCAATGGTTACTTCTGTTGCCAAAAAGCCAGCGGCAAGCTGTGTTCGCATCCATCTTAAAGGTCCCCGGGTAACTGCCGGATCCAAGACTCCCCGATGAGATGCTGCGAAAGCGGAGACCCACCGGTGTGGGGCCTTCCTATGAGCTGCTGTCTTTCCCCAGAACACCTAGGAAGCTGTCAGCTCTTAGCTCGGGCCGTGGAATATCACTATATAAAGACATTGACCTATGTAGAAGTATACCTCGTTGTATTATTCATAAACTGAGTGATATTAACATACCATCTTACTAAGTGTCAACCGGGGGTACTCTAATGTGCTAACTACACTACCTAAGCATCAAATGGTTTTATGTACCACGAAACAGTATGTATGCACTAATTTAAGCATATACCTGGATAGTGAGTATTCTTACCCCGGAAGTAAACCGAATTTTCATTGGAACATGTAAAAGCGCATGCGTGCCCAATGCTAAGTGTCATGTTCCGCGCTCTCGTGCTTTTACTGTATAACGACTACCGGTAAACTCCGCATTGCCATTTTTCGAGGTCGAGATGCCTTTGATATGCGAATATTGCGGAATGGACGAACTTTCTATATTCGTCCCCTGGCTATGAAATGTCTGAAATAACCGCACATTACTATCTATCGCAAATGACTAAGTTGACTTAACTAAATGTCATTGTATACCAGTAGGCCACCACCAAATCGTTCTGCTCATAGCATGGCGAACGCCTCGTACGTTTTGGAATCCTCAAAGTAACAAGCATTCGATGACTGAAATAGATGATGGTTTTCAAATATGCCAAATCACTGGATTTTTTCAGCGTAGTACTGGCGCTAAAAGTATCGACGGGAATGGAATGACCTCAGCATTGTTGAACCTATTTACCGCAAATGACCAACTAGATATAACTGAATCTTAAACCCCCAATGATTTAAAGAATTCGAAACTGCACTATAGATATTATTCGGACCCTTTACTGCAACCTCGAAATATCAGAAGCATGTCAACGTCGCTTAACTAAAAGATCACGGCTAGACCTAATGTACTGAAACGTGAGCCCTAATGGTCTAGATCAAGCGATCGGAGGATTTAAGTCTACCAGTAGGTGCAAAAAATGAAAAATGGAAATTGCCGAGGGATAAAAATTGAACCGCGCTAGGGCAAATTTAAAGCGCTACTAGTACCCTTATCTAGATGTGTTCATTTTGGTGTCCATTGCGTTTTTCTTGGCCTGCTATGCCTCTGATCCCCCATTGGCGATACTAGTATGCCAAATGAATGCCGCAATCATACTTTGAACACCAGGATTCCAAGCAGTGGAATACGGTAGCTGCTGTCAGGTCCTGGTGGCCTCAACTAAATTCCATCGTTGTGTCATGCGTCACCAGGGGCATTCGGTTTGCTGCCTTCAAAGCTACAATTTCAACTTCGACATCTACTTGAAGTTGCCAGTGGACGCCATTACCGACTTGGCCATTCAGCTAACCTTTTACCTGAATAATTCTTCCCAAGGCTTAACAGAGGCTTGCACTGCCAAGCACGGAGATGTCTCAAAAAGCACCAAGTTCCCATGCCACTGACCTACCCCCTCTAGCACATCATAGCACATCATGGGACGCAGTGCTATCGCCATCCCTACCTCAGAAAATAGAACACCCTTTCGATGACGAATAAAACGATATATAAATTGTAGGATTCCTACACAACTCGGACTCGTTTCATCGAGTGGAGAAATAAAGCACATTAGCCCTCCGATTGCATATCTTCAGTGATGAGCGCGATCGAAGGAAAAACCCCGACTACATCGGTGACGACCGTGGGTGAAAGTTTACCACATGAACAAAAAAGAAGCTACGGGACTCTGGAATCGGACGGTGAAAATCGCGACACTACAAATCCTTTTTTGGACCCTGAGGCTGCGGAATATTGGCGAACCGTCTATGAAAAGGCGCAATATGAATGTCGGCATGTATTTGATCCTTCACTTACATGGACGGCGGAAGAAGAGAAGGCTATAGTCCGAAAGCTTGATTGGCGAATTTGTCTATGGGCTGTATGTTTCCTATCTGATTTCTCTCTGCTTGGGTCGAATATTTATTTTGACTTTTTACAGTGTGTTATGTTCTTTGCGTTGCAGGTTGATCGAGGGAATCTTGTTCAAGCAGTTTCTGATACATTCCTGGCAGACTTGAACTTGACTACAAATGGTAAGTAAGATGGTATTCGATCGATTTACTACTTCTATGAAACGATGATTCAAATCAAGAGAAATTTTTGCTCACTCTTCTTTGCCAGACTATAATTACGGCAACATCGCCTTCCGTATAGCGTTTCTATGTGCGGAACTACCCTCTCAACTTATTTCTAAAAAGCTTGGGCCGGATCGTTGGATTCCTATTCAAATTGTGATATGGTCTGTCGTTGCTATATCACAATGCCGTTTGAACGGTCGGGCGACATTTTTAGTCACAAGATGCTTACTGGGCATGTTGGAGGTAAGTTATCAAAGTAAATCTGCAACCTTGGAAGTTCAGGTTCTTACGAAATGTTACATAGGGCGGATTCATTCCTGATATTGTTCTCTGGCTCTCATATTTTTACACATCGAGAGAGCTTCCTATCCGACTGAGGTATGTGCGACATCTCGCTCAGCCCGATCTCTACTAATACTGGCTCGCTATTTTCTACAGCTTCTTCTGGACATCACTCTCGGTCACAACCATCGTGACATCGCTTCTTGCCTTCGCAGTTTTCCACTTGAGCGGTGTACACGGTATGGCAGGATGGCAATGGCTGTTTCTTATTGAAGGAGTGATCACTCTCACCATTGGACTTGTATCTTTCTTCATGATGCCGGCGTCGGTCGTTCAAACAAAGACCTGGTTCCGACCCAACGGCTGGTTCAACGACCGCGAAGTCGCAATTGTAGCTAATCGAGTCCTGCGCGATGATCCGTCCAAAGGCGATATGCACAACAGACAGGCGATTACCCCGAAAAGACTCTGGAATGCGGTAAAGGATTACCACCTGTGGCCAATCTACATGATCGGCGTGGTAGCCTATATTCCACAATCACCCGTCAGCTCGTACATCACTCTTACGCTTCGGTCAGTCGGATTCGACAAGTTCGAGACCAATCTTCTCACAATCCCGGCGAGTGTGATTCATATAATCACTCTATTGATCATCACCTGGATTTCAAGTCGGCTTAATCAATGGTCCATGGTCGCCGTTTTCCAGCCAATCTGGGTTTTACCATGTGTAATTGCTTTGCGTGTCTGGCCGGACGTGATTGATAATTCTTGGGGGACATATGCGCTCGTTACTGTTCTTCTGAGTTATCCCTACTGTCATGGTATGTCGAGCCGAAAAGAACTAGCAGGGTTGAATAACTCTAACTTTCTTAGCAATCGTTGTTGCGTGGGCATCCCGAAACTCGAACAATGTCGGCAATCGTTCCGTCTCAGCAGCTCTATATAATGTTTGTCACACCAGAAGCAAAGCTCCAATTAAATGCTAACACTTCGTATAGATGTCTGTACAAATGGGCGATATAGCTGCATACTTCATCTATCGAGATGATGACAAGCCTAAATATCGCCGGGGCAATTCGGCTCTAATTGCGATCGCCATTCTGGCCATTGCGTTGTTCGTTGGGGCCAAGGTATACTATGTTTGGGAAAATAATAGACGAGACAAGATCTGGAATGCTATGACAGAAGATGAGCGGAATGACTATATAAGGAACACTGATATCCAGGGGAGCCAGAGGTTAGACTTCAGGTTCGCTCATTAGTCCTTGGCAGGGTATTGAGTATATTTAACAAATCGACCACAAGAAGCGATAATCTACTTCTAGTCAATTCAATTCTCCAGGAAAGAAAGAAACAATAATACTGAGTACCACAGAGATAATTTCGAAATTTACAGTTTTATGCTATTGTACATACTAGTATGAAGAAATCTAGAGTCATGAGTAGGGCTAAAAAGACTGATATTGGGCTGCTTGTACGCCTGAAAATGGCATTGATGATATAATCAAGAAGGGAGTCATCGACCACAGATCCCATAATCATGTTGAACAGAATATATTTATCTGGTCTGTTTGTCTGCCTCGAAGTTACGCTTAACGAGCGAGGCGAATTCATCATCCTGGAGAACTCGAAGTCCAGCGGCTGCCATACCCTTTCCGACACCCATAGCCCGCTTGTGAGACTCGCGGGTCTTTGCTGCATCTCTAAACTCCTCTGTGTGGAGTCCAACACCAAGCGCAGTGGAGATACAAAAATTGCCATGGAAAGATGGGACCTCGTAGCTGACATTACCTGGAGGGATGAAATTAGTATGTATATCCGTAATTATGGCCAGGAGAGATTTTTTACCCATATCAGTACTAAATGAACTCAGTTCCCTTTTCTCCAGGTTGCACAGGAAGTTTCGGCCCTGATCTTGCATTGAGTCGGAGAACTCTGCACAAAGGGCTTCATTTGGTCGGATATCTGTATACGGTGCCATGCTGTCAATTATATATTGGTTAGCTCGTAGTATTACTCGGGGGCCCTTGCAAAGTATCGAAATGGAGGTTCATACACCTCAGTAAGTTCCAGGGTGCAACCCGTAGCAGTAGCAGCTCCCTTGAAACAATTCTCCACGCGCTCTTTCAGAGAGTACATCTGTGAGGCGTTCTCTGACCGTACATTGCACCGTATAAGGCTTTTTTCCGGAATTACATTGTGGGCAGTTCCTCCTTCCGGCATTATGATATTGATTCGATCGCTCGGCTTGATATGCTGTCGAAGCAAACCTATTGCTGTATAGGATAGTGTGGCAGCATCTAAAGCATTAACGCCAGCCCATGGCATTGCCGCAGCATGTGCTGGTTTTCCAATAAAAGCTGCATTCATCCCACATGCGGCAAGGCAGGTTCCATAAGAAATACCCGCGATGTCTGGCGTCGAATGATCGACTGGCGGTGTAGGGTGAATCATCAAAGCAGCATCAACATTGGCAAAAGCGCCAGCTTCAATCAATTTCAATTTCCCACCTCCCCCTTCTTCTGCCGGACAACCGAGCAATTGGACCCTCCCAGGCGCAGAGGTTTGCTTCACAGCGGCAACAGCCCCCAGGAACGCCGCGATTGACGAGACTGCAATCAAGTTGTGACCGCATCCATGTCCGATCTCAGGCAATGCATCGTACTCGGCGCAGAATGTCACTACTCGACCTCCTTGGCCATATTCCGCAAGAAACGAAGTCTCCAGCCCGAATGCCCTTTTGGTTACTGCCAATCCGCATTTCTCGAGAAAAGCAACAATGACGTCATGAGCATGGAACTCCTTGAAGCACAGCTCAGGCTTGCTTTGAATCTAATATTATCGGCGATGTCAGCGTTCGTGTCTTTTATGTTAATGGAATAGTGCTCCGTAATGTACCTCCGAGTTAATTGTGTAGAGATCCGATTCATATCCGTCTACCGCATCAGATATATACTGGGCAGCAGCCCGGAGGGAGCTGGGCTTTGACGCCCTAATATCAGAGTCTGACATAGTGGTTGATATTTGAAGAGGAGAGATCTCCTGGTGTAATTTTCCTTTGTGGGCTTCAACCCCTTGCGTAGATTTTGATACCTCAGGTTGGCGCTGAGAGGCTAGTCGGTGAAACAGCTTAAACTGTTCTCCAACCAAACTTGTCTTATACTGACCAATTCGAATCCTAGTAAACGAAGAAAGAGAATGAATCTTGAAAAACAAAGAACAGAAGGTTAGTTGCCTGTGGCTTTGGATGCAATATATATGTGGAGAGACTGACACAATTGCCTAAGCAATGAAATCGGTGTTGGTGAAAGAGGATCTTGGTTCGTGCGGGGAGGAAAGGAAATCGATCTTCGTAGCCGCTCGGCAATACGCGAGATGCGGGGGAGCCGCTCGGTAGTTCCATCAGTATTTTCTGTGGACTTTTAAAAGATACACTGTTAAATATGATTTGATCGCTTTAATATGGTAGCGCAATAGATCCAGTGTAAGGTTTAATATCTCTAAATTCAACATTCGAATATATTTTAGATGAAAGATGCAGTACTCGCTGTTAAATATCCAAACATCAGTTGTTCCATATTATCACATATTACTCCTGGACATTATTTGTTGATGTGATCAATAAAAGATGTCCAACGATAGTACCGGACATGGTGAATATATACTTTACCGCCCAAATGGTCGGAAATAAAACGATGGCGCTTGAAAGAAAGAAAGGTTCTTCGAGCTAGAATGACAGTAGATAGACAATGATACAGCAGGCAAGACTCGGAACTTGTGGAAAGGACTACGCACAAGTGGACAACCATGATAAAGCTCTCAAGACAGTATGTCCTGCAGACTTGCTTCACCTGGAAGCACATATTGAATGAGAAAAAATCGAATGTAGGGATGGGCACATTCTCGTCATGTTCCATACGTAGCGCAGCATTTTGGTAAAGACATCGCTACCTCCTTGCTATAGGAAGATATGTATTGGTGAAATACACATCTCACGTTTTTTCTAGATTCTCCTTATATCCATCGTACTATCAAAAATCATTTTAAAATGGAAACTTCGTGTATTTGAAGAGCAGGAGGCCCTAGACGATATACCGTTGATAACGAGCAAATTTGTACTGTTGTAAATCGATATTGCGATCCCTCTCTAGAATGATGGAAAATGGTCCAGGCAATGGCATCGTATTAAACGGTTTTAATGCTACAATTGCCCAGTCTAAAGTGAAGTTGGTACTTGGCAAATTCTACTGCGTACTGTATGAGTGGAGCTAAGCAGGAACAGGCGACGATCATGATGCAACTGATTTGAGTGATCGAGTATTTTGAGACATTCTAGATCACATAGTACAGAGACAGTGATTGCCCATCCACACATTTGCATCCTTTCCCACCCTACGCATCACTCGAACTCTGCTAACTAAATGACTTGTCATTCATCGCCGTTAAAATGCGCTTCATCATTTCGGCCGCTGTACTCTTCATTTCCGTTGTGGCCTCACCTCAAATACACAGGGACCATCCCTATGGAGATATTACCGTCTCACAAGCCCAAGAAAGCTGCGGCGACGTACAGACTTTGGTCTATTGCAATAAGAAAAATGGTAATGGTAACAATGGTAGTGCCCTCAGCAGTTTGCTCGACAACGGATTGCTCGTCGAATGCGAGAAGCCTGAGGTTGCCTGACGTAAGACTTTTCGTGAAGTGCCTTTCACCCGTGATTATCTGACGCGGGAAAACAGTCATTGATCCACAAGATGTTCTGGATGACAATTGCAATGGACAAGTTGCCTGCTGCAACGATGTATGTGACTCTGCGTCAGAGTAATGAGGGGATTTAAACTGATCGTGTCGTACAGGACAACGGAGGTGCTCTGATCGCACCCAGCTGCAAACCTATCAAGTTCTAACAGGATCTATGTAGTATACGACCAAACTGCACACACGAAGAAACCCCATGAGACTTTCACGTCTGTCGTATTCCCGGTTCAATGCTGTATAAAAGGTTTTCCCCTCTGATCAATTACGATCAGAAGTACCGAAGCATCCGAAAATTTTATTTGAATCCTGATTCTAGTGAAGGCTGTGGAAGATTAAAGTTATCTGCCGAGACAAGGGGATCTTTTACGCATAATCCATACTGGATCTATGGTCTCATTCACTTTGCCAGTTTTATACTCCACGTGAATTCCCTGGAACTGAATGATGGAACGGACGTTCAGTATATCTTGGAAGGATGGGAAAGTCTCAGAATTGCGAAAGAGCTCTCTTCTACATAGTCCTACTCTATATATGCTCGCATGAGTTGTGGGACTAAAGATCATCTCCTCTCGGAGGATGTCTATCTGTCCGAAGGAGAAGATATTGTCGCTTCGTGCTTCGGGATTTCATTCCGTGAGACTAGTCAAATACTGCCCGCGCTTCCAAGCGACTCACAAAGTCTTGAAGCAGACTTTGAGTATACTTCCTCGGGCATACGGACTCCTGATTCGATCGAAAAATGCAATTTGCAAGGTGAAGTTCTTCCAGAGAGCCCGGTTTCCGAAAAAAGAAGCTATCCGCAGCAATTCCCTATTAACACAAGCAGGGATCTAGAAGCAAAAGCCCTCAAAATTGTTTCTGAGGAAGTTTCAATTGACGTGAGTGAGCTGGAACAGGAGACGGCTTTCTCTGATTTGGGCGTTGACTCTCTTCTCTCTATGTCAATTCTCGATAAGATACGTCGTGATACAGGTCTTCACCTGGCAGCGTCTGTCTTTGTCTCTTACGCGACAGTTTCCACCTTTCGCGAATACTTGCGAAACGATATTCTGGCAAGATAACTTAGTTAGAATCGACGAATGTAGATAGAGACACTAGAGTGGCGCCAAGTACTACTTGAGTAGTACCCACTTATGAAAGCCTACTGATGAATAATGAGTGACTGCTGATTATGGTTCTTGTTTTCAATTTTTGGATTCCAAATAGAATAAAATTTAACAACGAATAGGATTGACACTTAATTGCGGTTGCTCTACCGAATTCGTAATACTGTAAACCGCTATTATCAAATTACGGATTTCTCATCGTTTAGCCTCATCCTTCGCTATACATACTGCGCCTACTTTGTGGTTGGCTGGTATTCTAGGTAAACCAAGTCGACGTTTTTGTCCCTTCTTGTTGGAATACTGAGACACTTGAGTTCAGACTTAAAATTGTGCCAACATTGAAAACCCATCATCATTTGCCGTTCAGATACTTGGAAAAGGATTTTACTTTCAAAGAATCTTTGAGCATCAAGCATGATCATCCCAAGGTATCAAAGAGCGGCGGTCTAATTAACAAATGAAAATTTGAAGGTTGAAATACATACACTCTTATTGAGGGGGGCCCAGCCGAACGATATCACCACCCTCAGAGGCAGACAAGTGTCCGGGTCTGTCAAGTGCTAGATAATGTTTATGATAACAGGATTGATACATTGTAAACGAGTGGGCGTGCGAAAGATTGCAACTTGAAGAAACATCAAGATAAAAAATGAAACGATTGAGAACAAATCAGGTGCAATTCAGAACAAGACACAAATATTGTTTTGGAAGTATGAGAAGTTTCCCTCACTGCGCAAAACATAAGCGCCACTTTGGACTGATTGGCCTTGTATGAAGCAAACTCGATCCCGGATACTAACATTTGTAAGGCTTAAATGGCCTGGACGTTGACCCAGAACCGAGTATCATCGCTTTGATATTTTTCATCGCTCTCGATCTGCTGTTGAATCCAGTGAACAGCGTCCTTGTATCCTACAAAAGTTTAGTTTAGTTTTCCATAAGGGCGCTCACGCTTTTAAAGCAGTCTGACCTTGAATATCCGGAGTGTTGGGATTGTTAACACCGGATTCTCCATTGCGATGTCCGGCAAACCAGACGTCAAAGCCAAACTTCTCCTCACCATCGTGACGGGCTTTGATGTCCTTACCCAAGTCGGTGCTGAGATTTTCAATCGGTTAGCTTCCCAAGGGGCTTGAATCCATAGTGGTTATTGTGTACGCACTTCAAAATAGCTCCTTCATCAACCTGGACCGCGGACTTGCCCAGGAACTCAGACGCGGAGTGCCGCAGCATGTACCAATTCTGCTTGAAAATACCGAAGTTGGTGGAGTCGCCAGTCTTTCCATCACCTATGCATTTATTGTTTAGTATAAATTGTGAGCAGAAGATTCAATGTCGAAGATACCGTAGGTATAGTCAGTAGTCATGGTCTTAGTCTCCAGCATTGCAATGGCCAAGTCACGAGTGTTTCCACCGGCACCGGTCACTTCTTGCTTTCGAGCACCAAGTCCGGATACGGTCTCTGTGCCTCGGTCATCACGGGCAGCAAGCTTGGATCCTGTCGTGGGCGACGAGATGACGGCAGGGATAAGTGCGAGAGCACCAAATAAGGACAGACACCGCATGTTTGATACCTTGAATAGCAATGATTCTGGAATTTGATCGTGTTTTCGGGAAGTGGTTGTTGGAAAAGTTGGAAGTGATGAGTGTTTGGACAATGGCGAGCAATCGCGCTTTTTATATATAAACTTTCGTATATGAAATACCCCTGCTGAGAAACGCTGAGAATTTTCCAACGCTCGTAATTCTACCTAGAAAACAGGTCAAGCCATTCTAGGTTCCAATCCGCCCGTGTGGAAAATAGAAAAGATCATCTTAAATTGAAACTACTCAATGACCTGCTGGGTTATTACCGGCACATGCGAATGTTCTGTGAATGGATCAGGAGACTTTCCAAAGAAAGCCCCGTGCTCTGTCGTTCCTATCTGCGCTAAAAACTGCATTGCACCCGTGTCTGGGGGTAAGACATGAGACAAAGCCGTGTCCATAATGGTGTCCCCCATCGAACTCATTCCACACTCGGTGAGAGAGGGATATCCTGAGGGCGAGGCAAAATGTACTTTAATTGTAACGGATCTGAGCACAGCCCATTCTTGAAGGACAGCTAGATACCCACAATGAAAACACATCAGATAATCACTTTCACTTTACATGGCACCGAAGATTCCCCGAAAACCTCTTCCTTCTTCCTAATGGGTGTCATCACATGATTGATATATTTGCTGTAGTTTCTTTGGTCACATCGTGTACTTTTTGCAGGGTAGTGGGTCCCTATACTGGACCCTTAAGTGTCTTACACTGAATTGGAAGTGGCAGTTGTGGCCTTCAAACTGGGCTTCTTCGGGGCAATCTCGGCATTAGTATATCACGGTGCGGCTCGGAACGATCTTGAGCATAGACATCGAGTATTGTACATTAGGGATTGAGGCGCTAACCATTTGCGTCAATGCTTAGCGAGATAAGGGTTCATCCCCAAAATGGTTCCCTGGATATTTGAACGAACTATACAAGCACGAATGGAGGATTGAATGTCGTCAGGCCATTCTTGTCATTTTTTGAAGAAACTCCAAAATCCGCTCTGCCAAATATCTAACTACGAAATGTGCTGCTTTGTGTATCAAGCAACATAGTCCACACAGCTGGTATACAGTGATCGTATATTGCTCATACCGAAACCAAAAGCGGGGCCACGAAATCCACAGTTAAGAAAATGCATTATTGATATATCCGGGATCTACACTCGGTATAACTATGGTTTCAACTATCTAGGCGGCGCTCCGCCTGCCGACGTCCGAAAGTGGCAGTGAACAGGCGGAGGCCGAAAATTCCGTGATATTCTCAGCAGCACATGAACCTCCATCGAAGATCTCAGGCTGGCGGGAAGATTGCTCGAAGGGCATATGGATCCAATAAATACGAGTAAGCTAGAGATATAAAGGACACGCTCGATGTAGAGAAGAGACAATTGATGCGTCTGTCATTGTCTTCAAATATCTCATATGAAAAGAAATCTTCGGATTCGTTGCAAAGTATGAGTTTTTTTGAAGTGCCATTGTCCAACGGATGGACATTTAAAGTCCGGGATGATCATGCACCAGACGCATGGATGCCTGTAGCGGTAGTTCCGTCCACTGTCCAGCAGGATCTTATTGCAAACAAAAGGTCATACTCAAATATTGGTACATGGAGATAGAAGTTCTACGCTAAATATCAAAGATATAGACTCGAAGATCCTTACATCGGTCTTAACGAACTCAAGGCCCAGTGGGCCAACGAAAGAGCATGGGTATATCGAACAGAATTTAAACGACCCGACATTCCAGCCGGCGCAGCAGTAGATATGATATTTGATGGCCTCGACACATTCGCATCCGTCACTCTCAATGGTCGGAATATTTTGACAAGCGATAATATGTTCATCGGGCATCGGGTAGATGTTACCAAGCTGCTGCTTGAATCTGACGGTCCACACGTGCTAGAGATTGAGTTTGAATGCGCTCAGCTGAAAGCACAGGAGATTCGAAACAAATATCCAGACCACAAATGGGAAGGCTTCAATGGTGATTTGTCACGTCTAGCTGTGCGGAAAGCGCAGTATCACTGGGGTTGGGATTGGGGCCCAGTAATCATGACTGCTGGTATATGGAGAGAGATACGCTTAGAAGTACACACTGCACGAGTGGCAGAAATATGGCCGCAGGTACAGTTGGCGCCCAATCACAAGACAGCAACTATCACAGTCACTGCAAAAGTCGATGCTGCCATCTCCGGATGCTACACAGTTAGCTTCTATCTATCTCTTAGAGGACAGCAAATTGCCTCTGAAAATATCTCAGTAAAAATTGAATCCGGCAAGCAAATCTTCGCAAAATTGAAGATCAATGACCCAGACTTATGGTGGCCTCATGGGTATGGCTCTCAGCCTCTGTACGAAATATCAGTTGCAATGTCTGCAGACCATGGACAACAGTTGCATAAAGTTTCGAAGCGGGTTGGAATTCGATCGGCTGAAGTTATTCAACAACCTGATAAACATGGCAAGTCATTCTTCTTCCGAATCAACAACAAGGACATATTCTGCGGTGGTTCTTGTTGGATCCCAGCCGATAGCCTGCTTCCTAGTATCAGCCAAGAGCGATACAGAAGCTGGATTAATCTCATGGTGAATGGAGGCCAGACCATGGTCAGGTAAGCTCAATCGTGAATTAAAACCAATTCAACTAAGCTCTTTTCAATGACTAATTCTTTATTAGGGTTTGGGGCGGAGGGATCTACGAGGACAAGGCATTTTATGAGGCATGCGATGAGATGGGTCTCCTTGTCTGGCAAGATTTTATGTTCGCCTGTGGGAACTACCCAGTCTGGCCTGAGCTGCTGGAATCGATCCAGCAAGAGGTCACCTACAATATCTGCCGCTTGCGTCACCACCCTTCTATTGTTATATATGCGGGAAACAACGAGGACTATCAAGTTCAGGAGCAGACAAAGCTTACTTATAATTACGACGATAAGGATCCAAGCTCGTGGCTCAAATCTGACTTTCCTGCACGATTTATATACGAGAAGCTACTACCGGAGGCGATAGCAAAGCTTTCCCCGGGCACGTTTTACCACCCAGGGAGTCCTTGGGGTGACGGAAAAATCACATCAGATCCTACGGTTGGAGATATTCATCAGTGGAATGGTAAATCTCTTTCTCCCAACGCTTAGTGTGAAAATTTACTAATGGCGTCTGTAGTTTGGCATGGGACGCAGGAGAAATACCAGATTTTTGAGACCCTCGGTGGTCGTTTCAATAGCGAGTTTGGTATGGAAGCTTTTCCGCATATCTCGACTATCCACTATTTCATTGAAAACGACACCGACAAATTCCCGCAATCTCAAGTTATGGACTTTCACAATAAGGCGGATGGTCACGAGCGACGACTAGCGACCTATCTCGTGGAAAATCTGCGAATGGCTATGGATCTTGAGGTAAGTTAAAATTTGACCGTAGATTACTTCAAATTCACATCCTAGAGCAGTGCTAATACATATATGTAGACTTATATCTATCTTACCCAACTGGTACAGGCGGAGACCATGATGTTCGGATATCGAGGATGGCGTCGACAATGGGGCAATGACCGCAAATGTGGCGGAGCATTGTTATGGCAAATCAATGATTGCTGGCCAACAATTTCATGGGCGATTGTTGATTACTTTCAAAGACCTAAGCCTGCGTTCTACACCGTGAAACGGGCAATGGAGCCCCTCGCTGTTGGCGTTTGCCGCGAACACCATGATTGGAGTGTTGTACACGCGAGACCCCCAACCAAAACAAGGTATGAAGTATGGGTTGTAAGCAACCGCGACGAGGCTATTAATGCCACTGTTGAGCTTCGGTTCTTGTCAGTCGTAAGTGGGGGGAATCTAGGACCGCCAATTGTTCGTGACGTTACCGTCACGTCTAATGGAACAACCACGGTCATCTCAGATGGAATCATTGATCACACCGCGCAACCTGAGCCTCATGTTATTGCCGCGCGGCTCTGGGTAGACGGCCGCGTTGTGGCCCGTGATTCCGATTGGCCGCAGCCGTTCAAGTATCTTGACTTCTCTGACCGTGGGCTGGCTGTAGAAATTCAGAATGGGAATCGGCCTGAAGAGCAGACACTGGCGATCACAGCACTGAAGCCTATCAAGTGCCTCGTATTTGAGGAGCTGGATAGCGTAAAATTCAGCGATAGCGCATTGGACATTATGCCGGGGGACAGGCAGGTTGTGACAGTTTCGGGACTTAGAGAACATGCTTTGCCATTGAAGTATCGCTATCTGGGTGATTAGGATACTTTTTCTATCCTTCTCGAAATACAGGTGGAAGCTAGATATATTCAAATCAAACCCTATCCACTACGCCTTTGACCAACGGCCCTTGAGGAATAATTTTAGGGTATCATTTAGATAGATGAAAAGAATAGATTCAACTTCCTGGCTAGCACCGAATATCTTCAAGAAAGCCTTAAGGAGGCTCGGATCTATGGGAGTGGTTCGTACTTGCAATGCTAACAGGTTGCCTAACTATGATTTGACAGTGAACATGAAAATTATAGACATAAAGAAGAACAATAGTCCTTAAACATCCCTATCTCCGCATAAACTACTGTGGCGACCCTGGGGTAGGCCCGGAAGTCGCTGTATAATCGTGATTAGACTACGGCATGCCCGACGGCAAATTCACAGCTTCGTGGCATCAGACGGGGGTTAAAAATGCGTCATGCTGCACAAAACTCTCTGGACCTTTTCTCAACAGATTGTCAGACATGTAAATGTCTAGTATAAGTATAGCAATTTTAAGAATCATGTTATTGTATGTTATTTACGGACAATTGAACCATGGGCAAGGAGAATGTCAAGAACTTTGCTGAACACTTTGATGAGTGGCTCAGAATATGCAAACTCACCATCTCTCCATATCATAAGATAGAAATAGTGTTTTATAAGATACAAAATTCACTCTAGTCGGGCCGCGGCGTTATTGCGGTTACATTGAGAATACGCAAAGGGGCGGAACATGGCCTATTCGGGCAAGGAAGAGGCGGAGATCACAAGTACTCGTTTCAGAGTAGACTTCGAGTCGGTGGGGCAAAGGATCAGCTCGCATAATTCAACTTTACAGTCCGGGGTAATAGAGATCAATTCAATTAGTGCCTCGAAAGAAAACACGCCACTTCCCCTCTCTTTCGGCCAAGGAAATCCGCGGGCAGCCTATGCTTTCGTGACGATATTTGACAACCTGATATTATGCTGCCAATACTTAAATAGTGATCATATCTCTCGAGCTACCAGAAGGGCTCTCCCACAGGAAGATTTTACTTTCTCGATATACCCTCCTGTTATCTTCTTAACCTCCGGCTCTTGGGTAGGTCACAAAGCTCTAGGATCTTTCATTATCATGAAAGCCGAATCAGTACACTCTCGGACCAGTGAGCAAAAGGATCCCGGCCAAATGACTCACGTCGAGATGGCAGACGGTGTCAGAGTCGAGGTTCTTCAAGGCTCAATGGCACTGGACCTTGCCAGACGGACTGATCCCCCCAATCCGCGGAGTCGGTCAATGCTAAGACTATACGGATTCCTGACCGTTGGATATTTGTGCTCTGCATTGAATGGTATGATAAAAAGAAGAGGGATATTGGCCAGAAGCTAATTAAGTTTTCCAGGGTTTGATGGGTCACTTATGGGATCTCTTCTTCCTATCGCACAGTTTCAAGATACATTTGGAGCCGGGCTAGTTGGCTCTCAGGCATCTCTAATACAGGGGATGTATACAATTGGAGGCGTTAGCGCACTTCTTTTTGTCGGCTTCTTACTTGACAACTTGGGTCGACGATTTGGCATGTTCTTCGGATCGCTTGCGGTCATTCTTGGTACAATTCTTGGTGGCACTGCAAATCACATCGATCAACTCCTCGCCAGTCGGTTCTTCCTCGGTAGGTAGCCCTTTTAGAATTCCTATTTATAATATTGGCGAAAGTCTAACGAAACATTCCAGGATTTGGATATTCCATCGCGGCTTCGGCTGCGCCCGCCTATGTAGTCGAGATGAGCCATCCGGCCTACCGTGACGTGCTGACGGGATTATACAATTGTCAATACTATGTTGGTGCTATTGCTGCCGCAGGAGCTTGTAGAGGATGTCTGATCTATTCCGATTCCCGTGCGTGGCGTATCCCAATTTGGTGCCAACTTATTTCGTCCTGTTTGGTTGTGGCGTTTGTTTGGTTCATCCCCGAATCCCCACGATGGCTTTTTAGTCACGGACATAGCGAGAAGGCTTGGGATATCATCACCAAATATCATGGCGAGGGTAATCGCCAAAATGCCTATGTTACTCTCCAAATTCGCGAGTATCAGGAGGCCATTAATCTGGAAGGCTCAGACAAACGGGCATGGGACTTCAGAGAGCTCGTGAACACCAAGGCTGCGAGATGGCGGCTTCTGTGTGTTGGAATTGCATCTTTCCTTAGTCAGTGGTCTACTGGTGGTATTACGACTTACTATATGGGTGGACTCTTGAAAAGCGCTGGTGTGACTGACACTACTCGGGTTCTGGACGTCAATCTCGGTTACACTGTTCTTTCTGCAGGAGGCGCTTACATTGGAGGTATGTTTACACCAAAATTGCGCCGGCGGCCAATGTTATTGGGATCATCTGTCTCTGCAGCTGTAAGTATTGACGACCTGGCGGATAGTCTAAGGCTCTCAATGCTGACTTTGCACATTTAGCTACTTTTTGCCGGATTGTCGGTTGCTACCGGCATTTACGCCAAGTCAGAGCAGCCACCAGCGGCTACAGCGGCGATTGTGATCATCTTCCTCACTGGATTCACTTATAGCTTTGGCTGGACGCCTTTGCAAGCTATGTATCCCGTCGAATGCCTGGCATATGAGACCCGCGCCAAGGGTATGGCTATTTACTCTGTCTTCACTAACATTGCTTTGCTCGTGAACCAATTCGGGATTGGCAATGCTATGGGAGCTATTTCGTGGCATACCTATATCATTCTCGCGGGGTGGAATCTCATTCAATGCGCAATCATATACTTTTTCGCTGTTGAGACGTGCAAGCGAACTCTCGAGGAGTTATCGGATATTTTTGCGGCTCCAAATCCAAGAAAGAAGAGCACCGAGCCACATGAAATTGTGATATCTACGGAAACCGATGAGGTGTTACAAACTAAGGAGGGTTAGCGTTTGCATACTACCTACACGCCTTTAGCAGGATGTATTTGGTACCTATTCCCCTTTCTATACTAGATGTTAAAATATAACACAGATGTGAAAAAAAAGTAGTATTAGTTATTAATCAGAACGCGTCCAAATGGCATAAATAGCATCGCATTGAAATGGAAAAATTCGGATACGAAACCACAATCCACTCCTATCCACCACCATTCTTACCATCTACCACCTACTAGCCCTCGCCCCTTTAGCAGCAAAGATAGAATAATCAATCCAGAGATACTAGTAAGAAGTGAATGAGGTCAATACCGACGTAATGCTTCCCAAGCCTCCAGGCTTGGGAAGCACTCTGGATCAGGTCATACACATTGTACAAAAGTCCTGTGGTACACTCTGTTTGACTTGGTCTATATTGTCTGGATAGTCGGGATAGTGGTTCTGGATCCAGTCTTTGATAATTTTCCATACATTTTCAATTGGATTTCTATCAGGAGAATGAAAAGACAAATCAAATTTCAAGATGCTGGAGTAGCTCACAATTGAATTTTGTTTTCTTCCGGGGTATTATCCTGCATGAAAATTGATTCCAGATCCATCTCATATCATTTATTGATTGATGGAATTAACCGACTTTACTTTGCAATGGTCTTCATATTTGTTGATATGTTCTTCAGTTTTCACAGAGAAGTTTGAAAGCGGTCCTACTAGTACCGCTTTCCAAACAATACGTAGCATGTATTGTTTTATATATCCAAGGCAAAAGCTCAAATAAAAATAATATTTTCGAAAATATATGTGGATATTGTCTAAAGCCTTCTTTTTCTGGGTGAATAATATTGGCTCAATTATTGCAGTGATGTACGGTCAGTATATTATACACATTAGTGTTATGAAAACCTCCCCGAATCAATCTCTATACAGAATAATGCTTGAGCCTACAAAGCAGAATGTGACTCATGGTCGATTCGAGCGTCTTCGAATCGAATTTATGAATTGACCTTCCTATTCTCCGAATTTAAAAATGTCTGGAAAATTTTGTAAGATTGGATCCAGAGGCATTATCCCGACTATTCAGCCAATTTCTAAACTACTATGTGGGCGGAGCCAACTTTGCGGGAATTCAATTCAATTCAAAAGGGCCTACGGCTGCCTCTAGAAGCTGCGCCTGTCAATCTAGGAGCAACAAAACCTACAAGGCCCACTGATATAATCTGCATGCACTTCAGCCGGCCTTGGCAGTTGTTACCAGATCTCCCACACAAATCACGCACCTAGGAGCAATGTAATCCAAATCACCAAGCCCGGGGTGGTTTGCTGGGCCAAAAGTCGATGTAAAAAATGTACAAGAAGTTGAGCAGACAATGAGGTAACTTGAGAAGGGAATATCATCGCCGTATCTCTAAGACGCTCCATAGCCCTGCCATCGAACAGCAAGAAATACACAACCCCTAGCAATCCTGCTTGTTCATATTGTACCTATGCATCAGCGGCATGATCGGTAAGTACACACTTATAATAATCCGTGCCACGGTAAAGGGTAAAATCATCATTCGGCGAGTTTCCTGTGCTGAGCTTGTCACCATATTGCCAGAAGAGGTCTGCGCCAATACCCTTAGTATCGAGGGCGGTTTGTCGCCACTGGCCTTCAATGGTGCATTTATCGGTTTTTACCCCATACTCTTCCATGAGACAGGGTTTCTGTGCAGCTGCACAGGCTTCTGCATGAGCCGTGATCCAGCTTTTACCGAAAGGATTAGGAACACCCCCTATGCAGCTGATATTAGTATCATTACCTCAAGGTAGGGCAGAGATGTATTCGATAGCCATAATACATACAGGTGGAAGGGTACAAATGGAAAGTTCCAAAATCGATGGTGTCGATTGCCAGATTCTTTGCAAAATCGAGGCCCTCAGCGTATGTGAATGGATAGCTCCCGTCTGAGCCAACATCCAAACCAAATCCCTCTACATACTAGGTCAGTAATGGAATCCTAGCTGGCGGTGTTAGAACCTCACTCACCATCTCCAATGGCTACCATGTGCTTGGGATCGAGGGACTTGATATAAGCACTAGTAGAGGCAGCCCAATCGTGAATGACAGACGTGTCGCAGCCATTGCATCGAGGCTCATTAGCTAGTTCCCACGCGAATATCGCGGAAGACTGGCTATATCGAGCAACGACGGCCTTGATATATTGGCGATAAACATTTTGAATTGTAGGACTAGTGAACCAGCTCTTGCTGGTTCCCCCAAACGCCGTGGTATATGCTTCGATACCCCCATAGTCGGACCAATTGTTGACAAAGTTGATAATCAATTTGATATTCCGCTTCTCGGCAGCAGCGACAACATAATCCAGACGCTGGAGGCCATCAGGGCCAGTGTTAATGGTTGTATTTCCATTCTGAAGGAGCTGAAAGTAGACTTTGCCGTCGGTAGGTTTGCTGTTCACATCACTGAAACCCCAGATGCGAAGAATGCGGAGCCCGGACTCGTGCAGGTGGTCGAGCACGAGGTCAACATCGGCGTTTTCGGTCAGGTAACTAATCCAGTAACTGTTTGTGCCGCTGAAGTAGTCTACCTGGCCGTCGATCGTGAAACGCGGCCCTTGCGTACTAGGAACGTCCCCACCGGTGGTGTTCCGACGAAAATGTGCATGGGCTAGGTCGAGAATAGTCAATGTATTGCACTACCGTATCATTCTTCATTGGATAGTTACCGATTCGCGATTTTCCAATTTGACCATGGTTTGGATACGAAGCTGCTGCCTGAGCAACTAGACAGGTGATAAGAGTCAGGATGGAAAATATCATTGTGAATACGGTCTAAGATCCTTTCGACAATATATTGGTTGATCTCGCCATGAAATCCGCTGTCGTTAACGTTATATATATATCATTTTCAAGATACTGAGATGCGATTCAAAGTCATCTCATAACCTCCTTGTCTAATATGGAAACTCTTTTTTTCAAGTTTCAATTTGAGTTATTCCTACTGGAAACTTGTTTTGGCAATGGGAAGCTAGGTAGCTTCACATTCCCAAAACAGGATCGCCCCTTTTCAATGCCGCGGTAAAATTTGACTCTGACCTGCCAATGAAGCTGCGTAAGCATGGCGATGGGTGTGACTATGACGAGAGCTCTCTTTCAATTAACCGAAGCAGGCCATTTGTCAGGGAGGTTGAAACGGTTTCCCTTTCTACACGAAACGAAACAGCGTCAGATCTACAGTACATATGTCAAGCCAAGTTAGTGTTGGGCGGGAAAAACACAGAAAAATTACTTAGTCGGTCCTTGGCCAAGCCTCCGCCTCTTCCTTGCCAGATTTGGAGCTGTCTCATGCTGGCAATGTTTGGGGAGACATCAGCAAACCTGTTCATTACTGTGAACCACTAGCTTGAAGCTTAAGAGGTTATGGACGGCAAAGCATGTAAAATATCGATGCTTCTGCTGCTTGACCAGTCTCTCCCAAAGCGACACGGGGATCTCCGCCACGCACTTACTGAAAACTGACTAGTTTGAAACCAGCCTGATACTATTCGCTACTTCCATTCCGCTGCTTGTGACTTGCGCGAATCGAGATCCGTTTCCCCAGGAAGAAAATAAAATAAACCATAAAAAATTAAAAACATAAAACATGCTTTTGTTTCTTTGTGGGTTTGAGCTAAAATGCCCCTTTGCATTGGAAAATGCGGGGGAGGTTATAGTTCTAGGCTGGTGTCTCCAGGCTGTACAGTATACTGGTACCAATGTACCAGCCCCACTCGCGTTAGCAGGGTTCATAGCGTTCCTCATTTAGAAAAAATCATTGAACCTGCTTCCTCCTCCCCGAATGCCGTGTAGCCTCTGCTTGTCAGCATGTTCATCTCGTTTGATACCTCAAAATCGCGAAATAGGGATAGGAAAGAGACTCTGCGGAACCCCAAGCGTACTAAACACAGTCAACGCATGGGGCGGCGCGGGCCGATGGTACAGGCGTGTAATTCCTGTCGTCAACGAAAAATAAAATGCACAGGCGACAAGCCGTGCGAATCCTGTCGCTGGTATAGAACGCCGGAGCTGTGCTCATATTCACAGCGGCAACAGTCATCAAGGTAAACTCCCCGGACGCGTCGGCTCTTCCAATTCGAGAATATGGATTAAACCAAATAGCCACTCAGAAATGTCACGCACGCCGTCAAACCAGTATCAAGCCGCTCTAGAAAGGCTGTTTCCAGACAAACCTCTAGACGACATTATCAATCTTCCTCGAAAAGCGTTGCTGGAGTTGATGAATGAAAGTGGATCACAGTCAAGTCAACATCACGACTCGCCAACCACCGTCGCTTCTGTACGCGCTCAAAACTCGGAATTGTCTTTGGGACAGCCTGTATTGGAGACTTTACATTCAATACCTGACGATGGTCTCGATCAAGGCCTGTGTAATAGCCGAGATGAGTCTCTAGAGCAGATCTCAGATGATGTTAACGCACTATCCTTGTCGGCTCGACAGCCGGCTTCATATCTAGGAATCTCATCCATGCAAGCAGCCTTGAAGGTTATCACATGGCTGCTGCCACTGTCCAAGTTGAATGGATCCACTGTCTTACCACAATATCAGAGTGACAAAACCTCGAGTTCGACCCGCTCGTTTAATACACAGTCCGTTCATATGCCCTCAGAAGGCGAAATGTTAGACGCATATTTCAATGACTTTCACTCCCTCGCGCCATTGCTGGACGAAAGGTCATTTCGAGCTACGCATTTGGGTGGGGATAGAACAGATAGTCGATGGTTAGCGCTTCTGAACATAGTGCTTGCATTGGGTAGTATTGCGGCGTCAGGTCCAGATAACCAAGCCCACAGGACGTACTTTGACCGTTCAATGAACCTCTTGAACTTGGCGACTCTGGGATCTCCGGCCATTGAGATGGTTCAAACGCTCGGTCTCATTGGAGGCTGGTATTGTCACTATATTAGCCAACCAAATCTTGGGTATTCCCTCATGGGTGGCGCCCTACGCATGGCTGTTTCACTAGGATTACAGCGAGAGCCCTATGATAGCCATTTAGTGCTAGATCCGTCACGCACCGCTCATCGAGAACACAAACGTCGTATCTGGTGGTCTCTCTGTTGCCTGGAAACATGGGGGCATGAAACCCTGGGCCGAGTATCTATGGATCTTTTCGGTCCGGCCATCACAGTCGCTAAGCCTCGCTTGTTTGATGAGGTGCGATTCCCCTTGTCTGATTTCTGTCTTCATTCTACGTTCAATACCAAAGCCGAACGTATGGCTCATGCTCTCACTTTTAGGCAGACTATTTAGAAATTCTTCCGTTGATCGAGAACGTCGAATTCATCAAAATCTCCTCAAAGATTCAAGAGGGCTTAGCCTCCGTGCCAATGATCACATATTCAGAAACCATCGACCTGGATTCACAACTTCTGCAGTGGTGGGAAAACTTGCCAACGGCCCTCAAGGATTATGAGCCGTGCCCTAGAAGGTTGTACACCGCCCGAACAGTAATGCAGTGGAGGTTCCATATTCAACGCATGCTTTTATATCGCCCAAAGCTTCTAAGTTACGCGATGCGACGGTTGCCTTTTATGGCCCTCAGAACAGAGGAGCGCAATGCCATCTTGAAGTGCCGTGAAATTGCAGAAACTGTTATTGAGTCTATTTCCACAACGACAAAATTGAATCCAGTGGTCGGCTGGAACGCCGTTTGGTTCTTATTTCAAGCCACCATGGTACCTTTGCTCTATCTATCTACCCAGTCAAGAAATGACAATCTAGACGATTCGTTTGCGTCTTGCAAGATACAGGTTGAGACAGCAATGATGACACTCGAACGTATAAAGGTCTACGGACACACTGCAGAACGCTCCTTGGAGGCTATTTCCAGTATACTCGAAGCTTGCCTCGTATCGCCCGGTGCGGGCGCAATACCGGAAACAACAGCTGAACGTATCGGTTTCCAAAACGTCTCTCAGTTCAACGGTTTTGAGTGTGAGCCCCCTGCAACACAATATCGAGATTTAGAGTGGACAATGATGTCTCTTGAAAACCTTCCACAACAGTCAATCTGGGAGGCCTTGAGCTGGGGCGCTCAAGATATGTGGCTCAATATTCCTGGTCTCGGGCTTGAAAATCAAGAATCCTCTATTTTTGAAACTTCAATGCCTCTTGATTGAAGGAGGAACATGATTATATTATATTACGATCGGTTGCCAAAATCACACGAAAATACAACTTATCTTCCCTAGCTTTAAGTAGCTAGCTGCTTCAGGTTACGTTTTAAAGACGAAGGAATTATTGGAACCTTATGTACAAAAAATTCCCTGTTCTCCACGCCAAATGGCCGTATGTACTTGTATGAAGCTCAATTTAGATTGTCTTCTCTGATCCCTCCTCCTGGGCATGACTAAGATGTTCCAGACAAAGCTAACGTTTTCCCAGGCTTCTTCAATCTCTCCTACCTAGGTAATGGTAGGTACTATTAGGAAACGAGCAATAGACTTTGACATGGCGAAAGCCGATTACTTAAGTCATTTGCGAGATTCGATCGCGGATTTGTACGTGTTTGTGCAAAATTTTCGCTGCAAATCCTTGAAAGGTAAAGGCCTCGGATTGACGATGTGCGTTGATGAGGAGCAAGTAGATTCGGACATTATCAAAGCCCAAGCGCCCTAGCATATCTAGCCCTTTCTCCCTTGTACTGGCCCACCTACATTAGCGATCATGTTGACGGCCGTCTTTTATCCACCTCAACCTTGAGGTGGATTGGAATTCTGGTAGGACCAGGATTGAGTACTGGCATACTGACCGTGCTGGCTCTAGCATCCTATCCCGTTTCACTCCTTACTACTATTGGTAGTATATTTACTCAGATGCTGACACTATTAGGATGTGTAATAATATTCAAATGACCAAAGATATCTTTGCCTAGGCAAGGGAATAGCAATTTCGTGCAAGTCGCTATACTATACAGTTGTAATTATGATGTGGTTATTCGGGACAGATGATTGTATCATTGGCCATACACGTAGTCTAAACCATGGATAAAGTAGACGACACTTTATTTTTATGTGGGTCGGCCTAACATTGTCTTATTACGTTGATAATCACTATTTTGCAATTTTGCAACTTATCTTTTCATTCTGTCTTTGACTTGTCGAATTTGCATTCTCACATCGGAACCTGCATACGATAGCTATGGAGTTTTTACGATCTTGTTTCAAACCCCACCAGAAACCGAGGTTCCAGATAATCCGCCTCAAAATCTACCGTATGACCACACTACCGGGCCTCCCATCGAAGCTGCTATTCAAGATTTTTGACCTGCTTCCACTTTATTTTCACAAGTATATGGAGAATAATATGCGATTTGGCAACGCTACGGCAAAGCGACAGAGGGTTGCGAATTAGAGGGAACAAGAACACGGTTTCTGAGAAGATCGCTAAATTAATATCTATAATAAATAAAGCATTCACTTGAGTTCCAAATATAGGAAGCACATAGGTCGGCAGGTAGAGAAACAAGTAACGACCAGGTAGACAACTTCACTATAGCTTCAACTGCCCCTTTTTCCCCTACTCGCGCACCAGCTGTTTGGATTAACAATAATATACATCAAACAATCTATTTTGCTTTCTCTTTTCAATCAATCTTTCCCACCACATCAACAATGAGGACAACGGTTGTGTTGCCCCTATCGATTGTTACCAGATTATGGATGATAACACCCGAGACATGTCTACAGCTGATTAAACCGTTCAAATTCTCTATCATTGACTTTTACATAATATCAGTCAGAATACAAAGTAGCTACCCAAGTAGATACCAGAAAATAGGAGATACAGTGTAACTCATATAGAAGTCTATATTCAATAGAGACTTCCAAATAAAAGGTAGAATAAATATGGGAAATACATACTAATCATCCGAATAAGAAATATAGTGGTTCTATCAGTAAAAACAGTGATTCTTCTAACAACATTTCTCCATTGCACCGGTTGCAGCTATAGAGCGCCGTACACGGAGATATGAAAGAGTTCGTCCGAATCAAATTGGATTGTTTAATGTTTCCGAAGGTAGAGTATGACGAAGATGAATTTGATAGCCGTTGTAGACATTTGTGCGGCAGAACACGCTCCAGACAATCTATGTGAAGCAAAGATTTCCGAGGTAGCTTACGTTATAAATAATAGACAGCTACTATGCCCCCGTCAATTGCACGAAAGTATAGCGCCGCTGTCGTTAGTCCGTTTCTTTTGCTTAGATATCGAGTTTAGGCCTATTAATTTTCCAATTCTTTTAAATAGATCTAGTACGGTAGTAAAATTCCGGCCAAGTGGACGAAACGACAAGTCGTTAGCCAAACTAGCTTCCCCGGTTAGGCCGAGAAGGTCACAGCTAGTATTCATCAGCAGGCGTGCTTCATTTCATGACGATCATTCTATCTTCAAATCTTGATTCGACTCCATATTGAATGGCACCCTATTTAAGGATCCTTCGATATCAATCGAAACTCAAGGCAAGATTTCTCATTGCACCGAAATTAAATCGATGGCAATTGGGCCACATTTGGCAAACTGTCTATGGCAGAGCGATTTATTTGCTCAATTGTCTGGAATCCAGCTTCTTCCATCAGAATATCAAACTCTGCCAACAAACTCTTGAGAACATGGCGAACGCCTGAAAAAACGGGTATTAGTATACATTCCGGTCAGTTATTTCGATCGTTGATGATACTCACCATATTCACCAGCTATACTCAGGCCCCATATCCACAGTCGACCGATAAAGACGTACTTGGCTCCCAATGCAAGAGCCTTGAAGACATCTGCGGCACTTCGTACACCGGAGTCAAACATAATCTGTCATATATTAATACACATTGTAAACATAATTGATTAAGTCAAGCGTCAATATACTCACATAAATCTTGTCACCGACTGCGTCGACTATTTTCTCAAGAGCATCAAGGCTAGCGATAGCACCGTCCACCTGTCGGCCGGCATGGTTTGTTACGACAATCCCGTCAATTCCACTATAACCTCGTTAGCAACCCAAACAGAGACATCATCCATATTGAAGCCAACTTACATCTCCACACATTTTTGAGCGGCCTCCACGCTTTGAATACCTTTAATACAGAATGGCTTACCACCACTAATCCGCTTCCATTGCTGCATAGTCCACTGAACTTTCTCCCAGGTATGAGCCCGACCATGCCAAATATTTTCATCAATCCATTTGGCACCGGCCTCTTTCGGGTTCTTCTTGGGATCAATGCCAGCTTCCTTCAGTCTCTTTAAGAAGACTGGATCTTGCAATGCAATATCACCAGCTCCATGATCGTGGTAGAATGCATAGTTGCCGGTGAAAACGTCATTGTGTCGCCACCCGAGTGACCAAGTATCGGTGGTCAACATGCAAGCATCGAATCCAGAGTCCCAAGCACGCTGAAGCATGGAGATACATTGCTCGTCATCATGACTCTGGTAGAGTTGGAAGAATCGTGGGCCATTGCCGTTGGCTTTACCCACGTCTTCGATACTGTAGCTGCCAGCGGAGGAAAGACAGTAAGGTAGGTTCAGCTCTCCGGCAACCTTTGCGACCGACAGCTCTCCGGTCGGGTGGTAAATACGATTGATTCCAATAGGAGCAAATCCAATGGGGGCGGACACTTTATGGCCGAAAATCTCGGTTGCAGTGTCTCTGGTGTTGGTGTCTACCAGTGTCCGTGGAATGATACGATGACGGTAAAACGCCTGGCGATTGGCCAAATGTGTCCACGAAACCCCTGCATTACATGAGGAATAATACCTGCAGTTGATTGATGTGAGAAATGTGTCGCTTTGTATACTTTACGGATTTTCATAAACCGGGGCTATCAATGAATCATTGAACTCACCATCCCGCTAGTGATAGCTTTTCCTTAGCTAGCTTTTCAACTTCCGCGGGGTCTATTTGAATCGCACATTAAGAGTCAGCATCTATTTGCGCTGCACCGGATTGTGATATCAAATACCTGTGTTAAAGAGAGAATATTCGCCGTTATTGGTATTCCAGAAGGCTTCACGGCGGTAGAGTGACCACTGCGGAGTGGTCCGCGTCTTGATATTAGGGTTATTAGGGTCCGACATGTTGATTTGAAGTTCCAGCCTTCTGAACTGAAAATTTTTGATATTTATATGATTAATAAGATTATGAAGAAGAGAGATGCAATAACACTCTCGTCCGAGAAAATAACATCACACTATCCCGGATTTTTTTAAGCCGTGATGTCAGTTCATTCCAAGTGATTCACGGATCCAGTTCGGAGAGCCAATGAGGGATGTCATCAACAAGCTCAATCTCCACATGTTTGTTCTCCGGAACGATAAGGTTGTAACTACCCTCTTGCCACTTGATTGACTTCGTTATACAGTAGGTCAGACCTGTACTTGTATCTTTGAAGATAGTAGCTATCTTGAGCTGAAAACATACTAGTACAAGTACTCAACTATCACCAATAATTGGTTGTATTGTAGCTATTAAAGGTAAATATTGATAGTTATACTCAAATCATGAAGCTTAAGGTTCATACAGTTCATAAAGTTAGCGTTGTAATTCCTGGCCTCGGTATGTACGAGTATTCCTGAACCCTTGAATGTTAGTATGGAGTAGTATAGTATCCGACAAAGTCCCAGCATCAGCATATTCGATAGACAAAAGCTGCAACCCGAAGTGGACCAACTTCTCGGCCGACTCGTCCTCATCGAAGTGACAACTTGAAGACATCGACTTGAGATGGATGGGTCCGAAAAGTGGACCTAAGCTTGGAAGCTTGTTTACACTTAATCCAAGTATTCAATTCCAGTTCGTTCCATGACTTTTTCAAATGCGCCAGCTCTCTTCTTTTTGGGCAGATTTATTGCTGGCTCTTGTAGAATTTAAATGCAGCCCAAAAGCGCTTCTAAATGAGGCTAAGCGCAAACAAGCGCTCGAGAACGTCTATTGGGCGCAACATGGACGTGAAAATTGGGGGCGGGGCAGAGCTGAAGAGGACCATCTCTTGCCCATCTGTAAATCTTCAGGTAGCGGCGCAAGGCTTCCTCGCAGATAGGCCCTTGTTTGCGGTTCCCTTCAGCAATGTCCGACCCCAATTTGTACACTGTGGGTTGGATATGTGCTATCCCCGCGGAATATGTCGCTGCTCAGGAGTTTTTGGACGAGGAGCATGATGGACCGGCATATCTACCACCTCCCGTGAGAAATGACTATTCCTTAGGCAAGATGGGGAAACATAATGTCGTGATAGCTACTCTTCCCATGGGTGAATATGGCAATGTCTCCGCAGCGCGGGTCGCAGAAGAGATGCGGTACGGCTTTCCGAACATTCGTATCGGTTTGATGGTTGGTATCGGCGGCGGCGTTCCAACTCGACACGACATTCGTCTCGGAGACGTGGTGGTCAGTACACCTTCTAACGGATTGGGTGGAGTACTTCAATATGACTTCGGCATGACCATCCAGGGGAAGAGCTTCCAGCGAACAAGTTTTCTAGACCAGCCACCCACTGCCCTTCGTACTGCAGTAACTGGAATTCAAGCCCAATATGAGCGCAAAGGTCATCGGTTAGAAGATGCGGTCAACGATGTTCTTGCGAGGAACCGGAGGTTACGATCAAGATATAAGCGACCGGATCCAAGCAGCGATAAGCTATATCGCAGTGAGCACATCGGTGATGATCCGTCGTACTTGATTAAGCGCAAGGAACGTGACGAGGAAGATGACAATCCAGCGATTCACTACGGCCTCATCGCCTCGGGAAGCCAGTTGATGAAAGATGCTCTTATGCGAGATAAACTTGCCAAAGAGCTGGACGTTTTGTGTTTCGAAATGGAAGCCGCTGGTTTGATGAATAACTTCCCCTGTCTGGTCATCAGAGGCATTTCCAATTACTGCGACTCTCATGAAAGCAAAGAATGGCAGGGATATGCAGCTCTCATTGCTGCGGCGTACGCGAAAGATCTTTTATCGCGTATCACGCCGTACCAAGTAGAAGCAGAGAAGAAACTTTCTGAAATTCAGACAACTGGTCAGTGATACTCTGGAACATGGATGGCATATACATAGACTGATAGATGTATAGTGAATAAGGTTCTGGAAGAAACACAAAATGTCTCTGTGGGTGTCAAGGAATTACGCGAGAGCCAAGAAGATCGAGATATTCGATCCATTGCTGAGTGGCTCACGCCTATAAACTATACCGATCACCAAAATGATCTCGTCAATAACCGACAAAAAGATACAGGTACATGGCTGTTGGAGTCTAAAGAGTTCCAAATTTGGCTGAAACAACCAGAGGAACATCCCATCATCTTTTGTCCGGGCATACCTGGAGCGGGTAAGACAACAATCACGTCGATCGTGATATCGAGCCTGCAAGATCACTTTTACCAGCATGAATCTGAAGAAGTCGGACTAGCCTACATCTTCTGCAATTATCGCCAGCAAGAGATTCAAAATCCAACGGTTCTCATGGCGAGCCTGCTGAGGCAATTAACCAAGGGCAAGCACGCTGAGCCGGTGAAAAGACTGTTTGAGATCCATAATTCAAAACAAAGTTATCCTTCGCATGAGGATATTCTTGAGAATTTCTCATTGGTCAGCTGTTCTTATTCCAGGGTCATCATTATCATTGATGCTCTTGATGAATTCCAGGCTCTGGGAGGACGCGAAACCTTTCTAAGCGATCTTGTTGCACTCACTGAGAAACCTGACATGTTCGTAAGTCTCTTCGCGACGTCGCGATATGACGAGAACATTCAATCATTCTTCAGAGGCAGTCTACAGCGATCTATACATGCTGATGAGGGAGATGTGCGAAAGTTTCTGGATCATAAATTGGCGAAATTCTACCCTTGGGTATCAGCAAATCAGCATCTGAGAGAAGAGATTAAGACCAAGATTTCACAAGCTACCGATGGAATGTAAGCCAAACGATAGTTCCGAGTCATTTCAATTGTATCGGTCGCTAACTAGAACTTTCAAGGTTTCTTCTCGCACAGCTTTACATTGATGCCCTAGCATCTGAGACCACTCTCAAAGGAATCAAATCCATACTAGCCGATTTGGAACGCATTTCCAAGATGTCCAAAAATGGCGAGGAGAGAAAGGAAAAGACACTTGATCACGCTTATGTAGTCGCCATGCGACGAATAGAAAGTCAGCCTCTGAAGCATATTGATCTCGCCAAGAGGGTACTTTGCTGGATCATCCGTGCCAAGCAACCCTTGACAAGCAGTCTACTTCAGCACGCAGCAGCTGTGGAGATTGGAAGCCGAACACTAGATGAAGATAATCAGGCTGATATCGTACTCTCAATTTCAGTTTGCGCCGGTTTGGTTGTCATTGACAAGGAAAGCGACGTTGTTCGACTGGTGCACTACACAACGCAGGAATTCTTCGAGCGGAACTGGGAGACTATGTTTCCAGGGTCGCATGCATATATTGCGAAGGCTTGTATAACTTATGTCTCGCTTGAATACTTTGACTCTGGTGAGTGTTCAACGAGAAAGGCCCTTGAAGAACGATTCGCAAAGTTTCCTTTGTACCTATATTCGGGGAGATATTGGGGGTCGCATGCGAAAGATGCAATAATGGACGGAGACCAAGTTGTCTTAGACCTTCTTCAGGATAAAATTCGGCTTCAGGCATTTACCCAGGCAATCATGAATGTTAAAAGCAGCTATTACAGTGCCACCACGACTGGGATGAATGCATTGCACGTTGCGGCTCTTTTCGGACTTCACAAGTCACTTGCAGTTATGCTCAAGGGTTCTATCGATGTTAACTCGACGGACAACTTTTGTAAACGAACCCCACTGCTTTGGGCCGCAGCAGAGGGAATTCAAGTTGTAGAGCTCCTTCTCGAGAACGGGGCCGACATCGAGCTTGCTGACTGGGATGAATCGACTGCTTTGCTCGTTGCCATAAAGATGGGAAATGAGCAAATTGCCAGGCTCCTTATTGACAAGGGGGCTAAAATCAATGCTAGAAATCGACTCAACCACACGCCCTTGTCATATGCCATTGAAGTGGCCAGGAACGAAAGCATCGCTCAGTTTCTTGTTGAGAAAGGGGCTTGCTATGATAAAGACTATCGCGGGTATTACCAAAGCCCACTGGATGCAGCTGTTACCTTTGGAATGGAGGGTTTGGTCCGATTGCTTCTGAAAAAGGGCTACGATCTTACTTCGAACGACCATTTCACTGTCACGCCATTGTTCTCGGCCATAGAATATGGACATAAAAGCCTTGTCAGACTACTTCTCCAAAACGGAGTAGACGTCAATGCAAGTTCATATAGTGGATATAATGCTCTTTTCCATGCGATTCGATTCGAGGACGAAAATGTTCTCAAGCTACTCCTCTTGCACGGAGGAAATATTGATGCGGAGTGGCTTGGCTCCAGTCTCTTGGACTTCGCGATCTGGTGCAAGCATATGAATGCGGCGAGGTTACTCCTAGCCTGGGGACTCGGATTGGACAAAATTGGACCTCGTGCTGCCAGGTTTACATTGATAGCTGTGGAAGACGAGAAAGAGAAGGACTTGAAAATGCTTCGTCATGAATGCTTGCTCAGGAATCACTGTGCGGAAGATGGACAGACGACTTTATCAATAGCCGCAGAGAAGGGGTTTAAGTGTGCAGTCGAGCTGCTTCTCGATGCTGGAACTGACATAGAGGCACGAACCAACTATGAGTCGACGTGGTACAAATCTTCTCGACGTGGCTTTACAATGAGAAGTAGTTATGATCAAACCGCGCTATCACTAGCTGTGAGAAATGGGCATGAAGACGTGGTTAAGTTGCTCTTGGACAAAGGGGCTGATATTGAATCTCGCAATTCCTTGGGCTGCACGCCACTTTGTTTGGCAGTACTGAATGGCCACGAAAGCGTGATACATTTACTTCTTGAAGCTGGAGCCAATATTGAGTCGAGGACCTCGCTAAGCCAAACACCTCTCTTGTTAGCTGCCAAGGTTCCATTTGAGGAAATCTCAAAAATATTGCTTGAGAAAGGAGCTCGAATCGAGGCGCGAGACAGCCAAGGACTTACGCCTCTGATCATTGCGGCGAAAAATGGAAACCGTACTGTGGTCGAGTTGCTTCTTCAACATGGGGCCAGAATTGAAGCAAAAGGGAAGCTAAGAGAAACTGCGCTACTTCAGGCAATCGAAGGCGAGCATGAAGACGTAGTGAGGCTGCTTGTCAGAAACCAGGCGAATGTGAAAAAGAAAGGGTTTGAGAGCAGAATATCTGCTCTTGATCTGGCACGCGAAAAGCTGACTACCTTCACCGTGACAATTATGGAGAAAGCATTTGACAAGAAATCTAACGAATCTGAAAATGGTTCACAATCTGATTCGGAAGACCCAGAAAGCACTCCATGGCTTCCGCGACTCAGTCTAGCAGCGCCGTCAGAGTCGCAGGGCATCGGACTAACTTCCTGCGAGATACCTGCAAAGGAAACATCCAATTCTGCCGAAGATTTAGAGACATCTACATCCAAACAGGATGATGATCTGCTCACGGTGGATCATGAGAAGAATCGCTCATATAGCAGAGGAACGGAATCCTCCTTTCAGACAAAAGTATCAGATACCTCTAAACGAGAGTCAGACTCTACCTCCAAAACAGAACGGCCCAAGTCACGCTCGACCTCAGGGCGAGGACAACGACGTCGAGGGCAACATACTTCGGGGCCACGAAAGAGACAGCCGTCCAAAGATCTCAAGACGGAGGTAGAAACCAAATCTGGTGTTCAATCTCCAAAGTCGATACCCAAGCCTCGCAAACCTCGTCAGGGTTCGGGTACCCCCAACCCCAAGGCTGATACAGAGAGAAAGACACAATCTGAAGGCAAGCTGTTTGGTCTCTTTCGGGTGAAATGATGACATATCAAAGTATCACGCCATATGCACTGCAGAAGAGTGTTGCTAGATCTTCAAGTTTTAACCAGAAGTTCTTGTCCTTTTTCCAAGAATACTATTGTCCCAATCGGATTAGACCATCATCCCTCTGACTCTAAATAAATATATATTTACTATACAATTCAAAATGTATTTGCGCTAGATTAAATGTAACTTCCATGTTGGAATATTTACCTAAACTGCTAAATCTCTTGATTATTTGATTAGTACCATCAATCAAATTAGAGTCGGAATCATGATACAAGTATTCTGAAATAACACTATATGAGATCAGATATCTAAACGATAATGCGGAAGAAGACTAAATGGCTGTTGTCCATAATGTCATAGAGAAATCATTTGCAATATGTAGCAACAATATTGAAGCAATACCTGTACATATCAATTGATGATTGTTTTCACTTCTCGAGTAACTGAATAATGATCATTTTTATCTTGTTATCTTTTTATAGTTGTGTAACCGCAGAAATCCCACTTGCTGATCTGCGTGGTCACGTGGACGTGGATCCTCGGCGCGTCGCAGCTTCGCGGCCAAACAAAATCAACATTCCACTTCATCTCGGTTTGATCTTTCGAAAGTTCGAGTGTAAATACGTTTTGCAGGCATTTCTACTCTCAGAGGATCAACTCCAATTTTCACTCAGAAGGCTTTTTACTTCACGTCCGATATTTTCAATTGATATAGCGCAGATCACCTCCTAAATAGCAAAATGCCCTTCAAGCGCAAGGCCGAGGCCACCAAATCCTCCAGTGAAGAGCTTGCGACACCTGTTAAGCGTGCTCGTGCCTCACTGTCTGCTGGAGTTAGTCGGGGTACTACTGAGGTAAGCTTGCAATTTCAAAGGGCTGATGGAGATGATCATCAGAGCACCGTCTGATCCATTCACCCGGGGGTCCACATACGAGCTTCGTTCACTAATCGTTCACAATTGTAGAATGATACCCCCAAATCTGGAGAGAAGAGAGGACGTGGGCGTCCACGCAAGAACCCGGAAGACATGACGCCAAAGCAAACGAGTGATGGGCCCAAACGCGGTCGTGGTCGTCCTAAGAAGGTTTTGACTGAGGAGGAGGCGAAGGCTGCAGAGGCAGCTGCAGCTGAAGCTGCAGCCCGACCTAAGAAGGGTCGTGGTAGACCTCCTAAGGCGCCAGGTGTGTTGCGAATTCGATGATGCCGTACTGTCATTCAAATTGACGAATTATACCATAGGCACCAAGAAGACCACCCCTGTCAAACCCAAGGTCAAGGATGGCCGTGGACGTCCCCGCAAGAGCCTCCCTGCCAATGGCGAGAAGTCCAGCCCCTCTGATGCCAAACCAAAGACGAAGGAGGAGCCCACAGAGAAGCTCACAGAGGAGTCTGCCGAAGAGCCCATTCCCGATGTGCCCGAAGATGATTCGGGCCGTTCATACTGGCTGATGAAGGCGGAGCCAGAATCGCGCATAGAGAATGGCGTCGACGTCAAGTTTTCCATTGACGACTTAGCCGCCGCTACTTTGCCAGAGCCCTGGGATGGTAAGTTCCTCAATCTACTATATTCGTCTGAACATAGGCTAATATTTGACAGGCGTTCGAAACACCGTTGGTAAGGAAACCGCGGATGACGCAGTGAATGCATCTTGTGCTAATTATTTATATATATAGCGCGTAACTTGATGCGCGATATGAAGAAGGGAGACCTTGCCTTTTTCTACCATTCGAACTGCAAAACCCCTGGCATTGTTGGCGTCATGGAAATCGTGCAGGAGCACTCACCGGATGGTGCGGACTCCAATGTCTATGATCTGCTAGATAAGGAGTTCCCATGCTAACTCGCATATTTTACCAGAATCCGCCTTTGACCCGAAGCACCCCTACTATGATGCGAAATCCTCCCGCGATGATCCCAAGTGGGTGGTAGTCCACGTCGAATTCCGCCGCAAATTCGATAAGCAAGTCACATTGCATGATCTCAAGGCCAATGCCGAGACCGGCAAGCCCCTGGAGAACCTCCAGACTCTGAAGCAGTCCCGACTCAGTGTGTCTTCAGTTACCCCAGCGCAATGGCGCTATATCCACGACCTCGCGGGCGAGGTCCCCGAGGCGGATGTACCACAGGACAATGAGAGTGTAGACCTGTGAAGTAAAGCCCCAACAGGAACATCAGATGGGGAGTTAGGATGGTCAATCAAGAACATCCTACTATATGAAAGGAGCTGTGATGTGGTTTCAACTCAGTATTTGTTTTCGAGATCTTCGGGCGTTGATGGGATATCGAGGTACTTTTGTTTCTCCTGTTTCCTAATGTATGATAGTATCTGCTTGCGTGCATCATAACCATCGTTATAAATATATCAATTTTACCATCACCATCTACTCGTATACTTTGTACATGGATTGCTTCATACGCGATATGAGGCTAATCCAAAAAGGGGACGACCATGTGACCTCCGCGAATAATTTGGACTTTCTTCAGGCAAACCTCCAAATGATCCCTTCAACTTGAATGAATCTTCTCATCTCTTTTTTTTCTCTCCTCAAACTTCCCCTCATAAATAGTTGGGACACTCCCCGGTCAAGATGACCAACCAGAATCCATATAGCGACACCAAATGGAGCCCACATCATACCTTGTCTTTGGTTGCCCGTGAAGAGTAATTCTACCCGAGTGTCCACTCTGGTATCATTATCTCCAAAAGCGGGGACTAACCCAAAGTTCCCGGCTCTCGCTGGTTGGAGCTGTTCTCTTAAGAACTTCTCTTCTCCCCCCACCCCGCTCATTGCGAATGTTGTCTTGTTCTTATACCTTTCAGCCCTTGCGGTTCTTGTTCTCCAATTCAGTATCTCGTCCACGCCGCTTTTACTCCATCATGTCGAATCTCTCCGTGCAATTGACTGCTCCGAATGGACGCTCCTATGCCCAGCCTATCGGTCTCTTCATCAACAATGAATTCGTTGCTTCCAAGTCTGGGGAGAAGATCGCTTCAATCAACCCTTCGTACGTTTGACTCGTTGCTTTTGCCTTGGGATTCGTCGGTCCCAGTGTCCGGGGATAGCTGAGAGGCAGGATAGCTAACCGTCATCCAGCAACGAAGCGGAAATTACCTCCGTCTATGCCGCCGGCGAAGATGATGTCGATACTGCTGTCAAGGCCGCGCGCAAAGCCCTTAAGGACCCATCCTGGAAGCAACTTCCCGGTACTGACCGTGGTGCCCTCATGCTGAAGCTAGCCGACCTGATCGAACAGAACAAGGAGACTTTGGCCACAATTGAGACTTGGGACAATGGTGAGTGATTGCTGTTGGTGGTGACGAATTTGGAGACAGTATATATGGTCAGCGTATTGTTGCACAGCAGATTCTGATGGTGTGCAGGCAAGCCTTACTCGGTCTCCCTGAACGACGATATCGGCGAGGTCACCTCCACCCTGCGGTACTACGCCGGCTGGGCCGATAAGTTCTTCGGTCAAACAATCGGTACTGGCCCTCAGAAGTTCGCCTATACTCTGCGTCAGCCCATTGGTGTTGTTGGCCAAATCATTCCTTGGAACTTTCCTCTGGCCATGGCCGCCTGGAAGCTCGGTCCCGCTCTGGCCTGCGGTAACACTATCGTTATGAAGGCCGCCGAGCAGACCCCCCTCAGCATTCTCTACCTGGGTAACTTGATCAAGGAGGCTGGATTCCCTCCTGGTGTTATTAACATTCTGAACGGCCATGGTCGTGTCGCCGGTGCTGCGCTGGTCCAGCACGCAGACGTTGATAAGGTCGCCTTCACTGGCTCGACCATTACCGGTCGTGAGATTATGAAGATGGCTGCTGGAACTCTGAAGAACATCACTCTCGAGACTGGTGGCAAGTCCCCATTAGTCGTTTTCGAGGACGCAGATCTCGAGCAGGCTGCTAAGTGGGCGCATGTCGGTATTATGTACAACCAGGGCCAGGTCTGCACCTCGACTTCCCGTATTCTGGTTCACGACTCTGTCTATGACAAGTTTGTCGCTCTTTTCAAGGAGGTTGTTGCATCGACTAGCAAGGTCGGCGACCCATTCCACGACGACACCTTCCAAGGACCCCAGATCACCAAGGCGCAGTACGACCGTGTGCTTTCATACATCGAAGCCGGTAAGTCTGAGGGTGCAACCCTCGTCTCCGGTGGTGAGCCATATAAGAATGTCGGCGATGGTAAGGGCTTCTTCATCGCTCCGACTATTTTCACCGGTGTGAAGGACAACATGCGTATCTACCGTGAAGAGGTTTTCGGTCCCTTCGTTGTGATTTCCAGCTTCACCGGTGAAGAAGAGGCCGTCACCCGTGCCAACGACACCACCTACGGTCTCGGTGCTGCAGTCTTCACCAAGGATATTGAGCGCGCCCACCGTGTCGCCTCAGAGATTGAAGCCGGCATGGTCTGGATCAACAGTAGCAACGATAGCGATTTCCGCGTGCCCTTCGGCGGTGTTAAGCAGAGTGGTATTGGTCGGGAGCTCGGCGAGGCAGGCCTCGAGGCGTACTCACAGACCAAGGCTGTCCATGTCAACATGGGTCTGCGTCTGTAAGTATAGGTTTTCCTTTCCTGCCTTTGGGAATAGTGGCTAGCGGCTTCTTTCTTGTATCTAGATGACACTTTTTATGTTTATGAGGAATGAATCTCACTCTCAATGAACCTTCTCGCCGTCAACAAGGTACGTACTCAGCGGTGCTTTTCAGTAGCACTGACTGCATTGTACTTTGCACCAGGACAGAAGTCCAGCAAGTATACATCAAACCAAAGTTTTGAGCACGTAAATTGCGACCATCCATGCATGGCTTTGCAGCTTTTGACAGGTCAAATTGAGTGCTTTACTTGCATGCTTCGAGGCACCTTCGTTCCATCATCAAATTGGTCCGACTTGATGAGACCTCGACACTTGACGGCCACCAGACATCTTGAGACAGGCACATCTCAGATGTGATCATTTAGAGAACAAACTATTGTCATTCGGTATGGCAACGGAGCTACCTTCAATATATCGATTGAATATAGACAAGAACATACAAGTCTACCAAGATCCAATTAAAATATTTGCAAAATCCGACAGACAATGAAGCACGCATGCAGCAATTCACCATGAAAAAATGACCATTCACATGAACTACGATGATCTACTCAATCGGTATCATCTCGTACATTAAATGGGATACATGTACATAGGATGAAATGCCGGATGGGTCGTGACAAAACAGGACAAGCAAAGGAAAATCCAACAAGAAATAATATCAAAATCCAAGGAAACTCCAAAAAATAAAGACAACGCATCATCTGCCTAAGCCAGCATAACATCCCTCTTGACCCAATGAACCCAATTCCCAGTCACAGAAGATCGCCATTCTGCACTCGACACGAGTACAATCCAGGATACGCATCAGCATCTTTCGCAAAACATCGCAATCTCACATCTTATCCAATCACAATTTACGAAAGATCATACCCCGAGATCGCGCGAAAGAAAAAATAACTCAAGGAATCGGGTCCGGCCCGGACCCAGTTTTGATGCCCAATCCTGCAGGATCAGATGTATTTTCTTAGCAGCGCCGCGGCAGCTCGCCAGGACGGGTATTCAGTAAGGGGATGGATGAAATGTGAAACTTACTGCTATGAGTTAAATCTAGCCAGACGTGAGTATTGCATTGCAGGGCGTTGCAGGACGCACATTTGGTACCCTGGCATACGTACATAAACTACGTCCCGTGCTCTTGGGTATAGGTACAGCTCACCAAGATTCATTATAGGGACTATTTGGTATGTACCTACAGGAATGCGGTGTACATCATGCACATGTATTTGGTTTACTCTGTATGGACTGTGTTCGGAGATTAGACGTGGTTGCATTACTTGGTTCAATAAAGGGCAACCAATTGAGTATAAGAGTGCTGCATTATCTGCCCATCGATAACCAACAACTCGACATGTGCATCTACAGGGACGTAGTGCACATACCTTAGACTAGAATATCAGGAACGAAATCCTAGACCAGCCTCAGATGAATGATGTCCAAGGAGCAAGGAAAATGATTTATCATTGAGGGGTCCAGAGTAGAAATGCCATGCATACACTTTGAAAAGAATGACCTACATCAAGACCGTGACGCACCTCGTAAGAACGTATAGCTAACAACATACTTTTCTAGGCATATATTCCATCCTCTCACGAAACGAGGCTGACGTATTACGATTCGAAAATTGGGAAGTGAGCTGCATGCAAATCTACCTGGCAAAACCCCGAGAGGGAACAAGACGGGTGATGAGGTGCATATACTGCGAGCGCCATGGCGAATAATTGTTTCAAGTTCAAGGGCGAGGGCTGGTAGTTAGCTTACGCTTGGACGCCTCGGTTTACTGACAACGGTCTGTGTATGGAGTACTAGAGTGTGATTCGACTTCGTCTTACTTCACCTCGAGGCACGCGAAGAAATTGTCCTCATAGCGCACAGCCAATGCTGTTCGTGCTCCTAGTGTTGGTATGGTGTGGTGTGGTGTGGTGTGGTGCTGACGCTGATGCTCCTAGCGAAAAATAACCTGGCTGGAGCGGTTCTCTGCTGACGTGATTGGCAAAAATTCGGTGTGGCTAGCACTGGCTTACAGTACTACAGGGCCATTTTGCTGGTATACTGGTAATATTTGGGTGTTGATGGGTGCTGATCGGCCCCGGTTCTGACCTGGCGTGGCGTGGCCCCCGGTTGGTGGCGAGATTTGGGGGACTAAATTGAAAGCCAGGACTAACAATTGATGCGAGAGTGAGAGAGAGAGGACAGAGAATTGAAAGCACAGGTAATTGGTGTGACTGTTGCCTGGTTAGAAATTGGATTGGTTCTTTTAAATTCGTTCATTGTACGTTATACTATTCCTACTTTATCTTCCAGGGCCGGGCCGGAAGCGTATCATGACTTGTGTCATCACTCCCGGCTTTGAATTTTGAGATATTGAATCATACATAGTACACGAGTCCATATGAAAGAGAGAGTCTGCTGTGAAGGTGTCTGTGTGCTCTCATTTCCCTTTCGAGGTCTCTTTTCAGGGATTATTATGTGGGGTTCTGGTTCTCTGCAGGACCGGGGTTTTAAGATGACTAGCCGGCCGGGGGATCGCAGGTATGTGCTGAGCAAAAGAGTGACAGTAGTTGGCGTCATCTTGAGGGGTTCTTCTAGTCATGATTTGCTTGTCGGGGATATTGTTTCACGGCTTATTTGGTGATTGGGTTGCACATGCCCAATTCTGGGGTCGGGCAGGACTTGTCCTGATGTGGTTTGTTAGCCACCGGCCGTGTGTGTCCCAGGCCATCTCGTGCAGATGCATGAAGAGTTGGTCATGTGGGCGCTTGGGCGGTTTTGGAAGGTGATTATGGTGATTATAGTGAGTGTGCTTCCTCGTACATGTGTGGCCGTCGACAATGTAACTACGGAGTAGACGAAGGGCTGTCGGAAGCGGTTAGTTCTATCACATATCACATTCATTTCCGATAGATTCCGTCCTGGCTTCTGTAGTTCAGGTTCATTTCAAGGTCATTCATGTTGTTTCTAGTCTACTCGCATAATATCGGTTATAAGGCGTTACGGTCTGGCACACTACCGCTAGTGTATGAACGACGGAACTCTTCTAGTGCGAGCTTAATGGATGCTATTAGAATGGGGAGCTGCAGGTCAATCAATAGTGCGTGGAACTGTCACTCACCGCACTTCGTGCCCGCTCAGGATGAGCTGGTAGACTACATAGTATATGCTGCGGTGAAAAGTGTTATGCCTACTAGGGCTTAGTTGTAAGATGTGTACTACGTATGTAGATATATTGTCTAGTAGACGACGGCACGGAGTTCAGACGTGGGACGGGGATATCTGCCTCCTCATCACTTGTCCTACCGGTTCGTCCACCTTCTTTCTCACCGTCACGTCCACCGGAAGTTGTTAGCAGTCCGACTCCACTTGTCGGGACTTGTGGGGGCGGGACTTGGCAATTTGAAGCTGTTGAACTTCCCCTTTTCCTTCATCATCTCCCGAGAGAAAACATTCAACAACCTCATCCACTGGCTCATAATTCGGACACTCCCCGTGATCGTCGCTGCCATCCCTTTCATACATACTGTAGGTACTCTCGAGGTTAGACGCTCCACTCCAAAATCCAAATCCACGAACAGGGGTTCTTCCCCTGATCCTTGCCTGTGCGACTGTGGACTGTGGACTGACCCTCCTTTCTCTCTCCAGAAAGAGCGGTGTCCCACTTTATTATTATTTCCCCATTTTCAAAAAAAAAAAAGAAAATTCTCGGGTTTTAATTTTTTTAGTTCAACTTCTCTTTGCCGCTTTCTCATTCGTTTTGAATTGGCCAAAGCCTTGTTGCAGCGGATTTTGAGCCCCCATTTTTTATTTTATTTTATTTTATTTTCTGTGCTCCCATTTGATCACATTCAGTGGAGGAGATCGGCATGTCTGAAATTCAGAGATGGGCAGTGCAGGAGGTCAGACTATTCGATTCCATTTTCGTATTGCAGGTGATTGTTGATAGGTCTTTTGATTTTCTGTTTTGGATTTCTTTCCCCGTTCTATTCCTTTTGTATTTGATGGGGTTTCGTTCCTTTGCCGGTCAAGATGATGGCACGACATCAATCCACAGGAACATTACAAGCTTGCGAGACGCAATATTGCGGGAAAAGAAAAGACAGAAAGAAAAAAGAAAACCAACTGGCCGGCCAATCACATTTTGCGTAAGATGAAACTAACTCACTTTACTTTTCTAGCCCTATATTGACATAGCGGGAACGCTGCTCGAGGGTCCCTACCACGATACAGCAAACAACGAGCTCCGCTTTGTTGATATCTGGGACCACAAATTATACCGACTCGATCTGGCCAAGGGGCCCGAGTCCCTGTCGGTTGTGAATACGGACGCAGCCATTGGGTATGTACATACAGAATTTCCGCCCACTGCGTACTCCATCTGCATCGTGCTTGCTGCTTCGCTGGTCGAGATGAATGTGATATCTGACGAAAACCCGTCGAACTAGCGTGACGGCCAACATTGCGGATACTGCAAAGGAAAACCAGAACCAGCTGATAGTTGGGGCCAAATATGGATTTGCACGGCTGGACCGATCCACCGGAAAACTGACTTACATCCGCGAGGCTTGGGGTGAAAATGATGGACCGGGGAAAGCGGAGCTGTGAGTAGATCATTGCACCAGTGAGGATACGGTAGATCTCATGCTGATACTGCCCAACAAGAATGCGTTTCAATGACGGGGCGGTCGATAGTCATGGACGGTTCTGGGCCGGTGCCATGAATGACCCTAAGGTCAAGACACCAACAGCCGAGGGCGTGCTGTTCAGACTGGATCCGGATCTGAGTCTGCATCGCATGCTGGCACCAGTAACGATCCCCAATGGGATTGGGTGGAACCATGCTAATGACACGATGTACTTGACTGACTCGCCGACGGGTCAGATCTTTGCCTTTGACTTTGACGCCGTGACCGGTGCCATCAGTAACCGCCGTGTGCACTTCGATCTCGGAGAGCCACTTGAGCCGGATGGGTTTGCCATGGATGTCGAGGGTTGTATCTGGACGGCCATCTATGGTGGTGGTAAGGTACTCCGTGTCTCGCCAGAGGGTAAAGTCATCGGCCAGATTGACCTGCCAACGCGTAATCCAACTTGCCCAGCGTTTGTAGGCACAGAGCTTTACATTACCTCGGCAAAGGATGATCACGACGATGAACAGTTCCCGAGGTCAGTGCAATACGGGGGTCGACTTTTTAAGGTTGATGTTGGAGTTCAAGGCAAGGCCAAGAATGAGTTTCGATTTGCAAACTAGGTAGATTGACTGCTTCGGTCTGAAGGGAGAAACCGAGAGCGAGAGCGACTTGACAGGACGCAACAGTCACGGTAGAGGAAGAGTACAACATTAGATGATCCAATGCTGTAGCTAAGCTATCGACCGTACAATGCCCCTTTGAACCTTCTGCAGTGGCGAAACCGCTTTCTGTACTCCGTACTTGCTCAATTACAGGGCAGCATTTCCTGAGTTGTACAGAGTAGCTCGAAGAAGCACTGTAAGCACTTGAGCTACGGTGGGTCACGATCGTCAAACGGGCGACAAAATGACGGACCGGCTCGCTGTCACAGTGGCTCAGACCTTCACGCCGCAAGGAGACAGGGGAAAAGGTTATACGTCAAACCAGGGGGATAATACTGTATCCCGACATGGAGACAAAGATGTAAAAGTGAAGAGTATGAAGAACATGGATAGTCGTACTTTTGGCAGCGCTGCCCAGGCGTGTACTATGTATGTGTGTCTAGTACTCCGTACATATGGGGTAGTACTGATCTCTTAGCCCTCCAGTCGAGTTCTCAACCGGCCCGATCGCACGCGTGTGATGGCAGTATTTGCACTGCCACGGCGGGTCTCTCCTGCAGCAAATGCAGGGACGGGGAAATGTGATTGTTCCCCGGGGTTGGGACATTGTTTCGGTGTGCTGGGCGTTCAAGACTGCGGTGAGAATGAAGGGCATTGTCCTCTTGGGCCCCATTTGCCTCATGCTATATTCTACAGAACTAGACAGGCTCAGGGAGCATAGAGTTCACGTACGAGGGAATGACTCGCATGTACGGAGTACATAGAAAAGGAATATCATATCACAAGCAACAGGGAAAATGAATCCGGGTCTAGGCCATGAAGATCGAAGATGGCTTCGTTCCATTTGTTTCGCGGTTGCAGCGGACGCAAGATATTGCAGTCGGACAGCATCACCAGGAAGGTTTGAAGTAGAATGCTTCAGTAGGGCAAAAAAAAGCAAACAAAGAATGCAATCTGCCGAGTAAGACTATGGTCTTCCTGACCTCGCCACTGATTCTTATTTCTATGTCACGTCATAGCGCCGAGACACCTGATCAACAAGGACCAAGACTCTTCAAATTCATAAGTGGCAGAGAGTCAATCACGAGAACTTCGGTATTATCATGACAGAGGTGAAGGAAGGACGTCAAACACGAGAAATGTCTAAGGAGTATATCGTGCTAGTATGTACCGGTACTCAATAACTCGAACCTTGGAACGCGAAACCCATGTACCAGATACCTGGGACAACCCTGACCTCTAAGGTTTTGCTCCCCTGAGATTACGCTTTGCCCTGAGCATGACACGCATCCGGGGGTGTCTTGCCTAGCATCAGAACCCGAAACAGTGGGAATGCTGGTTTGAGAGTATACGCCACCAGCGCCTTTCAAGGTTAGTCCCCGGGATACCTGCGAGACGCGGAGGCTAGTGCTTATAGGACCGGGTCCAAAGTCAGACAAGGCTAGAAAATATCAGTTAGACTGACCAGTCAGAAGGTTCAATTCTATCAGACCGCAATTGCTCGCCCATCGAGCAAAATGATTCGTTGTGGAGCGTAAAGGCGGCAGCAGATGCATGTGGAGTGCCATGCCTCGAAAATAGGTGTACACAGAGGATTGTGCACATAAGTACAGAATGTGGAAATATGTGGACTCTGTGCCCAAACGTACGATCTAGAATAGAAACCTGACAGCTGCAAGGCGATCTATATAGTACAGAGTCCCCGATGTACGTACATACTACACAATACGTGGAGTACGGATCACGGCATAGCTACTTAGCTAGGGCTTGATCTTCAATGCCGTTAAACAATCACCCCTCTTTTCGATAAGTTAGTTCATCCATACAGCTCCATAGCAGTGCCTGGAGAAAACTAGCGAAGAAAAATGGCCGATCGGCGTTGGGCCAGTAACCAGGAACCAAGCGACCGGGCTCAGCCCCCTCCCTGCACGCAAGACTAAGACTAAAATCGAGTCTGGCTTCAGCTCCGCCCATGCTATAAAAATGCTCCATTTCTTCCTCTCGAAGGATTGCGGAACCCACTTCGCGCTGCAGCTACTAAACGCTAGCTCGATCTTCATCAAGAAATCCTCATCACGCGGAAGCCATCCGCGCTAATACCGTTCGGCGGGGCTAGGTAAATTGAAATTAAATCGGAAGAGATCGATGGTCTCCCCAATTTACTACAGTAGACAAGCTACCTATATTGCGGTCTCTCCACTGTGTGTAATTGTTGTTGTCGCCTCGTTCATGCACGCGATCACTGGTGAGCCTTCAGGGGAGCTAGCAGTGCTCCGTACGCCGTACGGATTTGCCTTCCAGGCTTCCGGATGGAGATCGTCGTGCTGAGCTGTCAATTTCTTTTTGGTCCGATATAGGTACGAAGTACAGAGTACAGGTGTTTTTGTCATTACTTTTGTTTTTGTTTTTTTGTTTTTTTTAATTCCTAATTTCAGCTTTGATTTTTCTTTCTTTTTATGGCATGACGGTTGAGGTAAGAACTTTCCCTTGATTGGAACGAAGTAGACAGCGAAAGAATAAAATTTAAATGAGATTGCGTTTTGAATATTGCTGCACAGCGTAATTGTTCCAGTGCATTGTAGATCACCGTAACACGAGCTTGTTGTGCTCAAGACTGGTCATTATCTCCAAAATATCCTCTGAATTTCTTCCGGGGTCCATGGAATCTTCGGAGTGACGTATAGCTGCGCATCTTTTGTTCATGATCAGCGTATTCATCCGATTCAACGGGCCCGAACTCAGCCCGAAGCTGCTAACCTGGTTAGCTACTATGTAAATGTTCTCTCCGTCTTAGCTCGAGGTTTGATACTGTAATGACCTAGTAGCTTCACCTCGTTAGTAGTTGCCTCGTCCCAATGCCGTGGAAACGAGCATCCTGGGCGCCATAGTCTAGCCATCGTCGCAGACTGGGCCCACGCTGTGCCAAACCCACAAATATAATCCACTTTTCTGTGGCGGGTCAGGTCCGGTAAGGAACTACGCCAGCCCATGTTGACGCCCCCGCTGCCCGAAGTGGAAAAGCTATTGAATTTTCTCGTATGTTTCTCTTTTCTCCAACGGTCTAACGGTACTCGTCTCTTGCACTGCCGAAAAGATTGACATACTACGTAGGGACCATAATGCATGCATAAAATCGGATTTTTACAGTTTGGATTTCAATGAGTATGTACTGATCTGTACCTCAATCAGGAGAGTTGTTATGCTTGACATTGCATACTACTATGTATGTACCTCTAGTTATCTGTACATGTATGTACCGTAAATGCAAGCTGGAGCTAGCAAGAAGAAGCGACGTCGGTGCTTCTGGCGAGGTGAGTATGTACAACGAACGTGTCTCCCTTTAGGTTTGGTTTGTTGTACCCAGTACATAGGTGGAGTCGATCTTTTTCTTTTTTTCTTTTCTTTTTGTAATTTTCTTTTTCCTCGAAGGTATTCTTTTGCCTTTTGATTTCCTTTTTCCCCTTGGTCGATGGATATACACATACCTCTAGTTTCGGTTAGACTCCACCAAGAGCCAAACTCTCGGAAAATGACAGGACCCCTGGAAAGAAATGAGTCGTTCCCATGCGTCATGGATCTAATCCTGTCATGATAACCATGGACCATCCTCATCCCCCGCCCCGAAGCGTCATCTTCTCCACTTGTCCCTTGTCCATGTCCATGGCGACGGCACCCGCGCGCACTTGCAGCACCCAGTTGGTTGCTTCGGCCGATGATTCGACTCAGTGTCTCCCGACGATGGTAAAAGAATTGAGAACTAGCATGTGTAGAATTACTTTAAATATGTATAGATTCGAGTCTGTAAAGAATAGCTATCTATCCATCAGCTGATGCGGAGCATACGCTAGAAATTGGCACTGGTGGAAGTGGAAACGCCTGGCATCGCACAGGACGATCCATCGATCCGCGATCCCACGAGGCACTCGAGAGCTGGAATCGACCTAGGAGATCCTGCCCAACGCTATCCGACACGCTGGGTCGGACAGACAACTTTGTCTTAGCCCGCCCCCCGGAAGGTGATGGATCATGCCCCCTCTCTCTTCCCTTCGCACACCGCTGGATCTCAACGGCTCTACAAAAACTCCATTTCTTTTCTCATTTTCTACTTTCTCCCCCTCCTTTTTCTTTAGCTTTGACCCCTTGGATAGATGGGGCCTCGGATTTGCTTCCGTCTTGCATACACATGGTTGATCTGATCCTCAACTAGGACTCGGTGGAAAATCTTATTTCCCTTTGCCCTGACTCTCTATCTCTTTTGAACCTAAAAAAAACTTCGAACCTCGAATCTCTATACTGATCCGGTTGTGCGTTGTCAATTGGGTTGAAAGGCTCTTGTGCAATCTCCATCTTGGGTTACTTGCATCTTCGGATTCCTTTTCAACCTTCATCGTGGCTACCCTGGGCATCAGCGTGTTAACTGCGCCTTATCCAAGGTCGCTACATTCGCCAGCGCTGTCAAATTATCCAGAAGGCTCTCATTTTTCAACCTCCTCCCTCTCTCACACTCGTGAGATATATAGTGCTTTGGAGAGAGGGGGGGATCGGTCATGCCCTAATTTCCAGGATCGCAACCGATACCCTTCTATGTCGCAGGATTCTGTCCGCGCCGGCCCACTGTCTGACGATGCCCCAGATATTCATGGTGGAACCGAAGACTATGGACCTGGCAGTCGGCACTCCTCTCGTCGTCCACCATTGCGAGCTCGTCCGCAATCCTGGCATCCATACGGGCCCGTGGAACCACCACTCGACTCATCTCGATCCATTGGCGTCCACTCCATCCTCAACCCTCCAGCGCAGGTAGCTGATATTAAGGGTAATCGTGAGCCATTGAATTTACCGGGACCTACTTCTCCTCGACCGCGGCAAGGCTCTTCGCCGGCTCCGCGGACTCTGCAAGGATTCCAACCACTTTCACCAAGATCTCACTCGCGGCCATTCATGAACCCTAGTTCGCCATCTGCACGATTTGTGAGCGGCAGCGGTAGGACATCTGGGCAGTCGAGTGTTTCGCATTCACCTTTGGTAGCACATGAATCGCCTTTGAATGCTCGTCTACTCCCATCTACTTCTCCTCTTCCACCTGATACGGCACTTCGCCCGATAAATTCACTCCAAATTACTCAACCTACTTCATCGGCATCAACCGCCCATTCACGAAGGGCTAGTGCTGGTCCTAGTCTACTGAATAACTCTCAAGAAACGAGTCCTGTTACGCCGCATTCTGGCTATGGTCACTTTGGAATTTCACCCGCCACGGCAAACGCCTCCATGCCACCAAGTGTAACACCTTATTCGGCGCCGGCGCCGGCGCCGTCGCCACATATGCCTCCTACAACGGCCGGTCTCCGCGTGAAAGAAGAGCCATTAGCCCAGAACACGAATTTATCTTCATCATTGATACCATGCGTGCTAGATTTGAAATCCGGCTCTACCTATCAAGCAGAAAAGCGCAAGGCCAACAGTGACGCCTCACGAAGGTTTCGAAATCGCAAGCGCAACGAGATGCAATTAGAGCAACGTTTGACTGCACAACAGGATGAAATTCAGCGACAAAAAGAGACCATCTCTCGCCAGCAAGAGGAAATTCGTTTGTTGACCCAACAGCGAGATCACTATCAGTCTGAAAGGAATTTCTTCCGTGAGAACCTCACTCGCTCAGTGCCTCTCAGCTCCCTTCCTCCGCGTCCCTCTTCTCCAAACCTCCCTGTTGACACCGGATCCTGGTCAACAGATCCATCTCGATCTGCCCCCACTGTACAGCCCACACAGCAGCCGAGGATCCTTGATACAGGTCGACCGCAAGCCAATTGGCCGGGCAGTCCGGCTTCCTACTCCCCTGCTCTTGCAGGAAGAAAAATAGCGCCCTCGGGTCCACCAAGTGTGTCTGGTACCCCTCTGCCTCCATTCCAGCCTTGGTCTCGTTCATGACGCTGCTCAACATGAGGTTGAACGCAATGAACACGGGATACACGGTTTATAGATCCGATTTTCCTCTTCTTATTTCTATTTGATCTCTTTTGTTAATTTCCTACATGCTTTAATGTCCATGCGCACACAAAAAAAACTTTCGGTCACTGGTGGCCTTGAGCTGAGGGTGCATGATTGGACCAGCGGTGCCATTTCTAAAAGCACTTGGGTTGTATTGGTATTTTGCATTGTCCTTTTTTGCTATTGGTGATTCTGGAGCTCTTCGTCTTTCTACCTTGTTATTATTTCCCCATCTTTCCTGGAGATCGGACTCAAATACATCTACTGTATTCGTCTATCAAGCTGGATTTGCTGCACAAACTGGTGTTCGTCCCTTATTTCTGGTGCCTCAATTCACTTTACACGCGCTGTCTACTTCACCCGTTTTGCTTGATTACATAGTTTCCCTGGTCTCTGGTTTTGCGGTGATACCTCCATTGGCGGCATTGAACACATTGAAATTGTCATTTTCGTATATAATTACACCTATCATCGATCCTTGATTTACTGATGGATATTACTTTCTCGATTTGGTGCATTTGTGGCTTCAACTGGGTTCTATAGAATTGAAATCTACAAATTCGAAGAACTATTCCCAGATTATCCCGTCAGCCATTGTTTCGCACCTTTACTGCATCGCTTTTGAAGCGGGCCCGGCCTGGCCGACTGTATCTGTCATTTGCTCCCGCTGGTCGATATGTCCACTGACCAAAGTACTGTCATATTATTTGCATTGTTACCAGGGGGCCCCTTTGCTAAAAATAAGGTTGACAACGCTGATGACCTACAAGGTACCGAGTCTGTCCCCGCAAACTATAGCGTTCTACTTTTAAATGTACCCACGCCTAATCGATCTAAGTGGGTTACGCGATGGGTCTAGAAGAAGTTCAACATTTCCGTAGGTGATATTCATGATCTACCATGACAGCTCCTATGTGTATCACGACGTCACCGTTAAAGCAAGACATGCATTAGTCCACTTTTATCACCGGATTCAAGATCCGCGGATAGTCTACATACAATAGTACATTTCTGTACCTGTAAGCTATCACTTCATATGAGCTGCACCAGGGCGGAGTCCCGGGACCACAACCGGATCCGCCGTGATCCATTGGGATGGATACATGTATGTTGGTGGGGTTCAAGCAATTGTGGGACGGGTTACGGAGAGGATTCTCCGTAGATGCTCTGTACTATGTATATCGTACTTCTGTCTAACCCCCTTGCTCAACGGAAAAGTGGTGGAGGCTGGTAGATATTCCGCGCAAAAAAAGCACAGATGGAAGCTTGGCGTTCAATGACTGGGTAGGCTCGATCTGTCTAGCTCTGCAGTAGACTCGTAGCTTGTCGGCTGTCTTGTCCGATGGCGCGTATTTTGTACCTGTTATGGTGGGTGGGTCTTTTGGTTGTTTGCATATCGACCATCTACTGGATTTCCAATGCAATACATCGTGGAGTTCATGCTAGGGTCTGGCAGGGCTGGAAACCTTTTGCTTGGCTTCGAGATTAACGTAACGGTCGAAATGAGACTTGTATACCCTTTGCCCGATTCATCCTTAACCATCGACAGGACTTTTTCAACATTTTGCGAGTGTTGGGGTTGACAGATCGAAACTTGCTGTCTGCGGCTTTCCGTGGAATTTCCGTGGAATTTGGAAAATTGGAATCTTTTTTTAATATTGTGGTCCTACACAATATTAAAAAAAGAAAAATTTCAAGTAGACTGTGAGATAAAAGGTCTAGATAGCAAAAGTGAATGCGAATTAGCAAATGTTATTAATTTAGTAGTGCGCAAATCTGGACTTACTCATTCAGGTTCTTTATCACTCCAAGAAGTAGACATCTCTTGAAATTCCTAGTTTCTTATCATAAGAGCAGCCAGTCGATTATTTTTACTTGAATAAATTACTAAAATAAACTGGATCGGACTATTGTGAGTTTCTCATAAACCTCTACGTAAAAAAATGGGTGAAAATCGTCTGGGAATCGTTGGTGTGCCTCATGCTATCAACGAGCACCGAGCTTTTTGAGAATCAACGAAGTGAGACATAGTACGTACGTACATTCTCTCAGAAACACGGTTTCCAAAGCATCACTATCCATCAGCAAGAGCTTAAATATTTTAAGTTTTTAGTATGCCCATGGCCAACATCTTCACATGGAACTCATCGGGCAATGAAAAGAGGTACCACACCGTTTCGCACATTGATAGTGCTTGCTACAAGTTGAACCGATGAGAAAAGGCAGTCTCCATGCTGGTTAAGCTGTCGGCTCATCCATTTTTCTGCTGATATCAATGGCCTCAGCGTGGGCCATCCGAAAGGATATTAGCCTTGACTACCAGAGCACCACACCGAGGGATGATAACCGAATATCTTTTCCACACTAAATGTCGAATGCATTATGCAGTTTCAAGATGTGATCATTCTCCGGCTTCGCTACAGCAGAAAGCTCTCAGGTCAATTTGGACGATGACTGGGCTTCAACAATCACCGGTGTGATATACCAGTATTCGCTCGGCAGTATTGCGGGTGAAACCGGCGCAACTGTTCCAATTAGCGTTGTATATGAATGCAAAGACAAGGATTATCTGGGTAATTCAGCCTTTAAAAAGAAAGGTGCAGAGGGCGTGTACATACTATAGTACGCTAAGCATGCAAGGAATTTGAAGCCAAATCCCGAGTTCCACTTCGATTGCAAAGGTAGTACGAGTCTCTGGGTATTTTCTTTAAGAATATAACTACTAAGAAGTGGTATCATCCCATTGTTCATTTTATTATCAAACTTAAGTAGATTCGATCTAAAGACTACCATATGCGCTGGCCCTTGCCCTAGAGATGTATACCTCATACACTACGAGTTCATGAGTGACTCTGATTTCATTAATTTTATTCTACAGTAGTGAAATGCACGTCTTGTCCACTAATAGAGAGCTGAGTGAAGGTGATATGCTAGCCTAAGATGAATAGCAGATACACTTCCAGCCTAAATGTTCACTACCTGGAACTGATCTCACAATCACCGCATTGCAGAGCCGAAATAATGAGCTAAGCGCTTATGTTAGATCTATGGTTGGCTAATTTCAGCACGATATCAATGACTGAGATCTAGATGACGTGTATTCGGTACTATGCATATCACTATTACCATATTCGACCGCATGCATACATGAACGCATGAACCGAAGGGAATGGGCCGGAAGAAAGTAGACTCAAATTTGGATATAGTTTTCCAAGAACATGGAACAAAGAAACTCGAAGCAAGGAATGATGAGTATTCAAATAAGTTGAGTCGAGGCATCATTGAATTTGGATAGCAGTCATGCACGAAGCGTAAGTCGGTAATCGTGATCTGTGTTTAAAGATGGAAGGGCTGAACGATATTTCATTTTAGAAGTGACTGTTTTCTTTTAATGCAGACGTTCGAATCACTAGTGAACTATTTATTGTCCATTATAATGACTCTTCTTCAAGGTCCCTCGCCGCCTGTTATCCATATCCCCCGTCATGTTAGACAATCCGAAAGTGTCAATGACGCTTATAGTCAAGCATTGGATGAAAATGGTCCTGTGATCGTGGTCCCTAGACATGGTCGCAATGAATACGTTATTGATCATCGATACGCCCACGAAGTCTTGACAGATACCAAGAACTATAACTTCGAAAAGGCAGCTTTTGAATTTCTTCACTTTCGCTTCATCGCCTTGTTTGACGATGGTCGCTTTGTACGCGATATCGATAGTCTCATTGAGGGAAATGTGCAGCCGCGTATGAATGCGATAATTGAGCGGCTTTTTCCTGTGTTTTATTCATATTTCGACAATTTGTCGAACGAACTGCCGAATCCAGCAAGTGACAAGACCGCTGTTGAATTCAGCAATATCTTTTCTCGTATGCAACAGGCGATTTCTCATGCCATGGTTGTCTTGGTCCTTGGGCCAGAGCATCCCTCCTCAGTGACATCAAATCACTTCGCTGGTGTAGCCGTGGCTATGGCACGCATGACTGGAATGCACGAAAATACGGATGAGTGGACCTGGTTTCCTTCATTGTGGGTATTTTGGAACGGAATGTCCGCCGTGATATTTACCATAATTCCATGTTTCTTCTTCAGTGTTGTTCCTGCGCTGTGGAAAGTAAGAGACCAACATCTTGAGAATGGACTCTCTGCAAGTCGTGGGTCATATGTGCCATTATTCGACGTTCTGCTCGCAAAACATTACCATGAGAAGAGTGGTATTTGGGCCCTTTGTGGCTTTGCTTGGTCTGCAATTCTATGCGTGGGAATAATATTCGCCTCTATTCATCAAACTGTCGTGGCCGGATTCTGGATTTTAATCCGGCTAGCCGAGAAGCAAGAAGAATATTTACCGGCAATTAGAGAGCAATGGTTGTCTGTCGTTCCGGAGGATGGATCAATCGGGGTGAAGACACTCAGTCAAATGACTTTATTAGATTCTTTCATGAGAGAAGTTTTCCGCACAAAAGGTGATTCTTGGGGACCTGTTCGCCAAACGACGAAACCCGTACAGATCGGACCTTATATACTTCCGAAGAATGCCATATGTATGGTTCAAATTGCTCGAGCACATCAGCATCCTGATAATTATGGGGATGATGGCAAAGTGTTTAATGGGTTTCGATGGGAGAAAAAAGGTATAGCAGCTGTTCAAACGACGCCAGAATTTCTTACATTTGGGATGGGCAGGTGGGCTTGTCCTGGGCGACAACTGGCGATTCATGAGATCAAGATCATGATTTACCTTTTTTTCTACAAGCTCGACATCAAGGTGAAGGAAGGAAGTTTCAAGGTGATAAATACTATCAACACAACATCTGTACCACCGGAAGCGACTTTGGTAATGAGGAAGAGGCTATGAGGAGAAGCATATACCCTAAAAGGGTGCATTCTGCAGTATCTAAGGAAGTAGCTAACTTGTATCCAATCAAGAAGGAATAAGTTTATGTTCCAAATATGTGAAGCACATAGGATGGCACTTAGAGAAAGAAGTAACGACCAGGTAGACAAAAGTATACAAGACTTCCATTTTCCAGTTCTTTTCTTTCTTCCTTCTTTTTACTCTCGCCGCTACCTGTTGCAATTACCGATAATTGACTCTCTCATTCGGGTCTCATCTCTCTTGTGGCACAATATATGCCCTGTCGAAAGATCAGAAATCCGGCTTTCGCTGTGCTTTTGTGTTGCTTGCTTCTGCGGGTAGACTTGGCCTGTATACATGGTGCGCTCTCGGGCAAGATGAATTTCTTCGGAATCAGGTGCTAACTGTGTCATATTAGACAAATGCTCCCTTCCGCCACGGATGCAGTGGATAGTTGGAGTAGCTACGTTCATTGTCATCGTCGAAAAAAAATCGTGAAATTCCGGATCTGGATAAACGACAGCAAATAAGGCTACAAGCTCATGGGTGTCTGGAATGGGTTTTTGAGATCAGTTGTAGAAATTTCGCTTGGACTGTGAATAAGATTGGCAGAGGACTCTGTCTTATTCGGTCATGCGTGACTATTTGGAGCCACTGGAGTTGGGATTTTATCAAAACTTGTAAACCCGATGGTCGCGAGGAGCAGAGTAGCCAAAATGGTTATGAAATAGATACTTCCATTATTGTCTAGGTATCTTTGTAACTTGATGATGACTGTCCGGGTGTCCTAAAGATGTACTAGATATAGATACTATACAGATGAAACTTGCAGCTAACTAGGATATAAGGTACAACCATGGCGTTCCCTTCAACCCCATGTCCTTGTCGATGTAGATGACTTACTCTCCGATGAAAATACTACAAGTAACCAAATTATTATGTCTTACTACAATATAATTTGCACTGATTAGTGGCTAACCGTGCTACTAGCATAGTATGCTTTGACAATATACTTCGCTTAGTAATTCCCCGGCTACCCGACGATCGTCCAACGGTCGCCGATCGCCGCAACTAAAGTCAGTAACAGTCCTTCACAATCAAACTAAACGACACCGCGTCGATGTCAGACACGCTATCGATGCTAGTCTTTGTACAAGAAATATGGCTCAGTCAGCGGTGATTGCGGATATTGTTTAAATATCCACTGGTGTTGCTTATTATGTCTAGTGTATACCTATACACTAGGTATGGGCATACTTCTATTGCTCCGTGGTGAAGTCTTGGCTGCATGAGAGTGGCTGATTCGGGTAACTGGAGACCTCGCTGCTGGGATCTTCTTTTTAGGCGTTTGTGCGAGGATATAGTACTTGGAAGTGTTACTCGGTGCTGCGATGGCTGTTGTTTGAACTCGGTAGTGTAAACTAATCTTAGAGTTGTCTAGTTCTGATACTTTGGAGAGTACTGGAAATAAAACTTCTGAATTATTCCATGAACATATTTTTGATAGATATCAATCTATATATACTAGTACTTCTCTACAATATAATGCAGTATAAATTGTTTTATTTAGATGAAACATCTTGAATTGTTTAGAACTGGGCAGGCACGCAGGGTCACTCCTACCTTCTGAGGTATGCCACGTGCCCCAAACCTGCTTCCTCTGCTTTTCAGCCAATCACAGCGCAGGCTGGCCTCACGGGTCGTCAACCCTCGACGAGGAAGGCGCGCCCACCGCAGTTTCCCTCAAGGAATTTGGATCTTTTTTGGCTTTCTCTTTTGGGTTTTACTTTTTGATATTTTTCTTTCTTTCCTTTCTATATAACCTCGCTACATCCTTCGTTGATGCCGTCGTGTTTCTTACCGTCCCATCTACTAACTACATCACCACTCCATATCCCTGCGAGAATGAGTATTTGGGATGGCGGGGTACAAGAAAGCTTATAACCATTTACCAGAGGAGCAATGTCTTCTCGGCGCCTCGGCAGATGCCCGTGTGTCCAAGAGACCTTTCCTCTCCGCTAAATGGCTGGTCTCTTCGATCCTTGCTCTACTAGCAGGCGGAGGTCTTGTATTGGTATACTTGACTGTTGGGTATGAATGTCCCGGGTCTAAAGCCGTGGTAGCCTATTCACTTTCTGATATTGGGGCGAACATCTCTTCCAGAGTCGAAAAGAAACCTCATTATCCTCGCACACCTCATTGCGATAGCGTCGTTGACGGATATCAATGCTTTTCCAATGTCTCACATCTCTGGGGCCAGTATTCCCCCTATTTCTCCGTTGAAGAGAACAGCACCGCTGCAGCTATTCCGGATCAATGCCGAATCACCTTTGTACAGGTTCTTTCTCGGCATGGAGCACGGTATCCCACAGCCTCGAAGAGCGAAAAGTATGCTGCCTTGATCGAAACCATCCAGGCCAATGCCAGTGCATTCCATGGTAAAGCTGCCTTTCTTGAGTCTTATAATTATACCATGGGTAGTGATGACTTGACTCCTTTTGGAGAGCGTCAAATGGTCAATTCAGGTATCAAGTTCTATGAACGATACGCTGCTCTAGCTCGAGACCATGTACCTTTCGTCCGAGCCTCGGGTCAATCCCGCGTCATTGAGTCGGGCAAGAGGTTCCTACAGGGGTTGGTTCATATGAAGAACAACGATCCTGGAGCCAAATCAGATCAAAGAAGCCCGAAGATCAATGTTATGATCTCCGAGGAGCCAGGATCTAACAACACCCTCAATCACAATACCTGCCCAGTCTTCGAGTCTAGCGAGCTAGGTGACACAGTCGAGGACAATTACAAAGCCCTCATTGCACCAGCTATTGCTGAGCGTCTGGAGAAACAGATTCCTGGTGTGACATTCACTGACAAAGAAGTCATCTACTTAATGGACATGTGCCCCTTCGACACAATCTCCTCCAACCAGGATGGAAGCATTCTGTCTCCATTCTGCAGTCTCTTCACGGACTCCGAATGGAGCAAATACAATTACCTCCAATCACTAAGCAAATACTACGGATACGGCGCTGGAAACCCTCTCGGTCCCACACAAGGCGTAGGCTTCGTCAACGAGCTCATCGCCAGAATGACACACTCCCCGGTCCACGACTCAACATCAACAAACCGCACTCTAGACGCAGCGGGTGCGCCCTCATTCCCCCTCAACAAGCCCATTTACGCAGACTTTACTCATGACAACGGGATGATCCCGATTTTCTTCGCATTGGGTCTGTATAATGGTACCAATCCGCTTTCTCAATCACATGTTCAGTCTGCTGCTAGTTCTGGTGGATACTCTGCAGCTTGGACTGTACCACTCGGTGCGCGCGCATATATCGAAATGATGGATTGTCATCATGAATCTGAGCCCTTGGTCCGCGTTATTATCAATGACCGTGTGGTTCCACCGCACGGGTGTAAAGTTGACTCGATGGGTCGTTGTCGTCGACGGGACTTTATAAATGCGCTTAGTTTTGCGCGTGCTGGTGGTGATTGGTCGAGTTGTTATCAATGATGATTTGATGGTTTGATCTGAAATTTACATTTGTTGGTTTTATACCCTGTATCGAAGCATGAGAGCATCGATTTGTTTGCTTCCCTATATATATTGATTTGAGATACCACCTTCGCGAGATGATTTGCTATCTTGAAGATTGGAGGAAACACAGAAGGCCAGTTAAAATTCTGAGATGAAGTTGAAGTTTCATGAGACGAATGCATCCAGTTTTCTAAGGACTCTATAGTGGTGCGAAAAATCTCTTACACTACCCTATACCAAGGATAGTGTACTTATCCAGTAACATCAGTACTGCTAGCTGATACCGTAAATACGTGAGAAGCTTGAAGCTGAATTCTAGGCTTCAATTGCAGACAACCACCAACCCCAGAAACTCATATACGTAACACTCAAAAGTTGTCTATCCTATTCATGCACAATGTTTAATATTTAATGCAACCAGTCTCAATTCCCATTTCCATTCCGATGTCCATACATATATCCATTTTGATCTCGATTTCCACGCTCACGCTTTCGTTCCCATCTTGATGCTAGAACCCAGGCCTCCCAAAGTTGTTCCTGGTCTCGTCTCACATGGATCCCGTCATCACCCAGCTCGTCCACTGATAATCCTCTGACCTTTTCGAATAGACCGTGGTAAAAGGAATTTTTATTGTAATGGGTTTGCACTAGCATGTTGGAAAATAAACCAGGGGAAGATGGCGGAGACGGGCCTGCTGCGACGGAGACAGTAGAGGAGGATGGGGATGGAAGTGCAATCGGGATGGGATCGTAGATCTCAACACCGGCAGATATGAATGCTGCATCAAAATAGGCTGCATAGTCTATTTCTCCCAGATCAAGCCGATCTAGATGGTCCATTTCGTTATCGAGTACCTGCAGCACAGAAGTCCATTTACCTCCTGGTCGTAAGTATATTGATGTAAGGTGGAGGTCTTGAAGTTGATGACGGTGACGTCGGAGTAAGGAAATCAGATCTTCTGCGTTTAAGCGCCAACTTGCGATACTCAAGGAGCGAAGGCTTTTCCATCGAGCTGCGTGGAATATTGAGTCTAGTGGCAGAGATAAGGGGAATTTCGAAGGGAATCCGATGTGGATTGAAACGAGACTCTTGGCTTCAGTGAAGAATTTGCGGAAGACATCTGACAAGTCCGACATTGTTGATGATATATCTGCGTGGGAGTGAAATGTAATTTCGAGGCTTGTGAGACGCGGACCCATTGCAGCGAACGTAGTGGATGGGGCTTGCAGAAGTTGGAGAGTTGCTTCAGGGCTGATTTGCGGGCCTTTGAACCGGATGGAGGTACATTTCGAGTCTAGCAGGGAAATTCCAAGATTGGTGACGGCGCGAGAACATGCAGATTCCCAGTCAAAACGAGTAACGTTCTCACGATTACCATTGACGTTCGTGAGAGAGTGGTCACGTATGAAATCGAGGAGGCGCTCATCTGCTTCATCTTGCAGACGCAGAAGTTTCACTTCTTGGAGCGCATAGAACGAGGCAATTGCTTTATGAAGTTGTGACAAGTCAATGCCTTTGTTGACCAGATTCAATTGTCCTTGTAGGCGATCACGATGTAGTTGTGCGAGCGCTGGATGTTCCATACCAAGAGTGCGAAGTATCGGCGCCCAGCCTGTTCAAATTGCGTCAGCTTACGCATTTCTTTCTCGAAGATGGAAGTCGGAGAAGCTTTTATTTACCATTGCCCTGATAAAAAGGCCGCACAAGGTAGGTCATCGACTTGACGTAGCAGGCTAGCTGCATCTCAAGCAGCTCATCCAGCCGCCGAAAGCCATCCTCTGAAAACCGCAAATTGAAATGCGCAAACTTGCGAGGTGTGCCGATCCGCATGAATCGCTTGCAGACGAGTCGAAAGCGGTCGAGATCCGAAGCTTCTCCACGGCGAATGGCTTGTTGATCGATACTGTGCCCATAGCCACCGCTGGTTAGGGCAAGGCCCCGAGGTCCAATTTCAGGTCGAGACTCCAGTAAAAAGAAGAGCACCTCGCTGAGTAGCTCATCGGCGAGATCATGAATATGACGTGGCAGGGCCATGATCGGCGCGCGCAGCCGTCAATCCGGCTGCTTAGACGATTTGACAGCAACATGGAAGAAGAAAAAACGATGGCGAGGAAGGGCAGCTCTCCGGGTCTTTTACAGACCAGCGCGCAACGGAGAGCAATTTACCAAAAGGGAGAGGGGTTGGTTGCGGACGGGCGCACGACACAGGGGGTCAGGAGGGGAAGCTGGGCGCTATAAAATGAAGAAGCTCTTGAAGGCCAGTCGACTTGTCGAACCACAGAGTGACTTGTCTCACCATGCAGCTTCTAGCCCTAGTGATAGCGCGCGACCGGGATGATCACCTCGACCCTAGCGTGCAGGCCAAGATTGTGAATAAACCAAAGCATTGCGATTTGGTCGGACTCATTGGCGAGAATATCCTCAGAGCAATCACATGATTGTTCGAGGCTGCGGCCAGCCAGCATGGAAGAGCGCGAACCTGCATCGAGAGAGGTCGAAGCAAAGTGATTGAGTGGTGGTAGAAGAAAGTTGCGATTGGGAGGGAGGGGAAAGATGCAGGCCCCGCTTCATTTTGTCACATCTGCAGAGTGACGAGCCTCGCGTTTGGTGGTGGAGACAGACGGGATTGGATGGAAATGGAGCATGAGGCCCGACTACTGTACTGTACAAGTATGTATCATATCTACATATTCCCCTTTCCCCCTCGCGAGTGGTACTGGAGTCGTCATCCTCACGGCTGACTGGATGACTTTTGTACCTATAGAATCAGCAGAGAGCAAGATGTATGTATATCCACCACCACCCCCCTCCTCCTTCTCTTCCTCCTCTTCCTCTCGTGTAGTGCTGGGCAATCATTTCAACTTCCGGGGGTCTATCTCAGACCTTAGCCAGATTCATCCTTCTGCGTCTGATGTCTGTGCTGCTGATCTTTCCGTCAAAGTTGTTCCCAGTGACGTCCGTGGCCTCGCCGGCCTGAAGTACATCCACCTCGAAAATATCCAGACTTTTCCAGCCCTTTTTGGCCCGCTCTGTATTGACGGCCGCTCCTCCGGATGCTGTCTCCTTGGACACTACAAGCGCCGTGAGGTTTTCTTCAGTGATAGTTGGACCAAAGGGATCCCAGATCTCCGTGAATTTGAATGAGAGATTGGGTTGCACCGTCATCACTACAAAATTCCCGTTAGGACCTGGGGCAGTGGTTCGATCAAGACGTGGTGTAGTACGCCCAGAAAGATTCATAATAGCTCGGAGGAAAGCAGCAGTGTTTTGGAAACGATTTTCCCAGCTCTCGAGATATTCTGCATACTTCTTGTTTACCAGAAGAGCGTCGCCGGTGACTCCGGCGGATAAGAGCCTTTGATCATTCTTATCTGCAGGGGTTGGTGGTTCCAGACTAAGGGCAAGGGCCGTGAGTAGAAGCTTGTGACCAAGATGAAGATGATCGAAAGTTCCTCCCACAATCACCGAATAGTGGGGAACCGCGGCTGTGGCCGTGGGGTCAGGAACTAATAGTGGTTCTGGGACGATCCAACTTTGACTGCTCGAAATTGCTTGCAAAAGAGATTCAGTATGAACTCTGGTATGCTCCTGGGTGCTTTGCACAAAGGAAGTGGCCAATGTTTTGCCAGACTCAATATTGGGATACCAAATATGATCCCACTGTCGGGCCGAGGTAGCCAATGAGTGTAAACCGAAGATTGGACCGAAGCCCAAGTCACCAACATTGGTTTGGTAAGAAATCGACTCAGTTGTAGTTGAAGGATCGAGCAATAGAACACGCGCATCGATCCCACCAGGTGAGTCAAGCTCGACGTCTCGAGCTGCCGCAACAGTACCCACAAGCGTATAGATGCTAGTTAGATATTGTTGTAGTTGAGCAAAGACCTTCCCAATGGGTCTGCAAGATGTCGATTGCAGATCAGGAATGGCCAGGGCAATGTCTAGGGAAGCAATTCTGACAGATCCTTTGATCGGATCTGCGAGTCTTTTCAAGGCATCTGAGATGGCTGGCTCGAATGCACCTTTCACACGATCAACTGAGAAGGCTGGAGGTGGGGGGAGCAGCAGTAGCGCCGAGGTGGAATCGGGATACATGCTGCAGGAATGTACACAATGTCTATGTTACGAAATGAGGGAATATTGCAATAAGAAAGAATAATAGCAGAAATAAGTGAAATGAAGAAGAGAAGAGAAAAGAAGAAAAGGAAATGAAGAAGAGAAAGAAGCAGTAAACGTGGGGAGATCGAAAGAGGAAGTGGATGACTCAGCCGCTCCTCACTTTCGCGCATTTCACAGTTTCACAGTTTCGCGCAGTTTTGCAGCAATCCAAAAAGAACCAGATGGGATGATCCTCGCCTGTACCCTTGTATTTTCTTCTTGAAGGCTCTGTTACTCCTCAATTCGGAGCTTCTCACCCATCTCCTCGTCTTCTATCGGGGGTGTGGAGCTCTAACAGAGCCCCATCAGCTTGCCTTGAAAGGCATCTCCGCAATCATGTCGAACCCAGCCCCCTTTGAATCGAATCGGCGATCTGCCATATTCGGGCGTACTCCTGAAGAGTTACACATCCCATCCACTGGATTGATCAATCCGAATCTATCGCGCCAGCCCCTGTCGCAGGAGTACCCCACTACGCCTGACGCAGGCGCCGTCGCCGCCCAAGTGCCCTCGATTAATGTCCATTCCTCGCAGCCACATCAACAGCAGCATCAGTACGGGGGAAGCGGAGGAAACTCCAACAGCATCCTTCCTGGTTCTCTCACTCCTGGAAATCAGCATCGTCCTCCCGCAATCTCAGCCAACACTGCCCCATCGGTCATTCCTACCCTACCGCACCAATCGTCGTCACAACAAGCCAGCCATCGAGCAAGCATGATCAACTCTCACGGGCATTCACGTTCCAGCCCTGCTGGCTTCGATCAGTCTGTTTATAAGCAGCACGGCGGTATGGATGGGTCAAAATACCCTTCTTCGCCTGGTGGATACGCTCCTCAAACCCCGCAGGGCTCCAAGTATTCGCCGTTGGGACTAGCAGATATTCGACCACCAGGAGAGCCCCTTTTGGGAGATTCTCTCATGAGTCCCAGCTCGCTCTCTTATAACGGGGACAACCAGGTACCTACAAATAGTAACTACGTGGCACCATGGCCTATATATGCGGTCGATTGGTGTAAATGGCCTATGACAGGTAGCTCCAGCTCCTTTGGGGGCAAATTAGCTCTTGGGAGTTATTTAGAAGACAACCATAACTATGTTCGGCTTCCTTGTTGACGTGTCTCCCTTTCTAAATGCTGACCTGTCTTCAAGATCCAAATCATCGACACACATTGGACACAACCAGATCCCGACACACCAGATGCGCAAGCCGGGGAGATTAAGCTTGACTATGTCAAAACCGCCGAGGCCACTCACTCTTACCCTGTCACGCGTATTCTATGGGAGCCTCCATCCTCACAAAAGCAGTCCACCGATCTCCTGGCGACTTCCGGTGACCACCTACGCTTATGGTCCCTGCCCAGTGCTCAACCCTTGCAGAGCTCCAACTCCATCACCAGGCCTACCAGTCAACGAGATGCACCCCCTTCTAAGCTCTCGCCACTGGCACTTCTGTCCAACTCAAAATCCCCTGAACATACAGCCCCTATAACCTCACTAGATTGGAACACAATCTCCCCCAGCTTGATCATCACGTCGAGTATTGATACTACTTGTACTATCTGGGATATTCCGACACTAACAGCCAAGACCCAGCTAATTGCTCACGACAAAGAGGTATATGATGTTCGGTTCTGTGCAAACAGCGTCGATGTCTTTGTCAGCTGCGGTGCCGATGGTAGTGTGCGCATGTTTGATTTGCGAAGTCTTGAGCACAGTACCATCATATACGAGCCTACAGATAAGACCGAAAGACGTGAGTATCCCATTATCGCGCTGTCAAAGTTCTATACGCTGATTTCTTCTAGCTGTGATGAGTCCTGGCAACTCAAGTCCATCTGGCCCTTCGTCATCTGGGCTATCCCCTCCTCCTCTCCTCAGAATTGCAGGTATGTCATATGACTTCTATTCATTGTTTGTTTCGAGATCACATTCTTACCCACATTCTAGCTTCTCCTCATGATGCTCATCTTCTTGCGACATTCTCATCCGACTCTAACGTTGTCCGCGTGCTGGATGTCCGACAGCCAGGCCAAGCTCTTCTCGAACTGAAAGGCCACTCTGCCGCCCTCAATTGCGTTGAATGGTCGCCCAGCCGACGCGGTATACTGGCTTCTGGTGGTGACGATAGTCTCGTCTTAATCTGGGACTTGATCAACCAACAGAATTCCGCACCTCTCGCTCAACCTCCTCAAACCTCTGGAACCCCGGCAACTCCCTCCGAGCGTGGACCTGCTGCTGCTTGGCAATGCGATTATGAAGTCTCTAACATAAGCTGGTCCCCACAGAGCGGGACAAATCCCTCCGGCAATCCGCGAGAATGGCTTGGAGTTTGCGGTGGACGCGGTATCTGGGGTGTCTCGCTGTAAAAATGGGGGAAGTAACAGCTTCAAAAAGACCGGCGAAAATAAAACAAGTCCGGCCTGGAGGCTACCTTTTTATTTTCTTCCTGCCTTGTTGTCATTGAAGGATCTGCAATTCGTCATATCCGACTGCATTAGATGGTTATGTTTTTGTCTTTTTTTTTCCTGGTCTGATCTCCATTAAATTTCTTGTTGCGCCTGCGGATGCATCATACTGTTATACGGATCCCCGCTTACTTGCTACCCTTTCGTCTGATCCTCGCCCTATCCGAATATCCGTTTAGTTGTGTGTTTACATTGGTTGGGTAGTAAGTATCGAAGGTCCGAATCAACTATTTTTGATTTTGGTACGAGTGAATGAATGAATGAACCATACATCGGAAATACTACCGTTCACTGAAATTTACGCCTCTCTTGTCAATTTTTAAGCTTTCGTATCGGCTTCTCAAGAGTTGACAAATTAGCAGATGTCAAAGGAGCAAACTCCTTGTACCTGGTAAAGTGGGAAAGTTTTCAAAGACTACTCATGTAGTAATCGGTAGAACTATCTAAGAAAGATGCACATTCGTCCTGTAGGCGAAGACGAAGAAGCTTTATAATATCTCATCATGATGAAGGCGGAACATGGATGTTAGAATAGAATAGCTGTGAATATTCGATATCCTCTCCAAGAGCTGTTGTCTCTCCCTTCGCGCTATGATAAATCTCCGGTCTTGGCATGGCGGGATCATTCCACTCCACCCCTCCGTGGGGTGGGCATAAAGAAAGGGCCAGAAACTACTCCGTATTGAGATTTGGGAATGTAAAAATGAGCGCCTGTAAGATCTTTCCAGTTTATTTCTACCACTCCACGTTGTCCTCTTACCCCCTTTTAAGCACTGATATAGTGAAGCCGTCACCAAGACATCGGAGTATAGTACTTCTGCTAATGATCAGACATATCAGCTTCCCTGAACTTTTCTATCCCCCCGCAAACTCCATTTTCCGGAATCCTCAATATCTTATCCAAAAACTGGCCTAGTAGAAACGAGAGGCGGTAGGTCAAAGCGGTCAGCAGGTCGTTTCAAACTTATGTTACACCACTGTACAGTAAGTGTATGAAGACTTAAACTCTCACGCCCCTATTTAAATTATCATGAACAGCTATATAACATACTCCTGCTACAATATCAGTGAGTATACTACTATCTAATATTTAGTTTGTATTAGAAGTGTTAACTATATGTGCATTGTACTAGTTAACTACCAGTTGAAAGTCCGAAGTATACTATTCAGCCTCAACGTTGGATTGAAGTAGTCAAAATGAATCACCTCGAACACAATACTAGAAGAGACTCGGATTCTCAGAGACTAATAGATATCCTTAACATCCAGAAACTTCCAACTTCAATTTCTATACTAATTTATCATATATCAATTGATAGAATAACTTGGATGATATTGTCTACTGCAGTGACTGACCGCTGAGTCATCATCACGTGATCTATAGCTATGTGTCGCAGATCGAGTGAATCACCGACAGTTGGAGATATGCAGAACTATGGACGATGAATGAAAATGCGAGATAATCACCAATGCCCGTTGATCTCCCATCTATTAATTATTTGATCAAACTTCCTTGTAGTGTCATTGTATTCAGCATTTGCTGTTATCTCCAGAGCTTCCCCAATGCGGGAAGATCCTCCCGAAAGCTCCTTGCGAATCCGAGAACTTCTCCTTTGTCCACGTATCGAATTATCCTCCTCCTCCCCCTTCCACCACCGCGCCGCCTTCTGCGTCTGCATGTCGCGATTGTCGGTCGCGAGTACTTTACGATAACCTTTGACTCGCGCTGGTGGCTGTGGTGGTCCCCCGCGAGTGAGAAAAAAAAAAGCTGGCGCGATGGATTTGCGCACGATTATGAACACCGATGGTGGTGCCTCAAACCGTCCACCTACTACTCAACCGTCAAGCCCGCCAACTGAATCTTCTTCTGCTCATCAGCAGCGCGCTTCGAATGCCTTTACAGAGTACCCCAGCCGTCCTCCGCAACCTCCACAACATCATCCATCGCACGCCTCTCCAGATCGAGCCGCATCCTACAGTGGTCCTGTCCATTCAAGTTCTCCCTACCAGCAGTTTAATACTGGGCCTCCACCATTAAATACTGCGATCCCACCCCAGCGAAGTCAGAGTCCTTCGCTTGTCTCGACTCCATATGGACCAGGCGCGCGTGATCCGTATGGCGCGTCGGCGTACAATTCTCACCCTCAACACGCCGCGGGTCCCTTGGCCTCGCCATACACTCCACAACAGCCGATGAGCGCTGGTCCACAGGCTCCTGAACAACAATCCTATTTTGCTCAACAACGTTCCCAATCTCTTCATTCAGTCATGGTGAATCCGCGTGCCCCGGCCGAGACTTTTCCTAACAAAGAAAGCCCCTCCTCCGCTTCCCAACCTCCTCCACCGCATCAATTTTCCCCTTCTGCCCATCGATCAGTCCCAGGCACTCCTCTTGGGCCTCCACCAAATCTAGCTTCACATCAATCACCTTCGGCGCGCCCACCATCTTCCGGTCACGACTCCTCTCAAAATCCTCTCTCTAGCCCACGACCGGTTCAGGATACTCACATCCGAGACCTCTCCCAAACGCATTCCCCATCAGCGCAGCATCAATTTTCACCCGGTCCTCGACCATCCGAGTCCCTCCCTCCATCTCATTCAACCGTGAAGCAAGAACCCTTCGAGCATACTCCCCCTCAAGCTGCCTCGAATAGCGCTGCAGCGGCGTCGGACGCCGCGGGCGGGATTCTGCCACGCTCTTCAGAAGATAGGAAGTGGAACGAGAGTCCTACAACACCATTCGGATCTGCACCAGGCTCAGATGCACGCGTGTCGCCAATCGCGACAGCCCATTCACAGCTCAATTCTTCCCCATCGGGACAAAAGGGGGGTTCACATCCTTTGAAGATGGAGGTCGACCATACTCCTACTGCTCGCGTGAGCAGCCAGCCACCTAAAGCGAAGAGACGTCGATACAATGAGCCTCCTATTTTTGCACAAAGATCTGCTCGCACAAAGGGCAAATGCCCAGTGATCCCGAATCCTCAGCCTGTAGTCTCGAAACACGCCAGAGCATCGCTCCAGGAATCGTGGGCGGCTCGTCGAAGGTCTTCCACAGCTGGTCTTCCCCCACCCTGTGCTAGCTCTTCCCGTCAGGCTAGGACACCAGGAGCAGCCCCGTCGATCTCAAATGGTCCTCCGCCTCCCCCAGCACAGCCTGTTGCCCAAAGTCCCGCCCAGGAAGGTGCTCTTGGTATTTGGGAGCCTTCGATCACAGGTTTTATCCCCCACGAAGAGATTACACACGAACTTTGTGATTTCCTGTTCCGAAATGTAGTCGCGAGAAATGATGTTGGGGCGGGACCAGCTGGTGCAGCAGCTGTAGGAGCTGGTGCGATTATTGAAGTGGAAGCGAAATTGGGCCGCATCATCGACCAAGATCGTCGAGATAGGCTTCATTTGCCAATAAAAACGGAAGCTATCATTAACAGAGAGTCTGCTGCATTCCGGACTTCATTCGAGAGTAACATGACTGTGGTAAGTGTTGGAATCCCTATTTCGGACCATTTGGATGTATTCGCGCTGACCATTATCCTCCAGGAACAACATCGTGCCTACAACAATTTTCTCAATGAAACTGTCAAGGCCTCAATGACTCCACCTCGAGTCCAGCTCTCGTATGCGCATAAGAAGGAGCGTGATACATTCTATGAGGTCTCGCCTGAAGAACTGCCTCCAGTCATTCGCTCCAACTTGAACCCTCGACATAAACCCAAAGTCCGTGTGACAACCGATCAAAATACCGGCGAAGTTCTTGCAAAGATTATCAAGTGCCGCGTTGCCGATATGGACGTGTATAGTCCTCGCACGCCCTTCGACTGGCGAGTCAGTGTAAATTTGGAAATGGAGTACGGAGGCGATATTCGGAATTTGCCGGTGGTCGATGCTAGCAAAGGTGGCCGTGGCGAGCGCAACAAAGATCGCATGAGTTATCGTCATCTCGCCTACCAAGTTGACTTGACTCAAGTGGCCAGAGCCGATGTATGTTCTTCCCCTCCCCCTATTCCCTTTCATCTTGGTTTCCTACTACCCTCCTTCACGCTTGTGTCACAATGTTGAATCGACCTTCTGACCTACAACTAGTCCGCAATGAAAAATGAATTCGACCACGAGCTCGAAATCGAAATTTCTGGCGCTGAACTCAAGCGACAGGGCCAGCTTGCTGCGGCTGGAGACCCGAAGAACCAGTACGAAGAATTGGTGAAGGGGTTCGTGGATAATATTCGCGTGCTGGCACGGGTCAAGTCTTGATACGAATTTTTCTCTTTCTCTCTGATTTATTTCTGTAACATGTATTCTGACATCTTATTTGAAGCATCGCTTCCTCTACATTATTTCAGTCCTGGTTTTTTCTTCCTTTCTTCTTTCTTTTCTTTCTCGTCCTGCAGATATGTTTGCTGGCATTAGTTCTTTGTGGGTTAAAACATTTGCGATAATAGACAGGATCGGCAAGAGTTTTCTTTTTATTATCGTGCAAAAGACCTTTCGCTTTGGATAAGGCGTAGTCTTGTTTGGCGCTGGATGGGGAAATTTTCTGGAATATCGACATGATAGATTGCCAACTCAATGGCTATTTATCTAATTTAACCACTATCTTGTTCCAGCTTCATGTTCTCCTTCTCCTGGTAACGCTGTACATGAGTAAAAGTAGACAAGATGCTAATTCCTGGCTAGGATACTATTGACTAGCTATACAAGTGTATTAACTTCTAGTCAAGATTTTGGAATAGCTCTACCGTCGATTGACGAGCGCATCAACCCCGGCAATCCATTTCTTCCAGATCGTCCCATCTCCGAGGCTCAGAATCTTTCTCATCCTATCATAGCCACGTATATCTTCGTCTTCATCCTCACTTTTCAACTTGAACTTACTCTCAGGTCCCCAGACCATCCATTTTTGTTCATCATGAGACTGCCATGGTACAAGCCCATTGGCAAATCGTATCCAAGCTGATCTAAACTCCCTTCCCATCTCACGTTCAGCGTCATTCATCTCGGCATCCAAATTACCAAAAAGGTACAGCAGTTCATGGGCATGATATGCCGTCCCCTCAAACACATTCTTAATGCGAGATCTCTGATCAAAGTGATAGAAATAACTTCTCTCCTTGAGATGCGAGGTCTTCGCACAATTCTGTGATAGGAGGTAATTCGGTACTTTGAAAATAGCATCACCACACATATACTCCACACGAGAAAAGAACTCAGAGGACGAAAGACCAGGAGTGATTTCATACATTTGCAAAATCAAATCCGCATATTCCTCATCCTCAATTCGAGACCGAAGAACCTCACGCACATGCTGAAAATCCACGTCTCCATCAACAAGATTGAGATGGAAAATGATTCCCTCATGATATGTATCTCCAACCATAATACCCTCAACCCAATCCGGCGGCACATGAACATCCTCATGATCAACACCCTCATCATAAAACCAACCATCTATACAAGGGTTCCCCGTTCCGGAGGGAACACCCTGAATAAACGGGGTGGCATCCGCAAGAACTTGCTGTGGAATATCACGAAGTTTGTCCAAAACACCAGGATCAGACGGGTCAATCCTGAAATGTGCACAAACAGCATCGAATAAAGAATCATTTTTTTCGATCGTCCATGGAGGAATCGACACAGATAATCCAGACATACAAATCGCCCGATGGAAAATCGGTGGATTTGCCGCGAGAAGCTGGTTACTTATCGAGATTGCTCCCGCTGATTCACCCACCGCGGTGATATTTTCAGAATCACCACCTAAGAAGGGAATATATTTATTTACCCATTCAAAGGCAGTTTGTTGATCTGTGAGTCCGAAATTGCCACTTCCTTTGAGCCCGTCTTGGGCGAGTTCGGAAGCAATTGCTGATCCGGCGAGGAATCCGCCCAGTCCCACGCGGTAATTGAAGGTAACACATATTATCGGTAGACCGATTGATAGACTATGAGAGACGAGATTGACTGAGTCGAAGATTGGGAGGTTGGCGCCGCCATAAAGGAGAGAGCCACCGTGTATATAGACGAAGACTGGTAGAGGTTTGGCGTTAGGGTTGAAAGGACGGGGGATAACGATATTCATTACTAGGGCGGAGAGTTCGTCGACTGTTGGAGAACTGAAATGTGGTGATGGGGGTACTGGGACAAGATCATCGGAGTCATCATTGGGAGTGGTTGGGTTTGGACAGTTGCTTCTGTCAAATTAATTAGATTTGAGTCTGATGAGATGTTTGGGCTAGGAGACAAGATTGATACGTACCCCAATCTAGTACCATCATGATGATCGTTCTCCCAGTATGTCTTCAGAATAGATCGAGTCCATCTTTTCGCGAGGCTTGCATAAGGTATCCCACAAAATTGTTGTACGCCATTGGCATATTGTAGACCTTCCAATGTACCCAAGCCGGGGATAGTAGTCTTGCACTTTGAGACGGGAGTTTGGAAAGACATGGATGAAGAATGAAGCACTATCAAAAATGTGATACACTTGTCAGCAACTCGCCCAGCTTCATCAACTAGGTATTATATACTCAATCCTGGGGCAGACTCATCTGAGTATATCTTTAGATAGTTGCAAGGTTGCAACTATGGAAGTATATCCTCGTTATCATCCAAATCGGGCAACCCGACGCGCTATCAACGAGAGATCCACCAACTCCACCTCCCCCGCATTTTACTGCGCGGCATTAAATGCAGCCTCAGTTGCCTCTAGGCTTGTTTATTACGACCATGACTGAACATTGCATACCTAGAAATTTGAACAAATAACAAGCAGACTGACTCCAAATTCGGAATGTCGACCCGCTCATACCAAGGGTGCTGGACTTGCAAGCGCCGTCGACGGCGTTGCGATAACGCTCGACCAACCTGTCAGAGCTGTGAGCGTCGTGGAGTCAAATGTGAGGGCTATGAGGTAAGATTGCGATGGGGCAGTGGAATTGCCTCGCGCGGCAGATATACGGGTGCAGATAAGCCGCTGGAGGAGAGTGTGCCGCCGAGGCTGAAAGGTCGAGCGAGAGATTTGAAACGTGATGGGAAGGGTGCAAAGTTTGAGGGTCAGGTTCAGGGTTCGTCCATCCTTTCTGTCAGATATACCGCCCTGTGGCTGATAACAGGAATACTAGTGGAGTTTGATTTGATGGTCCCAGGGCCTGGGGAGCGACTTTCTACTAAGTGTGAAAAGGAGAAAGAAGAGGAAGCCATCTTCAATGAATGTGAGTTTGAGATCTTCCGATGAAAGTCAAAGTGAGATATGATCAGCTAAAAAACAGACAAGTTATCCAAGACGGGATCAATGTACTTCATTCAACGACTGCACGAGATAGCATGCTACAGCCTCGATTACCTCAGCTTTGTGAGGAATCTAATGCATTATACACAATCTGCCTAGCTTTCCAATTATCACTCTCAAGCACCCGAAGCCCACTTTTTCTCGAATATTTCGATACCTCGCTCCGGAAATTCAGGTCCGAACTAGCTTGTAGCACAACTCTCTCGGATGGAACGTTGACGGCTGGGCTGCTTTTGTGTAGCATTGGTGTGCGTGACCAAAAACATACCAATTTCCGATTCCAGAAGTTCGAAAGCTTGTTTTTGCTAATAACATTGATTACAGCTAATGCATGGGATGCCATGGACAATTCATTTGGAGGGCATGCACAATATCTTGCAAAGTCACGGTCTTTCCGATACACCACCCGATGCAACCACTTCCCTCTTCCGCCACCATTTGCTCGAGGTCATGGGAGTAATGGATCTGCCGTGTTTCTCTGTTGGTCGGCAGATAAATTCTTCCACGATGAGCCGACAAGGTTCTTCCATCGGCATCTGGCGTCGGTACTGCCAGCCTTCTATACCTAGGCATGGCGTGGAGCCGGTAAGTGGACTGCCGAGATCACTACTTGATCTTTTCGCAGGAATTGGGATAGATACTACCGAGCAAAGCTTTTGGTCCTGGTCAGGTGAGGCGGGTAGCTTTATGCAATGTTATCTATGGGAGGGACATCGATTAGCTGGGATCTTGTCACTTCGTCGACATATGTGGATGTTGCGGAAAAATGTCGTTGCCTGTAAACCATTAGCTCGAAATCCTCAAGCTGTCTGTTCTGTCGATGCAACGGCTTTAGTGGCGCGTATTTTGGCTAATCTTGATGCTTTGAGATTAGCATGCACCGAGCGACCTGAAGAAGACAGGTTCATCAAGAATGCCATTCTCTACCCTCTATTCGTGGCTGGACTGGAGGTAGAGGTCATGTGTGAAAATAGGCAGTGGCAGAAGACTATCCGAAATTGTTTTTTAGGCTCTCGACAGGATGAGATTCTTCTGGATCTACTGGAGGAAATGTGGACGCGAGCAGATCCCGATTTAAATGTGGATGATGTTGCTAGAGAAAGGGAGATGGAGATGGGACTATTATGAAGCTTGTGATGAGGAATTGATCTTAATTCTGGGTTCCAAATTATTTACATGTCCCCGTATCTCATTGAACGAAGTCGCCAGTCCGTATCATCGCCCAATACTTTACCGTGGCATCTTCATCATTGCAGTCATCATCTGACAACACTATCTCTTCAATGACGGAGAATCCGAGTTTCTTGTAAAATCCGAGATTCTCCTCCTGTGTACACTCCAGATAAACAGCCTGCCCCTTGGCATGTTCTAGTATGCATTGCATGACCTTTCGCCCGATCCCGCGTGATTGCAAACTGGGATGAACAGCGATGACTTCCAAATACCACAATCTTTGCTCATACTTTTGCTGTAGGGAATGAAGAAGCTTCTCATGCGCTAACATAAGCGTTGAAACCCTCTACATTGTAGCAAATTAGAAGCGACCTATGACGAATTTGTGGGAGTAGATTTCATACCTTCGCTTTGCCTTCGTCATCCACAGGTTTGAGGAGATCCAACAGCCAGACTTTGCATTTCATGAATATCCGAGAAAGAGACCAATCCATATCCTTTTTGGGAGGAAAAAGGAACACAACAGCGCCAGCATCTTCTTCTGGGACATTCAACTGATGCTCACGAGATGTCACTTGAGCTACCTTGCTGTGTGTATAATCTGAAGCTGGAAGTATTTTCCCTCCATCCCCCTTATAAGGATTTTCTTTCGCCATTTGAGCAATGCTTGAAGATTGTAGTACTATTCCATGAGCCATAATGGTCTGAACACGACGATATTGCCATTTGAGAGCTTTAGAGCTTTGTCGAGACCATGATAGCGCGTTTGGTCGAAGCCATTGAATCAACGGATCAGAAGAGAATGCTGCGTTTATCGTTCTAGCTATAGACGGGATAAAAGCTTCTGCTCGGTATCATAGGTAGTTTCAGTATGTATGTAAATATTTCAAAAGAAAAATTAATGATAAAAAGTTCTACTAACCATTTTGCACCTGAGAGAGCATAATTCTATTGTTCGGCGTCGACATATCCTCGAAGTTTATCAATAAAGAATGTCGGTTGTCATCGTTTGGTTAGGGTAGAGAATATCTTGGGCTAGATGGGTTATTTAGAGTGATGCAGAGATGCACTCATTGACCGTCAAATGAACTTTGTATTTGTTATCGCAAGGCTTTAGACTGTGCGTCCAACTGCCCAACATAGAAACCTTGAAATGTTGACAAAAGACCCTTCGCGTAGGCACTGAGCAAGAGCCTAAACTGTACTAGTATAACTCATGAGACATAATATAGTAATATTCACAGCAAACCTCGGTCTCGACGACTAAACGGTATTCAATGTATATGACTATCGTATCGTTCCTTGCCAATTTAGGAAGGCCGACCCAACAGTCATCAAAGGTGGATTTAATCACCGCCACAGAAGAACTAGTCGTCTCTTTCTCCGCACTGACACCCGATATCAACTGCCATCCCCATGTTCTTAGTTCTTAGCTTGTCTTAGCGAGCGAAAGTCTACTTGGTATCGATTAGAGGTCGCTGCGGTAGCTCGGAAGTATCGCAATGCCTTATCATGTGGACGCGATGCCAGGAAAATCCAGTACAGCCAGTGAATGGGATTAAATAAATCCACATTCCACCATGTGAGATCTTGATTCAAGAATGCTGACCAGAGACGCATAGCTTCAGGACTAACGTCTTCAACTTCCAAATGTCTGAACATCCTCTGAATACCAGTACTTCGGTCTCCGAGACTGATGCCTCCCTACCACCAGGAACCTTTCTCCTACTCCGGGGTAAGAACCATTCCACAGATCTCAGATCGGGGATTATTACTTTGACTAACTTCATGAACAGAAGATTCCTCTGAGTCAAATGGACAGCGGGCTATTATGCTGGACCCCGTGCCGACTTGTGATCCCAATGAGCCCTTGGTGAGTATTCAGCCTGTGAAAAAGTATCTGCTTTGGATCTGACGAAAAAGAATTGGAGTACGTTTCGTAAGGCAGTGAATTGGACTGTGGTTCTAGGAATGACAATCATTGTGTTCACGGCGTGAGTAAAAACCCAATCATTCGCATTAACTTCCCTTTTACTTACCGTCTGCATGGACATGAAGTCTTTCAATCCAGCCTCTATTCTGGCAGCAAATGATCATCGACCTTGAAGTTTCTTACCAGAAATTAAACCAGTCAATGTCTGTCAACAATGTCGGTCTTGCTATGGGCTGTGTACTGTTCATTCCATTGGCCAAAAAATTTGGCCGACGGCCCGTATACATCGCTTCCACATCACTTCTTGTTGCTACTGCATTTTGGACTGCTAGGTTGAATAGCTTGACAGAACTTTATATCTGCAACCTACTACAGGGTCTTGGGGGAGCAGTGAACGAAGCTATCGCGGAGATCACAGCAAGTTATCTTTCAGATCCTAATATTTGAACATTGACTTATGGTGTTTAGATTGCGGATTTGTTTTTCGTACACCACCGGGGGAGTATGAATGGACTTTATATGACGATGGTCATGATCGGAGTAAGTCAATACTTTTTGCCAAGCCATATGTATTCACACTGCAAGGATTTTAATACAAATCCTGACTTCAGAGCTTTCTCACGCCAATGGCCGCGGGGACCCAAGCCACCAATCAAGGATGGCGTTGGTCTTATTATACGATGGGTATCTTTAATTCGATATTTCTGTTGCTATTCCTTTTCGTTTACGAAGAGACAAAATACATTCCTGTTCTTGCGGGTAGCTCCCGTCCAGGCTCAGCTCGAGATGACAATGTCCCGGTCAAAATACCAGATGACTCAATCACAAAAGGCACATATCCATCTGTCAGCAAAGGCCCTATGCCTGATGATCCCAGCACCCAGAACCATCATATAGACCCAAGCATTCCTCGCAGCAAATGGTCAAAACGATTGGCTCTTGTCACTCCAACACCAGAGCGAATCTGGCCTTATTACTATCGTCCGTTCCAAGTTCTTTTCACTTTTCCTGCCGTGATGTATGCAGGTCTTCAATATGCTGCTGGTGTTGTCTGGCTCACTATTCTTTCAAATGTGCTATCATTGGTGTTTCCACTTCCACCGTATGGCTTCACCCCTCAGCAGATCGGATTCATGAGCTTGGGACCGTTCATTGGAAACCTGATAGGAGCGGTATACGGTGGGTTTCTAGGTGATTGGTCAATTCTTTATTTCTCGCGGAGAAATAAAGGATTCTACGAGCCGGAAATGCGCTTGTACATTCTTCATATTCCAGCTCTTGCTATGGCTGGAGGTCTCATTATGTTTGGCGCCACTGTTGAAAGGGCAAGTCGTACTGCACTGAATCAGTTCCTTGAACTCTACTAATCATCATATCTAATAGGGGATGCACTGGATATACCCTAGTGTCGGAGGTGCGCTCTTCGGCTTTGGTCTCGGAAGCATCGGAGATGCATCATTGACTCTGGTAATAGACAGCTACCACAATGTACTAGCCTTGCCTTGGACACTATAATTTTGAAAGTCTGAAGCTGACACGGGATCTAGATCACTGGCGATGCCTTCACAGGAATCGCCTTTCTTCGAAATGCTATCAGTATCGGTATTCCATTTGCGATAACACCTTGGATGGAAAGAAATGGGCTGCAGAATATGTTCATCGCTTGTGGGTTTATCAGCTTGGGAATATCAAGCTTGGCAATACCTATGGTATTCTGGGGAAAGGCAGCTCGCCGTGGACTAGCAACGAGATACTATCGTCTGGTCCAGCAACAGGGCGGACTTGGTGTCCATTGAAAAGCAACAGAAGAAAGCTGCTTATTCCTCAAACTGCCCATACTTTAATGTTCTCATAATTCTTCGTACAAAGGATCGTATCTTAGTACAATGGTATCTGATTTGATTGTTTAGTTACAAAGATGGAAGTGCCATTATTACATGGCGAGCGATATCTGAAGAACCTTGAAATGGACTTTTGCATTGTTTCAATATTCGATACTACCATTTCAAAAGAAACATATCTCCTTTGCCTCGAAATTGTTCATCCAATTGAAGTTTGAAGTCAAGCATGTGGAGTATACCACTAGCCACAGTACCTGGGATCTTGGGATTGCAGATCGATAGCAAGGAGAAAATTATAGACTGCAAAAAGGAACGATGCAGCGCGGCTCCGTCCATCTCGCCCTTTGTTGTCATCTCACAGGGCAGCTTTATGTGGCGATGGAACAGTGCGGTCGAGGACTGATTTTGATATGCGTTCCTCAGTGACTAACATCTGCTCAGGCAGCCAGGAAATATCCTCATCAGCACTTGGAGAGAGATTGTTATCCTTTTTGAGCAACATTGTTGCCAATGCTCTTCCACAAAGCCATGCCTGTACCATTCCTTCGCCACTAAATGCCGCCGAGACCCATTCAGATCCTGTGTTTGTATTACCAGCCCCAGGTCTTTTCGTCGCTGAGCTAGGCAGCTCGCCCACCCAGGGGAAACCATCCGCACTGAACGCCATATTACCAGTCCACATTGCTTGAACTGGGTTGCCTTTGACCTCACCCCAGTTTTGGCGTCCGAAAATAGCTGGAAGAGCACCTGATAGATGAATGTCACAATAAAGGCTCATTTCATCGTCAGTCGCAACTCCCAAATCAGCGAGACCGCCGCCCTCGCTCCGGGCGAAACCTCCACCGAACATCATTTGTCCACTTGGTAGTTGCGTCAGATAGTCGAAGCCACGGTCATAGCTAAACATCCATGAATGCTTAGTGGCTTGACAAGGGAACTGATTTCCAGGTGTCTGAGCGGACATTTGTCCGCGAAGAGGGAAAATACGTCCTCGAAGGCCAGGCACTAGATGTGTGACATGGGCATTCGTGCAGTGAATGACATGTCGTGCCGAAATACTCCCTCTGTCTGTCTCGACTTGGTACTTGTATACCAATGATGAGTTTTCACGAATAGAGGTGACAGCAGTATGGTCTTCGACAAAGAATTGACCGGGGTATGTAGAAAGCAAATGGGCCAGAAGACTTGTCACGAACTTGTACGGCCAAAGTGCACCAGCAGGTCCAGCGATAACCCCATCGGCTCTGGATAGTTTGAAGTCTTCTGGTATAGACTTCTTATCGTACGCGATCCATTCTGCTGATTCTTCAGGCATGGCCGCCTGAAACCGACGGAGTCGTTCCAATGCATCCTTCCATGCCTCCGCTCCAAAGTGAGCACTCAAAAATTGTACTTTGCGTGCTTGGACTTCTTCGCTAATACCGAGCTCTTCGCAGACCTGTAGCATTTCCTTGAGATGCGCAAGACGGAATCGGAGGGTCTTCTTCGCGACTTCTTCCCCAAACACATCATAGAGCTCGGCAAAATCATCTGCAGTCTCGAGAATATGTCCACCATTGCGACCGGTCGCTCCGCTACAAATATCTCGAGCTTCGACCATGACAATTGAAGGGGTTTGCGGCTTCTTAGCATTTGACTTGACTCCATTCTGGAGTAAAGTGCGTGCGATCGATGCGCCAGTAATGCCGGACCCGATGATCACGACATCTGCTTCGGTAGGCAGAGGTTTTGATGACCGAGTCGTGAATTTTGAATGCGGGTCTTTGAGCCAAAACGATGAAGTGGTCTTACTTTGAGGAATACCGGGGTCGGCGAATATGCGATTTAAAGCTTGTTGTCGCTCTATGGTGGGGATCGCTGGATCAGCCAGGAGCATCTGAGCGAAAAGCATGATGTTGTGGTTGGGAGATATCAAATGGAATGAATAGCAGATTCAATCTACTGTTGGGATTGTAGCAAGTTGATAGTTGGAAAGGGGAAATAGAGTGAATGGAAATATAAAATGGAAAGTTCAAATAAAATCTATGAAAATACGGTTACTTCTATAGGTATAGAAGTGACCGTCCAATATTTTCCCAGCAAATCAAACGTCGCCTGTTGGACTTCCCTAATCCTTCCAAAGTTCAAAGTTACTAATGTCATATAATTCTTTAATTCATTCTTCAACTTTTGCAACGTCGTTAGCCTCATTTTCTAAGGTTGATAAGACCGTGGGGTCGACCTTCTGGTTCGAGTTTAGGGCTGGATGTGTAACGCGGGGAAAGATATGACAATCCATGGATGATGAAGATGAATCCAAATCTAGAAGGGCAATTATTTAAATCAGCTCGGATGATACTATCTTCCCGAAAATTATAGCTAGTACGCCTTTCTTCGATATCTTGAAAATGTCTCCGTCTCCTTCGCCTGGAAATGCCCTTTTCCCGGATGGCCCGCAAATGCGCCTCCCTTCACTGGCCTTTCTATATCGCCTAGAGTGCGACATCGCCAGTGAGGAGATCAATATTGGTGCTCCTCATGATTCTGGTATTATTCGAAGCATTGCCAATATAGTACGAGGCAGCATAAAGGGACCTGGAATTGAAGGCGATATCTTGCCTTTGGGTGGTGCAGACTGGGCTACTGTTATCAAGGGAACACATGTATGAAAGCCATCCTTCACAATATGAGACTACATGGACTAATTTCTTTTTTAGTCTATGAAGCTGGATGCACGTTACACAGTCCGAACTCAAGATAATCATTACCTCTACATTCGCGCCCATGGACTCTATCGTCCTGGTCCAGGGACAGACTATGCGAAACAAGTTGCCACTGACCCGACAATGGCACCGCCAGGAACGGTCTCACAAGACGACGTAGAGTTCTTCTCTCATCTCCGCCTCGAAGCTGGACCGGGACCATATAACTGGCTCAATGGGCTGATCTGCTTGGGAGTGATGACTTGCGTTGGTGAAAAGATCTGGATCGATGCTTATCATCTTACCAATTTCCCGGGTATGAAGCCGGAAGATGTGATAGCAAAAATATAGTGAATATCATTATCATTGAGTCTTCTGCTACCTCCGAGGTATCGGTAACAATAATCGGCAAAGAATGTCCAAGATACCGTAGTGTAACGACAGGTCATCGCCCCTCATGCACTTATCCCTTTCAAGTAGGTCGACGCACCAATACAAGGTCTGCATTTCTTACACGTAACACTCTTAGCGGGGCAGGCCTCCTTTCTTTTTATCATTACAAAAGAGCTTCATATAAGAAGTAAAGGAACAAAGGTGCAGATTTAAAATTTTCTCAGGTCGCATACTCTTTTCGTCATGGAATCTAATGTCGTTGCATCTGGTTCAAGCTGGGAGGAGCTTGTTGCTCGCAAACAAAAGGATTGCCGGGAGAAGATCCCCGCTGAATGGTTACTCAATGAAGATCTGAAGGACGTGCCCTTGCGCTTAATTGAATACGACCTTCCACGTCGAAGTGGGCTGTTGTCCGAACTGGAATTAGATCTCACGGAGAACTATACGGCGGCCCAACTCCTAGCGAAGTTGGCATCAGGTGAAACTAGCTCGTTGGTGGTTACTACTGCCTTCTGCAAAAGAGCAGCAATCGCGCAACAAGTGGTATGCTATACTCCATGATAAACTTCGATCTGTTTCGATACTAATTCTACCTGAAGACATCTTGCCTTACAGAGACTTGCTTCCCGCAAGCTCTCGAGAGGGCTCAAAGCCTCGATGAATATCTGAAACGCGAGGGTAAACCCATGGGTCCACTCCATGGGCTGCCCGTTAGCATTAAAGATAGCTTTGATATTAAAGGCTTGCAATCTACTATTGGATATGTTGAGCTTCTCAAGCACGAGCCAGCGAAGAGAAATGCATACTTGGTTGAATTGCTCCTGTCGCTAGGTGCAGTCTTATACGTGAAGACTAATATACCCCAGACATTAATGGTAAGCCGGCTTGAGCTTTCCTGTCAAATTCGTGCATCCAAAAAGAATTCTCATAATACTGATAATCTCAGACTGGAGACTCCGACAATAATGTCTTTGGCCGTACTCTCAATCCCCACAATACATCTTTGACTGCAGGTGGATCAAGCGGCGGCGAGGGAGCCCTGGTCGCATTTCGTGGATCCATCTTAGGTGTTGGAACTGATATTGCAGGATCAATCCGCATACCAGCACTATGCTGCGGTGTTTATGGATTCAAACCAACCACTGCCCGCGTTCCATTCGGTGACCCCCCTCCACCTGGCGTGATGGATGGACTTCCAATGCTTGTCCCGTCAGCTGGACCCCTAGGACAGAGTGTCTCAGACTTACAGCTATTCATGCAACATGTCATAGGCGATGGCCACGCATGGAGGTATGATCCTTCGGCATCAGCTGTCCCTTGGAATGTCCCCCAAGATATCAATCCCAAGAGCAATGGCAGTCTCACAATTGGCGTCCTTTCCGAAGACAAGCATTATCCCCTCCATCCCCCTATCAAACGGGCCTTGCAGGATGCGGTTAAAAAATTAACCCGAGCTGGTCACAAGGTTGTCTCGATCAACAATGACACTAACGAAGACCTCTCCGTGTCCTATGCTGCTCGTCTTGGGTTTCAATATTTTACTTACGGCCCTCATGTTGACATGCTTGCAGCTAGTGGCGAGCCACCTGTCAAATCGGTCGCAAATGGTCCATCTCCCATGTTCACCGGGTCATTGCCAGTGGATCAGGAGCTAGATGCCTTTGATAAAATTCAGAAACTCCATGAGGCCAAGATTAGCTTCCGTGATGCCTGGCATCGAACTTGGGTTCAACAAAAGTTAGACGCTGTCATTGCTCCTGGGGCTCAGAATACGGCCGTCGCACACGATACGTATGCGTGGCCACCTTATACTTTGATATGGAATCTTCTTGATGTATGAACTGCTCTCATAATTCTGCTCCGTCTGGCTAACTTTAATCTCAGTACCCTGCGTGTGTGATTCCGTTTGGCAAGGCTTCTCGGGAACTGGATCCAACAAAGATGAGCACTGGAGAAAATATGCAACCTGATTGTACGAGCCCACCTATGACTGATTTGTCTCTTCTCTGTCACTAACTACCGCGCAGATATTCCCGAAGAAGTCGACGGTGCTCCGTGCGCTATTCAAATCATTACACCCCACTTCCAGGATGAGAAATGTCTGCAAATTGCAGATGTCATTGACCGTACCATTCAAGGATAAGTAATATTAACTAGTAGTAATTCCCAGCTAGGCTTAGATGAACCCCAATACTACCACTCGTATTCAAGAATGGATCTCTTTTATTGCGAATCTTTAGGTATCAGATAGTAAGCTATTACATGCATCAGATAGAGACTTAGACTCCCTCGGGGGACATTCAACTTGAGTAATCGGATAAATTATGAGTACTAATAGTAGTCGCGGGTGTACAATCTATGCTTGTTTCCAGCTCTTCATCCATACTTCAATATACCTCTGTATCAAACCCTCGGCAACAGGATCCTTAACCTCACCCAGTGAGGGACAGTCACGTACCGTGCAGACTGTCTCGAAAGATAATCCTATAAGCGCTTCTTCCTGTCCGCTCTCTGTACTCGGAGGTGCATGATTCTCATACTTTCCTCGCCAGAAGTCCATGAGTTTGATGCTGGGATTGGTCTCCGGGTTGGGATCGCTATTGGCCAATCTCTTCAGCCACTCCTGAGGCGAAACAATCTCAAAGTCCGGCAATGCAGATCCTTTCTTCAAGGCAGGAATCAGATCATTCTTCCAGCTGAATGAGTGTGGGTTGACTAAGTGATAGACCAAATCGGCATCCGATGATTTGACACTTTCCTGGTCCAAGGCAAGATCCGAGATAGCCTTAGCACATTGATCTACAGGAAGCCAGGTTGGTCTTTCATTAAGCTCTGGCAATGCACCTGTAGTTAGGGTGCTACGGAACATAAGGGCAATGGCCTCAGTCTCGTTCCATTGTGCACTGACGGTATCACCACCTAATTGGCCAACTCGAAGGACTCGTGAGTATATGCCTGTCTTGCGCATTGCATTTCGAGTGATGTGCTCTGTCACAAGCTTGGAACGTCCGTAACCTATATGCTGAGCATGTTCAAGCTTCTCAACTGCAGCCTCTGGTATCGATGCTGGCTTAGGAGTGGCGCTGGCAGCACTCACACTGGAACAGAAGAAGAAACGTGCTGGAGAAGGTAGCTTAGATCTAAGGCAAAAGTTGATCAAGTTATATGTTCCTCGAATGTGTTGTTGCTCGAAAGATCGAACACCCAGGTTGAAGTTGACAGCCCACGCACTGTGTACGACTGAGGTTGTTGTGGATAGGAGATGGTCCAAAACATATCCCTCCAAGCCGAGGTTTGGCTGGGAGAGATCACTAGGGACAGCATAGATCTTAGCTGCCTCCTCGTCTGTGAGAGAGATCTTGCGGTCTGCTAGAGCTTTCCAGAGCCGAGCACCAGCGGAAGCTTGTCCCGAAGCACGAACAAGAGCCCAGACCTTAGAAACGGTCGATCGTCTCACGAGCTCGGCGACAATAAATGCGCCCAAATTACCTGTGGCGCCAGTCACGACCACGACGTCTGACTCAGGCTCGCGTGTGATAGTGGGATAATGTTGGGTGAAACTCGAATAATCTTCGATAAGCTCTTTCATGACTTGCACTTCATCCTCCTGTTCAAACTTTTCTCCAGTACGCAAATGGAACAGATGCTTTGCAAGTTCTTGAACTGTGCCTTTCTCAAACACAATGTTCTGGCTGAGATTGTCTGCTTGTTGACCAAGGTCCAAATCACGGACAATATACCTCCAAACTTGAGTTGTCTGCAGGCTGTCCACGCCAGCTCCAAAGATGTCAGTCTCTGAGTTGGCCAAATCTACCCCCAGATCCTCTCGGAATCTGGCGAGGAGCCAATTCTCTAGTTCGGGTATGTCGAGGGCAAGGTCACCCTTCTTCTGATTAGCGCCTTCAAATTGATCATAGGCGTCCTTGATATCATCTTCAAAAACCTGATAAACCTGGGCACGAATGCAGGTTCCCTTGTCGGTCTTAGGATACACGACATCAGCATCCTTTACCACGACTAGTTCTTTCGGAATGCGCGAAAATGTCTCGGCTCGAGCATTTGCCGCTTCAACTGCTGGCCAGATGACTTCCAAAAATTGTTCATTGTTCAAGTGAGTTGCCTTTTCGTGAGCACGGAAGATTAGTGCTCCAGGAACGGTTCGTTGATATCCGAAAACAACACACTCTCCAACGAGCTCTTCTTCACGAATACGGCCTTCTATTGGAATTGGGAGGACCTTCTCGCCGTTTACAAGGGTGATTCTGTCATCAAGACGACTCAAGTACTTATAGTAATTGGTCTTCTTGGGGTCAGGATGACGAGTGAATAGATCCAATGTGCGAAAACTATTTTCTGGATTCTTTGACGAAAATGGTGGCTTCGAGTTGGAGGGGCCTTTACTTGGAAGGCCATCCAGAGCAACGCATTCAAATACTCCAGGCGATATCTCGTCCATCAGTGTATGATCAGCTACTGGTCGGTGCAACCGCATATACTGCCAGTCATTATCATGAGGAGGTCGGAACGAAGTCATGATCTGGCCAGTCTCAGTTGCACCATAGTTTCCCACCAGGTTGACGCCTTGAGAAACAAGCCTGTCTCCAAGATCATCAGGGCAGCTTGATCCGCCATAGAGCACCAGCTGAGCCTTCGCAAGTGCCTGAATACCTTCTGGCTTTTCCGCCAAAAGCTTGATCACATAGGGAACAGCGCTAATCTGTTGAGGCTTCGCTACTTTCAAGGCATCGTAGAGATTCTGATAGGTCACTGGAAGAGAGTGGTTGCCAAGATAAGCCGGGGCACGAGTGTAGAATGCTCGACCGAGTTCCATTAACGCGTGAGAATGAAATAGTGGACTGATGGTAAACAGTCGAAGGGCAAAGCTCTTTCGCCAATTGGCGATGGTTTGGAGGTTGGTCAGAAAGATGGGTTTCGGGAATCCTGTGCTGCCAGAGGAATGTAGAATCCATGCGATTTTCTTTCCTTCTTTCTCCTGGTCGACTCCTGGTCGTTCGATAGGCGTAACTGCAGGCTGATTGAACCAGTCGTTTCGCAATAGCATACGATAGCCGGTGCAACCAGATCGTTCCGCAAAAATATCCCTCACAACCGACTCGTACTGCTCCAGGTGGATCATTTGGTTGCAATTTGCCATATCTAGCAGTCTTGCATATGCCGGAGCTGTGAGACGTGTGGAAAGGAAAAGAACTGCATAACCAAGGCGATTGAGGGCGAAAAACGTGAGGACGACTTCGAAACTTGATCCGGCAAGCATCGCAATAACCGGAGCCGCTTCAAGAGTTGGGTCCTAAATCCACATCAGACCAAGCTATATTGAAATCCTTTCTTCACGCTTACCGCCGGCCCAAGTCCTTGCTTCATATAATATTGCACAGCAACATCTGTATATCGATCAAGATCCCCAGCCGTGTGCTCTTCAAAGTCATCGGCCCCTTGAATGGGGTAGCATATCAGTGGCTTTCGCGCCTCATCTGGCTGAGCCGCATGAGATTTCAGTAAGCCATTGATTGTCAAAAAGTGTTCGATCGGAGGATAAGCAGCGTGGAGTGTCCCATTTAGCAGACGATTCGCGATATCCGCTTTGCTCGGCGATGTCTGCACTTCCACCGTAGTGGCTGTTTGTGTCAAAGTCGCCATGGTGTCGCGTAATTTGGCATGAACCATATCTGGCGTTCATTTTCCCTTTATATTCCGCCCCGCGTTATTTTCATTACCCCACGCTTTTCATCTCCACGCCCATGCGAGGCTTTTCCGTGTTTCCACGCGGATTTTCTGTTGCGCTCGAAGCTCGGAAAAGTATCCGCACCGGGACAGACGAATGATGCTTTTCAATAGACGGCAATAGACGGGCAAACTTTCGAAACTGCATTCAGAAGCAGTTCAGAGTCTGATGTTCATCACATTTTAAGAGATTTGGTTTGTGATGTGTTGTCATTCTTCTGTCTGCGGAGTCACCGGCTCGGATAACTTCTATTTCTCCACTCGGAATTGCATACCCGAGGAATCAGCGTTGTTTATCCGAGTTTGTATGGGCAATGCACCTCTTGAATATATCAGCGCACTTTTCCGAGAATGCAGATGACCTTGAAGATGTCCCAAACGTCGACCCAAGTAAAGATAATCGCAATCCAGAATTTTGGCTTCATAATAAACAAGGACATCTATCCTTCTTTGTCGCTCCAAGTCCATCGGCTGCCAACGATAAGTTTGCTTTGTATTTCAAATACAGAGCTAAGTAAGATGGCATTAGATGGATTAACACTAACCAGTAGTTATTGTATCTTCCGTTAGTGTTAATCCATCTAATGCCATCTTACTTAGCTCTGTATTTGAAATACAAAGCATACTCAGCTTTATCTGTAAGTTCTACCAGGAACTTGTTTTATTTCCATGTTATTCTTCCAAGATAAAAGCGGGCATTGAGGGTTTATGTATATATGTTGCTGGTAAAGAGAGCCTTTTTGCTGGTGTGGATGAAAGTATTCCTAAATCTCCCCAGCCCTAACAAGGTGCTAAGCAATGCCACGTAAACGCAAAATGTGTTTAGGTTATCAGGGTCCTCCTAGGGCGATACGTTCGCTCTTCAGCGTGTCGAAGTGAATCTTCTTTAACAAACTTGCAATACTTTGGTTGTTTTTTTTCGCAATTCACAAACTGGGGTAGTCCAAAGACGGAGAACCTCATCAAGGCAATGAATGCCTGAGGATTCATACCCGGTTTCTTAAATTGACTAGCTTATCAGGGCTTAGATGCAAGATCGGCGAGTCTACCCGTTCCTACATGCTCTAGTCCGAGTCTTTTTCAATGGCATTGTTGTGCCGAAATACTTTAAAAGTGTTGCACGGCAGTACATGAGTATATGTCCTTGCGAGAATCTACTATCCAGTCGAATCGAACTTCAACTAACTAATGGGCCTGCACCCTTCCAGAATTTGACGACAGGACCAGGCTTACAGACATTTGTAACATTCTTCATGAAACCTTGGCGGTCTCCTTGGCAGCTCATGGTAACTTGAATGATCTAGTCTGTTATCTGCCAAGTACTGTACGGCATATTTACTTCTTCAATGCCAGACAGCAATGCATTGATAATTCAATTTTCAGGGAGATATATATATCTTATCATTTAATCATTATTCAACGCTTTCTTTATCTACTTGATACTCTAAAAAACCTCAACTTGATATGGTTTATCATCGGGGGACCTCCCGGTCTACAGTTCCCCGCGAACGTCATGTCTCCGCACTCTCCACAACCTCCGCACAAAGAACGACGACCTTAAGTAGAAGTGATAGTGGTAAATCTCCACAACATATCCAAGAATCACACAATCAATGTCAATCATCCATGAACGACTCCTAGGTCACACACCCCCGCGCATGTAAAAGCTCCCCGTCATGGTCAATGATCAAGACAATTGAAGGTTACCTAAATCTCATCTTCATAATTATCATCGAACATGCAGATTTGTGCCCGGATCCCGAGCATCTCGCCTAGCGCCAGTGTGGAGTTCAACTAAACAAGAACGGGGAAGGACTCGGCCTCGACGCCGATCCGAACACGGCTGATGCCGGCAACCCTACCGATAGACAAACCAACAAAAATGGAATTCACCCTTCAATACTCAACAGTAATTGCACATTAAGCTCCCCCTCCGTGTCAATTTGGCACTCATCATGAAATCTCGCACTATTGATTTACCCTCAATGGAATCTCACGGTATTACCGAGGGACATACCGAGCATGCTTCCTATCCGATGACTGATTTAGACGATAAGAAGGAAGAGCCTGGTCGACAAGATGCTTTTGGAGATGAAGAGTTTGCTGAAGTCAAATACAAAGTTCTCAAGTGGTGGTATGCGAATCTACCTGCTTCTCCTTTGATCATCATGGTCCAAACTAATTATCATCTCTTCTAGGCAATGTGGTCTACTTATGGTAGCGGAAACAATTTCACTGGGTATACTATCGCTTCCAGCAGCAATTGCCGGTCTAGGGATTGCTCCTGGAATGATTCTCTTGATCGGACTGGGATTTGTGGCTTCCTATACTGGATTCATTATGGGACAGTTCAAATGGAGACATCCTCATGTCTCAAGTATCGCTGATGCCGGCGAAGTTCTGATGGGTTCATTTGGAAGAGAACTTTTCTTCACGGGCCATATGCTATATCTTATATTTGTCATGGCAAGTCACATCTTGACTTTCACGGTTGCTATGAATACCATTACGGAATACGGCACTTGTTCTTTGGTCTTTGGGATCATTGGTACAATACTTTCATTTGTTCTCTCGCTGCCGAGAACCATGGAGAAAATGACATGGCTCTCCCTTGCATGTAAGTGAAGAACGTTAAGTATACCAATTGGTAATCGAAAGGTAACTGACACTTATTGCAGCCTTTATCAGTATATTAGTCGCGGTCCTGGCAACTATGATTGCACTTGGAATTCAGAATTCAGCAGTCACTTTTAGCGTTACAAAGACTGCTACTCTGGCAAATGCTTTCATTTCGGTTTGTAACATTGTCTTCGCATATGGTAAACTCCAATGGTGAATCAAAATGTCTATCGAAACTCATATTAATCTCTTGAATAGCCAGTCATAACACTTTCTTCAACATGATGGCCGAACTAGAAGATCCAAGACAGTTCCCCAAAGCTTTGGCTCTACTCCAATCGATCAACATTTCATTATACGTGGTGATCTCCCTTGTGATCTATCGCTATGCTGGAGATGGCGTTGCATCGCCAGCGTTGGGTTCAACTAGTCCAATCGCTTCAAAGGTTGCATATGGATTGGCTCTACCAACGGTATGAAAAGGAAACCTTCCATGTGAAACATACCCATTTCTGACTCTGATCAGATTGTCATTGCCGGCGTCATTTATGGCCATGTCGCTCTCAAAACAGTTTACATTCGCATTTTCGCAGGAACAGAACGCATGCATAAGAAGGATTTCGTTGCCGTCGGTTCATGGGTTGGTATGGGTCTAGCTTTCTGGGTTATTGGGTGGATTATTGCATCTGCCATCCCAGTCTTCAATGATCTACTAAGTCTAATGGTTTGCTACACTCCTCCTCTCCATTTCACCCCACGAATCTAATCATATAATAGAGTGCTTTATTCGCGAGTTGGTTCAGTTTCGGCATCCCGGCTATCCTCTGGCTACACATGAACAAAGGAGTCTGGCTATCATCAGCACGCAAAATCGTTCTTACCGGTATTAATTTCGGGATTATTTGCATAGCATTGATAGTTGTGAGTTTGATCCCTTCTGAAATGATTGACAGTATCAATTTTGAGCAATGAACAAAGGCTAATGGTTTTAGTGTGGGCTTGGAGTATATGCTTCTGGAAAAGCTATACACGACAGCAGCGCAAGTGGCAGCTTCTCATGTGCCACTAATGCATAAAGCATCATTTTCAAGAACGGCTACTAAGTTGCAGGAAACTGAATGTGCTAGCCATTTAGCAGCATAGAAGCAGAATTTTATTACAGACGTAGACGGGGTAGACTTCATTAGAGGCAAATCTTAGAAGGCTTATACTTAGATCGATCAATATATCAGCACATCTCTGACTCCAAGAAGACAAAATCAAGTCATGCATTTCCGGCTTTATTTAATTTGAACTTAGCGTTACGGTATTGGGGCTGCAATAAGCCCCAGGGCTGGAAAGCATACTTGTCATGGCACCGCGTGAAGAATTTTCTTAACAAATCGCAAGTGTTGAAATGATTAGTGTGAAAAGCACATTCTTATAGCATTTACTGCTTCCGAAGAAATTACATTCAATGATCAAGTAGAGTACAAGTATAAAACCATCCATCCCATCCAATCTAAACCAAGTAGGATTTGCTAGCTTTTCAGTGCGTCGGATAGGTATGAAGAGTGCGAGATAATCACGGACTTGGCGTTGCGTCGTCGTAGCGCGGACCACCATCATCGTCCCCATACCCTGCACCAGGTGTAGCAGCTGCACCACCCATCGCCGGCGTAGGAGCATCATACGCGGCGGGTGTAGGGGCATCAAAACCTCCCCGTTTCGGCATGCCGCCGGGGGTGGGTGCATTATATGCACCTGGTGTCGGGGCACTGTCGGCCCAACCTCCAGGTGTAGGTGCGGAAGCACCTGGTGTGGGTGCTGCGCCGTAGGCTCCGGGTGTTGGAGCAGAGTATCCACCGGGGGTAGGGGCATCATCAAAGTCACGCTGATCGCGACTGTTAGACAGACCACCCCAGGCCGGGGTACGATTACCGGCATTAGCGTTACCCCACGCAGGGGTGCGGGAACCAGAGGCAAAAGCATCATAGCCGGAGCCGGAATCGTAGGGGGTGCGAGAGCCAGAGTTCCAAGCTGGTGTCCGGTTTCCGATACCGCCGTACGCTGTACGGTTTCCGGCTTCCCAAGGGTTGGAGGTTCTTGATCCGTCGTTCTTCCATGCGGGTGTACGAGAGCCACTCATGCCGCCCCAAGCAGGAGCTGGGAATTTGTCAGGAATCTCTGACAAAGATGAAATAGGATTAGGGACTTACTTCGTGACGATGCGGCACCGCCCCAGGCTGGGGTTCTTGATGAATCGGCGGCAGCCATTGGGGTACGACCACCTTGCCAACCAATGCCAGGAGGTGCAGCAGACGATGGAACACGAGGTCCTCCTCGGCCGCGGCCAACGTCCAATGATTGTTTCGTGATAGGACTAGAGAAATTAACGTCTGGTCATGGAGATGAAGAGGGAGTACTAACTCTTTCGGGGTAAGGATTTCCCGTGGTAAATGAACGGGCTTGTTAGATGTATAAAGCTCAACTTGGGCAGTATTGTCATCAGCATCACGGACAATACCGACTAAGCCCTTATAACGACCCTTGCGAACAGTAACTGTCTTGCCTAACAAACGATCACGACCACGTGGAGGTGGTGGCATATTAGCAGCACCACGGCCACCAGGGGCTTGCATGGCGAGAGCAGGATTCAGTTTGGTCAGGTCAGGTCCAGTTGGACGACCACCTCGCGCTGATACGGTGACAACATTGGTCGTTCGCATCACAGACATGCCTGCGTTCTCAGCCTGTGCTTTGTTGTGCAGGAAGAGGAATGAGCGGTAAATATGACGGATGACACCACTCCTCTGTTCTCCATATAGCTCACGGACTGTGTCTCCCAGTCGAATCTCAGCACCATTTCGATCGGTCGCGACAGCGTCTCGGCGTGGTGTGATCTTGTTAGCTACTTGTGTAGGAAGCACATTGCGAGTAGAACCATTTTGGTCCATGACACGCAAGGACTCGCGATCAACCTTGATGACGCATGCGACGGTGGCAGCACTGATTTCAAGTTAGCATTGATATCACAATTTCGAAAGCTGTTTTCGATACTCACTCAAGCTGAACAAGGTCATGGACATCGTAAATTCCAAGCTGGCCATCGGCGCCCATCTCAGCAGACAGTCGCAGATCCTTACTAAAGACTGTGATTTCCTGCATACTCATATCGCTCAATAGAGTGACAGTATCATCCTTGACCTGGACGACCATGCCCAGTTCGTTCTGATAGCGACTACCTCCAATAACCTTGACGTGATCACCCTCGCGGAATCGTTTGCGTAGAGTTCGCATAGGAGCATCGATAGTCTGGCCAGCCAGATCTCCTTCGGTGACTTCCAATGAGACAATGTCGCCACGGGTGGATACCGTACGACCGATCAGGCCTTGCTGCTCACCCCGGTACACTTCAATAGGATCGCCAGGCTGGTAAGCATCTTCGGCAGTCTGGTTCTTCAATGTCTCGGCCAGCGAAGCCAGATCCAAGTTGGCAGTGCCATCATCATCACCGCGAGCGAACATCGTGACTTCTTCCAAACGTGGGTTGACGTTCTTGGTCATCAAGTGCTGCACCCGCATATCCTTAATGAGAAAGCCATCCTCGTAGTTCTCGTTGAGATAATTCCATGACTTGCCCCGTAATCCAGAAGTAGAGGACAGGTACTTGGCGTGTTTCTTCTTTGCCTCCGCTTCGCTGAAGAGTCGCTGGGGAGGACGAACGGAGCTAGCAGCTCCACGCTTGCGCTTAGCATCAGGGCCGGCCATTGCATTGGCATCGTCGTTCATGCCATAGTCCAATCGAGGAACAAGACGAACAGTCACGTTAAGACCATTGGTCTCGACTTCCTCAATCTGAGCCAAGTCACCCTGGTATCTACCACGCTTAATACGCACCCAGCCACCAGGCATGAGCTCCTCCGACTTTTGCACACGCAGGAGATCAGGCATCTCTTTAACCGGTACCAAGGTCATCTTCTGAGATGGATAGTAGAAGTTGATACCCTCCAAACCTTCGACGACATCGGCTTGACGGCGAGCCTCGCAGTAGAACCAACCCTGCATGACGTTCCCACGTTCGAAAGCTGAAATGATGCGAAGGGGGTTGCGGGAGTTCGCCGGGCGTTCTTCAATGCGTTTTTGGATCGAGAAAACAACCTCCTTCTCTTTGCCAGGCTTGCAACGAGCACCCCAGATACTAGGATCCTCAACACTAGGAAGAAGCAGACGCTTCGGGACGACAAGCGCATCTGTCGCCGCGGCACGGTTTCGTCCGTAGCGCTCCTTCAGCATCTGTGCTTGCTTCTCGGCGTCCATAGTTGCGTCGATTTCACGTTGTCGATCGAGTTGTCGATGGCGTCGATCGTCAGTTTCAGCGCCCGCTGGTAGGGCATCAAGGTCATCAGGGTGCATCTCGATGCCGAATTCGCCTAATTCATCCTCCTCATCTTCGGCTTCGTCTTCTTCCTCGTCGACACCGGCCTCGACTTCAATGAAATTGTGGACGCCACCCCTTCTGCGTTTCTTGGGACGAGACTAAAAAGAAAGACACATGTCAGTATAATCCAAAAGGTATTGAAAGACAGAGTGTACGAACCACTTCATCTTCCTCCTCTTCCTCTTCTTCTTCATCATCCTCTTCATCGTCCTCCTCATCGTTGGCTCCATCGTCGTCGTCCTCGGCATCGTCGTCAGCAACATCTTTTTGGTCCACCTCATCAGCGTCACCTTCGCGCTTTAGGTTGCCGTTTCTGTAGGATGACGGTTGGTCATTATCGACCTTGGTAGGCTATTTCATCTTGTATCAGCTCCCTGCCCGCGCAGCTCTTTTCCTGGACCATCACTGACCTTAGAGTCCTCAGCATCAGATTCATCCACGGGGGCGGGATTGAAATCATCGTCCTCGTCCTCTGAACCAAAATCGTGATTCAAAAAGTTCGACATCTCGGAGAAACTGGATAAAGGGAATCACTGGGAAACTTTGCGGGGTTGAAGGCTATTCAAAGCTCTGAGTCTGATTACTCAAGTACCTAGTTCACGAGATAGAACTATCAGTTTCACGGAAAATGGCATGTAGATGCGAAGAGGCAATCATCAATCAAACTCACCTTTGAGCCTTGCAGCGCGTTCAAAGACGAGACAGAGTGCCGGTATACGAATTATCTCTACACCGTCAAATGAAGCAGCGCTGGATAAATCCGTCACAACTCGGTGAGCGCGACCAGTTGATATGAGAGAAAGGCGCAAATGGCAGGGTATTCGCAGAAGCAAAGCTGCGGGCCTTTGCGGGCTGTCACCGAGCGACCGCCTGCGGTAGAAAAAGAATCGCACTCCGACGGGCGATGAAGAAAAGGTGAAAGAGAATGAAAGATTGAAATGACAGGATACAGGGGATTGAGCTGTTCTTATACCCTGAGACACTGTGTCAGGTGATGGGGGGGGGGAGGAAATCGGAGGTGATCGAGGGAGGTCGGAGTTGGCGATTCGCGGCGAAACTTGAGGGAGACTGCGCGGTTGGTGTTTGTGCCCGGGAGTAGTCAAAGTATACACTTACCACAGCATATAGTAAATAAAGGAGATCAATTGTGAATATCAGTGGTTGACTGGGTATTTTATGCTTATACTTGAAGACTAGAGGAAAGGATTTATTAGACATTTATTTTCAAATACTACAGGAAAGGTTTCCTGAGGTATTGTTGCTCCTATCATTAGTGGTTCATTGCGTCAACTTAGAGCAGTTCTATCCTGAATCTACTACAAACATATTTACATGAAGACTATTCATGGTACACGTCAATTCTACCTCTTTTCTCAAATAAAATACCTGGCCAGCGTAGCATGAAGTACGATATATCCCAAATGATATACTAACTACCAAGCTCTTGGCGGCATAAGTATAGCATCTGCATGCCCTACATGTCCGTGAGCAGATGTACAAACTGCACAGGTTTTAACCAGGTTTAAATATTCAAACTGCACTGTAAAGAAAAGATATACAAAAGTAATGTATTCATACAGAATCTCATAAGCAAATGCGTCGCACCGGACAGGATATCTAGCAAAAGAAAATCACCCAAAGCCAAGTAGGGCGAACAAAAAAAAAAAAAAAAAAAAAAACAAATAACCAACTTCCCCAACAAGAGGGAAAAAAAAAAA